>Ga0079992_130004_pt1 | contig 698304 bp, 673 predicted proteins | sample FaiFalFF_MnMetaG_3_FD_69197 | JGI IMG/M metagenome (GOLD analysis project Ga0079992, IMG submission 69197) | Freshwater microbial communities from Yellowstone National Park, Wyoming, USA - Fairy Falls B (FF_Mn_B) MetaG (SPADES assembly) (version 2) | ecosystem: Environmental > Aquatic >...
GGAGGCCGCCTTCGCCACCGGTGTTCCTCCCGATATCTACGCATTTCACCGCTACACCGGGAATTCCACCTCCCTCTCCCGCACCCAAGACCTGCAGTCTCAGGGGCAGCTCCGAAGTTAAGCCTCGGAATTTCACCCCTGACTTACAGGTCCGCCTGCGTACCCTTTACGCCCAGTGATTCCGGGCAACGCTCGCCCCCTACGTATTACCGCGGCTGCTGGCACGTAGTTAGCCGGGGCTTTCTAGAGGGGTACCGTCAGTCCTGAGTCCTTATCGAACCCAGGATTTTCGTCCCCCTCCACAGGGGTTTACACCCTCGCGGGCTTCTTCCCCCACGCGGCGTCGCTGGGTCACCCTTTCGGGCATTGCCCAAGATTCCTCACTGCTGCCTCCCGTAGGAGTCGGGGCCGTGTCTCAGTCCCCGTGTGGCCGACCACCCTCTCAGGCCGGCTACCCGTCGTAGGCTTGGTGGGCCATTACCCCACCAACTACCTGATAGGACGCAGGCCCATCCCCAGGCGGTAGCCCTAAAGCCACCTTTAATCCCGACGTCATGCGACATCGGGACATCATCCGGTATTAGCACCGATTTCTCGGTGTTATCCCGAACCTGGGGGTAGGTTACCTACGCGTTACTCACCCGTGCGCCGGTCCATGGGATGTATTGCTACACCCCATGTCCCTGACTTGCATGTGTTAGGCACGCCGCCAGCGTTCGCCCTGAGCCACCATCAAACTCTCCGTTGTAAATTATATTACAACCGAGAGTTCTGTGGCTCTATCTCCAAATAGAGCCACAAGGGTGAAACTCTGCTTAAATTGACCTCGCTCTGTGCATGTCTTTTTCCAAAGAACTATCTACAGGCAATTATAAATATAATAAATTTTTCACTTTTTGTCAAATTAAAAACCTCAAAATCTCTCAAAACGCAGATACAAATATAAAGCGAAAAAATCAAAAATGCAAATTTATTTGGACACTTTAATTTTTAGACTGCGATTCTACATTTCACTAACTCATACAAAAGAACCCAACCCCTCACCAAAAAGTTAAAACACCACAACATCATTTTTTAATCACAACCCGCCTCATTCTACTTTTTAATTTGCGATTTTGAAAAATTATCAGCAAAATTAACAATAATATCGCCTCAAATATTCTTGGCATAGCCATTACAACAAAATCGTAAAGTTCTATACATCAAAAAAGCAGGATATCTATGCTTAAAGATTTATTTTTATCCCTTGTTTCTCTTTTGTTAGTTTCCACATTATTTTCTCAAACAAAAATAAGTGGTTACCTGCAATATCAATATCGTGTTGAATTCAAGGACCAAAGGACTGAAACTTTCACCCCGGGAACTATCAACCTGAAATTTTCCGGGAGCTTAAGCCCGAAGGTAAAGTGGGAGATTCAATTTGGGGTCAAGGAGATGAGCTTCAACAAATTTTTAAAGGACTATTACATTGAGCTTGTCAATCCATTTAATGGGATAAGCGGTCTTGATTTAAAATTCGGTCAGTTCAAGTATTACTGGTCAATTGAGAGGAAGGAGAGTTCCTCTGATAGGAAGACAATTCACAGGTCACAGGTTGTCTCTGGGCTTGTTGCTGACAGGGACCGAGGGCTTGAAATTACTTACAGTGGGGTGAAAAATTTAAAGCTTGCAATTGGGTTCTGGAATGGCGATGTTGTTTATAAAGACATTGGGAAAGTAAGTGAGACGATTGAATGTACGAGAAATATGGATGATTCAGATGCGAAAAAGGATATAACTGGTTTTGTGAGCTATAACTACAACATAAACGATGGAAACAGTTTTCTTGTTCAAGCTGCTTATTTATATGGTTCAAATGGGAGATATGCCATAGGTAAAAAGACAAGATATGGATTTGGGGTTGATGGTTATTTCATAAACAAAAACCTTCAGTTAAGGGGTGAATTCATAGGCGGAAGCGATGATAATGTGAAAAAAGAGGGTTATTATGTTCAAGCAAGTTATAGGATTTTTGACTTCCTTGAACCAGTGTTAAAGTATGAGTGGTGGGATAGCGATAAAGATAAAGTCGGGAAAAGCAACTGGCTAACGCTTGGATTATATTCAAAAGTACTTGATAATGTTGTGCTTCGCTTAAATTATGTGATCAAGAAGGAAAAGGATCTAAACGAGGAGAAAAACGACGAACTCTTATTTATGATTCAGGTAAAGTTATAAAAATAGCTTCGGGGGTTCAATCCCCCCGATTTTTATTTCAACTAAAACATCTTTTTTATCTCATCCTCATATTCCGGGAAATAATGATTTATCTCCCGCAGGTTAAACTGCCTTAAAATTGATGTGTTCGGCTCCCTATCAAGCAGAAATTCAAATGAAAGATGAACAAGTTTCTCAACAGTTATTTTCCCATCCGTTAACTTCTTAAAATAGTTCTCCTCAACTGAAACCGTATGCACCGTTGAAACCTTGCCCGAAATTTTAACTTCAAACTCAGCCACAGGAAAAGGCTTTGTTTGCTTTACCTCAATTTGATACGGCATAGCTGACACAAAATTTTATTTTAAAGCAATGAAAATATACCTTGCCAAGAAAATCAAAGTGAGTATCAAAATAATTAAGTTTATTTCCCTCGCTTTCCCACCAAGCAATTTAACAATCGTATAAGATGTAAAGCCAAGCGCAATTCCATCAGCTATGCTAAATGTAAGCGGTATGCCAAGCATCGTAATGAAGCTCGGAATTGCATCTGTCGGTTCATCCCAGTTTATGTTAGTTATAGGTTTGACCATCATGCTTCCAACAATTATGAGTGCCGGGGCAGTGATTGGATAAAGGATATACCCGGGCTGAATTTCAACGCCACCGCCGACAAGTTTCACTATCGGATAAAAGAATAAAGAGATAAGAAAAAAGAAAGCGACAAAAATTGGAGTAAGCCCGGTTCTTCCGCCTACGGCTACGCCAGAAGCGCTTTCAATATATGCTGTGACGGTAGAGGTTCCAAGCAGTGCCCCAAATGTCGTTCCAAGTGCATCTGAAAGAAGTGCTCTTTCAGCCCTTGGTAGTTTCCCATCTTTACCGACAAGTCCAGCTGCTTGACCTACACCAATCAATGTCCCAACAGTATCAAACAAAACCATATAAAGGAAAACCAAAACAGCGACAAGAAATGATATGTCCAAAAAATTTGAAAAATCAAGCTTTAAAAATGCTGGCTCTTTTACCTCCGGCAATGAAATAATTGAACCTTCAAACTTTACAACCCCCAAAATTAAAGCTAAAATCGTTGAAAAAATTATTCCGATTAGGATTGAACCCTTGACACCGTGCGCAAGTAAAATAGACATAAAAAGCAAACCAAAAATTGAAATTAAAACCTCCGTGCGATGAATTTCACCAAGCTGGGGCAAATGCGTCCCAGTGTTTATCTTTATAATCCCAGATTGAATTAAACCGATCAAGGTTATAAAAAGACCAATACCCGTTGCTATTGAATTTCTCAAACAACTCGGCATCGCATCAATGACCACTTCTCTGAGCTTAACAAGTGATAAAACGCTAAACAAAACTCCAGAGAGAAAAACTATCGCCAAAGCCGATTGCCATGATAAACCCATACTTTTGACGACCGTGTAACTAAAAAAGAAATTTTCTCCCATCCCAGGGGCAAGCGCTATAGGATAATTCGCAAGTAAACCCATAATGATTGAACCTATAGCAGACCCAACACAAGTTGCAATCAAACCAGCACCAAAGTCAATTCCAGCGTGGGACAGCACAACCGGCTGAACAAAAATTATATATGACATCGTCATAAATGTTGTAACCCCAGCGATGAACTCAACCCTAACGCTTGTTCCCCTCTCGGATAGACCAAAAAATTTCTCAAGATAATTCTTCATGATCTTTCTTTCTCAATTCGTTTTCAAGCATAATTCGTATTTTCTTAATGTTATCAGCCATACCACCGACAACATAAAGGAGAGCAAGAAACAGGATAATTGTCAAAATAGCTTGAAGTCCGACAAGTAGTTCTGGCGTCATTGTTCTCACCCGATTTTTTGGAGAAGATTGCAAGTAAATTTACGAAGTAATCCCCCAATTTGTCAAGATGTTTAAATGGTAGCATAATTAAAATTTGGCGAGGCAACCCGTAGCGCAAGGTTGCCCCACCTTGCTTTACTCACTTTTTCATCCTTTCCTCTTTAACCTTCCCTGCAAGCTCAACCATAGAGTCATAGTTAAGTACCTGTCCTCCGTAGATCTTCACAAAATTATTGGCATCATCCTTTTTGGCAAACGAAAATTCCGGCAACATAGCTCTGACTGGTGAAATCACACTTCCAACGACGAAATACGAATCCTTCGCATCAATCAATTTAAATGTTTTGAAATCAATTACCTTAACCAATTTAACATTTTTCCCCTCCATTATAGCAAGTGCGCATCCAATACCACAGGCATGGTAAATTGAATCGTCAACGGAAATTTCAACTCTCGTCATCATCTTCTCAAACACCTCCATTCCGCAAGCGCTACAAACACCGAGCTTTTTTCCAATCTCTGGCTTCAGAATCTCCGTGCTCCTTTGAGCGTAGATATTTAACGATGTGAAAGCGAAACACAGGACAATCAAAATTTTACGAAACATTTTATCGCCCTACTTTCATTTTTATGTTTACGAAGAAATTACGCCCGGGCTCATAAATTGGCACACCCGTTGTTCTAACACGCTTGTTAAGATGCTCATAATACGCCTTGTCAAACAAGTTATTCACCCCAAATGACACATCAAAAAATTTGAAATAAGTTATATTCACAAGGAAATTAACAAGGACGAATCCCGGGGTTGGCGTCTCGCCGAAACTTTGGGAGATGTCGCTTTTACGAGCAACTGCTCTTATGCTTAACTCTGGAACAACCGTTCCTTCAAAAAATCCATAATATAAGTTCGCCCTCGCCTCAAAAGGTGGAATCTCGGGCAATGGTTCGCCAGTCACACTATTTCTCCCCTTCGTTCCATAAACATTTACATCAAACCCAAATTCCCTGCTGAAAGCGGAACTGTAACCAAATTCAAATTTATCCGTTTTCTTTGGTCTTGCCATAACAAGATTAACAACACCGCCAAAGTTTGGTCCAAAGCGCAAGGCGTAGGGTCCTTTTAAAATTTCAACCTTTTCAAGGTCCTCGGATTGAACATGCGATGTTGGTGGGTCCATCCTATTCGGGCACGCAGGCTCAATTTTCATCCCATTATCAATTTGAACATTGACTTGATCATACTTCAATCCTCTTATCACTGGGTCAAGCGCATATCCTCCCTTCTTAATAGCCGATGTATTCGTGAAATTCTTTATGAAGTCCCCAAGGTCACGAGGCGCTCTCTTTGATATATCCCTTCCCCCAAATTCCGCCTGATTGTATGTCTCCATTGCTCTGCCAAGGACAACAATCTCTTCAACCGAAAAATAAGGAATCTCTTCAAGATAAACATCAACTGTCTTTACCTCGCCCTTATCAAGCTCAACTTTCCTTCTTTCCTGTTTATAACCAACATATGAAAACACAAGCGTATAACTTCCGGGTTCAAGATTCTTCAACTCAAAATAACCTTTAAAATCCGAAACATCGCCACGATTTGTCCCTTCTATCCAAACATTTGCGTTGAAAAGTGGATATTTCGTCTTTGAATCATACACGAAACCTCGTATTGTCCCTTTATCCTGAGCATTGAAATTTTGAACAAGTGTGAAGATAAAAGCCACGAGGATTATAAATCTGCCATTCATAGCCACCCTCCGGATTTAATTTTTTAAATTTCCCACAAACGAAATTTCAAGCGCTAATTTCGCTCAGAAAAAATCCGGAGGATGGAAAACCTCAAAACATAAAACCTTAAGATACAATTCAATGGAAGGTTTCAAAAACTCAAACGGGGAGAAACTTAAAAGAGGAAAATTAAAACTCTGGGTGAGCGCTTCCTTAATTGGGAAATCAAGATTTACTTTATAAATCGGGGAACAAGGGACGGAACTTATGCAAATTTCAATTTTTATCCCTTTATTTAATGCACACATCTCGCCGCAACCACAATCACACGATTCCCCACAACAGCAAGCGCTTGCTTGTTTCTTTTTTTCAGTTTTAAAACTCACGACCTATACCGTAAAATTCAAAAACAAAACGAAAACCAAAAACACCGAAAAAATATGTATTACAATCTTTTTCAAGTGTGGCGCTTCTTTTTTGCCGAAAAACTTCAACTTAAAATTAACAAAGACGAAAAAAAATTCAAAAAGAAGGGGTTTCAAAAATTGAAACCCCTTCGGAACAAATTTACTTCTTCACCTTGACCTTCAAACTGTTTAAAGCAAGTGTGAGTTTAGTCCCTGCCTCAACATAATATCTCCATGCGTAACCGAGTTGTAAGAAAACATCCTCGTTATACTCGCCTTTGTCCATCCTTGCCTTTTGCTTGTTCATAATTTCATCACCAAGATTAATCCAATACTGTGCATCAGTCAAGTCCTTCTTCACGACATCCGTTTGCTCGGATTTCTTAACCTGATCCAAAAGATTCATCACGACTTTCTTAACTTCAAGGTTGTCGTTATACTGCTTCTCACATGTTGTTTTCCAGTCCTTTTGTTGAGCAAATGCCAATGATAAAGCAATGATGAAACTTGCGAAGATAAAAATTGCCTTTTTCATTTTTAGCCCTCCAATTTTTGTTTAACTTATGTCCTTCTTTGAGAAAATTTTAATTGATGAAATAATTGTTAGAACGAACCAAAGCATGAGGTCAGCAATTAAAATAACTGATGTGAGCAGTTTTCCGCCAAGGAACTTGACAAAAGCAGCCCCTGCTGGACCGAAAATCTCCGGCGAGTTAAGCGTTATCAAACTCAACACACGAACTATATCAACGGGATTTCCAAGCAATGAAATCATGGCGAAGGTTGCTGCTGTTTTCCCCTTTAAAAGGCTTATTGCACCGATTATAACAATGCCTTTTTGATAAACTTCAATTACTTTGTCTTTAAGTTTGTCAGCCCTTATCGCCTGCGCACAGTGTGGTTCTGGCTCAGTGAATGCGTCATATAGCAATCTCATCTTCTCACCTGTCATGTCAATCAACTGCGATGCCTCCGGTTGAGATGGTCCTACGGAGAGATGCCTACCGTGTGAAAGCTTATTCAAAGCAATGACATACTTTCCGGCTGGGTGTTTCGTATCTCACTCCGGGACACAGAGATGTCCGATGTTGTAAGCAATCGGTATCTTATCAACAACTTCCCAAGTCCCGAGTTTCCACTTTGCTATAGCGCTTTCAACGAAAAGCGATGTATAAGCATAACCTTTGTCGTCAAACTGGGTGTGAAGTGGTTCAAGACCGACTGGAACCTCTGCCTCACGAACGCTCTCATATCTCAACACAGGAATACCATCTTCTTCACCCACAAAGTCCTTATTTTCAATCGCCTTGAGCATCTTTTCAAAGTTATAAACCGTTGTTATGCTTTGAAGTTTTCCACTTCCGACGAGTCCCGGTTGGTTCTTTAAGAAAGTTTTCAAGTGTTTTGCCGAATCTGCTTGGAACATCTTCAACAGCATTGCTGAGGTCTGGTCCGATTTTAGCAGCTGATTCAATCCCGAAAACGGAAATAGAATGGCAAACGAAACATCCCTTATTCACGAAGAAAGCTCCCTCTCCCTCGCGCATTTGTCTTTCCTTTTCAATCTCCTCAGGTGTTGGAAGATCAGCAAGTGCGGTTTCCGACTGTGGATAATACTGCGGTGGAAGATTCACTTTTTTCCAGCTCATAACAAGAAGCGTCAAAGCTATTGCCTCCTTTGACCCAAAGCCCATCTCAGGCATGATGCTTTCAGGGGAGACCATCTTCGGATTCTTAAAATGAGCCACATGCCAGGCAAACACTGATTTTTTACCACCAATTCTGGAATAATCAAACTGCTCAGGTGCTTTATCTCCCTCGTATGTTAAATCCGGACCTATAACACCACCGCGACCGTTAATTTTATGGCAAGCGCGACATCCCTCCTCCTTGACGGGTTTTTTCGTATAATTGATGTAGTCAGCGCCAGGCGTCAAAGTATCATAACGATGACAAATGTTGCAATTCATCTGAAGCAAAACTTTTCTATCAGGCGGTCTGTAAATATCTTCAAGCTCTTTCCCCAAAAGTGGCTCTTCCCAATGCTCAATAAATCCGTGCGCCTCTTCTTTATTTAAAGCATAACCCTGTCCTCCATGACAGATTGTGCAACCATATTGAGAAACAGGATGTTTCTCAAGTATCTCCTTCGGGTGCGATTTAAATGGATTCGGCGCGTTTTCAAGCCCCTTCCATTCATAACCCATATGGCAGGTTATACAGCGGTCAACCCTGTTAAGTTCCTTAACATAAATTTGCTTTATCCCACCTTCAATCGCCTTCGCCTTTTCTTCACCCAGATTCTTCTTGACATATTCCTTGAACTTCGCTTGATATTCTTTCCACTCGGGCGTAAAATAACCAGCATAAACAACAGCGGTAATTATTAATCCTATCAATGATATCGCAAAAATTAAAGTCACATCTTTTTTTAATTTTGCCTTGTCCATTTTCAGATGCGCTTTTCTTTTAAAATTTCTTTGGAATCTCAGGCCAACTCTCCCATGGGAAGTAAAACTCCCAATTTGGACCGCGCATATAAGTTCCGATTATTATCAAAACTACCACCAAAAAGCAAAGCACAAGGAAAATGATGTTCTGCTTCAACCTTTCCTTACTGAACCAAACTCCTGTGGAAAAGTTTGAACTTTTATCAAGGTAAGGCCATATAGCGAGCAACAACACAAGGACACCTGGGATTAAAATCCCACCGATAAATGCACCGTTTAGGACAAATCAACCAATTCTTATCGTCGTTATAGCAACGAGCTCATGCAACCACAGGAAATACCAGGGCGCTTTTGCCGGATTTGGCGTCACATGAGGATTGGCTGGCTCCTCAAGCGGTGCGCGAGCAAATAAACTTATCAAAGCGACAAAAACAAATGTCCCCAACATTACAAGCCCGATTCTCCTTATCAAAAACGGAATTGAATTAAGGGTGTATTTCTCCTCATCAATCAAAGTTGCCTCAACCTGAACAGTTCTACCTGTTGTAAGTCCAAGAAGCGAATAGGTCTTACTTTTAATACCATCCTTTACTTTTTCCTTTTTCTGGTTTAAAACAAGATTGTCAACGCAGGCAAGCCCGCCATCTTTTCTAATCCTCCACATATGATAGGAGAAAAGCACCAAAACAGCTGCTGGTAAAAAGAAACAATGAAGCACATAAAATCTTATCAAAGCATTTTGTTCAATCTCATGCCCACCTAAAAGGACAAATCTAATCCACTCACCTACTACAGGTGCATTTTTAGCTATGTTCGTCCCAACTGTTATAGCCCAAAAAGCGAGCTGGTCCCAGGGCAAAAGATACCCTGTGAAAGAAAGAAGTAAAGTTATCAAAAGTAGGACAACGCCGACAAGCCAATTCAACGGTCTATTTTGTCCAACCCCAATGCCATTTTTATAAGCACCGGTTAAAAATACCCTTACCATATGCAAAAAAAACAACTGCGACCATCAAATGAGCTGAATTTCTATGCATCGCCCTTATGAACCAGCCAAAAGAAACGACATATTCTATATCCTTAACACTTTGATAAGCCCTCTCAACCAATGGGACATACAAAAACATCAAAACGACGCCTGTTATCGTCAATATCAAAAAAAGCGTTGCTGAAATCGTCCCAAGCCAAAGCGAGTATCCCCAGGACAAACTCCTCAATGTCACCTTTGCCGGAAACCAATGCAAAAGCAGATTCCTAACCATTGACTCTCCCGCTTCCTTTTCCGACCTTGGTGCCTAAGTCCAAAATATGCTCCGCCCGTTTAGTTTCTTTTCGGTTATTTTAACCTCAGCCATAGAAAATTCCCTTTTTGATTTTACACTGTCAACTTGTAATTCTTCGGCACTGTCTTGTTCAGGTCAACGACAAGCTTTCCATCTTCCGGGGAAACCTCAACCTTCAACCAATCAAGTGGTCTTGGCGCAGGTCCAGCATAATTTGTCCCATCTCCATAAAACTTTGACCCGTGGCAAGGGCAATGGAATTCCCACTTGACTTCAACTTCTTCCCCGCCAATTTTGATGACCTTTGGCTTTGAAAGCGCGACATATTTGACCGTGCAACCAAGATAAGTGCAAACAGCAGAGATGGCATAAAATGTCTTCCCCTCGCGAAATATGTATGTCCTCAAATCATCAATAAATGTCACACCATCAGGAATCTTATCCGGTTAATCAAGTTTAATGCGACGCACGCTTTCATAACTCACATTTGGGAAAAGCGACCTAAACCAAGTGTAAACTTGACCAGCAAGTGCAACTATAAGTGAGCCGATGCCGAAATTCTTCAAAAATTTTCTTCTGTCAATTTTCATTTTCCAAGCAAATTTATTTTTTAATCTTCAATTACTTCCTGCTCAATATAATACATCCTCTCCATAGTCATCGCATCGGTTGGACAAACAATGGCACAAAGTCCACACATTATGCACTTTTCATCATCTTTTATCATAGCAGAAATCTCAACATCATCGTTGAATTGATAATGCCGTAAAAGTTTTTCTTTCGTTTCATCATCAAGTTCAAGTTCCTTGATCGGGACAAGCTTCAAACAATACTCCGGGCAAACATCAGTACAAGCACCACACAAAACACATTTCTCAGCGTCATAAATTGTCTGTATATGGCAAAGCAAACATCTTTTCGCCTGCTCAACCGCTTGTTCCTCCGTATAACTCATCTCAACCTCAACTATTCCAGTCCTCCTATCAATCGGAACAGTATTCGGCGGTTTTCTCGGTGTGATTTCATACCCAACATAAGTTGAATAATTCCTTTTCTCAATCTTCTCAACGAGATTGCAGCTTGTTTCCCATTTGCGATCGCATCAATCAAATTTCTCGGACCAAACGCAACATCACCACCGGCAAAGACACCTGGCGCTGTCGTCTCAAGCGTTTCCGGGTTAACTTTTATTGTTCCTGCTGCTGTAAGCTCAATGCCGTCTTCTGGTTTTATAAAGTTTAAATTCGGTCTCTGCCCGATGGCGAGTATAACGGTATCTGCCTCAACATACTCACTTATGCTATCGTCAAAAACCGGATTGAACCTCCCATTTTCATCATAAGTCCTTTTCACCCCCATGAATTCAATCCCCTTGACCCTACCGTTTTCTCCGATGAATCTTTTAACGCCTCTTTGCGGATGAAACACGATACCCTCTTTAACCGCTTCTTCAAATTCCTCTCTCCCCTGTGCTGTTCTTAACACTGGCATTTCATCAAACGATTCCAAACTCGCTATGTGAATCTCAAGCACGCCAGCTCTTCTCGCCGTTCTTGCAGCATCCATCACAATGTTATATGTTGAGCCATTCCCGATCTTTTCTTTTTCCTCCATTTCAACAGCCATTCTAAGCGCTGTCCTTGCAGCATCAAAAGCGACAAACCCACCCCCTATGACGAAAACCTTCTCCCCAAGTTCAACCCTGTATCCATTGTTGACATTTATCAGAAAGTCAATCGCTTTGATTATCCCATCAAGATTTGCCCCCTCAACATTCATCTCCCTTCCTTCCTGCGTTCCAACAGCGATGAATATCGCATCAAATTCCTCACGAAGTTCTTTTATCCCGAAATTTTTCGTCAAAGGCGTCAGTGTCCTCACTTCAACTCCAAGCCAGAGAATTTTATTTATCTCCTTTTCAATTATGCTTCTTGACAACCTGAACTCCGGTATCCCATGCCTCATCATCCCACCGAGCACACTTGACGCCTCAAAAATTGTCACCTGATATCCTATCAAAGCAAGGTCATGAGCACAAGCGAGCCCAGCTGGACCTGCGCCAATTATTGCGACTTTTTTATCCCTGACATCCGCCTTTCTAACTTTAGTTAGCGTCGGCAGATGCCAAAACAATTTGTTATCCTCAACATCAAAATCACCCTCAAAAAGCTCATCCTGTGTATCTGGATAAAGCGACTCAACACCGTATTTCTCAGTTAGAAACCTTTTCAATGCTCGTATCGTAACAGGTTTATCAATGCTACCCCTCCTACAAAAATCTTCACAAGGAGCTGCGCAAACCCTTCCGCAAACAGAAGCAAATGGATTCGGCGCCCTTGCCACGAAATACGCCTCTTTGTATCTCCCCTCAGCTATCAACTGCACATATCTTCCGGCATCTGTATGAATCGGACAAGCTGCCTGACACTTGACTTGTTTCTGCCAATGAAGTAAATCCGGAAGAAAAACATTATATCCCATCAATTGAGCCCCATTTGTGTTTTGATCTTCTTCAACAGGATGAAATCCTCAGCAAACTGAAGAACCCTCTTCCCATTTCTCATATCTTTGACCAAATCAGCCAAACTCTCGTGGTCAAGAAGAGCCCTGACTTGATTTTTTATTTTGACCCAATAATCGTGAAGAGCGCACGGATTTTGACTATCACAAGGACCCACACGCAGGATGCAGGTATCAAACCAATTCGTTCCATCTATTGCTTTAATTATATCAAAAATCGTGATTTCCTTCGGGTCTTTTGCGAGAACAAATCCTCCTGCAGGTCCTTTTATTGAATGAAGAAATCCCGCCTTTACGAGAATTTGCATAACCTTATTTAAAAACTCCTTCGGTATGGACAGCGCCCCTGCGATTTGCTTTGCTAAGATAGGTTCTTCTGTGTTAAGAGAAGCTATAAAAATCATCGCCTGAATGGCGTATTTACAGGTCTTGCTGAGCAAATCAAATTTTCAGATTTGTTTATCCGCTACAAATTTAGTCATCGCCCCCGATTAAGTCAAGAAAAGGACAAACTCATCCATTTTTTATTCAAGTTCAAAAACCTTGTTCCTTGAGGAATGTCCCGAGATGATTTTTATCCTCATCAACTTTCTCAACCTTGTCAACTTTAGCCCCAGGTTTAACCCTTACAAAAATTCTCAAATCCAGCTCCAAACTTTTTTCATAATTTAATCACGAACGCAGATAAGACGCAACTTTAATCTAAACTTTTTCGTATATTCAATCAGCAAAACAAAACTCGGAGCAGTTAGCCATGAGGAAAATTTTCATCGCATTCTTAATCCTTTCGCAAGTTTTATTCGCACAAGAAGAGGAGAAAAGAAAAATTGAAGACCTAATTGACGAGATTCTAAAGAAAGTTGAAAAATTCTATTCAACAGATGAAGCAGTACAAAACTATGAACTCAACCTGCGCCAGAAAGAAATACAAAGACAACTTGAAAAGGTCAAGACACAACTTGAGCTTCTGAAGAAACAAAAAGAGTTTATGGATGAGGAGAAATTCAAAGAGGAAATTGAAAGGATACAAAAGTCAGCGATTGAAATTCAAAAGACAAGTCAAGAGTTAATTGAACAGGCAAAAAAGGGAAAAATTTATTCACCCTTCCTTTTCCCATCTTTTAGATTTAAAGGCGAAACGGAGATAGGCGTTAACGATTACATTGAAGGTGATGTCCTGGTGCAAGATGGTGACTTAACCGTTTACGGGAAAATCAAAGGTAACATCCTTGTTGAAAATGGCGATGTAATTTTAAAAGAAGGCGCGGAAGTCAAAGGCGATATTTATACAACAAACGGCGATATCAAAATAAGCGAGGGCGCTAAATTTGAAGGCAAAACATACAAAAACTTTTCTGCGCTTGCCGAAATTGATCGCATAACTTCCTATGACAGGCGAAAACACAGACAAGAAATCAAATACAAGCAATTTTACGAAGAATACCCAGGCATTGATAATTTGTACTTTGAATTTGAAAGGGTAAGTGGCTTTAAAATCGGGTTGATTTATCCAAGGAAAATCTCAAACATATTGAATAAACCCATTGCTATTTTCGGGTACGGTGCTTATGCAACGAAATCACACAGATGGATTTTTTCGGTCGGGATTGACAGGAAAATTTTTGATTCGGGTGAAAACTTTTACATCTTAACAGGTGGTGAGATTTATTCAACCGTTGGCACGAAAGATAACTGGCTGATCTCACCGAACGCAAATACGATTTCCGCCCTTCTCTGGAACAATGACTATCGGGATTACTTCAAACTTGAGGGCTTTGCTCTTCACATTGAACTTGTCTCTTTATCAAGCCCGGAAAATTTAAAACTCACCTACTCAAATAATTCTTACTCAAGCGAAGTAACAAGATACATAAAATATGCCTCTTGGAACAAAAAAAGACCTTTCAGGGAAAACCCACAAGTATTTGAGGGAAATTTAAAATCGCTTGCCCTAAACTTTAGATTCGGAAACTTTCATTTGATAGAAGGATTTAAGAAATCAGGGCTTGCTTTTGACCTTGGATTTGAAAAAGAGCTTGGAAATATAAGATATTTAATTTTCACGGCTGAATTAAAGGCAAGGTTAAGTTTATCGGACTATGACAATTTCGGCTTGAGGTTGAAAATCGGAACATCTGATAAAATTTTGCCAAAGCAAAAATCTTTTGAAATTGGTGGATTCGGGACACTTTACGCCTTTCCGTTCAAGTCGTTTGAGGGGAATAAAATGGTCCTTGCAAACTTTGAATACATCATTGAAAACATAACCGACATACTTGACTTTGTTAACTTGTTCATATTTTTTGACGCAGGTTACATTAACAACCAAGAAGGGAAAATCACCTCTGGTTTTAAAATTGATAACTTGAACCAGATAAAATCCGATTTCGGTTTTGGTCTCGGGACGGAAAGTATGAAAACGAGGATTTATTTCGCTTGGAGAACTGACAAGAAAGCGCCCCCAATGATTGTCATAAGATTGTCCAATCCATTTTAAAGTTTGCTTAAAATAAATTCAAGGATTTTTTTAATCTCAATGAGGTCCTGACGAAGCTCGGGATCGGAAATTTTTGATAATTTAACCTTTCCATCTTCAATTGATATCTCGGTTGGGTCTTCATCTGGGTTGTAATTTTTCAAAACTTTTCTTGCACCCTCAATCGTATAGCCCTCTTCACGAAGCAGACGCTTAATCATCATAATTATTTTGATATCACGATTGGTGTAAATTCTGTTCCCAGCCCTGTTCTTAGCTGGTTTTAGTTGTTCAAATTCCGTCTCCCAGTATCTAAGGACATACGGTTCAATACCCGTTAACTTGCTTACTTCGCTTATTGAGTAATAGATACGACTTAATTTGAACTCTGGCATATTTTCCTTCGCTTTTTTCTTTCATTTTAACGATTTAAAAATCAAAAATCAATAATTTTCAAAGCTCACCGATGCGAGGAATTAATTTGTAGTTATTTCCTCGTTTTTTTAACTTTAATCAAATCCAAAAGAATTTCCGCAAAGCCATGAAAAACACGATTGAGTATCTTCTCAAGTTACGCGAGGAGGCAAAGCTTGGAGGCGGTCATAAAAAAATTGAAGAACAACACAAGAAAGGGAAGTTAACAGCGCGCGAGCGCCTTGAAATTCTGCTTGACGAGGGGAGCTTTCAAGAAATTGACATGTTCGTCAGACACAGGGCACACGACTTCGGGGTTGATAAAAGTAGACCTCTTGGAGATGGTGTTGTAACCGGATACGGAACGATTGACGGTCGGCTTGTATTTGTTTTCAGCCAGGACTTTACGGTTTTCGGTGGTTCGCTTTCCGAGGCACACGCTGAAAAAATTTGCAAGATAATGGACCTTGCGATGAAAGTTGGCGCTCCGGTTATCGGATTGAATGATTCCGGCGGAGCGAGGATTCAGGAAGGGGTGGCAAGCTTGGGCGGGTACGCTGAAATATTTCTGCGTAATACGCTTGCCTCCGGGGTTATACCTCAAATATCAGCGATAATGGGACCTTGCGCAGGTGGTGCCGTCTACTCACCAGCGATAACCGACTTCATCTTTATGGTGAAAAACACCAGCTATATGTTCGTCACAGGACCAAATGTTGTTAAGACGGTTACACATGAAGATGTCACTTTTGAAGAACTTGGCGGAGCGATGGTACACGCAACGAAAAGTGGCGTCGCTCACTTCGTATGTGAAAACGATGTTGAATGCCTCATGCACATAAGGAAACTTTTAAGTTACTTACCATCAAACAACATGGAGGACCCACCCAGGATTGAAACTGGCGATGACCCGAATCGCGAAGACCCAAAACTTGACTCCATAATCCCCGATAACCCGAACAAACCTTATGATATGAAGGAGATTATACTTTCAATTGTAGATAATGGCGAGTTTCTTGAGGTTCACGAGTATTTCGCTCAAAATATAATCTGTGGTTTCGCACGCCTTGACGGGTATTCAGTTGGTATAGTCGCAAATCAACCAGCGGTGCTTGCGGGTGTGCTTGACATTGACGCTTCTGTGAAAGCAGCTCGCTTTGTCAGATTTTGCGACGCTTTTAATATACCAATTATAACTTTCGTTGATGTCCCCGGCTTCATGCCAGGAACAGACCAGGAATGGCGTGGTATCATTAGGCACGGTGCGAAACTTTTGTATGCTTATTGTGAAGCAACGGTTCCAAAAGTAACCGTCATAACAAGAAAAGCCTACGGTGGCGCATATGATGTCATGAGCTCAAAACACATACGAGGAGATATAAACTACGCTTGGCCAACGGCTGAAATTGCTGTCATGGGTCCGAAAGGGGCTGTTGAAATAATTTTCAAAAAGGAAATTGAAAAATCAGAAAACCCAGATGAACTTGAAGAGAAACTAATCCAAGAATATAGGGACAAATTCGCACATCCTTACATAGCAGCTGAAAGAGGTTTCATTGATGATGTCATAGAACCCAGAAAAACCAGGCAAATGTTGATAAAGGCGCTTAAAATGCTTGAAAATAAAGTTGATACTAACCCCAAAAAGAAGCACGGGAATATCCCGCTGTAAAATCAAAGGTTTCGCTGTATGTTTGACTTGATTTTAATTTTCTCGGCTATTTTCTACGCTGGGGAAATAATTTTATTCTTGCTTGCTCTATCAAAGAAAGAAAAAAAACACAAACACATCGCTTCGTTTCCAAATGTCAGCGTTGTCGTAGCAGCGAGAAATGAAGAGGAGAACATTGAAAGATGTCTACGCTCCATCCTCCAAGTTGATTATCCCGCTGATAAACTTGAAGTCGTGGTTGCGGATGATGGCTCAACTGATAGAACCCCCGAGATAATTTCAAAAATTAAACAAGAACATAACAACCTGAAAGTCATACGGATTGAATCACAAATTAACAATCTAAAGGGGAAAGCAAACGCCCTCGCACAGGCAATCACGCAAACAAATGGTGAGTTCATCTTCCTAACCGATGCGGATTGCGAAGTTCCAAGAACCTGGATCAAGGGAATGCTCAGGCATTTTGATGAAAAAACCGGAGTTGCTTCAGGCGTGACCATAATTGAAATTGGCAAAATTTTTTACGGTATGCAATCGCTTGATTGGGCTTTCCTTTTGAGTGTAGCAGCAGCTGTTGGTAGATTATTTAAACCTGTCGCTTGCATAGGAAACAACATGGCTTTCAGAAAGGAGGCATATATTGAATGCGGAGGTTACCAAAACTTGAAATTCAGTATAACGGAGGATTTTGCTCTCTTTAAGGCGATAACTGAAAATGGAAAGTGGGGCTATGCTTTCCCTGTTGATTTAGAAACTCTTGTTATAAGTAAGCCGGTCAAAACACTGAAGGAACTTTATCACCAGAAGAAAAGATGGGGAACAGGCGGGCTTGACACGGGATTACTTGGCATAGCAGTTATGTCGGGCGGTTTCATCTTTCACCTCTTGTTAATTTTATCCCCGCTTTTGATTGAAAAAATCTCATCGCTTTTGATTTCACTTGTCTTGAAATTTTTCATTGATGGCGCTTTCTTATTTAAAACATTGAGAAAATTCAAAAAAACATCGCTTCTGAAATACCTTCTTTTCTTTGAGCTCTACTACATAATTTATGTTGTCGTCCTTCCGTTCGTTGTGTTCTTCGGTGGGAAAACCGTTTGGAAGGATAGAAAATACAAGGGGTTGAAAAACCTACAAATAATTGAAATGGATTAAAGTTTTCCGCACAAATTCCGATAATAAAATTTGTAAATTTAAAATCAAGCTCCTTAAACGATGTTTAAAAAGTGTCCATCTTGTGGAAACACCTGGAAAACAAAAGAAGAATTTTTAAAAGATACGAATTTGACGCTCGTCGGTTATCAAAAATTTATGGGATTGTATGGCGGTGGATATCTTCTCTTCAAGCATGGAGTAAAAACCTGCGGGACGACATTAGCCGTAAAGGCAGCGTTTTTCTCCGATGGGACTTCAACAACGCAGAGATTAAAGCGAATCATAAAAAAGAACGCGGGCTCTGACGAGCCCGCTTGATTTATCTTGACATCACAACTGCCGATGGGGCTTTTCTTCCGAATGTCCAAATATAATCCCTCAACGCTCTGATTTGCTCTTCAGCATTGCCATCAAGCACATCGGGGATTGGACTTGTCCCCTCATAAAAGAAAGTTGGCATGTTCGTGCCAGGTTGAATTTTCTGCGGGTCTCTGAGCCAATCAATCACCCACTCGGGTTTTAATCTACTTGGTGCAATGTCAAGGTTTGGAGCTAACATTGAAGCGGACAAGCCACTGCCAACGGTATGGCATTTCAAACACTGCAACCTGTCAAACAAAACCTTCCCAGCGTCAACATATTTTTTATCAAGCGGAACTTCATAACTTCTAACTTTAAATTCCTGGTTGCTCAGCCCGAGGAAGTACTTAATCAATGAAGTGATTTCATCATCCGTCAATTGATATGTCGGCATTCTAAGTTTGAACCAAGGTCTTATCGTTGATGGATTTTTCAAGAACCCATAAAGCCAGGGCTCCTGAACCTTCGCACCTTCAATCGTAAGCAATGGCGGTCTTAATCCCGGGTCCTCAATCATAGGATGAATGTATCCGCCCTGCTCTTCAATTTGATGGCAATTTATACAGCTATACCAAAGTGTCAACCTGCGCCCTTCGTTAATTTCCCTTCTTTTCTCATCAAACGCTTGAACATACTTTGAGCCAACTTCATTTTTCTTAAAGCTTGCTATCAAAGTCACAAGCGCATTAATTTCCTTGTCCGTGAAGTTATACTTCGGCATTTTGAGTTGAATCCTTTCGGTAGAATAACCACGCGGGTCTCTCAATTTTTCAGAAACCCAAACGAGTCGGTCCTTAGGCAAATGCTCTTTATAGCCAAAGTCAAGCTGTTCAATGTTTTTCCGCGCAAAGTCCGAAATATCAACACTTACTTTCGGCTCCCTTTCCGTCCCCTTTATATCATGGCAACCGTAACATCCATAACTTTTTATCAATCTTAAACCTTGTTCAGCTTTTTCTGGCGTGACATCAATTTTTATAGCAGAATAATTAACCGTATCCTTCAAAGTCATAAGGTAAGCGACTATATCACTTGCTTCTTGATCCGTCAACCTTAAACTTGGCATTTTCGTGTTTGGCAAGTAATGTCTCGGGTTTTTCAGCCAATCGTATAACCATTGCGGATTGACTTTGCTTCCAATCTTTGTCAATTCGGGGGCGACATCATAGTTTAACCCGCGTGTCTCACGAACAACTTTGTTCTCACCGATCGCATGGCAACCGAGACATCCTATGTTTTCAACGAGTTCTTTACCGCGTGCGGGATTTCCACCGCCAGCATATTTGAATTTATATTCCCAATTTTTTGCGGAGTCCTGTCCAATCTTAACAAGATAAGCCGTTATAGCTTCAGCTTCTTCAGGCGAAAAGAAGAAATGAGGCATTCTTCCGTTCGGTAGATATTCGCGCGGATTTAAAACCCAACGATAAATCCAACCCGGATATGTCTTGACAAGAAGATTGTTCAAGCTTGGACCAATCTTAGGAAAATCATTGTATCCATCAACCCCGTGACAACCATAGCAACCCGACTCAATCAAAATGTGTTTTGCAGCTGTTAATTTCGGAGCCCATTTCAGGTTTATTTCATTGAAGTGACAGTCATTGCAACCTGCTTCAACATGTTCTTTCTTTAAAATTGGCCATTCCCAATGTTTATCTTTATCACCGTGAGCGTAGCCCTCTGTCAAGGCAGGTCCCTGACCGCGATGGCAAGGTGTACATCCAATTACCTCAGGGTTATGCTTTTCGAGAAGTTCCAAATTTGGATGTGTCCTAAATGGCTGAGGCGCATCAACGAAAAGCGAATCGTTCCAACCCAAGTGACAGGTCTGGCATCTGTCAACCCGTGATTTCAAAGTTCCGAAATTCGTCCTTTCAAATTCAGGTAAAATCACCTGAACAATTTTTATTTGTGCTTCCTTTGTCTTTTGAATCCTATCCTTTATCCTGTTTATCTCCGCAAATAGCTTATCTATCTCATGTTGAACGCTATCAACTCTCATCCTGTATGCTTTCACTATCGCCCAAGCGCTGTCCTTTCTTTTCGTCAGTTCTTCAATTTTCAAATTGAATTCCTTCATCATTTCCTCTTCACGCTGAATCTTCTCCCACCATTTTTTCACAGCGCCCGTTTCATTTTCAAGTTTTGCCTTTTGGAAGAAATAGTAATACTCATCAGATCTGCTCTTTGCAAACTGAAATTCACGGGTCAATTCAGCAAGCTCTTTTTCAAGTCGCTTATATTCAGCCAAAGCATTTTTATATTCATCGGACTCAAGCCCCGCTTTCGCTTTTTTAAGCTCTTCGCTCAATTCATTGTATTTTGAACTGTCAAAATTCGCCAGCGCAACTTTATAAAGAGAATCAAGCTTTGCAAGTTTAAGTTGATAAAATTTCCTTTGATATTCCTTCCAAGGTCTTCTCGTTGAAACCTCATCAATCACAGCCCAGAGCGTTGCAACGAAGAGCACCCCAGCAAGCACAAAATATATTTTGTCATATCTTCTTTGTTCAACGGGAATTTCCCTTCTTTTTCTAATCCAGCCGAGGAGCATTTTCAATTCAAAATTTTGTTTTTAAAAAATTTTTGTTTTTAAAAAATCTAAACATTGAACCAAGGTGTGACCCAGACATACTTAACATTCAAAGTCCATCTCAAAATCATCTTTATCGGCAAAGCTATCATCGTCAGCAACAAATAAGAGGTTATTATATACCTTGTCAAGCCAAATTTTTCAGCGAAGTCAGGCATTTTCTTCTTCAAGTATATCCAACCAAGTGGCATTAAAATGGCGTAATAACCTATGACGACAGCGCCACCAATGATTGACGCTATTGGATTAAGTGTTCCATCCGGATTATAAGTTGGAATTCCGAAGAGTTCCGTTAAATCAACATTTGTGATTGCCACAACTTTGTGTGGGTCCCATTCCTCCCAAGGCCAGAAGAAATTCCAACCTGGACCTCTTAAAAATGTTCCGACAAAAATAAGCAAGACCCAAAGCACAAGAAAACCAAATGAGTAAATGATTATCGCCCATTTCCTTTCCTTAAAAGTGTAGTATCCATTGCCTTTAGGATTTATATCAATGTATGGTATCGCCATCAAGCCGATTATAATCAAAGTGGGGAGTAAAACACCAGCAATCCAAGGATCAAAATACACAAGCATCTCTTGAAGTCCGAGGAAGTACCAAGGGGCTTTTGATGGATTTGGTGTAAGCGTTGGATTTGCCGGTTCTTCAAGCGGTGCGTCAAAAGCAATTGACCAAGCAAGGATAAAAGCCATAACTGCAATTGCAGCTATGAACTCAACACGAACAAGATATGGCCAAACTTGAACTTTGTCTGTTTCATCCGCTTCATAAGGTATGCCCCGCTCGTCATTTCTTTTAGCTTTTCTCATAGCATAGATGAAAAAGCCATAAACTGTGAAAAGGAGGATTATTATCGGAAAGTTATCCGGGTTTCCGAGTATTTTAAGAAGATTGTGCATAGTTTCAAGCGATCAACTTTGTTTTAAAGTTTCTTCTGAACCGGTCCTGAGATTCCGCCATCTTTTCTAATGCGCCAGAAATGAACCACAAGGAAAATCGCCGTCACAAGTGGTAAAAAGACACAATGCAAGACATAAAATCTTAACAACGTTGGTGGACCAACCTGTGTCCCACCAAGGAGGAGAAATCTAACATCATTATCGGGTCTCATCCCGAGTTCTGGTCCGAAAGGACCTTGATGACCCAAAAATGGGGTTGCACGAGCCATATTCGTTCCAACCGTGACAGCCCAAATTGCAAGCTGATCCCAGGGCAGGAGATAACCGGTGAAACTCATGAGAAAAGTTAAAAGCAAAAGTATTACACCGACCACCCAGTTAAATTGTCTTGGCGGTTTATAAGAGCCAGTTAAAAATACCCTGAGCATATGTAGCATAACTGTTATGACCATAAGATGTGCTGACCAGCGATGTATATTCCGAATTAAAGCTCCAAACGGAACATCGTTCATAAGATATTTCATATCTTCGTAGGCATATTCAGCAGTTGGACGATAATAAAACATCAATATAACGCCTGTGATTGTAAGTATTATAAACAAAAGGAACGAGATTCCACCCATTCCCCAAGTGTAGCCATAATTTACAGCGTGTCTTGAAACTCTAACTGGATGAAGATGAAGAAAAACATTATCAACAACCATCAAAGCTCTGTTCCTTTGCGTATCCTCGTAACCGTGGCGGAAGATTGATTTGTAAATCTCCGAACTTTTTATCTTCTTTTTTATTTGGGCAAGCATAATTTGAATTTCAATCTTTTGTTTTAACTTATCCTTTGTAAGGCAAGAAAGAACCCGGCTTTACCCATTCTCCTTTTTCGTATTTATATGTGATACCTTTATCAATCAATATCTGCCCATCTTCAGCAAGTGTAATCTTTACCCTCTCAAGCGGTCTTGGGGCTGGACCTTCAAAATTAATTCCGGATTTCCTAAATCCACTCCCATGACAGGGGCATTTAAATTTATTTTCCGAGCTAAGCCATCTGGGCGTGCAACCAAGATGCGTGCAAACAGCAAGAAGAGCATAGAAGCCATCTTCCTCGCGCACAATCCAAACGCCTTGACTATCTTTAAATCTTTCGCTGACCTCTCCAACTGTATATTCCTCAGGATAACCGGCTTTAAAAGATGTCGGCGGTTCATACAAAACGCGCGGGAACATATATCTTATCGCCCCAATTATGGATGTGAATATAAAGCTTAAAAATCCAAGCCAACCAGCAAGTGTCAAAAACGAACGCCTGTTAAATTTCCAAAGCCCAGTATCATTCTCAGGTGGTTTATCTTGCTTTGGGATGACCTTTTTTCTTTCCTTTTGTTCCGTTGCCTGCTCGGGCGTTTGCTTTAGAATTTCACTCATCTTCTCAGGTTGTTTATTTTTAATTCGGATAAATTTTATCCATTTTAATGCCAAAAAAATATACTAAATTCGGGGAAAAAATGCAAATTTTTCCCCAATTGAATCAAAAACGCTTTGCAAATTCACCGATTGAAGATAACCTTTTACCTTTTCATTTACACCTCCAAATAAACTGCGCGCAAGACACTTTTCTGTAAACCTGCAACCTATGGCCGTGGAAAGATAACAAATTTCCTTTCGTTCTGGTTCTATCGCAATAAGAAGGTCATATAGCGTTATCTGGCTCAAAGGTTTCGCAAGGACATAGCCACCTTTGACGCCGATTGTGCTTTCCAAAATTCCAGCCCGACGCAATGCTTGAAGGATTTTCATCATATAACTGACGGACAACCCGCACTCTTTTGCAACTTCAGACGCTCTTACAAGTTCGCCTTTATCTCTCGTTCCGATATATATTATCGCATGTATCGCATATCCAAGCGACTTTGATATATCTATCATTGACGCCTTTTTATCTTTTTTTATTGATCAATCGGAGTCAACCGAAACCATATCAATTGTTTCCCACGGGCAATACTTTGCGCAAAGTTTGCAACCAATGCAGATATCTTCATCAACGATGACGATTCCATTGACATTTGAAAAAGGATTTATTCCCTTCTCAACATTCTCGCGCAAAATTTCAAGCGTTGTTGACCTCACACCGTTAAACAAGTCAATGAATTCGGGACCTTTAACTTTATATATACAATCAACGGGACAGAATTCAATACAAACCTCACAACCCGTACACCCCGTTGGGTTAACTACCGCGACAAGCTTGACCTTTTTCTTTCTTACTGGTTTTGCAGTTTCATTTATTTGAACCGGTGACATTTTTCCTTTGCTTTTAATTTTTGAATTATCTCAACCCAGCCCATTTTTTTATCAACTCAGCAACAACAGGGTTCATAAGTGTAAGAACGATTATAACAAGGATGATTAAAAAGTTGAGTTTCATGTTTAACTTGTCTATCTGACCCTGCAATTCAGTTCTAACCTTTGCGATCTCACCTCTAAATTCCATCCTTGCGTTTTCAATTTCACCTCTAAACTCAGCCCTTATGCCCTTTAATTCCGTCCTCAAATTTTCAATCTCACCTTTAAATTCGGCTCTTATCCCCTTCAACTCCGTCCTCAAATTTTCAATCTCACCCTTCAACTCAGCCCTTAAATTTTCAATATCCGCCTTCAATTCTGTTTTAACGGCGTTTAGCTCCGCCTTGGTAGCAAGCTCATTCACAAGTTCACTTCTCAATTCAACTTTTTTCTGCAAAGCTATCTCATCAGCTCTTCTCTCCATGAACTTAAAAAAATCTTCAATCATCTTCGCTATTTCAAACGCCTCTTCCCTGCCAAATTTCCGCTCAAGTTTTTCATACAAGTCAATCGGAATGCTCATAATAAAGTCATTTTCCATTTTTTAAAAGTAAGTTCTATCCCGAACATCGGTAGCAACAAAGCCAGATATTAACTTTTTCTTCTTTTCTCGCACAATTTTATCTGCATTTGCCTTTTCGCATTCTTCAGCCGAATCAACTAAAACAGTGACGACATTATTTCTCACCTCGGCGAAGCCATCCGACACAACGAAATAAATTTTATTTCCATTTTCATCAACAATTTTAACCTCTCCGATTTCAAGCAAGCTCACAAGTGGTGCGTGATTATATAAAACTTGAAAACTTCCCATAACCCCGGGCAAGGTGACACTTTTAACCTTGCCCTTATAAACGACCTTCTCCGGCGTTAAAACTTCAAGTTGAATTAATTTATCTTGCATCAATCAATCTTCATTTTCTTTGCTTTATCAAACGCCTCATCAATCGTCCCAACCATATAAAATGCCATCTCTGGCAGTTCATCGCACTCACCTTCAATTATCGCTTTAAAACCAGCTATCGTATCGCTAAGCTTGACATATCTACCTTCGGTCCCTGTAAACGCCTCAGCAACGAAGAACGGTTGCGAAAGGAAACGCTGAATTTTCCTCGCCCTCGCAACTATTAATTTATCCTCCTCGGAAAGTTCATCTATACCAAGTATGTTAATTATGTCCTGGAGGTCTTTATATGTTTGCAAAATCTCCTTGACTTTTTTCGCAACATAGTAATGTTCATCTCCAACGACTTTCGGGTCAAGAAGTCGTGAAGTTGAATCAAGCGGATCAACGGCTGGGTAAATTCCAAGCTCAGCTATTTGCCTTGAAAGAACCGTCGTTGCGTCAAGGTGACTGAATGTTGTAGCTGGAGCTGGGTCTGTTAAGTCATCAGCGGGAACATATATCGCTTGAACAGATGTAATTGAACCACGCTTCGTTGAGACAATCCTCTCTTGTAGCTCTCCCATCTCAGTTGCAAGCGTCGGTTGATAACCTACTGCCGATGGCATTCTGCCAAGCAAAGCCGAAACCTCTGAACCCGCCTGTGTAAATCTGAAGATATTATCTATGAACAACAGAACATCTCTGCCCTCTTCATCTCTGAAATACTCTGCTATTGATAAAGCGGAAAGTCCAACTCTCAACCTCGCCCCAGGTGGTTCATTCATCTGACCGAAAACGAGAACCGCATTTTTTAAAACCCCCGAATGTTTCATCTCAAGCCAAAGCTCATTACCTTCTCTTGTCCTTTCACCAACGCCTCCGAAAACAGAATATCCTTTATGATAAACTGCTATGTTATGAATCATCTCCATTATCAAAACCGTCTTCCCGACCCCAGCTCCGCCGAAAAGCCCAACTTTTCCACCTTTTGGATACGGTTCAAGTAAATCAATAACTTTAATTCCAGTTTCAAGTATTTCCCTCTTCGTGCTTAACTCTGTAAACTCCGGTGGCTCACGATGAATCGGATAATACTTCTCGGCTTGAATTGGACCAAGCCCATCAATCGGCTCACCAACTACATTTAAAAGCCGTCCCAAAACTTGGGGACCAACCGGAACTTTAATCGGACCTTCCGTGTCGTATGCTTTCATCCCCCGCACAAGCCCATCAGTTGAATCAAGCGCTACAGCTCTCACCCTATTTTCGCCAAGATGTTGTTGAACCTCAGCCCAGAGGATTTCTTCCTTGCCTTCAATGTTGACACGTGGAATTTTTATCGCATTGTAAATCGCAGGTAAATACCCATCTTCAAATTCAATATCAATGACAGGACCTATTATCTGGACAATTTTTCCCTCGCGCATCAATCCAAAGTTTTTGTTTTTCTTTAAGAATTTCGCAGAAATATACGAAAATTTGAACTCTTTTCAAAAATCAGTTCAAATTCAGCCAATTCCTTTTCCTCTTAACAGAAATATAAATTGAAAGGGCAAAGCCAGCGAAAATCAAATACGGGACAAAAAGAAGATAAACTATCCCATCGTTTAACCCGCTGGCAAGTTTCATCCCTTCCTCTGAAGAGGTGACATTTGACTTACACATCGCACATTGCCCAAGGGCAGAACCAACTCCAAGGAAAACCATCAAAGAAATTAACAAAATAAAATTTGCAATCCTCATGGCGCTATAGGTCTTTTATTTTTAGTTTAACAATGTTTTCACCAGTTCTAAAACCTCCTTAGCGTGCGTTTCAACATCCACTTTATCAATGACATGCGCTATCCTACCTTCCTTATCAACTATAAAAGTAACCCTGCTGGCGAAACCGAGTAAATTCAACACGCCATAAGCTTTACAAACCTCTTTGGTCTCATCCGAAAGCAATGGGAAATTCAACGAGTACTTGTCAATAAACTTCTTTAGCGATTTCTTTGAATCCACACTTATCCCAAAAACTGGAACACCGATTTGCTCAAACTTTGACCATTCATCACGGATTCCACAAGCTTGTTTAGTGCATCCCGGGGTGTTTGCTTTTGGATAAAAGTAAATCACGACTGGTGATTTCCCGCGATAGCTTGAAAGCGTATATTTATTCCCAAATGCGTCTTCCAAAGTGAAATCAGGCGCTATATCACCAACCTTCAACTTACTACCTTTTACGGAAAAGAATGAAAAGACAAACAAAGAAACGAAAAACAAAATTCTCATATTCTCCTCCAAATTTATTTAAAAATGTGATAAAGCATAAAGTAAATGACAACACCCGTTAACGAAACATAAAGCCAAAGTGGCAAGGTATAGCGGGCTATTTTCGGATGTTTATCAAATTTTTTAAGCAAGGCGAACACTAATGTCACAATCGCCATCGGCAAGACAAACACCGCAATTAAAGTATGCGATGTCAAAATCGTCAAATAAACGATCCGCCAAAATCCAGTTTCTTTGAAGCGAGTCACTCCAGCGCTGTAATGATAAGTCAAATATCCAACGAGAAAAAGCGAGGAGGAGACGAAAGCAGAGAGCATAAATTTTTTATGTGCTTCAACATTCTTCTTTTTTATATTTACGAAACCAAGCAACAAGAACAAAAAACTTAAAGCATTAAACAAAGCGTTCAAGCTCGGCAAAAATTTAATCATCGCTCTCTCAGGATTATTTTGATATCTTTTATCAATTTATCAACTTCATCGGGATCGGTTCCCGAGTAATAACCCCTAATTCTGCCTTTCCCATCAACAAGAACAAATCGATCGCTATGTATAAAATCTCCCGGACCGCCGTCACCCTCTTCAACTGGAAGTTTAAAACCATGTCTTGCCAGATCATATATTTTCTTTTTTTCACCCGTTATAAAAAACCACTTGCCGTCAATAGCTCCCCAACCCTTTGCGTACATTGAGAGAACCCACACAGAATCTGTCTTAGGGTCAACCGTGAACGATGCAAGTTTGACCTTTTTATTATCTTTAAACGCCTCTTGTACTCTTGTCATCTGTTCCGTCATCCTCGGGCAAATTCCAGCGCAACTTGTGAAGAAAAAGTCAGCAACCCAAACACTCCCTTTAAATTTATCAAGATTTATCACCTCACCGTGATGATCAATTAAGTCAAATTCGGGAATCTCACCATAAACGGGCAAACTTTCCGCAGATGACATCTTTTTTATCTCAATCATAAAAGCAACAGCAATTCCAAAAGCGATGCTTAATATCGCAAGTACAATTTTTTTGCCAGCCATAAAACTTTGGTTCAATTTTTTAGTAATAGCCCAGACCAAGTCGCATAAACAGCGCAACAGTTCCATCTGGAATTAAAGCAGCTGCAAGGGCGACTATAAAAATTAACGGAAGCGCAAGCGTATAAATAAATCCGAGCCGTTCAAACTTCAAATGCATAAAATACCCAGCGATTAAACTTCCCTTCATCAACGCCATGATTGTAAAAAGCACAGCCATTAAAGAATGAGATATCGGTAGAAAAGCAACCACTACCTCAACGACAGTGATAACAAGAAGTTGGAACCAAACGCGATAATAAACTCTTTTTCCCGTTTGATGAGTTGTCTCGGTCATTTTCAAATTCAATTTTTTGTTTTCAATCAAAGAAGATAAAAGAAGGCGAATATAAATACCCAGACAAGGTCAACAAAGTGCCAATAAAGTCCAGCCACTTCAACACCTTCATAAGAACCTCTCTTATCGTAAATTCCCTTTGCAACTCTTATCGCCATAACTGTTAAAACTATAACTCCACTTAACACATGTGAGCCGTGAAATCCAGTGATGACGAAAAATGACGCAGAGAAAAGCGGAACACCCCAGGGATTTGAAGTCAAACGAGCGCCCTCATGGATTAAGTGTCCCCATTCGTATGCTTGACAAAGCAAAAATGTCAAACCGCCAAGAATCGTCAGACCGAGATATTTCAAAACACCTTTTCTATCCATTCTCTTTCCAGCGTCAACAGCAAGAGCCATCGTCAAGGAACTACATATCAAAATAAATGTCATTAAACTGACGAACATAAGCGGTAATTTCGCATTGACGAAAGGAAAAGCGGAGAAAATCTCTACACTTGATGGCCAATGGGGTAAACTCGCACGCAAAGAACCATATCCAGCGAGTAATCCTCCAAATGTGAACGCATCTGAAAGTATAAAAATCCACATTGTAAATTTTTCCCTTGAAACACCAAACGGCGATTTCTCAACACCCCAATCCGATTTAAGGACCTTTTCCTGTTCAAATAACGCTTCTTGTGTCATTTAATCTGCCTGACATTTTGTTTTTAAATCGTTAATTTTATGAAGATGAAAAGGTAAATCCAAAGTAAGTCAAGAAAATGCCAGTAAGTTGCGCAAAGTTCAACGCCAAGCCGATTCCTTGAATTGTAAAATCCTTTTAACGCCTTGACCAAAACATAAATCATGGAGATAACCCCACCGAAAAGATGGAGCCCATGAAGCCAAGTCAAAAGATAAAAGAACGAACTTGAAGGGTTGGTGCTAACATAAACGCCGGAATTTCTCAGCTGTCCCCAGCCGATCACCTGACCGATTAGAAAAATAATCCCAAGCAACGCCGAAATAAGAAAAAGAAGTTTGAATTCCAAAATTTTATCTCTTTTTAACCGAGAATAACTCAATTGAATCATAGCACTGCTTAAAATTAGGACAAGTGTGTTGAACCAGAAAATTTCCGGCAAGTTAAATTTAAGCCAATTCCCAGCGGAGTGTCTTACGATATAAGCGCTTGTTATAGCAGCGAAGAGCATAATTATAGCCGATATGAAGAGCCAAAGCCCGAATTTGGCGGGGTTTATGGGGAGGGCATAAGAGGAATGCCCGCCCGCACCACCACCTCCGTTATTAAAAGTTCCGCCAATATCTATATTTGAGATACCGCCCTTTTTCTCTTTTTCAATTACCATCGCTAAAAAAATTTTTATTTTTAAACCCTGTCAATTAAAAGCAAAATTAAAATCAACGGTAAATAAACTTCAGCAGCTAAAATTATCTTTTTAGCTGACTTTACAGAGACATCTTTCAAAAGCATAATTGACTGGACGAAGAAAAGAATTCCACCCAAAGAAGAAACGATGAAAGCATATTTCCCCGCAAAACCAGCAAGCGCAGGCATTAAACCCATAGGCAAAAGCATAAATGTGTAAATCACGAGATTAACCGCAGTTACCCTGTCATTTTCAGATGGCAAGACCTTAAACCCGGCTCTTTCATAATCAGCTTTACATATCAAAGCGATTGACCAAAAATGGGGAAATTGCCAGAGGAACTGAATCCCGAACAGAATCAGCGCCCCAAGTTCAATTTTACCGCTCACAGCCACCCAACCTATAACTGGCGGAATTGCGCCAGGAATCGCTCCAACAAATGTGCAAAGCGGAGTTATCCTTTTCAATGGTGTATAAGCGAAAACATAAATGACAAAGGCAAGAAGAGAAAGCAATGCGCTCAACAAATTGACGAATTTGTAAAGGATTACAAGACCCAAAATTAACATTACGATCGCTATGAATGTTGCCTCCCCTTTGCTCATCTTTCCAGATGGAATCGGTCTTCGCATCGTTCTTTTCATCTTACTGTCAGCTTCAGCTTCAAAAACTTGGTTCATCGCATTTGCTGAGCCCACGACAAGGAAAACCCCAAGTATCACGCTCAAAAAATGAAACCAATCCAATTTTCCTCTTAAAGCGATCAAATATCCCATCGCTGTGGTGAAAACAATAAGCATCGTCAGGCGATGTTTTATTAAAAGAAGAAATTCAGCCATGGCTTACACCAACTTTAACTTGTGACTCAACCTCACTGAACTTGCTTCCCTTCCACCCAAGCACTGTTAAAATCAAACTCAAACCAAAAATCGTTGCACCAACAGCGACATGCAAAATCGTTATCGGAACTGAAAGTTTCGTCCACACGACAAAAGCCCCGAGCAAAATTTGAACAGCAACAAGAAAAATCCAAAGAAATGCGAAATTCCTCATAAACTCAATCCTTCTCTTGATGACAAAAATTGAAGCATAAATCCCAACTCCAGCTACAACAAAAGCCCAAACCCTGTGCGCAAAGTGAAGCGCAACCTTAAATTGAAGCTCGGAATAACTTATTGGAAATGGAGCGTTCGGATCATATGGGAGAGCCCCAAAAGGAGGAATTATCCTCCCAAAAGAGAGCGGAAAATCAGGTATTATTGAACCAGCGCCAGTATGCCTTACGAGTGCACCGAGCAAAATTTGAATAAACGAAAAAACGAATACGATCGTATACAACCTGGCAACTTTAAACCCGGTGTTAATTTCCTTCAGCTTAAAATCTTTCCAAAGTCGCGATGTAAAAAGCGAAATTAAAAAAGTCATACACAAAACAATTTCAGCAAGCGTTGCATGAGTTATAGCAATTGTTATTCTGACGGGTTCAACATGCGAGACGGGGAAAACCCCGACGACGACATCTTGAAGTTTTGGATTTGACACAACAAGAACCCTCAATCCACCGAGCGTCGCTTGAAGTAAAACTGAGACGAAAGCGATGACGCCGAAAACCTTCATGTATTTGGGCTGATCACTCTTAAGAAGCCAAACCATAAGTATTGTTATCAAAATCCCAAGCGTTCCAGCGACAAGCCGATGTCCATGTTCGTATAAAACTCCACCAGCCATCCTTGGGAATAAAGTCCCATAGGAAAGTGGCCAATCTGGAACAGCGTCCCCAGACCCGGTGCTTGTGACTGAAGCTCCAACACCTATGAGAAAAACGGCGAAAATCGCAGTTAAAGTCGCAAAACGATGTAAACTTTTTGAATACATTTGAAAGTCGTCAATTTAATTTTTAAAAACAGGGAGAGCAAATCGCTCTCCCAGAAGTTTATTTAGCTTCAACCTTAACTGGAACCGTCTGAGGGATATAATCTTCCTCAGCCCCTGGGACACTATAATCATAAGGACCACGATAAACCGTCGGAAGCTCAGGTCCCCAGTTGCCATGAGGCGGTGGTGAATCCGTTTGCCATTCAAGAGTCGTTGCTTTCCAGGGGTTTTTATCCGCCTTTGGACCACGGAACATGCTCCAGAAGAAATTAAACAGGAAAATCAATTGGGCAAAACCAGCAACAAAAGCTGCTATCGTAATGAACTTATTTAACCCAACAAATTGCGATGTGAAGTTATATTCCGTGAATGAGTAATATCTTCTTGGAACACCAGCGATTCCCTGGAAGAACATTGGGAAGAAAATCAAATAAACACCGATAAATGTCAACCAAAAATGAACCTTTCCAAGCTTATCGTTCATCATTCTACCAAACATCTTTGGAAACCAATGATAAACCCCGGCGAACAAACCAAATGTTGAAGATGTTGCCATTGTGAAATGGAAATGCGCTACTACAAAATATGTATCGTGCAATTGTATATCAACAGGAGCTGACCCTAAAAATGCTCCAGTGAGCGCCCCGGGTATAAACAAACCGAGAAATCCAATTGCGAAGAGCATCCCGGGCGTAAATCTTAAATTCCCACGCCAGAGGGTGGCAAGGTAATTAAAAATCAAAATTGCTGTCGGTAACGATATTGCAAGCGTCGTGACGACGAAAATCTCTCCAAGAATTGGATTCATACCGCTGACGAACATATGATGTCCCCAGACAATCATGCTCAAAGCGCCAATTCCTATAACTGCGCCAACACAAACTTTATAAGCAAAAAGTGGTTTCCGTGAATTGGTTGCAAGAATCTCACCAACAAGTGTCACCGCTGGCAACAAAACAATATAAACCTCGGGATGTCCCAAAAACCAGAAGAGATGTTGCCACAAAATTGGATTTCCTCCCTCGTGTGGAACTGGTTGATTTGCCAATACTAGCCCGCTTGGGACAAAAAAGCTTGTCCCGAATTCACGATCAAAAATTAACATCACTACACCAGCAAGCAAAACAGGGAAAGAAAGTAGACCTAGAATCGCCGTTACAAACATACCCCAAACCGTTATCGGCAACCTAAACATTGACATCCCCTTAGTTCTGAAGTTCAAAGTAGTGGTGATGTAATTTAAAGCCCCAAGAAGCGAAGAAACAATAAACAAAGCCATACTCACAAGCCAAAGCGTCGCCCCGAGGTCAGCCCCAGGGATTGAATTTTTCAAAGCGCTCAACGGCGGATAAAATGTCCAACCAACGCCAGCTGGACCAGTTTGAACGAAAAACGAAATCAACATCACAACAGAAGCAGCGAAAAACACCCAATAGGAAAGCATATTCAAAACGGGAAACGCCATATCCCTTGCGCCGATTTGCAAAGGTATCAGATAATTTGAAAATGTTCCACTTAGCCCAGCCGTCAAAAGGAAAAACACCATTATCGTTCCGTGCATCGTTATTAAAGCGACATAAAATTCCGGCTTTAAAATTCCACCCTCAGCCCATTTCCCGAGAAATTTTTCAAGTATCGGTATCGGCTGATTCGGATACGCAAGCTGCAATCTCATCAGCCAGGACAAAAACACACCGATGAAACCCCATATAACGCCTGTTATTAAGTATTGTTTTGCTATCGTCTTGTGATCGGTGCTGAAAATATACTTTCGGATAAAACTTTCCTTATGCGCTTCAACCTCAACATGAGAATGTTGCGCCATTTTCAATCCTCCATTTTTGAATTTTAATAGTATAAATCAACCGCCGGTGTTTGCTGACTTAACCATTCCTTTACCTCCTCCTCAGGAGCAACGATAACTGGCAACTTCATCCTATAATGACCGAGTCCGCAAAGTTCAGCGCACGCAAGTTCATATTCACCAGCTTTTTTAGGCACAAACCACGCCCTCGTCGTCATCCCAGGGACAGCATCTTGCTTAATTCTAAAGTTCGGCAAAAACGGACTGTGAAGCACATCCTTTGACCTAATCAACATCACAACCGGTTTATTCAAAGGCAAATACATTATCCCTTGCCCAGCAGGAAAAACAATATCATCCTTCGCATTCTCATCGCTTATATCAATACCAAGCGGATTATCAGGGGAGATCAATTTCGGATCAGTTTTACCAAACTTTCCATCAGGTCCTGGATATCTCAAATTCCAAGCGAATTGTTCACCGGTTATTTCAACAAGAAATGCATCTTTTGGAACTTCACCGTGAAGTTTGCGCCAAAGCGAAGCCCCTCCGAGAAATTCAGCGCTAACCTCAAGAATAACAACTACAAGCGTCCCGGGAATGATTGACCACAGAATTTCTTTCCTTGTGTTTCCGGGAAGATAAAATGCCTTTCTTTCCGAAGACCCAGTATATTTAAACACAAAAAATGAGAGAGCGAACTCACTTAAGATAAAAAGAATTCCTGATATCACAAGTATTGTTATAAAAATTCTGTCAATCACAGCGCCATGTTCACTTGCAAGTTCAGGCAACCACCAACCATTCCTTATCACAACCCAGAGCGAAACAATTATCCCGACCGCAAAGAAAAAAATCAACAACCCTCCGTGAAATTTACTCTGCTTTTCACTCATTTTTTAACTCCAAATTATTTTTTCCTTTCATAAGTGAATTCAATTCGCTTCGTCTCCCCGGGCTTAACTGTAACTGTTTGGGTCAATGTCCCAAATTTTTCGTGCCATGCCTCAATCGTGTATGTCCCAGGGGGAAGATTTTTAATCTCAAATTCGCCTTTGTCGTTTGAAACACTGAAGAACGGATGATCAAGAACACCAGCATATGCGGACATCCACGGATGGACATCACATTTAAATGGAACCATTATCTCAGGCGTATTAAATGTGTGATAACTTTTCATCCCCTTAACCGGTTGACCGATGTTAAATGGCTTATTTTTCTTTGGTGTTGCATGGACATTATGAAGCAACGGATCGCTATTTCTAACTTCAAGCTTTTGCCCAACCATTATCCCAAAAACATGCGGTTGATACAAGCAACCTTGTTGGTCAAGAACAACTGGCTCGCTTGGCGGGTTATACTTTCCTTTTACGCCTTCCTTCACATACACGAAAACCCATTTCAATGTTCCATTTGGATTAACAACAACATCCTCAGCGGTCACAGATTTACCCCCATGTATCGCATCACACTGCCTATCGGCTTTCATGCTTATCAACCTCGGCTTTGGCGCTTCTCCGACGAACTTCACAACCCCTTTTACAGTGGCATTTTGAGAGAAACTAAAGGTGGTAAATAAAATTGTCAAACCAAACGAAATTAATTTCTTCATTTTTCAACCTGAATTTTATTTTTAAATTAGGATAAATTTCGTCTTAATTTAATACACGAAAAAATAAAAGTCAAATTTTCCAACTTAACAATGATGAACGAAATCAGCTGACAAATTCAGACATGGCTTTTTCTAAATCACTTATCCCCTCTTCTATATCTTCAAGCTGTGACATTGCCAATTCTGGGAAGCGAGTTATTTCAATCGTCCTTAAAATTATTTTTCCGCTTGAATTTCTATATTCACCCCACCAAACGCCCGGGAATTTCGTCTCTTGCCACACGGTTAAACCTTCGCTTTCGTAAATTATTTTGACACTGCCATGACCAAGGAACTCATCAAGAAACTTCGCTTCATCATACGACAGGGGAAAATTACTCAAATTTATCGTTCTTGTCTTCCCTTCGTTCTTAAGTTCAACAAGGGCGTGTTTTATCTCGTTAATGATAAAAATTGCATTTGTCAAGTTAGCTTGCATTTTCTCTCCACTTTTTTATTTGCTCTTTAACTTCATCCACAACCTTATCAATAGCTTCGCTTACCTCTTGGCTCATTGTATCACCCCAATGATTTGTCTTGGGTTGGACACCGATTATCAAACTTTCATCCGGCTTTATATTTAGCAAATTCATCAACGCTATGACCTCGTGAAATGTTATCTGATGTTCCGACAATTTAAAACTGATATATCCGGGGATTTCTTCAAGTTTAAACTTTATTATTTCCCCTGGCTTGCCGTTAAAGTTAATTGCATCTACAACGATAAGATGTGTTTTATCTTCAAGATATGGCAAAAGATAAATGCCAAGGGAACCGCCATCAATTATTTCAACATCTGGCGATTCCCTCATCTCTTCAGAAAGTCGTCTTACGACCTCAACGCCGAAGGCATCATCTCCAAGCAATGGGTTCCCTATTCCGAAGTCAAGGACGCCTTTATTACTCACGCCACCACCCCATTTCGCCCACTCTTTGTAAAACGACATTATCGCAACAAGGTCTGGCCAGTAGAGTTGTTCAACTATTTGTTCCGCTTCTTCAATTTTTGACTTCACAAGCGCGAGCTTGTCAATGTTTATTGCATCGGGGTGATTTAAATTGATCGCGCATGGCATGCCCCCGACGATTAAATTTCGGATGCGGATTCTTACCGCCGAAAACAGCGTGAATCTTAACGATTTCCTTTTGCCAGTTCAAAGCTTCAATATAATGAGCAACGGCAAGAAGATTGACCTCTGGCGGAAGTTTGTACCCGGGATGTCCCCAATATGCGTTCGCAAAAATTCCAAGCTGACCTGACTCAACAAATTTCTTCAACCGATTTTGAACATCGGTGAAATATCCAACGGATGACTTTGGCCAGTTTGAAATCTTTTGAGCGAGTTCAGCTGTCGCCTTTGGATTGGCTTTAAGCGCTGAAACGACATCAACCCAATCAAGCGCATGGAGGTGATAAAAATGAACAACATGGTCATGGACGAAAAGAGTAGCGATCATTATATTTCTTAATTTCAATTTTGAGTGCATCTTCAATTGCCCTAACTGATGTAACAGCGTGTACGAGTGTACAAACACCGCAAATTCTCTCAGCTAATGCCCACGCTTCTCTTGGGTCGCGATCTCGCAAAATTATTTCAATTCCTCTGAAAAGAGCGCTTGTGCAAGAGGCGTCTTTAACGACATTTCCATCAACAATAGCTTGAACTCTTAAATGACCCTCAATTCGGGTCATCGGGTCTATTACAACTCTTTGTGCCATTTTTTACTCCTCCTTTTTCTTTTCTTCAACTTTTGATTCTTTTGCTTTTTGAGATGCTTTCTTAACAATTGAAGCCACAAGATGAGCCCCGGTTGCAACTGCAACTCCTTCCCTATATCATCAGCTGTTGCAAACCCAGGCAAAGGAACATCCGCCACATGTTGATAAAGCGGTCTATTGTCCCAATAATCTGGCTCGGAACATCCAAGGCATGGGTGACCAGATTGGATTGGTAAGCTTACACCCTCGTTCCATTTAACGACTGAACAAGCGTTATATGTAACCGGTCCTCTGCAAACAACTTTATACAGGCACCATCCTTTTCTCGCCCCCTCGTCATCAAACTTTTCAACGAACATCCCAGCATCAAAGAATGCCCTGCGATAACATTTGTCGTGAATGCGCTGTCCGTAAAATACCTTGGGTCGTTTCAAATTGTCAAGCGCTGGCAACGAATCAAATGTGAAATGACACTCACAAATCCCCTGTAATTGCCAAACTTGGCAAAATTTTAAAAAAACCTTGAAAGCAACGCTTAAAAAAGTTATATTAAAAATAAAAAACCATGACAGAGCAACCGATACCTCAGCAAATTAACATTGAACTTGGCGAGAAAGAAGCGGAGGGAATTTATTCAAACCTTGCGATAATAACACATTCACCCGCTGAGTTCGTAATTGATTTCACAAGGATTCTCCCCGGGGTTCCGAAAGCGAAGGTCTTTGCAAGGATAATCATGACCCCACAACATGCAAAACTTTTATTAAAAGCGCTTGAAGACAACATAAAAAAATACGAGGCGACTTTCGGCGAAATCAAAATCTTTGGCGACACAGAACAAAAATCGCTCGGATTTAAACCTTGAAAACTTAAAATGGAGTTAAAACTATGTTCGGTTACTTCGTCCTTGTCCTCCATACGCACCTCCCCTATGTGGTCGGTCACGGCAGATGGCCACATGGAATGGATTGGCTAAATGAAGCTGCAAGCGAATGTTATATACCCCTTTTGAATGTTTTCAATGAATTGAGAAACGAAGGCGTAAATTTAAAAGTCACAATTAACATTTCCCCAATCCTCGCTGAACAACTTGCAAGTAGGGAATTCGCTGAGGAATTCCTGCAGTATCTTGACATGAGGATAAATCTCGCTGAAGAAGACGAAGTTGAGTTTAAACGAACTGGAAGGAAAAACCTCGCTAAGGTTGCGAAGTTTTGGAAGGAGTTTTATTCCGAGATTAAAAGAAATTTCATTGACACATATCATACCGATTTGCTTTCTGCCTTTCGCTCTCTTCAAGATTCAGGACATATTGAAATAATCACTTGTGCAGCTACACACGCATATCTTCCATTGCTTGCCCTTGATACAAGCGTTCAAGCTCAAATAAAGCTCGCAGTCAAAACCCACGAAAAATATTTTGGCAAAAAACCTGAAGGTATATGGCTACCCGAGTGCGCATATAGACCAGCTTACAGATGGAAAATCCCAGTTGAACTTGAACAAAATTTGACCCCGACTGAATATGAAAGGAAGGGGATTGAGGAATTTCTCTCCGAAAACGGACTTAAATTTTTCTTCGTTGACACCGCCACATTGCGCGGTGGAAAAACCATTGGGATTTACATTGAGAGATTTGAAGGGTTGAGAAGATTATGGGAACAATTTGAATCTCAGGTCAAATACAGACCCGAGGAGGAAAAGTCACCGTATGAGATTTACCTTGTCGGCTCTGGGAAGCCGGAGAAAAAACCGGTTGCTGTTTTGACGCGCGACCCAAAGACCGGGCTTCAAGTGTGGAGCGGTGAATGGGGCTATCCAGGTGATGCCTGGTATCTTGACTTTCACAAGAAAAAATTTCCAAGCGGATTAAGGTATTGGCGTGTCACAAATCCAAAGGCAGACCTTGCTGACAAACTTGAATATGAAATTGAAAAAGTTGAAGAACGCCTTGAAGAAAACTCATCCCATTTCGTTGACCTGATAACGGCAACATTAAAAGAACACTTTGATAAAACCGGCAAGCCAGGGGTTTTGACAGCGCCTTATGACACTGAACTTTTCGGGCATTGGTGGTTTGAGGGACCGAGATTTTTAAAGAAGGTTTTTCAAAAACTTAACAATTCAAAACTTGTAAAACCAGCCACTGCTTCTGAGTCAATTGAAAATCTTACGCCAACGACCGTCGTCTCACTCCCAGAGGGCTCATGGGGAGAAGGTGGTTATCACTACATTTGGCTCAACAAAGATACCGAATGGACTTGGAGACACATCTACCCGGACGAATTTAAGATGAGAGAACTTGCCAAAAAATTTCATAACTCCAACGATGAAAAGTTAATCTTTATGTTAAAGCAACTCGCCCGAGAGCTGGTGCTTTTACAATCCTCGGATTGGCAATTCTTGATATCAACAATTTCAGCCCGCGATTATGCCGAGATGAGAGTTTCATTACATCACGAAAATTTCACGAGAATAGCCGAAATAATTGAGAGGTATGCAAGCACCGGGGAGTTAAAATTTGAAGATTGGAATTTCGTCGTTGAATGCGCACAAAGGGATAAAGTTTTTGATGAGATTGACATCAAATGGTGGGCTGAGGTTGAATTTCCGTAATTGCATTTTTTTTATTAACTTAAAATCAGGCAATAAAACCTTGTTTTCAACAATGACTCGCTCAGCGATAGTTATAGATGGGATTTTTGTTGACCCAGAGATTGCAAGTGCTTATTTCAAATGCGATCTTGAAAAATGCAAAGGGGCGTGTTGCTTTATGGAGGCGGATTATGGAGCACCGCTTCTTGAGGAAGAAATTGAGCAAATAAACAATGCCCTGCAAATTGTAAAAAAGTATCTGCCTGAAAAAAATGTGAAATTCATTGAAGAAAACGGATTTTACGAGAGAACCGAAACAGGGCTCTCAACAAAATGCATTGACCGCAGGGAGTGCGTCTTCGTTTATTGGGAAGATGGCATAGCTAAATGTTCATTTGAAAAAGCGTTCTTAAATGGTGAAATATCCTTTAGGAAACCAATTTCCTGCCATCTTTTCCCGCTGAGAAATTACAGTTTAAGGGGCGCGCTCGTTGGAGGTGACATCTTAAAGTATGTGAAAATCCCAGAGTGCAAGCCAGGTGTGAAGAAAGGAAAGAAAGAAGGAGTTAAACTTTATGATTTCCTAAAGCCAGCAATTATCAGATACTTCGGGTCGGGGTGGTACGATAAAATGCTTGAAGCGCTAAACACGATAAACAACCGGGAGGTGAGATAAATGTTAAAAATCGGACAACATCAAACCCTGCAACAAAAATTAACACCACAACAAATTCAATACCTTAAGCTCCTTCAAATCCCGGTAATACAGCTTGAACAAAAAATTAAAGAAGAACTTGAGCAAAATCCATTTCTTGAAGAAGGTCTTGAAGCATCTCCCGAAGAGGTAATTGAACTTGAACTCGGTGAAAATCAAGAGGTAGAACAAGCAGTTAAGCAAGAGTTAGTTGAGGAATATGAAGAAACGACACAAGAAATTCTTCCAAAGCCAGATGAGGAATACACATTTGAGGACTTTGTAAAGTCACTTGAGGATGAAGACCTTTCATATAAATCAGGAAATTTCACCAGCGATGATGAAGAGGAAATCCCTTGGCAACCTCCAGCATTGGAGTCATTGGAAGATAAACTTCTTCAGCAGCTTGCTCCGATAGTAAACGAGAAGGAATACAGAATAGCCGAGGAAATTTTAGGAAACATAGACGATGATGGTTACTTGACGAGAAGCGTTGAGGAAATCGCAGAGGATTTGCGCCTTGGGGAGAAAATGGAAGTAACGCCTGAAGAGGTTGAAAATGTATTAAAAAAAATTCAACGCCTTGACCCATCCGGAATTGGAGCAAGGGATTTAAAAGAATGCCTTTTGGCTCAACTTGAAGTTGGTGATTTCCCCGAGGATAAAAAAACACTCGCCATTCGCATATTGAATGAAGCATATGACGATTTTATGAAGAAAAGATACGATGAGTTGATGAAAAAGTTCAACATAAGCGAACAAAAGTTGGGCGATGTCTTGCAGATAATTCAGCGTTTGAATCCAAAACCTGGGGAAGGTAGAGCGGTAATTCAAGAATACATCGTCCCGGACTTTATAGTTGAGAGAGTTGGAGACGATTTCGTAATAACTTTGAACGAGAAAAATGTCCCCATGATTCGGCTTAATAGAACATATTACAATCTCCTAAAAAGGCAGAAAAAACTTCCAGCCGAGATAAAAGACGAGATAAAAAAACAATTTGCGAGGGCGAAATGGTTTATCGCTTCAATTTATCAACGCAGGGAAACACTTTTAAAAATAATGCGCGCTATAGTTGAATTGCAGAGGGAATTTTTTGAGACAGGGGAAAATTTGAGACCGATGATTTATAAAGATGTCGCAGAGAAAGCCGGGGTTGACATATCAACGGTCAGCAGAGCGGTAAACCAAAAATATGTCCAGATGGATTTTGGAATTTACAGGTTGCGAGACCTTTTCAGCGAGAAAGTTAACACATCAAACGGAACAGAGGTTTCAATTAAGGAATTGAAGGAGAAAATCAAACAGATAATTGAGCAGGAAGACCCGAGAAAACCCTTAACGGACGACCAGATAGCTGAAATTCTGCGTTCCCAGGGGTTTAATATCGCAAGAAGAACTGTGGCAAAGTACAGGGATCAACTTGGTATTCCAACGGCGAGATTAAGAAGACGAATTGAATAAAAACAAAAATTTAAAGGGCATAAAGTGGAAAAAATTTTAAGAGCGACAACTATACTTGGCTTAATACATAATGGGCAAGCGGTGATGGGAGGAGATGGACAAGTTACGCTTTCGGACACTATAATGAAACACGGGGCTAAAAAAGTCAGAAAAATTTATAACAATAAAATACTTGTCGGTTTTGCCGGCGCATCGGCGGACGCACTTGCTCTCATGGAAAGATTTGAAGCTAAACTTGAACAGTATAAAGGCAACCTCCTGCGCGCAGCTACGGAACTCGCAAAGGACTGGCGAATGGATAAGTATCTGAGACGACTTGAAGCGTTGCTTGCGGTTATGGACAAAGAAAACGCATTGATAATTTCAGGGACAGGTGATGTGATAGAGCCAGATGATAAAATCGTTGCGATTGGCTCTGGCGGAAGCTATGCACTTGCAGCAGCAAGGGTCCTTGTGAAGCATTCCAATTTATCGGCTCGCGAAATCGTTGAGGAATCATTGAAAGTAGCAGCCGATATATGCATTTACACAAATCATAACATCGTCATAGAAGAGCTTTGAGCGTTTAAAACAAAAAATTTGAATTTGAAATGACATATAACAACAGGAAGGAAAAAGTTGCCGAAATAATTCAAAAGCGCGATTTAAAAGACCTCACGCCTGAGGAAATCGTAAAGGAACTTGATAAATACATAATCGGTCAAGAACAAGCTAAAAGAGCAGTTGCGATTGCCCTGCGAAATAGATGGCGCAGGCAACAAGTTCCACCCGAATTGAGAGAAGAAATTACACCCAACAATATAATTCTTATAGGTCCAACCGGCGTTGGAAAAACTGAAATAGCAAGGCGACTCGCCAAGCTTGCAAATGCCCCGTTCGTTAAAGTTGAAGCATCAAAATTCACGGAAGTTGGATATGTCGGGAGAGATGTTGAATCAATGATAAGAGAACTTGTTGACATAGCAGTCAACATGGTAAAGATGGAAAAAATGGAGGAGATAAAAGACAGGGCGAAAGAACTTGCTGAAGAAAGGATACTTGACATCCTGTTGCCCAAGAGAAAAAGAAAAAAATTTGAAGAGAACGAGGAGTTTGAGTATGAATATGAAGAGGACGAAATGCAAAGAACGCGCGAAAAATTAAGAAAACAACTTCAAGAAGGCAGACTTGATTCAAGAACGATAGAAATTGAAGTTTCAACCCAACAGTTCCCCGGGATGCAAATTCTTGGTCCTTTTCCAGTTGACGATATTGCGATGACAATGCAAGATATAATTGAAAATGTGATGCCGAAAAGATACAAGAAAAGAAGGATGACGATAGCCGAAGCGCGAAATTATTTAATCCAGGAGGAAGCGCAAAAACTAATTGATATGGAAGCTGTAATTCGTGAAGCGATAAGAAGGGTTGAAAATCTCGGCATCGTCTTCATTGACGAGATTGACAAAATCGCAAACCCAGGGGGATACACCGTTGGTCCGGATGTCTCGCGCGAGGGAGTTCAAAGAGACCTTCTTCCAATAATTGAGGGTTCAAATGTGATGACAAAGTATGGCATAGTTAAAACGGATCATATACTGTTCATCGCTGCTGGTGCATTCCATGTGGCAAAGCCCAGCGATTTAATCCCCGAGCTTCAAGGGCGTTTCCCAATAAGAGTTGAATTAAACCCGCTTACTGAAGAGGACTTCGTGAAAATTCTAACCTTGCCCGAAAACGCCTTGATAAAACAATACAAAGCATTGCTTGAAACTGAAGGGGTTGAAATTGAATTCACCGACGAAGCGATAAAAGAAATAGCGCACTACGCTGCACAGGTAAATGAACAACTTGAAAACATAGGCGCAAGGCGACTCCAAACGGTTATGACAACGCTTCTTGAAGATATACTCTTTGACGCCCCGAAATTGAAAGGTCAAAAAATTTTGATAACAAAGGAATTCGTCCAAGAAAAACTTTCCTCTATAGTTCAAAACAAAGACCTTAGCCGTTACATATTGTAAAGTCCTTGAAAATCAAAAGCGAAATTTTTATTTTGATGTAAAAACGAGGAATCAAACTATGCCAGTAACCCTCCCAATTGAAATATACGAGGCGTTTGAAAAAGCCATCGGCAAAGAGGAAGCTAAAGCAGTTATAAAATCGCTTGAAATGGCTATATCAGAAGCGACTGAATACAAATGGGCTTTGACGAAGGATGAAATAGTAACCGAATTTAGAAAAGAAATGGATGCGATGCGAAAAGAAGTCCAAGGTGAGATTGAAAATCTGCGGAAAGAGGTCCGAAATGATATTGATAACTTGCGAAAAGAGTTCAGAGATGAGATTGATAACTTGAGAAAGGAGTTTAAAAGCGAGTTTGAAAACTTACGAAGAGAGTTCAGAGATGAGATTGATAACTTGAAGAAGGAGTTTAAAAGCGAGTTTGATAATTTGCGAAAGGAGTATAAAAGTGAGATTGAAACTTTGCGAAGAGAGTTTAAAGGCGAGATTGAAAATTTACGGAATGATACCGATAATCTCAGGAAGGAAGTTAAAACCGAAATTGATAAAATTAGAGATGAATTCGCCACAAAGGAGCTTTTGACGGAAAAGATAAACTACTTGCGCGCAGAGATAAAAAGTGAGTTCGTTAAGCTTGACAGAAAATTCACACTGATGTTTATCGTCATACTTTTTGCGATAATCTTCCTAAATCAACAAGCGATTGAGTTCCTGGCAAAAATTTTCGGAATTTTAAAATAAATGGCTTCCCTTCAACTTGAAATCAGCAGAGACCTAAATGAATGGTCAAACTTTATCTCTAACTCCCCGCAATCAAACCCCTTTCTCTCGGCGAACTGGCTGAAAACTTATTTTGAAATTTTCAACTTAAACTTTGAAGTTTTGTTCTTAAAAAAAGGTCATGAAATTGTCGCTGGGGTAATTTTACCCGTTAAAAAGAAACTCCTATTCTCTGTATCAACTCCCCTACCCTTCACATACTACAGCGGTATAATTTTCAAAAATTTTCAGACCGAAAAAAGACAGAAGGAAATCACTGAAAAAAATGAGTCAATTTTAAAACTTCACACACACATAGTCAAAAAAATTGATTTCTTTACATTCAAGCTCCACCACACGATTTATGACATAAGACAATTCAAATGGCTCGGCTACAAGATTAAGCCAAGATATACATTTGTGCTGAATCTCAATTCAATTGAACTCGTTTGGGAAGGGATGAGCAACTCGTTGAAAAGGAAAATAAAAGAAGCTCAAGGAGCTGGTTTTAGCGTTTTAAAATCAAATTCAGCAGATGTGCTCGCTAAACAGCAAATTTTAAGCTATGAGAGAACCGGTGGAAAATTTTTCCTCGGCTTTGAAAGTTTAAAAAATCTTCTGAATGAACTTGTCAAATCCGGCATCCTTGAGATTTATTATCTCGTTGACGGTCAAGGGGACATCCTTGCTTCAAGGGGAATTTCAACTTGGGAGGGGAAAGGGTACGATATAGTAGCAGGGATGAGCGGGAAAAACTCCGATGTTGCATCACATTTCTTGGTGTGGAAAATACTTGAGGACTTATCAGCGAGGGGAATAAAAGAGTTTGACTTTTGCGGGGCGGATATTGAAAAAGTTGCTTTTTTCAAAATGCAGTTCGGGGGCGAGTTAAAACTTTCTTTTGAGGTGAGCTTCGCAAAAGGACTTTTAAAACTTTTTCAAAAGTAAGCGTGCTTGATTCAATCGTCAAAAAAGCCAGCTTGATCAGTTTATCAAGAATCATAAACCTTACTGGTCTACTCATTGTAACGATTATACTCGCACGCCATTTCTCAAAAAGCGAATTCGCACTTTACGATCAGATATGGCTCATACTTAACACTATAACTCCGATCATCTCATTTGCATTTTCAAGCGCCGTTTACTTCTTCGGTGTGAAGGAAAAATCAAACAATTATATAACAACCATATTTTCCTTCCTAACACTTCTTGGCTTTGCCTTAACCATCTTGCTCTATCTGTTAAGATTTGAAATCGGGAAAATCTTAAACAATGCGCTCTTCCCGGAAAACTTTTTTTATTTCGCCTTGTTCTTTCTGTTCTCAATTCCAACTTTAATCCTTGACTCTATTTTAATTTTAAGAAATGAATTCAAAAAGCTCTTCCTCGTGACGCTTATAACTGTAATGCTTTACATCATCGCTGTGCTTTTTTCCACTTTTTTCAGCAAGGGGATTCTATTTATCTTTGCATGCTTGTCAGCCATAGCAATTTTAAGATTCATTTATATGATTGGCTTCCTGAGGAAAAATTTCAATCTCAACTTAACAAATTCCCGACTTAAAGAGGTTTTGACATATACTTCCCCTCTCATCTTTGGTCACATAAGCGCGATTTTATCAAGGCAAATTGACAAGTTTATAATTGCGAGTAATTTCGCGCCGGAGATTTATGCGATCTATGGCGTTGGAGCTAAAGAACTTCCAGTTGTCCCGTTAATAACAAGTTCTTTTGCCTCTGTAAGTTTTCCGGAAATAAGCAAACTATACGATGCAGGTAAAAAAACGGATGTCGCAAAACTCATAAGCGATGTCATTAAATCAACCGCGGTATTTGTCCTTCCCGTTTTTTCATATTTACTTTTTTTCTCAAACGAGTTCGTAGTGGTTTTATTCTCTCCAAAATACGCTGAAAGCGCCGAAATTTTCAGGATTTATATATTTTTCCTCCCCGTGAGGATTTTGCTTTATAGTCCGATCCTTTCTGCTTTGGGTAGGCAAAAAATTTACATGTTTATCTCATTGATTGACCTTGCCTTAAACTTTATACTCGGTCTATCGCTTCTGAAAGTTATCGGTTTAAAAGGTCCTGCAGTAGCGGTTGTGCTCTCAACATACATTGAGACATCTTTGATGTTATATTTCATTTTAAGGACGCTATCCGGGATAAAACTGTGGGACATTTTCCCCGTGAAATTTCTAATTTTAGTTTTAGCCATTTCGCTCTCAATCGCCTTATTTTGCTATTTGATCGGAAAATTCATCTCCGATGTTAACTTGAGATTTTTAGCAACCGGGTTGCTTTTTTCAGTTGTTTACTTTGCGCTCATAAAGAGGAGGGTAATTCCGTTGGGTTGAATTTTTCAATTTTATTTCCAAAATTTTAAGCGAATAAGCACCAAAACAAATAAAAAGGAGAAAAAGCCATGTCCGATTACAGGGTTGAAAAAGACGCACTTGGGGAGGTAAAAGTTCCAACCTGGGCGCTTTGGGGAGCGCAGACACAAAGGGCGGTTGAAAATTTCCCAATAAGCGGGATCAGATTCCCGAGGACATTTATCAAAGCAATCGGGCTTGTTAAGTATTGTGCAGCAAAGGTTAACAAAGAACTCGGTTTACTTGATGAAAAGAAGGCGGAAGCGATAATGCAGGCGTCAAAGGAAGTAATTGAAGGGAAACTTGACGAACATTTCCCGCTTGATATTTTCCAGACGGGTTCTGGCACATCAACGAATATGAACGCAAATGAAGTTATCGCAAATCGTGCCTGTGAAATTTTAGGAGCTCAAAGAGGCGAAAAAACAGTTGTCCATCCGAACGACCATGTAAATCTTGGGCAATCTTCAAACGATGTCATCCCGGCGTGTATCCATATTTCGTCAGCGCTTGCCTTGAAGGAAAAACTTTTACCGGCACTTGAAAAACTCCACAAGGCACTTCTTGAAAAAGCAAAAGAATTTGACGACATAGTCAAAACTGGTAGAACCCACCTTATGGATGCTATGCCAGTGCGACTCGGGCAAGAATTTTCGGGTTACGCTTCCCAAATTGAACTTGCGATTGAAAGGATTAATTCGGTTCTGCCGAGATTGTATGAACTTGCTCTTGGGGGAACGGCGGTTGGAACTGGGATAAACACACATCCGGAATTTGGCAGAAGAATTGCTGAGGCACTCTCACAAGAGACGGGGATACCTTTCAAAGAGACGAGAAATCACTTTTCAGCTCAAGCAACTATGGACACAGCGGTTGAATTAAGCGGTGCTTTAAAAACGCTTGCGGTTGCGCTTTATAAAATTGCAAACGACCTAAGATGGATGAATTCAGGTCCACAAGCTGGACTTGCTGAAATTCGTTTACCTGCACTTCAACCCGGTTCATCAATTATGCCAGGCAAGATAAACCCGGTCATCCCTGAAGCTGTTATAATGGTATCAATGCAAGTGATCGGAAACGATTCGGTTGTCACACTTGCAGGGGCTTCTGGAAATTTTGAGCTTAATGTCGCTCTCCCAGTTATAGCACGGAACTTACTTGAATCAATAACGATACTTGCGAACGCAAGCGAAGTATTCGTTGATAAATGCATTAACGGGATCGTCGCAAACAAAGAACACATGCAACGCATCGCCGAACAAAACGCAATCCTTGCAACCGCTCTAACACCTTACATCGGCTACGATAAAGCAGCTCAAATTGTCAAAAAAGCGATGGCTGAGAATAAAACGATTCGTGAGGTTGTGCTTGAACTCGGTCTGATGAAAGAGGATGAACTTGACAAAGTCCTTGATATAAGAAAAATGACCGAAGGCGGATTTGTAGCTGGGGTTTCTGGTGGCGGTTGATCGCTCAAAAAGGGGGACATTCATCGTCCCCCTTCCCAACTTAATTAAAAACTCATCAAGGAAAATGACAATGAAAGTTGAAAAAATACAGGAGAAACTCGTTGAACTTGGAATTGATGGTTGGCTATTTTACGACTTTCACAACAGGGATAAAATCGGTTTGAAAATCCTCGGTTTGTCAATTCAAGGTCTCGCAACAAGAAGATGGTTTTATTTCATCCCCGCAAATGGTGAACCGATAAAACTTGTACACAGAGTTGAACCCGATAAACTTGACACTCTTCCCGGAAAAAAATTTTTTTACTCCGGATGGCGTGAACTTCACGAGCGACTTAAAGAAATACTCGGCTCACCGAAAAAAATCGCCATGCAATATTCTCCAATGAATGCAATCCCTTACATATCAATCGTTGATGCCGGGACAATTGAACTTCTACGAGGTCTCGGACACGAAATTATTTCTTCTGCTGACTTAGTTCAAATTTTTGAAGCATTGATTGATGAAAATCTGATCAAAACTCATTTTGAAGCTGGAAAACTTGTTGATGAAACGCTTGATGAGGCATTTGAAGAAATAAGGAAAGGAGTAAGAAGCGGGAAATACAAAACAGAATATGAGATTCAACAATTCATTTTGAAAAGATTTTATGACAAAGGGTTAACATCCGACGAAGACCCGCCGATAGTTGGAGTCAATGACCATCCATCTAATCCTCATTTTTATCCGACGCCTGAAAATTCAAGGGAGATAAAGCCCGGGGATAAACTTTTAATTGACCTATGGGCGAAGAAAAACGAACCAGGGGCGATTTTCTACGATATAACCTGGTGTGCTTTCATAGGTGATGAACCGCCTGAGGAATATGTAAATCTGTTCCATATCGTAAGGGACGCAAGAAGGGAAGCTTTAGCATTTCTACAAAATCGCCTCAACCAAAATCTTGAAGTCGCTGGTTGGGAAGTTGATGAGGTCGCAAGAAGATATATCCAAGAAAAAGGTTACGGGGACTACTTCACACACAGAACTGGGCACTCTATAGGGGAAAATGTCCATGGAAACGGCGCAAACATTGATAACTTTGAAACCCAAGACCTAAGAAAACTTCTCCCCGGCTCACTCTTTTCACTTGAACCTGGAATTTACATCCCCGGCAAACTTGGCGTCAGATCCGAGGTGAATGTCTACATAAACTCCGAAAAGAAAGCAATTATCACGGGTCGCGAACAAGAGGAACTCGTCTTGATCTATTAAAAATAAACACGGAGTGAAAATGTTTTTAACGGCGATAATCGTTTACCTTGCTCTTTTACTCACCATTGGGATTCTAAAAACGAGGTCGGTTAAAACACAAGATGATTTTATGGTCGCTGGAAGGTCAACCCCGGTTTATAAACTTGTTGGGACATTACTTGCAACATGGATTGGTTCCGGAAGCATAATTGCTGGCGCTGGACTTGCATATAGAGTTGGTTTTTCAGAACTATGGCTTTCGGCTGGAGCTTGGGTTGCGATCGTGATTGTGTACTTCCTCGCAGGGAGAGTAAGAAAGATCGCCCAATATACTATGCCTGATATACTTGAACAAAGATACAACAAATGGGCAAGGATACTGGGGACAATCACAATTGTAATAGCATATGTTACAATAGCGAGCTATCAATTTAAAGGTGGCGCATTTGTCCTCAACCTCGTTGCTGGTGTTCCAGTTGAACAAGGAATTATAATAACCGCAGTGTTCGTTGTTTTGTTCACTGCCCTTGCAGGATTGATCTCCGTGATAACCATGGACATAATAAATGGGACATTGATGTTGCTTGGAATAGCGCTTGCGGTCCCGATTGTATTAAACGATGTTGGCGGATGGACAACCGTAAGGGAAACGCTACCGCCGGATAGATTTGCGATTTTCGGTCAAAAGGATTTCATTTGGGCTATGGGCGTTTTCTTCCCCACATTTTTCCTTTTGCTTGGTGAGTCAAGCATGTATCAAAAATTTTTCAGCGCAAAAGACTCAAAGTCGGCAAGACAAGCTGTTGTCTTTTGGGTGATAGGAACAATCATAATTGAAACATCAATAACTGCACTCGCTGTTTTTGCAAGCGTTAAATTTAAACTTGAAGAATCGGAAAAAGTGATAATACACCTTGCGACACACGGTCATGAAATAGGTTTGCCACAAGTCGTCGGAATTATGCTGATAGTTGCTGCAATGGCTATTATAATTTCAACGGCGAACAGTTTCCTTTTAACGCCGAGCACAAATCTCGCAAGAGACATATACCAGAGATTCATAAACCCGAACGCATCGCACAAGCAGATAATAGCTTTACAAAGGGTTTTAATTTTCGTGCTTGGATTTCTGGGTTATCTTTTGTTGACGCGATTTCAAACGGTTTTACAAATGGCATTAACGGCATATACAATGATAGGTGCTGGATTGACGCCAGCTCTGCTTGCAGCTTTTTTGTGGAAAAGGGTTACAACACCAGCTGGAGTGGCAAGCATAGCAACGGGAATGGGAATCACTTTAATCATAACCCTTATCAATATGTTCAGGCATGAACCAATACTTGAAGCTGATTATATCGTCCTTCCAGCTGCTGCTGGCTCAATAATTGTCCTGATAGTTGTAAGCTTACTTACCCCACCTGACCCACCGGAGAAATGGAAACCTTTTGTTGAAAATAAAAATTAAAACCGAAAATGAAAAGATTTCTTTTTCTAATTCCGCTGATTCTCTCTTTGGCAATTGCGCAACCGGAAAATCTTGAAATACTTCACAGGAAAACATTTGAGAAAATCAAATTCATAGCCGATACATCTGATGGTGTCATTGGTGTCGCGGTTAAAAATCTCGTGACGGGCGAGACATTTCTTATAAACGAAAATTTAACTTTCCCACAAGGTAGCGCGATAAAAATTCCAATACTGATTGAAGTCATGAAACAGGCAAGCGAGGGCAAGTTTAAACTTACAGACAAAGTAAAAATTGAAAAAAAGCAACAAGTCGGCGGTAGCGGTGTCCTAAAGGAATTTGGCGATGGGCTATCGGAATTAAGCATTTATGACCTCGCAGTTTTAATGATCACAGTAAGCGACAACACAGCGACAAATATATTGATTGACCTCGTCGGGATGGATAATGTGAATAAAACGCTTGAGAAACTCGGCTTAAAAAACACGAAATTACAGCGCAAGATGATTCGTCCAGATGCATCAGCAAGAGGTGATGAAAATATCTCAACCCCAATGGAAGCAATGAAACTTATGGAAATGCTTTACAAAAACGAAATCGTGAGCAAAGATGTATCTCAAAATGTCCTAGCGATTTTAACTAAAGAGAAGGAGGGAAATCTCACTAAATATCTTCCCGCTGATGTCAAAGTCGCAAACAAGCCCGGTGGAATTGAAGGGGTGACCTGCGAATGGGGCATCGTTTTTCTTCCAAGGCATCCTTATGTTATAGTCGTGATGAGCAACTACAATTTAAAAACAGCACAAGAATCAATAGCGCAAATTTCAAAAATCGTATATGAACACTTCTGGCGAATTTCACTTTCAACGAAATACGGGACGAGGGTTCCTATTGAGCTTTTAAAGTGATGCATCGCTTAAAATCTTTGCCCTTTCAAAAATTTGCTCAAACATCTCCTCTGTTAATTTGCGTGTGAATGTATTTCTCTGGCTTGGGTGATAAGAGGAAATCAAAATTAATTCCCTCGCCCCGTTTGATAATTTAACTTCATTCCCGTGATAAAATTTCAATTCCCCATCAATGGCTCTAAAGCCGAGCTCTTGCAATGTCTTTAAAGTTGTCTTAAAAGAAAGTTGCCCAAGCGTTATGATAACTTTAACCCGTTTTAAAAGTTTGATCTCATTTTCAAGATAGATATTGCAATTTCTAATCTCTTCTGGCAAAGGTTTATTCTCAGGCGGAGCGCAACGAACTATCGCAGTTATATAACAATTTTTAATTTTCAAACCGTCATCAATTGAAATTGAAGTCGGTTGATTTGCGAATCCAAACTTATATAGCGCTTTATAAAGCCACTCACCACTTCTATCGCCTGTGAACATCCTTCCTGTTCTATTTCCACCGTGTGCAGCTGGGGCAAGCCCAATGATAAGAATTTTCCCTCTTTTATCACCAAATCCAGGGACAGGTTTTCCCCAATACTCCCAATTTTTAAATCTTGCCGTTTTTTCAATTGCGATTTTCTCTCGCCACTTAACAAGGCGTGGGCACAATTTGCAACTTATCAACTTGGAGTTAATCTCATCAATTGAACCAAACATCAAATCACGCCGAATTTTTTCCCAACCTTTTTAAACGCTTCAAGCGCTCTATCAATATCATCTTTTGACAAAGCAGCGGATATTTGCGCTCTTAACCTCGCCTCACCTTTAGGGACAACCGGATACCACAGACCTTTGATGTAAACTCCCTCTTTTAAAAGCTCCTCGCTCATGTCCATTGCAAGCGACGCTTCACCCAGCATAATCGGAACGATCGGATGTATTCCTTCAATTATCTTGAAACCGAGATTTTTTATCTCGCGCCTGAAATAGAGCGTGTTTTCTCTGAGTTTGTCAATTAAAGATGTATCCTCTTCAAGCATTTTAATCGCTTCAAGCGTTGCCATAATCACTGCGGGCGGGAGCGAATTTGAAAATGTATAAGGTCTTGACTTTTGCCTCAGATATTCAATCATTTCTTTTTTACCGCTTATAAATCCACCTGCTGCACCACCAATTGCTTTGCCAAGCGTTCCAGATAAAACCTCAACTTGACCGAAGACGCCGAGTTCTTCAGCTGTCCCACGCCCAGTTTTACCTATCACACCGAGACCGTGCGAATCATCCACAAAAAGAATAGCGTTATATCTTCTGGCAAGCTCAATAAGTTGAGGCAAAGGCGCCATATCACCTTCCATGCTGAAAACCCCATCTGTTGCTATTATCCTGAAGCGATAATCTTTGTCCTTATCTTCTTCAAGCATTTGTTCAAGCGTCTTCCAATCACCGTGCGGATAAACCTTCTTATCAACCACTTCAGCTCTGCACAATCTTATGCCATCAATTATACTTGCGTGATTTAGCCGATCGCTATAGATGACATCTTTATAATTTTCATAACCGAGCGATTCATTGACAAGCGAAGCAAAAAATCCCTCGTTAGCTGCAAAACAAGATGAAAAAAGTATCGTATCCTCTGCCCCGACAAATTCAGATATTTTCTCCTCAAGCTGCTTATGAATTGATTGAGTCCCACAGATAAACCTAACTGATGCAACTCCGTAACCATATTCTTTTATCCCGCGAATTGCTGCTTCCTTAATCCTTGGGTGAGATGCAAGCCCGAGATAATTATTTGATGCAAGCATTATAACTTCGCGACCGTCAACCCTCACAATTCCACCTTGCTCACTTAAAAGTGGAATTTCCTTTTTATAGGTTTTTGTCTCCTGCAACCTTTTAATCTCGCTTACTAAAACATCTGTGTAGTTCATTGGTGCTTTTTAATTTTGTTTTTAACGGATTAAAAGATTTTTCAAAGCTTCAGCCACGACGGGATTCATCAAAGCTAAAGCAATTATCATCAAAATTATGAGAAAGTTAAGTTTCAAATTGACCCTATCAATTTTTGCGTCAAGCCCAACCCTTACATTTTCAATTTTCGCATCAAGCTCACTTATTTTAGCTCCTTGTTCACCCGCTATCTTTTCAATTTTTGCTTCAAGGCTACCCCCTAACATTTCAATTTTCGCACCAAGTTCATTTTTCACATTCTCAATCTTAGCGTCAAGTTCACTCCTAACTTTTTCAATTTTCGCATCAAGCTCACCCCTGATTCTTTCAATTTTAGCGTCAAGATCGCTTGCTAGTTTTTCAATTTTTGAATCAAGCTCAGTCGCAACCCTTTCAATTTTTGCGTCAAGTTCACTCCTAACTCTCTCAATCTTCGCATCAAGCTCACTTCTAACGCTTTCAATTTTAGCTTCAAGAACTTCAATATCCTTTTTCGTTGCGACTTCTTTGAGCAATTCCTCTTTCAGTTCCGTCTTCGTCTGATACCACTTGTTGTCAATTTCAACGCTTATAACCGCCTCAAGCGACTTCACAATTTTCTTCGCCTTTTCCATCCCAAAGACCTCCTCAAAAACCTCGTATATCTCAATTGGAATAGTTACCGCCATTTTCCAATCCTTTTTTGATTAAGTTACCCAAGTTGAAGGAATTTTTCAACTCGGTTTAAGTATTACCTTTAACCCATCGCCATTTCTTATCGCTTCAAAACCCTCTTCAAATCTTTCAAGTGGCAATTGATGTGTCACAAAACCAGCTTCAAGAATTTTATCCGCAAGCCCGGACTTCAAAAGCGAACGCATTACTTCCCATGTTTCAAATACCCTTCTTCCAATTATCCCGTGAATGGTTATACCTTTGAAAATCACATTCTTTGAGAAATCAATGTTGACATCACCCTCTGGCAAACCGAGCAAAGAGATCGTCCCGCCCATCCTTATCACTTCAAATGCGTCCTGATATGCTTTATAATTCCCGGACATTTCAAATACAACATCAACACCTGTACCTTGTGTTTCAGCTTTAACCGTTTTTATAAATTTTTCCCTTTCCTCTGGAATCGCAACATCAAAGCAAAAATCCGCCCCGAATTTTTTAGCCATTGAAAATCTTTTCTCAACGATCTTCTCATGTGTGGCTCCAGTACCGGGTTTTGATGCATCCGTTACGAAAATTTTTGAAGCACCACTCATCTTCGCAATAGCTGTAGCCATCAATCCTTGAACCCCGCAACCAAGAATCGCAACTGTTTGTCCCATTAAATTCACCGATTGTGCTGTGTGAACAGCATTTCCAATTGCATCCATAAACGCAATTATCTCAACAGGAAGCTCGCCTTTTTTAAAAAGCACAACATTTTCAGCTGGAACTTTAACAAACCTCGTAAAAACGCCATCCTCGTGTATCCCTTTTATCTTGGTATTTTGACAAACATGCCTTTGACCCAAGCGACATTGATGACAACGACCGCAAGTTATATGCATTTCCGCCGAGACGATAAAGTTCTCCTTCAAAACACTTATCAAATCAACATCCTTAGCAAGCTCGTCAACATTTCTTCTCCCAACGAAATCAACGAGCGTCTTATCATCCGAAACCCTTTCAAAGAGTAATCCAGCTAAATGCTTTCTTGCAACTTCTCCAGCATCAACTATTCTACCAGCAAATTCATGCCCTATTACAACATAAGGTGCTGAATTTGAAATCATCTCGTCCTTCAAAGATTGCTTGCTGTTATAAATTCCAACATCCGTCCCACAAATTGCTGTTGCTATAACTTCAATTTTAACTTCGGTTGGTTCAGTTATTTCCGGGATGGGAACTTCGGCAAGAGCCAACCCCTTTTTCCACTCCCTGTCAGGGCGGGGGGTCTCCTTGATAATCGCCTTCATGGTGTTGCTTTCCATTTGTGAAATGTCCTTTCTTTTTGAAAGAACCGATTTTTACGGTTCGCTTGTAAATATAACCAAAAGATTCGTTTTGTTCAATCATCAAAAAGTTAACATTTGCTTTTTACCCATCTTAATTTTATCTTGAATTGCAAAAATAAGCCAAAAATTAAAGATGTTCACCGGCATAATCCAAGAGGTCGGAAAAATAAAGTCAATAATTCAAAAGGGCAACGCAAGGATTTTAACAATAGCATCGGTCAAACTGATAAACGAAATTAAACCCGGCGATAGCGTCTCTGTAAACGGAGTTTGTTTAACAGTCGTTGAGAAGTCAAATAATTCATTCAAAGTTGAAGCAGTTGAAGAGACAATAAAAAAGACAAACCTTGGGAAATTAAAAAATGAGGACCCAGTAAACCTTGAACTCGCTTTAAAACTTGGAGAACGCATCGGAGGTCATCTCGTCACAGGGCATATTGACACGACGGGAAAAATTAAAAAGATAAAAAAACTCCCCAAAAGCTGGCTCTTTGAGATCAACTTCCCAAAACAATTCAGAAAATACATCATCAACACCGGCTCAATCGCCGTTGATGGCATAAGCTTAACAGTAGCAGACATTGACGACGACACATTTACAGTTTCAATCATACCTTACACCTGGGAAAACACAAATTTTAAATTCAAAAAGGTGGGGGATGAAGTTAACCTTGAGTTTGATTTCTTCGGGAAATACATTGAAAACTTTTTAAAAACTTTCAAGGCAGAAAACTATGGCAAGAAGGATAAAATACTGGATAGAGGATGACGGGAAAAACTTCATAACCGATGATGAATGGGAAGAGATAATGAGATTGCAGAGATGGTATAATTCCGAGTTCGTTTGGACAGCCGGGAAAATCAACTTCAAAAGGTTTGCTGTCTTCCCAAACTGGGAGAACATTGAACTGATGATGTGGGCTGGGGAAAGCGAGCCCGTGAAAAACATCATATCAAAAAAGTTTGAAGCGCTTATCTCCTCCGGAATGAACGAAAGTGAAGCCTTGGAAAAACTTGAAAAGGAAGGGTTTGTGATATTAAAAAGGGGCGGTTACATTGATAACTCAATCGCAAGTGGCATAACAAGAATCGGCGGTAATGAATTCAACGCATATCTTCTATGCGAATTCCTACTTAAGGCATCGCTAATCGCAACTGGCGCTGAAATGACGATATACGACGAGGGAGAATTCATAAAAAGTGGTCTTGTGAAGATAAAAGCTGGCATTATATATGTCCCAAAGACCGAAAGGGTCTCGGATGAGAAATGGGGCGAAATGAGAAGACACAAAAAGGTCTTCTCAATAGTTGACCCCGCAAAATATACAAATTACCCCTGTCTCAAAAATGTGATACCAAACTACAACTCATTGAACAGAAAAGATAAATTAGCCATACTTCACGATTGGAATTGGCTCGGCTATGGCGACCCATATGATTTTGAAGGTGATGACCTCACAGGATATGACCTTAACAAAAAAGCAAAGGGAATCGTCTTTTTAAAAGAAAATCAATCTTGAAGAGATGAAAAAATTCCTCTGGATGATTTTAATCGCAAATATCGCTTTCTCACACGACTACTGGCTTCAACCAAAAAAATTCCATCTATCAAAAGGAGAAACGCTTGTGGTTCATCTCTATGTTGGCGATAAACTTGAAAAGGAAATTGAAAGGGAATTTCAAAAAAATATGACTTTGAAGTTTGAGCTGATCACCGATTCATCGTTGTTTAATCTTGTTGATGAAATCAAAGATAAATCCATCCCGGTCCTCGTAAAGAAAATCAACTTTGAGGGTCTAGCCCTGCTTTCAATGGAAAGAGATTACGCATATATTGAACTAAAACCCGAAGAATTCTCCGAATACCTAAAACATGAAGGACTTGAGGATGTCCAAAAACTTAGGGAAAAACTCCCGCCTCGCAAGGTTGAGAGAGAAAGATATAGGCGATTTATAAAATCGTTAATTATGATCGGCGATAAACCTGTGGGAAATGTTTATGGAAAAATCCTTGGGCAAAAACTTGAAATAATTCTCCTTGACAACCCATTCAAAACAAAACCCGGCGATGAAATAACAGCTCAAGTTCTATTTGACGGAAAACCCCTTGCCGATAAAACAATAACCGCATACAACCTTGAACCAGAAAGTAAAAAAATCAACGAGTATAAAGCTAAAACTGACAAAAACGGGAGGGTTAAATTCAAAATAGAAAACCCTGGGCTATGGCTAATCCGTCTTGTTCATCTTTTAAAATGCAACGGTTGTGAGAACGCCGACTGGGAAAGTTTCTGGGCATCTTATAGCTTTGAGATCAAACCGAAATAAACCTTCACTTCACTTTGACTTTCTTCGCTTGCGCTTGTTTCGGCTTTTCCTCAAGAAGTTTATCAGCGAGCGCAATCCCAGCGTCAATCATTGACCTTATAGCTTCGTGTGTTCAATTTTTCTATACAGGTCTTCAACTTGTGAATAAACATTATCCGTTGGAAGCGGAAATTTCACAACCTTTTCAGCTACTGGTCTGATTGTTTTGACAAGTTTTCTCTCAAGCGGGAAAAACCTTTCCATATACCAGCTCACAATGTCCGGGAAACTTAACATCCTGATCGTGCTTGCGGTTGGAGCACAGTCAACAATCACCACATCATAACTTTTATCCGAGTGATAATCGTTTATCTTCAACAAGCTGAAAAGTTCCTCAAGCCCCGGGAAGATCGCGAACTCCTCAGCTATAAACTTATCAAATCCTTGATAGGAGAGAAACTTTACGATGAATCCTTGAATTTTATCCCAATTTATTCTGAGCTCTTCGTTAACATCAAGTTCTTGCGCCCAGAGTTTCTCTGTGACTTTGACGGGGAACTTGCCGATTCTTTTGCCGAAAGAATCGCTTAAACTATGTGCTGGGTCTGTGCTTATGACGATCGTTTTATATCCAAGTTCGGAACATAAAACCCCGGTACCAGCTGAGACGGTTGTTTTCCCAACGCCACCTTTTCCAGTATAAATGATGACTCTCATTTCTCAAGAAGCGACTAAAAATTTTATTCAAGTTTAAGTTAAAATGAAGGAGTGATAAAATCAAATTCCCCCTTGAAAAAAATAAATTTTGTAGCGCGTGCGGGATTCGAACCCGCGATCTCCGCCTTGAGAGGGCGGTGTCCTAGACCACTAGACGAACGCGCCATAAAAAATTTTGAGCGCGAGACGGGACTCGAACCCGCGACACCCAGCTTGGGAAGCTGGTGTTCTACCACCTGAACTACTCGCGCTCAAACTTCACTATAAATATAAATCCACCAACCGAAAAAATCAAGTTTAACGAGAACTCGTCGGGAGCATGAATTAGGGAAAAGATGGTGAGAAGATGCTATGAGACGAGGAACTACCCACAAGTTGCAAGGGAATTTGGGACAAAGAGGGCAAAGGGTGAAGTTTTGGATTGAGAGGTTTGAGGGAAAAGGTTGCTGGTTTAAATTGAGTGTTAAGAACAATTATATCAAAATGTGCCCCTCTCACTTATGTTACGCAAGCTATCAAAGAACACGGACATTGAATCCCTTAACCTGTAACAACAGAAGTAGATTTAGCGCTTTCTGTCTTGTTCAATCCCAAAAGACTATCAATTTTTACCGATTTTGATAAACCCAAAAACCAGCAATGAGTTCAATAAACAAATGTCACTGGAATTCGCATCATTTAAAGTATACGCTTAAACCGAACCGTACCCCATCGCTGGAAAGTTGCCTAAATTTAATCGTTTCATTCCCTGTGATATAACTTTTTCCTGTTTGTGAGATTGTAGTTCTATTGTATTCTCTCTTTTCCTGGGAATATCCCAAGCTGATTCTGTACTCTGCGTGAAGAGAAATTGATTTTGAAACAAACCACTCAACACCTACCAAGCCAGTAAGCCCTAAAGACCAACCGGTTTTGGTTTCATCTAAATTAGTGCGAGGATGCTCCGGGTAAGGCGAAACCAATTCATCCTTTTTCTCGGATTTACTAAAACTATAGATCTTAGTGGCAATGCAAGGGCAAATAGAAACAGCACGATTTGTAATGGCTTCATTGTATTTCTCCGTTTTATTTTGAAGTAAGCACTTTTAAATTAAACAAATTTTACTTACTTTATCAACCCCCTAAAAATGCTTGCTTTCTTACTTTTAGTTGATTATATTTTCGGAAAAATTTTTGTGAAAGCGGGCGAAGTGAAAACAGATATAAAATCTGTCCTGATAATTGGGAGTGGACCGATAGTAATAGGGCAAGCATGTGAATTTGACTATTCCGGAACACAAGCTTGTAAAGTTCTTAAACAAAAAAATATAAGGGTGATACTTGCAAATAACAATCCCGCCACCATAATGACAGACCCTGAATTTGCGGATGCGACCTATCTTGAACCTTTAACACCCTACTTCGTTGAAGAAATCATAAAAAAAGAACGCCCCGACGCGCTTCTACCAACGCTTGGCTGTCAAACAGCCCTGAATTTAGCAGTTCAACTTCACGAGCTTGGAATACTTGATAAATACAATGTCAAAATAATTGGCTCAAGCATTGAAGCAATTAAAAAAGCCGAGGATAGGGAACTCTTTAAAAGAGCAATGGGAAAAATTGGTTTAAAAGTATCGGAGAGTTCGTTTGTGCAAAGTGTTGGTGAAGGGATTGAATTTGCTCTAAAAATTGGGTTTCCTGTAATTTTGCGCCCAAGTTTCACGCTCGGCGGTACAGGTGGTGGAATCGCTCAAAACATTGATGACTTGAAGCAAAAACTTGAAAAAGCACTGATAGAAAGCCCGATAAAAAAAGTTTTAATTGAACAATCAGTGATCGGATGGAAAGAGTATGAACTTGAGGTCATGCGGGATAAAAAAGATAATTTTGTCGTCGTCTGCTCAATTGAAAATTTCAACCCTATGGGGATTCACACAGGTGATTCAATAACGGTTGCTCCTGCACAGACATTAACAGATAAAGAATACCAAAAACTCAGGGACTATGCAAAACTTATAATGAGAGAGATAGGCGTTGAAACTGGTGGCGCAAACATCCAATTTGCCTTGAACCCAGAAACAGGCGAAATTTTAGTAATTGAGATGAACCCAAGAGTTAGCAGAAGCTCAGCGCTTGCGAGTAAAGCAACTGGCTTTCCAATCGCTAAAATTGCGACGCTTCTTGCGCTCGGCTACACACTTGATGAAATCCCAAACGACATCACAAAGAAAACCCCTGCTTCCTTTGAACCATCAATTGACTATTGTGTTGTTAAAATCCCACGATGGGATTTTGAAAAATTTAAAGAAGTTGACGACACGCTGGGCATTCAAATGAAGTCGGTCGGTGAAGTTATGGCTATAGGGAGAAACTTTAAAGAAGCATTTCAAAAAGCGATAAGATCGCTTGAAATTGATAGATTTGGTCTTGGTTGCGATGGAAAGGACGAAATTGAAATTAACAGATTTGATGAAAATTTGAAAGACAAAATCATTGAAAGATTAAAACAAAACAAGTGGGATAATTTCTTCTGGATAAGACACGCATTAAAGGCAGGTGCAACGATTGATGAAATTTACCAAGCAACGAAAATTGACAAGTGGTTCATATACAATTTAAAGGAAATAGTTGACGAAGAGAACAAACTAAAAGAAATCAACGATATTTTTGAACTCGCAGAAAATGACGAAGAAAAAGCACGAGAGATAATAAAAAACGCGAAAAGGAATGGCTTCTCCGATAAACAACTTTCGTTCATTTGGAAAAGAACAGAAATTGAGATAAGAAAACTTAGAAAGAAGCTTAACATCGTCCCCGTCTATAAGATGATTGACACATGCGCTGGTGAGTTTGAATCGTACACACCGTATTTTTACTCAACTTACGATTTTGAAAATGAGTCAATCCCAACGCAAAAAGAAAAAATTCTAATCATCGGTAGTGGTCCAAACAGGATTGGACAAGGGATTGAATTTGATTACACAAATGTCCACGCAGTATTGGCGCTTAAAGAGGAAGGATATGAGACGATAATGGTAAATTGTAACCCGGAGACAGTTTCAACTGATTATGATACAGCCGATAGATTGTATTTTGAACCGATAACTTTTGAGGATGTAATGAATATAATTGAACTTGAAAAACCGCAAGCGGTCATATTAAGTTTTGGTGGTCAGACGCCACTAAAGCTTGCAAAGCTTTTTGAATCGCAGGGTGTTAAAATACTTGGGACATCTCCAAAAAGCATTGACATAGCCGAAGACAGAGGCAAATTTACAAACCTCCTTGATTCACTTGGAATAGATTATCCCCCTGGGGGTTATGCGAAAACGATAGATGAAGCGCTTGAAATAGCAAAAAAGATTGACTTTCCTGTGCTCGTAAGACCATCTTATGTTCTGGGTGGAAAATCCATGAGGATAATTTACAGGGAGGAGAAATTAATTGAGTATTTAGGCGAAGTTAAAATCTCGGATGAAAATCCCACCTTGATTGACAAGTTCCTTGAGGATGCTTTTGAATATGATGTTGACGCAATTTGCGATGGGGAGAAAGTTTTGCTCTTCGGTATAATGGAACACATAGAAGAAGCTGGAATTCATTCGGGTGATAGTTCATGCATTTATCCGCCAGTGATGGCTTCTGAAGAGATGCTTGACAAAATTGTCAATTATACGGAGAAAATTTCGCTTGCTTTGAAAGTGAGAGGTCTTATAAACATTCAGTTCGCAGAAAGGGATGGGGTTGTGTATGTTTTGGAGGCAAATCCGCGCTCGTCAAGGACAGTTCCATTTTTAAGTAAGGCAACAGGCATACCATTTGCTAAAATTGCGACGAAAATCTTGGTCAAGGATTCAAAGGAAGTGATAAACGAGTTCAAACTTTACGATTTCAAATTTAAAAATCAAAGTGTTAAGGCTTGCAAAGCGCCTGTATTTTCATTTTCAAAACTTCCAAATGTAAATGTCCTGTTGGCGAAACATCAAGATTTGATGAATTTGCTATCGGCAGAAGCGCCCTTCAATACAAAGTCCCATTCGTCACGACTCTTTCAGCTGCTTTAAGTGCCATTGAAGCAATAAAGAAACTTAAACACGGGAAAATCACAGTTAAAAGCTTGCAGGAATATCATGCTGAAATAAAACTTGAAATGATAAAATGAAAAAGGCAAAACTTGCACTTGAAAATGGTCTTGTTGTTGAAGGATTAAGTTTCGGAGCTGAGGGGGAAACATACGGAGAAGTTGTTTTCAATACTGCTTTAACAGGTTATCAGGAAATAATAACCGACCCGTCCTATAAAGGACAAATTTTGATCTTCACTAATCCACTCATTGGGAACTATGGTGTTAATTATGAAGATGTGGAATCAAAACGGATACAAGTCGCCGGTGTTGTGGTCCGGGAAATTTCAAATTTTTATAGCAATTATAGAGCGATTGATTCACTTGACCATTACCTAAGGATGCAAAATATCGTTGGGATTGCAAATGTTGATACAAGATTTCTCGTAAGGCAGATCAGGGAGAAAGGAGCGATGCGAGGCGTGATTTCAACCATTGATCTTGACGATAAAAATCTTGTCATAAAAGCGAGGTCAATACCAAGTATGAGTGGGCTTGAGTTAGCAAGTTTAGTCACAACAAGTGAAAGCTATAGAATTGAAAGCGAAAGGGAGAAAAAATTTTTCATAATCGTTTATGATTTCGGCGTCAAATTTAACATAGTGCGAAAGTTAAAAGAATTTCCCTGCTCTATCCTCGTCGTCCCGGCTAACACGAGCGCAGAAGATATCCTTTCATTAAATCCCGACGGTGTGGTTCTCTCAAATGGACCAGGCGATCCATCTGCACTTGAATATGCGATAAGTAATATCAAGAAAATTCTTGGAAGAAAACCAATTCTTGGAATCTGCCTTGGGCATCAACTTCTTGCGCTTGCAATTGGAGGAAAAACCTATAAAATGAAATTTGGTCATCATGGTTCAAATCATCCTGTTAAGAACTTGATCACAGGAAGGATTGAAATAACATCGCAAAATCACGGCTTCGCTGTCCACCCTGACTCAATAAATCCTCGTGAAGCTGAAATAACCCATATAAGCTTGAACGATGAAACTGTTGAAGGATTGAGATTAAAAAACTTCCCCGCCTTTTCAGTCCAATATCATCCCATTTGGTGGTGAAGCGAAAATTGACTTCAAAAAGTTCAAAGATAAAATTGTCTTGATTGGAATTTACAGCGAAAACCTCGGTCAGGTTGTTCAAACACCATTTGATGACAAATTTCCTGCAACGGGGGTTCACGCAATGGCGCTTGACACGATATTGAGAAGTAAATTTTTAACCGAGTTATCCCCACCATTTGAATTCGTGTTAATTTTTCTCTCCACCGCACTGGTCATTTATACCTTCTTTTCGGAGAAAATTTCACCTCTGAAAAAATAGTGCTTTCACTTTTGACGATCCTCATTTTCTTAACCATCACCATCATTTTATTTACACTTGGGCTATCAATTTCAATTTATCCAATTTTAAGTTTGGCTGGGGCATTTTCAACTGGGCTTATTTACATACTTGAGGTTCAAAGGAGAAAAACCGTTGAGCTTGAGCTTGAAAGAGGGAGAATTGAAGAGTTGATCCGTGAGAAAGAGTTGCTTATAAGCGAGCTCAAAAACAAAATTGAGAACCTTGAGGGTGAAGACGAAAAGAGCAAAGCAATGTCAAACCTTGAAAATGTTTACAGCCAGGTAAGGGAATTAACATCAAGGTTTGAGGATTTATCGGCTTTTGAGATCGCAAGGGAAGAAAAGGTTGAAAACTTTGAAGGGATAATTTACATTGACGGCGGGAAGATGTCGGAAGTTATCTCAACAATTAAAAAAATCGCACAATCTGATGTTCCTGTCCTGATAACGGGTGAAAATGGAGTTGGGAAAGAACTTGTTGCAATGGCGATACATAGAACAAGCGACCGCAGGGATAAAAAGTTTATCGCTGTAAATTGCTCGGCGATTCCAGAGACGCTACTTGAAAGCGAGCTCTTTGGATATGAGAAAGGAGCTTTCACGGGTGCATTCCAAAGAAAAAAAGGAATTTTTGAAACAGCTGATGGTGGGACAATTTTCCTTGATGAAATCGCTGAAACGAGCGAACAATTTCAGACGAAAATTTTAAGGATCGTTCAGTCGGGCGAATTCAACAGAGTTGGCGGAAGAGAAATTTTAAAAGTAAATGTAAGGATAATTGCAGCGACAAATAAAGACCTTGAAAGAGCAGTGAAAGAGGGCAAGTTCAGAGAAGACCTTTATTACAGATTAAATGTAATTCGCATCCATATACCACCCTTGAGAGAAAGGAAGGAAGATGTACCAGCTCTTGTTGAACACTTTTTAAAAAAGTTTAAAGCAGAAGATATGAGAGTTTCAACTGCTGTAATGGAGGCATTTTTAAATTACGATTGGCCAGGGAATGTACGACAATTGGAAAGCACGATCAGACGAGGAATTATTTTCGCAAAGTCGGAAGGAAGAAATTTAGTCCAACTCAAAGACATACCAGATGAAATCATAAACTTTGTCCGGGGGAAGATGGACATTGAAGGGCAAATTTTAAATCTTTTAAGGGAGAAAAAATTTTCACACAGTTCAATATCAGAGACAGCAAACGAACTTGGGTTGAACCGTGGCACTGTTGCGGAATACCTTCGTGGAATTTGTTTCAGATATTTATATGAGAGCAACTTTGACATTGATAAGGCATCCCGTGAAATCGCCGGGAACGATAAGGAATCCATTGAAAGGGTCAAGAAAAAAATCCTTGAGCATCTTGAAAACTTTTTTGAGATACTTTCGGCATCCGGGCAAAATTTGGAAATAAAAGCATTGATAAAGTCAAAATATAAAAATCTTCCATCGCGATATCACCTTTATCTTGAGCAGACCGCAAGGAGATATTTAAGCGGAGAAATGCTTGGAAACTTAAAACCCAGCGTTTCAAAGGGAAAACCCAGCATTTGAAATAGGATAAATTGATTGAGATTTAATAAGTTTTAAAATGGCACGAAAATTGTGCTTTATGTTTAGCGAAGGACTTCAAAAACAAAATTTGGATTTTGCCATGTTGCGAAATATGTTTTTATTCGGGTTAGTAATCACAGCAATTCTTTTAAGTGGCTGTTCCAAAGGAACGGAGCCAACGAGCGGGCTTGTCCCGGTTGAATTGACCCTAAAAGGTGAAACAGCGGGGAACATAACATTTGCGAAGTCAGTTGGGCAGGTTGACTCAATTAAAATTGACTTCGCTATAATCGTTTTGAGATGGATTCAATTTAAGCAAAACATTGACACTGTAAAGGTGGATTCATCCTGGGATGAGCAAAACATGATGGATATGGAACGAAAGATGAGAATGATGGACAATGACCCGACGATAAGATTTAAAGGACCGTTTTTCGTTACACTTCGTAACAATGAGCCCACGCCGATTGCTGTTGACACTTTACCGCCAGGAAATTACGATGGGATAAAGTTCAAAGTCCACGCAATTCTTCCAATGGATTTACAAAGAAATCCAGCGATACCGGATTCTTTCCTTGGGAAAAGTATCTATGTAAAGGGACAAATCTATCAAAATGGGGCATGGAAAAACTTCGTCTTCACGACCGGGAAAGTTAACACTGAGTTTAAGATCAAAGGGAATTTCACAATCACCGAAAGCGACAGGAACATCCCCTATGTTCTTGTGTTTGATTTGACATCTTGGTTTGTCGATCCGTTGACTGGTGCATTGCTTGACCCGACAAGCCCAGGTGATCAGGGCAAGATAATTTCAAACATCGTTCATTCTTTAAAGGGTAAAGCACGCGGTGGAAAGGACAGAAACAGAGACGGTAGACCAGATTGAGCGCTGTCAGGCGCGGTTCATCCGCATCGGGACCGGGCTTTTGCCCGAGTCCCGGGATTTTTTAATAACGAAGATATCTCAAAAATGAAAAAAGTTTTTTACATAACTCTTGTCTCATTGATGCTCGGCTGTGGCAAAAATTCACTTATTATAAACCCCACAAATGAAGAAACACAAAAAACAGAAGTTTTATATCTTGATGAATCGGAACCAGTCATTGAGTTTCTAAATCCGTTTCAAACGGGGATGATGAACTCAGAGATGATGTCAAATCCGGGTCTTTTAGTGTTAAGTTACTCGCAGTTTCTCAATGATGGTAGAACTTATGACACGACTTTAGCTTACGCACTTTTCAGAGATATGAACTCACCACCGATAAATATCGGGCGATGGCAAGAGAGAAAAGGAATGGACATCGGCGAAATTTACATTGAAAATCTCAAGCTTGAGAAATCAACGAGAAAAATAAGGATGCATTTCGGACCGCCACACGGAAGGATGGACACATCATACGGGTTTGAATATGTGATGAAAACGCAAAATTTTGACTTCAAACACTCATCTAAACACAAAGTTAAAATCATCAATAAGTCGGGCAACGAGCAAGTTTTTGAAATTTCAACACCCGGGAAAGTAACGATTGACGGATCGCCTGAATACGATGGGAAAAAGTTAAAAATAAAATTTAAAACAAAGGTAGATTCGCTCAATCTGATCTTAAACGCCGTTTCAACATATGACACATCAACTTTCAAACCTGTAATGATGCTGAAAATAAAGACAACCTCTGCCTCAAAAATTGAGCTTGATTCCTCCGTCTTATCGCTTATACCGTCGGAGTTGAGACAAAGAGAACTCATATTCAGCATAGTTCAGGTCAAGAGAGAAAACATAAGGATTTCAGGTTATTTCGGGAATGTTTTAACTTTTGTATCATCAACACTTTATTTCAGAGTTAATTTGAGATGAAATCGCGCCTTGTTTTATTTCTGACAGCGCTCAACCTGGCAATTGCACAAAATTTTTCAACGCCACGCGGAATATCCATTGCTGGGTTTGAAGCGTTCGTAAATTCTGCTCTTTCATCCGGATGGAACCCAGCTGGCTTGATAAAAATTTACGACTGGAACATCGGCATGTCCGGCTATTATGAACTAAATTCTGGCTTTAAAATGCATTCCTTTGCCATAGCGAAAAGAGTAAGCGAAAAGCAAAGTTTATCGCTCGTATATTCCCCAGGTTCAACGCTTGAATTTATATTTCCGTCAAATATCACAATAAACATTGGAAATACAACCTTCAAAGCAAATTACGACAAGAAGATAATCTACTCATCAAGTTATGCTTTTGGATACGCTTTGAAACCCACCGAAAAGTTATCAATTGGACTTAACACAAACTACATAACTGAAAATATCTCTGAGACGACCTACAAAGTTCAGGCGACTGATTTACTACCAAACATCTCGCTTGAAACAACGGAATTTAAATCCGCAAAATTAAGTTCAAAAATTTCCGCCCTATATGAATTGAGCAAGAATTTATCCCTTGTGTTTTCACTGGAAAATTTATCAAATACACTCGGCGAAAGAATGCCCGAGTGGCTAAAAGAATTTGAGATCAAAGATAAAATCAAGTTGAAATTTTCAACCGGGCTAAGCTTGAAAAATTTCAAATTCGGTTTTGAACTTTCATCAATGCCCGAGGTCAATGCTGGGGTTGAGATTTCGCCGATTGATTTTCTTTTTTTAAGAGGCGGATTTTTCTCCGATGTGAAAGAGATAAATGGTGTTTCAATTGGAGCGGGATTTAAAATTGGACTTTTCGGATTTGACATCGCGTTTTTCAAGAACACATCAAATATCTGGCGCGATGGAAAGTTAACCCAAACGGAATTTTTTGAAACAAATTTCAGAAATCCGAACTTTAACAAATTCATCCGCGATAAAATACTCCTTTCAATTTCGCTTGACGCTTTGGGATGGTATGAAAAATCAATAAGGATAAATGATGTTTTTGTTGAAAGTGAAATTTTTCCCCACTTGATGGATAACTTTGAAAAAAAGGAAATTGGGTTCATCAAGCTTGAAAACTTTTCGGATAAACCACTTAATGCCGTGATTGATTTTGAATCGCCTTCATTTATCAAAGTTGAAACCAAATCAAACGAGTTCAAACTTAACCCTGGCGAGATAAAAACCATTCCGATTTTTTTGTCCGTTGGACTTGATATGCCGATAATTTCAAAAGCGACGGAGGTTAATTTTAAAGTTAAGGTGGGTCGTTTGAGAAAATTTTACGACGACGAGAAAAAATTTAAAATCACGCTTCGCGGTAGAAACGATTGGAATGGAGAAGTTGACAAATTAAGATATTTCGTCAGAGCTGATTTACCCGAGATCATTGACTTCACACGGAGAATCATTTGGGAGAAAAAAGATGTAATTGATAACGCCGACCCAATGCTTAGGAAATTTATTCAAGCGAAAGTTTTGATTGAGGAGCTCTCAAAAAATATAACCTATGTAAGCGACCCATCTTCAAGTTTGGATTGGGTTCAATATCCGGATGAGACATTGAAGCTCCACGGTGGGGATTGCGATGATTTAGTTGTACTGTTGGCGTCGGTTCTTGAGTCAATTGGAATTAATGTAGCTTTCGTTGATGTGAAAGAGATGAGGGGTTCTGGTGAATCTCATGTTTACATCTTGTTTGACACAGGGATTGAGAAAAAATTTGCAAATGTTCTGACCGAAAACGAGAAGAGATATTTCATAATGAGAAATAGAAATGGAGTTGAAACAATTTGGTTGCCAATAGAGACGACTTTGATAAGAGAGGGGTTTGAGAAGGCATGGGAAGTCGGCGCAAGGCAATTTTACAACGACTTTGAGATTAATTTTGGACATTTAAAAGGGAAATCAAAGATCATCTTGCTACAAAAATAAAGTTCGGAGCAAAAAATGTCATCAATTAAATTTTCAATTGTCGCAATTTTGGTCTTTCTCAATATATCATCCCTTTACCCTGAAAACGGAAGCTGGTTTAAAATAAAAAAGTTAAAAGGGAGAGTTGAAGTCAGACATGGTGTCAAGGAGGTTTGGGAAAACTTAACACAATCTGACACGCTTCGTCCGGAAGACACAATTTTGATGAACAAGGATTCATATATTGAGATTGAAGGGAATGGGATTTTTTTCAAAGCAATTGGTGATCTCATACTCAACATATCCGATTTGAGACGGCTTTCAAAGGATGAGCTTTTGCTCCAAATTGCTTTTGAAGAGATGAGGGCTTTACCTGGTGTGAAGGATGAAAAAAGAAATTCAAGTTCAACGGGTCTTTATGGCGCTGATGTATCAAAAGAGGAAACGAAGTTGAAGACGATGCAGAGTTTGGCTTATCTTTGGGTCAAGGGAGTCAGAGCTCTTTTTGAGAATGGATTTTATGAGACCGCTTCAATCAGGGCGAAAAATTTAATGTCAAGATTTGATGAGCTTAAGGAGAGTTATGAATTGAAACTCATAGTCGCGAATTCATTTGAGAAACTCGGTCTTTATGGGGAAGCCATCTCGGAATACAACAAGATCATCGCATCATCAAGGGATGAAAATTTGAAGGTTAAGCTGACGCAAAAAGTAAAGGAGTTGAAGTTAAAACTTACATCAGCGCCTCAACAGGAAAAGTGAAATTTCCGGGATGTAGGTTATAAGAAGAAGGGCTATGAAAAGTATAATTATGAAAGGAATTGTCGCAAGATAAATTTTTATTATCGGTTTTTCAAACCTGAAGCTTGATATAAAGAGGTTCAAACCAACGGGGGGTGTTAAATAACCTATCTCAAGATTTGTTAAGAAAATGATACCGAGGTGGATTGGGTCAACGCCGAAACTTTTTGCTATCGGTGTGATTATCGGGACAACGACAATTATAGCGGAAAAAATATCCATCAACATACCGACGATTAGAAGGAAAAGGTTAAGCAAGATAAGAAAGGTGTATTTGCTTGAAATATACTTCTGGATGAACTCAAAAATTTTCATCGGTATTTGTTCATCTATCAAGTAGCTTGTCAATCCAAGCGCTGATGCAAGTATTATCAAAATCCCACCAACCATAAGCATGCTCTCTTTCATAATTCTAGGAAGGTCTTTTTTTATGTTCAGGTCGCGATAAATAAAAAATTCAGCGATAAAAACATAAACCGCTGTCACAGCCGACGCCTCAATCACTGTGAAGATACCGCTGTAAATTCCGCCGATTATGATAAATGGGAGAGGGATTTCCCAGATTGCATCAAGTGTTGCACGGCTGAGGTTTTGCAGTGAAAATTTTTGAATTTCAATTTTAGCGCCTATGTTTTTGACGATGCTATAAATTGAAAGTAGAACGACAAGCAAAATCCCCGGAACGATCCCCGCAATGAAGAGTTTATCAACATCAACTTGTGCGACAAGACCATATAGTATTAGTGGTAAACTTGGCGGGAAAAGTAGCCCCAAACTTCCGGATGTTGTGACAAGACCGAGTGAAAATTTTTCGGAGTAATTACTTTTTAACAACGCTGGCAAGACAAGTCCACCAAGCGCAACGATTGTCACACCCGAGGCACCTGTGAAGGCGGTGAAAATTGCGCAAGAAACAAGAACTACAACTGCAAGCCCACCGGGTATCCAACCGAAAAGCGCTTGTGTTAAGTTAACAAGTCGCCTCGGCGTATTGCTCTCCGCAAGGATATAACCAGCAAATGTGAACAAAGGGATAGCAACAAGGGTTGAAGTATTAGCAAGGCGAACCATCTCAACAATAATCGCTGACAGGGGAATTCCCTTTGAAAAGAAACTCAATATCGCGATCGCCGATATAACCGCAAAAAGCGGGGTTCTGAAAAGAGCGAAAAGAACGAAGAGAAGTATCAACACAAAATTCAACATCTTAAATCAAAAAATGTTTTTAATGAATGCAACTTTCACCGCTCTAAAAAGAAACCTCAAACTCATCAATCCAAAACCGATCGGTATTATGAGCTCAAGCATCCAATTTTTTAATCCAAGGAAGACAGCGCTTGGGAATTCAATTTCCATTTTGACAAAATCAATTGAAGCCCTCAAGAGCAAAAGACAAACAACGGAAGCAAAAAAATTTGTAATCACAGAGATAAACTTTCTAAGCCCTGGTGAAAGCAATCTCGTAAAAACATCAATGTTTATGTGCCTATCTTCCCTTGTTGCAAGCGAAGCCCCTATGAAAGCGATCCACAAAACGACATATCTTAAAAATGAATCAGCCCACAATATGCCTGTATCAAACAAATTCCTCAAAATAACCTGTAAAAAACTGACGACAACCATCAACGAAAGTAAAATTATGATCAGGATATTCTCCAACTTTGCGATAAGACCATCAATTGCATTTATAAACCTCATCAATTACCCAACTTCTGATTTGATTTTCTATACTCCTCAACCGCTTTTTCAACTTTATCAAGCCAATCTTGACTGAAAACTTTGCCAACGAGCGCTCGCCTTATTTTCTTACCAACCTCATCATACTCGTTCAAAACCTTCTTTGAAGGAGGTTCGGTTATCATGATTCCATTCTTCTTGAGGGTTTCAATTGCCTTTTTGTTTTCTTCACGACTAAGTTCAACGAGCTTTCGCATGTATTTTTTCCCATTTCTAAGTAGGATTTCCTGTAAATCTTTCGGCAACGAATCAAAATATCTTTTTGATATTAAAAGTGCCCCTGATGCGTTGGATAACGGGACATCGTGCATATATTTAACCCTTGTGAACCACTGCGTTGCAAGGATTGCAAGGGGAGAACCATAAACTCCGTCTATGATACCTGTCTGAAGGGAAGTTAAAACCTCTGTAATGGAAAGTGGGACAGGCGTGACGCCTATGACTTTATAAGCAACCTCTGCGATGGGGTCACCTTGCCAAGCCCACATTTTAAGTTTCTTGAGGTCATCAACCCCATAAACTGGGGTTTTAGTAAATGTATAGACGAAGCCAACCTCAGCCCATCCCAAAAGGACGAAACCGCCTTTTTCAATCTCACGCTCAAACTCATCGTTGAATTTTTGATAAATGTAATCAACCTCGTCATAACTTTTAAATAAAAAAGGAGAATCAAGCACTCTTAAATTTGGAGCTATCTCACCAATTCCAACTCCAGTAAAACCAGCAGCGTGATATTGCCCTATCCTTATTTTTTTCAAGACATCAATTTCATCTCCAGCCACACCGCCAGCGTAAATTTTAAAGCCCATTCTCCCATTGCTTTCCTTCCTTATCTGCGAATCGTATTCCTTTAAAACTTTAACCCAAGTACTCCCATCAGGTGCAATAGTTGCGACTTTTATGAGATATTCTTGCGAAAAAGCGAAGTTTAAAAATAATAAAGTCAAAACAAGAGTTCTTCTCATCTCACTTGCTGATTTTGTTTAGAAAAATTCCTCAACCATGGTCTTAAATTTTTCCGATTTTCTCTTTGCGATCACATTTAAAAGTTCAGCCCCCTCAAGGACCTCAATGCGCGATTCAATCACATAATTTAAAAGTTGCTCATATAACTGTCTATCTTGAACTTGGACAGCGTAATATCTTGCATAGAAAACATATGGAAGCAAATACCTACCACCTGAAATTTTTATACATCTTTCAAAATACTCCTTCCCTTTTTCTGGGTTGCCACCAAATAATTTTGGTCTGGCTGACAATAAAACACCAAGGAACATAACACCAGAACCGTAAAAATAACCCTCATCAAGCTCAACAACATACTTAACCATGGACTCAATTTTTGGAATTTGACTTACAGCTTCGGGGTCGTCTCTGTTAAGATTTACATAGCTTCCCCAAGCCATTGCGGTCCAAAACAAAATAGGGACATCTTTTTTTCCAAATTGAGTACGCAAAGTCGTCTCAAATTTTTCAAAATCGCCACGCAAACTCTCGGCGAATTTTTTGCTTTTCAATTTCAAGAAATTAACACCATAATCATAAGCCCTTTTATAAATAAGTTTTGCCCTTTCCGGCTCATCATCTTCAACAAAGCCCATCGCATAACCTGTATATCCTTGAACGAGGAGGGTAACGGTTTTTTGATTTTTCGGGTCAGCGTTATAAATCGCCTCAAGAAGTTTCAAGTTTGCCGGTATACTAACCTTTGCGATTTCGTAGTCCGTTTCGCTAAAAATTGCCTTAACCCCGGAGTCAAATATACCGCCTGCATATCTAATTGCAAGGTTTTGAACACTGCAACCGTAAAGAAGAATTGAAATTAAAAATCCAATGACTCTCACCTTTACAAGTTCATTTTTTATAGAACTTTTTACGCTGAAAAATTTAATCAAATTGCACCATAAAACAAAGTTTTACCAAACCGAAAAAACAGCGTTTTTGAAGTTCCTTTTCAATTCGTCAATGCTATCCCCTCCGAATTTCTCAAGCAAAGCATTTGCTATAACTGGTGCAACAACTGCCTCGGCTATAACACTTGCGGATGGAACCGCACAAAAATCAGACCTTTCATATCTTGACTTCACACTTTCACCTTTTGCGAGATCAACGCTTGAAAGACCCTTCACAACCGTTGAGATCGGTTTCATAGCGGACCTCAATATAATTGGTTGTCCATTCGTCACACCGCCTTCAAGACCGCCAGCGCGATTTGTCTTTCGGTAAATTTTCCCGTCTTTTATGAAAATCTCATCATGCACCTGTGAGCCAAACTTACCTGCGTTTTCAAATGCAAACCCAATCTCAACTCCTTTTATCGCCTGTATTGACATAATTGCTTGTGCAAGGAGCCCATCAAGTCGTCTATCCCACTGGACATAACTCCCAAGCCCAATTGGTACACCTGTTATAAAAACCTCAAAAACTCCTCCAACTGTGTCCCCCTCTTTCATTGCTTTCTTTATGATATTTATCATCTCAACCTCAACTTCCTTATCAAGACATCTAACTTCCGACTTATCGGCTTCAACTGAAATTTCAAATGCTCCTTTTTCTTTATGGATCAACCTTTGAATTCTTCTATCAAGTTTCGCTCTATCTTCAATTTTCGCTTGCCCTATTTGAACTACATGGCTTCCGATGAAAATCCCAAGCTCTTCAAGCAACTTCCTTGCTACCGAACAACACGCAACTCTTATAGCTGTTTCCCTTGCACTTGCCCTTTCAATGACATTTCTTATATCATCAAAACCATATTTGAAATAACCAACAAGGTCAGCATGTCCAGGTCTTGGAACGGTTATCTTCTCAATCTTTTCTTCAATCTCTTCAACTGACATTTTCTTCTTCCAATTTTCCCAGTCCTTATTCTTTATAATCAGGGCTATCGGGCTTCCAATAGTTTTACCGAACCTAACACCGGACAAAATTTCAACTTTATCCTCTTCAATTCTCATCCTTGCACCGCGCCCGTAACCGCTTTGTCTTCTCTTCAAGTGAAAGTTTATGTAATCAGCTGAAATTTTGAGCCCTGCGGGAATTCCTTCAACTATACCTATAAGCGCCTGACCGTGCGATTCACCAGCGGTTAAAATTCTTATCACGGCTTTGGGATTTTTTTTCAAAAAATAAGTAAGCAATTTCCCATTTGCAAATGAAAAAGCTTCAAACTATATTTTTAAAGAGAACACCCGAGCAAAATTAATTTTGGAGGTGTCAAATGGTTCTCGCAACTGAAATTAAAGAGGGGATGGCTCTCAAACTTGAAAACACAATTTATAAAGTCGTTGATGTCAAAGTCCATGCTGGAAGTGGACAGATGCAGGGTTTCGTCTCAACACGACTTTTGAATTTATCAACTGGGCATTACACAGAGCGAAGGTTTAGAACAGATGAAAAAGTAGAAGATGTTGAACTGGTGCGAAAACCAATGGAATACATTTACAACGATGGCGATTTATACTACTTCATGGACCCACAAACCTACGAACAGGTTGGTGTCCCGAAGGAATCGCTTGGAAACTTCGCCAGATTTTTAAAAGAGGGGATGAAGGTTGATGTTGAATTTCTCGGTGAACAACCTATAAGCGTAAGGTCCCCGAAGACAGTTGACCTAAAAGTTATTTTAACCGGCTCGGGAGTTAAAGAGGCACAGGATAACACTATGAAGAGTGCAACGCTTGAAAACGGTATGGAAATCCTCGTCCCACAATTTATAAAAGAGGGGGAAATTGTCAGGGTTGATGTTGAAACGATGAAATATGTTGAAAGGGTTGCCCAAAAGAAGTGAGTTGTTGATATATTTGCGGAAATTTTTTATATTTAAAATGACGCATCAAAGCTATAATTTTTCCATTTTAAAATGAAAATTCCGAAGCAAATAGAACAATTTTGTCAATACTGCGGAAGCAAACAAAAGTTTAAATTCAGAGGTAATTTTGAGCCCGAAGCCGAGAGCAAATTTTGGTACATGTGCCAGAAATGTAAACATGTCGCTTTGTTTTCATTATCGGATTTAAACTTAAATCAGACGCAGGATGAAAACTCACACGCAAATTATAGAATTTATTCAGCAACCGAAACATATGAAATAGGTGAACTAATCTACCACGAGGAATGGCAAGATTACGGCAGGGTCAAGAAAAAAGAAGTTTCATCAAGCGGTTATAGTATAATTGTCGTTGAGTTTGAAAAACTCGGTCAAAAAAAATTAGTTGAAAATTTCAAACAATAAAAAAGAGAGGTGATAAAATTGGTAGGGATAATCGTTCAGGAAGGCGAATCATTGGACAAAGCATTGAAGAGGTTCAAGAAAAAATATGAGCAGGCAGGAATCCTGCGGGAATTCAAGCGAAGGACTTTCTACACACCGCCTTCCGTAAAGAAGAAGATGAAAAGAGCTAAAGCGATCAGAAGGGCACAGAGAATGTTGATGGAGCAAATGTAAAAACAAAATTTCTCCTCCGAAGTGAACAAGAAAAAGAAACAGGTGCTTAAGAAACACCGCAAGAAGGAGAAAAAGAGAAAGGAAAAGATGAGGAAGTTAAGAGAGATGCTTGCTCAAATGAAACAACAGGAATCCCAAACACAAAACTAAAAAGCCCCGAACTCTCGGGGCTTTTTTATTTTTCATCCAAGGTTAACAGCCCATTCAAGAATTTTATCAACCTTTTCAGGGTCATCCGCCTCACAATAAAACCTCAACAGTGGTTCAGTCCCGGAAGCTCTAATGAGAAGCCACCCGTCATCAAAGAAAAATTTGTACCCGTCAATCGTCAAGACATCGTTAACCTTAAAACCGGCAATTTCTTTCAATCCCTTTTTCAACTTTCCAAGGATTTTGCTTTTATGGGATTCCGTAGTATGAAGGTCAACCCTCTTATAATAGTGTGGTCCGATCTCAGCGAAGATCTCATCAACTATTTCAGAAAGTTTCTTTCCTCTTTTAACCATCATTTCGCAAATTGTCAAACCGAGGAAAAGCCCATCCCTTTCTGGTATGTGTGCCTTAACGCCTATTCCACCACTTTCTTCACCACCTATCATTATATCCTTCGTGACCATAAGTGTTGCGACATGCTTGAAGCCAACGGGAAGTTCATAAACCTTCAATCCATATTTCTTTGCGAGTTTATCAACCATCAACCCAACGGAAACAGTTTTGACCACATCGCCACGCAATCCCTTGTCTTCGTAAAAGTATTTCAAAAGTATCGCAAACACCCTCTGAGGATCAACGAAATTACCCTTTTCATCAACAGCTCCAATTCTATCAGCATCACCATCAGTTGCAAGCCCGACATCAAATTTTTTCTCAGGGACGATCTTCATCAATTCACCGAGATTTTTTGCGATCGGCTCAGGGTTTAACCCTCCGAAAGATGGATTAAACTCATTGTGAATTACAACCGCGGATGGGATCAACTCCGTAAGTATTTTTTGACCAGCCCCGTACATCGCATCGTGAACGATCTTTAAGCCCGAATTCCTTATGGCGTCAAGATCAATTTTTGTTTTAAGGTCATCAATATAAAGTTTCTTTAAATCAACGAGTTCAATCAAACCTTTCTGCTTAAGTTGTTCAAAATTTTTCTTCACCTTTTCAATTTCCGTCTTAGGCATTTTATTTGCCTGTTTTTCAACCTCTGCGATGTTTTCAACTTCTTCTGGACCGCCGAAATCCGCTTTAAGTTTATATCCGTTATATTTGTAAGGGTTATGGCTTGCGGTTATAACAACTCCACCAGCACAGTTAAACTTAGGTATCGCAAGCGAAACAGCGGGCGTAGGACAGTAACCATCCGACAATAAGACCTTTATACCGAAGTTAGCTATAACCGTAGCTACATGTTCTGCAAATTCCTTTGACAAGAACCTCGTGTCGTATCCTATGACGAGCCCGTTTTTAATTTTCTTATGCTTTTTGTAATGTTTTGCTGTAGCAATCGCAACTTTCGTTAAATTTTCAAATGTGAAGTCCTGTGCAATTATCCCCCTCCATCCGTCAGTACCGAATTTTATCTTCACCATGTTTTTTTGAGTTTTGTTTTTGATTTTTTGTAAATTTAATCAAACCAAACCGTGCCTTGCAATTTTCTTCTTGTTGTCAATTGTGAACTTCAAAAAAACATCAACATAATCAAGAAAATCGGGACAACTGATTCCTCCCTCAGCAAGGACGGATTGTGTCTTTTGAGATTCATAATGAACTTGATGATCAAAATAATCAATCAATTGAACGGGCATCCCGACAATTTTCTGGATGATTTTGGGGGACATCAACTTTTTTAACTTTTGAGGTGAGATCTGGAAATAATTAAATTTTTTACCGAGGCGCTCTTCAAAAATTTTGACAAGCTCAAAAACCTTGTGCGGTCTTGGATCGGTTAAATGATAAACCTTCCAACTTATATCATCGCGACTGCTTATATAACAGATTGAATCAACAACATAATCAACTGGGACAATGTTCACCTCTGCTTCACCTGAGCCAACCTTCGGGAATGGGGAGCCGTTCGGTAGCTTGAGCATAAGAAGGATAACATAATAAGGTCCATCAAACTTCGCCGTCTCGCCCGTTTTTGAATCGCCAACAACTATCCCAGGTCTGTAAATCGCCGTTGGTATCAAATGCCTGTTAAAGCGAACAACTTTTTCAGCCAAAAATTTCGTCTCCTCGTAATAATTTTTAAACTCCTGTGCCTGGTCAAAATCATCCTCGCTGAAAACACCTGTCAACCAGCCAGAGACATAAGCGGTGCTTACATAGTGAAACTTCCCCAAATTTTTACATCCAAGAAGAAAATTGATGACATTTTCCGTTCCGTTGACATTTACCTTGAAGCCGAGTTCAAAACTCACAGCAAGGTCATAAACAGCTGCAAGATGAAAAAATTCGTTCACTTCCTCCTTTAATCTTTCATCTCCTCTAATGCCAAGTCCAGGTAAAGTTATATCCCCTTCTACAAGTTCAAACTTTCCCGATGAATTTGGGACCTCTTGCTCAATCTCTTTAACTTTCTTTTCCGCAAGCGCTCGGTATTTGCTTTGAACGAGAAGATAAAACTTGTCAATTTCAGACCTTGATAAAGCAAGTTTCTTAACGAGTCGTGTCCCTATGAACCCCGGAAAGCCCGTCAACATCGCGACCGACATATTCAAGACCCTTTTGTTTGTAAGCCCATAATGATTTTGTTAAATTATACTAAAAATTTTCACAAACTAAAAACCTCGCATCTTGGCAAGCGATTTAAGGACATTTTTAAAACTTCTTGAGGAAAGAGGCGAGTTAAAGGAAATTAACGCCGAGGTTTCAACTGAGCTTGAAATCACCGAAATTGCCGACAGGGTTGTTAAATCGGGTGGACCAGCGCTTCTTTTCAAGAATGTCAAAGGAAGCAAATTCCCTGTTGTTATAAATTTATTTGGAACTTATGAACGAACGAAACTTGCCCTCGGATGTGAACCAAGCGAATTATTCCAATGGCTCATTGAGATTTTAACCGAAAAGCCATCGCTAAAAAAAATCCTCTCAAAGAGAAAAAACATCTTGAAACTTTTAAAATCCCTTACGCCTAAAATTGTAAATAAAGCACCGGTTCAAGAGGTTGTGAATTTAAACCCCTCACTTTTTGATATACCCGCTTTAAAATGTTGGCCAAAGGATGGAGGGAAATTCTTAACACTGCCACTTGTGATAACGCACGACCCTGAAACTTTGAAAAGAAATGTCGGGATGTATAGAATTCAAATTTACGATGAGCGGACAGCTGGTCTACACTGGCAAAGCCATAAAACAGGAGCGTATCATTATTGGAAAGCTGAAAAACTTGGGAAAAAACTTCCAGTTGCGATCGCGCTCGGTGGACATCCGGCTTTGATCTTCTCAGCGGTTGCACCGCTTCCGCCAAACTTTGACGAATTGATGTTCGCCTCATATCTGCTTGGCGAAAAAATACATCTCGTAAAAGCGAAAACGATCCCAGTTCTCGTCCCTGCCGATGCTGAATTCATAATTGAAGGATACGCAGAGCCATTTGAAAGAAGAATTGAGGGTCCGTTTGGAGATCACTTTGGATATTATTCCCTTTCAGAGCCATTCCCAGTTTTGCATGTAACTGCTATAACACACAGAAAAGACGCGATTTATCCAGCTACAATCGTTGGAAAACCACCTATGGAAGATGCTTGGATAGGCAAAGCAATTTCAGAAATTTTCTTCCCGATTATAAAATTTCAAATACCCGAAATCGTAAAAATGAACTTAAGCATAGAAGCTGGATTTCACAACCTTGGAATAATATCGGTTGAAAGTTACTTCCCAAGGCAAGCCGTAAAGGCGATGATGGGAATATGGGGATTGGGACAACTTTCGTTGACAAAAATCTTAATAGCTGTTGACAAAACCGTAAATCCGGATGATTTAAAGTCCGTTGCGTTTGAAGTTTTAAAATGGGTTGACTTTCAACAAGACCTTATCTTTGTAAGGGACGCGCACACGGATACACTTGATGTTGCTGGTCCGACAACCGACCATGGCTCAAAACTTGGAATTGACGCCACAGTGAAAAAAGATAGAGCACCGTTCAAAATTGAAAGGGTTGATTTAGCCCCGCTGAAAGGAAAAGGCGAGATAATAGATGAGATAAGACCGATTGATGGAATCATTGTACTTAAAATCAAGAAGAGCAAACCATTCCAAGCAAGAGAAGTCGCAAATGAAATATGGAATCTTGATGAGGAGAAAAAAGTTCGGATTCTGTTCATCGTTGACGAAGAGGTTGATATTCAAGATAAAACTGAATTAATTTGGGGCTTGTTCACGAGGTTTGACCCGGAAAGGGACATTTTCTTTGATGAAAGGTTTCTTGACTATCGCGTGCTTCCGAAATTCGGGCAAAGGGTTGCGATTGACTGCACGAGGAAAACACAAGATGAAGGGCATTTCAAACCATGGCTTGAAATCATAAAAATGGACGATGAAATCAAAGAGCGGGTAAGTAAAAGATGGAAAGAATTTGGACTTTGATTTTAATTTTGATCTTGACGATAGAGCTTTTCTCACAAAACGCTGTAAAGAAGAAACAGGAAGAATTGAAACGCCTCAGAGAGGAGATAAACCTGTACGAGATGAAGATAAAAGAAGCCCGACAAAAGGAGAAGCTCACGCTTGATATAATTGATGACTATGAGAAAAGAGAAAATCTTTTAAGGAAATTGATCGCCGAGCTCAAAAAACAGGCAAGCGAAAACGAAAGGGAAATAAAAAAATTGCAAGATGAGATTTCAAGGTCTGAGCAAGACATCAAAAACTTAAAAGAAAAATACGCCTCTTACATAAGGTCAACATACAAGCGTGGAAGAACCCACGACCTTGAGCTTATTTTATCCGCGAGGTCATTGAACCAAATGCTGATAAGAGCGGTATATTTAAAGAAGTTCTCCGAGTTCGGTAAAAGCGTGATTGACACGATTTTATCCAAGCAAGAAAATTTAAAGAAGCAAAAATTAGAACTTGAGATTGCTCTTTCAAGGCAAAAGGAATTGATAGCGCAGAAGGAAGAGGAAGAGAAAAATCTTATCCTCGGAATAAAGGAGAAAAGGGAACTTCTTGAAAAGATCAGAAAGGACAAGCAAAACTTACAGGCACAGGTTGAGAGAAGGAAAAAGGCGATAAAAGAGATTGAAAGCGCGATCGCGAAGTTAATTGAGGAAGAAAATGAGAAAAGACGAAAAGAAGAAATTGAGCGAAGGAAAAAAGTTGAAATCCCGAAAATTGAGAGCGCATTCGCAAAACTCAAAGGGAAACTCCCATGGCCAGTTGATAATGGGAAAATCGTCGCAAGATACGGTGAACAAGTTCATCCTGTTTTAAAAACTGTGACGCTGAACTATGGAATTGACATTTTGGTTGAAAGCGAGAGCAAAGTCCGTGCTGTAGCGGATGGGATTGTCTCAAAAATTTTTTGGTTACCAAGCTTTGAAAATTTGATAATCATAACCCACGACGGTGGCTATAGGACGGTCTATGCCAATTTATCTGATATATTCGTAAGCGAGGGAGAAAAAGTGAACGCTGGTCAAGTCATCGGCAAAAGTGGCGAGTCAATTGAGGGCTCAATAGTTCATTTTGAAATTTGGCACGAAAGACAACAGCAAAACCCCGAGATATGGCTGTCCAAAAAATAGTATAGCAAGGAATGAAAAAATTTAACCTTTTTTTAGCGCTTTTAATTTATAATCTGTTCATTGTTCCGTTGCTTTTCATAGCATTCCACATCCTTGGGCTCTTCAACAAAAAAATCAAAGCGGGGATAAAGGGTAGAAAGAATCTTTTAAAAAAGTTTGAAACAGAGGTAAAGCAAAAAATTGACCCACAAAAGCCGACATTTTGGTTTCATTCATCATCGCTTGGTGAGTTTGAACAAGCGAAGCCGATAATTCGCAAGCTTAAGGAAAGTTTTAATCCGAATGTTATAGCAACCTTCTTTTCACCATCTGGTTATGAACACTCAAAAAATTACCCATTCGCAGATATAATCTCGTACATCCCGTTTGACTCAGTTTTTACGGCGAAAAAATTCATCTCGCTTATAAAATCGCCGAGGATATATCTTTTTTTGATGAAATACGACCTTTGGCCAAATCATCTTTTCTTCGCAAGAAAAGCGGACTTCACGCTTTGTCTTGCAAATGCTATAATAGACGAGAGAAAAACATCATCCATATTCAAAAGATTTTTTTACAGCACTTTTTACGAGATGTTTGACTTCATCTTTCTAATTTCACCGGAAGATGAAATCTCAGCCAAAAGATTAAATCTCAACAGACCCAAAATCATCCCAACCGGGGACACAAGATATGACCAGGTCTATTTGAGAAGCAAAGACGCAATGAAAAAGGAACTCCTGCCTGATGAAATAGCACAGGGGAAGAAAATCCTCGTCGCGGGTAGCACTTGGAAAGAGGATGAAGATGTTTTAATTCCTGTTATACTTAAAATTCAAAAATTTGAACCAAACTTTCTAACCATACTTGTCCCACACGAGCCGACGAGGGAAAACATTGAAAGGATAGAACGGGAAATTAACGCAAGTGTGAGGTATTTGAAATTCTCCGAGTTGAAAAACTATAGCGATGAAAAACTTATAATTGTTGACTCCGTCGGTTTTTTAATGTCGCTTTACGCCTATGCAGATGTAGCTTATGTTGGTGGAAGTTTTAAACAAGGCATACACAATGTCCTTGAACCTGCGGTCTATGGGATACCTGTTTTATATGGTCCCAAAATCCAAAACTCGCCAGAGGCACAGAAACTCGCGCAAATTGGCGGAGGCCTCGTCGTAAAAAACAAAAAACAACTTTACAGAGCGCTTCGCGAACTTCTCTCCGATGAAAATTTAAGGAAAGAAAAAGGCAGGAAATCATACGAGCTTGTAGGTTTAAATATCGGTTCAACTGAAAGAATGCTTAAATCTCTTGGATTAAATTTTTAACCTCGCGATAAACCATTTCCACCTCAATTAACCTCATACACTTAAAATGACCTTCAGGACAACTTCGCCTTCCGTGTATGCCACAGGGCTTACAATAAAGATTTTCAACCTGAATGATTTTATCCTTATCCCCATACGGATAAAAACCAAACTCGGGGATGGTTGAACCAAAAATCGCAACAACCGGGGTTCTCATACCAACTGCGATATGCATCGGTGCTGAGTCATTCGTGACGAGCAGAAGACATCGCCTTATCAATTCCGCTGATTGAAGCAAGCTCAACCTACCGCAAAAATTAAAAACCCTATCCGAATCGCTCATTTTTCTAATTTCTTCACATAGTTCAAAATCCTCCGCTCCACCAATTAAAGCAATTGCATAGCCATCATTTGCCAAAAGATTTGAAAGCTGAGCATATCTTTCCTTTAGCCATCTCTTCGTTGCCCAGACCGAGCCAGGTGCAATGCCGATAATTTTTGAATTTACCGCAGATAAAATTTCATCAACATAAAGCTTGTCCTCTTCAGATGGAAATATATTTGGAAGTTCTTTGAAATTATGATTTATCCCAAATGGCTTGAGCAAAGAAAGATTTCTCTCTATCTCGTGGATCATCTCATATTTGACTATGTGGGTGTAAAGAAACCTAAATGCACTTTTATCAAATCCAACTCTAACTTTAACCCCGGCAAGCAAAGGCAAAAGCGCACTTCTAAAAGATCTGTGAGGGATAAAAGCCACATCATATTTTTTATCCGAGATGATCCTTGCCATTCGCATCAAACCAATAACCCCACTGTCTTTTCCTTTTTTGTCAAAAATTATAACTTCATCAACATCAGGATGGTTTTTCAGCAATTCAGCCGTTTTAGGTATGAGCATAAAATCAATTTTCGCCTCGGGGAAATTTCTCCGCAAAACCTGAAGGAGAGGCAAAGTTAGAACGACATCACCGATGAACGCCGTTTGAATTATAAGTATTCTCTTCCAGTTTAATTTCATCTCATCTCGCTTGGTGGTTGATGTTTCCATCTGCGATGAAACCATAACCAGTGGTCCGGGTAAAGACGAATGTATTTTTCAAGCATTGATATATGAAGTTGTGTTAATTTAATTATGTTTTCATCCTCGCTTTCGGAGGGGGTGAAATCAATTTTTTCAAACACAATTCTGTATCCATAATTTCCCTCTCTTATAGCAAAGCCCATCACGATTGGTGCTCCAGTCCTTATTGACATAATAGCTGGACCAGTGAAAGTAGAAGCGGGTCTTCCAAGGAAATTAACATAAAGACCTTCCTTAGGAGCGCTTTGATCTGCAAGAAGAGCAACTATTCCACCTTCTGATAAAATCCTCAGCGATTCGCGAAAAGCTTTTTCCATAGGTATAACTTTGTTCCCAAACCAACACCTCCATTTGTTTATCTCTCGGTCAACGAATTTATTTCTCTGCTTCTTAACGATCACATTCAACGGCTTTCCAATTTTTATCCCTGTCGCGATTGCACCAAGTTCCCAATTTCCAAAATGACCTGACATCAAAATTAAACCCTTTCCCTTTTTAAGGGCTTCAACAACAACATCAAAATTTTCAAGCTTTACGAATCCGTCAAAATCCGAAATTTTCAAATTTGCAAAGCCCATAAATTCAAAAAAAGTAATCCCTAAATTAACATACGCCAACTTCAAAATTCGCCTTATCTCTTCATCGCTTTTTTCCGGGAACGATTTCTTCAAATTCTCCAACGCCACCTTTTTTCGGTACGGGATGAAAATAAACATAAAAATTCCGAATAACTTCCCGAGTCGCTGTACGATTTTAAATGGAAGGAGACGGGCAAGCAAAACGAAGAATTTAAAAACTATAAATTCAAGATAGTTCTTCATCCCATAATTTGACTTCACTTCTTCATCTCTTCCCTTATCAACCTAAACTCACTATCGGGTTTCCACTCTGGCTTTTCATCAGCGTTTGCAAGATAATAAGCGCATAAAAATACAAGCTTCGTGTCCTCAACCGCTCCATCAAGAACCCAATCATCATTATATTCATCGCTCGGTTGGTGATAATTTTTCTTTATGTATTCTTCAACGACTTTTCTCCCATAATCTTCTGGCTTGCCTATGTATTCAACGCCGTTATCAAAGAAAATCGCTGGTATTCCAACTTTTGCGAAATTGAATTGATCAGAGCGATAAAACATGCCCAACTCTGGGAATTGATCTGGCTTTGCATACCTATTTTGATATTTCCTTGCGATTCTATCAATAATTTCACCAAGCGTGCTCTTTTCCATACCTATCAAGACGACATCTTTCGTCTTTCCCCATATGTTAATTCCATCTATGTTTATGTTAGCGACAATTTTTATCGGTGGGACAGGTGGATTTTGGGCGAAGAACTTTGAGCCGAGAAGCCCCGCTTCCTCAGCTGTCAAAGCGACAAAAATAATTGAACGGCGTGGTTTTACTTTTAATTCAGAAAACGCCTTCGCAAGCGTCAAAAGAGCTGATACACCGGATGCATTATCAAGAGCGCCATTATAGATTGAATCGCCGTTAACCGGTTTGCCAATGCCAAGATGATCGTGATGCGATGTTAAAACGATATATTCATCTTTTAACTTCTCGTCCCCGCCACGCAAAATCCCAACAACATTTTGCGAAACCAAATTCCTAACTTTCACTTTCATATCAAGGGATAGTTTCAAGCCGAGTTCAACTGGTTTAAAATTCCTCGTTTGCGCTGACTTCACAAGCTCATCAAGATTTTTACCAGCCAAAGCAAGCAATTTTTTAGTCGCCTCTTCAGTAAGCCATCCTTTAAGTTGAACCTTCGGTTCAACATCGTTTGCAAGTTCAAACTCTTCCCCTGACCATGAACTTTGCACCACATTCCAACCATAACCTGCCGACGGTGTCGTGTGAATTATTATAGCTCCAAGAGCTCCTTTTTTAGCAGCGATCTCATACTTATAAGTCCATCGTCCATAGTATGTTCTGGCTTTCCCACCGAAAAGATTTGGCTCCTCAGGCGTAGCTGGAGGGTCATCGTTTAACATGAGCAAAATCTTACCTGATACATCAATGCCTTTGTAATCGTCCCAATTTTGTTCCGGGGCAACTATACCGTAACCAACAAAAACGATATCTGCATCCTTGATTGAAACGAAATCCTTCTTAACACCTGAAACAGCAATGAACTCATCATAATACTTGAACTTGATCGTTTTACCTTTTCCCTTCACAGTCATAAACTCGCTTGGAAATGTCGTAATACCAACGAGCGGGACTTTTTGAAAATATGAACCGTTATCCCCACCAGGTTCAAGCCCAAATAGTTTAAATTGCGTGGCGATATAAGTCGCAGCAAGAAGCTCGCCCCTTGAGCCCGTTCCCCTTCCCTCAAGCAAATCGTGCGCAAGAAATTGAACATTAGCCCGTATGTAATCCTCGGTTATGTAATCCATCGCCCTTTTCGCATCATCAGTGACGAAGTTATCAATTGTAATTTGAGCGTAAAGCGTTAAACAAAAGCTCAAAAGCATTAATGTTGCGGTTAAAAGTTTCATCTTTTGCTCCTTAATTTGTTTTTGAATTGATGAGTTTTAAAATTTTTTTCCTCAAACTTATCGCATTCTCAACAGCATAAGCGTTAAAGTCATTGTTAAAATAAACAAAAACAGTTTTCCCTTCCAATAAAAAGCCCCATATCAAATCAGAGAACCTGTCCAACTGCTTCTCGTCATAAATTGACCTGTATCTTTCCTCCGGACCGTGAAACCTGAAATACACAAAATCAGCCGTTGCAACGGGTGGCGTTTCTATACCGCGCATATGAGAGATACACAAACCAACTTTATTCTCTTTCAAAATTAAAAAAATCGCATCGTTAAAAAACTCCGGATTCCGAAATTCAAACACATGCCTATATCCCTTCGGCAACAAAGCGATGTAATCACTTAAAAGCGCAGTGTCATACTCAAGCGTTGGTGGAAACCGATGCAATATGCACCCAAGCCGATTGTATATCTTCAACGGCTTTATCACCTTCATAAACCCGTAGAAATCACTCCTCACGCCCTGAAGTTTTTTAATGTGAGTTATAATTTGATGAACCTTCACAGAAAATAGGAAATTTGTCGGCGTCTTCTTTATCCATCCTTCAATAGTTTTAGACCTTGGCAGATGATAAAAAGTAGTGTTAAGCTCTACCGTATCAAAAACCTTAGCGTAATACTCAATCCACTTCGCCTTGATGAGACGCTCGGGATAAAATCTACCTATCCAATGCCTGTAATAATAGCCAGATGTCCCAATGTAAATTTTTCCCATCAAAATCATCTTGAAATTTTTCCAAGAAGAACGAAATCAATCTCCCTTGCAATTTCATCAACACGAACAACTCTAACTTTAACTTTATCACCAAGGCGATAAACCTTCTTCGTATATTTACCTATCAAAGCATACTGACTTTCATCGTATAAGTAATAATCATCTGTCATATCGCGAACTTTGACAAAACCCTCAACAAGTATATCATTAATTTGGACGAAGATGCCAAATTCCGCCACCCCAGATATAACACCTTCAAACACCCTTCCGATATGTTCTTTCATATACTCAGCCTGCTTGAACTTAACCGATTCCCTTTCCGCTTCGGTCGCTTTTATTTCCATCTCCGACGAATGCTTACAAATCTGCGGTAATTTTCTGGCGATTTCATTTAATCTTTTATCATCAACCCTTCCCTCGGTATACTCATAAAGAAGACGATGGACGACAAGGTCTGGATATCTTCTTATCGGCGATGTGAAATGAGTGTAATACTTAAACCCAAGCCCGAAATGTCCGATGTTTTTCTCCGAGTAAACTGCCTTTGCCATAGACCTTATAGCGATGTCGTTAACCAAATACTCAAATTCTGTATCCTTTACCTGAGCGAGCAACTTTTGAATTGATTTCGCAAGCGGTTTTGAATTAATTTCAAATTTGAAACCAAGTTTTCTCACAAATTCCGCAAGGTTTTTTAATTTCGCTGGATCAGGCAAATCGTGAACCCTATAAACAAAAGGATATTCACGCCCTGATTTGCTCATCTTCCCAACATGTTTTGCAACTGTTCTATTTGCAAGCAACATGAATTCTTCAATCAACCTATGACTATCAAGACGAACCTTCTTTACAATTTCAAGTGGTCTGCCTTCCTCGTCAAGTTTGAATTTCACCTCTGGCGTCTCAAAGTCAATACTTCCCTCCCTCAACCTTTTCCTCAACAAAATTTTGCTAAGCTTATGCATCTCAAGGATAACATCCGAAAAATCACCTCTTTCTGTCTCTATTATCTCTTGAACTTCCTCATAAGTAAATCTCCGTTTGCTTCTTATTACACTCTTGTGAAATGAATATCTTTCAACTACACCGTTTTGATTTACAATCATAAAAACTGAGTAAGCGAGGCGGTCAACCCCGGGATTCAAACTGCAAACATTATTTGATAACTTCTCCGGCAACATCGGTATAACTCTATCAACAAGATAAACGCTCGTCCCACGCCTCAGGGCTTCTTCATCAATTTTACTTCCTTCCTTGACATAAAAGCTCACATCTGCGATGTGAACTCCAAGTTTATATTTACCATCTGGCAAAACCTCAAGCGAAACCGCATCATCAAAGTCCTTCGCATCTTCAGGGTCAATTGTAAAACAAACCAATTCACGTAAATCAAGACGCTTTCTATATTCCGACTCTGGTATCTCATCTGGGATTTTCTCCGCCTCAATTAGAACTTCATCGGGGAACTTCGTCGGGAAATCATACATCCTTGCGATTGATAAAATCTCTGCGTCACTTTCCCCAGCTTTACCCAAAACCTCAACGATTCTTCCCTCGGGGCTAAAGCCCTCATCAATCCAATCCACAAGCTCAATGGCGACTTTATCACCAACCTTCGCATCGAACTTCTTAACATTCTTTTCATCTACATAAAAATCACGAATTATATGTTTATCATCAGGGATGACGAAATAAACCCCTTTCTTTTTTGAAAGGACACCAGTTATAATTTTCCTCCCGCGTTCAATTATATCAACTATTTCACCCTCGGCAAGCATGCCCTTCCTGCGTTCAACTACCATAACAGCAACCCTATCACCATCAAGCGCTGTATGAATGAATCTCGGTGGGATAAAAACTTCCTTAACTCCACCTGAATCCGAAGAATCGTCAATTTCAACAAATCCATAACCGTTTGGATTCACCCTCAAAGTCCCAACTAAAATTTTCGGATTCAGCTTAAACCTGTACTTATTCCTCAACTTCACCACTTCACCGTTCGCAACCATCTCCTCAAGGATTTCTTTTAACAAACCCATTTCATATTCGCGTTGAAGCCCGAGCTTCTTGGCTATCTCCCTTGCGCGGAAGGACATCCTTGACCTTTTCCTCAAGAACTTCAAAATTTTCTCTTTGATTTCCGATGTCTCAATTGTCTTTTTCATAGCCTTATCCTGTAATAAAGTCCCAATTTGTTTACAATTTCCTTTTCATGGAATAACTGAACCGGACTCCTCCGATATTCAATTGTCACATTCCCGCCCAAAAATTTCTTTAAAAGCGGATATTGAACGACGACAACCGATTTTGAAATGTCCGTGAAAATATCGCCTCCAAATTGAACCGTCGCCCCACCGATGTTACCGGTTATCCTCAACCCTTTGAACCCGGTTGAATATCCAAACTCAGTGCTTGTTATAAATCCCCCAAGGACATCCCTCAAAACATCCGTTATAACCCCGGATACAGCGCTACTCAAAAGCGAAGCCCCAGTTGAAGACCACAAACTCTCTGTGAAATTCGTCATTTCCACTCTCGTCAATTCATCCTTAAATCTCCCCGTTGCCAAAAATGAAATCGCATCTGATTCAACTTCACCGTGTGGGTAGACCTTCTGATAATCCTGCCCATCCACAAGCATTTGAAACTTAACATTCGGTTTATTCAGCGTCCCAGTTATCAAAAGCGTTATTTGAACTGTCTCTGTCCTACCGACATTTACAGTGTCGGTTAAAACGGTGTGCGTCCCGGTATAACTTGCACTTATATCAAGCTCAGGATTTTGAACATCGCCAGTGAATTTTAATTTACCCTTTGCATCAAACCTCTTGAAAAAGTTATAATATGAGCCGTCAAGTAAATTTATCTCTCCATAAGCAACCGATGAACCAGAGTAATTCCTTATGTTTATGCTCCCGTTAAAGTTTGCGAAAAATTCCTCACCGGTTTGAGTGTTTAAAATAAGCAGAAATTTTGACTCTTTCGCAGTTGAAATTTTCAAGTCATAATTTAACTTCGCAAACGCTTCACCACGGCTTGAGCCCTTGACTTCTTCATCTTTAACGATCAACGGAACATTTAAATGAACCAATTGTTCCTCCGTCGCCTCTTTTGTAACGCCGGTATCAATGTTTGTGACGAAAACATATTCAAAACCCGCCCTTGATGTCCCTATGCTACTTTGCTTCGCAAGATAATTGACATTTACCTCAGAAAGCAGAATCTCCCCACCAAGATAATATCCCGTTGTGTCAACTTTAAACTTCAAACCATCGCCAAGCGTTTCAGCGATAACCCGCCCGTAAAGTCCACCGAAACTTAATCCCTCTTTATCAAGCACAAGCAACTTCCCAGTTATATTGAAATCTCCGCTTGAAATGGAATATTTATCAAGGTAAACTTTACCCGTTATTTGAACTTCGCCATCGCTGTAATCATCAGGATTATTCCACAAGCTCACATCTTCAACATAAACGACATTTGAATCAATTCTTCCAGTCCCATAGGCAAGATAATACTTGTTGTTTAACTTCAACTTAAAGATACAATTTTGCAGTGAAAAGCTACCTTTGAAACTCGGTCTATCAAAAGTTCCACCGATGTCAACTTCCGCTGTTATGTCTCCATTTAAATCCGAAATTATCGGGACAAGCGGTTCAACAAGCGCAAGTGGAAATCTGAAAAGTTTCACCTTCCCAGTCATATAGGGCTTTCCATATTTAACTCTAACCTCTGGCAAGAACCAAGCCGGAAACGAAAGGTCAATGCTCATCGCATTATAACTTGAACCACCGATATTCGCCACAAGCGAAGAATTTACTTCAACAACTTCATTCTCAAATTTACCAAAACATTCAAACTTACCAAGTTCAGCATTTTTATACTTCAAATCCTTTACAAGAATCTCAAACTCCGAAGATGGCTTTTCATGTGTCCCATATACAAAAACTGAAAAGTCAAAAATTCCCGAAAACGATTTTACCCCCGGAAAACCTTCAAGCTTCAAATCCTCACCCCACAATCTTACTTGTTGGCTTTTCTTATCAACGAAACCAGCAAGATATACTCGCTGTCCGTTCAAATCAATTCCCGATGTATTAAATATAAACCCACTCTTGGTTTGAAAAATCTCAATATCACTCCCATCTATCCTATTGCCGTAAATTTCGCCCGTCAACTCCCTTAAAACATAACGGTTGATCTCGCTGTTGAACTCCCCATCGGCAATTAAATTAACATTACCTATATCAGCGCTCGCAGAAATCTCAAGATAAATTTCTGGCTCGTTATAATTTACCTTCAAAGACATATCCTTCAAGTTAAAAGTTTTTGATGCGAAGTTACCAACCCCGAGATTAATTCTGAAACCAAGTTTTTCATCTTCATATCTGAAGTCAAGCCCACCATTGAAAGTCCCCATCTTAAATGTATCAATTCTGGTTCTTTTGTAACTTAAATAGAGAAGTTTCTGGAGATTTGCGTCAACATTGAAATATAAGCCAATTGAATCGGCAACCAAACTTCCATACACATTCCCAACAGCTTGAAAAATTTGACCGGTTGAGAAAACAGATATAGGTGTTAAATTTTTCAATTTGAATTTATACTCAACATCAACCGGATTCTCAATGCCAATTGAAGGCAAGCGACTGACCTTTGCAAAATTAATTTTCTCGTTGAATTCATTGTTGAAAGTTTTAAATGTCGCAGATAAAGCTTTAAAAAGATCTCCAAAAGAAAAACGCCCCTCAATGTTCGCATCAAACATATTTGACTGCAAAACCAATTTCTTGCTCTTACCGTTATCAAGATACTTGGCGTTCATCCTCAAACGACTTATCTCGTAATTCCCAAATATGGATGGATTCAACTGAGCGAACAGCTCCATTGCTTTGACTTCCCCAAACCTGAACTTAACATTTATATCGCCCGAGATATTGCTCTTTAAAAATTGTGGCTCGTCAACTCTAATCTTTGAGATATCAAGTTCAGACAATGAACCGCTTAAACTCAATATGAAATCGTTGTCCTGTTTTTTGATGTTTACATCTAACAAACCTTTAAACCCTTCAGAAAATGAAACGAAGCTCCCGTACAGCTCGCCCGATTTCACCTCAAACCACAAATTTGACCTCGGTATCAGAACTTTATTTAAAATTGAATTTGCGATATCAAGATTTCCCCTGACACGCATTTCATCAAATTTCAACCCCTCGCCTTTCAAGTTGCCGGAAAAATTCAAAACACCACTTAAATCCTCCCGACTTAAAATTTCCCTTGGATTAAGACCCGAAACCTTCAGATTCAAATCATAAATAAAGCTTCCAATCTTAAACGAGCCATCAAGTTTAACCTCCGTTTCACCCCAGCTCAAGTTCGCACTTGTCTTGAAATCAAGCGGATGTCCTTTATATTCGCCGTCAAATTTTACGAAATCAACTCCAAACCGAGGCAACTTAACAATGGTGATGAACTTGCCAATATCACTGATTTTAACCTTTGAATCAACAACTTTCGCATCTATAAAAAATTCCGAGAATTTCAAAAGATTTTTTAACTCTCCCGAAACAAGTATATCCGACTCATAAACCCTCGCCTTTATCTTGTTGACACGCAAATTTTTCAAATTCCCTTCGGCTTCAACTTCAATTGAGGGTGAACCAGAGAAGATGTGAAGATGTGGGATAAACTTCGTAAGTTCCGCAAAACTTACACTATCGGACTTGAGACGAACGCTCATATAAGAATTTTCAAGCGCTTCTCTGTTGAATTTGAAAAGATTGAATGACTTCGCAAAAAAGTTAAATTTAACAGCGCTACCTTCGCTTAAAATTTCAAAATTTTCAATCTTGACTTCTTCTTTATCGGCGTAAAGTCCCCCTTTAATTTTGCCCGAAAATTTTTCAGGGATGATGAAAGAAAGGTTCAAACTCTTTAAATTTATCCTGTCTTTCTCGTAACTTCCGGAAATCACAGCGTTTATATCCGTCACTTTAAAGTTATGATAATCTACGCAATCCAAACTCTCAGCGATAGCGTTTTTTTTCTGATTTAGTGAATCAACGAAGATAAACTTCCCGTCGTCAATTACAAGTTTACCAAACGATATTGCAAATTTTGACCCGGCAGTTCTATCCTTTGGCTTAAAAACATTTTGAAAATTCCATCTCCCATCCTTGCCCCTGATGATATAAATTTCCGGCTTATAAATCGTCGCCGTTTGAAATGTATATGTCCCCTTTATCAATCCGATCGGATTATATTTGACCTCCAGACCAAGTACTTTTACAAAAGGTTTTCCATCAACATTAATATAAAACCTGTCAACTCCAAGACCTGTGAAAATATTGCCGTAAAATTTTCCGACATAAACTTCGCCCCCGATGGAGTTTTCAAGCTCTGTGATGACATAGCCACGGATGTAGTTTCTAAAGCCCTCCGTCTGTGAAATTATCAAAGCGATTGAGATTATTATCAAAAAAGCGGATGATGTATAAAAAGCAAACTTTAAAAACTTTTTGAAAAATTTCCTCATCTCGGACAAAATCTTTCAATGATGGTTTTGATTACATTTGTCGTTGACCTACCCGGAACAATCTCAATCAATACCACTTTCCCACCATTTGCTTCAACGATGTCCCTTCCGACGACATTTTCCTGCGACCAATCGCTTCCCTTAACAAGGACATCTGGGACTATCTTTGAAATTAACTCGTAAGGTGTCGGCTCGTCAAAAATCACAACATAATCAACGAAAGAAAGGTTTGAAAGAATAAAAGCTCTATCCTCTTGTGGAACGATCGGTCTTTTATCCCCTTTTATCATCTTAACGGATGAATCGCTATTAAGCCCGACAATAAGCACATCTCCAAGTTGTTTTGCTTTTGAAAGATATTCAACATGCCCCCTGTGCAAGATATCAAAGCAACCGTTTGTGAAGACAATTTTTTTCCCCTTGCTTTTAAGTTCAAAGCTTATCTTCGTTATTTCATCAACCCCAACTATTTTTCCCATCACCATTCACCCTTTGAATCAAGAAGTGCTACTTTAAAAAGTTTTTCTTTATTAACAGGGACTACGCCCACCTCTTCAACTACAATTCCAGCTGCGTAATTTGCAAGAGCTGCTGACTCAATTATATTCGCCCCTCCAGCAAGCGCAACGGTTATAGTTGATATAACCGTGTCACCAGCGCCAGAAACATCAGCCACTTTCCTTGCCTTTGTTGGTATATGCGTTATCTCTCCATCACGGGTGAAAAGCGTCATACCCTTTTCACCACGCGTCAGCAAAAGATACCTGCACCTCAAACGCTCAAGTATGACCCTTCCTGCTTCAATCACCTTTTCCTCTGAGTCAAGTTTCTTACCAAGAACATCTTCAACTTCTTTGCGGTTCGGCTTGAAAACAGTGACATTTTTAAACTCAAAAAAATTATCAAACTTTGGGTCAACTGTTATCAAAACATCGTATTTATTCGCTATCTCAATAAGATCGTAAATCAAGTTCCTTACAACCACGCCCTTGTTGTAATCTTCAATTATTATCGCATTTAAATCGTGTATGTTCTGAAGGATGATTTCCTTTATCCTTTCTTGAATCGTGTAATTTATCGGTTCCCTTGACTCCTTATCAATTCTTACAACATGCTGACTATGTGCTATGACTCTTGTTTTAACAGTTGTTGGTCTTGTTTTGTCAATTATAATTCCACCCGTATTAAAACCTTCCTGTTTCATAAGTTCAAAAAGTGTTTCGCCTTCCCTATCGTCCCCAACAACACCTATCAAAAGCGGAAAAGCGCCAAGGGACTTTATGTTATTAGCGACATTTCCAGCGCCACCAAGTTTGGCATCTTCACCTTCAACCTCAATCACCGGAACAGGCGCCTCGGGGGAAATTCGGTTGACACTTCCCCAAATATAACGATCAAGCATTACATCACCTATAACAGCAACCTTTACCCTTTCAAAATTTTTAAAAATGTCGTTGAGTCGCTCCTCGGTGAACTTTATCATTATTGGCTTTAGATTTTTTTGATTTCAAGTAAAAAATACGCAAACCTAATTGAATAATCAAGAAAAGCGCCTCGCTAAATTTTCACTTGTCCGTTCAATCCATTATATTATCTTTCAAAAACAAGGATTATTGAAACAAATTCCCATGAGGATAAAGAAAGTACCAAACCTTGTCATAAGCGATGGCAAGGGAAACATTTACGATATTCCAGAGCTTGAAATGGCTGGAAGAAGTGGATTTGAAATTGAGAGAGTAAATCCCCAAGATTTAATTGAAATTCCCGAGGGAAGCCAGCTGTTTGAGCTTCCTATGCGGAAACCGATCGGTTTTGACAGGAAAACCGGTGAAAGGGTTGTCGTTGAGGATGGCTGGGCTGTTGCTGTGTTTTTAGCCCCTGCGCACACGCAACTTCTTCTCTCAGCTTATGAAAAAGATGAAAATGCCCCATTACTCCCACTTTTTGCCTATACCGCTGTTGGCTGGCTTGATGGGAAATTTTATGCCCCTGCAATTAGAATTGACCCGGACAAAAGACAGGACTGTGATCAATTTGACCACAACCTTGTTATAAAAAATGTCAAACGAAAATTAAAACTTCATCCAAAAAATCGCTTACTTCATCATCTCGGTGAAAACTGCGCTTTGCGTTATCTTTGTCCAGCTGCAAGGAATTATTTCCTTGGGCGATGGGAAGCACCTATACCAACCTCGCCAGGTTGCAATGCGAATTGCATCGGATGTATTTCTTACCAACCGAGAGAGGCAGGGATACCAAGCACGCAAGATAGATTGACATTTATCCCAAGTGTTGAGGAAATATTGGAAATCGCTGTGCCACATCTTGAAAACGCACCAAATCCAATCGTCAGCTTCGGTCAAGGTTGTGAGGGAGAACCACTCCTCGTTTGGGAAGTCATAAAGGAAGCGATAAAAGAAATAAGAAAACGAACGAAACGAGGCGTTATAAACTTAAACACAAACGCAAGCAAACCCGAAGCCATTGAACAACTTTGTGAAGCTGGTCTTGACAGCATCCGCGTCAGCATGAACAGCGCTATACCGGAGATTTATCACAGATATTACAGACCGAACAACTATACTTTTGACGATGTCGTAAGTTCAATTAAGATAGCAAGGAAATTCAACCGTTGGGTTTCTGTAAATTATTTCGTATTTCCAGGTTTGACCGATTGGGTGGAAGAATATCAAGCGATGAGAAAACTCATAAAAGAAACGGACATATCAATGATTCAATGGCGAAACTTCAACATTGACCCTGATTGGTATCTTGAGCTGATTGGAGTTGATGGAAAAATTGAAAAACTCGGGGTTAAAAATGTGATGAAACTTTTGAAAGAAGAGTTCCCGCATCTCGTTTATGGCTACTTTAACCCATTTAAAATAAACTCCCCTGTTCGGGATTTGTCCTCGTCCCGGGTTTGATTTCGCCACGGCGAAGGGCATTAACGATCAAATGTGCCTGTCGCATCGGCTCAGGTATTCTATAACCGCGAACCGTCTTCATGACGATTTCAATTGACTCATCAAGTGTGATTTTATGCCCGACTGATACAAATACGGGTTGAACATTATCCCTCGTCCTCAAAGCAACTCCGATTATCTCGCCAGAATCATAAAGATAAGAAAAACTTCCAGCTTCATCCTTCGGTTCTTCGTATACTCCAACGAGCAAACTTTTCGCACAACCAATTGTTGGTCTATCAACCAAAACCCCGAAATGCGACGCTATCCCGAACCTTCGCGGATGAGCTATTCCTTGACCATCAATCATAACCACATCCGGGACGATTTTAATCTTCTCCCACGCCTTTATCAAAGCTGGCGACTCACGGAAAGATAAAAGCCCGGGTATGTACGGAAAGTTAACCTCCGTTACAACAAGCGAACGATCAACCTCTTCAAGTTCCGGAAACTTCAAAACGAGGACACCAGCATAAACCACATTTGAACCTTTATCAAAAGATATATCCGCCCCGGCTATATAACGAATTTCGCCGACAAGTTTTTCCACCTTGACGAGGTTCCTGAGCTGATTTTGAATCTTTATCGCTTCATCAGGTGAAACATCCCAAGAATGTAAAGTTCTGTAAAAAGCCATCGTTGAATTGAAATTTATCCTGCGCTTTTTTATTTTACTTTGTGCTCTTTCAAAATTTAATTTCACGATGAGATGTCCAAAACACCTATTTTAATTTTGCTAATTTTCCTCTTAAGTTGCAAGTCCGAAAAAAAACCAGACCAACAACAAAAGCAAATTGAAAAACAAGTTCAAGTTCCAAACTTTAACGCTGATTCGGCATTTTGGTTTCTTGAAAAGCAGGTCTCATTTGGACCTCGCGTCCCAAACTCAAAATCACATGAAGAGTGCAAAAATTTTCTTTATTCTGAAATTTCAAAATATGCAGATGCGGTCAAACTTCAGGAATTTACACATTCATACCTTGGCAAAAGTTTTAAACTCACAAATATAATCGCCTCGTTCAATTTAAACTCTGGTTTTAGAGTTCTCCTCTGCGCACATTGGGATTCAAGACCGTATGCTGATGAAGAAAAAGAGGCGTCAAAGAGAATTCAACCTGTTCCGGGGGCAAACGATGGAGCAAGTGGTGTTGCAATTCTACTTGAGATCGCAAGGATTTTAAAAAATAACCCACCACCAATAGGGGTTGACATCATCTTCTTTGACGGTGAAGACCTCGGAATATCCGGTGACCTTGAAAACTTTTGCATCGGCTCAAAATATTTCGCAAAGAATAAACAAGCGAACTATTTACCGCAATTTGGAATTCTGCTTGATATGGTCGGGGATAAGGACTTACAAATTTTCAAAGAGGAGAACTCAATGAAATACGCACCTGATGTTGTAAATTATGTCTGGTCAATTGCGCGCGAACTTGGCATAAATGAATTCAAAGATCAAATCAAACACAATGTTTACGATGACCATATCCCTTTAAACGAGGTTGGGATCAGAACGATTAATATAATTGATTTTGACTATCCGTATTGGCACACAGTTGAGGACACGCCCGACAAGTGTTCACCACAGAGTTTGGAAAAAGTTGGAAGAGTTCTCTTAAATTTAATTTACAGATATAAACCCGGAATTGCGGAAAAATAAAACAAAAAGTTCAAAAGCGATGAGCGAAGAATTAAAAATGAAAAAAGCGGAATGGGAAGATAAATTTTTGCATTCGGGTAAATTCAAAGAAAGGAAAAGTTCATTCCAAACAGATTCCGGCATTGAAATAGACAGGTTTTATCTCCCCGATGAAAATTTTGACTACATTGAAAAGCTTGGCTTCCCCGGTGAATATCCATTTACAAGAGGAGTATATCCAACGATGTATCGCGGACGACTTTGGACGATGAGACAATACGCCGGGTTCGGGACAGCGGAAGAGACGAATAAAAGATTCAAATACCTACTTGAACACGGTCAAATGGGATTATCTGTTGCATTTGACCTGCCAACTCAAATGGGCTATGATTCTGACCATCCAATGGCTGACGGGGAGGTTGGAAGAGTTGGTGTTGCGATTGACTCCCTTCAAGACATGGAAATTCTCTTTGACGGGATAAACCTTGAAAAAATAACCACATCAATGACGATAAACGCAACCGCTGCGATTTTACTTGCTATGTATGTGGCGGTTGCGAAGAAACAAAGAGCAGACCTTAAAAAAATCTCCGGGACGATTCAAAACGACATCCTTAAAGAGTATATAGCCAGAGGGACCTACATTTATCCACCTAAAGAATCAATGAAACTCATAGTTGATATATTTCAATGGTGCAATGAAAATCTTCCGAAATGGAATGTCATTTCAATCAGCGGTTACCACATTCGCGAGGCAGGGGCTAATGCAGTTCAAGAGCTTGCTTTTACATTTGCAAATGCGATTGAATATGTGCGCTCGGCTATAAAAGCTGGACTTGATGTCAATAAATTCGGGCAACAGCTTTCTTTTTTCTTCAACGCGCATAACAATTTCTTTGAAGAGATTGCCAAGTTCAGAGCAGCTCGTAGGATTTGGGCGAAGATAATGAAGGAAAGATTTGGTGTGACAAATGAAGAAGCGTTAAAACTTAGATTTCACGCCCAAACGGGTGGTTCAACTCTAACGGCACAACAAATTGAAAACAATATCGTCAGGGTTACAATACAAGCGCTTGCTGCTGTACTTGGTGGTTGCCAATCACTTCACACTAACGCAAAAGATGAAGCGCTCGCTTTACCAACTGAAGAATCCGCAACAACAGCTCTACGCACACAGCAAATAATCGCCTATGAAAGTGGCGTAACAGATACAATTGACCCGCTTGCGGGAAGTTATTTCGTTGAATATCTAACGGATGAAATTGAAAAAAGGGTCTGGGAATATATTGATAAAATTGAAGCAATGGGTGGCGCAATAAAGGCAATTGAATCAGGGTTCATCCAAAACGAAATCGCAAAAAGTGCATATGAATACCAGATGAAAATTGAGAGAAAAGAAAAAATCATCGTCGGGGTAAATGAATTTAAAACGGATGAAAAACAAAAAATTGAAATTTTCAAACTAAACGATGAAGCGATAAAAAAACAAATTGAACGCCTGAAAAAACTTCGGAGCGAAAGGGATAACGATAAAGTCAAAAACTCCCTTAAAAAACTTCGGGAATGTGCCTTGCTCGGTGAAAACCTTATGCCAGCTATAATTGAATGCGTTGAAGCATACGCAACGATAGGCGAAATCTCAGATACCTTGAGGGAAATTTGGGGCGAATTTAAAGAAAGATAAAAAACTATGAAAATAAGCAAACAAAAATACTCCCTTCTACAACTCCTCAAAAATAAAAAATACCGCTACAAAACGGGGCTTTTCATCCTTGAAGGCGAGAAAATTATAAAAGACGCTGTAAAGTTCGGAGCTGATTTTCTATTCGTGGCGTATTCCCCAAAATTTATAAAATCTCAACAGGAACAAGAATTTTTAAACCATCTCAAGAATAAAAAAATTGAAATTTACGAAATTGACGATGCGGACATTGAGAAGGTGTCGGAGCTTGAAACATCACAAGGGATAATAGCGGTTGCTAAAATGTTTGAATTTTCAAAAAACGACATAGTAAACAAACTCCAAAAGTTAAAAAAGGCGACCGTCATAGCGCTTGATAGAATATCAGACCCTGGAAATCTTGGGACAATCTTTAGGATTTGTGATTGGTTCAAAGTTGACGCAATTTTAATTTCAGAGATGAGCGTGGACATATTCAACCCGAAAACATTGCGGGCGAGCTCTGGCTCCATCTTCAATGTTCATTTTCTCAAGGATATCACTTTGAAGGATGAACTTACGAAATTAAAGTCATTTGGATTTAAAATTTTTTCAACAGCGCCGACAGGGAAAATTGACTACCACAAAGTTTTAACCGAGGATAAAATCGTTTTAATCTTTGGAAGTGAAGCTCACGGTGTTGACCCAGAACTTGTAAGAATTTCCGATGGGACGATAAAAATAAAAAAATTTGGACAAGCAGAATCACTAAATGTCGCTATATCAGCTGGAATAATCCTATCCGAAAGAGCTTATTCTATTTACGAGCGATGACAAAAATTCCAGGATAGATAATATGCGTCTCCGGTGTGACATCAACTATTTCATACCCAATCACCTCAAGAATTCCCGTCAACTCGCCAACATCAATATAATGCAAACCGGATTTGACATTCTTTCCATAGACACCGAATTTCAACTTCAAACTTTCTTCAAACTTCGTCCACTTAAAACTCAGGGATTCGGATTTCAGGGTGTCTTTTATAAATACAATCCCTCCTCTTTCAAGCGAGGTGTAAATTGTTTTCAAAAGCGATTTTTTTTCATCAACGGGCAAAAAAAGAAGGACATCAATTAAAAGGACAAGCTTGAATCTATCAAATTTAATCTCGGAAGGGTCGCTTGTGAATTTCACCCCCACCAATGGAGTTGTTTTGTTTGCCTCTTCAATTCTAACCTTTGAAATATCAAACCCAACGACATTCAACTTCGGATTTTTCAACCTTAAATAATTTGCAAAGATTCCATATCCACAGCCCCAATCAAGGACATTCCCCTCGGCTGGAATGAAGTTATCAAGATGTTTTTTAATTTGATCAAAGTTGAAAATTATGCGCGCATAAATTTTCAATTTTTCCGCCGGGGACGAATCTTTGTAAAGTTTTAGAAGTTGTCTTTTTTCATCTGAAATTTTCATATCGCCTTGACTTCCAGGATTTCGCTTTCGTCGCTATATTCTGTTTTTTCACCGCTGTATTTTTCGCTTCAAGGTTTAAAATCCCAGCGGTTATCGCAAGCGCAACTTCAAATTTCGGTTCCCCGTCAGTTGAGATGTAAAACGACTTTTCCAACTCCGACGGCTTGAAATAATTCTGGATGAAATGCGTGTCATACTTTCCATTCCTGAAGTTTTCATTGTTCATAACCCAAAGACAAAAAGGAATTGTCGTTTTAACACCGTTAATTTTGTACTCCATCAAAGCGCTTTTCATTCTATCTATTGCCTCAATCCTATTTCTTCCCCAAACTATAAGCTTTGAAATCATCGGGTCATAATGGATCGTTATCTCGTTTCCAGCAACTACACCCGCATCAACCCTAACCCAAGGACCCGATGGTTCTTTCATGCTTGTTATCCTCCCAGTTGAGGGAAGAAAATTATTAAGCGGATCTTCAGCATAAATCCTACATTCAATTGAATGACCTCTCGGTTTTATATCGCCCTGCGAAAAGCCCAACTTTTCACCGAAAGCGATCTTTATCTGTTCAGCGACTATATCAATCCCGGTGACCATCTCAGTTACAGGATGCTCAACTTGAAGTCGTGTGTTCATCTCAAGAAAGTAAAAGTTTCTATCTTTATCAACGATGAATTCAATCGTCCCAGCATTTTCATACCGTACTGCTCTTGCAATTTCAATAGCTGACTCAAAAAGTTTATTCCGTAGCTCTGGGGTCACAATCGGCGATGGCGTTTCCTCAATGACTTTTTGATGTCTTCTTTGGATTGAGCATTCCCTTTCGCCGAGAGCAACGACATTGCCAAATTTATCTGCGATTATTTGAACTTCAATGTGATGCGGTTCCTCAACATATTTCTCAATGTAAATTCTATCGTCACCGAAAGCAAATCTCGCTTCATTTTTTGCACCTCTTATCGCTGATTCAAGCTCATCTTCATTATTGACAATTCTCATACCCTTTCCTCCACCCCCAGCTGCTGCTTTGATCAAGATTGGGAAGCCGAGACCTTTGGCGATTTTCACAGCTTCATCAACATCTGAAATAGGTTGTTTTGAACCGGGGACAATTGGGACACCGACGCTTTGAGCTATTTCACGAGCTTCAAGTTTATCCCCCATCTTCTTTATTGCATCTGGACTCGGACCGACAAATACCAAACCGTTATCAATAACAAGTTGAGCAAACTTTTCATTCTCCGACAGAAAACCATACCCAGGGTGAATTCCATCCACTTTAAAATGCTTTGCAACCTCAATTATTTTTTCCATGTTCAAATATGTCTCTGCTGGATTTGCCTCACCGATACATTCAGAATAATCAGCCATAGCGACGAACGGCTTATCCCTGTCAACTTTTGAATAAATAGCAACGGTTTCTATTCCAAGCATTCTACAAGTTCGGATTATCCTAAGGGCAATTTCTCCACGGTTGGCGATTAAAATTCTCATCTTCGCCCCAAATTTTGTTTTTAATCAACATTTAACTCAACGATCGTAACACCATCTCCACCTTCCTCCCAACTTCCAGGTCTAAACGACTTAACATTTGGATGTCTCTTCAAAAATTCCGTTATTTCCTTCTTCAATTTTCCCGTTCCTTTCCCGTGAATTATTTGAACTTGCTTCAAGCGATGCAAAAAACTCGTATCAATGAACTTGTCAACCGCAGTTATCGCTTCATCACTTCTCATACCACGAACATCAATTTTAGTTGATACGGATGCAAATAAATCAGTTGCAAGGGATAACTTCTTCGCTTCCTTTTGGCTTACTTTTTCAACCTCATCCGCTTTCAAAACCATTTTGACCGAACCGAAAGCAACGACAAGGTTTGTCCCTTCAACCTGCAAAACCTCGCCAACTTGTGTTCCATCTTTCATCTTTACAAAATCCCCAGGTTTAAACTCATCCGAAACGATGCCTTCATCCGTTTCAATTTGCTTCGTGATCTCTTGAAACTGTCTTTCTATCTGCTCAGCCACAGCGTGTGCCTTCTTTATGCTTTCCTTTGATGCGCTTGTTTCTTTGACCTTCCTTATCGCTTCTTCAATTCTCGCCCTCGCACTTTCCACAACTTCTCTAAGCTCAGCTATCGCCTCACGCTTCGCCCTTTTGCGCTCCCTTTCAACCTCAATGAGCTTTTGCTTATACTCAGCCAACATCTTATTTAAACTTTCCTCTTTAAGCGTCAATTCCGCAACCTTTTTTCTGTATTCAACCTCAAGCGCTTCAAGATTTGATAAAATCTCTTCAATCCTAACTTGCGATTCATCAAGTTTCCTCCTCGCATCTGCTATGATATCCTCATCAAGTCCAAGCCGTTTAGCGATTTCAAACGCATAGCTACTTCCTGGGACACCAATTCTCAATCTATAAGTTGGCGCAAGCGTCTGATGATCAAACTCCATAGCGCCACATTCAATTTCTGGATTACCGTAAGCATAAAATTTCAATGCGCTGTTATGGGTTGTAACAATCACGAAAGAACCTTTTTTCTTCAACTTTTCAATTATCGCTATTCCCAACGCCCCACCCTCTGCCGGGTCAGTCCCCGAACCAAGTTCATCAAGTAAGACAAGTGTTCTTGAGTCCGCTTCTGAAATTATGCGCTTTAAATTCTTCACATGCGAACCAAACGAGGAAAGGTCCCTTTCAACCGATTGCTCATCACCTATATCTATATAAAGTTTTTTAAAAATCCTCACTCTGCTTTTCTCTTTTGCTGGAATTGGAATCCCTGCCTGTGCCATAAGCGTCAACAAACCCACCGTTTTTAAAACAACCGTCTTACCACCTGAATTCGGTCCAGATATGACAAGAACAGAAGAACCATTTCCAAGTTTAAAATCAAGCGGAACAGTTTTCCCTTTGCCATGTCTTAACAACAAAATCGGGTGATAAGCACCTTCAAAAATCATCTGACCTTCTTCCGCAACCTCAGGCACCTGACCATCTATTTGAAGGACAAACTTTGCCTTGGCATAAATGAAATCAAACTTTGAAAGTATAGTGACATTCGTTTGTAGATAACTTAAATTCTCCCTCACTTTATCGGTTAACCCCTTGAGGATTCTTTCAATCTCCTTTTGCTCTTGAAACTGCAATTGCAATATCTCATTGTTAAGTTCAACTATCTCGGCTGGCTCAATGAAAACCGTTAAGCCAGTTGAAGAAGTCCCATGAACGACGCCAGCAACATGTTTTTTATGTTCAACCTTTACAGGTATCACAAGTCGTCCATCTCTTTGCGGTATTATATCATCCTGGGTGTAATCCTTTTCCGAGATCTGCTTTAAAATTGCATACAATCTCCTTCTAACATAATCCTGTTTCCTCAAAATCTCCTCCCGAATCTGCCTTAATTCCGGGCTTGCGCTGTCCCTTACATTTCCATTCTCGTCAATGACTTCATCAATCGTATATTCAAGAACCCTGTTCACAAAGATATTTTTCGCAAGCTCCCACAGATTTGGATATTTCTGACTTCGTTTACTTAGATAATCCCTTATCAATCTTGAAACAGAAAGAACCGACTTTATATCAAGGAAATCTTGAGGGGAAAGGAAACTCTCTTCAATTTCACATCTGCGCAAGGCAACACGAACATCCTTTATCCCATCTATCGGAAAAGGGTCATCATATGCGAGTATATCTTTCATCTCAATCGTCAAATTAAGCTCTCGCTCAATTATGCTCTTATTCGTCAAAGGTGAGAGTTTCTCAACTTGTTCAACCCCGAGCTGTGATGTGGCAAATGGCAGAATGTATTCCTTTACTTTATCAAATTCAAGTTTTTTTAGCGTCTCTTTATCCACCTTTTATTGACTCAATTGTTTTTTGGATTCGCTCCTTAAACTTAATTTTTGAGCCGAAATTTTTCTCAATGAAGTCATAAATTGAAACTGTCGCCTTGACAACCGGATTATAAAACTTTGACGAGTTTCTGATTTCCTCGGACGGAAAATTCAACGAACCAAGAAAAATCAACAAAACACCAATTATCAACAAGCCCTCAATCAGCCCGATAAAAGCACCAAGTATATTATCCGTAATTTCAACGAAAACAGAAACATTCTTCAAAAATCTCGCAATCAAAGTCGCAACCAATATACAGGCGACAAATATCAAAAACATCGCAAAATAAGGTGCTATTTCAGCTGAAACGCCGAAATCTTTAAGAAATTGAGCGACTTTAAAATTATATCTAACGCCCAACCATATCCCAGCGACAACTCCTGCAAGCCCGAGCACCCTACTTAAAAATCCTTTTCTGAAACCGCGATACACAAAAATTGCTATTATTCCAAGTATAACATAATCAAGCCAATTCATTTACAAGCCGAGTTTTTCTTTGACTATCTTTTGAACGAGCGAGCCATCCGCTTTCCCTTTCAATTCCCTCATAACTAATCCCATCACCTTACCGAAGTCCCTTTGACCCACAGCGCCAGTTTCTTGTATTATCTTTTCAACGAATCCTCTTATTTCTTCCTCAGACATCTGCTTTGGAAGATATTCGTTCAAAATTTCAAGTTCTCTCTTTTCTTTCTCAGCAAGGTCAATTCTTCCGCCTTTCTCAAAAAGTTCAATCGCTTCTTTTCGCTTCTTTATCTCAGATTTTATAACTTGAATTTCATCTTCTTCTGTTAACTCCTTTCCTTCACCTTTCCTCTCAATCTCCCTGCGCCTAAGCATCGTCTGAAGCATTCTTACAACTTCAAGCCGAATTTTATCCCCCGACTTCATCGCATTTTTTAAGTCCTCGCTTAACTTTTCCCTCAATCCCATTTTAAAATTCCGTTTTTGTTTTAAAATAAAAAAGGCAGGCTCACATAACGAACCTGCCTCATAAAATTTCAAAACAAATTATTGAAAAACCTGCGCATAAATGCATTACAACTTTTGCAAAGTTGAATAATTAATTCTCAAAGCGTCCGCCTTCCTGAGGCGCTGTTGAATATCAATGACGATTCCCATCCTTGACTCGCGGTCAATCCTAAGCGAAACGATAACATTTGGATTCTCCTGCCTCTTCCTATACATGATGTCAACGATGTCATCAAGTTGAACGATATTATCGTCAACCTGGATTCTACCGTCCTTACCAACCCAAATATAAGAGACAAGACGCTTGTTTTCAATCTTCTCAATAGCTTTTGCTTCGGGCAAAATGTATCTTACTTTGACATCGTAAACTTTTATTGTCGTTGTCACCATAAAAAACAAAAGTAGCTGAAAAATCACATCTGGCAAGGATGCGGTTGGAACTCTCGGTTTCATCTGCCCGAACTTTTTCTGAAATTTCATCTCTTTCTCCTCACAATTTTTTATTTAACTTCCTCCGGCTCAGCAATTGAAATACGAATTGGGATTTCCTTCTTAACTTCCTCCTGCTGATCGCGGTTGAGGTCTTTGAAAGATTTCCCATATGTTCTCAAAGAGTACTCTTCACGCAAATCATTGTAAGCAAGTTTCAATTCATCAAGGACTTCAATATATCGGCTGTAATTCGTCTCCCTGTCGGTTTTTATTGAGACGATAAGTTTCGGATTTTGCTTGATTTTATTCTTTATCGTCTCCCTTATCTGTGGAATTGTAATTAGCTCACCATCAAGAAGAACCTCACCAGCAGCATTTACAAGGAGCTTCGCGATGTCACTTTGTTTAACTTTGACCTGTTCAGTCGTTTCAGCAGCAGGAGGAAGCACAAGCCCTATCCCAGTATCAACATCAAATGTTGTCGCAACCAAGAAAAAAATCATTAACTCAAACGCTATGTCCGCCATTGAAGCGGATGGAATCTCCGCCTCTACTCTTTGTCTTCTTTTAAGCATAAGTTATTTAAAAACTTTTATTTTGATGGATTCTTTACCTCACTTGCGGTAACCTTCTTTCCCGCTTGCATAGCTGCAAGAGCATCAATAAGCTCAATTGAACTTTCTTCCATGTCAACCACAATTCTATCAACCTTAGCGACGAAATAGTTATAAAATGTTTGCAAAATTATAGCTACGACAAGACCGAAAAGCGTTGTCAAAAGTGCTATTGAAATACCACCAGCAACTATTTCTGGGGAGATGTTCTTCGCTTCTTTAATTGAGTCAAAAGCGACGATCATTCCTTGAACTGTTCCAGTGAATCCAAGCAAAGGCGCAAGCGATATGAAAAGCGAAAGCCAGACAAGTCCTCTCTCAAGGAAAGCCATCTCAACGCCACCGTAAGCGATGATCGCTTTTTCTGCTGCTTCAATTCCCTCATTTGCCCTTAAAAGTCCCGCTTGGAAAATGCTCGCAACAGGTCCTGGGGTTTTCTGACAAACTTCAAGCGCCTTCTCAACGCCACCCTCATCCAATGCCTTCTTAACCTCATTCAAAAATTTCCTCGTGTTAATGCTTGCCTTGGAAAGCGAAATCCACTTCGCTATGCTTAAACCCAACCCGATGATCAAAATCGCAAGGATTGGATGCATGAAGAAACCACCCTCAATATACTTCTGAACAAGAATATTCGCTATCTCCTCAACGAAACTACCTTTCTGCGGTGTCGCCTGAATCAAAAATGCTAATACGACTTGAAGTGACATGCTTTAACCTCCAAATTTTTAGTTTTTATTTTTGATTTTTCATTAACTAAAATTCAAGCGCTTGGTTCAATAATAATAAATAAATTTCTCAAAATCAAGATTTAATCCCTCCATTGAACCTTTTCAATATTTTTCCCATCAGACCTAAAGACACCAGCGCCTTCCTCATCCGTCCTGTGAATCCTACTCCCAATCAAATTATACCGCCTCAAAACTATATCCGAAGGATGATTATACTTATTATACTTCCCAACCGAAATCACAGCCCAAGTCGGTTTAACCTTCAAGACAAATCCGGGTGAACTGCTCGTCTCACTTCCATGATGTCCGACTTTTACCCAATCGCTCTTCAAAAATGTATCATAAATTTTCATCATTGAATCCTCCGCCTCTTTCTCAGCATCTCCCATGAAAAGAAATGAATTACCACCATATTGAATTTTTATCACAACCGAGGAATTATTCACTTTATGCCCAGCTCCATATCTATCTTCATCGCTATCATCCTTAACAAATGGTTCTGTTGGATGAAGGACATAAATCCTTGCGTCTTTTGACAGCTCAATTTTATTCCCAGCCCTTACGACTATATGCCTTATGCCTTTGCGATTTATTACATCAAGATATCTCCTGTAAATCTCCGAACCATAATTCAACCCGTTGTCTATCACCGCACCGACTTCAAAATTTTCAAGTATATACGGAATTCCACCGATGTGATCATTGTGTGGGTGCGTCACTAAAACCGCGTCAATTTTATTTACACCTTTCTTCCTCAAGAATGGCTCAATCACTCTTTGACCCGGGTCAAAATTAAATGTTTTATTTCCGCCGTCAATTAAAATATTTTTCCCATCTGGGAATTGCACAAATATAGCGTCACCTTGCCCGACATCAAGAACTGTGACTTCAAAACTTTTAAAACTTTTTCGCTCAAAAAATACCCCGTCAGAGAAAAAATAAACATAAATGTTCGCAACAATCAAAACGGCGAAAGCGATTCTTTTCATCATGCCTTTAGATTTTATTTTCAAAACCAAAAACAAAGATAAATAAACCAAAGCAATTGAAAAAAGAACATCGCTTCTTGCCTCAATATAAGCGAAGGGAATTTCAGCGAAAAATTTAGCCAACGACAATGTCAAATTTAAAACAAACCAAGTCGCATTTGCGAAGACATCGCCAACAAAACCAGATATCGGATAAGATATGAGCATCGCAAATCCGAGCGGTACAGCAATCCCAACGAGAGGAACGATGAAAACATTTGCAATGACTGAGATAAATGAAATTTTGTTGAAATATGAAACCGTGAACGGTAAAGTCAAAATCTGTGCGCTCAAAGATACGAAAAATAAACTTAAAACTTTTTGAAGCAATGTATAACTTGACATCAAAGGCAAATTTGAAACGAACTTAAAAATCCTTGGATAAAAATAAACAATTGAAGCGACAGCGGAAAAAGAAAGTTGAAATCCCGGGTGAAAAATTTGCTTTGAATCAAAAAGCAAAATTAAAATGGCAGAAAATCCGAGCAAATTGAAAATATCCGCCCTTCTTTCAATTCCAATCCCGATCAAAAAAATTGACGCCATTATAACAGCCCTAACGACGGATGGAGGCAACCCGACAACAAAAGCAAAAATGATAAGCCCAAATATGGTTAGAAAAACCCTTAACAACAACCCAACCCTCAAGAAACTCGTCAGAGCGAAAAACATTGAAGAAATTATCCCAGCGTGAAGACCTGAAACAGCAAGTATGTGATATGTTCCCGTGTCAATGAAATACTGGCGAACTTCCTTCGGCATCTCACCTTTATAGCCGAGGATAAGACCCTTCAAAAATGACGCCTCAACTGATGGCATAACCTTGTCAATCAAATTAAAAACCCTCAAGCGAATTTTAAAAGCAACGCTTTTTAAAAATTCAATCGGTTGGGACAAACTTGGTTTAAATTTTTCAACCACCTTAACATGGCTTAAAATGTATGATAAAAACACAGCGTCAATGTCGTGTATCTTAAGATATCTGCCGAAGTCAAATTCCTCCGGATTGCGCGACCCTATTGGTTTTTTCAAAACTCCAATCACCTCAACCTTATCCCCATAGTCAACACTCGGAAAAACATCAAACGGTGATTTACCTCTTCTGACCGAAACAAAAACATCACCTGAAACATCTATCTCCCTATCCTGGACAAAAATTTTATCAGAGCGAATTATAAAATTCGTTCTATTATTTTTCACCTCTGGAAGTGAAATCACATATCCTTGGATTTTAACCACTGCCGTGTCATTTGCGTAATTGACGACGAGGTTTTTTGGTTCAAGTTTATAATCCGCCACATACTTCAAAGCACCCGAAAGAAAAACAAGGAAAAAGATCGGTATAGACCTCAACTCATTTTTTCTGCTAAAAACGATATAGAGAAGAAAGGCAAAAGCGAATGAGAAGAGCAAAACTTTCAGTTCAAGCTTAAAGAAATGTTCAATTAAAATCCCCAGCACGAGCGCAACTGCAAATTTAAACGCTGGTCTATTTCTCACACTGTGATTGAAATCCCTATGTTAAAAATTTTATCCGATGGCTTTGCGAGCGTCAATTTCCCGGTCGGTTTACCGTTCTCCCCAATCTCAGGGATAAATCTCGGTTTGTTATCATAGTTCAATGTGAAGTTAAAACTAACAGCTAAGCGATTAGTGACCCTTAAATTAAGATATGTCTGCGAATTCACCCTGTAATTGTTAAGCTCTTGAAAATCAACAAAGCAGTTTGCATTATTCCCAATCTTCAAGTTTTTGTTTATGACTATCTCAAACTCCGGCTTAAACAAGGCAAAAAATATCTCGTCGTCAAGAGTTCCTTTAACGACAAGATTATCCTTTGAATAATCAATCCCGAGCCCGAATTTAAGTCGCAGTGTGTCCACCTCGGGGAAAAAACTATAACCGGCACCGAGTTGGAAATTTCGCCTTGACCAATACCCCTTGAACTTGTTCCCTGTCAATCCAGTTGAAATAAAAAGATAGCTTCTTTTCCTATCGGAAGTAAACCAGTCAATTCGCGTTGATATTGCCCAGTTATTTGTGGTTTCAATCCTTGGTCCAGAACCATAACGCGATGTCCCATAAGCAAGGTTCAGACGAATATAATGAATGAACCTTTCAAATTGCTTCTTGACATCTGAGTCAAAGGTTAAAATTCTCGTGTCGGAATTGCCAGATGTCAATGTAAATCCAAAAGTTCCCTGAAATTGAAGCGGGGTTGATTTCACCTTTGTATCCCCGGAGCCATCGTCCATTGAAAAGGTGCGCAAATAAAAAAGAAATAAAAAAATCGCAAATTTACATTTCATCCTCTGTCCCCTAAAATTAATTTTGACCCAAAATTTCCTCCAATTCCTTTCTATCAATTACCTCCTTCTCAAGAAGACGATTCGCCAATTTATCAAGCTTGTCTCTATGTTCAGTCAACACTTGAATTGCTTTTTTATAACTCTCATCAATGATCTTTTTAACCTCCTCATCAATTAATCTTGCTGTTTCCTCGCTGTATGGTTTAGAAAAAGGTCCTTTGTTCAAAAAGTCCATTTCTTCAATTTCAGCAAGGGACACATGACCGAGTTTTTCACTCATTCCATATGTTGTGACCATAAGACGCGCTATCTCAGTGGCTTTCTTCAGGTCATCATGCGCGCCCGTTGATATTTGCCCGAAAACAATTTCCTCAGCAGCTCTTCCTCCCAAAATTCCAGCGATTTTACCGTAAAGCTCCTCCTTCGTCAATAGATACCTTTCCTCCGTTGGTGTTCTGAGCGTATAACCAAGTGCTCCGATGCTTCGTGGAATGATTGAAACCTTTTGAACTACATCAGCCCCGGGTATGTAGTACCCGACAATTGCATGTCCAGATTCGTGATAAGCAACGATTCTTTTTTCTCTCTCGCTTATCACTTTGCTTCTTTTCTCAAGCCCAGCTATCACTCTTTCAATCGCCTCTTGAAAGTCAGACATTTCAACTTTGTCCTTACCTTTCCTCGCAGCTAAAAGAGCAGCCTCATTACAAACATTAGCAATTTCAGCCCCAGCGAAACCAGGTGTTTGTGCAGCAAGTGTTTCAAAATCAACATCATCAGCAAGCTTCAAATTCCTTGCGTGTACTTTAAAAATTGCGACTCTTCCTTTAAGGTCAGGTCTGCTTAAAACTATCTGTCTGTCAAATCTCCCCGGTCTCAAAAGAGCCGGGTCAAGGACATCGGGTCTATTTGTAGCAGCCATTATGATAACCCCGATGCTTGAGTCAAAACCATCCATTTCAACGAGCAATTGATTTAATGTGTTTTCCCTCTCGTCAACGCCTCCGTAGACAACACCTCTTGCCCTTGCTTTTCCTATTGCGTCAATTTCATCAATGAAAATTATGCAAGGAGCTTTTTCCTTCGCCTGAGCGAATAGGTCGCGAACCCTTGCAGCTCCAACACCAACGAACATCTCAACAAAATCAGAACCACTGAGATAGAAAAATGGAACACCAGCTTCACCTGCTATCGCCCTTGCCAAAAGTGTTTTCCCAGTCCCAGGCGGACCAACAAGAAGAACACCTTTTGGGATTTTTGCCCCAAGACGCTGATATTTCTTCGGATTCTTCAAAAAATCAACAATCTCCTTCACCTCTTCAATTACCTCATCAAGCCCCGCGACATCGTTAAAAGTAACTTTATTTTTCTCATCCGCTGCGTAAATTCGCGCCTTGCTTTTTCCAAATGTCATGACATTTTGCGTTGGCGAAAATCTCCTTATCAAAATCGCCCACAAAATCACAAAAAAAGCTATCGGTAAAATCCAATTCAAAAGCAAATCCCTACCCCAATTGCTTTCAACAACCCCGCGATAATCAATGCCTTTTTCTTGAAGTTCCTTTATCAAATTCTCATCAGGCAACTTAACAACTTCAACCACCTTTGGAATTTTTTCTCTATCAACGATATCCTTTTTAAATGTGACAATTATCTTTTCGCTACCGATTTGAACCGCTTCAACATCACCCTTTGAAATTCTATCCTTGAACTCCTTATACGAAATTTCCTTCAACGGTGGGTGAAAAATAAAATACTGAAGCAAAATCAAAATTATCACAGCGATTATGTAATACGCTATTGAAAATTGCGTTTGTTTTTTCATGGCTTTGAATCCGTTAGTTTTTTCATCTGGCGAATTCTTATCCTGCTTATCACATAAAGCGCAAAAATAATTGAAAAGATCAAAACCCAACCGTAAATCTGATACCTTTTCAAATCACCGACAAACCTCTCAGCTGCGTGTCCAAAATAAAATCCAGCATAACCAAAGCTCAAAGCCCAAATCCCAGCTGCGATCAAATTCAAAACCGTGAACTTAACCACACTCATGCCACTTAACCCAACCATCATCACAAGTGGAGTTCTTATCCCATAAAGATACCTTGCCAAAAGCACAACGGCGCTACCGTATTTCTCAACATAATGCTTCGCTATCCTCTGATATTTGTCAAATTTTTTGAACTTTTTCAAGATAAAATTGCTATTTCGTCGCATTAAGTGAAAAATTATCTGATCCGCAAGCGTTGACCCTATAAACGCAGAAATCATTGAAAGCTCAAGGTCAAGCAAACCCTGATAAGCCATAAATCCAGCTATCAAAAGCACTGACTCACCTTCAAAAAGCGTTATCAAAAAGATGATGATATACCCATATTTTTGAATTAACTCCTCCATCTTTTTCTTAACGCCTTTCTTACCTGTTCTTCATCCATGCCGAGGTAATGCCCTATTTCATGAAGGACAACCTCGCGTATTTTCTCGCGGAGTTCTTTTTCCGTTTTACAAATTCTTTCAATGTTCGCCTTAAAAATCAAAATCCTATCCGGTGTCACTGGATACATCCCGTAGCTTGTTCCTCTTTTTGAAAGTGGAACCCCGGAATAAAGCCCGAGCAATTCAAATTTCCCCGCACCAGTTCTTTTTAAGTCATCTTCGCTTGGATAATCCTGAACGATGAAAACCACATTATCAATCCGACTTTTTATCTCTTCTGGCAAACTTTCAATCGTCTCTTCAATCACCTTTTCAAACTCTTCATTTGTCATAATAAGTCAATTTCCCTTCACATATAATTTTAGCGCTACCTTCAAGATAGACAAATCCCCGCTCCCTTTTATTCCGATAATTTACGAGCAGGATTTCACCGCTCGTTGTCTTGACTTTAACCGGGGGCTTCAATCCTTTCACTTCTACAGATGCGATAACACTTGCAACTGAACCAGTTCCGCAAGCGAGGGTCTCACCTTCAACGCCTCTTTCATAAGTTCTCATCCTTATAGCGTCCTTATCAATTATTGACACAAAGTTCACATTCGTTCCATTTTCAAAATACGGATGAAACCTCAATCCTTTCCCAAGTTGATTGACATTAATCTGCTCAATATCTTCAATGCCGTTATCATCGGTAAATAAAACAAGATGAGGCGCACCGGTATCAACAAAGTGTGATTTATAAATCTTTTTTCCAAGCTTTAGCTGTAAATTAAACTTCTTAAATTTTGGCATAGGAAGCCAAAGTCGGACATTTTCGTGATCAAGAATCTCGGCTTTATAAATTTTCCCGTTTGCTTCAAATTTCATCCTTTTATCAACGAGCCCAAGTTGATATGTAAGTTTTGCAATACATCTTCCACCATTTCCACACATTCCGCCAAAGCTACCATCGGAATTGAAATAAACCATTTTAAAATCGGCAAGTTCGCTCTTCTCTATTAAAATTATCCCATCAGCTCCGACACCGAAATGTCTATCGCACACATAACGAGCCAAATTCACCGGGTCTTTTATTTTGCCAGAACGATTGTCAAACAGAATGAAATCATTTCCAGCGCCAGTCATTTTGAAAAATTTGAGTTGCATTTGAGTTTGAAGTTTAAATTGCCTTTGAGAATTACATCTGAATTTAAGAAAATTGGCAAAAATTTTGCAATTTTGAACTTTATTGAAAAAAGAGTTATATTTTTTAAGCAAAAATGTTGTTCTTCGGGCACGTGGCGGAACCTGGTAGACGCGCTGGACTTAGGATCCAGTGGGATTAAACCCGTGGGGGTTCAAATCCCCCCGTGCCCACTGATAAAAATAAAAACAAAAGATGACTTTCCTGTGGAAGTAAATATCAATAAGATAAGCCAAACAGAACAAGAAGCCGAGATAAAACTTGATTGGTCAGACCTGGCACCTTACTTTGAAGAGGCGTATAAAAAATTCCAAGCCGAAGCGGAAATCAAGGGGTTCAGAAAAGGAAAAGCCCCACTTGAACTCATAAAGAGACAATTCGGCGAGCAAATTGAATACGATGCCCTTGATGATATAGTCAACAAGGTTTATATAAAGCTTGTTGAGGACAAAAAAATCGAACCGCTCGGAACGCCAGAACTCGTTGATGTTGACTATAAACGCGGTGAGTCACTTCAATTTAAGATAAAGTATGAAGTCATGCCAGATATTGAAATTTCAAATTATAAAAACCTTGAAATTGAAAAGTATGTCCACACCGTTAGCGAAGATGAAATTGACAAAGAAATAGAAAGATTGCTTTCCGCAAACGCTACATACGAAGAAACCGATGAAGTTAAAGGTGAACTTTTCAGAGTGACGATTGATTTACAAGGGGTGGATCAAAACAACCTGCCAGTGCTTGGAAGAAGAAGCGAAAATATCGTGATTGACCTTGATGATGAACACATCGTTGAAAATTTAAAGGAGCGACTTTTAAGAGCGCGGAAGGATGATGAATTTATAGTTGAATTGATGGTTGATAATAAGCCCGAGAAAGTAAGGGTCACCGTTAAAAAAGTTGAAAGGAAAATCCTTCCTGAATTAAACGATGAGTTTGTCTCAAAGATAACCAAGGGCAAAGTTAACAGTGTTTCCGAACTAAGGGATTACTTAAGGAACGAGCTTCAAAAATGGTGGGATGAGGTGAATCAGCTAAAATTTTACGATGCCATAATAACTGAACTTGTCAGGACGAACGACTTCACAGTGCCTGAGAGTTTGATTGAAGATTTCATTCAAAGCATGCTTGACGAGGAAAGGAGCAAATACCCAGATGGCAAGCTCCCGCCAAACTTTGACATTGACTTCTTCAGGCAGAAAAAAAGAGCGGATGCAGTTTTCAGTGCCAAGTGGTATGTCATAAAAAATAAAATTGCCCAAGCAGAAGGAATTGAGCTCACAGATGAAGATTATGAAAGGCTCGCTGAGGAAGATTCCGCAGAGGTTGGAATTGAAAAGGAAAAATTGATTCCGTTCTACAAACGTTCTGAACATATCCGAGAGAAATTGTTAACTCGGAAAGTTCTTGAATTTTTAAAGGACAAAGTTAAAGTCCTTGAAAAAATCGTCTGAGCGGATTCAAATCTATTGAAAAACAAAAATTGACCTTGGAAATATGAAAGGCACTTATAACCAGCTTGTTCCGATCGTCGTTGAGCAAACGAGCCGTGGTGAGAGGGCTTATGATATTTTTTCCCGACTGTTGAAGGAAAGAATTGTTTTCATTGGAACACCGATTGACGATACCGTCGCAAGCTTAGTTATAGCTCAACTCCTGTTTCTTGAATCCGAGGACCCGGATAAAGACATTTATCTTTACATTAACAGTCCCGGTGGTTCAATTTCAGCTGGTCTTGCGATTTATGACACGATGCAATATATAAAGCCAGATGTTGCTACTATTTGTATAGGTATGGCAGCGAGCATGGCTGCTGTGATCCTCGCAGGTGGGGCAAAGGGGAAAAGGACAGCACTCCCAAATTCAAGGATTATGATACATCAACCTTGGGGTGGAGTTCAAGGAACCGCAGCTGATATAAGAATCCAAGCCGAGGAAATTTTAAAGATGAAGAGAAAGATAAATGAAATTTTAGCAAAACATACAGGCAAACCCATTGAACAAATTGAAAGGGACACGGACAGGGATTATTATATGTCAGCTGAGGAAGCGAAAGAATACGGGATAATTGATCAGATACTTGTCCGAAGGGAAATCCCCTCAACAAAGAAGAGGTAAATTAATGTCGGAGCGACCAGATTTAAAATCAAAGCCAGTTTGTTCATTCTGTGGAAGAAGCGTTGACGAAGTCAGCAATATGATAGCAGGTCCAGATGTATATATTTGTGAGATATGCGTGAGCGAGTCGGTTGACATTTTAAGGAATAACATAGCAGCTTACTCAACTGCGAAAAGGCGCTCAAAAATTCCTCTGACACCTATGGCGATAAAGAAAGCGCTTGATGAATATGTCGTCGGTCAAGAAAGGGCTAAAAAAATTTTATCCGTTGCAGTTTATAATCACTACAAGAGGATAGAGAACAACCTTGAGTCGGGGAATCACATAAAAAATTTAGCTGAGAATGTTGAAATAGAAAAAAGCAACATCCTTTTGATTGGACCAACTGGTACTGGAAAGACACTTCTTGCGCAGACACTTGCGAAAATCCTTGATGTTCCTTTTGCGATTGCTGATGCAACAACCTTAACCGAGGCAGGTTATGTCGGGGACGATGTTGAGACAATACTTCTGTATCTTTTGCAAAACGCCGACTATGATGTCTCAAGAGCCGAGCGCGGGATAGTTTACATTGACGAAATTGACAAAATCGCTCGCAAGACAGCAAGCCCATCAATTACAAGAGATGTCTCGGGTGAAGGTGTTCAACAAGCGCTTCTCAAAATTCTTGAAGGGACAATTGCCGGGGTCCCACCCAAAGGTGGAAGGAAACACCCCGAACAAAGTTTGATATACATAAACACAAAAAACATTTTATTTATCTGCGGTGGTGCATTTGAGGGACTTGAAAAGATAATCGCAAAAAGAGTAAATAAAAATTCAATTGGCTTCACTGCAGAAATAAGGGGAAACAAAGATGAAATGATAGACGAACTTTTACCACTCGTTGAACCCGAGGACCTCTTGAAATTTGGCTTCATACCCGAATTCATCGGGCGTCTTCCTGTAATTGCAACGCTTCACTCTCTTTCAAAGGATGCTTTAATTAAAATTTTAACCGAGCCGAAGAACGCCATAATTAAACAATACAAAAAACTTTTTGAATTTGACGGCGTTGAACTTGAATTTGAAGACGAAGCACTTGAAGCGGTCGCCGAACTTGCGCTTAAAAGAGGCACTGGGGCTCGCGGTTTAAGGGCGATAATTGAGGAAATAATGCTTGACATAATGTTTGAACTTCCAACGCGACTTAAAGAACATCCGATCTCAAAGTGCATAATTACAAAGGAAACCATATATGAAAGGGCTGAACCGATCTTCGTTTACAGGGAAGAGAAACTCTCAGCATAACATAAATTTCAAAAGCACCTCTTTTTTGTCCCGAAAAGAGTTTGCAAATCCCGACCAAAAGTCGGGATTTTTTATTTAAAAACAAAAATATGAAAGCAAAAAATGATGGCAAACACTATCGCAACCGAAGAAAAAGTAAAACCAGTCCACATCAAGCACATAATGGAGCAGATTGGTTTAACCGACGATGATTTTGAATATTACGGCAAATTCACCGGTAAAATACGACTTGAGGTGATGGAAAAACTGAAGGACAAGCCCGATGGGAAGCTTATAATCGTCACGGCGATCACCCCAACTCCTTCTGGCGAGGGAAAAACTTTGACATCAATTGGCTTGAGCCAAGCCCTTAACAGGATCGGAAAGAAAGCCATTGTCACATTAAGAGAGCCATCGCTTGGTCCAGTTTTCGGAATAAAAGGTGGAGCAACAGGCGGAGGTAAATCGCAGGTCATCCCTTCGGAGCTTATCAATCTTCACTTCAATGGGGATATTCACGCTGTTGCCTCCGCTCATAATCTACTTGCTGCTTTAATTGACGCCCATATCCATCACGGGAACGAGCTCAGAATTGACATAAACAACATCACTTGGGAAAGGACAATTGATATGAACGATAGAGCGCTCCGACACATAGTTATAGGGCTTGGTGGAAAAGTCAACGGAGTCCCAAGGGAATCTGGCTTTGTGATAACAGCTGCATCTGAAACGATGGCGATACTATGCATGGCAAGTTCAAGAACTGATTTAAAAAGAAGATTATGCGAGATAGTCATCGGCTATGACCTTGACGGAAAACCGGTCAAAGCGAAAGATTTAAACGCTTGTGGTGCTATGATGGTTTTATTGAACGAAGCAATTATGCCCAATCTTGTTTAAACAACGGAACATACTCCGGCGATAATTCATGGTGGTCCGTTTGCGAATATAGCCCACGGGACAAACAGCGTAATAGCTGACAAAATCGCTTTAAAACTCGCTGATTATGTCGTCGTTGAAACTGGTTTTGGCTCCGATCTCGGAGCGGAGAAATTCTTTGACATCGTCGCTCAAATTCACCGCCTCAAGCCCGCTGTAGCCGTAATCGTCGCCTCAGCCAAGGCGATAAGATATCACGGCGGAATAAAATCGCAAGAGGATTTCACAGTTGAAAAATTTAAAAAAGGTCTTGAAAATCTTGAATTCCATGTCAGAAATGTCAAAAAATTTGGAGTGCCAGTTATCGTCTCAATAAATAAATTCGCAAGCGATACTGAAATTGAACTTGACCTTATAAAAGAAAAATGTGCCGAGATCGGGGTTGAATGTTCTGTAACTGAGTTCTTCACAAAAGGCGGAGAAGGCGGAATTGACCTCGCGGAAAAAGTCGTCAATATCACCGAGACAATACCATCGGATTTCAAACCACTTTACAGATTGTCAACGCCTTTGCTTGATAAAATCAGATTGATCGCCACTGAAGTTTACGGCGCGGACGATGTTTACATTGAAAGGAAAGCGATGAAAAAGCTTGAAAAATACATTGAACACGGATATGACCATTTACCGGTGTGCATAGCGAAAACTCCAAACTCAATCAGTGATAATCCGAAACTTGCCGGCGTGCCAAAGGGTTGGACTTTAACAGTCACAGATGCGAGATTATTTGCTGGGGCTGGCTTTGTCGTCGCAATTTGTGGCGATATAATGCTTATGCCAGGTCTATCAAAAAACCCAGCAGCATTTCATATGGATGTTGACGAACACGGAAACATAATTGGTTTATTTTAAACAAAACATTCACAGCAAAAGATGAAATACATTGACTTAAGAAGCGACACTGTCACAAAACCATCCCCAGAGATGCGTAAATTTATGATGGAAGCAGAAGTGGGGGATGATGTTTTCGGCGAAGACCCCACAGTAAACAAATTACAGGAGATGGTAGCTGAAATCCTCGGAAAAGAAGCAGCTTTGTTCGTCCCGAGCGGGGTTATGGGAAATCAAACTGCAATAAAAGCCCACACCGAGCCCGGGGACGAAGTTATAGTTGAAGCGGAATCCCACATAATGAACTACGAGACAGCTGCTCCGTCAATGCTCTCTGGAGTTCAACTTTACCCAATTCAAGGTAAACATGGGGTCATCACCGTTGAGCAAATAAAGAAAGCCCTAAGACCAAAGGCGTATTACATGCCGAGGACAAGATTGATTTGTCTTGAAAATACACACAACAGAGCCGGGGGAACAATTTACCCAATTGAAGAGATAAAGAGAATAAGGGATTTTGCACTTGAAAACGGAATTAAGATGCATCTTGACGGTGCACGCCTCTGGAACGCTTGTGTAGCAACTGGGATAAGCCCAAAAGAGTACGCTCAATACTTTGACTCTGTATCCGTTTGCCTTTCCAAGGGTCTTGGAGCTCCAGTTGGTTCGGTTGTGGCTGGAGATCGTGATTTCATTGAAAGAGTTAGAAAGTATAGGAAAATCTTCGGCGGTGGAATGAGACAGGTTGGAATTTTAGCAGCTGCTGGAATTTACGCCATTCAACATAACATTGAACGATTAAAAGAAGACCACGAAAAAGCTAAATTCTTCGCGCAGGAAATTTCAAAAATCCCTGTATTTGATATTGACCTTGAAACAGTTCAAACAAACATAGTCATAATCGGCGTTGAAAAAACCGGAAAAACACCCGAAGAGATTTTGAAAATTTTGAAAGAAAACGGCGTTCTGTTAAGTTCAGGAAGTTATATGAAAATAAGAGCGGTCACTCATCTTGATGTATCAATGGAAGAGGTAAAACAGGCGGTTGAGATATTTTTCAAGTTGTTCGCCTGAAAAACCCGGGGCAAAACATCGCCCCGGGAATTCCTCACCTCAAAAAACGATAAAGATTCTGACCGAAAATCTTCTGAATTAACTTCACATCCCACTTCCGAGCTTGAAGCTCAGAGATCAACCCCAAAGCTTCACCCTGTTGCAAATTCAAAAAGACATTGTCAATCTTAATGGACTCAACCTTTGCGAGAAACTTCTCAGGGCTGGTAAAAACAAGAATGATTTTTTCATCCGATGGGACATTTACAGGATCAAAGACCAGAGCTGGCTTTTTGAAGTTAAATTTCTCAAATTCAACTTCTCTCACAACTGGATAAACATCAAGGTAAAAATCATTCACAACATCAATTACATTTTGAAGCTCCTGCGAAGATACACCCTTGTCAAAAACGATGAACTTCAAACCCGATTTTGAAAGAATTCTCAAAGCTTGTGGATTTTCTCTAAAAATCCCAGCCCTTGCTGAAAAAATTATATTCAAAACATCTGGCGAAGTTGAAAATTTTGACTTATCTGTGACTATGTTAAAACTTCTATAATCACGGCTTGTAACGGAATCAACAAAGTTCATTACTTTCATAAGAGTGCCAAGATCGTCGCTCTTAATTTCAAATATGACTGCGTCAACATCACTTTTCTTGAGCTCTGCTTTCATATCATAAATCACGCTTAAACTCAAAGAATCAATCGGAGTGTAAATCACCGTCCTCGCATTAGCATAAAGATATTTCCGATACCTGTCTTTTCCTTTTAAGCTTCTGGGATAATTTGCCAAACCGATGATGACATCATACGCTGTGTTTCCAACCTCGCCGAGGACAAAGGGTTGAATTTTGTCGCTTTTATCATCGGTTCTGTGATATTCTGGGTGTTGTCCAGCTGAGATGAAAAAGAAAGCCGGGATGCCTCGCTCTTGAAATGGATAATGATCAGAGTTTGCCCCAGCGCGAAACTTTCCGAGATTTTTTAGCTTTTCAGCCGGGAAGAAATTTTTAACGATGTCCCACATCTCGGGGAAATTCTCCGTCCCTGCGATATTTATATCCCCGTTACCTCTTCCAACCATGTCAAAATTAAACATAGCGACTATATTCTCCTCTGGAACGGGTAAATTTGAAACGAAATACTTTGAACCTAAAAGCCCTTGTTCTTCGCCAGCGAAAAGCACAAAGATTATTGACCGCTTAGGTTTTTCACCGTTTGCAATCATACCCCTTGCAAGCTCCATAACAAGACAAGTCCCGGAACCGTTATCATCAGCCCCTGGATAGATGAATCCCTCAGCGTCAACACCGTTATGATCCATATGAGCCCCGACCACTATATATTCATCTTTTAAAATCTCGTCGGAGCCCGGAAGTAAACCGACGACATTTCTCGTCCATCCATCAAGTCGTTCAACTTTTGTTTCAACCTCAAAAATTTTTTCAATCTCAAATGATTTAACCTTGAAATTAACTTCACTTCTCAACGCATCAAAACTTATCCCAGTGTCGTAGAAAATATCGTCAATTATTTTCCTACCGATCCAAAGGGCTGGAATTTCTGGGGTATAGTACTCTTGAGTTATCGCTCCGCCACGGATCGGTCTATCGCCTTGAACATAAAAAACAGCGGAAGCTCCCTTTTCAAACGCTTTTCTAATTTTATATCCCCTTGAGCCCTCAATTTCAAACTTTCCCTCTTCATCACTTGGCGTCCCCGCAAGTAGAAGGACAATTTTACCCTTGACATCTACACCCTCATAGTCATCCCTTCCTTTTTCAGGCGCTGAAATTCCATAGCCGACGAAGACAACCTTTGATTTAACTTTACCGCTTCCACTATTCGTCATTATGGTGAAATCATCACCGAGGGAATATTTAACTTTGCCTTTTCTGCCATTTAAAAGCGTTAATTTTGTGACTTTGTCCTGTGTCGCCAAAATTTTGAAATTTTGGAAATAACTTCCACCATCACCGAAAGGTTTAAGCCCGAATTCCTTAAACTTCTCTGCTATCCACTGACTCGCTAATTCTCCGCCAGGCGTCCCTGACTTTCGCCCCTGAAACTTTTCCGATGTCAAAACCTTGTTGAAATTCCAAGCCGAGATTGAATCAAACTTAACTTGCGATATTAGAAGTTCTGCAAGGAACAACGAAATAACTAAAACTAAAAATGATGTTCTTCTTTGCATCGCCTTTGACTTTTTTCTAAAAGATAACTAATTTCACCGAAAATTTGTATATTTATGTGCTGAAAAAATAAAAATTGATCAATCCAATGAACACGCTTTACACTTACTTTCTCGGTCCGAAGGGTGAAAATATGGGACTCTTCCAAAAACTCATCAACCTGGCAATTGAATGGAACAAAAAATGGCGCGAAAATTTCTTTGAGGATGAGTCAATTTACCCAACCGGTTTCTTTGAGACGGAAACATTTAAAGAAGAATCGCGAAAACTTGAGGAAACCTTCTCGGATTTTTTAAAACGCCTTGAAAAAAATCTCCCATATTTTCACCCTCGGTATTCAGCGCAAATGCTTAAAGACCCATCAATACCAGCTCTGCTTGGATATTTCGCTGTGATGCTCACAAATCCAAACAACCACGCTTACGAAGGCGGACCAGTAACCACAGAAATGGAAATGGAAGTAATTGACGATTTGTTGAAACTCGTCGGATTTAAAAACGGATGGGGGCATTTAACAAGCGGTGGTTCGCTTGCAAATCTTGAAGCTCTATGGGCTGTAAGAGATTTTAGAAAAGAAGGAATAGCTGTGTTTTCAAAGGGCTCACACTACTCTTGGAAAAGGATTTGCGCAATTTTAAAAGTTGATTTCATTGAAATTGATGTTGATGAAAATTATAGAATTGACCTCAATCAACTTGAAGATGTTTTGAAAAACAACACCGTGATGTTTGTGATGGCGAACTTCGGAACAACCGGCGTTGGTGCCGTTGACCCGATAAATGAAATTTTAAAACTTAAAGAAAAATACGGCTTCCATCTTCACATTGACGCAGCTTATGGTGGATATATGCGGAGTTTGATAATTGACGAAAATAATCACATCATTGACTTCTCAAATATTAAAGCACCGTTGAAAAAATTCGTCTACGATAATCTAATTTCACTCTCCGAAGCCGACTCAATCACAATTGACCCACACAAGCATGGTCTTGTTATGTACGGGGCGGGTGGTATCCTCTACAAAGACGAAAATTTAAGACAGGTTATTTTAAACACCTCCCCTTACACATACCACAAAAAGGATAAACCAAATATCGGTATGTTCCAACTTGAAGGTTCAAGACCCGGGGCTTCAGCAGGCGCTGTATGGCTTACGCATAAACTCATCCCACTGAATGTAAACGGCTTTGGCAAAATTCTATCGCAAACCTTAAAGACAGCAAATTATCTCCACGATAAAATTCAAAAACTTGACAGCTTTTCCCCTTTGACAAACCCAGACCTTGATATTTTTTGTTTTTACAGACACGACGGAAACTTGAAACTTAGCTCAATAAACGAGAAAACGCTAAAAATTTACAACCGACTTTCAATTGAAAAACCCTCGGCTAAATTTATACTTTCAAAATTCGTTGTTGATAAAACAACGGCAAAAAGGATAAAGCCGAATTTCATAATTGATGATGAATCGCTCACGACATTAAGGTCTGTATTCATAAAGCACTGGAACACCTTGAGCGAAAAATTAAACTATGTTGACCTACTGGTTGAGGAAATACTTGCAGATTGATTTAATCCGATTTGAGATGCTTTTTGAAAAACTTATCTATCAAATCCCAAGCGCTTTTCGTTGAGATCTCATCATATCCGGTCTTATTGTTTGGATTCATAAATGCGTGATTTACGCCTGGGTAAATTTTAACTTCAATTTTCTTTCCGAGCTTTTTCATTTTCTCTTCAAAGCTTTTAACAGCATCTGGCGGAATTCCCCTGTCTTTTTCCGCGAATATCCCAAGGATCGGCGATTTTATCTTCTCAAGCTGTTTCTCATCTTCAACAAGACGCCCATAACAAATTACACCTGCCGAGAAATCCGGAATTTCAATCAAACTCCTGAGCGCAAACCCACCACCCATACACCAACCGATTATCCCGATCCTGTCTCCCCTTACATCTTCGCGCGACTTAAGATATTCAACCGCTGACTTAATATCTCTCAAAACGACATCGCTTGAGAGCGATTGCATATATTTTCTCGCCTCCTCTGGTGTTGTTGCAAGTTTCCCACGATAAAGGTCAACCGCAATCGCAACATACCCGATGCTTGCAAATCTAACGGCGTTTTCTTTTTCCCAATCGGTTAAACCCCACCACTCGTGTATCAATACAACTGCAGGGAATTTCCCCTCCGCTTTCGGGACAGCAAGAAAAGCCTGTATTTCTTCATCCCCGCTTTTTAACTTTATCATTTGAATCCCAACATTCATCCTCTTCTCCTGCGTAAAAGCAAGTATCGTAAATATCAAAGACAAAATCATCGCAATTAAAAGAAGGAGGAAAATTTTATCAAACATCTTTCCCTCTTACTTAGTTTGAGTTATGGGAAGTTTTATCGTTATGGTCGTTCCTTTCCCGAGTTCGCTTTCAACAAAAATATCCCCTTTATGTTCATTGACGATTTTCTTCGTTATAGCCATTCCAAGCCCGGTGCCATGCTTCTTTCCATAAGTTACAAATGGCTCAAATAATTTTTTCTTGACCTCCTCAGGCATACCCTTACCTGTATCCGTAAATTGCATAAAGAAGAAATCATCCTCTCTCCATGTCTTCACGATAAACTTTCCACCCTCAGGCATAGCATCCCTTGAGTTATGCGCTATGTTGAAAACGACGCGCGTCATCTTGTCAACATCAATTTCAACCTCGTCATCAAACTCAAAATTTTTCTCAATTTCAATTTTATTCCTTTCAAAATCCCTCGCAAGAAAAGCCACCACCCCATCAAGGAAATCGCCAAGCTTTATCTTTGCGAAATTAATACTCGTAACACCCCTTGAAAAATCAAGTATCTCTTGAGCCATATTTACAAGGCGATCAATTTGCCTTATGACCTCATCAACAAGTTGAATTGTTTCCCCCTCACCTATCTTTTTCCTTATAACTTGAGCGTAAGCTTTTATCGTCGTCATCGGATTTTTTATATCGTGAATTATTGAGCTTGCCATTCTCCCTATAACCGCAAGGCGCTCCGAATTGACAAGCTCCTGCGCCATTTTAGCGTTCTGAATCGCTATTGATGCGTGAATTGAAAGCGCACTTAACATTTCCTCATCCCTCTTCGTGAAAATCCCATCTTTCTTATTAATCAATTGAAACACACCAACGATTTTATCGTTTTTATCCTTTATCGGCTGACAAAGCATTGTCTTAGTTCTGTAACCCGTTTTGCGATCAACCTCAGGATTAAATCGCGGGTCTTGATAAGCATCAATAAGGTTAATCACTTCTCCAGTTTGAGCCACATATCCGGCTATACCCTGCCCTATTTTGAGGCGTATCTCTCTTATTTCATCACCCTGCAAAACCTTTGACCATAGCTCGCCGGTCATCTCATCAACAAGATAAACCGTCCCTCTGTCTGCATTCGTTATCTCAAGAGCTATCTCAAGGATGATCTTAAGAAGCTCGTCAATATCTATCGTTGAATTAACCCGTTTCGTTATCTCAATCAAATAATTCAATTTATTTATCTGTTCCGTGACTTCCTTTTCATACTCAAGGAAATCCTTTAAAAGTTTTTCATTTGAAACTCTCAATCTCTCGCTTAGTTCCTTTGCGATGTTGATCAAAATCTGTGGCTCACGGTGAATTAAATTTTCAAAATAATTAGCGGGTATTGAAACAACTTCACACTCACCCAAAGCAACGACGCTTGCCGACCTCGGGTGAAGGTCAATTAAAGCCATCTCACCGAAAAAATCACCATCGCTCATCTCAAATAAAATTTTCCCCTTTGTATCAGCCAACTTCAAAACTTTTACCCTTCCATTGATAAGAAGACATACCTTATCACCAAATTCTCCTTCCTGTAAAATTACATCGCCGGGTTTAAATTTTTCTACGATTGAATTTCTTGCTAATTCACTTATCAAATTTTCGCTTACGCCAGATAAAAGTTTGTTCTTTTTTAGCGCCTCAATCAATTCCACTTTTAACCTCCACAATAAGTTGGCAAATAAGTTGATGCATCTTGAATTATAGCAACGGTGCCATTAATTTCCCTTAAAACATCAATGCTGTCAAGTGAACCCAGACCGATAAAGTTTAAAATCTCCACAGGCAAGCTCGTCTTCAGGGTTATATTAACAATTTTTAATTTATTTAGCAAGGACAAAGCCGTGTGCCCGTTCATTGAATAATCTTCACGAAGATTTCTCTTCATCTCGCCAATATCTTTAAATTTAAACCAATCAAGGAAAGTTTTTGACCCGATCCCGTCACGACATTCAACGAAGCAGAAAATTTCCCCGCCATTTTTAACGATATAATGCGAGTGATGAATTGTTTTGTGTGATTGTATCAGATTCACATCTTTTGGGAAACCGCCAGCGCTTGATATGACGACATCAAATTTTTCCTTCACAGGAATTGTGAAAAACCTTTTTAAAAAATCCGCCCCAGCTTTGTGTGAAGATATCACATCTCCACAAAAAGCCCCGACGATTTTGTTCGTCTCATCAACGACCACCCCAATATGAAATGCCTTCAAATTGCAAATCTTAAATGCCTCAACTATATCCTCATAAACGGGGTTTCCATCAAGTTTTAAATTCGTTGCATTTGGATTTATATCCCCATCGCTTGTCAAAGTTAATTTATGATTTTGTATAGCCGTTTGATAAGAAGCAAGCCCCGGGACTATCATCTTAGCCCCACCTCCAAACCCAGCAAAATAATGATGAGTTATTGAACCAAGAAGCAAAATTTTATCCGCATCAGAAACCACCTCATTCAAAAAAATTTCAGTCCCACGAGAAGTGATACCGAAAAATTTGAACTTGGAATTAAAACAGTCATGCTCTAAAACTTTGAAATTTTTGTAAATCTCCTCACCGAGTATCTCAATCTTTTCCCACTCAGTTTGACTTTGATGTGTCCCGGTGGCGAAAATTATACTGATGTCCCTACATTTAATCCTTTCAAGGATGAAGTTCAAAACGAAACCAACCCTTGCTTTCCTCGTTTTATCTGGGACAACCACAAGGATATCATCTGAAGGTTTTATGAACTCTTCTATCTTCGGGGAATCAATTGGATTGTCAAGTGCTTCAGTTAAAATTTCCATTTCCTCCTTTTGAGGTGGTTTTTCGGGCGGGGTCAAAATTTCAGCGTGGTTTGGGACTTCAACTTCAAGTTCGGATTTACCATATTTAATTTTAACTTTCTTCATCCCTCAAAATTTTCTATTCATAAGCGTTGCAGCAAAAGCTGCTCCAAAACCATTATCAATGTTCACGACAACCACCCCCGGGGCACAGGTGTTTAACATCGTAAGAAGAGGGGCGATACCACCAAAATGAGCACCATATCCAACCGATGTCGGCACAGCTATAACTGGCACACCGACAAGACCTCCAACTACACTTGGCAAAGCGCCTTCCATCCCCGCAACAACTATCACCACGCTGGCATCTTTCAACTTGTCAAGATTCAAAAACAATCTATGCAATCCAGCGACACCGACATCGCACAAAAGCTCAACCTCGTTCCCGAGAATTTCAGCTGTCACCCTTGCTTCCTCAGCAACTGGCAAATCGGCTGTCCCAGCAGTTATTATTAAAATTTTACCTTTCTTATCATCTTTTCTAATTTCCTCACGAACTACGGTTATTGTCCTTGCAATTTCATTATAAACCGCGTCCTTTGCGATTTCTTTAACCGCTTTAAAATGTTCAAACCCAGCTCTCGTCGCAAGAAGTAAATTTGAGCGTTCAAGAATTTTACCAGCGATCTGAGCTACCTGTTCAGGCGTCTTCCACTGACATAAAATCACCTCTGGGAATTTATGCTTTAACGCCCTGTGATGATCAACCTTAGCAAAATCAATTTCCTCAAATGGAAACCACCTTAACTCATTTATAAATTCATCAACCCCAATTTTCCCATCTTTATACTCTTTTAAAAGTTCCTCTACCTTTTGACGCATAGCTTGTAAAATTTTCAGAAGTTAAATTTTGCCGTAATCATAAACCCTTCCCTTGCCCCAGAGACCCGAACCTCCGGGATAGATCCGAATATATCACCTGAACCTTTATCAGATGTGAAAAAAAGAACATCAATTATATTCGCAACCCAAATACCCACAGTGACCCCAAGAAACAAATTCCGCCGTTTGTAATCTTTGTCAATGTCTGCTTTTACTTGCAACATCTCCTGCCAGAGTTGATCTGCCCTTTCCCAATTCATCGTATTTAAATACTGCAACTCAAGATTTTCAAGCCGTTCGTTCCCGCCTACAAGGTTATTCTGGGAGACAATCGTTGTTACAAGTGACCCGAAAGTCGCCAATGTGAAAAACACACCCTTCACTTTGTGACCAAGGTAAAATTGCCCAGCCCCTGGAATGAAAGTTGAATAAACCAACGCCGTGACCTTCCTCTGATTAAATAACTGCGATGTGCTTTGACCCCACAAGAATGTGTGAATTAAAAGGACAGACAGAAAAAATTTTTTCAACATCATCAGCGTTAACTTTGTTTTAAAATCACAGGTAAAATTTAAAAACTTAAACCGATATTTAAAAACGCTTTTATTTTTCATCCCATTTGTCAAAGATAGAGCGAACCTTCAAATCGTAATTCGTCAAGACAAAATTTTGAAAATTATTCGGATGCGCCTTTGATGAATAAGGTCTGCATCTAAACATCAAATCCCTCTCCTCATCACCCAGGTTTGGATATCTAACTTTCCAAATCTTCTTCCACTTCTCCATTAAAGCAAGGTCAAATTTATCAAGGGAATTCCCATTCCTATTAAAAATCCCTTCAAAAAATTTTTCTGAAAACGATTGAAAAAGCGACTTCCTCTCGGAAACGATTGACCCAGGGAACCCATCAACATAATAATTTGGCAGGAATTCCCTTATCCAAGAATTCGCCCTCATAAACTCAAAATACAATTCCAAGTTGAAGATTGGCTTCAATGTTGCAATCTCAATGGCTGTGAAGATATTTTTATCCTCAATCTCAAGGTGGTCGTCACTTATGAAATAATTTAAGCAGAAAAATTTCCTTTTGTTTAAAAGGAAGACCTTTTTAAAACCAATCAACAAACTTCTCGCCATCCATAATCTTCCTCTTTTGGTGATAATGAAGAAATCAATGTCACTTTTCATTGAAATGTTCCACTTCGCAAGAGCTCCTGAGACGAAAATACCCCTGACGAATGGAAATCTTTTCATGACATGAGCCATAAACTTAGCGACCTTCCAAAACCAAGATGCAACTCTCTCACCTTTAATGCGAGCTTCAACCCACTCCTTTTTATCCTCAAGCTGGAAAAAGCCATCAAACTCAAAAATTTTCCCGCTTTCTTTAAGTTTCAGCGCTTCATGTTTTACTTCATCAAGGCGACATTCCTTGAATAGTAGAAACTTGTGCAATTCATCTATCCTCAATGGATGTTTAAAAATTGAAAAATAAACCAGCGTCTTAACTATGCTTTTTTGTATATCGGTCATTTCGCTTTTGGTGATTATTCTTTTTCCAAAAATTCCTTCAAGTTTCTCGCTATGCTTTTACCGAGGATTTTTTCAAGTTCTTCAATTGGTGCTTGCTTTATGCCTTCAATTGAACCAAATTTTGAAAGCAAAATTTTGGCTCTTTTTTCACCTATACCTTTGACTTCAAGAAGTTTCGTTGAAAATGTGCGCTTCGCTCTTACATCCCGATGAAATGTGATTGCGAAACGGTGGGCTTCGTTCCTTATCCTTTGCAACAGATGAAGGGCGGGTGATGATTTTGGAAGCGATTGCGGTTGGTCAACCCCGGGGAAATAAATTTCCTCAAATTTCTTCGCAAGAGCGATTATCGGTTGTTCTTTCACCCCAAGGTTTTCAAGCGCCTTTATAGCTGAAGAAAGTTGCCCTTTCCCGCCATCAACGACGATAAGGTCTGGCATCTTCCCTCCCTCACTTAAAACCCTGGAGTATCGCCTTTGAATCACCTCAAACATACTCGCAAAATCATCCGGTTTGTCAGAAACGCTCCTTATTTTGAACTTTCTGTACTCGCTTTTCTTCGGTTTCCCATTTTCAAACACAACAACAGAAGCAACTATATCCGAGCCCTGAATGTTTGAAATATCAAAACACTCAATCCTTCTCGGCAATCTATTAAGGCGAAGTTCTTTTTGAAGCTGTCTCAAAACATTTGGAGCAAATTCCTCCCTCGCCTTCATCTTTTGAATTCTAAACTCATCAAGATGATATTTCGCATTAACTTTACACATTGAGATAAGTCGTGCCTCATCATCATTTTCAGGAGCTCTTATCTTAACGGGCATCCCCTTTCTATCAGCAAGCCACTTTTCAATTGAATTTGATTCCTCTATACTTTGCGGTATCAAAATCTCGCTTGGGATATAGTCAGATGAAAGATAATACTGCGCCAACAAAGTTTCAATTACCTCGTCTTCACCTTTATATCCAGCCCCAGTCATAAAAAATTGCTGACTCCCTATAAGCTTCCCATCTCTAACTTTGAACAAGACCCCGCAAGCATCTTCATCCTCAATCGCAACAGCAAAAATATCTCTATCAACTGGCTCAATGCTGACGACACTTTGTTTTGAGGTGTAAATTTCAAGTGCTTTTATCTTATCCCTCAAAACAGCTGCTTCTTCAAATCTCAGCTCTTGGGCTAATTTCTCCATCTGTTCCCTCAAATGTCCAACAAGCTTGTCAATTTTCCCATTTAAAAGTTGGGCTACTTGCTCAATCATTTTATTATACTCTTCTCTTGAAACAAGTCCCTCACAAGGACCACCGCATTTTTTTATGTGATAATCAAGGCAAACTTTTATCTTTTTCCTCTTGATGACTTCATCATCAATGTAATACTTACAGCTTCTCACCATGAAAACATCTCTTATCAACTTCAATGTCTGCTTAAGCGAATACGCATCTGTGTATGGACCGAAGTACCTTGAGCCATCAGATTTTATCCGCCTCGTTGAAAAAACGCGCGGAAACGGCTCATTCGTTATGACAATATACGGATAACTTTTATCATCCCTCAAACTGACATTGTATCTTGGCTTTAACTTTTTAATCAAGTTTGCCTCAAGGATCAGAGCTTCAACTTCGGATGGCGTAACTATAACTTCAACATCGCTTATTTTGGAAACAAGAGCGTTAATTTTGGGGTTTGTCGGTTGCGTTTTTATGAAATAACTTTTAACCCTGTTCTTTAAATTCTTCGCCTTCCCGACATAAATTACCTTCCCTGTTGAGTCCTTGAATTGATAAACGCCAGGGAGTTGTGGGAGGTTTTGTATTTTCAATTCAAGCTCCGGGTTCATCTTGCTTGAGTTCCTGTGTTAACTCAACAAGGACGCCATTAAACGACTTTGGATGAACAAAAGCGATAAGACAATTGTTAGCGCCCAACCTTGGGACAACATCAACAAGCTGAAATCCGTCCTCGCTTATCTTAGCGATCTGACCTTCAATATCATCAACTTCAAAAGCGATGTGATGAATTCCCTCGCCCCTCTTCTCAATGAATTTAGCAACCGGGGAATCAACGGATGTCGGCTCGGTTAGCTCAATCCTTGAGTCGCCGATTTTGAAAACAGCGACCCTGACCTTTTGCTCTTCAACTGTTTCAATGTGATATTCTTTCAACCCGCTCAACTTTGAAAATCTCTCTATCGCTTCCTCAAGATTTTTCACAGCTATTGCGACATGTGAAATTTTCTTAAACATCGCTTTGCTCCTTTAATTTTTCAACCCTGATTTTCTTTATCCGTCTGTTATCAACCTTTTCAATTGTGAACTTCAGGTTTTCATAAATTATAACATCTTTTTCCTTTGGAATTTTCCCAGTTATCTCAAGGACAAATCCACCGATAGTGTCATAATCGCTCTGCGTTGTTTTAAGGTTCGTCCCGAGTATCTCATTTGCCTCATCTATTGATAAACTCGCATCAAACACGAATTCATTTTCACTGACTTTCTCAAAAAGTTTATCCTCTTGTAAATCCCTTTCTATCTCACCGAAAATTTCCGTTATTATATCCTGCAAAGTCACAAGACCGGCTGTCCCGCCAAACTCATCAACTACGATCGCTATGTGCATTTTCCTTTGTTTGAACTCTTGAAGCAATGTTTTCAATCTCATCGTCTCTGGGACGAAAATCGGCTCACGGAGAATTTTCCTTATATCAAATTTCTTCCTGGCTTTCCTATCCCTTACAAATTGGATGATGTCTTTAGCGTATAAAATGCCGATTATATTGTCAATTTGTTCCTGATAAACAGGCAAACGGGAAAATCCCGTCTCTCTGATCACTTTTATTATCTGATTTAATTCCGTCCCGAGCTCAATCGCAACCATATCAACTCTGGATGTCATCACATCTTTGACCGTTTTCTCGGGAAATTGAAGAAGGTTTTTTATAATTTTTTTCTCCTCGTCATGTATCACGCCGTATTTTCCGCCAATCTCAATCAATGGTTCTATCTCCTCAACAAGGATATTTGACTCTGGCTTTGGAATTCTTTTTTTAAATGCGTTCGTCAGGATGAGAAATAACTCGGTGAGTGGATAAAAAATTATTGAGGCGATGTTCACAAACCCGGAAAGAAGCGTTGAAACAAGTTCGGGATTTTTTGATGAGATCACCTTGGGCAAAATCTCACCAAAAACAATCACAAGCACTGTGATCAAAATTACGCTAACTGAGATAGCATATTCCGACTCAACTTCAAGCATCGGACTTACTCTCAATGCGATTATAGTTCCAACAAGAGCTATGCCGACATTAATGAAGTTATTTGCTATTAAAATTGTGAGAAGAAGTTTTTGCGGTTGTTCAAGGAGTTTTGCAACGAGTTTTTTCGCCCTTGATTTACTTTTTGAAAAATTTTCTACCGTGGATGTTGGCAAAGAGAAGAAGGCAACTTCGGAAGCGGAAGCAAGTCCGGATAAAAACAACAAGGCAAAAATCAAAACAACAGGAAGCAACAGATCATAAAACATAAACTCTCAAAAATTTTATTAAAATGGCAAGTCGTCTTCCTCATCCAATTTCTGACCGGGTTCCTCTGGTGGTGTCTCGGTTTTCGTTATATCATCCAAAAATGGCTCGGGGATTTCTTCAGGTGGAACTGGACCTGCTTGTACTGATGGTTTTTGCTGTGCGGTGGTTCCATTTGTGACGCTTCTCGGCTCAAGTAAAATTATATCATCAGCTACTATCTCAGTAACGCTCCTCCTTATTCCGTTTTTATCTTCATAGGTTCTGGTTTGAAGGCGACCTTCAACATAAACTTTGCTTCCCTTCTTCAAAAGGTCAACCGACAACTCAGCTAATTTCCGCCACACAACTATCGTATGCCATTCCGTCCTCTCCTGAAGATTCCCATCAACATCACGCCAGGTCTCGTTTGTTGCGATCCTGAAAGTAGCAACGGGAACTCCACTCGGGGTATATCTGAGCTCAGGGTCTGCACCAAGATTTCCAATAAGCAATACCTTATTTAAACTCCTCGCCATAACCCTTTTCCCTTCAAATTGTTTTAAATAGCAATTTAAAAATACGGGATAAAATGTTAATTATCAAGAGTCCCGCCGATAATACTTCTTGACATATTCCCTTACCATTCTGTTGGTGTTGAAAAAGTAAGTGATCGTTGCGATTGAATTTCTTATTCTTTTAACCCATTCCCTTGGGATACCTTTTTCGTCTCGGTTGTAAAAAGTGGGGATTATCTCATTTTCAAGCGTTTGATAAAGTGATTCTGCGTCAATTTTGTCCTGTATGTTTGGGTCCTCAACCGACTCGTCTTTACCGATAGCCCAACCATTTAATTGATTGAACGCCTCACGCCACCATCCATCAAGTATGCTGAAATTTAAACCGAAATTCAAAATTATCTTCTGACCGCTTGTGCCACTTGCTTCAAGAGGTCTTCTCGGATTGTTAAGCCAAAGGTCACACCCGGAAATAAGATGCCTTGCTATGTTCATATCGTAATTTTCAATGAAAATAACCTTTCCAGCAAACTCGGGCATTTTTGAGATATTGACAATCCTTTGCAAGAATTCCTTCCCAGCATCATCTCTTGGATGTGCTTTTCCAGAGAAAATTATTTGAACGGGTTTATCTTTATTGGAAAAAATTCTCTTTGCCCTTTCAATGTCAGAAAAAATCAACGGCGCCCGCTTGTATGTTGCAAACCTACGGGAAAAACCTATCGTCAACGCATCCACTGAAAGAATTGAATTTATATTCACCCTTGAATCAAGCCCAAGCTTCAAAAGCTGTCTCAAAACCCTTTCACTTACAAACTCAACAAGGTTTCTCCTAAGCTCATACCTTATCGCCCATATCTCCTCATCAGTTATAAAATCTTCATCAAGGACGCTCTCCCATAGCTTTGGGTTTTCTATCTCCTCCTGCCAGTTTTCCCCAAGTTTTCGTCTCCAAAATTCATAAGCGATTTTACTAAGCCATGTCAATGTATGTATTCCATTTGTCACATGTCCGATTGGAACTTCCCTTTCTGATTTACTCCGAAATAAAGGTTGCCACATCTTTCTACTCACAACGCCATTCAACTGACTCACAGCATTTGCCCCCCTTGTCAATTTAAGAGCAAGGACAGTCATGCAAAATGTCTCCTGATCATTGTCAGGATGAATCCTTCCATATGCGAGAAACTCCTTTAAACTCATCCCAAGCGATTTTATGAAATCACCAAGCGCATACTCAATTAAATCAGGTGTAAATCTGTCATGCCCTGCTGGAACTGGCGTATGCGTTGTGAAAACACATTTTTCCTTGACATTTTTTTCGGCTTCCTCTCTTGTTTTACCGCTTTCTATCTCCTCACGCATAAGTTCAAGCGTCAAAAAAGCGCTGTGACCTTCATTCAGATGATAAACCGCCGGTTCAATTCCCAACGCCTTCAAAAATCTTACACCGCCGATCCCAAGAACCATCTCTTGAAATATCCGAGTTGTGGCATCGCCACCATAAACTCTGCTTGTTATATCCCGGTAATGAAAGTCGTTTTCGGGAAGATTTGTGTCAAGAAGATAAATTTTTGAAATCCCAACATTGACCTCCCACGCCTGAACATAAACATCGGCATGGGCTATTCTAATTTTAATTTTCACCGGCTCACCTCTTTCATCAATGACAAGTTTAATGGGGAGAAAATTTGGTTGCACTGGGTTATATTCCTCAATCTGCCAACCATTTTCGCCGATCTTTTGATCAAAATATCCATACCTGTAAAACAAACTCACTCCAACGAATGGCAAACCGATATCGCTTGCGGACTTAGCATGGTCACCCGATAAAATCCCAAGCCCACCGGAGTAAATTGGAATAGATTCGTGTAGACCGAACTCGGCGGTAAAGTATGCAACCGGATTATTTACAAAATCGGGAAAGTCCCTTTTTGAAAGTTCTTTTCTCGTTTCAATGTAATTTTTAAACTTCTCTACAACTTTCTCAATTTTCTCCAAAAAATCTTTATTTGACAGGCGCGCCATAAGCTCCAATTTTGAGATTGACTTTAATGTCTGGAGGGCGTTTTGATTTGAGATTTTCCACATCATCGGCGATAGCGTCTCAAATATCTCCTGCGCCTCAGGGTTATAGGTCCACCAAAGGTTGTAAGCAAGCTCGTAAAGGGAATTTATGGCTTCTTCAATTCTTTCTGCGACTTTCTGCATTTTCCTCAGATTGCTTTTTTGCAAAAATTTTACCAAAAAGATAAAAAAAGCGGTTTTTAAAAACAAAACTCTCACTTCTTGCTTTTATCTCGGCTTTTCTTTATATTTTCAAAGCAAATCCGAAACAAAGGCGATTTCCCTATGGCTACAACTGCTGACATCAGAAATGGATTGAATATCAGATATAACGGAAAGGTTTACACTGTAATTGATTTCCAACATGTAAAAAGAGGTCGCGGTGGCGCCTTCGTCAGAGTGAAATTAAAAGAAGTTAAAACGGGAAGAATACTTGAAGAAACATTTGACTCTGGCGAAGAGATAGAAATCGTCCGCCTTGACTTCCGGAAGTTCCAATTCCTATATAAAGATGGGGACGAATTCGTCTTCATGGACCTTGAAACATTTGACCAGATACATGTGCCAAGCGAACTCGTTGGTGAGAACGCACTTTTTATGAAAGAAAATGAAACAGTTGACATACTCTTTGACGGAGACCAAATCCTCGGAATCCAACTTCCAACTTTCGTTGAGCTTGAGGTTGTTGAGACAGAGCCCGGAATAAAAGGGGACACCGTGACAAATGTTATGAAGCCAGCGAAACTTGAGACAGGAGCTGTGATAAATGTTCCGCTTTTCATTGAGCAAGGTGAAAAGATCAAGGTTGATACGAGAACGGGTGAGTATGTTGAAAGGGTAAAATAAAATCAAGGGAGGAAAATGGATTTAAATTACATCAAAGAATTAATCAAAGCGGTTGACGAAAGCGGTGTTGAAGAGGTTGAGATAGAAATTGAGGGTTCAAGGGTAAGGATAAGCAAGAACAAGAAGGGTGAGGCAATAGCTACAGGGACTAATTCAGCTCCAAATTTCATTCCGATTCCTTTCCCAATTTATCCATCGGCTGGTTTCGTTCAACAACCTTTACCCTTGGCGTCTCAACCGCAGATTTCACCGCCTCAGACGACGATTCAAGAAAGCCCAACGACAAAAGAAGAGAAAAAAGAAACAGCAGTAGTTGAGACCGGGAAAAAATATCACGAGATAAAATCACCAATAGTTGGGACATTCTATCGGGCGCCGGCGCCAGATGCAGAACCATATGTCAAGGTTGGGGATGAGGTTTTTCCCGGAACGGTTCTCTGTATAGTTGAAGCGATGAAACTTATGAACGAAATTGAATCGGATGTTCACGGCATCGTTGCAAAGATTCTCGTTGAAAACGCTCAACCGGTTGAATACGGACAACCCCTCTTTTTGATTGAACTTCTTGACTAAGCAAAACCAAAAACATAATGCAAAATTGTTCAAGAAAATTTTAATTGCCAATAGAGGAGAAATCGCTCTGCGAATCATTAGAACCTGCAAAGAGCTGGGGATAAAAACTGTCGCCGTTTACTCCGAAGCAGATAGATACTCCCTACATGTGAGATTTGCCGACGAAGCTGTTTGCATAGGTCCTGGACCTAGCAAAGAAAGTTATCTTAACATACCAAGGATAATAGCAGCTGCTGAGATAACAAACGCCGAAGCAATTCACCCCGGATACGGTTTTCTTGCTGAAAATGCCATGTTTGCGGAAATATGTGAGTCCTCCGGGATAAAATTCATAGGTCCAACGCCAGACGCCATTGAAGCGATGGGTGACAAAGCTCTTGCAAAAGAGACGATGAGAAAAGCTGGTGTCCCGGTTATACCCGGAAGCGATGGCGTTGTTGAAACGCTTGAACAAGCCCGAGAAATAGCAAATGAAATCGGCTACCCGATAATGCTTAAGGCAGCTGCTGGAGGTGGCGGAAAGGGGATGAGAATGGTTAGAAACGACGAAGAACTTGAAAACGCCTGGCAAACCGCAAGAGCAGAAGCTGAAGCAGCGTTTGGAAATCCAGCGGTCTACATTGAAAAATTCATTGAAAAACCAAGACACATTGAGATTCAAATACTTGCCGACGAACATGGCAATGTCATTCATCTTGGAGAAAGGGACTGTTCAATACAAAGAAGACATCAAAAACTAATAGAAGAATCACCTTCCCCGATCGTCACCCCAGAACTTCGTGAAGCAATGGGACAAGCTGCCGTAAAAGGTGCTAAAAGTGTAAAGTATAGAAACGCTGGGACAATTGAATTCCTCGTTGACAAAGACGGTAATTTCTACTTTATGGAGATGAACACAAGAATTCAAGTTGAACACCCCGTGACTGAAATGGTCTACGGAATAGATATAGTGAGGGAGCAAATAAGGATTGCATCTGGTGAAAAACTTGGGATAAAGCAGAAGCAAATAAAGCCAAACGGTCACGCAATTGAATGCAGGATAAACGCCGAAGACCCGTTCAATGGCTTTAGACCCTCGCCTGGTAAAATTACAGCTCTTCATTTTCCCGGAGGATTTGGCGTCCGTGTTGACTCGCACATTTATCAAGAATATGTCGTCCCACCATACTATGACTCAATGATCGCAAAACTTATAGTTCACGCAAAAAATAGAGACGAAGCCATAGCTCGCATGTTAAGGGCACTTGATGAATTTGTAATTGAAGGCATTCACTCAACAATTCCATTTCATATAAAAATTTTAAATTCGCCACAATTTAGAAGCGGTGTTGATTACGACACAAAATATATTGATACAAGTTTCAGCATGAAGGATTAAAAAATAATACGGAGTCAAAAATGCAATTCCCAGAAAATTTAAAGTACACAAAAGAACATGAATGGGTCAGGGTTGAAAACGACTCCATAGGGGTCGTTGGAATCACAGATTACGCTCAAAGTGAATTAGGGGATATCGTCTATGTTGAACTTCCACAGATCGGAAAACAAGTAAAACAACTTGAGCCCTTCGGCACAATTGAAGCTGTCAAAGCAGTGTCAGACCTTTTCTCTCCGTTATCGGGTGAAGTCATTGAAGTTAATGAAAAGCTGAAGAACTCTCCCGATTTAATCAACAAAGACCCCTATGGCGAGGGCTGGATAATTAAAATTAAAATAGGCGATTTAAGTGAGCTTAACAATTTGCTTTCAGCGGAGGACTACAAAAAGTTAATTGGAAAGTAAAATTTAAGAAGCAAATCAAAAATGGGCTTCGTTCCAAATACCGAAGAAGACAAAAAAGAAATGCTAAAAGCAATCGGGGTATCATCATTTGAGGAGCTAATTTCCGACATACCCCCCGAGATAAGGTTAAAGGAGGAGTTAAATCTCCCCGAACCGCTTTCTGAACACGAGGTTTTAAAAGAATTGCAAAGCATATCCGAAAAAAACCTTGATGTAAACCATGCGATCTGCTTCCTTGGCGGTGGTGCATATGACCATTTCATACCTTCGGCTGTTTTCGCAATAATAAGCAGGTCGGAGTTCTACACAGCGTATACACCTTACCAAGCGGAAGTAAGCCAAGGGACATTGCAATCAATTTACGAATATCAAACGATGATTTGCTGTTTGACGGGGATGGACGTGGCAAATGCATCAATGTATGACGGTGGGAGCGCACTTGCAGAAGCCGTTCTACTTTCAATTGGGCACACCGAAAGGACAGAGGTTGTGATTGCAGGTCCTGTAAACCCAAACTATCTAAAAGTGGTAAAGACATATACGCATCCAAGAAGAGCTGAGATAAAACTGACGAGATTTGACGATGGCGTATGTGATATTGAAGATTTAAAACAAAAAGTCACCGACAAGACCGCCTGCGTAATAGTTCAACAACCGAATTTCTTCGGAAACATTGAAGATGTATTTGAAATTGAAAAAGTAGCTCACGCACATGGTGCTTTATTTATCGTTGCGATTGACCCCATTTCACTCGGGTTGCTCGTTCCACCTGGCGAATACGGAGCCGATATAGTCGTCGGGGAGGGACAACCGCTTGGGATACCGTTAAGTTTCGGCGGACCCTATCTTGGGATTTTTGCCGTTAAAGAATTTCTAATTAGAAAAATGCCAGGGCGTCTATCCGGCATTACAATTGACAGAGACGGCGAAAGGGGCTTCACGCTCACGCTTCAAACAAGGGAACAACATATACGAAGAGAAAAAGCAACTTCAAATATATGCACGAATCAAGGTTTGATGATGCTTGCTGCAACCGTCTACATGGCATTAATGGGGAAACAAGGATTGAAAGAAGTTGCAACGCTTTGCCTTCAAAAAAGTCACTATCTTGCTGAGAAAATCTCACAAATCAAAGGTTTTAAACTTAAGTATAACCAACCATTTTTCAAGGAATTCGTCGTTGAAACGCCAATTCCAGCTTCAGTTATCAAAGAGAAATTACAAGCGAAAAAAATTTTGCCCGGGATTGACCTTTCAAAATTTGACGGCTACGGTGATGGTCTGTTGATCGCAGTAACTGAGAAAAGGACCAAGAAGGAGATGGATATCTTCGTTGATGAGTTAAAAAATCTCGTGGGTTGAAAATTAAGCACTGAAAATTTCCCGTTTGCGAAGCCCCGAGAGTTTTGTTCTCGGGGTTTTTATTTTAAAAATAATTTCATCCAGCGCACATGCACAGATTTTCCGTTATAATCCCAACCCTTAACGAAGAAAAAACAATTCAATGGGCGGAAAAAACATTTGACGAAGAGTTAAAAAAGAAATTCAACATTGAGGTGATCGTAAGCGATGGGGGGAGCACCGACTCAACGATTGAGATAGCGAAGAAATTTGCCGATAAGATAATTTTGAACGAAACAAAAGAAAGGCAAACTATAGCTGGAGGTAGAAACATAGGTGCTTTGCACTCCGACGGGGAAATACTTATATTTTTAAATGCGGACGCAAGGATAAGCGATGTTGAGACATTTTTTAAATTGTGCGATAATCTCTTCAAAATGCCGTCAATAGTTGCTCTCGCTTTTGAAGTAAATGTTTATCCAGAAGAAGAAAATCTAAAAGATAAAATTTTTCACGCTTTCTTGAACAAATTTTTCGCAACCCTTAATATAATTGGGCTCGGTATGGGAAGAGGCGAATGCCATGCGATAAAAAGGGAGTTCTTCTTCAAAGTTAACGGCTACAACGAAAAACTACCCGCTGGCGAGGACTTTGACCTTTACATGCGACTTCGTCGGCTTGGCAAAATAATAAATGTTTACGGGGTGAAAATTTACGAATCACCGAGAAGATACCGCAAGTACGGTTACATAAGAACACTAACGCTGTGGTTTCTGAATTCAATTTCAATTATGTTTTTGAGAAAGTCAATTTCAAAAGATTGGGACGCTGTAAGATGAGAAAAATCCTATACGCCTTCATAATTTTTGCCTCAACGAATTTACTTTCTCAAGTTGAGAATGTACCGATAACGAACAGAGTTTACATGTTTTTAAAAAGGATGGAAGTCAAAGGGTTTATAAAAAATTTTGACGATGTCTCATTGCCACTGTCAAGGGAAGAGGTTGCCAAATTTTTAAGCGAGATCAATTCACAATACGAGAGTTTGAGCGAAAACGAAAGAGGAGCGCTCAAACTTTTGATGATTGAGTTTGAGAACGAACTTAAAAAAGAAAACTTTTTTGAAACCACAATCTTCAGCGACTTTTTAAAAAGAGAATTTCTATTTTCCGACAGAGCCAAATACTTATACTCTTACAGAGATACGAGCATTTCATTCTTTGTTGATGCGCTTGCAAATTTTGATTTAAGGTTTTCGCACGCATCAAAAGTTTTACTTGCTGAAATTGGTGGAAGGTTAAGAGGCACATACGATAACAAAATTGGATTTTACTTACAATCAACGGATGGGCAAATTTTCGGCGATAAAAAACTCGCGCTTGAGGATTTGAAATTAAAACAAAATTTTAAACTCAACGAGCCCGGTTCCGTAAATTTTGACTTCACAGAAGCATACATAAAATATCAAACGAAGCATATAAGCTTTCAAATCGGAAGAGAAGCGATAACACAGGGTTATGGTTTCTCTGGGAAACTATTCATCTCAGAAACAGCGCCTCTTTTTGATTTTTTAAAAATTCACTTCAAATATAAAAATGTCTCCTACGACTTCACCCATTCCTGGCTTCTCGGTTCAAAGTTCACAATCCCAGATACACTTGCGGGAAACATAACAATTGTAAATTCAAAATATCTTGCAACTCACAGATTAAACTTTAATTTTTGGGACAAGTTCAACTTTGGCGTTTGGGAAGGTGTAATTTACACAAGGCGCTTCCCTGAGCTTGCCTATCTTAATCCATTCAATTTTTACAAGTCAGCTGAACATTCACTTCAAGACAGGGACAATTCCCTGCTTGGCTTCAATTTCAAGTCAAACTTATTCAAAAATTTTCAAATTTACGGGACGATTTTGATTGACGATATAAACTTTCCTCTCATCGGCACGGGTTGGTATGGGAATCAACTCGGATATCAAGTGGGGCTATACTTTGCTGGTTTAAAGGATACGGACATCATACTTGAATACACAAGGATAGAACCATATGTATATTCGCACAGGATAAACGAAAACAATTACACTCACAATGGTTTTTTACTTGGGCATTGGATTGGACCCAATTCGGATGATTTTTTCATCAAAATTAATTATCTTCTATCAAAAAGAACAGTGTTGAGCTTCTTTGCAGAAAAGATAAGACATGGAAAGAATCAAATCGTCGGGGCAGACACTCTGAATGTCGGAGGTGATTACAATCTTGGACATCGCGTCAACGATTCCAACACGGTCAGGTTTCTCAGCGGGGAAGTTGAGAAGAGGTATAAATTTGGTGGGAGTTTATTTGTAGAATTCGTGAAGGACTTTTTCGCTGTATTCGGTGTTGAAAAATATGAGAAAAATTTTTTAACTTATTTCAAAATAAAAGTTGATTATTAGGAGGTAATAAAGATGCTCAGGCAAAAATTTTCAACTCTTACAATGGTGATAGTCCTCGTCATCGGGATTATAATCGGGGTTAATTTGAACAATCTATTCTCAAGCGATGATATTTATGTTCAAATAATGAAGTTAAACGATGTTTTAAATTTGGCGAGGAAAAACTATGTTGATAAAATTGACACTCAAACTCTCGTTGAAGCAGCAATAGAAGGGATGCTCGGCATACTTGACCCGCATTCCGTTTACATTCCAGCAAAGGCGATGGAAAGGGTGAACGAAGATATAAGGGGAAGTTTTGAAGGGATAGGGATTGAATTCACAATAATAAATGACACGATAAATGTAGTCACACCGATTTCAGGCGGACCAAGCGAACAACTTGGGATAATGGCGGGAGATAAGATAATTAAAATAAATGACACATTAGCCATCGGCTTGAAAAATGAAGATGTTGTAAGGAAGCTCAGGGGTCCAAAGGGAACAAAGGTGAAGGTGACGATTTTAAGAGCTGGCGTAAAAGAACCGCTTGAATTTGTCATAACAAGGGATAAAATTTCAATCTATAGCGTTGATGTAGCTGTCATGGTTGCAAAAGATGTCGGCTACATCTACATAAATAGGTTTTCGGAGACCACCGATCGTGAGTTTAAGGAAGCCGTTTCAAAGCTCAGGGCACAAGGTATGAAAAAACTCATACTTGACTTGAGAAATAATCCGGGTGGTTTGCTCTCTGAAGCAGTTAAAATAGCTGATGAATTCCTACCGCAAGGCAAGTTAATAGTTTACACAAAGGGTCGTCTACCTGAATATAATGAGAAATTTTACGCCACATCATCTGGAGAACTTGAGAAAATTCCGGTTGTCGTACTTGTAAATCAAGGTAGTGCATCAGGCAGTGAAATAGTTGCCGGGGCAATTCAGGACTGGGATAGGGGCTTGATAGTTGGGGATACAACTTTCGGTAAAGGTCTCGTCCAAAGGCAATTCCCTCTAAACGATGGCTCAGCAATAAGATTGACAACCGCAAGATATTATACCCCGAGTGGCAGATTAATTCAAAAACCATACGAGGGCAAAAAATATCTCGGCGGTGTGAAGGATACTTCAAAAGAAGTTTATCACACAAAGGTCTTAAATCGCTCCGTCTATGGTGGAGGCGGTATAGCCCCGGATGTAGTTGTTAAAACTCAAACTTTAACCGATTTATCCGTTGACATAAGAAGGAACAACTTGTTTTACATTTTCATTTCCAACTTCATGGATTCAAAGGGGAACGAAATAAGGAGCAAGTACGGAAACAATTTTGAACTTTTCAAGCGTGATTTCCAGATAAGCGATGAGATGCTTGAAAACTTCAAAAAATTCGTCATCTCAAAAGGGGTTAAATGGGACGAGGAACAATTCAAGAGGGATTTATCATACATAAAGACGACATTGAAAGCGCACATAGCAAGGTTCATATGGAAATATGAAGGTTGGTATCCTGTGATGCTTGAAATAGATGAACAATTCCAGAAAGCGCTTGAGTTAATGCCCCAGGCGGAAAAGATGCTTGCTGTAAATAGATAAGAAAATCCTTGCCCCGCGATTCTGCGGGGCTTTAAAAATAAAAACAAATCGGGATGATAAGATGAAAATCAAATTGTTATTTTTTATTTTCGCACTGTCATCAATCTTATTTGCTCAAGTCCAACAACAGACGAAGTATTCAGTTGACGATGTAATGAAAAAACTTGAAGCAATTGACAACTCACTGAACGAAAAAGTCAATTCATTGCGGAGTGAATTTGATCAAAAACTGAATCAGAGTGTAAATCAAATCAGAGATGAACTCTCGTCAAAAATTGAAAAACTTGATTCAAAAGTCGCAACAATTTCAAATGGGACGGAACAGGTTTTGAAGAAGATTTCAAATGTTGAGGCACAAAACCGTGGCTTGAGGGAAAGAATTTCAAATGTTGAAAAGGTTATGGCAAGCGTTGATGGAAATATCAACGCTATGAGAAAATCAACCGACGAGATAAACAGTGGAATTAAAGAGGTTTCAGCAAAGGTTGATGAGAACAGCGCAAAGTTTGACGCTGTGCTTTCTAAAATCGCCTCAAATAGAACAGCTCTTGTCCTGGGCTTCGTCATAGTGATAATTCTTTCAACCATCGTCGCCGTTGGGGTGTTCAACTTATCAAAATTGACGAAGTCAGTTGAAAAGAACATACTTGACAGTTTTGAAGGGACAGCCGGCAAAATTGAGGTCACAACAAACGACTTGAAAACCCTCGCCGATGTATTGAAACAGCAAACGAGCGAAATAGTTGCTTATCAAAGGATACTTGAGGAGAGGATTATTGCTGCACAAGGGCAAATTGAAGCGAAAATTGAAGAAAAACTCGCAGCAAGGAGAAGAACTCAAAGAAAAAGCTCCTCGCCAGAAGAATAATGAATTTCGTCTTTTTTATTATCTTCGCATTGATAAACGGAGTTTTCTACCAACAGGAATATGAAAGATTTGAAAAGTCATTTGATACATCTTTTATTCAAGTCGGCGAAGAACTTGTTTACGAGGCCAAATATCTTTTTTTCAAACTCGGTCAGCTTAAGTTCAGGGTGATTGATAAATTCACAAACAACGGGAAACAGTTTTACAAGGTCAGAGTAGATATTGATTCGTATTCTGTTCCATTTGTTGATATACACGCAAAATTTGAAGCGGTTTTTGACTCAAGATTCATAGCGCATAGTTATTGGAGCGAGCAGAGGGAGAAGAAGTATTATCAAAGCGTGAAATACAGGTTAATTGAAAATTTGCCAGGGTATGTTGTTGAGAAGAATTATCATAACCTTGAATACAACACACGCGGGAATAAGATCGACACGGTTAAAATTACAACCCTGTATTGCGATGGTCCTTCACTTTTTTATTATGCACGATCAAACGCGCACATCAAAAAAACAGTACTTTTGCCGACTTTCATTGAAGGGATAAAAGGCATAACCTTGATAAACTTCGGGAAGAAAAAGACACAGGTAAAAATTGACGCATTTGACAGCCCGATTGAAGCATATGAGATTGATGGAAAGGCAAATTACATTGGATTCTTTGGCTTGACAGGTGACTTTACGGGATGGATAAGCTCTGATGAAATGGCGATACCTTTAAAAGGCAAATTAAAACTCTTTATCGGAAATATAATCGTTGAACTTAAAAGTTGGAAGAAAGGACAAAACCTGATAAATTTGAAATAAATCAATGGAGGTGAAAAATGAAAATTTTGCCATATAGAGGCAAGTTTCCAGAAATTGATGAATCGGTTTTCATAGCTGAAGGGGCTGTAATCATTGGCGATGTCGTCATAGGTAGGGACTCAAACATTTGGTTCAATGCGGTGATAAGAGGTGATGTTAACTATATAAGGATCGGTGAAAGGACAAACATACAAGATGGATGCATACTTCATGTAACCACGGAGAAATATCCACTTATCGTCGGAAACGATGTAACAGTTGGGCATGGCGCAATTTTACATGGGGCGATCATACGCGACAAATGTTTAATTGGAATGGGGGCAGTAGTACTTGATGGGGCTGAGGTTCAATCATATTCGCTTGTTGCTGCTGGTTCGCTTGTAAGGCAGGGCTTTATCGTCCCGGAGGGAACACTTGTGGCTGGCGTTCCAGCTAAAGTGGTCCGCGAATTAACCGAAGAAGAAAAGAAAGCAATTGAAGAATCAGCTATTCATTATGTTGAACTTTCAAGGGAATATAAGAATTTAAAGGGGGTCAGTTATGAAATTAAAAATTTGGGGCTGTAGGGGTTCAATCCCTACGCCAGGAAAGGACACGGTCCGTTACGGGGGGAACACTCCCTGCGTTGAATTGAAACTTGACGACAACAATTTGATAATTCTTGACTCTGGAACAGGGATTAGAAATCTGGGCAATTACCTCATGCGCAAGGGTGAGTCAATCCGTGCCTATATAATGATAACTCATCCGCACTGGGACCACATTCAAGGGTTCCCGTTCTTTAAACCAATTTTTATCTCAGGAAACGAATTCACAATTGTCGGCTCAGGTGCAAGGACGAAGACCCTTGAGCAAATCGTCGCTGATCAAATGGATAGGGTTTATTTTCCAGTCAGATTGAGCGAACTTAAAGCAAGCATAAAGTTCCTTCAAGTCGGTGAGGAAGAATTCAAAATTTACGATGCAACCGTTCAAACGATTTATGTCAATCATCCCGGCTTCACGCTTGGTTATAGAATTACATTTAACAACAAAAGCATCGTTTACATAAGTGATAATGAACCATTTGACAGGGAGATAACGCCGTATCTTTTCAACTGGGAAAAGGAAGTCATAGAAAGATTTGACAGTGTCCCGGGTGACCCGAACCAGAGAATTTTTGACTTTGTAAGAGGCGCAGATCTTTTAATCCACGATACGACATACACACCGGAAGAATACATTGAAAAGGTCGGCTGGGGACATTCCCATTATCTTTTCACGCTCAGAGTTGCGCACGAAGGTCAAGTCAAACGCCTATTGTTATTTCATCACGACCACATGCACACCGATAATATGATTGATGAAATTTTTGAGCATTGCAAAAATGAAGTCAAAAAGAGAAAATACAAGTTCAATCTGATGGTTGCCTCAGAAGGTATGGAAATAGAAATTTAATTTGGTTAATTTCACCTGCTTTTATAAATTGACTTGGAAAAGATGAAAAAAATCCCAACAAAACCAGCGATGAAGAACATCGCTATACTTGGCTCAACTGGGTCAATTGGAAGGAACGCAATTGATGTAATTTTAAATTTCCCAGATAAATTTAAAGTTACATATCTCGCCGTAAACAAAAACATAGAACTTCTCTTTGAGCAGGTAAAACTACTCAAACCGAAAGGTGTTGCGATCTATGACAAGAAAAGAGCTGAAGAATTTTCAAAACTTGTAAATGGTCAAGTTGAGGTCTTATCTGGAGAGGAGGGACTTCTTGAAATAGTTAGCAGGGATGATGTTGACATTGTTTTAAATTCGCTTGTTGGTTTTTCTGGGCTTAAACCAACTATAAAAGCCATTGAAAGCAAAAAAAGAATTGCACTTGCAAATAAAGAGACGCTTGTCGTGGCTGGTGAAATAATAAAGAAACTCATTAATGAGAACGATGTCCAGCTTATCCCGGTAGATAGTGAACACAACGCCATCTTTCAATGTCTCGTTGGTGAAAGAATCTCAAATGTTAACAAGCTAATACTCACCGCCTCTGGTGGTCCATTCTTAAACAAAGACAAATCCGAACTTGAAAATGTGAGCGTTGAGGAAGCCTTAAAGCATCCAAACTGGAAGATGGGAAATAAAATAACGATTGACTCTGCGACATTGATGAACAAGGGTCTTGAAGTAATTGAGGCGCACTGGCTTTTTGGATTACCCGTTGAAAAAATTAAAGTCGTGATTCACCCGCAATCAATAATACATTCAATGGTTGAATTCGTTGATGGCTCAATAAAAGCACAACTTGGCGTTCCGGATATGAAAATCCCGATACAATACGCTTTAACTTATCCCGATAGGGTCAAAGCAAGTTATGGTGAACTTGATTTCACTAAAATTGGACAATTTACTTTTCTTGAGCCCGACCTTGAGAAATTTGAATGTTTAAAGATCGCTTACGAAGTGGCAAAACTCGGTGGGACTTATCCAACTGTCTTGAACGCTGCGAATGAAATCGCTGTTGATTTATTCTTGAACAGAAAAATAAAGTTCACTGAAATACCAAAGATCATAAAAAAATCGCTTGATGCACATAAACCCAAGTTTAACCCTGACCTTGAGGATATTTTAAAAGTTGATGCTGAAACAAGAAACTTTGTAAAAAATTTGGAGGGAGTAGATTAATCTATGGAAGTAATAAAAACTATTTTCTACTTTGCGATAACGATCGGTGTTCTTGTGCTCGTCCATGAATTCGGGCACTTCATAGCTGCGAAACTTTCAAAGATGAGGGTTGAGGTCTTCTCAATTGGTTTTGGAGCAAGGTTATTCGGGAAGAAAATTGGTGAAACTGATTATAGAATCTCCGCATTCCCGCTAGGGGGATATGTTAAAATTTCCGGGATGGTTGATGAAAGCTTAGATGCTGGATTTATAGGAAGTGAGCCAAAACCATACGAATTCAGAAGCAAGCCCTTTTATCAAAAATTTTTCGTCATAACCGCTGGCGTCTTGATGAATATGTTGCTTGCGATTTTCCTATTCTGGTTAATTTTTATGATAGAGGGAAAAACCTTCAGGGATGTCACAGAGGTCGGCTATGTCATCCCAAATTCACCTGGCTATGAAGCGGGATTTAAAGAGGGAGATAAAATTTTGAGCATAAACGGAAAGAAAGTGAGATATTGGGATGATATATTTAGGATTGCCTTCATTGATGAATTGACAAGCGATTTAAATTTTGAAGTTCAACGCGGTGATGAAAAAGTTTTAATTTCCATACCGAGGGCAAAAATTTCTGAGTTCTCACTTGATGAATCCATCGGCATTCTACCCCTGCATACAGAAACGATGGTCATGGCTGTTGAACCAGGTCGTCCAGCTGAAAAAGTTGGGATACAACCGAAAGATGTTATACTTGCTGTCAACAATGAAAAAATTTACACCCCAGCACAACTCACATCCATCATAAAGTCAAACGCTGGGAAGGAAATTACAATAAGAATAAAACGCGATGGAAAAGAACTTTTACAGAAAATCACCCCGGACCCAGACGGCAGAATCGGAATACAAATAACAAGCACATATAACGGTCCAATCAAAAGGGAAAGCTACAACCCGTTTGAGGCATTTCTTAGCGGGATGAAGGAGGTTTATAGGATATCATCCCTCACGGTAAATGGCATTAAACAACTCGTGACTGGAAAAATTCCACTTCAAAAAGGCATCGCTGGACCAGTTAGAATTGCGAAATTTGCAACCCAAAGCGCTGATATTGGTTTCACAGCTTTTCTTGGATTTATGGCGATACTGAGCATAAGCTTGGCGTTTCTGAATATATTCCCACTCCCAGGGCTTGACGGAGGGCATCTTGCGATTTTAATAATTGAGGGAATTATAAGAAGAGAACTCTCATACAAAGTAAAGATAGCCATCCAGCAAGCAGGGATAATCATTTTAATCATCCTGATGATATTTGTCATATACAATGACATCGTTCACTTTTAAGTGTGACCTCGTTCACGGCATTTGATCGTTCTTGAATTTAATTTCAAAGTGAAAGAAAAATAAATTTTTGAGGACGCCATGAGAAAGTTTTTTATCCTTACACTTGCTGTTTTCACAATTGCTTTTGGGCAGGTGACTTTGCAAGTAACCGCCCCCGCATCGCTTGAACAAGTTAACATCGCCGACCTTGATGTGAGCAGATTAAAGGATCTGCCACTTTTATTTACCGTGACGATAACAAGTGATAACCCCAGAATTTTGAAACTCCATTTTCAAGTGTTCGCCAAAATTGGAAATGAACCAGAAGACATCCTCGCTGACGCTTGGAGCTTGCCATTTGAAGTCAACAGAATTTTAAGCTTTACAAATCAAGACCTCGCATCGGGGAAAGCAGGTATTAAAAGCGATAAGACAACAATTTACGAGGATAAGATAAAGAAGATAAAAGAGCTCGCACAATCAACAGGTAGGTTGCCAGCTGGAAGTTATAGATTTGTGATACAATTACTTGATGAATCTGAACTGGGGATTTTATCTACATGGGAGAAAGTTTACGAAATCACAAACCCATCAAGGATTGATCTTGTTTCACCAAGTTATGAGTCCAAGGTTAGAACACAATTTCCAATATTCAAATGGATTGCGCCTAATTTTAAAGAGTTTGAAATTTTCGTCTACGAGAAATTGCCAAATCAAACAACCCCTGAAGAAGTTGTCTCCGGGGATAAAAATTTGAGATGGAGATACAAAACAACTGAATCCCAAGTTCAATATCCTCGTGAAGCTTTGCCTCTTGAGAATGGCAAAAGCTATTACTGGTATGTGAAATCAACAATATCAGGAAGTCGTGGGATTGAGGAGATAAGAAGTGAGATATGGAATTTCACCGTAAATTTAGGTCCCGCAACTACTGAAACGGTTGTATCTAAGTTAACCCCGACGGAGAAAAAAACGCTTGATAATTTGATAAGTGCCTTCAAACAAGCTGGAAATCAAGAGATAGCGGAACTTTTAAGCAAGATTGTAAGTGATCTCGTGATATTAATTGACGGTAGACCAGCGACACCCGGGGAGATTGAGGAGATTTTAAGAGCCATAAGACAACAATTGGCTGAACTTGGAGCTGAAGTTGAAGTAAAATAAAATTTAAAAACGACCATGATAGGAAAAATTTCAAAAATCGGTTTAATTTTTTCGGTTGCGATTTTGTTTTTCGGCTTTATAAATTATGCGCCAACAATTGCGATAGTCCAACTCGTAAAAAACAAGGCATATCACAAACCACCCAAGGTTGAAGAATGGAAACCAGCTCAAAAAGGCGTTGGGCTTGAATCCGGAACGCTTGTGAAGACAGATGAAAAATCATTTTTATTGATCAAGTTCCTTGATGGAAGTTTCCTACGCGTTGGTGAAAACACTACCCTTGAAGTTATAGGGGAAAATCCAAAAGGCAATTATTCAAGGAAAATCAATGTTGAAAATGGCGGAGTTGACTTCAAAGTAACAAAAGTAAAGGGAAAGTTTGAGTTCACAACGCCTTTATCCGTTGCAACTATAAGGGGAACTGAAGGTGTTTTGATATCTCGGACGGATGCTGATACGCTTATGGTGAGAGAAGGCGAGGTTGATTTCTTCAACAAAATTTCAAATATCAGCAAAACAGTAAAAGCGGGGGAAATCGGCATATCCACAAAAGTCGGTGAGATAACAACAAGGCAGATGACCGAGACAGAACAACAAAAATCGCAAGAGATAAGAAAAGCGATTGAGAAAAGAGAAATTGAAATAAGAGGAAAAACGGGGGAAGGCAAAGAAATAAGGATTAAAATAAAAGAAAAATAATTTAATGCGACATTTAATCTCGTTGTTTCTTTTCATCTTGTTCATCTCAACGATTTCCCCCGCTCAACAAATTTTTAATGTCATCCCACTTCAAAAAGGCATAAGCGGTGAAAATTTAAAACTCAGGATTGAATTTACCGATGTAAGCAACATCGTTAAACTGAAGTTGTTTTACAAGTCAAGCATTGATGAAAGCTTTAAATTGATTGAAATTTCACCATCACGAGAAAACTTCGTAATAGTGACGCTTCCAGGGGAAGATGTTAAAGCACCGGAAATGGAAATTTTCATTGAAATAACAGACAAAGGAGGAAGAACAAGATATTCCCGACTTGTGCGAATTCCTATAACTGAAGTTAAAGCCCCAGGGAAAATTATAGTGTTAAGCCCCGAGCCAGGAGCTGTGGTTCGTCCTGAGGAAGTTTTCATCTCTGCATCTTTAATTGAAGTTGAAAACTTCGCCCCGGAAAAAAGTCAAGTTCTATTTGACAGGACTGATGTGACATCTATGTGCATCATAACACCCGAACTTGTCACTTTTGTCCCGGATAATTTTAAATTTCCAATTAAACCGGGGTCTCACAAAGTTACAATTATTTTGAAAGACACATCGGAAAAAGTCGTAGCGAGCACATCTTGGGGTTTTACGGTTCTATCACCAACAGAAATCGCTGAAAGTGAGAGGGCTTTCAATTATCGCTCAAACTTTGAGATTGAGCTACGACAGGAGAAAGCACAATCAAACAGCAATTTTTATGTCCGCGGGCGCGCAAACTTCACCGGAAGTTATAGTTTTTTCAACCTCAACACAAACTTATATTTGACCAGTGAAGAAAAAGCAACGATACAGCCACAGCACAGGTTTTTAATTGAAGGTAATCTTCTTGATTGGGTAAAAATCAGCTACGGCGATGTGTATCCAAATTTTTCACCTCTTATATTAAGCGGTTATAGGGTTAGGGGAATTTACGGTAAGATTGACCTTAGATATTTTCAAGTTGAAGTAGTGAACGGTCAAACAAGAAGAGGAATTGAAGGGCTTGTTGAAAAAGAAATCCCAATTGACAGTTTAAAAGGCGAAACCTTGCCGCAAAACAGCGTTTATGACACGACAAATAGAAAGATATTGATTTACAACTACGGAACTTATGAGAGAAATCTCCTCGCGGTAAAACCAGCATTTAAATTCAAGAGAAATTTTGAACTTGGATTTACTTATCTTGTCTCGCAGGACGATAAAGCTTCCATTCGTTTCGGCGGAAACCCGCAGAAGAATGTGGTGATCGGAACGAATTTAATTCTTTCGCTTGATAATGCGAGGACGGAGTTTAGGGCGCACGGGGCACTGAGCGTGCGAAATGAGAATTTAAAAGCAGCAAGTTGGACCGAAGCGGATATTGACTCGCTTTTGAAAGATACGCCATCTTTAAGGGATAACTTGAAAAAATACAAGCCATTGATTGAGAAATTTGTCCCTTTGAACCAGTATATCGTCCCGATAAATCCACTCGCCCTTTCATCGCTGGCTTATGAAGCGGGTTTGAACTTAAATTACTTTGGCAACTTTTTGAAGATTGACTACATATTTCACGGCAATGAATATCTCTCCTTCGGTCAGCCATACCTAAGGCAGGATATCCAGGGATTTAGAATTTTTGATAGATTGAGATTCTTAAAGAATCAATTATTCTTGACATTGCGTTTTGAAAATTTAAACGACAATACTAAAAAGCAACGCGACTACACCACAAAGTTCATCAATTGGGAAGTTTCTGCAATGTATTCCCCGCTTGCGAATCTTCCAACTATGAGTGTAACTTACGCTCAAAATAAAAGCGATAACGGCATCCCGCTTGACTCATCGCGAGCTTTCAACCTCCTCTTCAACAAAGTAAGTTTTGACATCAGCTATTACTTTGAATATCTTTTCAAAAATCAAGTCAACATCTCATTTTCAATCTCTGGCTCCGACGATAGAACAAGGACAAACGCCGACTTCAACAATACGAATTTATCCCTCTCAATGTTTTCAAATGTAAATGACAACTTGCGTGGAAATTTCCAGTTTGGAATGTATAATTCAAAGTTTAAAAAACCGTTGTATGATTCAACTGGTAGGGTCGTTGGAACAACAGAGGAAAAGTTTAATTATATTTTGATCGGTTTTGGTGTGGATTACAGATTTAAAAATATGCGTATTTGGGGAAACATAGCGCCAAGTTTTGGGAATCTAAGCCGTCTTTACATTTATTTCGGTGGGGAGAGGGAAATCGCAAGAAATCAAAGCTTGAATTTGAATTGTAATTTCCTACTTCACAAGTCCATTGATGTTGTAGCATATTTAACTTACAGGATAAGTTTTTGAGATGATCAAATTAAAATTTGATTTTTTGAAAGTCGCTTTACTTGTGTCCCTTGTTGGTTCGCTAATTGCTTTTATCACGGTTGAATTTATCCCGGCTTTAACAGGCGTTGAACTCAAAACATTAGACCTTCGCTTTAATTATAGAGGGATAAAACAAAATTACGCTGATTCATCGGATATCGTCATAGTTGCGATAGATGAGGTATCGCTTGATAGAGCTCCAGTGAAATGGCCTTGGCCAAGAAGTTATTATGCTAAAATCGTCAGGAACTTGAAAAAAGCGGGAGCAAAGGTTATCGCCTTTGATATTAATTTTGATTCGCCGGATTTAAATCCAAACAATGACAGGGACTTTCAAAAAGCGATAGAAGAAGCCGGGAATGTTATTCTTGCCGGGCGTGAAACAAAAGACATAAAATTTAAAGGACGAATTATTGAAACGAAGAACTTACTCCGCAATATTTTTATTGGAACGCCGAATTCATCTCCCGGCATTGTTGAGGTCCTAAGGGATTATGATGGCGTTTGCAGACGCTATGTGCCTGTTTTTTCAGTTGGGGATACAATTTTCCCAAGTTTTGGGCTTGCTGTTTTGCTCGCTTATTACAACTTAAAAATTGATTCCGTTTACGATTTCCCAGCCAAAACACCATTTGAAAATGGTTTCTTCCAACTGGGGAATATAAAAATTCCAAAATTTGACGAAAAAACTTGGCTCATAAACTACGCAGGTCCAGCCGGGACCTTTAGATATGTGAGCTTCATTGATGTGCTTGACGACCAGGAATTTAAAACGAAAGATGAAATTGAATACGGAGATATAAACACATTTGACAATCCTGAATACGGACTCTTACACGATAATGTTTTCAAGGACAAGATCGTCGTAATTGGAAGTGCTATACCAGAGTTTAAGTCCGAACTTGGCGACTTGCTTCCGGTTCCATTTGTAAAGGGTGAAAGCAACCTGATGTATGGAGTTGAAATACACGCAAATGCCATAGCAACCGTTGTTGAAAGAAAGTTTATAAAGAAAACTCCACCTTTGCTATCGTTTTTTATCGTCTTCACATTCGCTCTGATTAGTTTTCTTATCGCTACAAACATAAGGAAGTTGAAATTACGCCCCGAGTTCATATCTGAGCTCCTCAACATTTTATTTTTGCTTCTCTCCTTTGGGTTATGGATTTATTTTTCCTTCTTGATGTTTAAAGAGAATTTAATTTTACCCATCGTCTCGCCAATTCTCGGTGGTTTTTCCACATATATCGGCTCTGTTATTTACCAATACTTTATAGAGAGAAAGCAAAAGAGAATCATCAAACGGATTTTCAGTTATTATGTTCATCCATCCGTTGTTAATCAGTTGATCTCAAACCCAGATGTTGTTCGCCTCGGTGGCGAAAAAAGAGAGATGACGGTTCTTTTCACCGACCTCTGGAACTTCACAACGATAAGCGAGGCACATCCACCGGAGTTTATATTTGACATTTTAAACGAGTATTTTGAAGCGATGACAAAGGTGATCTTCAAATATGGTGGAACACTTGACAAATATATCGGTGATGCGATCGTTGCCTTCTGGGGTGCGCCGATTTATTATCCCGATCACGCTTTGAGAGCTTGTCTTTGCGCTTTGAAAATGCAATTTGAGCTTGAAAAGTTACGGATAAAATGGAAAAAAGAAGGAAAACCCCTTCTCTATATGAGAGTTGGGATAAATACCGGTGAAATGATCGTTGGCAACCTCGGTGGCTATGGGAGGTTTAATTACACCGTCATAGGTGATAGTGTGAACCTCGGCGCTCGTCTTGAAGCGGTAAATAAAGAATTTGGGACGAACATAATTATAAGCGAATATACTTACGAGAAAGTTAAGGATTTCTTCAAGGTCCGAGAACTTGGAAGCATAGTCGTTAAGGGGAAAACAAAATCGGTCAAAATTTACGAGCTTCTTGATGTTTTGATCGCCGAAAGCAAACTTGTGAAAGTGATGAGTTGAACTTCATCTTGAATTTTTAACCCTGTTGTAGATTATGTAAATCCCGTCAAGCACAAGCGACGGCTCGTAAAAATCAATCACCTTTGTATGCTCAATTATCGTCTTAGCAAGCCCGCCCGTAGCAATAACTTTAGCCCTTTGTCCGACAACCTCCTTAATCCTTCTTATCATACCTTCCATTGCATCAACAGCACCATACATTATCCCCGATTGCATACTTGATACAGTGTTTCTACCGATGACGCTTTTTGGGAAGTGAAATTCAATTTTTGGAAGTTTAGCAGCTCTTCGGTGAAGTTCAGCTGCACTTGTTTCAATCCCGGGGGCAATGACTCCACCGAGATACTCACCATTTTCGGATACGACATCGTAAGTTGTTGCCGTCCCAAAATCAACTATTATCACCGGACCCCCATATTTAGTGAAACCAGCAACGGCGTTGCACAACCTATCGGCGCCAACAGCTGAAGGATCGTCATATAAAATTTTTATACCAAGGTCAATTTCAGAGGAAATAATAACTGGTTCAACCTTGAAGTGTTTCTCGCTCATCCAAAGGAAAACATCTGTTAAGTTTGGAACTACGGATGAAATCCCAACGCCTGTTATATCTTTTATATCAACATTCGCATCTGAGCAAAAGAACTTGACAAGAAGCCATGTCTCATCCTCAGTTCTCGTAATTAAACTTGAAACCCTCCAATCGTGAACTAATTTCCCATCCCTGTAAATCCCAAACACTGTGTGCGTGTTTCCAATATCAATCGCCAGCAGCATTTTCTTCCTTCCGTTTCATCGCGACTTCATTTATAAATGAAAGTATATGCTCTTTTATCTGATCACGGACTTTTCTAAAAACTTTCATCCTCTCCTCCTTTGTCCCGATTGCCTCGGCTGGATCTTCAAAACTCCAATGGATTCTCTTTACATCACCTGGGAAAGTTGGGCAGGATTCTTTCGCCTTATCGCAAACAGTTATAACATAATCAAAGCTTTGACCTATAAACTCCATCACACTTTTCGACCTATGCCAAGAGATGTCTATGCCAATTTCACTCATAGCTTCAATAGCAAGAGGATGAACAAAAGAAGGATTTGTCCCCGCTGAATAAACCTCAAACTTACCATTTCCGAAATACCTCAACAAACCTTCAGCCATTTGGCTTCTGCAGGAATTCCCTGTGCAAAGAAATAGAACTTTTATCATTGGCGTTCAAGATGTTTTGTTTGAAAATAAAAAGGGAGACACCGATGGTCTCCCTCTCTGACGCTTTACACTGGCTGGAGATATTTCTCAAGTCGCGCAAGTAAATTTCTCTTAGGCATAGCTCCAACTATTTGCTCAAGGACTCTACCGTTCTGAAAAAGCATAAGCGTTGGGATGCTCATTATCCCATATCTCATAGCTGTCTTGGGATTGTAATCAACATTTAACTTCCCTACCTTCAACCTATCAGCATACTCCTGGGCTATTTCTTCAACTATCGGTGCTATCATCCTACAAGGGGCGCACCATTCAGCCCAGAAATCCACGAGGACAAGCTTATCTGACTTGAGAACTTCCTCGTCAAAGTTTGCGTCGGTTAATTCAATTATGTTCTTTGACATTTTATCTCCTTTTTATTTTGGAATTAGTTTGACATTTTCCTCGCCGAATAAACTTTTAAGCGAGTTGAGCAATTTTCCACTCGGCTTGACAAACAAATTTGAAATTTCAAACCTTTGAATTACACTTCCGTTATCTTTAACATCAATCTCAATAAAACAATTTCCCTCGTCGCTATCTTTGAGAATTTCGGCAAGTTTACGCCCTTTCTCTTCGGGTTCATTTTTGTCAACAAAAATAACGATTTTATGCGTGAAGCTTTCCCTCACATCGCTTAGGGGATAGACCTCGTTGACTTGAATATATAGCTGATTTCCACGCACATCCGCCTTACCAACAACCATCACAAGTCCTTCAATCGTGAGATGTCTTGAATAATTTTTGTAAACTTCGCTGAAGGCGACACATTCAGCTTTGCCTGTGAAGTCCTCAAGCTCAAAAATTAACATTTGATTTTTATTCTTGTCAAGCTTCGTCTTCATATCGGTTATAACTCCACACGCACGAACGATTTGACCTTCCCTCACGGACTCCGGTTCGCCAAGTTTTACTGTCGCAAATGTCTGAACATCATCAAAATATCGCATCAAAGGATGACCTGAGACATAAAATCCAAGCACTGCTCTTTCATAGGAGAGTTTTTCCATCTCGCTCCACGGTTTGACCTCTGGAAGTGGCGGATAATTTTCGCTTTCAAATTCAGTTGTGAAAAGATCAAACAATCCAACTTGTCCGTTCCTTCTGTCCTTCTTGACCTTCTCTCCATAGTTTATCGCCAACTCAACCGATTGAAGTAGCTGAGCCCTGTGACCGCAATTTAACGAATCAAAAGCGCCGGCTTGAATCAAACTTTCAATTGCACGCTTATTAACAACTCTTAAATCAACCCTTGCGCAAAAATCAAATATGTTCTTGAATTTCCCACCCTCATTTCTTGCGCGAATTATCTCATTCACAGCATTTTCACCGACATTCTTTATCGCCCCAAGCCCAAATCTTATCGTGTTCTTATCTATCACAGTGAAATCAAGATTGCTTTCATTGACATCTGGTGGCAAAACCTTGATGCCCATCTTTCTGCAATCATCAATAAACTGAACGATTTTATCAGTGTTGTTCAATTCACTTGACATAGTCGCAGCCATAAATTCAGCTGGGAAATGTGCCTTCAGGTAAGCGGTTTGATAAGCGATGTAAGCATAAGCGACAGCGTGACTTTTGTTAAAACCATACGAAGCAAATCTCTCAAGCATATCAAAAATCTCCTCAGCGATTTTTCTGTCAACCCCATTTTTAACAGCGCCTTCAATAAATTCATCCCTTTGTTTTGCCATCAACTCTTTATCCTTCTTCCCCATCGCCCTTCGCATCAAATCAGCTTTTGCAAGTGAAAAACCAGCTATCTGATTTGCAATTTGCATAACCTGTTCTTGATAAACGACAATACCAAATGTTTCCTTCAAAATTGGCTCAAGCTTTGGGTGTAGGTATTCAACCGGTTTTTCTCCATGCTTTCTTGCTATGTAATCATCAATCATCTGCATCGGTCCAGGTCTATAAAGAGCATTCATGACAGCGAGGTCGTTCAAATTTGACGGCTTCAACTTTCTTAGATATTCTTGCATCCCGGAACTTTCAAATTGAAACACACCAACCGTTCTACCCTCTCCCAAAAGCTGATATGTTTTCTCATCGTCAAGCGGAATCTCGTCAATGTTTATTTCAATTCCATAATTTTGCTTGATCAATTTCAAAGTGTTAACGATTACCGTAAGCGTTCTAAGCCCAAGCATGTCAATTTTCAAAAGCCCCGCCTTTTCAAGATAATCTTTGTCAAATTGTGTCATCAGCTCCGTTTGAGGCGTTTGATAAAGCGGGACATAATCGCTTATATCCCCGGGGGCAATTACAACGCCAGCAGCATGCGTTGAAGGATGTCTATTCAATCCCTCAAGGACAAGTGAATACTGAATTAACTCTTTTAATTTCGGATCGCTCGTCGTCTTCAACCATTCAAGTTCTGGAACGGTCTCAATCGCCTCTTTAAGCGATAGGGGCTTGCCAAGCTGAACGGGTATGTTTTTGGTTATTGAATCAACCGTCTGAAGCGAAATCCCAAGAACCCTCCCGACATCTCTTATCACAGCCCTTGATGAAAGTGTCCCAAATGTGATTATTTGCGCGACGGATTTCTCCCCGTACTTCCTCTTGACATAATCAATCACCAAATCCCTTTTATCATCTGCAAAATCAACATCAATATCAGGCATTGAAACTCTTTCTGGATTTAAAAACCTCTCAAAAAGCAAATCATATTTCAACGGGTCAATATTTGTGATTCCAAGAGCGTATGATACAAGCGAACCAGCTGCCGAACCTCTCCCAGGACCAACAGCTACGCCCATCTTCCTCGCCTGATTTATAAAGTCCTGAACTATCAAGAAATAAGTTGAAAATCCCATTCGCTTTATCACATCAAGCTCATATCTGAGACGGTCTTCAATTTCCCGAGTTATATTTTTATATCTTCTTTGCAATCCTTCCCAAGCAAGTTTCTCGAGGTATTCCTCTGGTGTCTTAACACCTGCATTTTCGGGGATCGGAAAGTGAGGGAGGTAATTCTTCCCGAGTTCAATCTCAAGATTGCACTTCTCAGCTATCTCAAGCGTTGTCTCAAGTGCTTCGGGATAATCTTTGAACGCTTCATACATCTCATCCGCACTTTTGAAGTAAACCTGATCGGTTCCATATTTTAGCTGATAAATATCCCTAACGGAATTTTTATCTTGAATTGAAATGAAAATATTGTGCGGAATCGCGTGCTCGCGCTTGATGTAATGACAATCGTTTGTAGCTACAAGTTTTATCTCGAGCTCTTTCGCAAGTCGTGGCATCCCTTGAAGTACAGGAAGCTCCTTATCCATAAAATGGTTTTGAATTTCAAGATAAAAGTCATCCCCGAAAAGTTCCTTGAATTTCTTCGCCATCTCTCTCGCCTTCTCATAATCCCCATCAACAAGATGTGCTGATACAACACCACCGATACACGATGAAAGAGCTATTAATCCCTCGCGATGCTTTTCTAAAACTTCCATATCAATTCTGGGTTTGTAATAAAATCCCTCGGTGTGACCTATCGTTATAAGTTTTATAAGGTTTTTCCATCCGACTTTATCCTTCGCCAAGAGGACAAGATGTTTATAGTGCGTCTTTTTGTTCCTCACAGCGAGGTCAGATTCCTCATCTCTGCTCCCTTTGGTTTTATCAAATCTTGAGCCATCGGTGACGATGTAAACCTCGCTCCCTATTATCGGCTTTATGCCTGCTTCCTTTGCCTTTATGTAAAATTCAAGCGCTCCAAATAAAACACCATGGTCTGTTAAAGCGACAGCCGACATCTTGTTTTCAACCGCCGATTCAATTATACCGTCAATCGTGCTTATAGCATCAAGGATACTATAATGAGAGTGATTGTGAAGATGGACAAACTCAGGCATTTATCTTTAAAGCTTAGTTTGGCTTTTTGTTCAAGGGACAGAAAAATATAATCAAGCGAAACGATAAATTCAAGCAAAAACTTGAACGATTTTTGTAAAATCATATCGTTAAACTAAATTTCCATAACGAACTTTAAGAAAAATAAAACCCAACCTATTGATGGTTTTCAAGCGAGAAGAAATTAAAAAGATACTTGTCATCAAGCTTAGAGCAATAGGCGATGTCTTACTTTCAACACCGGTTTTGAAAAATCTAAGACATAATTTTAAAGATGCGGAAATTGATTTCCTAACCGAACCGCCATCAAGGGAAATAATTGAAGGGAATCCATTCGTTGACAATTTGATAATTTTTGACAGAAGAGATAAAAGTTTGAGTAGTTTTCTAAACCTCAGACGCAAAAAGTACGACCTCGTCATTGACCTTTTCTGTAACCCGAGGTCAGCTTTGATGACTTTTATAAGCGGGGCGAGATACAGGGTTGGCTACGCTTTCAAAGGGAGAAGTTACGCCTACAACATAAAACTTAAACCACGGAAAGAGGTCCATCACAATGTTGAATTTAACCTTGACGCATTAAGATCGCTCGGACTTGAAATAGTTGATCAAAATCCATACCTACCAATTGACGACTCGGCGGAAAAATTCGCTGAAAAATTTTTTGATGAAAATGATTTGGATAATAAATTAACAGTCGCTTTAATCCCAGTTGGAACTTGGGAGACGAAAAGATGGGAGCTTAAAAAATTTGCAGAGCTTGGCGATATCATAACGAAAAATTTCAACGCTGAAATTTTAATAATTTGGGGGAATGAAAAGGAATTTGAAGAAGCAATGACGATATCATCATTTATGAACGCCAAGCCGATAATCCCGCCGAGAACCAGCTTAAAACAACTATCCGCTATTTTAAAAAGATGTTCATTTGCGATCGCAAATGACTCCGGTCCAATGCACATTTCAGCTGTGGTTGGAACTCCAACGCTTGGCATCTTCGGTCCGACGAATCCATACGCACAGGGTCCTTTCGGTGAAAAACATCTTTGGGTGAGAAATGAAGAAATTGATTGCCTTGGATGTAATTTAACGAAATGCCCAATCGGGAATAAATGTATGACCGAATTAAAAGTTGAAACGGTTTACTCTGCCTTTTTAAAACTCGTTGAAAAGAACAAAGATAGAATTACATCAAAGCCCGGTTAATTTATGAATTTTTTCAACTCTTCGTGCGTGCCTTCCACCTTCAAATTCCGTCTCAAGCCAAACCTTGACTATTTCCTTTGCGCTATCCCAAGTGATTAACCTCGCCCCAAGGGTTAGGACATTTGCATCGTTATGTTGTCTTGATAACCTCGCCTCCTCAACGGAGCAACAATTCGCTGCTCTTATCCCTTTTACCTTATTTGCAACTATTGACACCCCAACCCCAGTCCCACAAATAAAAATCCCTCTCTCACACTCACCATTAGCAACTGCCTGAGCAGCTGGGTAAGCAAAATCGGGATAATCGGTTGAATCGGCTGAAAAAGCACCGAAATCAACGAAATCGTGACCGAGTTCCTTTAAAAGTCCTTTCAATTTTTCCTTATATTTAAAACCGGCGTGATCGCTTGCAATCGCAATTTTCATAGAACTTACAGAATTTAGTTTTAACACTCCTTATCTCAAGATATTACCTTCCTCTTACTTTAATTTTTCCGGTCAATGGAGAGAAAAGGGGTGTTGTTAATTCTTTTTCACCCCCACCTTTATCCTCCCCCGTCAATGGGGAGGAAGTTTTTAAAGAAATTCTTTAACTCTTTTCTCTTTCTCTCCTCTCCCCTTGCGGGAGAGGGTCAGGGTGAGGGGTTCTGTATTCTTTTTTCACGCACGACTTCGCTTCAAATTTTATAAGGCACTGTTATACTCTCACCTATCCAGTCATAGCAACCGCCTGTTATCGCAACCTTCCCATCTTTTATTTTTTTCTTGTTGAAGAAATAATCCTCCTGAGTCGGTACAAGTGTTTCAAGATTTTTAATCCTCTGAATCGCTTCGTTTTCAACGCTTGGGTCATTCTTCTTCGCAAGTTGATAGTATTCAACAGCAAGTTGATAGACAAGCTTATCTGTAAAATCAAGTTTCGTCCAATCCCCACCTTTTGTCGTCTTCACACATTTTGCAACCGCTGCTTCGTAAATTTGCGCTATCTCAATGTAAGGTCTCCCCCAGTTTTTATCCTTAGCCATTGCTCTTCTTGCCCAAACCCTCGCTTGTTCAAAATTATCAAGCTCACGATAACAAACAGCGATGTTTAAAATTATCTCTTTCGCATCAGGATTTATCTTCAGGGAACGGTTATACGCATCTATTGCTTTTTTATATTCGCCCGTGCGTTGATAACAATAACCGAGACGATTCCAATATGTCTCATTGTCGGGATATTTCTTCGCCAACTTTTCAAGATAAGGTATGGCATTACCAAAATCTTCAGCACGAATGTAAAGATTTGCGATCGTCCATATAAGCTCTGTGTTCTCAGGGTCAGATTCAAGCCGTTTCTTGCTTAATTCAATAAGCTCACCTATATCCTTTACGAGCGCTCTTAATCTATCATTTGCAGTGACATTTTGCGGGTCTTTTTCAATCACTCTCCTATAAAGATCAATCGCCCTATCTCTGTATTCCGGGTGCGCCTCCATATTCTTGATGTAAAGAACACCAAGTCGGTCAATATAATAAAACTCCGTATTTTCAAAATCAAGCCCAATTCCTTTCTCATACGCAACTATCGCTTCGCTATCTCTACCAGTATAATAATTTTCAAGCACATATCCCTTGCGAAGGTAATACTCTGAAGCTTTTTCAGGGTCATACTTTATCGCATTATCATAAATTATCAAAAGGGTGTCCGCATAAGCGGTTTTTTTGTCTTGGGGCGCATCTTCATAGTACTTCAAATAAATTTTCTCCATAGCCCTATAAAGCGTTTTAAACCTTGATGGTTGCATCTGCATGACCTTCCATCCGTAAGGCACTGCGCTGTTATAATCCCCAGTTTTAAAATACTCAAAAAACAACGACCAATTCTTCAACACCTCCATTGAATCTTGCGCTGTCCCTTGAGCGAAAACGAAACCCGAAATAAAAAACAATGCCAAAAAGATTTTTTTCATATTTAATCCTCAAGTTTTTGTTTTACAAACCAAATTTCACCTGTATTTATTCCGAGCGAAATTCTCAAAACCCTATCGCTTACGACATCAACCTTTCCTCTAAAGCCATATTCAACAGCAAGATTCAATCTTGTGTCGAAGCTTATCGGAAAACCCAAACCGATGGAAAAGAACAACTCATTTATTTTCGTCTCTTCTACTTTAAGATATGTTTCATTATAAAAAATTCCAAATCTGTAAGATGTCTTTTGAAAGAAACCCGCAGTTATTTCCCTTGATGGTAAAACTTCAATTCCTGCGCCAACCCTTATAGCATCTTTTATCTCAGTTGGATGTTCGCCATTTATTTTAAACTTGTTCCAATTTTGATAATAAATGTCGCCTGAAACTTGAATTCTCTCCCTCAAAAAATAACTCACCCCGAAACCAGCGCGATACGGGAGGTAACCACCAAACTCGCTTATCTCAGATACCGTTGATTGAGAAACGATCGGTAAATAATACTCAATTGTTGATGTCCCTTTCAAGGTCACAGGGCTTGAAAATGTCAAGCCGAATGTCAAGCTGTTTTTACTAACGCCGAGCCCATAAGCAAGCCCTACAGTTAACCCAAGCCCGCTGTAATTTCTTTCCCTTTTTATCGTTGAAAAGAAAAACTCACTACTGCCAAAATTTGTCTCCCAAAAGTTTGTTATAGTGCCAAAAAAATAATCAAGCCGTGCTCCTAAACTAAACTTGTTTGAGGGTTTGAATGAAAAGCCAAAAACAAATGTTGAAATTCCTCCCTCCCCTCTATACGATTGAGAAAAATATCTATCCTGAAGTATTGAATCCTTCTTGACGATGTAATTAACACTGCTAAACGGCATAAGTCCAGTTGTAAATGTTAAGCCAAATTTTTTCCACACAGGGACCGCCATCAAGACACCGTCAAAGTTTCCGCTTGTCAAAAATGTGTTTTTAAATTTATCTTTCAAAGATGTTCCCTCATAAAGATAACCACCGGAGACCCTCACCCTTGCAATTTCACTCCAAAGAGCTGGATTGTATCTATTGATGTAAATTGGGTCAAAAAGGGCAATTCCAAGAGAGCCAAGCCCTGCTGTTTTATCAACCGTTGCAAATCTTAAAATTCCAAGCCCAAACCTTGAATAGACAGACCCACCTCCAAAAGCGAATGAAGCAACCGAAATCAAAAGGACAAAAATTTTAAATTTTGATTTCATACCCAGTTTAAACTCCCGGTTTTGTTGTGTAATAAACTTTTAACTTCGGCTTTCTATCTTTGAAATGAAAGACATAACGGTCAAAGTTGTCATGTTCATTGTAAAATCTTATTAAAACCCCGTTGTTTGGCTCGCCATTTAACCAGCGCTGAACAGGCGTGGTCACCGGGATTATATATTCAAGTGTATCAAGTGGATTTCTCACACCAAGATAATTACCTTCAACCCCACCGAGCGACTTTTTCACAAGCCCGAGGTCAGTTATAAAGCTTGCTATCAGAGAGTCAGTTCCCCTTATGTATCTTTTTTTCTCCTTCAAATAAATTGAAATTTCCGCGCGATTAACGATTATATTTTTAGGCAACTTTGAAATGTCAAATTTTAAAATACTTCTAAGACCAACCCCTGCTTGTACAATGATATTATTCGTATCCGCTATTTCACTTGACCTTGCGATATAACCATCGCTACCGTAAAAAAATCTAACCGTGTCAACGCCACCATCGGCTTTGCCTATCCCAACCTCTAAAGCTGGTGTGAAGAGCATCTCATCAAGAGATTTAAAACCCCATATCACTCCGTTATTTTGTGGCTTTAAATAAAGACCATAATTTTGCCCCATAAACCACTCTCTCACAACGGATGTATCTATTGGGAAATAATTCACCGAGTCGGGAATACCTTCAAATTCGCCAACAACTCTCGCATCGTAAAGCGTATCATAGTAATTTGATAAAACTTTATGGGCGGTGAACTTAGCTGGGACAGTGGTATCACCTATCACAAAATCCGACTTAAATAATCTTATCCGTGATGACTTTATCTGCGCAAATCTTAATGTATCAGGGATGTCAAAGCGAATTAAAATCCCGCACGAGATATTATCATAGTTCCCGATCAAAAGATAATTTGAAGCCGAATTAGATATAAAATTTGTTATGTTTTCAAATTGAACCTCAATTGAGTCCTCATAAAAATTGACATTGAAAAGTTCTTTTTCAGGTAAAAGACCAAAACCGACATCGTTTGGTTCTTTACCGCAGCCGATGATGAAAAGAGTTAAAAAGAATAAAATCAGGTTTCGCATTTTTCTCTTCTCTCCGTTAGACATTTTTTTACGATTTCAATTGCCTCCTTCAAATTCTTAGCGACAAAATCCGGGTCTAAATTTTTATCCCTGCACTTTTCAAGTTCTTCAACTCCGTAACCGGTCAACACGAGTATAGTTGTTGCCCCGGCTGTTTTCCCCGCTTCTATGTCAATGCATCTATCTCCAATTACAAACGAATTTTTCAGATCAATGTTTTGTTCTCTTGACGCTCTTTTTAACATCCCATCTTTTGGTTTTCTGCATTCGCATTCAACTTTGTAATCTCCGTTTCCTTCGGTTGGATGATGCGGGCAATAATAATAAGCGTCAATTTTCGCCCCCTTTTCCGCAAGCAACTCGTCAAGCCGTTTATGAACCTTTTTCAAGTCCTCTTCAGTAAAATATCCCCTTGCTATGCCACTTTGGTTTGTGAAGACGATAACTTTTAACCCCATTTCATTTGCTTCCTTTATCGCTTCAGCCGAGCCATCTATCAAAATGAGCTGTTCCGGGGAAGACAAAAAATTAACATCTTCATTTATCGTCCCATCTCTATCAAGAAATATAGCCAGGGATTGCTTTTTCATTTGACTTTGACGGTCCGAGCTTTTCTTTGAACTGAGACGAGTTTCTCGTAAAGTTCAACATATTTTCTCGCCGAAACGCTCCAGGAGAAATCTTTCGCCATGCCGTTCTTCATCAATTTAAGCCAGACCTTTTTATTCTTGTAAAGATTCAGCGCTTTCTTCAGTGCTTTGAGGAGCTCCTGACCGTTATATTTTTCAAAAAGGAATCCCGTTCCCCTTCCCGTTTTCGGATTAAATTCCTCAACCGTATCCGCAAGCCCGCCCGTTTTCCTCACCACTGGGACAGTTCCATATCTTAAACTATACATCTGATTCAAACCACATGGTTCATACTTTGATGGCATAAGAAAAATATCAGCACCAGCTTCAATTAAATGCGCAAGCTCTTCACTGAACCCAATATGTATCCCAACCTTTTTAGGATATTTCTTCTTGATCCGTTCAAGCATCTCCTCATATCTTGGCTCACCTGTGCCAAGAACAATGTATTGCAAATCAAGCTCCATCATTTTATCAATTATCTCCTCTATCAGATCAAATCCCTTTTGCTCAGCTAAGCGAGAAATCTGAGCAACAACGGGGATATTCTCATTATATTCAAGCCCGAAATGTTTTAAAAGCGCTTTTTTATTCTCATACTTGCTTTCTATCGTTTGAACTCCGTATGGAACTGGGATGAATTTATCGGTCTCAGGACTCCAAACCGAGTAATCAACGCCATTTAAAATTCCAAAAATATCCTTTTTCCTTTTCCTTAACACATCCGAAAGACCAGCTCCAAGTTCATCATCCGAGATTATCTCCTTGGCATAAGTTGGGCTCACTGTCGTTATAAAATCGGCATACAAGATTCCAGCTTTCAAAAAATTAAAACTACCGTTGTGTTGTACCTGCGGGAAAATTTCATCTGGAAGACCCGACTTTAAAAATGATTCCTTAGGGAAGACACCTTGATAACCGATGTTATGTATCGTTAAAATGGTTTTAATCCCCTTCAATAGCGGGTCATCTTTATAAGTTGTTTTCAAATATACGGGAACGAGGGCGGTTTGCCAGTCATTGCAATGAATTACATCTGGGCGCCATCCGAGCTTCCTCAATGTCTCAATGACGCCTTTACAAAAGAATATAAATCTTTCATCGTTGTCGGGATAATCCTTCTTTGTCTTAGGGTCAACATAAAGACCATTTCTATTGTAATAAACCTCGCTTTCAAGGAAATAAACTTGAACCTTCGTTTTTTGACCCACAATGAACGATGCTTTAGCGCTTCCCTTTTGAAGTTTATCTCCAACTGGAATATCCATTTCCTTCAGGCGTATAATCTCATGGATGCCAAATTTCCGCTCGCTTATAAAGCCATATTTCGGCATCATAACTCTTATCTCGTGCCCGAGTTCTTTTATCGCCTGTGGCAAGGCAAAAGAGACATCAGCAAGACCTCCCGTCTTCGCGAATGGAACAACTTCACTGGAGAGGAAGAGGATATTAAAAGATTGAGCCATTAAGGACTCCTTAAATGAATTTTTCTTCAAAGACCTCAAAAATTTTGTTAAAATTTAACAAAAAAAATGCTAATAAACAACCCAAGCCCCTTTCTTTTTGATTTCAAAAAATTTTTAGTATATTTAAAAGGCATTGGAGAGGTGCCCGAGTGGTCGAAGGGAGCCGCCTGCTAAGCGGTTGTACCGCCAAAAGCGGTACCGAGGGTTCGAATCCCTCCCTCTCCGCAAAACTTTTACTTGTCAAAATCAACAAACAACGGAGGGAAAAATGCCAAGGCAAAAATCAAAAAAGTCGGGCGATAAATCTACTAAGACAATAGAGCTAAAAGTTGGACAAAAAGCCCCGGACTTTACACTCCCTGCTGACAATGGCGAGAAAATCTCATTGAAGGACTTCAGAGGTAAAAAAGTCGTTCTCTATTTCTACCCAAAAGATGATACTCCGGGGTGTACAAAAGAGGCGTGTTCATTTAGGGATAATATAAATCGCATACTTGAAAGGGGAGCCGTTGTCATCGGAGTAAGCGCCGATAGCGTTGAGTCACACAAGAAATTCAAAGAAAAATATAACCTCAATTTCCCTCTTCTAAGCGATGAAAAGCATAAAGTTCTGCAAAAGTATGGCGTATGGCAAGAGAGAAATCTCTACGGGAAAAAGTTCATGGGCACAGAGAGAACAACCTTCATAATTGATGAAAATGGCAAAATCGCTCACATCTTCAGAAAAGTCAAAGTTGATGGTCATACCGAAGAGGTTTTGAAAAAACTTGATGAACTTGCTCAAAAAGTCACCGCTTGACAAGTTAAAGCCGTGCTTGAGATACCGAAATTCTATGAGAGCTTTCTCTCAAGAGTATCAAACATCAACTTGAACTCACCCCGCCAGCTCAAAAATGTGGCTGAGATAGTATCCGCAATGTCGGAATATTTCACAAGGAAAAACTTGCGCAAGGAATTCGTCTTCTACGACTACCTCAGCAATGCCGAAGTTCAAAAAGGGTATCTAATTTACTTTACAACGACAAATCTCTTAAAAGTTCACATCCCATTAAACGAAATCGCTCACTCGGGATTTTTCAGAGGAAAGAAAAATCTTGAAATACTTGACATCGGGACAGGTCTTGGGACAGTTGTGATGGGTGCGATAATTTGGATGCATGAGAATATAAAATACTTTAAAAACACCGAGGTCAAATTCGTCGCCCTTGATAAAGTAAAACAAAACATAGACAAATTTCAAGAGAACCTTGAGATTTTCCTCTCCGAACTTAAAAACCACTATCCCAGCTCAATAAAGATAACAGTTGAACCAGCCATCTTTGACATTGAACATGCTTTTGAAATGTTCCATAAAAGATTTGATCTGATAACGGTTGCAAATACGCTTAATGAGGTCGCATATGAAAAAAGGAATAAACTCCTTCGCCTTATCAATGCCGGTGTAAAAGATGATGGTTTTGTAATTTTAATTGAGCCAGCGCTTATGATAACATCGCGAGACCTGCTTGATTTCAGAGATAAGATGCTGAAACTTGGATTTCACATTTATTCCCCATGCCTTAGAAATTCAAACTGTCCAGCACTTGAAACACAAAAGGATTGGTGCCATACCGAAGTGGACTGGAAAAGACCCGAATTCATAAGACAGATTGATCTCGTCTCGGGAAATTACAGAAAGACCTTGAAATTCTCGTACATAGTTGCAACAAAACAAGACATCAATTTGATAGATTACATCGCTGGCGAGAGAAATTTTACAGATTACTTCAGGGTTGTAAGTCAGTTGATAGTTGAAAAAGGAAAGAAACATTGTTATCTTTGCAATGAACTTGGAAGATTGCATTGTATCAAGCTTGATAGAGCAAATTCACCCCAAAATGAAATTTTTGATGAAATTTCCCGCTACGATATAATCACGATGGCGAATTTTGAAAGAGAGGATGAAAAAATTAAAATCACCCCTGAAACACAGATAAAAAAGGTTTTAAACAACGACGGAAAAATCTAAACAAAATCAGAGAGCGAGATAATGAGATTGCTTGACCTTTATTTAAAGGGCGGTTTAATCATGCACTTGATAACAATCTCACTCATAGTGATGATTTATGTCACCATTGAAAAAATTCTGGTGATTAAAAGGGCAAGGGCAAATGTCCGGGATTTTATCGCAAGCATTAAGGGATTGATAAGGACTGGGAATGTTCCGGAGATAATAGATTACTGCAATTCGCACAACACTCCCATTTCAAGGATATTTAAACAAGGGCTTTTGAAGCTCGGATATGGAGAAGAAAGGGTTCGGGAAGCGATTGAAATGGCTGGAAGAAGTGAGGTTTTTATGCTTGAGAAAAGGTTAAGCATACTTGCAACGATTGCCGGTATCGCTCCACTTCTTGGTTTTCTTGGAACTGTAACTGGAATGATAAATGCTTTTATGACAATTCAATCGCTTGGCGGAATTGTTTCCCCATCGGATTTAGCCGGTGGGATATGGGAAGCACTTTTGACAACTGCTTACGGTCTAATCGTTGGGATTCCAGCATATGGACTTTACAATTATTTCGTCACGAAGATAAACCGCTTAGTCCATGAAATTGAAAATGCGACTTTTGAATTCATTGATATACTCGGTTCAGATGAGATAAAAAACAAGCTCAGCTCTTGAAATGAAATTTGAAACAAGGAATAAACCATTAACGATTTTCACATTTGCTTCTCTAACAGACATAGTTCTTCTGTTGCTGATTTTCTTTCTTCTCACATCGTCTTTCATAACTCAATCTGGCATAAGGATTCAACTCCCAAAAGCCGAAACGAGAGAACAGATAAGCGATAGAAACATAATAATCACCTTGACATCAAACGGCGAAATTTATGTTTTTAATGAAAAAGTAGCGAAAAATGACTTGTCGGCGAAATTAACCGAGATTTCAAAAGATCAGAAAGATAAACTCGTCGTTTTACGCGCAGATAAAAGCGTAGCGATACAGGAAGTGATTGATGTTATGGACATAGCGAGAGCAACTGGTTTAACAAGGTTTGTCGTCGCAACACAATTGAGATAAAAGGATGAAGGATATTGAAATAAAATCCGCTTTTTACACCACGGTTGTTTGTCTTGTGATTTTCTTGGTTATGCTGTTTTACAAACTTACAATTGAACCAAAGGAAAGCGTCAAATTTAACGAAGTCATCTTCGCTCAATCTTTTGAAGAGATAAAACAGGATGAATCGCCTGCTCAATTAAAAGCTGGAAGAGGACTTAAAACCTCAATCGCCATAAAGACGACAAATCTCCCAAGGATAAACCTCCCGACGAGATTCACAATTTCAGGTGAGGAAATCATACCATCTGAAAAATTCGCCGAAAAAATCAGCGATATTGAAAAACCTGGGGAAATCGCCGGAACTGGAACAGGACACAAAGGTTTCTTTGAAGATGCAAGTTTGGGTAAAGAGATTAAACCAGAGCTTGGCTCTTCTGAGAGGGGGAAAACAGGTATCGGAGAGATCAAAAGAGATTTTGGCACTGGATTGAAACAATCGCTTTCATATAGAATTGAATGGGAGGGGAAAATAAACCGAACCAAGTTAAAAGGCGAACTTCCGAAATTTCCCGAAGGCGTAAATGAAACAGCAGTGGTGAGGTTTAGGGTTGTGGTTTTACCAGACGGTAGCATTGAAAGAATTTTCCCGATTGAAAAATCAAACCCGGAATTTGAACGTTCAGCGTTTGAGGCATTGATGACTTGGAAATTCAACCCGATTGACCAGCAATTCAAACAGAACGGAATCGTAACTTTCATCTTCACCGTAAAATAAAATGGAGGGAAAATTGGACTGGCTTTGGGCTTTCCTTCTTGTAATTTCAATCTTCGGGGTGATCGCAATATCCGAAATTCTCAGGAGAATTTTTAAATTTGATCCAGAGGTTACAAGGAAAGTTGTTCATATATCCGTTGGTGTAGCTGTTTTTCCAGCGCCGATCATCTTTTCAAGTTCACTTCTTGTGATAGCAATTGCGTTATTTTTCATCGTTGTTAACTTCTTGAGCATAAAAATGCGACTTTTCAAAGGGATGGATTCCGTTGAAAGACAAACTTTTGGAACGGTTTATTACCCGCTTGCTTTTTTAATACTTGTCTTGGTTTTTTGGGAAAATCATCCAGCGATAATTTCAATTTCAATGTTAGCTCTTGCGCTCGGCGATGCTTTAGCAGCTATAGTTGGAGAGAGCGTGAAAAATCCAAAGATATACAATTTGACAGGTGATAAAAAGTCAATCCAGGGCTCGCTTGCGATGTTTTTTACAACAGCACTTATAGTTGCTCTCTCGCTTTATCTTACGAGCGATTCAATCCAATGGTGGAGACAAAATTTGAAACTATCTGTTGAAGAAATAATTTTGATTTCGGTTTTAACCGCTTTGTTTACAACAGTTTTTGAAGCGATCGGTTCATACGGATTTGATAATTTATTCATCCCGATTTCTTCGTCTTTTATGCTTTATTCCCTTGTAGTAATGGATGGATTAAGCCAATTTTCGCTTGCTTTTGCCCTTGCAATTTTAATCGCAGTCATATCTTTCAAATTAAAGTTTTTATCTTTAAACGGCGCGGTTGGTACTTTCATACTTGCGGTTATAATCTTTGGCGTTGGCGGTTGGAAATGGACTTTGCCAATTCTCGCCTTCTTTGTCCTGTCAAGTTTAATCTCAAAAATTGGGAAAAGGAAAAAAGAAAACTTTGATCTTATCTTTGAAAAGTCAAGCACGAGGGATATTTATCAAGTTATGGCAAATGGCGGGATAGCTGGTTTGATCGCGGTTATATATCAATTCTTTCAAAACGAGATTTTCTACTTTGCTTATCTTGGCTCAATTTCAGCAGCTACATTTGACACCTGGGCGACGGAGATTGGTACGCTTTTTTCCACAAAGCCAAGATTGCTTACAAATTTCAAACGGGTTGAACCCGGGACATCCGGTGCAGTTTCGCTTAAAGGTTCGGTTGGTGGGCTTATTGGCTCAATTATAATTTTTTCAAGCGCTATGCTTTGGGTTAAATTTAATTTCGTGCGACTACTTGTTGTGGTCCTTTCCGGCTTGTTCGGTGGATTTGTTGACAGCCTCCTTGGGGCAACTTTACAAGCACAGTATAAATGTAATGTTTGTTCAAAAACGACGGAGAAAAAATTTCACTGCGAGAATCTCACGAGTTTAATCCGCGGTAAAAGATGGGTGAATAATGACTTTGTTAATTTCGTTTGCACAAGCGCTGGGGCTGTGTCAGGGCTTGTCTTGATGATAGTTTAAAAACAAAACCGCAAAACAAATGCCGTTTAAGATAAATGAGGAAATCGCCATAGCCGATGTGGCAATTGAAGTTTGGGCTGAGACGATAGAGGGTCTGTTTCAGGATTCAGGGCTTGCTGTGAGCGAAGTTATGGTTGACACTAAGACGGTTGAGCAAAAGATTGAACTTGACATTTCACTTAATTCAACCAGCGTTGAAATGTTGCTTTATGATTTTTTAAGCGAGATAGTTTATCTAAAGGATGCGAAATCGCTTCTTTTCTCAAGGTTTGATGTTAAGATAAATGAACTTGATCTGTTTGCAAAACTTTGGGGTGAAAAAATTGATAGAGAGAGACATCATCTTAGAACCGATGTGAAAGCCGTGACGCTTTATAGATTTGAGGTTAAAAAGGAAAACGGGATTTGGAAAGCGGAGTTCGTCCTTGATATATGATTGGAAATCTTGATTTTTCTTCTTAACTTTGATTTGACAAACATTTTCACAAATAAATAAACTTCAAAAGATGGCATCAAAATTAATTTTTGAGTTAAGCCGTCCCGGAAGAAAAGGGTATTCCCTCCCCAAAATTGATGTCCCCGAGAAACACATTGAAGATTTAATACCGCCGAAATTCCTACGCTCATCACCACCATCTCTACCAGAGATGAGTGAAAATGAGGTTGTCAGACATTATATTCGTCTCTCAACCTTAAACTATCATGTTGACAAAGGTTTTTATCCGCTCGGTTCTTGCACGATGAAATACAACCCCAAAGTAAACGAGGTGACTGCATCTTTCCCCGGTTTTAGGAATATTCATCCGCATATGGATGATGAGCTTGTTCAGGGCGCATTGCAGATAATGTATGAACTTGGTGAGATGTTAAAAGAAATAACGGGGATGAAGGGCGTCTCACTTCAACCAGCAGCTGGGGCACACGGGGAGTTAACAGGTATATTGATGATAAGAGCGTATCACGAAAAACTTGGAAATCCAAGAAAGAAAATCCTCGTCCCCGATTCCGCACATGGGACCAACCCAGCAAGTGTTACTATTTCAGGTTATACAACTGTGAGCGTTAAATCAAACGCATATGGAACGATTGACATTGACGACTTGAAGTCAAAACTTGATGAAGATGTCGCAGGTATAATGATAACAAATCCAAATACACTTGGAATTTTTGAGAAGGATATACTTCAAATTGAAAAATTGGTCCATGGAGTTGGTGCTTTGATGTATATGGACGGTGCAAACCTTAATGCTCTTGTTGGTATCGTAAAGCCAGGCGACATGGGATTTGATGTTGTTCATTTAAATTTACACAAGACATTTTCAACACCTCACGGTGGCGGTGGACCCGGTTCAGGACCTGTGGTGGTAAGCGAGAAACTTGTTCCTTTCCTTCCGATTCCAAGGGTTGAAAAAAAGGATGATAAATTCATACTAAACTACAATTATCCCGACTCAATCGGAAAAATTCACACCTTTTTCGGAAACTTCGGTATGATGGTCAGGGCTTACACATACATCAGAATGCTTGGAAGCAAGGGACTGAAAGAGGTAAGCGAGAGCGCAATTATAAACGCGAATTACCTTTTAAGTAGGATCAAAGATTATTTTGACAGACCTTATCTTGGGAAGCCGCTCCATGAGTTCGTTGTTTCTGGGAGTAGATATAAACTTGAGTACAATGTCAGAACGCTTGACATTGCCAAGCGACTTCTTGATTATGGTTTTCACGCACCGACGATTTATTTCCCTTTGGTTGTATCTGAGGCATTGATGATTGAGCCAACAGAGACGGAAACAAAAGAAACACTTGACGCTTTTGCAGACGCACTTATAAAAATTGTTGAGGAGATAAAAACAAACCCAGACATCGTTCGCTCAGCTCCTCATACTACTCCAGTCAAACGACTTGACGATGCCTACGCTTCAAAAAATATAAATGTCTGCTTTAAAGAGTGAAAAGAAAATCAGGGAGAAGGTGAACTATAGATTGCTTGGTAGAACTGGGCTACTTGTATCTGAGATCGGTTTTGGAAGTTGGGGCATTGGAGGGAAAATGTGGGCTGATTCGGATGACCGTGAATCAATAAAAGCACTGCACAGGGCGATTGAACTTGGAGTAAATTTCATTGACACGGCGCTTGTCTATGGGGATGGACATAGCGAGAGGTTGATAGGTCAGGTTTTGAAAGAGACGAAAGAAAATGTCTATGTTGCTACGAAGATACCCCCAAAGAACATGGTCTGGCCAGCTTTAAAGGGCACACCATTAAAAGAGGTTTTCCCTTACGAGCATATCATAAATTCAACCGAAAAAAGTTTGAAAAATCTTGGGGTTGATACGATAGACCTCCAACAGTTTCATGTTTGGAATGACGAGTGGGCTTTGATGGATGAATGGTGGGAGGCGATTCAAAAATTGAAAGAAGACGGCAAGATAAGATTTTTTGGCGTCTCAATAAATGACCATGAACCCTGGAATGCAATTCAACTTATCAAAACTGGTCGGGTTGACACAGTTCAAGTTATATACAACATATTTGACCAATCACCCGAGGATGAACTTTTCCCGATCTGCATTGAATATAACATAGGTGTTATAGTTCGTGTCCCATTTGATGAAGGAAGCTTGACGGGAAAGATAACGCCTGAGACACAATTTCCAGAAGGGGACTGGAGAAATAGATATTTCAAGGGCGATAGAAAACAACAAGTTTGGGAAAGAGTGCAAAAACTTGAAAAATTACTCGGTGAAGAAGCAAAGACATTGAGCGAGCTTGCACTTAGGTTTTGTCTAAGCCATGAGGCGGTTTCAACTGTAATACCTGGGATGAGAAAGGTTGAGCATGTTGAAGAAAACTGTTCTGTTTCAGATGGACGGAAACTTTCCGATAGAATGCTTCTTGAATTAAGGAAACACAGGTGGGTAAGAAATTTCTACCGTTAAAATAAAAAACCCGGGCTTTTTGCCCGGGCTTAAATTCCTTAGGCAAATTGCTCAAATAGTTTTTCAAGTCGTTCCTTCTTTGAAAGTTCATCAATGTTGCCGTCAAACTTTGAAACAATTTTATCAAGATTTCCCTCAAATGTAGGTCTTTCCTCGCGATAGAAAATCCCAGTGTAGATTTTATCTTGAACCATCGCAAGCTCAAACGCTTTAAATTTATTCGTCGGGTCATGTTCCGGTGGAATTTCAACCACTCTTTCACGGACGAAATCAAATGTAATTTCCATATTAAATGTTGGGCACGGGGAAATAACTTGGATCACAGCGAATCCTTTATGCTTTGTCGCTTCAACTATAAGCTGAGTTAATTGCTTCGTATTTGATGAGAATCCACGAGCGACAAAGCTAGCGCCATAGGCGAGTAAAAGCATAATTGGGTTGAGTGGCGGTTCAAGAGCACCGTATGGGGTTGTCGTCGTGGTCATCGTAAGCGTTGAAGTCGGTGAAACCTGCCCTTTTGTTAAGCCATATATCGCATTATCAAGGATTATATAAACCATGTCGGGATTTCTTCTTGCGACATGTGGTATATGACCGCCACCAATTGCAAAGCCATCGCCATCGCCACCTATGACGAAGACCTCAAGCTCAGGGTTCGCAATTTTAACCCCAAGAGCTACTGGAAGCGCTCTCCCATGAACAGTGTGAAGATTGTAACCTCTGACGAAATGCGGAAATCGGCTTGAACAACCGATTCCGGAGACGATACTCAATTTATGCGTTGGGATTTTCAGCTCACCTAATGCTTTAATAAACGAAGCTAATACGCCATAATCACCACAACCCGGGCACCAGGTTGGTTTAACATCGCTTTTATATTCAAGCTTCGCCTGCTTTATCTTCTCAATTGCTTCGCTCATTTTGCCACCTCAATAATTTTGTTGTAAATTTCCTCGGATGTGAAAGGTATTCCGCCATAATTGTTCAGTTTTATCGGATTATAATCAACGAATGTGCGCAATATGTTTGCAAATTGTCCGTTGTAGTTTTGCTCAACGACGATGACTTTTTCGTAATTTCCAATGATATTTCTAATTTTTCGCTTCGGTAAAGGATTGAGAATTCTCGGATGATAATGACTCACTTTTATTCCATTCATTTCTGCCTTTTCAATTGCCTCTCTTATAGCTCCGTAAGTTGAACCCCAAGCAACGATCAAAATTTTCGCTCCTTTAACTTCGTAATAATCGTCGTTCTCGTTCTCCAGCTTTTCAGCTAAAACATCAAGTTTTCTAAATCTCTTTTTCTGCATCTCGGTATGAACCTTCGGCGTATAGTTCGGGGCACCGCGCTCGTTGTGTTCAAGTCCGGGCGCAATGTATTCAAATCCGGGATGTCCCGGAACAGCAATTGGGGCAAGTCCCGTTTCGGTTATTTTATAGCGAAGATATGAATTTTGACTTTCATAATCGGGCTCAAGGCGATTTACAACTTCTATTGATTCAAGATTTGGCTTCGGGATTGCCTCCGTTTGATATGCCAGAACTTGATCCGAAAGAATTATAACTGGCATTTGATATTCTTCAGCGAGATTAAACGCTCTGACCGTTTGATAGAAACAATCACTCACATGAGCTGGTGCAACGACAATTCTTGGTGCTTCGCCCGGACCGCCAAAGACAACATGATACAAGTCCGTTTGCTCTGTTTTACTTGGCATCCCGGTTGATGGTCCAGCTCGTTGGACATCAACTATCACGACTGGAAGTTCAGCCATTGAGGCGTAAGTTATAAGTTCAGTCATAAGAGCAAGCCCTGGTCCAGATGTCGGTGTTAAAACTTTTGCTCCAGCATACGAAGCCCCAACGCAAGTTGCAAGAGCTGAAATCTCATCCTCATTTTGGATCACTTTACCACCGAACTTCGGAAGGTGTCTTGCGAGAAATTCAAGAATTGGAGACGCTGGAGTTATAGGATAACCGACCGCAACTTTACAACCTGCTGCTATTGCTCCAAATCCAATCGCTTGATTGCCAGATAATATCACCCTTTTATCTTTTCCCTCAGGTTTTCCAAGGCGAAACCTCTTAAGTTCATCAAGATATCTTTGGGCATATTCAACACCACTTCTGAAGGCATTCAAATTTTGCTGAAGTAGTTTTTCGCCTTTGCGCCTAAATTTATCAGCGATCTGCTTTTCCGATTCCTCAATCGGAATACCAAGCACAGCACTTAAAAAACCCGTTGCAACCATATTCTTCGCAAGGTGTGTCCCAGATGCCATCGCAAGCTCTTTAAGCGGAACCTCATACTTTTTTCTTGTGAAGTTATCCAACGGCTTACACTCAGCTGGATCGTAAAACAAAACACCATCTTCAGCAAGTGCGCTTGAATAGTTATCAAATGCTTCCTGATTAAAAGCCATCAAAATATGGAGCTTATCGCCCATGGAAAAAATATCATAGGGGCTGACGCGAAATTGATACATCGCAAGTCCACCTTTTATCTCAGCGGGGAATGTTCTAAAAGTAAAAACACGATAACTAGACCTAGCTGCAGAATATGTCAAAATTTCCCCAGCGCTCATCACACCCTCACCGCCTTCACCACCTATTCTGACTACAACATCTTTAAGGTTTCCATTTTCTGACATTTTCGTCCTATGTTCTTTTTGTTTTTACGAGAATTTACTCAAAAAAGGGAATAACTTCATAATGTAAGACGAGATAACGCCAAGTGAGTTCGTAAAAATTAAAACTCCAAGTATAATTAAAATTACACCGCTTACGATTTCAACGACATTGAGATATTTTCTGATGCGTGCAAACCACTTGAAAAAGAAATTTATGCTTAAACTCGTGATCAAAAAAGGAATCCCAAGCCCAAGCGAATAAACCGAAAGAAGCAAAACACCCTGTTTAACTGTTTCTTGCTGAGAAGCGAGGACAAGTATCGTTGCAAGGACGGGTCCAATGCAAGGTGTCCATCCGAAAGCAAAAGCAAACCCGACCACAAAAGCCCCTAAAAGACCGAGTGGTTTCCCGCCAACTTTCAATTTCGCCTCATAATTCAAAAATTTTATCCTAAAAATGCCCGTCATGTGAAGACCGAAAAGAACTATTATAACGCCTGCAACTTTTGCAATCACATTCATATTCTCTGATAGAAATTTTCCCACCGCTGTGGCAGAAGCCCCAAGCATGACGAAAACTATTGAAAAGCCAAGGACAAAAAACAACGAACTTAACAAGGTTTTCAAAAAAAATCTTTTTGAACTTTGGGATTCTTTAAGCTCTTCAAAAGATAAACCGGAAATGAAGGAAATATACCCCGGGACAAGAGGTAAAACACAGGGGGAGAGGAAAGAAAGAATCCCAAACAAAAAGGAAGTAAATAAACCAACATTTTCCATCTCGTCAAATCTCCTAAATTTGATAAAAAAACCCGCCCAATCAGGCGGGCATTGAACTACTCCTGTTTTTGTTCCTCTAACTGAACGACATTGACCTTAATTTTCACACTCACATCTGGATGAAGCTTTATCGGCACCTCATATGACCCAAGCATTTTTATCGGCTCATCAAGCAGAATCTTTTTCCTGTCAACTTCAACACCGAGCTTGCCTATTTCATCAGCTATCATCTGCGCTGTTACAGAACCAAACAAACGCTCGTTTTCTCCGGCTCTCATCGGAATTGTTATCTCAAGACCATAAAGTTTTTCAGCAAGCTTTTGAGCGTTTAATTTTTCCCTTTCAAGTTTGAATGCCTTTTGCTTCTTCTCCGTTTCAACCATCCTTATATTGCCAGGTGTAGCCGGCAAAGCAATTTTTCTCGGAATTAAAAAATTCCTCGCATAACCATCCTTTACCTCTACAATATCTCCCATCCTCCCGAGATTTTCATAATCCTGGCGCAATATGACTTTCATCTTTACACATCTCCATTAAGTTTTACAAAAATTACTTCACAGCTTCAGCAACGAACGGAAGCAAAGCCAAATGTCTAGCTCGTTTTATCGCTTTTGTCAACTGACGCTGATGCATAGCGCAATTTCCACTAACCCTTCGTGGAATTATCTTGCCCTGCTCAGTCAAAAATTTCCCGAGTTTCTTCTCATCTTTATAATCAATGTATATCTCACCGGCTTCGCAGAACCTGCATATTTTCTTCTTCCTTAACCGCAATACTTTTTCGCCATTCTCAACCATAACGATAATATGTTAAATTTATTTTTCAATTAAATTTTTGGACCTTCGTTTGAAAGATACTTGTTCAAAGCATCTGATTGCTGTCCTGATGATTGCTGTGACTGTCCCTCATTGTCGCCCGATGATGCAGATCTCCTGTCAAGAAATTGAATTCTTCTTGCCTTAATTTCAACAATTGTCCTCGTTCTACCGTCAGCTGTTTTCAAATTCCGGCTCTGTAGCTCTCCTTCAACAAGCACTGCGCTTGACTTTCTCAATCTTCCTCTGCAAGATTCGGCAAGTTTGTTCCATGCGACAACACCGACGAAACAAACATCCTCTTTCCATTGTCTCTTGCTATCCCTGAACCTTCGGTTTGAGGCGATAGTGAAATTAACAACCGGTGTCCCTTTCGTTGTCTGACGAAACACCGGGTCTTTTGTTAAATTACCAACTATGACAACACTGTTAAGCTCAGGCATTTTGAGTTCCTTTGCCATAGATCGCTCCCTCCATCATTAAGTTTTACATAAAGATTTTTTTCAAACGAAACCTTTATTCTTCATCTTCAAACTCTTCTTCCTCTTCCTCAGCTTGAGCAACCGACTCAACATTTCCAAGCCCGAGATGTTCAATCGTTATTCTACCGCGTCTTTTCTCCTGTTCTTTCGCCTTAAGAGCCTTTTTAGTCACGACAACGGTCAAATATCTCATAATGTTCTCATCAAGCTGAAAAGCCCTCTCAAGCTCACTCACAATTGTCGGTGGCGCAAAGTATTCAATATACACATAGAAAGCGCTGTTCTTCTTATTTATCGGATACGCCAATCTTCTTCTACCCCAACGCTCCAATAAAATTATCTCTCCGCCTCGCTCCTTTATAAAATTCTCATACTTTTTTATTATCTGCTCAATTATCGGATCGTCAAGCGAAGCATTGATCAAAAAAGTTGTCTCATACCAGCGCCTTGAGAGCATAGTTTTTGGAATTTTTCTCGCCATTAAATTTCCTCAATATGGTCATTTTTGTTTTTAATTTGGAGTATCAAATTTCAACTTAACCTTTCTATTAAACTTATTCATCGCTTTTAAAACGCCCTCGGAAATAAAGCACAATGTCGCTTCAACCGCAAGCCCGATCATATCATTGACAATACCAATCTCATCCTCATCAAACTTTGACAGAACAAAGTCAACCATATTCTTCATCTTGTCGGGATTCCCTATTCCACATCTCAACCTTGGGAATTCAATGGTCCCGAGATGATAGATTATTGAATAAAGTCCATTATGTCCGCCATCGCTTCCCTTTTGCCTTATTCTTATCATTCCAAGTGGTAAATTCAAATCATCACATATCACAAAGACATCGCGCACATCAACCCTATAGCGCTCAACAACATCCTTAACCACAATCCCACTGTTGTTCATATAAGTTAGCGGTTTGATCAACATCAATTCTTTACCTTCATATTTCCCCGGACCGATTAAATAATCGCCTTTTCCTGGTTTAAGCGCTATCCCCAAATTATCCGCTAAGGCATCAACAACCATAAAACCAACATTATGCCTCGTCATCTCGTATTCTTTTCCGGGGTTTCCAAGTCCAAATATAGCGATCATAAATTTTAAAAAGAACTAATTTCACTGAGATTGTTTCTCTTGTTGAGATGGTGCGGTTGGCTGTGCCTCTTCAGCTGGTTTAGCTTCTTCAACCTCACCACCTCTTGGCGGAACGACCGCCACTACAACAGCGAGTTCATTTTCAAGAATTTTAACATTCGGTATCTTCAAGTCCTTAACATGAATTGCATCACCAATGTCAAGGGCGCTTATATCAACCTCAATATGTTCAGGTATCGCATTTGCTGGGCATTCAACTTCAACAGTGTGAAGCAGGTGTTCAATTACACCGCCCTTCTCAACTCCAGGCGCTTTCCCAACAAGGACAACTGGGATTTCAAGCGTCACAGTAGCTCCAGCCTTCAAGCCATAAAGGTCAAAATGAATTGGTTTATCAGTGACGGGATCAAATTCAACTTCTTTTAGAATACACTGAAACTCCTTCCCATCTCCAAGTTTTAATCTAACTACATGCGCTTCAGTTGTATAAATCAACTTCTTAAGCTCAGCCTCTTTAACAGCTATTGGCAATGGCTCATCCCCAGGGGCATAATAAATCCCGGGGATTTTCCCAGAACGCCTTAATTGATTTGAAGCGCTTTTGCCTGTTTTTCTTATCTCCGCATTCAGAACTATTTCCGTCATCTTCCTTAAATAAAATTAATTTTCAATTTCAAATAAAACACTCAACGATTCATTGCAATGTATTCGTTTTATTGCCTCGGCAAATATCCTCGCAACTGATCTTACCTCAATTTTTGGACTCTGTTTCCTAAGAGGGACAGTATCGGTTACAAGAATTTTTTCAACAGGTGCGTTTTCTATCTTTTCAATCGCATTTCCAGATAAAATCGGGTGGGTGCAAGCTCCGTAAATCGCTCTTGCTCCTCTATCTATAAGAGCCAAAGCTGCGTTTACAAATGTCCCGGCGGTGTCAATTATATCATCAACGATGACAACCACCTTTCCTTTAACATCACCGACCACATTCACCACCTCCGATTCGTTCGGTTTCAATCTTCTTTTATCTATGAGCACAAGTTCAGCATTTAACCTTTTCGCATACCCGCGGGCGAATTTCACACCACCTATATCTGGTGAGACCACCACAAAATCCACATCACCAACCATCTCCCTTATTGCTGGAACTAAAACGACAGCGGAATAAAGATGATCAAAAGGTATATCAAAAAAACCTTGAATTTGGGGAGCGTGTAAATCCATTGTCAAAACCCTATCTGCACCCGCAACGGTGATCAAATTTGCGACAAGTTTTGATGTTATCGGTACCCTCGGCTGGTCCTTCCTGTCCTGTCTGGCGTAGCCGAAATAAGGTATAACAGCTGTAATACGACGAGCTGAAGCTCTTCTTGCAGCGTCAATCATAATTAAAAGTTCCATCAAATTATCCGAGGGTGGGAAAGTTGATTGGATTATGAACACATCATTACCACGAATGTTCTCAAGATACTTAACCCAAATTTCACCGTCACTAAAATTACGTATCTCACAACTTCCAAGCGGTTCTCCGATCTCCTCAGCTATTTTCTCAGCAAGCTCTCTGCTTGACCTTCCAGAGAAAATCTTTAGATGACTCATCACTCTATTTGTTACTTTTCCATCGTTTCAAGCAAGTCAATAGCAAAGATAAAAAAAATTTGCAAATTAACCAAACACAAACTTGCTGGGGCGGGAGGATTCGAACCTCCGAATGGCGGCTCCAAAGACCGCTGCCTTACCGCTTGGCGACGCCCCAGTGAAAGAACCTCTCCAACGGCACTATTAATATAATAAAGAAAACGAAATTTTTCAACTTGTTTTATCCCTTTTGTTAGATGTTATAACCGTCCCAATCCCAGAAAAAACCCTCAAAATAGTCGCACTTATTGAATCAACCATCGCAAAAAACGCCCCTTCCCTACCCTCAGGAATACTCGCAAGATTTATCGCACTTAACAACCTCGCAAAAAATGAAAGAGCGAATAAAATGTGAAGATTGATAAATTTTAACCCAAACAAATTTAAAGAAAAATCCTTAAATAAAGTCGCAATGTATCCACCAAGAGTTGAAGCGGTAAGATAACCAAAACCAGAAAGTATTGAGACAACCGCAACATATGAAGAACGGCTTTCCTTAGGTGACATTGATATCTGGAGACTAAACGCTGCAAGATTGAAACCGCTCCAAGCTATCCCAGTGACAATGGCATCAAGGTAAAGCGGGATGTGAAAACCAGGAGTTGCGATTAACCAGAAAAATGGGATATAAACTATATTTGAGGCGTTAAACATAAGAACGCTTTTCGCACCGAACCTATCAATTAACCTACCCCACCAATGTGAAAATAAAATGTTAAGCGTCATAGTCAACATATTGAAAATGGCTATTGTGGTAAAACTTATCCGAAGATTGACTATCATGTGATAAGCCATAAAAGGAGCGGACAAACCAATTGAAAAATTCCATAGAGCAAAAAACTTGGCAAGTTTTTTAAAATTTTCATCTTTAAACGGCTTCAAAACCTCATCTTTAAAAGAGCCCATCTGAACGAAATCAAACTTAACATCGGGATGATATTTAAAAAGAAATGTCGTAACCACACCGCTCAAAAAACAAATTGAACTACTAACCAGATAACCCATCCTTATATCAACTCTCTTAAGCCAATCAATCACCCCAGCCGTTATGAGAAAAATCAGCACATTTACAGCATTATTATAAGCGTTTCTCACTCCAAAGTATTTTCCCCAAACTCGCCTCGGTACAATCTCACTTATCCATGTGGTCCAGATGTTTGCTAAAACCGTTCCAGCTGACGACGAAATGAAAAGAACGACAAGGAAAATTAAAATTTTAACCTCGCTCTTTACATCAATAAACGGAAGGAATATCAAAACAAACCAAATCCAGCGGTTAAAAATGCTTGCTGCTATTGCGAGCTTTTTCGGACTTTTATATTTTTTCAAAAGGTAAGCTCCGAGAAATTGCATCGTCTGCGATATAAATGGGATAGCTCCGATTACACCGATTACAAACTCATTCGCACCAAGTACCAAAGCATAACCTGTCAAAAACGCACCGGTTGACAAAGCGATGAAAACAGACGCAAAGCTTCCCTCAATTATTGAGTATTTCATCCCCTTGCGAATTGAATTGAAATCAAGCGCGGACATATCCAACTATTTCCGAGCGATTATTAATTTGACAAAATCACCATAAACATCTATAACTTTCTCAATTACAACGCCAGATTCAAGTGCAATTTTCAATGTTTCCCTGTTTATATTCTCCCCAAAAATTGAGGTGAAGTTGTTCACAAGATCAAAAACTTTTGAAAGGAATTTACCCCCTGGTCTTACATGTTCAAGCAAAATCAACCTTCCACCCGGTTTCAAAACCCTAACCAATTCCCTGAAACCATTTTCAGGATTTTCAACCTCGCAAAAAACAAATGTTGCCAAAACCGAATCAAAAAAATCATCTTTGAACGGCAAGGACTCAACCCTTGCAGAAACAAAGTAAATTTGACCGTTAAAATTCTTCGCTCTTTTAACTGCTCTTCTCAGCATTTCAAATTTTGGCTCAACCGCAAAAACCTTAACCCCAGCTGGATAAAATTGAAAATTCAACCCCGTCCCAACTCCAACTTCAAGTATTCGCTTTCCCTCAACAAAGCTTAATGTCTTCGCCCTCAATTTCTCCAGACCGAATTTTTCAATTGGAAACATAAAAACATCGTAACCGAAAGCGAAAATTTTACCGCCGAAATCTTTCAAAGCCATCCGTTTTGAATATACCATTTGATTGTCCTTTCCATCCCTTCTTCAAGTGAAACTTTATGTCTAAATCCAAGTTCCTTTTTAGCTTTTTCAACAGAGCAAGCCCAGTTTTTCTGTCTGACATCTTTTATCTTCTCAAAATTCAGCGGTGAAGCTTTCCCGAAAACTTTACATATCGTCTCCGAAACAAATGAAACCGAATATAAAATTGGTGCTGGGATTTTAACTCTCAAAACTTTTTTATCAAGGGCTCTCAATATCGCCACCTCTACATCCCTCCAAGTGTAGATTTCATCGCTTGAGATAAAATAAATTTCACCTGTTGATCTCTCACTTTCACCCGCAAGTATAAAACCATCAACAAGGTCGGAAACATAAACCAAACTTAAAATCTGATCCGATGGCAAAACAATTGGGAGAACGCCGAATTTTATGTATCTAAAAATCTCGTAAGTGTAAGTATCGCGTGGACCATATACCGATGGCGGTCGTATTATAACGATCGGAAGCTTGTCCTTGAAAGAAAGCGCAACTTTCTCCGCCTCTGCTTTGCTTTTACCGTACGAAGTAATCGGATGATATGGGGTGCTTTCGTCAACCGGGACTTTATCATACCCAGGACCAACAGCTGACAAACTGCTCGCAAGGATAAATTTTTTCAAATTTGCGCTATATAAACTCGCCTCAAGCAAATTCTTCGTCGTCTCAACATTCCCGCGATAGTAATCCTGATAATTCCGTCCCTTTGTCACACCAGCAATATGATAGACATAATCAACATCTTTAAGAACTGTTTTAAGAAAACCAACATCAAACAAACTCCCCTTCACAACCTCCACATTTTTTCCCTCAAGCCATCTCAAATTACTCGTATCCCTGACAATACATCTGACCTCGTAACCACGCTTTAAAAGTTCATCAACGAGATGACTCCCGATAAATCCAGTTCCTCCCGTTACAAGTGCTTTCATTTTGGAAAATTTTTTATTTTTTATCCGCAACTTGCGGTGGTTGCCACTCACCCCTTGACCATTTCACAAGCTCAACTTTCACATTCCCAACGGATGTCTTAAAGTATGCTCTTATCGGAATCCGCGCTGAATCATCGGAATAATAAGACACAAAATCACCCGTCACACCCGCTATATCCTCTGCGACAAACGGGACAAAACCAGAAATCTTTTTGGTCCTTATAAGCGAACCGGAAAATTTTAAATTTGAATTCTCATTATGAAAATTCACCTCCACATCCTTGACATCAAGTTGAATCAAAATCGGCAAAGTCAATTTTTGATTTGACCCTGAAAGTTTCCTCGTCAGATAAAACGCGGTGATACCGTTGTAAAAACTTCTCGTCCCTTTTTCAGTCACTTCTATAATCTCACCCGTTTCTAAATCCTTCTGAGTGGCGACGATTTTATCTCCCTTGCGCTCAAATACAGTTACAACTTTCCTGCCTTTCTTCGTCTCGTAAATCAAAAACCTTGCATCAAGGAGTGAATCAATTTTAAATTCGCTCTCAAACTCATAATGAACACTTATGAAAAAAAGCCATGGGTTTGAATCCATTTTAAAACGCGACTTAACATATTCGCCGTCCGTCTCCGTCCAAATTTTTATGCTTCCAAGGTTTATAAACCCCCAGAAAGCGTGATATTCAAGATATTCATCTTCAACTTTGAAACCACCTTTTGACGAAGAAATCGCACCAATGCTCAAAAATAAAAGCACAATCAACAAAAACCGAAATTTCATACCTTACTCAACTTTTATTTCAACAGCCCATTTAAACTTGACTCCTTCTTTAAGAAAGATCGGGAAAACAACATTTAAATTTAACCTATTGAAGCCATTTATCAAATTTTCAACTATCGGCGGGATAAACACAAACGGTTTAAACTTCACCTCAAAGCCCGAATCATACAACTTTGCGTTCTCACTTCCTTCAAAAACCCCAACATCTCCAAACCACGAGATCGCAAAATTTTTAAATCTTAAAAATGTCAAATCAAAATTCAAACTTCCACCTCTTGTTATCGTTGTGCTGTCCCTGTCAAAATATCCGCGCAAATTCAAACCGCCCTTCAAGAATAAATTCGCCTTCTCGGAAAATCTTCTGTCTAATAAGTATAACATTCTAAATTGCTGATTAAAGAAAGTTTCATATGGATTTGCGAGGAGATAAAATTTTTCCTGAACTGGCACCTGACCGTAAGACCTTGCAAGATAAAGTCGCGTTGAAAACTCGCCCCATTTAAAAGTGCTTGATTGCTTCAGCTCAAGCGAGATGTTAGTAAAATTTTTCGCGCTGTTTGCTGTTGTCGTCTTGAAATTCAAAACGCCGTTTAAATTCAAATTGCGCAGTTGATGAAATGCATCAACTTTCAAACCGACAGAGTTAAAGTTTCCCGCCTCCCAATTCATCCTCAAAAATGGCAACTTGTTCTCAACAAGAGAAGTATGCTCAAAGAAAAAGGTAAAGCGATAAAACGGCGGTATCGTCAGATATTCTCTCACATCTTTTGCGATATCAAAGTAAATTCTCCTCAACCCGTGAAGCTTGAAAACCTCAATTTCAAACTCGCTCAATCTCCCCAAAACTTGAAGCGTATTGTTTTTATAACTCCCAAAATAATCAAAGTTTTTAGTCCTCGCATTATACCATGCCCCAAACTTCGTCTCATAAAAATTGAAAAGATAAGCACCGTTAAAAATCAATCCCAACCTTATCCCATCAACTTGAGAGAACCAAAGTGAAGGTCTAAATGTCACCCAATACTTATCAATCGGCGGATTCAAGTTCGTCTGCTCAAGAAACTTCAACTGGACTTTGTTCAATAGCCCAGTTCTGTTGTTCAATCTATTGATGTCCCTTAACTTAAAATCACTGTCAATCTCAACCATTTTAACTTCCTTATCAAATGCGATTTCAAATTCATAAGTTGGATTTACCCAAAACCAAGGAGGAAGAACTATAGCCCCGGGCTCTTTTTTAGGTTTAAGTTGGATGTCAAGCGGTATGATGACCTTTTGATAAGTGCCATCTTTGAAGTAAAAGTAAAGGTCTATCGGCATAACAATCTCACCGTAATTTCTTAATCTCACCTTTGCGATATATTTTCGCTTGCCGTTGTCTGTTTTCCATTTACCTTCAAAGCTCTCAATTCCATAGTCACATTTCCTTGTCGTTTTAAGCCACTGATCAAAGAACCAATCAAGTTCCATACCGCTGACAATTTCAGCAACCCTCTCAAAGTCCTTCGTCGTAGGATGTTTGAAAGCCCATCTGTTGAAGAACTCTTTCATAACCTGATCAAAAACACTATCTCCAAGGACATATTCAAGCATCTCAAAAATAGAAGCACCTTTGCCGTAAACCGCATTTGTATAAGTCACCGATTCCCTGAAAAAATCCGAATGGAAAAGAACTGGCTCTTCAAAACCAAGAGATGAAAACCTCACATAATTTTTATACCCACCGTAAATATCTGACTCGGGTCTTAAAAATGATTCAATCCCGGAAAAATCTTTCCATTTTTCGCCGAGGAATTCCTTAAAAATTCGTGGCGTGACAAAACTCGCTCCACCTTCATCAATCCAAGCTTCTTTGGATTCATTGTTTCCGATCAAACCATAGAACCAATTATGTCCTATCTCGTGTGCGAGTATCCCAATCATGCTTGTCCTTGACCTTCTTCCCGTTATCATTATCAACATCGGATATTCCATTCCGCCATCACCTGCTTGAGCAACGGTGAAACTTTTATATGGATACTTGAAAAACCAATCGCTGTAAAGTTTTATTATCTCCTTCGTGAATTTTCCCGCTTCTCTCCAGAGATTATAAACATCGGGCTGATAAAGTAAATGAACTACGACCGTATCCCCCGCAAGCGAAAGCCATGTTATCTCGTGAATGTAATCCCTATCAGCAACCCAGGCGAAATCGTGGACATTTTCAGCTTTAAAATGCCAAGTTTTAAATTCCCGTTTTGTGTTTTTCTTCCACTGTTGTGGGAAAATAACTGTATCAACAGCGCCAAGTTCATAACCGCACATAACTTCATCTGGATTTTGAATTACGCCCGTTGCCCCAACGAGATAATCCGATGGCAAAGTTATTTTAACATCAAAATTACCCCAAACACCGTAAAACTCGCGTTCAACATATTGATTCGTATGCCAACCTTCAAAATCATATTCACATATCTTCGGATACCACTGAGCCATACTATAATCAATTCCCTCGCGATTGTCTCGCCCATTTCTCCTTGTTTGTTTTGGGATTTGCGATTCAAATTCCATCTCAAGACGAACACTTTGACCGGGCAAAAGCGCTTTTTTAAGTTTTGCTCTCAAAATCGTATCAAAAACATCAAACTTAATATCTTCTCCATCCGCCTTTAAATACTTAACATTCGTCCAACCGTATTCCTCGGGTTTCATCCCTCTTATTCTCTCACCAAGCCTATTTCTTATAACATCACCGCGAACCTGCATTGAACTACCTGGCTTAAAAGCATTTAAGTAAAGATGATAATAAATCTCGTAAAGTGTATCTGGCGAATTATTGTAATACAGCGCTATTTGTTTTCCACTCATCAAATGTGACTTAACATCAAGTTTCACTTCAATAAAATAATCAACCTTCTGCTGAAAATACCCGGGTCTTTGAGCAAAGGAAATGTTTATCAGCAAGATGAAAAGTGATATTACTCTTCCCATGTGAACGCTTCCGTTATCTTTTTAATCTCTTCTTCCGTCAACTTGAACTCAACGGCGCCTGCGTTTTCTTCAACCTGTTGTGGGCTTCTCGCACCAACTATCGCTGTTGTAATCCCTGGCTGTGAAAAAGTCCAATTAATTACAAGCTGTGCCAGGGTTACATTTCTCTCCTTAGCTATCGGTTTTATCTTCTCAAGTGCATCAAGAACTTTTTTCCTGTTCTCTGGTTGGAACCAAAACTGCCTTTTTCTCAAGTCGCCACTTTTAAATTCAGTATCCATGGTTATCTTTCCGGTAAGAAGACCCTGTTCAAGAGGGCTATAAGCGAGGATTGAGATTTTGTTTTCAATGCAAAACGGGACTAAATCCTTTTCAATCGTTCGCTCAAGTAAATTGTACTTAACTTGATCGCTTTCAACTCTTACATATTTAATCGTCTCTTTCATCAAATTCACATCAAAATTACAAACCCCGAAAGTTCTTATCTTCCCCTGTTCCTGAAGCTTGACCAACGCCTCAAGGGATTCGTCAATTGGTGTTGTCTTATCTGGCCAGTGAATTTGATAAATATCAATGTAATCAACGCCAAGCCGTTTCAAGCTCCTTTCGCACTCTTCAATTATTGAATTTTTCCTCAAATTTTTATAAACATGATACCTTCTTCCGTTGAAATATGTATCAAAGAAAAATTCACCTTCTTCCTTATCCCAGCGAAGTCCGCATTTCGTGGCGATTACAACTTCATTTCTTTTACCTTCAATTGCTTTACCGACGATTTCCTCACCAAGTCCAAACCCATAAACAGGCGCGGTATCAATGCAGTTCATCCCAAGGTCAATCGCCCTTTGAATTGCTTTAATTGCAAGTTCTTCGTCTGTTCCTCCCCAAAACCATCCTCCTATAGCCCAACCTCCAAATGTTACAACTGGGATTTTAATGTCCGTTTGACCAAATTGCCTATATTCCATAGCTCTTTTTAAGCTTTTGTTTTTGATATATTGTAGCCGTAAAGCCAATATGCAACAACATTGCTTTTATTTCTAACTGAATGAACCGCACCGCGAGGTATGAACCACTCATCGCCGGGTTTGAGCTCCGCGATCTCACCTTCACATTCAACTTCAAGCGTCGCATTTAAAGGGGTTACAAGTTCATCCGTATCATGGACAAAATCTTCCCAACTTCGCCCAGGCGGATCAATCCAAACATCACATGTGAAACCTCGCTCTGCCCATTCCCTTTCAATTTCCTCTTTCCCTTTTCCAATCCATTTTCCACGCTCAATGTAAAGCATTTTTCAAGGACTTTTTTGAAAAAATTTAAAAATAAAGACCAAATCAAGCAAAATTCAGAATCTCACCCCGATTTGTAAATATCTATCACCTTATCCGCAAGTTCATTAAGGTCCGTCCTCTCATCAACATCAATCCAAATTATCCTTTTGTCTTGCCTGAACCAAGTCAACTGCCTCTTGGCGTACCTTCTTGAATTCCTTTTTATCAGATAAATCATCCTATCGTAGGAGATAATCCCATCAAGGTAATCAAAGACCTCCTTATACCCAACGGTTTGAAGTGCGTTGAGATTTTTGTCATAACCAAGCTCCCTTAATCTCTTAACTTCATCAATCAAGCCCTGTTCTATCATCATATCAACCCTTTCCTCAATTCTTTTGTAAAGTTTTTTTCTATCCCAGTTTAACCCGATTTGAACCGTTTCAAAGTTTATCTCTGGTTTCATTTCAGATTGAAGTTGTGATATTGGCTTCCCCGTCAAATAATAAACCTCAAGCGCCCTTATAACCCTTTTTAGATTGTTCGGGTGAATTTTCTCAGCCGATGCAGGGTCAACTTTCTTCAACTCCTCGTAAAGCACCCCTTTACCGAGTTGTTCGGCTTTTCTATAAAGTATTTCCCTTAATTCCCAATCACCAGCTGGACCCTCAAAGAAACCATCTATTAGCGACTTAACATAAAGACCAGAGCCACCAACTACAATTGGGACTTTCCCTCTTGAAAATATATCTTCAATTATCTCCCGTCCTCTTTCTCCAAAAGCACCAGCGTTAAATTCCTCATCCGGGTTCAACTCGTCAATAAAATAATGTTTTACCCTCTCTCTTTCTTCCTTTGATGGCTTGGCTGTCCCGATGTCCATATACCTGTAAACCTGTCTTGAATCAGCCGAGATTATTTCCCCACCGATTTTTTCAGCAACTATAATAGATAATTTCGTTTTCCCCGATGCAGTTGGACCAACAATAGCAAGAACTTTCCTCTTCATGATAAATTTCACCTTCCGTTGTTCCTGAAGCCATCCTCTCCCCAACCTTCCTTTCCGATGAGAGGGACGAATTTAAAACCGAACTTCTTCTTTATGTCAAGCTTGTCCTCGCTTACCTTTTTAATTATGTAAAGCTCTTGAACATCAAGATCGCCAATGGGTATCACAAGTCGTCCGCCAATTTTAAGTTGTTTGACAAGGGACTTGGGTATCCTCGGAGCTGCAGCCGTGACAATTATACCGTCATAAGGGGCAAATTCACTCCAACCAATTGAACCATCACCAACCATTCCTATGACATTATATCCGAGTTTTGAAAGTTTTTCAAGTGCTGTTTTTAAAAGCTCTTCAAACCTTTCAATTGTGAAAACCTGAGCTCCCATCTCAGCAAGTATCGCTGCTTGATACCCGGAACCAGTCCCCACTTCAAGTATCTTATCACCTGGTTTAGCCTCCAACGCCTCTGTCATAAAAGCAACCGTATACGGCTGTGATATCGTTTGCGAACACCCTATCGGCAAAGCTGAATCTTCATAAGCGTAATTGATCAACGCCTCAGGAACAAAAAGATGCCTCGGGATTTTTTCCATCGCCCTCAAAACATTTTCATCCCTTATGCCACGCTTCCGAAGTAACTCAACCATTGCTTTACGCTCATCTTCAAACTTTCCCAACTCTAAACCTTGCCTCGTTTATTTTCCCAGAAAAAACTTTGAAGATAAATTGAAACGAACTTGAAAGTGTCCCTCACATGTTTTATATAACTTCTCTCCCCGTTGTAAATCGTCTCAATATCAACAAAACCAACTTTGAAACCATAAAGCAACGCCTTTATCAAAAATTCACTCTCAAAAGCAAACCCATCGCTTTTAGCATCAACATTTTTTATAACATTAATCCCGATCAACCTAAAACCACACTGACTATCAGGGACTTTTATTCCCGTCCTAAGCGAAATCAAAAGCGATGTCGTCTTATTTGAAAAAATTCTCTCAATCGGCATCCCCTTTAAATTTTTCATCCTATTGCCGATGACGATGTCAAACCCATCTGCATACTTTTCAAAAAACTTCGGTATTTCCTCAGGATTGTGTTGCAAATCGGAATCAAGCGTTAGCACCGCATCATAATTTTTTGACTTCGCAAATTCAAATCCCGTCTTCAATGCCCTTCCCTTCCCAAAGTTTCTTCCATGCCTGATGACATTAACACCGAATCCAGAAGCGATATCAACAGTTCTATCAACGGAACCATCATCAATCACAACGACATCACTGACAAATTTCAAAACTTTCTCAAGCAATGTTCCGATTGCTTTTTCGGAATTATATGCCGGTATTATGGCGCAGATATTATTCACCTTGCGAGACCTCTTCAAAAATTTCTTTCGGGGATTTGTCTATAGCTTGCAATTCAAGGAGCAATTTCCTCTTCAAGCCCTCGGGTGAAAGACCGCGAGTCAATTTACCACCTTCGGCAAGGGATATAGTTCCTGTTTCTTCACTTACCACGATGACGACCGCATCGGAAATTTCACTTAGCCCAAGAGCAGCTCTGTGCCTTGTTCCGAGCAAAAAATTGCCAATCTTTGACTGTGCGCTCAAAGGCAATGTACAAGCTGCAGCTTCAACTCTATCCCCTGAGATTACAACAGCGCCATCGTGAAGAGGAGACCTCGGGAAAAAAATCGTTAAAAGAAGTTCCTTTGTCACCTTCGCTTGAATTGGAACGCCCGTCTCAATTATTGATCTTATCCCGGTTTGCCTTGGTATCACAATCAATGCTCCAAATTGTTTTTGCGACATCTCGGCAACTGCTTCAATTATCTCATCAATGACAGCGGTAACGCTTGGCTTAAAAACAAGGCGAAAAAGCGGATTATTAGCAACAAGCATCAAAAGTCGCCTCAGCTCGGGCTGAAACAAAATTATAAAAGCAAGAACCCAAACATCACCTATAAATCTCAAAAGCCAATTCATCACCCTCAAATTTATCAACTCCGAAATAAAAGAAAGAAAAACCAAAAATAAAAGCCCTATGAAAATCTGCGCAGCTATAGTCCCCCTCATCCAAATGTAAAGCTGGCGAATAAGCAAACCCACAATGAAAATATCAATAATGTCAATCAATGTCAAACGCAAAAAACCTATTTTGACAAGTTCAATCATTGCACTTGCTTTAATGCTGTTTTCTTTATCGCATCAACTATCCTAACGACACGAACCATCTCCTTGACATCGTGAACTCTAACTATATTAGCACCGTTCCAAACTGAAATCGCAACCGCTCCAGCTGTTCCCTCAAGTCGTTGATCAACCGGCAAATTTAAAATGTTGCCGATGAATGACTTCCTTGAAACGCCAATCAAAATCGGATAACCAAGCGATTTAAACTCACGAAGTCGTCTTATTATCTCAAGATTATCAATCAACCTCTTTCCAAAACCAATCCCAGGGTCAACGATTATCTGCTTTATCCCCGCACTCAAAGCTAAATTAACGCTTTCAGAAAGATACGAATAAATTTCGGATATGACATCCTTATATTCTGGGTTTTGTTGCATTGTTTTCGGCGTCCCCTTTATATGCATCAAAATAACGCTCGCTTTATATTCAGCGACAACTTCAGCCATCTTCTCATCAAACCTTAACCCACTTATATCATTTACAATTAGAGCGCCATTGTCAAGCGCTTGCCTTGCAACCTCCGACTTATAAGTATCAATTGAAATCGGAACTTTTGTACGCTTTGCAAGTTCCTTTATAACAGGTATAACCCTCCTTAATTCCTCTTCAATTGGAACTGGGTCTGAACCCGGACGAGTTGATTCGCCACCTATATCAATTATATCTGCGCCATCCTCAATCATCTTCAAAGCATGTTCAAGCGCCAAATCAAGCGTGAAATACCTTCCGCCATCCGAAAACGAATCAGGCGTCACATTCAAAATCCCCATCACATAAGTCCTCTTGGAGAAATCAAACTCAACATCACCAAACTTATAGATCAAATCATCCCCGGAAAATCCATCAATTGCACGGGACAATTTCCCCGCAAGTTCTTTCCCTTCATCTGAAAAATTGCCCAAAATGTTCAAAAGGTATCTCAAATTTTCCCTCTTCATTGAGACCATCAAATCCCTTCTTCCATTTTCCCTTGCGGTTGAAACAAAAACATCCCCATTCAAATGCCTTGCAACTTCACTTGAAACAAAACTTGCAATGTCGTCGCTTACGCCTTCAATTTTAAAATTTACATCCAGCAACTTCTCAAGCACAACTTCCGAAGAAAAATTTCTATCAATTTCCCCGAACCTTGAAATCTCCTCTGCGACTTCAAATTCATTTTTCAAATCAAGTATCCTAACCCTCATGCTTATCACCGGGTTTTATTTTCACTTTGAACGAATTTCCAAGCTCTTCTATTTCAAAATCAACCTCAAGAAACTTTTTTATCGTCTCAATGTTCGTGAGAAGATGATTTGTAATTCTTGGCGTCATGAACTCTGAAACGCCATCAGCAATTGAAAGTGGAAGCAAAATCTGATCAGCCATGTGTTCATCAATGACGGCGCCAGAGGAGATAAACCTTATAAACTTTTCGCACGCCTCTTCTGCAACAATTTCGGCTCTTTTGCCTCTTTCACCGAGGTTCGTATAACAACAAACCGTATTTTCAAAAACTCCCGTTATCGCTATTGTAGTATTTTTTGAGTATGATTTGAGCTCATCAACTATGACTTCAACATCACCATATTTTTTTAGAACTTTTTCAGCAGCTTTAGCCTGCCTTTGCGCAACCTCATCCGTTAGATTTGTATGCGCTGAATAAATTTGAATCTTTAAAAGTTTCCCTCGCTCAACGAGTTTAATTGGCTTTATCCCTTGTGTTGGACTTATCACTGCCTTTATCTCACCTCCACCGTGTGGATAAAAGCCGGCTTTTTTCATCTCTACTTTTATCTTCAAACCGACTCTTTCCATAAAATAGACCCAACAATTTTTGATATAATCAAATGTCGGGCTCCAAGCCACATGCGTTCCACCAATTATCACAAGCGTTGAAGTTCCATCGGAAAAAGACAAAGGAAGGTAAAGCGTTTGCAAAACAAGAGATGTTGAGCCAGCTGTTCCGATATCAAATTTGAAATTTCCAAACTTTATACGCGATGGATAAAATCTGATGCGATTTGACTTCAAGTAAGCACCTTCAACGACAGCGTCAGAAATGACAGCGGATGACTCAATCGCCTTTAAATGTTGCGGTTGAATCCCGGGGTTTGGTCTATTGGCTCGGATGTTTATCATCTCAAATGGTTTCAAGAGCAAGACGGAAAGCGCAAGTGAAGTTCTCAAAACTTGCCCTCCACCTTCACCAATTGCACCGTCAATTAAAATTAACCCTGTTTCACCTTTAACATTGACGGACATATCTTATGCGGAATGAAATTTTTAATCAGCTACTTTCTTCAAGATAAAAATAAAAATTTGCCATCAAAAATAAAAAAGAGCGAGCCAAAGCTCGCCCCCTTCAACATTACTTCTTCGGATAAGGTGGCACAGGTGGAAGTTTCTTCTCCTTCGTCTTCAGCTCTTCAAGTATAAGTTCAATTGCTTTGTTAAGCTGTTCATCAATACCGGCATATTCCTTTGCAGGGTCATTATCAACATAAACATCCGGTTCAACTCCATAACCCTCAATTATCCAACCCTCTCCCTCAGCACCATAGACCGCAAACTCCGGCTTATTCAAATATCCACCATCAACAAGGGGCAATGTCCCTCTGATGCCTATCACACCTCCCCAAGTTCTCTTGCCAACGAGTTTCCCAAGTCCATACTTTTTGAATCTATACGGGAATATATCCCCATCCGATGCTGAAAATTCATCAATTATACAAATCTTCGGACCGTAATGCATATCCCTCGGGTTTGGCGTCGGAATTGTATATCTTGAGATACTCACCATGGCTATTTCCCTGCGCAAACGCTCAATTATCATCGGCGAAACATTTCCACCGCCATTGCCCCTGACATCTATTATCAATGCTTTTTTGTTAAGTTGAGGATAAAAATGCTTAACGAACTCGTTTAACCCCATAATTCCCATATCAGGGATATGGATGTAGCCGACTTTTCCGTCCGTGGCTTTGTTAACTTTTTCTATGTTGCTTTGGACCCAGTTGTAATAATAAAGTCGGGTCTCATCACCTATCGGAACAACAGTGACCTCCCAACTTCCCTCCTCTTTTGGCTGAGAATTAACACGAAGTTTCACCTGCTTCCCGACCGTATTTACAAGCGACTCGTAGATATTTTTCATCTCCTTAACCGACCTACCATTCACAGCAAGTATGTAATAACCTTCTTTTACATTAACCCCGGGTTCTGTCAAAGGTGACCTTAGATTTTTATCCCAATTTTCACCTTTCAAAATTTTCTTTATCCTGTAATAACCCGATGACTTGTCCCTTTCAAGTTCAGCGCCAAGCAAACCCACCTGCGTCTTATCTATTTTCGGGAGGTCGCCTCCGCCAACATAAGTGTGACCAGCGTTTAACTCCCCGATCATCTCACCAATTATATAAGTCAAATCCGCACGATGATTTACATACGGTAACAAAACCTCATACTTCTTTTTAACTGCGTCCCAATCAACACCGTGCAGGTTCGGATCGTAGAAAAATTCACGCATTTGTCTCCAACATTCATCAAAAATTTGCTTCCACTCCGCCTGCCTGTCAAGATTAACTTCAAGCCCAGAAAGGTCAAGTCGATCTTTCAACTCAAGCTTTGCCTTCGGCAAATCAACAATTGCGTATGTCTTTTCCCTGACAACAAGCATCTTCTTCCCATCAAACGAAATAATAAAATTATCAAACTGACCGATCTCCGTCTCTTTTTTCTCCTTCAAATCATACATAAAAAGCGTCGGTTTCTCATCCTTCAACCCTCTCCTTATGTAGTAAACTTTGTCTTGAACATAACCAAGGCGCGTATAATTTGACGGTGTTATCGGCAAACCGACAATTCTGTCTTTAATCCCATCAAGATCAATTACCACATTAACTGGACCTTTCTTCGCCTCTGGCTTTGCTTCCTCCCTTTGTTGTTCTTGCTTTTCCTCGCCCGCTTTAACTTCATCGCTTGTTGGCTTAAACGGCGACTCAACACTCTTTGAAAGCAAAACAAGATAAACCCTTGCCATATCTTGATAAACATGATTGAACTCGGTTCTTCCGTAAATTGGATTAAAATCCCTGTCCGAGACAAAAATTAAATACTTTCCGTCAGAGCTGAAGATCGGACTGTAAGATGCATACCATCCATCCGTGACTTCGTATGATTTATCTTTTTCAAGTGAATAAAGGTAAATTTTTGAAAGTCCTTCCTCTTCCGGCTTAACATAAGCAATCCATTTCCCGTCAGGTGACCACGCATATTGCCTTATCTCCCAAACTTTTGACTGTGCGACATCTTTTATTTTCTTCGTTTGAATATCAACATAGCGCAATCTCAATTTTCTATCCGACCACATTATTTTCTTCCCGTCTGGTGACCAAGCAAGTTGATATTTGTAAGTATCTTCTCCAGATGTTATTTGAATTGGCTTTCCACTGCCATCTTGAGGGATGATGTAAATTTCGTCTTCCCCAGTCGCATCTGAAATATAAGCGATATATTTACCATCTGGAGACCAAACCGCATCACGCTCGTGGACCCCGGATGTCGCAGTCAAATTTCTCGTCTGTCCCTCTTTAGCTGGAACTGTGAAGATATCACCACGGGCGACAAACAAAGCCCTCTTTCCGTCAGGTGAAATATCATAATCGGTTATAAAATCGCTAACTTTTATTACTCCACCACGACCATTCAGCATGTCATCTGCAATTATGATTGGAACTTTTTCAACTTTCTCCGTTTTAAGATCAAACTTGTAAATATACCCGGCATATTCAAAGACGATCGCATTTTTCCCAATTGACGGAAACTTAATGTCATAGTCCTTGAAATTCGTCAACTTCCTCGTCTGTTTCGTTTTCAAGTCATAGACATAAAGATTCATCCTTTTATTCTCATCCCTGTCGGAGAGAAAATAAATTTTATCGCCATACCACATCGGGATAATATCTGAGGCGGGGTTATTCGTTATATTTTCGGTCTTTTTCGTTTCAAAGTCATAAATCCAAATGTCATCTGCCATCCCACCTCTGTATCTTTTCCAGGTCCTGAACTCACGAAAGACCCTGTTGTAAGCAAGTTTCTTCCCATCTGGGGAGAAAGAGCAAAAGCCACCTCTTGGTAATGGCAATTCCTCAGGGATATCTCCTTCAAGCGAAACCTTGTACAATTTTCCCTGAAAAGCATTCCAACTTCTCATCCTTGAACGGAAAACAATATATTTACCGTCGGGCGTCCAACACATAACGATATTGTTCGGACCCATTCTGTCAGAGACATCGTCACGCTCAAGCGTTGCGGTGTAAGTCAATCTACGGGGAACACCACCTTCGGACGGCATCACATAAACCTCCGTATTTCCATCATATTGGGCTGTGAAGGCGATATATTTACCATCGGGCGAAAAACGAGCGAACATTTCATAACCTTTATGACTTGTCAACTTCCGAGCAATGCCACCATTTGCGGAAACGATATAAAGATCACCCGCATAAGTGAAAACAATCTGTGAATCATAAATTGCAGGGAACCTGAAAAGACGAGCTTCGTTTTGGGCTAAAATTAAAGAGGTGAACATAATGAGGAGGATAAACAAGGAAGGTAAATATCTACGCATAGCAAGACCTTATTTTGTTTTGTGTTTTTTCAATTAAAATGACGATTGCATAAACTATATTGTTCCCTTGAAAATAAAAAAGGGGCGACTAAATGTCGCCCCTGAAATTGAAGCTAAAATCACCTACCAACCATCAGATCAACAACTTCTTTAAATGCCTCAGCTGGAATTTTCGGAATCTGATATTTTCCCTGAGCAATGGATGTTGTCGGCAACTGTATCCCAGGTAAAGACATGACATCAACATAAGGTATATTCGTACCGAACTTTGAATTTATCGCCTTTATAAATTCATTCGCAACTATACCATGCCCACGCGATGATGGATGAACCCCATCTAGGCTGAAAAGCCCACCAGTTATATAATCTGTTGTAAATTTAAAACCAGCGATTTCAAGCCCATGCGCTTTAACATCATTTAACTTTGAATAAATATCAACCCTGACAACTCTACCCGCACGAGCTGGATTTGCCACAACGGTATCAATTATCGTATTGAACTTTTGAATAGCGCTCCTTGCAACCGCAACCTCACTTGCATCAAGCACATATTCATCTGGAAGTGGTTTCCCGGCGTTAGGCAATTGATTAAACGGTGGAACATTTGGAAGCCCATAACCGGTCGCTATCAAAGAACTTGCAGGGAGCAAGACAAGGTCACCAGGACCAAGTTGCGCTGGTTGTCCCCCTTTTATCCCAATGAGTGGAATCGGTCTCCCTTGTTGATCCAGAACTGGCTGACCCGTTGTAGGGTCAACGATAAACCAAGGAATCGTCGTGAAGAAAGGTATCACGGTGACATCGGGGATGTTCGCAACAGCTATTTTCACGGTTGAATTGATTTTAAGAAGGGAATCAATCGCCTGCCTGAAAAGAAGTTGAAAGATGACATCAGGCGTTGGAAGTTTCCCAGTCGGGTCAGTGCCTCTTGTTCCACCACTTGAAGCATAACCGAGGACATCGTTGTTCCCCATCCAAAAGATGACAAATGTCGGATTTAACGCCTTCGCTTGATGAAACATCGTTGGTCCAAATGCCTTGCTCCTTAAAACGATTTGGAAAAATGGATTTTGACGAACAACTGATTTCGCTGCAAAATCCGTCGTATCAAAAACATCATACAATATAGCACCAGGAACAGCGAGATTGTTAAACGGTGCAGGATGAGTTGAGTTTTTCGGAGCCCCCGTCACCGTTTGCTGTTGAAGTGAAAGAGGTGAAAGTGACCTCAAATATAACCTCGTCCCTATTCCCGGTTCGCTTATCAACGGTTGAACGAAATTTACATTCCCACCGATTGAATTGATCTGTTTAACTATCAAATTTGCGTATGAATACTGTTGCGCACTTTCAAACAATGCACCATCCTGAAAACCAGCTGTCAATGAATTTCCAATCGCAACGATCCTTGAAAAATCAACTTTCCCAAGCGACGGAGGATTTCCAACCTCTGAGAACTCCTCACAAGCATAAAAAACAAATGCAAGTAGAAAAACGAAAATAATCGGCAAAAGACCCAAAATTTGACTTTTCTTTCTCATAGCGGAAAACCCCGTTTTAGTTTTGAATTAAAAAAGTTTATACGAAATGTTTATCCCCAAAAGATGAGCACTTGCATTATAAACCCCATCAAATCCAACAACCGTTCCAATGACCTCCCTTTGTTTGAACCTCACAAACATATAACCAAGATCAACTGTTAAATTACCCATCGTATATCCAGCCCCGAGTGTAAATTCCCATCTGTCAGCATCTGGAAGAGATGGTTCAACATATTTATCATCAATTGGATTTTGATCATAAGCAATTCCACCTCTCAGTGCGAAATTCCCGAGGCGATATTCAAGCCCAGCCCTGTAAATTGACGCATTGTGATAATATCTCTCAAGCTTTTGGTCCTTTTGAGCGCTTGTTTCATTTTCAAAATCAATCTCAACAACATCATAAGTTGACCACCTTGTGAATTGATAGGCGAATTCAACTGTGAAGTCCTTTCCTGAAAATCCAACACCAGCCATGACTATATCTGGCATCTTAACGCTTGTCTTTATATTGCCCCCTGGAAGTAGCGGGTCAAGGACAGCTGGCTTTTTAAACTCAGCCATGCCGGAGTAATTAACTTTAACTTGAGAACGATATGAAAAACCAAGGGATATAAAATCAAACTTCAACAAAGCACCGAGGTTATAACCAACGCCAGTACCGCTTCCTTTCAACTTGACATCAACCTCGGGGTTAAATGTTGTGACTTTTCTCGTCAGAGTGACGGTTGAATAAACATAATCAAATCCGAAACCAAGGGAAAGCTTATCCGAAAACGCATAAGCAATTGTCGGATTGATATAAAATGTTGCGAGGTCCGATTGAACCGTGATTGAACGTCCAACCCAGTCCTCGGGCCATTTTGAGCCAAGCCCGTATGGATTGAAAACGCCAATCCCAAAAGCAAGCCCGCCTTCCAAGGTGTGCGTCAAGTAAAGATTGCTCGGGTAAAAAACTTGTTTAACCATTTTACTTTCTTGTGTTGTGTTAAGTTGATAAGGACCGCGAAATCTGGCTGAGGGAAAAATAAGCGTTGTCCCAAGTGAAAGATTTGTCCCTTTCAAATAAGCTAAACCAGCGGGATTGTAAAAGATGCTTATCGGGGCATACGATGTAACAAATGCCCCAGCCATACCGGTGGCTCTTGCGCCGTGTTCGTTAATTTGGAAGCCACCTGAAAATACCAAAGTTGGTAAAACTAAAGATAAAACAGCAAGGGTTAAAATAAATCGCATATTTCCTCCATTTTTTGTTTAGTTTGAAGAAATTTTCAACAGTTCTGCTCCCTTCTCAACCACTTCACCTTCATTCACAAGTATTGCTTCAATCGTCCCCTCAACATCACTTCTGATTTCGTTTTCCATCTTCATTGCCTCAAGAATTAATAGCTTGTCCCCAATTTTAATTTTCATCCCGGGCTTGACGAGAATCTTGGTTATAAGCCCGGGCATAGGTGATTTCAAGATTTTCTCGCTTTTTTCTTTATCAAGGTAGGTGCTTCGGTAGGAATCTATCAACTCTTGAAATTTATTCAAGACCCTACACTCATAATCAGAAATTGAATCAACCAAATTGATCGTTTCCCCATCAAAACTAAAACTGAAATTAAATACTTTGCCATCTATTGAAAGGGTTATCTCATTTTTTGACAGGTTTAAAATCTCAACCTTAAACTTTTTCCCCCATATTTCCGCCTCAAACTTCCCTTGTTCCCTTTTCTGCAAATCAACATCAAAACTTAAATCATTAACAATTACCTTCATTCGCTTCTCAAGTTGTATTTGACGATTTAAATATAACTCAAAAAAATCACTATGTCAAGTGTGCTCTGCGCCACACCCAAAATTCTTGACTTTTACCTAAAATTATATTAACTTTGAATTGAAAATAAAAAGGTCAAACGCAATGAAGAAAGCACTTTTTTTAATTCTCGCACTTGCCTTCGCTATTTCAATGGCTGGGACTGTGGTTGAATACTTCACAGCGCAAAGCCAAAATGATAATGTCGTAATTCGCTGGAAAACATCCGATGAAACAGGGGTTCAAAAATTCGTCCTTGAAAGAGGCGTAAATCAATCAAGTGAATTTGCAAAACTTGCTGAAATTCCACCGAAGGGTAGCAACTCAATCTACGAATATATTGACGCATCCGCTTTTAAACAGACAGATAACATCTACTTTTACCGACTCCAAGTCGTAACGAACAATGGCTCTTTTTATGTCGGTCCGATAACGGTGCTTCATAAGGTCTCAAGCGTAAAGAGAACCTGGGGAAGCATCAAAGCGATGTTTAGATAATCACGCAGAGCTTTTTGAATTTAAAATTTTCATTTCTTAATTTAATCCCGACCTCGTGTCGGGATTTTTTGTTAATAAACGAATTTGAAAAATGCTTAAAATAAATAAACCGATAGTTCTTGCATCCGCTTCACCAAGAAGACAAATCCTTTTAAAACAAATCGGGCTTAAATTTATTGTCCACCCAAGCGGTGTTGACGAGGACACAATACAATCAAACTCACCCGCAGATCATGTCCTGACCCTCTCAAAGAAAAAAGCAATGGAAGTTGCGAAAAACTATAACGACGCAATTGTAATATCAGCCGATACAATAGTCGTCCTTGACGGTGAAATAATAAATAAACCGAGGGACTCAAACGAAGCGATACAAATGCTGAAAAAACTCTCCGGAAAAACGCACCAAGTATATACTGGCTTTACAATACTTGACACCAAAACTGGGAAATTCATCTGTGACTTTGAAGTTACAGAAGTTAAATTCAGGGAGCTAAGCGAAGAAGAGATAAAGGAATATGTTGCGACTGGCTCACCACTTGATAAAGCCGGGGCATACGGAATTCAAGATGATTACGGCGCCGTCTTCGTCGAGAGAATAAACGGATGCTTCTACAATGTAGTCGGTTTCCCATTGACGAAGTTTTACCTTAGAATGAAAGAATTTCTCGCCGATGATTGAAAACCTCCACAAAAAAATACTTGCATCAATCTTCGTTGGCATACTGATACTTGCCATCTTATCTTTCTATGCGAATGTCGGTGACTTAATCAACGCAATTAAAAACTTCAATTGGCTCCTCATCGCTCCAATTTTATCTCTTTCAATTCTGAATTATTTAATCCGCTTTGCGAGATGGGAATTTTATCTGAAGAAACTCGGTATAAAAATTTCAACCTTCAAAAGTTTAATCGTCTTCATAAGCGGTTTAACTATGTCCGTCACCCCGGGAAAAATTGGGGAAGCGTTAAAATCATACTTGTTGAAGTTAACGGATAATGTTCAAATATCACGCTCTGCCCCGATCGTCATAGCTGAAAGATTAACCGACTTTTTAGCGCTTCTTCTGCTTGCGCTCTTTGGCGCTTTTTATTTCAACTACGGCAAAGGGGTAATTGCCGGCGTCGGAATTACTCTTATCGCCGGGACACTCGCTGTAAGTAAGAGGGAATTTTTCAACTTTATTTTGAATCGGACAAAAAAACTAACAGGTGTCAATCTCTCTCAAAAAATTAACACAGCGTTCGACAGCATAGCTGAACTTCTAAAAATTAAAACTTTGATCCCAACCGTCCTTATTTCAACACTGTCATGGTTTTCTGAGTGTATCGGGTTTTACTTAACGGTAAAGGCATATCTTGGCGATTTTTCGCTAAACCTTGCCACATTCATTTATTCTTTTTCAACAATCGCTGGCGCTATATCAATGCTTCCCGGTGGTCTTGGGCTTACGGAAGGAAGCATGACGGGATTACTCATCATAAATAAAGTTCAGAAGGAAACAGCGGTAGCTGTCACCATCATAATAAGATTTGTGACGCTTTGGTTTGCCGTGGGTCTTGGGTTAATAGCACTCTACATTTTTCAAAAAAGATTTGAAAACTTTAAAAAATGAAAGCAAAAGTTAAAGAAAGCGCTCTTTACATAAAAAATCTAATCGGCGATTTCAATCCAGAGATCGCAATAATCCTTGGCTCAGGGCTGGGTGAACTCGCCGAAGAATTTGAAAATAAGATAAAAATCAAAACCGAAGAAATCCCAAACTACCCCCGACCAACCGTTGAAGGTCACGCTGGAAATCTCGTCTTCGGGAAATTGAACGATGTCCGTGTTTTGGGATTTCAAGGAAGGATTCATTTTTACGAGTCCGGTGAGATAGAAAATGTAATCTACCCGGTGCTCGTCGCAAATGAACTCGGCGTGAAAATTCTAATTGTGACAAACGCAGCCGGTGGATTGAACAAAAACTTTAAACCAGGTGACCTTATGGTCATAGCTGATCACATAAACTTTATGTTCTTAAATCCACTCTTAATCTTTCCACAAAATTTAAAAAGGATGAATCACCCGGCATACGACGAGAGATTGAAAAAAATCGCAATTGAAACTGGAATTGAACTCGGGATATCAATTCGTGAGGGGATTTACTGTGGAGTCAGAGGTCCAAATTATGAAACACCAGCCGAAGTTGAAATGTTAAGAAAAATCGGTTGCGACGCTGTCGGCATGTCAACTGTCCCCGAAGTCATAACCGCAAATTTCCTCGGGATGAGAGTCCTTGGAATATCCTGCATCACAAACTATGCAGCTGGCATAAGCAAAAACAAACTCTCACACGAGGAAGTCACAGCTGTAGCAAGCAAGGTCAAAAACGAATTCTCGCTTTTAATCAAAGAGGTGATTAAAAAAATAAAACAAATCGGCATTTGAGATGAAAATTTATGTGGTGTTGCTCTTTACGGTCTTACTTGTCGGTTGTAGCACTTACCAAAACCAAAAATTAAACGGCTTGGAAGAATCGGAAGCGATTGACCTTTCCGGGAAATGGTTATTTAGAATAGGTGATGATGAAAAATACAGTGAGCCCAAACTTGACGAATTCGGATGGGTTGAAATCAAAGTCCCATCTCAATGGGAAAAACAAGGTTATAACTTTGATGGCGTCGCCTGGTATAGAAAACACATCAAAATCCCCGGGTATTTTAAAACGAAAAAAATTTACCTCTACCTTGGGAAAATAGACGATAACGACAGGGTCTATTTCAATGGGGAACTCATTGGGTTGACAAACGGATGGACACAGGAGAGAATTTATTTTATCCCGAACGACTTGATAAAATATGACTCCGACAATGTGATTGCAGTCAGAGTTGAGGACAAGGGTTTCGGTGGTGGAATCTACGATGGTCCTGTTATGATAATTTCAAGAGATGAACTTTGGAAGTTTAAAAACGAAACAAAAAAATTCGCTTCCGAGCAAGAATTTAACTCCGTATTCCTCACGGTTAAAATAATGGATTCGCTTTTGACAACGGGACGCTTGACATCATACCTTGCTTTCCTAAGCCCGAAGTATAGGGAAAATGAAAAGACATACACGCTCTGGAAAAGAGACCTCGGGCAGATCAGCGACTTTTTAACGCAAAACAGATACTCAATTGACTATGTTGACTTCAAGGTTTATCACTCGCCTGAAAATGATAGTGTTCTTGTGGCTGATTATGTTCGTTTGATAAAAGATACTACCGGAAATTTAAAATTCAGCGATGAACAAGTAAGATATTTCAAATATGAAAATGGTTCGCTCCTTGAAATTGGAAACAGAAGCAGATTTTTCAGAGCGAAATTTTATTCAAACTGGTTAAAGGAAGAAAGGACATTTTTCGTTTATCTGCCACCAAGCTATGATGTTGACATCAGCAAAAGATATCCAACGCTTTACCTTCTCCATGGCTACGGCGGAAGCGATGAGTCCTGGAAATATGACAACATAAACGCAATCGTTGACAGTTTGATAAGAATTGGGAAAATCGTTGAGATGATTATAATAATGCCCGACGGTGACACTTCATTCTATGCAAATACATACGACAGAAAAAAAATGTATGAACAATACATCACAGATGATTTGATATATTATGTTGATGCAACATTTAGGACGATTCCGCATCGTGAGACACGCGGGATAGATGGTGTGTCAATGGGCGGATTTGGAGCGATGTCCCTTGGCTTCAAATACTTTGATAAGTTCATCAGCATAGGAAGCATGATGGGTGCATTGGAAGTTCCCTTTGAAAGGGTCAAAGATAAAAAATACATCCACGGCGGTGACTCGCTTTACTGGAAATCAATACAACCGACAACGATAGCAGAGGGATTAGCAAAAGAACATTTTGACAGCTTGAATATATTCTTCTATGTTGGAGATAAAGATTGGCTCAGGGACTCAAACATAAAAATGCACGAGATACTGAAAAGCAAAGGAGTTCCACATATTTTTAAAATTTATCCCGGGGAACATAATCGCGACTTCTGGTTCTCGCACTTTGCGGAAAACCTTGTGTTTCACTCAAATTCATTTTACAAGAGCAAATATGTGAGAATAAAAGAAAAACTTAAAACACAATGAGAAAATTTCTTCTATTGCTTTCTTTGGCTTTTACCTCTTTGCTTGGGCAGGACTTAAAACTACAGATAAACCTTGCTGGTGAATGGCTCTTTAAAACTGGGGACGATTTGAAATGGGCATCGCCAGGAATTGACGATTCCAAATGGACAAAGTTAAAAGTTCCAGCGACTTTTGAAAGCCAGGGATTTGAAAACTATGATGGTTTTGCTTGGTATAGATTACACTTTGATGTCCCTTCTAATTTGATGACACAAGAGCTAATGCTTCTGCTTGGCAAAATTGACGATGCAGACGAAACATATTTAAACGGGGTCAAAATCGGTGAAACGGGTAAATTTCCACCAGAACGAAAAACTGAATGGACAACTTTAAGGGTATATGAAATTCCAAAGGGCTTGTTAAAAGAAAAAAACAATGTCCTTGCAGTTAGGGTCTGCGATTTTGGTTTTGACGGTGGAATTTACAAAGGACCGATCGGGATAATCTTAAAAAAAGATTTTAAACTCGTCGTGAAAGAAAACACCAAACCACATCGCTCAATAAGCTCACTTGTTTCAAGCAATGGCTTTGGAGCGATAATTTACAGCGCCGAAAAACATCAAATCATCGCATTTCATGAGCATATCTACAAAATAACATCAGATAAAAAAGTGACGCAGAATCTAATTTACGGCGCAAATTTCACAGTTGAACTCAACGGTCAAAAATATAACCTCTCTGAAATCCCTGAAGATGAGCTTGGCTACATAAACGGAACTGGTATAATCTCAGCAAGTTATAAAAAACTTGGCGTTCAAGTTTTCTACTTCATGACATATCAAGTCAATGCCCCGGTGATGGTTGCAATTTGCAAGGTGAATAAAAAATACAAACAAAGCAAAATTTATTTCAACGCCAACACACTTTATGGACCGATTTCATCTGAAGATGAAATAAGCGATATCATTGATTTTCAACAAATGAAACTAAAAAGAGCCATACGAACGAAATCCGTCAAGAGAAGCGATGGAAGTGGTGGGGATATTGAAAAACGGGTGTTCATCTCCATACCGATAGATGAACAAAACGAAGAATTCCGCAAGTTGACGGAGAACGAAAACATTTTAAACGATGAGATAAAGTTTTGGGAGAAATTTAAACGAGAACCTCCACTTAAATTGACGCAGAAAGAAAAAGAACTTTTCAATCAATCAATCGCGATTTTGAAAATGGCTCAATGTCGTGAGATTGGAAACTCCTACGGTCAAATTCTCGCTTCTCTTCCCCCGGGCGAATGGACTTATACCTGGGTAAGGGATGGTTTCTATGCGATCAATGCGTTAATTGAACTTGGCTATTTCAATGAAGCTAAATCAGCGCTTGAATTTATGCTAAAGGCAAAAACCGGTTTTTACAAAAAATTCATCCACAAGGATGGCAAAGATTACGGCGTAAAGAAAGATTACAAGATAACCGTCTGCAAATACTACGGTGATGGAGTTGAAGAATCAGACCATAACGAAGATGGACCAAACATTGAGCTTGACGGATTCGGGCTTTTCCTTCAAGCTTTTGCTAATTATGTTGAGAAGTCAGGCGATGTTGACTTCGCGGTGACATATTGGGATACATTGACAACGAAAATCGCAGATGTAATCATATCTTCAAGGGACAAACTCGGAGTGATAAGAGCTGAATCAGGACCTTGGGAAAGACATCTACCCGGAAAACATTACGCATACACGACGATAGCTGGGATAAAGGGTTTAAAATCCATCGCAAAACTTGCTGGGATTTTAAAGGACAAAACCGCAGAAAAGTTTTACAATTCCCTCGCAGATTCAATGCTTTCTGCATTCTTGAAATACTTCGTTGATGAAAATCATGTCATAAAGGGAACGCTTGAGGCAAGATCAGAAACCGACCACGAATACTTTGATGCAAGCGTTGTGGAAGCCATAAACTTCGGGCTCATCCCACCAAACGATAAAATTGCAATAAATACAATTGAAGCGATAAAGAAAAATTTGAAAATTAAAAATCGTCTCGGCTTTTTCAGAGTTAACAACGGTGATTGGTACGATAGACAAGAGTGGGTGTTCATTGATCTGAGGGTTGCGGTCGCGATGAACAAAGTTGGATTAAAAAAAGAAGCACAACAAATTTTGAAATGGATAACTGAACAATCAAATTTAAACTTCAATTTAATAGCCGAACTTTACGATGAATTAAATTCCGATTATCAAGGACAATACCCGATGGTTGGTTTCGGAGCGGGAGCATATATCCTTGCGCTTATTGAAATAAAGTAAAAACTTGAAATGCAACCAGATCAAGACACAATAAGACAGATACCTCTTTTCTCGGAATTAACAACGGAAGAACTCCGCAAATTCGTCCAGATATCGCAATTGAAAAGATTTTCAAAAAAGGAAACGATTTTTTCAGAAGGAGACCCTTATCTTGGATTCTACATCATATTAAAAGGCGCAGTTAGGATTTTCAAAATCACACCCGATGGCAGAGATATAACTTTACAAATCGTTGAGCCATTTAATCTCGTCGCCGAAATCCCACTATTTGATGGTAAAACATATGATTCAAGTTGTGAGGCAATTGAAGATTCATTACTTCTTTTTATACCGAAGGAGAAATTTTTAAGCATCTTCGTTAAAAATCCAAAAATTTCACTAAAAATCCTCCAGGGCTTTGCAAAGAGATTGAAACAACTGACACAACAGATTGAAACATTGACATCAAAAGATGTCCCACAGCGACTCGCAACATATCTTGCAGACGAATACGCAAAACAATGCCAAGACGAAAGCAAAAACGAAATAGTTTTAAATATCTCAAGAACGACCCTCGCTTCTTACCTTGGAACTGTGATTGAAACACTGTCAAGGGCTTTAAGAAAGCTCCAGGACGATGGATTAATTGAAGTCAAGGGACGGAAGATAAAAATTTTAAACTTGGAAAAGTTAAGAAAACTTGCGCAACAAAAATAAAAATTTAAGGAAGCCATGATAGTAATTTTAGCTTTAATTTTGACCGCATCTGTTTTTGCACAAAACTTGATCGTCTTGAACAAGTCAGAAAACAACGCTATGATTTTTGACCTTCGCTCCGATAGACTCCTTGCAAAGATTCCAACTGGCGAAGCACCGCACGAGGTTGCAATCTCACCCGATAAAAAATTCGCCGTTATAACAAACTATGGAACACGGGAAAACCCCGGAAACACACTCACATTAATTAACCTTGAGAGATTAACGGTTGAAAAAACGATAAATCTTGAAAATTACCGCAGACCACATGGCGTCGCTTGGATTGACAACGATAAAGTTATCATAACAGCTGAAGCAAACAAATCAATAGTCATCGTTGATGTAAAAATCGGTCAGATCATAAAATCAATCCAAACTGAACAAGATATATCACACATGCTTGTGCTTTCAAAAGATGCGAAAAAATGTTTCGTTGCGAACATCGCATCCGGGAGCGTAAGCGTAATTGACTTAAAAGATTCAAAACCTTTAAAGAACATCCCCACAGGAAAAGGAAGCGAAGGAATTGACATAACTCCAAGTGGCGATGAGGTTTGGGTCACTAACAGAGCTGAAGACAGCATCGCCGTCATTGATGCGAAAAATTTTGAAGTAAAGAAGAAAATAAAAATTGACGGTTTCCCGATCAGAGTTAAAATCTCAATGGATGGGAAATTCGCCGTTGTATCCTGTGCAAGAGCTGGTGAAATTGCAATCATAGACGCAAAAAGTAAAACTCTCATAAAAAGGATTAAAACTGCGGAAAAATCCGATATTGAAACCTCCGGGCGGTTGTTTGGTTCAACATTTGGAGATAGCCCAGTGCCAATTGGAATTGCGTTCGCTGATAAAAATCTGGTTTATGTCGCTAACTCAAACGCCGATATAATAAGTGCGATTGACATTGAAAGCAGGAAAATTGTAAAAACCATAAAAACCGGAAAGGAACCCGACGGAATAGCAATATGGTAGATTTAATTTGCTTTTGATCGTCAAAAAACTTAAGTTGAATTGTTGTTCATCAGCCCATTTTTATCTATCCACTGGGGATGAACGCAAACTATATATAAACTAATTTTTGGAGATCTATCATGCGTAAGCTTTTTGTAGCGGTTTTAGCGATTCTTTTCCTACTCCCCGTTTTCTCAAACGCCCAATCTCAAAGAGATGGTAAATGGTGGAAGAAACTTGACCAGAATGCGAAGATTTACTTTGTCGCGGGATTTTGGAATGGTGTGACCTGGGGAGATGATGTCCTTGCAGATGCTTTATCAAATCTTGAAAAGAACAATGTTATAAATGAAGATATCGCAAACGCAATTATGAAAAAGTGGACTTCATACACAAACATCGGCTCAACGACAGTTGGTGACATCGTCGGTAGAATTGACAATTTATACTCCGACATTCAAAATGAAACTATAAATTTCAGCGATGCGATGACGCTTGTTGTTTTAAATATCCAGGGGCTTTCAATGTCCGACCAGACCATGCAATAGCTCATTCAATCGTTCAGGAAGAAGTAAAATTTTATCTTATATCAAAGCGCAGGGGCATAGGGCACGCATTTGAAAAAGTTGCAACAAGCACAACCTCACCAAATTCCGTTGCCTTCTTATATGCCTCGCGTAGCGCTTCAAAAACTTTCTCTTCATCTCCATATAAAAGTGTGCTCATTGAACCAACTTGCGTTTCAAGCCCGTAGGATTTGAAAATTTCAATCACAGTGTTTATTGGCTCAACTATATCCATTTGTCTTAATGGATACAAACTTACTTGAACTGCAACAGCCATTTATTCCCTCTTTTTCTTTTCATCCGCAAAAAATGTCCAGTATAACCCAAGCCCCAACAACAAGCCATAAAAAGTTGAAGTATAGGGATTGCTCGTGATAGGACATGTTCCAGACCTACAGCCGATGAAAAAATAGTAAAAATAGCCAGCTAAAGCCCCAGCAATGAGAAAAACCAAGAGTTTAACTTTTTTCACAATCACTCATCCTCTTTATTCTTTAACCCGAGAACTTCATTCAATTCGTCAATTATTTGCTCCATCTCATCTTCTTTTCCCTTATCCTTTATCGCCTGCTCAAGCGTTCCCCATATCGGCTCACCACAAACAATGCATTTAATCCCCTTTTTCATAAGAAAACCAACTGATTCTGGAAATTCTGTGACAAGGTCTTCAATGGTTATATCTTTCGTAATCCTTTTCATCTTTCCCCTCCCTGATTGCTTTGTTCCACTCAATGAACCCACCTTTCAGATTATAAACATTTCTAAACCCATGCTTGATTAAAATTTCGCTCGCCTTTCTGCTTCTACTTCCGCTCCTGCAATAAACGATGATTTCATACTTTTTATACTTGTTCAGTTCCCCGATCATTTTCTCAATCTCTTGAACCGGGATGTTTATCGCTCCTTCTATATGACCTTGAGAAAATTCCTCTGGCGTTCTCACATCAAGTATCAAGACATTCTTCTTTGCTTTAATTTTTTCCTTCGCTTCAATCGGGCTTATATCCACAAGAGATGCACCCGAGCCCTTGTGTGCCCGCATCCCACATCCAAACAGATAAAAAAGAAAAAACGAAAACAAAATATAAAACTTTAAACGCCAGCTCATCCTTTCACACAAATAACTTTGTAATGCGACTGATTTAATTCACCAAATTCAAGGATTTTAAAACCAAATTTTTCCAACTTCGTCAAAATTTCCTCCAACGATATTCTCTCCTCATAAGGCGGTCCTGACTCCTCATGTTGTTTCTTCCATTCAAGGATGACCACTCTTCCATCGTCTTTTGTTATCCTTTTAACCTCGTTAAAAAATTTCTCAAGGTCATCATTTTCATGCGCCACAAAAGCAATGAAAGTAAAATCGCTAATCCCAACATCAAGTGGAAAATCATAATCACTTCTCGCAAGAATTGGTATCACATTTGAGGGTAATCCTCTCTCCTTTAATTTATCAAGCATCTCTTCCTGAATATCAACAGCATAGACACGCCCATTTTCTCCGACAATTTTTGAAGCTGGAATTGTGAAGTAACCACTACCACACCCAACATCAACCATTGTCATTCCCTTTGAAAGACCGCAGGACTTTAAAATCTCATCCGGGGGCAAAATTTTCATCCTTTCTTCACTATGAAGGCGATGTGCGTTCTCATGATGGAATTTATGCACCTTCATTCATCTAATTTTATTTTAACGCTCACAGCACCCCTAAAATCACCGGCTTTATAACCCGTAGCTTTATCCTCGGGATATTTCTCCTTCAAAAAATTCTTTATCTCCTTGCTCAAAAAATCATCCGTTCCATGACAATTTAAACACATCGGCTGGACGATAAGCGGTTTAAAATATCGCAGATACCTCCCGTCCTTATCATTGACAACCTCGTAATATTCCTGCGGTAAATTTCCCTCTCTGTTAAGTTCATCAAGCCTTTTTAATATGGCAAGTTCGTAATCATCCGGCTTGTCAAGTTTGTTTCTATATTTTTCGCTCACCCTTCGGACATAAATTCCGTATTTGCTTTGGTGCGCCTTGATTATGTCTTGTGCAAGATTTGAGCATGCAGAAATTGCGTTAAGATAACCACCTTTGCCAAGCTCTTTAAACAATGTCGCCTTCACCGAATCAACGAGATTATCAGAAACCTTCCTCGCAAGGTCAACCGCCTTTTGTACTTTTTGGTCATCTTGACCCTGTAAAAGAAAAATGAGTAAGATTGCGACTGCGACTTTATTCATTTTTAACCACCTCTGTTTCCGGTTGAATTATTTTATAACTATAGGTGACCTCGGCGCCCGACTTTTTTAAAATAGCAGAAACAGAACAATACTTCGTCTGGGATAATTCTATCGCTTGCTCAACATCTTTTTCTCTCACATCTTTACCGTAAATCAAATACTCAATTTTAACCTTTGTATATACCTTCGGATGCTCTTCAGCTCTTTCACCGGTAATTCTTATCTCAAATTTGTCAAACTTAACCCTTTTCTTCCTCAATATGCTCACCACATCCATACCAGTACAACCGCCAAGAGCGACAAGCACCAGTTCCATCGGTCTCGTTCCAGCGTTACTTCCTCCAACGCTTTCAGCACCATCCATCACAACCCAATGATTTGATTCACCTTTGCCGATGAAGGTCATCCCATCAACGAATTTAACTTCAACTTTAGCCATTTTAACTCCCATTTTGTTTTAAAATTTCCCGTAAGATAAAAGAAATCCGACCAAAGCGAAATAAATAGTGCTTATCTTCGGATTACAAAGAAGAGGACACATTCCCCCTATTTTTGAGAAATATCTACCGACGAAGAAACCAAAAACACCACCGACAACCGCACCAATTACACCTGCAAACATATCTCAACTCACTTTATTTTGCCCAAATGTAATAATACCAAATTTTTTCGTCAACTTCCTTTTCAACATAATTACAACTCTCACATCTCCATACCTCATTATCTCCACACACCTCCTGAGGTGAAGCATTTCCTCACCACAAACAGGACATTTCTTGACTTCAAACCTCACCTCGCTAAAATTTAAAACGACCGATTTTTTTATCGCTTCATTTTTCATTTAAAAGCATAATTATATCTCTTTCAAAAACTTCCTTCGGACGATAGCCAACATATTTTGCTCTGATATTCCCCTTTTTATCAATCACAAATGTCGTTGGTATCCCTCTTATCCCGCCGTAATCTTGCGTGACTTTATAATTACCTATCAAGATGTGATAATTTATACCGAATTCCTTCATAAATGGCACAACATCTTTAACTCCGCCCTCGTCAAGTGAAATACCGATTATCTCAACACCTTTATCTTTATACTTTTTGTAAAGCTCAATGAAACCAGGAATCTCAGCCCTGCAAGGGGGACACCAAGTCGCCCAAAAATCAAGGATTATAACCTTCCCCTTGAAGTCGGAAAGTTTAACTTTCCTCCCGTTTACATCTGGGAGCTCAAAATCAGGTGCGGGTTTTATATCAAACGGAACACTTGCAACTGCTTTTGAAATAGTTGTGTAACTTTCATCGCCATTTGAATTTTCAGCTTTCCTCGCCATATAGCCGAAATAACCGATAGCAAGTATCAAAAACAAAAGCCCAACGATAGGCAATAAATTTGTTTTCCTTTGTTCTTTTTTTGCCATAATTTGCAAAGCGCATTTAGTTTTTAAACATTTTGAATAACCCTTTCAAGCTTTTTACGAACTTCTTGAGCTATTTCTTTTAACGTTGGATTATCTATTATCTGTGTCATAACCATTGGGTCAAAAGCGGAAACGAAAACTTTTCCGTCCCTCTCATAAACAACCACATTACAAGGCAACAACAAACCGAGGTCATATTCTGCTTGTAACGCCTTATAAGCAAACGGCGGATTGCAAGCGCCAAGAATTATATATTTGTCAAAATCAACACCGAGTTTTTTCTTCAATGTCTCCTTTACATCAATCGTCGTCAAAACACCAAACCCCTCTTTTTTCAGTTCCTCAGTTACTCTGTTTATCGCTTCCTCATAAGTTAAATTTACAAGTTTTGAAATCCCGTAATTCATACATACCTCCTCAATATGTTTTCCGACTTAACACCGACAAAAAATTCCTTTATTTTTCCATCTTCAACTACAACGATTGAAGGTGTTCCCATAACCCCAAACTTTAAAGCCGTATCAACATCGCGACTAACATCAATTTTAAATATCTTCGTCCTCCCGTTAGCCAAGTTAATCAAGTTATCAATTATCGGCGTTTGAACTTTACAAGCGGAGCAAGTCGGACTATAAAAGTAAAGCATAACCCTTTCGCCTCTCTTTATCGCCTCGCCGATCTTACCCCCTATATCATTTACAACCTTACCTTTCTTGAATTTAGCCCTTAACACAACACTTAAATTCATCACTAGGATAAAAGCTACCAGAGCAATTACAAAATAAAAAAGCAACATGAAAAGTTAAAGAGATCTGTTTTAACTAAAAACGCCACCCCGGAATTTTAAGGGTGGCGTTTATAAAAAAAATTAACTCCCCGAGCTTGTTTCCTTACGGGTTGAAAACTTAAAAAGTGAATACGCTGGGCAATATCCAACAAGACCAGTAATAAGCGGGAGAAGACCAATCAACCCCCAATACTTTCCATTCCCTTCAACCCAAAAAAGAAGTGAAAGAAGAAACAAACCAACGATTGCTCTCAAAACCCTATCCCAGGTTGCTTCGTTTACCTTCATTTTACTTTACCTCCTTGAATTAGTTTGCTAAAAGATCAATATCTTCAGTGCTTTTTCTTCTACGCCTGCGACGGGCAGGTCTTTCAGGAACAACCGCCCAAACGCGAACATCAATATTTTCAAGGTCAATGTGTACCTCAGCCTCACAATACGGACAAAGTTTAACGCTCTGCTTTTCAAGGAAAATTTGATTCTTGCAATTCGGACAGTCGGTTATGACCATCCCTATTACCTTCGCCTTCTGTTTGTTGACAGGTGTCGTAACCAATTTTACCTCCGCCTTTAAGTTTTACAAAACCGTTCAATTTCATATAACAACCAAACCAATTCAAATGTTTCAAAAACGGAATTAAAACTTTCTAACCAACTCAATTATTGATTTTCAATAATTTTTTATGGCAATTGCGTATATCCATTTCTCATCTTCCAAAGGTAATACTTTTCAAACCAAACTTTAACCCAATGTGACCAGGGACCGGGGAAGAGTATATGGTACTTTCTCGGTTTAAACACTCTACTTGCAACAAATAAAACACCCATATTGCCAGCATCCATTACACAAAGAGGTGCTATATCCTCCGTATACTCTTTTTTAGTTTTTCTCCTATCCCTCAATTACAGCAAGTATATCACTTCTTGAAATTATTCTATATTCCTTTCCATCAATCTCAACCTCTTCACCACCATACTTTGCGAATAAAATTTTATCGCCCTCTTTCACCTTCGCACGCAGGTCTTCATCAGTTCCAACCGCCACGACAACACCAATTCTTGGTTTTTCCTTCGCTGTATCGGGGATTATAATCCCTGAACTTGTCCTTGATTCAACCTCTTCAAGCGGTTGAACAAGAACCCTATCATCAAGAGGTTTAATTTTCATATTTTTTCCTCCATATTTTTGTTTTTATTTTAAACCAAGCAACTTATCAATTTTTGCCCTATCAAACCCAACTACAGGTTTATTATCAATTAATATAACTGGCACCCCAGTTTGACCTGTCAATCTAATTAAGTCCTTAATCGCGCTTTGATTTTTCGTAACATCAACCTCCGTAAATTTCACTTTCTTTTGAATGAAATATTGTTTAGCTGCTCTACACCAAGGACAGGTCGGAGTAGTGAAAATTATAACCTTATGTTGCTTCTGTTCCATCGTTCAACTTTTCAATTTCTTTTCAATATCGTTTGCAGCGATTAAAATTGGGTCCCATACAGGGGCAAACGGCGGAGCATAGCTTAGGTCAAGTCCTGCAATTTCATCTATACTCATTCTTGCATGCAATGCCGTAGCAAAAACATCAATCCTTTTGGCAACGCCATCTCTTCCAACCATCTCAGCTCCAAGTAATCGCCCCGTTTTTCTTTCAGCTATTAACTTAACTCTTATTTTGCTTCCGCCCGGATAATAATGCGCCCTTGAGCCGTGCTCAATCACAGTTGAGACATAATCAATTCCTTCCTCCTTCGCTTGTTTTTCGGAAATTCCCGTGCGAGCAACCTCAAGCTCAAAAACTTTGAAGACGGCTGTCCCAACTATACCTTTGAAAATCGCATTTCCACCAACAGCATTTTCACCGGCGACTTTTCCCTGTTTATTTGCGGTCGTCCCAAGCGGAATAAAAACCAGACGACCAAGCACTAAATGAAACGCCTCTGCGCAATCACCAGCAGCGAAAACCCCAGGGATGTTCGTCTCCATCCTTTGATTTACCGCAATAGCCCCACTACGACCTATTTCAATTCCAGCGTCCCGTGCGATTTCCGAATTTGGCTTAATGCCCGCTCCAACTATAACAAGATCAACATCAAGAGAAGAACCGTTATTTAAAATCGCCTTCCTAACGAAACCATCACCAACAAATTCAACCACAGAGGTTGATTTCAACAATTTAACGCCATTCTTTTGAAGCTCAGCTTCAACAACTTCATTTATCTCATCATCCATTGAACCAAGTATATTTGGCATAACTTCAACGATGGTCACATCAATTCCAAGCGAAACAAGCGCCTCAGCCATTTCCATACCGATGTATCCAGCTCCAATTATCAACGCTTTTTTCGGTGAGTTCTCCCTGATAAAATTCTTAATCGCTATCCCATCCTCAAGAAATCTTATCGTAAAGATTCCATTTAAGTCAATCCCTTTGATATTCGGCTTAACAGCGCGAGCCCCAGTAGCTATCACAAGTTTATCATATCCAACCTCAAACTCTTTATTCCTTTCAAGGTCCTTAACCAAGACACTTCTCTTGGCGGGGAAGATTTTTAAAACTTCGTGATGAAGATAAACATCAATGTTCCTTTTCTCTTTAAAAAATTTAGCATCGTAAACGACGAGATTCTCAGGTGCTTTGATCACATCAGAGACAAAATATGGCAAACCGCAAGAGCCATATGAAACAAAACCACTTTTCTCAAAAACCATGATTTCAATTTTCGGGTTTAACCTCCTTGCCCTGCTTGCGGCGCTCATCCCAGCTGCGACACCGCCAATTACAACGAGTCGTTCTCCCATTTTAAAAATTAACCTTGTTGTTCATTTGATTCTTTTGTCTTTTTAGCTGCTTCAACAACTTTATCTATGTAATATCTCTCTGGCAAAGCCCCCTCAAAATAATAAACATCATTCATCACAACCTTGGGGACACCCATCACCATGTATTTTTCAGCAAGATCCGGAAACTCAATCGCCTCAACCATATCCGCAGTTATCAAATCGTTCTCCATCGCAATTTGATGCGCTAAATGAACAGCGCTTGGACAATACGGACAAGTCGGCGTCACAAAAACCTGTATATGTACAGGAACATCAATTGCTTTTATCTTCTCAATGCTTCGTTGACTCAATCCAGAAGCTCCCCTTGAAACCATCTCTATATCCGAAAGCAACGACGCAAATTCATAGCCAGATGGAATACCGAAATATCTTATCCCGTAATCTTTGCTCTCGCTAGCTATCACCGTTGCGGGAACTTTATCTATTTTAAACTCCGCAACTTTATCTAAATCGGTGTAGAAATTATAAACTTCAAGCTGTATTTTATCGGATAATTCAGCAAGCTCTGTTAAAAGTTGTTTCGTCTCCCTGCAATATTGACAATCCAACTCTCTCGTGAAATGTATTAGGCGAACCTTGTTTACAAGATTTTCTTCAAACCTTTTCCTCAGTTCTTCCCTATCGTCTGCATCAAGAAACATGATTTTATCCCTCCTTTAAATTTTGTTTTTGAATTAATTTGAAAATTTCAACCACAATTGGGTTTAAGACAGAGTAATAAACCGTGTTCCCACGGCGAAAACTTTTTATTATACCGCTATGCCTCAAAACCGCAAGATGTTGAGACACAAGCGTTTGAGACACCCCTAAAACATGCCACAGCTCGGAAACGCTTTTATCTGATTCCATAAGTTCAAGAATTATACGCAACCTTATCGGATGTCCGAGCGCCTTAAACATATCAACGAAACCATTTAAATCAATCCCTTTCTCCATTTGGGTGATCATTCTTTTAATTTTTCCCTTTCAAGAATTTTCACAATTTTAATCACAAGCGGATGCACAACCCTATACCTTATATTTAAGCCCTCCCTTTCGGCTTTAACGATACCCTTTGCCCTCAAAAGGGACAAATGTTGCGATATCTTCGGCTGTGGCTCACCAAGGCACTCCTCAATATCACTGACGCATAACTCTCGCTCCATCAACCCGCATACTATCTTCAACCTCATCGGATGAGCGAGTATCTTTAAAATCTCTGCTTCCTCTTCAAATCCAACCTGTTTAAGCTTTTCTAACTCCATATAACTATATTCAAATATCTTGATATTGCAATATAAATATAATAAAATTTTCGCCAAAAGTCAAGTCAGAACTTGGGTTTCCAAAAGTTTGACTTTTTTATCCGAACTTTGTATATTTTTTATGAAAAAAAATTCCGTGGCGGGTTAGCTCAGGTGGTAGAGCAGCGGAATCATAATCCGCGTGTCGGGGGTTCGAGTCCCTCACCCGCTACAAAACTTGCGAAAACCTTTCAGTCCCAAAGGGCTGGAAGGTTTTTTTATATAAGAAGCAAAAGCAACTATGATAAGAGAATTTATAAATCGCTTCCGAGAATTCACACAGAAAAATCAACTTATTTCCCCGGGAGATAAAATCATCGTAGCTATAAGCGGTGGCGTTGACTCCGTGGTTTTACTTGATGTCCTGAACGAAATCAAGGAACAACTTAAACTTGAACTCATAGCAGCTCATTTTAATCACAAACTTAGGGGTGCCGAATCCGACGAAGATGAAGAATTTGTCAGAAGATACTGTTCAAATCTCGGAATTGAGTGTTATGTCAGAGGCGAGGATACCAGGGAATATTGCAAGTCAAAAAAAATCTCAATCCAAGAAGGGGCACGTGAGTTAAGATATAATTTCTTTGAAACTCTAAGGTTGTTAAAAGGATTTGATAAAATCGCAACTGCACATAATGCTAATGACAATGCTGAGACAGTGCTCTTGAATTTATTCCGTGGCTCCGGGGTAAATGGTCTCGCTGGAATACAAGTTAAAAGAGGAAGCATAATCAGACCGCTGCTTTTTGCAACACGCGAGGAAATTGAAAAATACGCTGAGGCAAAAGGATTATCATTTAGGATTGATTCCTCAAACTTGAAAACTTCATATAGAAGAAATTACATACGCCTAAAAATTTTGCCCATGATAAGTGAAAATATAAATCCCGGGATAATTGAAACCTTAAACCGAACAGCTCAGATATTCTCGGAGTTAAGTAACTTCATCAAACACGAAGTTTCAAAAATTGTGAAATTCATAGCTATAGAGGAAAACCCAGACAAAGTCCTCGTTGACATCCAAAAACTGAAAAATTATCTATACTTTATACAGGAAAGCGTGATACTTTCCGTAGTTGAGACATATTTCAATGAAAGAGTTGATTACGCCAGGGTCCTTTCAGTTTTAAACCTCATTGATTCAACCCCTGGCAACTCGGTTATGTTAACAGGTGATTTATTTGTTTATCGCGATAGAACTCATCTTGTCTTCCTCAAGAAACCTGAGTTCGCAAAGGAAGAGGTATTCGTCTACATTCACCCCGGGGAAAAATATGAAACTGACAATTTCATCTTTATGTCTAAATTTGTGGATAGAGACGAGGTTCAATTTCACCGCGACTCACAGGTTGAGTATATTGATGCGGATTTGATAGGTGATGAATTCATTCTGAGAAATTGGCAACCTGGCGATTGGTTTATCCCACTTGGGATGAAGGGAAGAAAAAAGGTGAGTGATTTTCTGATTGACCTTAAAATACCGATTTACGAGAAAGGGAAAATTCTCGTTCTTGAATCCGAGGGAAAAATCGTTTGGGTTTGCGGTTTGCGCCTTGACGATAGGTTCAAAATAACTGATTCAACGAAAAAAATTTTAAAAATTGAATTTCATCCAAAACAAAAAACGCAAACATGATGAATGATCAAGTCGTTTATATAAATGGAGAAAGGTTTAAGGTTTTGATACCAGAGCAAGAAATAAAAAAGAGAGTCAAAGAGCTCGGTGAACAAATCAGCAAAGATTACGCCGGTAGTATCCCTATTTTCATCGGAGTTTTAAACGGCTCGGTCATATTTTTCGCCGACTTGATAAGGGAAGTGAAAATTGATTGTGAGGTTGACTTCCTCAAACTTTCAAGCTATGGCGACGAAAAAATTTCATCAGGACATGTAAAACTTCTAAAAGACCTTGATTGTCAAGTGACGGGAAGAGACATAATCGTGGTTGAAGATATAATTGATTCAGGGCTTTCAATCAAGTTTATAAAGAACTTGATCATGCTCAAAAACCCGAAATCTTTAAGGATAGTGACACTGTTATATAAGAAGAACAGAGTTCAAATTGATTTCAAAATTGATTATATTGGTTTTGAAATAGGTGACGAATTTGTGATCGGCTACGGGCTTGATTACGCTCAGAAAGGAAGGAACTTGAAGTCAATTTATGTAATTGATTCGCAAAAATAAATTTTAATTTGGAGGTTGGAAAATGTTCAGGCAATTTTTAAATTCAAGTAATAAATTTGGAAAAAACGACAGGAATATGAGAAGACCTAAATTTGAAAATAACGATGATGACGATTTCAACTGGGGAAGGGCGATGCGTGTAATTTTAAGCTGGTTGATAATTATATCCGCTGTTTTCGCACTGATGGTGTGGTTCAAAGGAAATCAAAAGCTTGAGTATGAGATAACCTTTGACCAGTATCAGCAATTCTTAAAAGCTGGCAAGATCAAAGAGGCAATAGTGAAGAAAACCGATGTTAATAATTTTGATTTCCACGGTGTTTTGAAAGAACCTGAGGAAATGATAACCGTTGATGGGAAAAAGGTCAGGGGAGATAAATTTGTCGTCTTCTTGCCGAATGCATCCGATTCAAAAGTAATAGATGAATGGACACGCAGAGGGATCAAATTTAACTTCGTAAAAGAAAGCGAGCAATGGTTAAACGCTTTGCTTAGCATAATACCTTGGGTTTTACTGATATTCATTTGGTTTTTGATAATGAGAAGGATGCAGGGAAACACCACGAAGAACATCTTTACATTTGGGAAAAGCAGGGCAAGGATTTTAACGAACAACATTCCAAAGGTCACATTCAATGATGTCGCTGGAGTTGATGAGGCGAAGGAGGAATTAAAGGAAATAATAGAATTTCTAAAAGACCCCGGGAAATTTCAGCGTCTTGGTGGAAAAATTCCAAAAGGTGTCTTGCTTTTAGGTCCCCCTGGAACTGGGAAAACATTACTTGCGAAGGCGGTAGCTGGAGAGGCAGGGGTTCCATTCCTGTCAATAAGCGGTGCGGAATTTGTTGAGATGTTCGTTGGGGTTGGCGCAAGCAGAGTTAGGGATTTATTTGAACAGGCAAAAAAGCTCGCGCCTTGCATCGTTTTCATTGACGAGATTGATGCCGTTGGGAGACATCGCGGTGCAGGACTTGGTGGAGGACACGACGAAAGGGAGCAAACCCTAAATCAACTTCTCGTTGAAATGGATGGCTTTGAAGAAAACAGCGGTATAATTGTAATTGCAGCAACGAACAGACCCGATATACTTGACCCAGCGCTTTTGAGACCGGGAAGATTTGACCGACAAATTGTCGTTGATAGACCCGATGTAAAAGGACGGCTTGAGATTTTAAAGGTTCACACCAGGCGATTACCGCTTGCCCCAGATGTGAATCTTGAGATAATAGCGAAATCAACGCCGGGTTTTTCAGGTGCTGACCTTGCAAATCTTGTGAACGAAGCAGCTCTTCTTGCAGCAAGGAAAAACCATGACCTCGTCACAATGCAGGACTTTGAAGAGGCGAAAGATAAAGTGATGATGGGAATCCAAAGGAAAAATGTCGCCATCTCCGAAAAAGAAAAAAGGATAACAGCTTATCACGAATCAGGACATGTCCTTGTGGCGAAAATGTTGCCCGAAGCAGACCCAGTGCACAAGGTAACTATAATCCCGCGTGGAAGAGCTCTTGGAGTGACAACTTATCTGCCAATAGATGAAAGGCACACTTATTCAAAAGAATATCTTGAGGCGATGATAACTTATGCCCTGGGTGGAAGAGCAGCTGAAAAATTGATCTTTAATTCACTTACAACTGGCGCAGCAGATGACCTTGAAAAAGCAACGACGATTGCTCGTAAGATGGTCTGCGAGTGGGGAATGAGTGAACGCCTTGGTCCACTGACATACGGGACGAAAGAAGAGGAAATTTTTCTCGGAAAGGAAATAACAAGACATCAAAATTACAGCGAGCAAACCGCAATTCTGATTGATGAAGAAGTCAAAAGAATTGTGACAACTTGCATGGAAAAGGCTGAAAAAATTTTACTTGAAAACATTGACGCTTTGCATCGCCTCGCGAAAGCATTACTTGAAAGGGAAACACTTACTGGTGATGAGATAGACAAAATAATAAAAGGCGAAGAGCTCCCAGCCCTCCAAAAGAAAGACAACGGCCAAGATGAAACAACTCCAAGAGTATCTTCAAATCCTGAACCAAAAGCTTAATGGTAGATTTGAAGCCCCCGACTACTCAGAAATTTTAATTGACTTCAGCAAAAACATAGACAGAAATTACAAAGCAGAATACATTCGCAAGGCGATACATCAATTCTCAATGTTAATCCCTGTCATTTATTATTTCACTCCAAGGGATACAGCGATAAAGATTTTAATCCTTTTGACATTCGGTTTCGTATCCGTTGACATCATGAGATATTACAGCCCGACGATTCAGAAACTATTTTATAAACTTTTCGGCTTTATCCTCCGACAGCATGAACGCGATCATAAAATGAAAAACTTAAATGGCGCAACCTGGGTCTTCATCTCAGCGCTCGTGTGTGTGATTATCTTCCCCAAATTCATAGTTATAAATGCTTTCGCTATTTTAATCCTATCGGATGCAAGCGCAGCTATATTTGGAAGAAGATTCGGAAAACACAAGTTCTTCAAGAAATCGCTTGAAGGTACTATCGCTTTCATAATAGCATCTATCCCGGTTGTTTTGATCGCACCAAAAGTTCAAGGACTTCCAGGGGAATACATTATAACGATGGTTTCAGCCGTCGTTGGTGGAATTGTTGAAGCAGCTTCAACCGACTTAAAAGTTGATGACAACCTTTCAATCCCTGTAAGCATAGGAGCGACAATGTGGCTTTTATATTCAATTTTTTATCCAAACCTTGACCTTTATTTTTTAAAGTAAATTTCGTCATTTCCCATGAAACGGTTACTTTTCATCCCCATCGTCTCAATCCTTTTTATGTCCTGTTCACAACTTAAACCAAAAGCAACGGGCGATGAAACTGAGATAATAACTTATATTGACTCTTTGCTTTATTCACAAATTGAACAACCTCTTAAATCAACCTTTCAGCGACTTCTTTACACACCACAACCGGAAAGTTTATTTACGATTCTCCCGGAATTTCAAATCTATTCAATTGACAGATTAAAAACACGCAAAAATTTAATGTTCGTCACAACGCTTGACGATAAAAGCGAAATAGCCGGTTATGTTCTAAACCTTCTTGACCCAAAAGCAAAAGAACTTGTGGAAATTGACTCGGCTTATTTCTTCATCAAAAAAAACCTCTGGAGCAAAGGACAAATTGTCTGCGTTTTGATCTCCAAGGATAAAGAAACGCTTTTAAAACACCTGACAAAGGATAGAAACGAAATTTACATGGCTTTTAGAGAGGATTTCTTTAATCGTGAGATAGAGTCAATTTATTCCGAAGGGCATAACAAGAAAAACATTGAGAAGTATTTACTTGAAAAATACGGTTGGACGATTTTCGTTCAACATGATTATTACTTGGCGAAAGATTCTGCGCAAGAAAAATTTGTCTGGCTGAGGAGAAGAACACCGGAGGACATGGAAAGGTTCATCTTCGTTCACTGGGTTGATTCGGTTGAAAATCCATATCGTCTTTTTAATCAAGTTTGGATAGTTGAAAAAAGAAATGAAATAACGCAAAAATTCTACAGGACGACAAACGACGATGCATATGTCATAATTGCTGATGACCCAGAAAGCATAAAATATCTTTATTTCTTTCCGGTAAACTTCAACGGAAGATATGCCATAAGAGTTCAAGGTTTGTGGAGATTTAATGATTTTACAGGTGGGGGTCCTTTTGTGTCTTACATCTTCTATGACGAGAAACAGAAGCGAATTTATTTCATTGATGGCTCAATCTTTGCACCAAGGTATGAGAAAAAGAAACTAATTATTCAGATTGACGCCCTCCTTCACACCTTTAAAACCGCCAGCGAAATTGAGAGGTGATATGTAACAATCCAAGCAAAGAATCGTATTCAAACTTAGAGATAAAAAAATTTTCACAGGTATGATGAAAACGAAATTCTTTATCTTTATCTTCACAGGGATTATCTTCGCTGGCGGATTACTTTTATGTTCAAGCATTAAGACAAAGGAAATCCAGTTTGAACCGAGACAAGAGTTCAGCGACGAGATAAAAATTTCAAAGACATTTAAAGTAAAACCGGGGTATAAACTAATTGTTGAATCGGACATCGCTGATGTAAGGATTCTGTCGCATCAGAGCGATGAGGTAGATGTTAATTTTTACGCAAGCGGTTCATCCAAGTATTTAAAAGATTTAAAAGTTGATTTTGAAGAAGGTGAGGGCACTTTAACAATAAGGGTTAAACGCAAGAGGGAATTTAAATTTTTCAATTTTTTAAGCGAGTGGGGAGTTGAAAAAGCGGAACTTAAAATCCTCTCTCCACAAAATATAAACGCAGAGGTTAAAACAGCTGGTGGAGATGCACATTGTGAGGGGTTAAAGGGGGAAATTTCAATTTCTTGCGCTGGTGGCGATGTCAGATTAAAAAATCACACGGGGTCTGCGAGGTTAAGTTCGGCGGGCGGTGATATAATCGCAAGTGACATAAACGGAGAGCTTGAAGCAAAATCAGCCGGCGGTGATATAATCGTTCGCAAACTTTCCGGTTCAATCGTTGCGAAATCTTCCGGTGGCGATGTAAAAGTTGAACTTATCAATGCGATAGGTGAATCGGAAATCTCCACTGCTGGTGGCGATGTGATGGTTTCTGCCTCTTCAAATTTAAACGCTTATGTTGAACTTAAAGCTACTGGTGGCGATATTCAAATTGATTTTCCGATAAAATTAGAGTCCAAGACGCATTATGAGCTAAAGGGATGGATAGGGAATGGTAAAACTGGGGCAAAGATAAAAATTTCAACTTCTGGGGGAGATATAGAGTTCAAAAGGATAGATAAGGAAATTTAAGCGCGCCTGGAGGGACTCGAACCCCCAACCCGCGGATCCGAAGTCCGCTGCTCTGTCCAATTGAGCTACAGGCGCTTTTGACATACATAATTTATCTCTCAAGCATCATCTTTGCAAATTCTATATCCTCTGGCGTTGTTATCTTGATGTTCTCATAAAGCCCCTCAACTATCTTAACCCTTACACCGAGACGCTCAACAAGCGAGGCATCGTCCGTCCCATAAAATGAATCGGTATATGCTTTTTTATACGCTCTCTGCAAAATAGTATAATAAAATGCCTGTGGCGTCTGCACAAGCCAAAGTTTGTTCCTGTCCAATGTCTCCTCAACAAAATTATCCCTATCCCCAATTTTCACCGTTTCTTTAGGTCTGACAGCAAGTATAGCTGCTCCCGTCTCCATACATGCAGACACGACCTCGCAAATTTTTTCACAATTAATAAAAGGTCTCACCGCATCATGAACCACAACTATTTCACTGTGATGATAAACCATCATTTGAAGAGCATTGTAAACCGAGTCCTGCCTTTCATTCCCCCCTATCGTTATTTCAACGACCTTGGTCAAATTGAATTTTTTAACCAAATGCTCAACCTCAAGCAAAATCTCGGGGGCAGTTGCTATAATTATCGCATCAACACAATCACAATTCTGAAATTTTTCAAGTGTATGAACCAAAATTGGTTTCCCAGCAATCTCTATCAATTGCTTATGTATCCCTGCATTCACACGCCTACCATATCCTCCTGCTGGAATTATTGCGGTTACTCTCAACTTTCCTTGTCACCTTTTTGTTCCTCATTCCCAAAATAATCAATATGGAAAATAAAATTCGGAAACTTCCTCGGCAAACTTATTATATTGTAAACCATTATCCCGGTTGACATCCTGTCAATCCAAGAAGAAAGAGGCCAGCCGAAATGGATGTGTATCTTTTTATCCGGCGGGGCATCATAACTAATCGTGTTCAATAATCCAACTATCATATCAAATAAACTCATCCGCGGTTGAATTGATATCCAGAAATGTCTCTGAAATTTCTTCTCCGGCTTGTCAAGTCGTGGAGAATAAAAACTAACATAAATTGAATTTGAATCAAACTGTTCTATATTCTCCCTCGGTCTTTTAAAATGAATGTGAACTTCGTCTGAATCTATCTCGGCTATGGCGAAAACGACATCCATCGGGTTATCAGTAACACGCCTTATAGGAATTTCAGGCGCTCTGAACTTTGAAATTCTCAAGCCAGCTAAAATGAAAAAAATCGTCATAAAAAGCCATAACATTGCTCCATAAGGACGATGCAATACAATATAAACGAAAATGCTCACTATGAAAATGAAAAGCACAAGTGTTCCAGTCCTTGATGTGTGATAGGTTATTTCCTTCGTCCCCATTAGATATCTGTAAATTAACAGTGAAGCGATATTTATGGCAAAACTTGCGATAAGCCCAACCGCATACATCTCCGCAAGAATTGCTTGGCTACCACTTGTTATCACGAGGATGATTGAATAAAAAATCCCATTCATTATGTGAATTCTGTAAAGCGAGCCCCTGCGATTCAATTTCATCAACCACTGGAAATTATATCTCTCACATATTTTCTCTATCAATTCCGATGACGCAACCATGGCGGTATTTACAGCCATTATAAGCGTCACGCTTGCAAGAATGCTAACGATCACGCCAAACCAATAACCGTTAACTTTTTCTGCAAATGTCGGTATCAAATCCGTCTCATGTTTTTCAAGTTCAATCCCTGATGAAAGCGCAAACAATGCAATAAGTGGCGTCACTATTCCAACCGTTAAAGCGAGAAAGATATACGCTTTCCTTATATCGTGCCAGCTTTTAACGAGCGAAGCTGTTTGAAGCACGGATTCAATCCCAGAATATGCAAGGATACAACTTCCAATACCAGCGATTAAATTTCCATACGCCTTGAAGAGCGATTCATCGTTCAAATCAGCGATAAAAAGTGAATAACTCTCATAAACTTTCGCGAAGGAATCCGAAGAAAAATTTAAAAATCCCCCGGCGATTAAATTCAAAATTACGAACGAGACGAAAATGAAAATTAAAAATGTAAACCTTGCATTTTCCCTTATCCCGAGGATGTTAAGTCCAGTTATAAACCAGACGACAAAAAACTTAAGAATGAATTTAAAGTCGGGCGATAGAGAAAGAAAAGCTGCTCCGTTTTCAACAGCGCTAACGGTTGAGATTGAAGCAGTTAAAATATAAGTGACGAGAATGGAAGCAATCGCAATAAAAGATACGGTTGGTCCGAGGACAAGGTAAGAAAAGGAATAAACCCCGCCACCTTTTATATTATGGACTTCAAGTATCTCTGCGATTTCAACCATTCGCGTTGAAAGGAAACGAATGAAAAGAGAGGTCAAGGCGATATAAACGATCGCTTTTATCCCGATAAATCTATATGCTTCAAAAGGAGCATAATAAATTGATGTGAGCTCATCCATCAAGGTTATAACTGATACAGCAAGCCAAGTTATCCACCAACGCCCCGATTCAAAGTAACTTAAAAGGTTCTTTTGTCTGACAAGACGAACAAAAATTAAAAAAATGATGATGTTGAGAGAAACAAAGATGAGCGTTTTCATAAGAAATGAGGAGAGTTAGGTTTAGATTATAAGCATTGCGTCGCCGTAGCTTAAAAATCTATAACCGTTTTTTATTGCGTGTTTGTAAGCTTCCATCAAAAGATCAAGCCCTGCAAAAGCAGCTGTAAGTATAAGCGGAGTTGACTCAGGCATATGAAAATTTGTTATAAGTTTGTCCACAATTTTAAATTCATAAGGCGGATAAATGAATTTATCAGTCCAACCTTTATACGGCTTGACATGACCATCCGCTGTCACGCTTGATTCAAGCGCTCTAACTGTACTTGTACCAACTGCAACGACACTTTTCTTTTTGTCAATTGTCTCATTAATCAATTTCGCGCTCTCCGGGGAGATCTCAAAATACTCCGAATCCATCCTGTGCTTACTTAAGTCCTCAACTTCAACCTTTCTGAAAGTCCCTATTCCGATATGAAGAACTATTGGGACAATTTTAACACCTTTCTTTTCAATCCTTTTCAAAAGTCGCGTTGTAAAATGCAATCCAGCGGTTGGCGCAGCAACCGAACCGACAACACTTGCGTAAACTGTCTGATACCATTCTTTATCCTCCTCCTGAGGCGGTCTTTTTATATACGGTGGAAGTGGAACTTGACCATATTTCTCAACGAACTTGAAGAAATCACCCTCATAGTGAAACTTTATCGTCCTACCCCTTGATGTTGTATTATCAATGACCTCGCAGTAAACTTCATCATTTTCCCCGAAATAAATTTTATTTCCTATTCTAACTTTGCGCGCTGGATCAACTAAAACATCCCAAAGATGTTCCTCTGGGTTAAGTTCCCTTAATAAAAGAATTTCAATTTTGGCTCCCGTTTTTTCCTTTTTTCCTATCAATCTCGCCGGAAAAACCTTTGAGACATTAATAACAAGCGAATCACCCTCTTCAAGATAATCAACTATATCCGTGAAAACCTTGTCTTCAATTTTTCTGTTCTTTCTGTCAAGAACAAGAAGCCGAGCGCTATCCCTTGGCTCAGCCGGATATTTCGCTATCAAATTTTTAGGAAGCTGATAACTAAAATCCGAAAGTTTCATAGCGTTTAAAAATTTTATTTGAATTTAAAAAGCGGGGGCGACTACCCCCGCATAAAATTCACTTTTTGTTGACCTTGGCTTTTGCCTTTGACTTAGCAGTTGCTTTAACTTTTTTAACCGCCTTTCTATCCGTCTTCTTGACCTGCGCTTTTTTCTTGAAACCATTGTAAAGAAGCGCAGCTCTTGCAGCAGCTAACCTTGCTATCGGAACTCTATACGGCGAGCAACTGACATAATCAAGCCCAATTTTATGACAAAATTCAATCGTCGCTGGGTCACCACCGTGCTCCCCACAAATTCCAACCTTCAAATTCGGTCTAACCGAACGCCCTTTCTCAACGCCAATTCTCATAAGTTCACCAACACCTTTAACATCTATCGTTTGGAATGGGTCCTTATCGTAAATCCCAAGGTCAAGATACTTGTAAATAAATTTCTCATAATCATCCCTTGAAAGCCCCATTCCCATCTGCGTCAAATCATTCGTCCCAAATGAGAAAAACTCAGCCACCGTTGCTATCTCGTCTGCCGTTATAGCTGCTCTTGGAACCTCAATCATCGTCCCAACCGAATACTCAACTCTTACACCTTTTTCCTCCATCACCTTTTCTGCAACCTCGCGGACGATTTTCTCCTGATTCTTCAACTCATTCACATGCCCAACCAAAGGTATCATTATCTCTGGCTTAACTTTAATACCTTCTTTTGCGACATCACAAGCTGCTTCAATTATAGCTCTTGTCTGCATTGCGGTTATCTCGGGATAAACAATGCCAAGACGACAACCCCTGAAACCAAGCATAGGATTAAACTCTTTAAGCTCGGCTAACCTTCTCCTGATTTTTTCTTCTGGAATTCCGGTTTTCTCTGAAAATTCCTTTATTTCCTCATCCGTGTGAGGCAAAAATTCATGCAAGGGCGGATCAAGTGTCCTGATCGTAACAGGTCTATCACCCATGACTTTGAAAATTCCGTAAAAGTCCTGCCTTTGCAAAGGCAAAAGTTCATTTAACGCGGATTCCCTTTCTTCTTTCGTGTCGGCAATGATCATCTTCCTCATTGAAATTATCCTATCGCCTTCAAAGAACATATGTTCAGTTCTGGTCAACCCAATACCTTCAGCACCAAAAGCAACCGCTACCTCAGCTTGCTTTGGAAGGTCAGCGTTAGTTCTTATTCTCAATTTTCTAACTTCATCAGCCCATTTCATCAATTTTTCAAATTGCTTATAAACAGGCGCATTTTCAGGGTCAAGCGTTTTCTCAACCAAAACCTGTAAAACCTCGCTAGGCTTTGTCGTTATCTTCCCAAGTATGACTTCACCAGTTGAACCATCAATCGATATATAATCGCCCTCTTTTATCACTTGTCCGTTAACTCTTATCTCCTTCTTCACATAATCAATATCAAGAGCACCACAACCCACAACACAAACTTTGCCCATTTGCCTTGCTACTAAAGCAGCGTGGGAAGTCATCCCACCTCTTGAGGTTAAAATTCCCTCCGCAGCATACATACCTTTTATATCTTCTGGGGATGTCTCAATTCTTGTTAAGATGACTTTTTCGCCACGCCTTGCCCACTCCTCAGCGTCTTCGGAATGGAAAACAACCCGCCCGGTAGCTGCCCCGGGTCCAGCTGGCAAACCTTTAGCTAAAAGTCGCCCCTCTTTTATAGCTTTCTCCTTTTCTCTCGCATCAAAGATCGGTCTTAAAAGATGATTCAAAGCATTCGGCTCTATCCTTAATAGCGCTTCCTCCTTTGTTATCAACCCTTCCTCTACCATATCAACCGCTATTCTAACAGCTGCAAAACCAGTTCTTTTCCCAGCGCGTGTTTGCAACATGTAAAGTTTTCCACGCTCTATAGTAAATTCAATGTCTTGCATATCCTTTAATCTGCTCTCAAGGATTTGCCTCACCTTGAGCAATTGCTCATAAACATTCGGCATTACCTCCTTAAGTTTCTCAATTGGCAATGGAGTTCTTATTCCAGCGACTACATCCTCACCTTGAGCGTTCATCAAGAACTCACCGTAAAACTCGTTCTCCCCGGTTGCGGGATTTCTTGTGAAAGCAACACCGGTCCCAGAATCATCACCCATATTTCCAAAAACCATCGTCTGCACATTCACAGCGGTTCCCATATCATCGGGGATATTATAAATCTTTCTATACGCAACCGCTCTTGGATTCATCCACGAACGAAAAACCGCACCAATGGCACCCCAAAGCTGTTCCCATGGGTCCTCAGGAAAATCCACTCCTTTTCTTTTCTTTATCAATTCTTTAAACTCATATACAAGCTCTTTCAAATCCTCAGCTGTAAGTTCAACATCGTGTTCAACTCCTCTCGCCTTTTTCTTCTCTTCAATTAAAACTTCAAACGGGTCCCTTTCCTCTTTCGTCTCCGGCTTCAAACCCAAAACAACATCACCATACATCTGGACAAACCTACGATATGCATCCCAGGCAAATCTCTCATTTTTTGTCTGTTCAATTAAACCCTTAACGGTTTCATCGTTAAGCCCGAGATTTAAAATCGTATCCATCATCCCTGGCATTGAGACCGGAGCACCTGACCTAACGGAGACGAGAAGAGGGTTTTTAGGGTCACCAAATTTCCTCCCAACAAGTTTCTCAACCTTTGCAAGGGCTTTCTTCACTTGTTCCTCAAGTCCTTTCGGATAAGTTTGATTATGCTTGTAATAATAGCTACAAACTTCCGTTGTGATTGTAAAGCCAGGTGGAACGGGTAATCCGATGTTCGTCATCTCAGCGAGGTTTGCTCCTTTTCCACCGAGTAAATTTTTCATTTCAGCAGTTCCTTCCGCTTTTCCTCCACCGAAAAAATAAACATATTTCTTCGCCATTTAACCCTCCTCCTCCTAAATTATTTTTGCAAAATTGAACTTATAAAAGATTGAAGCAAATTTTTTGAAAAGGCGCTGTTAATATCTCCCATCCTCTCGGGATGCCACTGCACAAGCATAACAAATCTATCATCACCTTCCCACTCAAGACCCTCTATTACACCATCATCGCACTTCGCATTAACCCTCAAACCCTCGCCTATCCTATCAGCCGATTGATGATGACTGCTGTTAACCGTCCCTCTCTTCTCACCGACAATGTTGTAAAGCTTTGAACCATCTATTACGAAAATATCATGCAAGCGGTCTTCCCCAGTTTGTTCATCTTTGCGATGGTTTGTCCCTATAACAGTTTGAATGTCAAAAACCAAACTCCCCCTCAAATAAACATTCGTTATCTGTAAACCGCGACAAATCCCGAGTATCGGTAAATTCTTTGAAAAAGCAATGTCAAGAAGCTTGAATTCAAACCAATCCCTTTCACGGTTGTATTTGTCACCCTCGCGCTCCGGCTCACCATAAAATTCAGGGTGGACATCGTCACCGCCCGTTAAAATTAAACCATCACATTTTCTCAAATCATCAGAGTTAAGTTCTTTATAAGATAAAATCACTGGTTCAACCTCCACAGGTGACCTTTTGAGCCAATTCAAATAATTTTCAAGTTTGCTATCGCAATAAGAAACCCCTACCTTAATCATCCCACCAACCCCAAAATTTTTTGTTTTAATTCCTCTCCCCCACTGTAGAACTCAACCTCAATGACAGAATAAAAAAAAGGAAAATCTTTTAAATCCTTCATTTCATACAATCTTGCATAATCTTTCTCGGTCGTCAAAACAATTTCAGCACCAACCAACTCCATTTGCCTTATTATTTCGTTAATGTCATCCCTGTCATACCTGTAATGGTCGGGAAACTCAAAATCCTTTAGAACCAAAAATTTATTATCTTTCAATAGTTTTAAAAAATTTTTGTGTTTTCCTATTCCTGAAAAAGCGACGACTTTTTTACCTTCAAATGGCTTTTCAAGTAAAATATAATCAAAAAATTTCCGTATTTCAAGAAGTTTATATCCGAAAACGCATCTCACAACATTTTCATCTCTAATATATCTTTCAAGCACCCTCCATCCCTCTAAACCTTGGACACAAACCACATCGGCTCTTTTCAGCGAACTCATCGGCTCACGCTTCAAACCAGCCGGGATTAAAAATTCCTTCACAGATTCATCATCAACCAGCAAAATATCAACATCGCGATTTATGTCCCTTCTTTGAAAAGCATCATCAAGTATGAAAACATCAATTTCAGATTTTTCCAATAGTTTTCTTCCAGCTTCAAATCTATCTTCACAAACAGCAATTACCCAATTCAATCCATTCTCAACAGATTTTAAAGCCATCTGAAACGGTTCATCCCCACATTCATCCGCTTCTGAAAAAATCTTCTTTCCATCACTTACAAGCACAAAACCTTTAGTCCTTCTGCCATACCCTCTGCTCAAAATCGCAACTTTTTTCCCCATTTGACTTAGAAATTTTGCAATCCATTCAACCATCGGCGTTTTTCCAGTCCCACCAGCAGTGATGTTCCCAACAGATATAACTGGTCTTGGAAGCGCCTTTATACGAAATATGCCGAAATCATAAAACAAATTTCTTAGCGAAACAACCAACCAGTAAATCAGCGAAAAAGGTAAAAGCAAAAACCTCAATCTGCGCCAGATTTTTATCCCTGCTATTGTCATAACATAGAAAGGATTTTTTCAGCCACAATCTCGGATGTCGTTTTATATCCGAAATCAAACTTAAGGATTTCCTTTATCTTTAAAAGCTCATTCCTCACATCATTAAAAAATTTCTCGTCCTCAAGATATCTTTTGACGAGCTCAAAAACCCTTTGAACTGTGAAATCATTTTGAATAAGTTCAGGGACAACTCTTTTTCCGAGAACTATATTCGGAAGTGCGATGCTTTCAATTACATCCTTTTTCACAAGCAACTTCCCGATAAAATAATTCAAAGCCGATGTCTTATAACAAACCACCATGGGAATCCCAAGAATCCCCGCTTCAAGAGATGTAGTTCCACTTTTTACGACAGCAACCTTTGACATCTTAAGCAAAGCATGCGGATCATCAACAAACTTAAAAAACTTAACATCTTCGCCTCCGATTTTAAAAAACTCATCTTCACTAATCGTCTTAGCTTTGCTGAAAACGACCTCAACCCCAAACTTTTCCCTCAAAATTTTCCCAACTTCAAGCATCGTCTTAAACATCAACCTTATTTCTCCGATCCTACTCCCTGGGAAAAAAGATATGACCTCTCTGTTGGGTTCAATCCCATATTTTGAAAGTAGAAAATCAACATCAAGGTTCTCTACTTTAGCTATATCTTCAAGAAGTGGATGCCCCACGAACTTAGCTTCAACACCATAACTTTTAAAGAAACTTTCCTCAAATTTAAAAATCACGAAAAGTTTATCAACGAACTTTTTCAACACCTTTATTCTTCCCCTTCCCCACGCCCAAACTTGAGGTGCTATATAATAAAAAACTTTCACTCCGTTCTTTTTCGCAAACCTCGCAAATCTTAAATTGAACCCAGGATAATCAACAAGAAGAACACCATTTGGCTTTCGCTCAACCAAAGCCGATTCACACAAATTTTTAAGCTCAATGAACTTAACATAACCTTTAAACACATCAACAAAGCCAATCACCGCTATCTCGGATATATCATAAATGAGCTCAACTCCACACCTTTTCATCTTTTCACCGCCAACCCCGAAAACTTCAATCTCCGGGTTCAATCTCTTAAGCGCACATATCACTTTACTTGCGTGTAGGTCCCCAGATGCTTCCCCAGCTATAACCATTAATTTCTTCGCCATTTGGACAAATATAAACTTCAACTTGTTTTGAAAATGAAAATCAAAATGTTCAAGGCAACTACAAGAAAAAATGCTTGCAAAGTCCTTTTCTCCGACCTTAACGCTTCTTTGATGTCAAATTTAAAATTTGAAGCGAACTCATACCTTTTCAACCTCGGTATAAACCTCGGGACATGCTTTATGTACAACGCATATTCATCGGGGAAAGCTCTACTTAGATAATCTTCCTCAAGCGTAACAATGAGATAATACTGGACGAAAAAATAAATCAAACCGATGATTTGAAAATATGGAAACAAAGCCATTGACATAACACCAAAACCAAGGTACATCAACATATTTCCCAAATACAAAGGGTTTCTGACATATGCGTAGGGTCCATTTGTCACGAGCTTACTTCCGCCAACTGGTCCGGTCGTCCTCGTTTCACCACCAGCATATCCAACGCCCCAAAATCTTATCAACTCACCGACAAGCGCAATTAAAAAACCTATCAACAAGCTCCAAAGGGTTGGCTTCGCAAATATGAGCATAACGATTAAAAAAGGTATTGGCGTATAACTTCGGTATGAGAAAATTTTTTGTCTGAAATCACCCGACACGATCTATCCTCTTTTTATTCTCTCATGAAAACCTCTCGCCTTTTCAATTCAGCCCTCCACCTCTTTCTCAATTTCTTCCTCCCACTTATGAAGCGTTGAAACTGCTCAATGATATCTTTAAATGTCTCAAACTCATAAACGGGGATATTTTTCTCACGACAAAATTTTAACAATTCCTTCTTTCCGAAAACTACATCCGCATATTCAGCTGGGCATCTATCCGAATAGCCATCCCCAATGTAAATAATCACATCATCATCGCCCGAAAGCGTTAACATGTGATTTCGCTTACAATTCGCACAAATCCTGCAAACTGAATCGGGGTATGGGAACTCAAGATTTACCCTACTTTCGTCAATTCTCAATCTATTTGAGAAAAACTTCAATTCAGATAAACCGTATTTTTCAAGTATCCTTGAGATATAAAAATCAAAACCATCGCTTAGAATGAAAATCTCTATCCCGTTATCTTTGCAAAATTTAACGAAATCAACGAAATACGGGTCAATTTCTTGCGAATTTATCAATTCAACAGCTTCAATTTCGTTGACATTGACCTTTTTGGCTATCTCTTCCCACATCTCTTTAGAAGATATCTCATAATCACGCCAGCGTTCAACGAGTCGCTGATAAAATTGTCTATCCCCGAATGTTTCAAAAAACAAATCCCCAACATCTTTTTTCGTTATCGTTCCATCAAAATCACAAAATACTTTTATTTTCATCTCTCCTCAATTTCTTGTTTGAATTTCACAGACACAATTTTTGAAACGCCTTCCTCTTCCATTGTGACTCCGTAAAGAGTATCAGCTGCCTCCATCGTCTTTTTATTATGAGTGACTATAATAAACTGGGTATCGTTTGAGAAACTTTTGAGAAGATTTATAAATCTTTCAATATTCGCATCATCAAGAGGCGCATCAACTTCATCAAGGACGCAAAATGGACTTGGTTTAACAAGATAAATTGAAAACAAAAGAGCTATAGCGGTAAGAGTTTTTTCACCAGCTGAGAGAAGGTCTATTGATTGCAACCTTTTCCCTTTTGGCTTAGCCATTATCTCAATCCTTGATTCAAGCGGGTCAACTTTCCCATCTTCATCTGGAACAAGCTTGATATCCGCTTCGCTGTCTGGACCAAACAGGGTCGCAAATGTCTTCTTGAAATTCTCTTTTATCCTCTCAAATGTCTCAAGGAACTTCTTCTGTGCTGTTGTGTTAATCTCATCAATTGTTTCCGTCAATGTCTTCTCGGATTCAATGAGATCATCCCTCTGTGAAATTAAAAATTCAAGCCGTTTCTTTTCCTCTTGATAGTCCTCAAAGGCAAGCAAATTCACAGGTCCAAGCGCTTTCAGCTTCGCTTTTAAATCCTCAACCTCCTCCCTCAACAAAGCAATGTTAAATGTTTTATCATCTTGAAACTCCTTGAAACCAATCTCAACTTGATATTCCTCCATCGCCTTATTTTTCAAGTTTTCCATCCTAAGTTTAATCTCGTTTATCTTCATCTCAAGGTCATGCATAGCGCTGACATATTCTTCATATTTCGCCCTCTCTTCCTTTATTTTCATCTCAAGCGTTTGAATTTCAACTAACTTGTCGCTGTGTAATTGTTGAATTTCCTTCAATCGTCCACGAAGCGAAGTTACCTCGCTTTCAAGAGATGAAAGTTTTTCTCCAAGTTCAGAAAGATTCAAATCTATCTCCTCAATGCGAGCTTTATTCGCCTCGCTTTCCACTTCATAATCGTTTATCCGCTTTGATATTTTAAATATATCCTCCTTTATCCGTTTTATCTCAAGTTCAATGTTCTTTTCCTCATTTTCAATTGAGATGAGCTTTATGTTAAGTTCTGAAATCTCCTCCGCCTTCTCGCCCCAATTTCTCTCTAACCCCTCAAACTCAGCAGTTGCGGAAGAAAGATTATATTCAATCTCCTCCTTTTCCCTTTCAAGAGATCCAATTTCAGGTTCAAGCTTTGACAAAACATCGGCAACTGAATTAATTTCCCTTTCAAGTTCGTCTCTTTCCCTCTCAATTTCATCAATGCTTTTCCTCGCCCTTTCTTTCTTGTATTCTGCCTGACTTATGAGTTTTTCAACCTCTGAAACAGCGCCCTGAATTTCCCTGATAGCATCGTATAATTCTTTCAAATTTATCGCCTCAAGCTCACGGCTTTTATGTTCTATTTCAGATTGAATGCTTGAAAGTTCTTTTTTAAGTTTTGCAACTTCACCTTCAAGAATTTCAACTTGTCTTCGCTTACCTATTACGCTCTGCGTTGAGCCATTTGTGCTACCTCCCTTTATCAAACCCTCATCTGTGAAAATTTCCCCATCAAGCGTAACACATTTAATGCTCCCGTACTTTCTCAAAGCATTTATCGCACTTTGTTTATCCTTGACCAAAAGGAAATCATCAAGCAGTAAATCAATAACCTTTTTAAATTTTTTATCACACAGCACTGTTTCACTTGCCCATCCAATGATACCATCTCCATTTACTGGGAAATTAGAAGCATAATTTTCAGGGATTTTTTCAAGGCATATGAATGTAACCTTGCTCTTATTTTGCGCCTTTAAAATCTCAATCGCCTTTTCAGCTTCGTCAACGGTGTCAACTATAAGATAACCAGCCGATTCACCAAGCGCTGATTCAATCGCGGATGAAAACTGCGGATCAACATCAATTACATCAGAAACGCTCTTAAAGTTTGAATTATAATTTTGAACGAGAAACTGAGCTCCTTCCGACAAATCAACATGTTTCTCGATCAAGTCCCTCAAGAAATCAATCTTTGAAATTCTCTTCCCTATTTCATTCTGGACAGCGAAAGATTTCTTTTGAAGCTCCTCAACTTCAATCCTTAACTTATCCCGAAGGTTTTCTTTTTCTTTGAGTATCCTCTCCGCATTTGCAAGCTCATTTAAAAGGAATGCTTTTTTCTCAAGAAGTAAGTTCAACTCTTCTTCAGCGGACCTAATCTCATTTTCATACGAGGTCTTCTCAGCGCTCAAAACTTCAAGTCGCCCCTTTAAGTTTTCCACTCTCGCCTTCATCTTTTCAATATCATTCCTCTTCAAGGAAATAGAGCTTATTTTTTCAATCAACAACTCATTTAACTGCTTCAATCCTGTTCTTTTCTCATCAACCAACTTTGTGAGTTCATCAAGCGCTCTTTTCCTTTCATAAAACTGGGATTGTAATTTCTCCTTCTCGGATAAAATAGCCTCAAGGTTTAACTTTTTTTCAACAAGGAGCTGATTCAAATCGTAAAGTTGTTGTTGAAGTTCTGTTTTCTCATTTGATATTTTTTCAATCCTTTCAATTGCTGACTTCCTTCTTTCCCTCAAAAGAGCTATTTCTTGCTCGGTTGAATTTAACTCTTTTGTCTTACTTTCAATCTTTGAATATATCTCATCAATTTGAAGCTCAAGCGTTCTCAATTCACCTTTTAAAACATCAAGAAGTTGTTCGCCTTGATTCAATGATGCTCCAACATCATATCTTTTATTTTTTTCAATTTCCAATGTCTCTTCAAGGTAAATCAAATTTCTCTTTAATTCAGAAAACTCCCGCTCAAGTAGTTCAATTTCCTTCGCTTTTAATTCCTCCGCTATTTGATTGTATTTTTCAGCTTTTTTGGCTTGCCTTTCAAGCGAAGTCACATTTTTTTGAACTTCGCGGATTATATCATTTATCCTTGAAAGGTCATTTTTAACATCCTCAAGTTTTCGGTAAGTTATTTTTCTTCTCTGTTTATATTTCGTCACGCCCGCTGCTTCCTCAAAAAGTTTTCTCCTTTCCTCAGCTTTCTCGCTCAACAGCGCCTCAATCATCTTCAACTCAATGACAGAGTAAGCGTTTGCTCCCATGCCAGTGTCAGCAAAAAGGTCAATTATATCTTTTAACCTACAAGGGACCTTGTTGATCAAATACTCGCTTTCCCCAGATCTGAAAAGGCGCCTCGTTATCGTCACCTCTGAGTATTCCATCGGGAGTATTCCCTTGGTGTTTTGAATTGTAATTGAGACCTCAGCCATACCGAGCGGTTTTCTAAATTTAGTGCCGTTAAAGATAACATCTTCCATCTTGTCGCTCCTTAACACACTCGTCCTTTGTTCGCCAAGCACCCACCTTATCGCATCAACTATGTTTGTCTTGCCACAGCCGTTTGGTCCAACTATAGCAGTTATACCACCGTTAAATTTCAACTCAACCTTTTGAGCAAAAGATTTAAAACCAAATATCTCAAGCCGTGATAGATACATCTAACCCCATAATTTTTTCTTTTTATTTTGTGCTATTCAAAATGTTCAGAAAAAACTTCAAATATGCAAAGGACGAAAACTCATAATTATAATAAAGCAACATGAAACTTAAAACAACTAAAATCAATGCAACAGAAACAACGCCAACACGCAACTGCTTAACCTCATAAATTATCGCAATCCCCTTCACCAACCTTACAAATGAAATTAAACAAACGAAAACCCCAATTAAAACTATCACCAAACCCGACCCAAATCCACTTATCACCCTGTATAAAATCATATCAATTGGGATTAAAAATATCAAAGGCAAAAATGACCACACAGCAACGGAATACGAATGGCTCGGATAAACTTTCACCTTAACAAAGGTTGAGAAAAATTGAATCAAAAGAGCGATAAATAAAATTGAAACGAAAGACAAAATTGAAAAGAAAATTGAAGAATAAAGCGGGTCCCAAATGATTGAGATCAACCTCACTTTCAATTGGTCAACGAATATAAAATGGGTCAAAATATAATCAAGATATTCATTCTGCTTTAATCGGTTCAAAACGCCAGCAATGAAAATCCCAAATGTTGAAGATAAGATAAGCGAAAGTATCGTCGTCTGCCCAATTGAAATTAAATACTGATCCCTAACATCTGCGAAAAAGTTATATGGCTTGAAAAGAGCTCTGTTAAGATTCTCTCTGAACCAGCGATATGAGTAATAGATATAAGAAAGAGAAAGAAGCAAGATAATTCCTATAATGGTATAAACTGTCGGAATAGGTTCTGAATAATCACCAATTGGAAGCGCTGGGATTTTCCCCTCGGTGTAAAGAGCTTTTAAAACCTCATACGCTGGACGCTTTTCAGATCTATCATAAGATACAAGACCCATTGTGTAAAGATAGTGGTCGCTGTTCGGCAAAGTTAAAACAGGTCTCTCCCCTTTCCAATCAGCAAAAATCCAAACAAAAGAACCATCAAAATCAAACTCTTGAATCAACCTATACCTTTCAAGTATATACTTCGCCTGACTTTCATACGACAAAGGATCGGAATACCCATTCCTATTTCCAAGTTGAACAGCTTTGCCATACTCACTTATCACAACTGGTTTATTTTTATATTTTGATTTCCAGAACAATATATTCTCGGAAAATTTCCTCAAATCATCTACATAAACATTTACACAGGCGATGTCAACAAGATCAGCGCAAACATCATTTTTTATCATCCTTGAAACATAATAAACGGGTCTATCATCAATTGCTCGGATAAATTTCCTCAACTCCTCAACATATCTTCTTGCGATCGGCTCAGCGGAATCAAACTCATTTCCTATCCCCCAAGCAAAAACAGATGGATGATTTTTGTCGCGATTTATCATCTCGTAGACATAATCCTTAGCCAAGGAGATATATCTTTCTTCTGTCAGTATATCAGCGGGGACATTCCAAACAGGTATCTCCTCAAGGACGAAAAGCCCATATCTATCGCAAAGATTCAAAACATAAGGATGAGCGGGATAATGCCCGAGGCGAATTGCATTTGCGCCGAGATTTTTTATCAAAACAATGTCTTTTTCCATCTCCTCATAGGTTAGGGAGTTGCCATATTTCGGATGGTCCTCATGCCTTGAGATCCCCTTCAAAATAAATCTCTTACCGTTTAAATAAATGTCTCCATTTGAAATTTTCACATCCCTAAACCCGGTGAGAATGATAAACTCATCAACTACATTCCCTAAATTCGTCAGAATCAATTTCAAAATATAAAGTGATGGCGACTCGGGACTCCACAACCTCGGGTTATATACAGTAAACGGTAAGTTGATCTTTTGACTTCTTGAATCATCAAGGAAAAATTTAACTGGTGTCGTCTCGGCGACAAAAGTGTTATTCTCTCTCTCAAAAATCTGAAGCTTGAGTTCAAAATTTTTATCTCGGAAAATCTTTGAAATCTCAACGGACGACACATATAATTCAATTTCTCCGTTCAAAACAGCGTAATTGCCTCCAAATGTATATTTAACTTTTGCATCGTCAATCCAAACCTTTGGGGTTGCAAGGATGTAGATATCACGAAAAATCCCACCGTAATTTCTCCACGCCCAAACTTGGTGCCTCAATGGAATAGTAGTCCTTGAGTTAAGTTTATTACTGACCCTTATCTCAATCACATTGTCTCCGAAATTCAACATCCTGTCTGGGATTTTTACGACGAACGATGTGTAACCACCGATATGCCTTGACAAAAATTGACCGTTGATGAATATCTCGCACTCATAATTTATCCCGTAAGAGACGAGAAAAAGAGCCATGTTATTCAAGATTGAATCAGATAGGTTAAAATTTTTTCTGAAGGTGACATTTCCCGTGAAGTCGTATGCTGATGGTACTTGTACCTCAATCCATTTGTTCTCAATTTTAGCGAGCCATTTCCCGGAAAGGTCAATTTTAATTCTCGTGTTAGTATCTTGAAACATCCCCGCGTCAAGCCCTGTAAATGTGGGTTCACCGTTGATAAGAAATTTTTTCTCTGAGGGAAATACCATTGATGAATTTGTGCTTAAAAAAATTAACAAAAATAAAATTTGAATCCTTTTCACCTTCTCATTCAACTTTGTTGGTAAATCATGTATTGCTCAATCAACTTCAAAACTTGTCATCTCTTTAAAAGCCCTAAATCTTTTTTGTATATCCTCCCATGAAAGTTTTCTAATCCTATTAATTCCGAAGTCCTCAACACAGAACGAGGCGATCGCGCTCCCATAAATGACAGCTCTTCTCAAATTTTTTTCAGAAACATCATCCGTCCTCGCAAGCCATCCGGCGAATCCACCAGCAAATGTATCACCAGCCCCGGTTGGGTCTTGAATTGCCTCAATTGGGTAAGCTGGAGCTGAAAAAATCGCATTGTCAATCATAAGGACAGCGCCGTGTTCCCCTTTCTTTATTATCACGACATCGGGACCAAGTTTTAAAATTTTTCTCCCGGCTTTTATCAAATTCAGCTCTCTAGCAATCTGCCTGGCTTCCGCATCGTTTACAATTAGCACATTCACATGTTTTAATGTCTCAAGAAGCTCATCAAACTTTCGTTCAATCCAAAAATTCATAGTATCTGCTATGACAAGTTTCGGGCTTTGAACCTGACTTAAAACTTTCATCTGAAGGACTGGATCAATGTTCCCGAGGCAGATGTATTTACTTGATTTAAAATGATCAGGTATAACGGGGTCAAAGGCAGAAAAAACATTGAGTTGGGTGTAAATTGTCTCCCTTGTGTTCATATCATAGTGATATTTCCCAGCCCATCTGAAAGTTCTTGCACCCGGGACTATTTTAAGTCCACTCAAGTTTACATTTCTTTGCCTTAGTTCATCAATTACATCTTTTGGAAAATCATCTCCAACTATCCCAACAAGACCTATTGAATCGGTGAAGTAACTTGCCGAGATTGATATATAAAGTGCTGAACCACCCGGCGTTTCCGACACACTTGCAAAAGGGGTTTCAATTGTGTCAAGCGCGATTGAGCCAACGACAAGTAAATCCAATTTTTATAAACCGATTATTTTTTCTTGTCACCAGTTTCAATAAATGGTCTTATCAGTTCAATAGGGATCGGGAAGATTGTGGTTGAATTTCTCTCTGAGGCAACTTCAGAAAGTGTTTGCAAAAACCTTAACTGGATCGCAGTTGGATACTGCCCTATGATTTGTGCAGCTTCTGCGAGACGCTGTGCAGCTTGATACTCTCCTTCAGCATTTATAACTTTTGCCCTCCTTTCCCTTTCAGCTTCAGCTTGCCTTGCCATAGCTCTTTGCATTTCAACAGGCAAATCAACATGCTTTATCTCAACCATTGAGACCTTGATCCCCCAAGAGTCAGTGTGCGCATCAATTATCTGCTGTAAATTTTGATTGATCTTTTCCCTTTCCGCAAGTATTTCATCAAGTTCGCTTTGCCCGAGGACGCTCCTCAATGTCGTCTGCGAAAGTTGGGATGTTGCGTAAAGATAATCCTCAACCTCAACGATTGCCTTTTCAGGGTCAACAACTCTAAAATAAACAACAGCGTTAACTTTTATTGAAACATTGTCCCTTGTTATAACATCCTGCGGTGGAACATCTAAAACAACCGTTCTCAAGCTAACCTTCACCATCCTATCAACTATCGGAATCAAAAATATAAGCCCAGGACCCTTAGCTCCAATTAATCTCCCAAGTCGGAAAATAACACCCCTTTCATATTCGCGCAGAACTCTTATAGCGCTTGAAAGTATGATGATCAAAAAAACAATAACTACAGTTAAAAGTGATATTGTCATAACAAATTCCTCCGTTTGATTTTTATTTTTGCTTGTCAACTTTTTCCACCTTCAATGTCAACCCTTCAACGCCTCTGACAACTATTTCTTCGTTCGGGTTAATAGCATCTTGACTGATCGCCTTCCATATTTCTCCGTGTACTCTAACTTGTCCTGTTGCCCATCCGTTTGATGCTGGCTTAAACTTCGTAAGAGCTATTCCCCTTTCCCCAACGAGTGCCTCTTTTCCAGTGGCTGGTTTTCTTCTCTGCGCCTTCAAAGCCATTCCTATTGCAAAAAGAAAGAATAAAACCGTTAAAGCAACCGCCGTTATTATAACAGTCAAGGAAATTTGCATGAGTTCAAACGGAGAGTTTATTAACATTATTGAACCAAGTAATAGAGAAATTGCCCCACCAATTGTCAAAAGCCCATTACTTACAATTTTTATCTCAAGTAAAAGCAAAATTATACCAAGCACTATCAAAGCAAGCCCAGCGTAATTTATCGGTAGCGCCTGCAAAGAGTAAAAAGCAAGTATTAAACAAACAGCTCCTATAACTCCGGGGAAAATCGCTCCTGGATTGTAAAGTTCAAATAAAATCCCATAAATCCCGAGCAATAAAAGTATATAAGCGATATTCGGGTCACTTATCAATGCGAGTAATTTTTCCCGCCAGTTCATCTCAACAAATTTAACTTTAGCATCCTTTGTCCGTAAAATTTTTTCTTCGGAATTAATTTGAACCTTTCTACCATCAATTTTGTCAAGAAGGTCTTTTAAATCCTTAGCTATCAAATCAATGACGCTATCCTTTAAAGCTTCCGTCTCAGTTGAGGATATGCTTTCTCGGACGGCTCTTTCTGCCCATTTCACATTTCTATTTCTTTTCTCGGCAATAGTCCTAACAAAAGCTGCAGCATCGTTGGTTATCTTCTGTTCCATCACCTTTGAGGTATCCCCCATACCGCCAATTCCGACTGGATGAGCTGCGCCGATATTCGTCCCCGGAGCCATAACTGCGATATGAGCCGAAAGCGTTATAAAAACACCCGCAGAGCCAGCCCTAGCCCCAGATGGATAAACAAAAACCACAACAGGAATCTCGGCTGAAAGAATTGACTTTACAATGCTTCTCGTTGATTCAAGCAATCCCCCGGGTGTGTCAAGTTCTATAACAAGGCACTCGGCGCCCTCTTCCGTCGCTTTCTTTATTGAACTTGAAATATACTCAGCGGTAGCTGGATTTATTGTGCCTTCAACTTTTATGACATAAACAAAATTATCGGCAAAATTAGGCACACTCGCAAAAAACAATAGGAAAATTAATTTTCTCATCACAAGGGAATTAATTTATTTGTCTTCCAAAGACAATTTTACAAAAAAAGTTGCTTTGTTGCAAGAAAACGAAACAAAGCCAAAGGGAACTCAAACGAGCGGGGAAATCCCAAAGCATTTGACAATTTATCCAAATTTTATTATATTAATCGCAACTTTTCCTTTAAAAATTTAGACAAAAACAAAATTTTTCTAAAGAAATGTTCACTCTTGACGAAATTGACCTTAAAATTTTAAAAATGCTTCAAGAAAATGGCAGAATAAAACGAAACGAAATCGCCCAAGCCACTGGATTGTCGGTTCCATCTGTAAGTGAAAGGATGAAAAAACTTGAAGACGCTGGAATTATAAAAGGTTACACCGCTATCCTTGACTCAAAAAAACTTGGTAAAGATATAACTGCGTTTGTGTTCGTTAGCATTGATTCATCAAAAAATTACCCGCTTTTCATTGAGCGTGTGATGGATGTTGATGAGATACTTGAATGTCATTCAATCACTGGGGAGGGTTCACATCTATTGAAAGTAAAAACTGAAAACACATCAACGCTTGAAAAGCTCCTTGCAAGGATTCAATCTTGGCCTGGGGTAACAGGCACTCGCACAAACATAGTTTTATCAACCATTAAAGAGACAACAAAAATAAAAATTTGAGTTTTCAAAAATTGATAAGAAGACGATTGAGAAAATAGCAGAATATATCCCAAGTTTTAAGTCATCGGAAAAATAAAAACAAAATGGTCAAGAAATATGAAGAACGAAGCGATTGAAAACATCTTCAAGATTATCAAGGAACACAAAATTAAAATGGTTGATTTGAAGTTTATGGATTTCCCGGGGCAGTGGCAACACTTTAGCGTCCCGGTTCACGAGTTAACTGAAAGTTCTTTTGAAGAAGGTTTCGGATTTGATGGCTCAAGTATCCGCGGTTGGAAAAGCATAAACGAAAGCGATATGCTTGTCATCCCCGATCCAACTACCGCTTTCATTGACCCGTTCATAGAAGTTCCAACCCTAAGCTTAATTTGCGATGTTTACGACCCCGTTACAAAAGAAAAATACGAGCGATGTCCGCGCTATATAGCTCAAAAGGCAGAAGCATACCTTAAATCAACCGGCATAGCCGACACAGCTTATTTTGGTCCCGAGGCGGAATTCTTCATCTTTGATGATGTACGTTTTGACCAGAATGCGCACGAGGGATATTATTACATTGACTCAATTGAAGGTCAATGGAACTCCGGTAGAGATGAAAAGCCAAATCTCGGTTATAAACCAAGATACAAAGAAGGATATTTCCCTGTGCCACCGACCGATTCTCTGAACGACATAAGGAATGAAATGGTTTTGATAATGGAGCAATGTGGTTTACAGGTTGAAGCTCAACATCATGAAGTTGCTACGGGTGGACAATGTGAAATTGATTTTCGCTTCGCCCCGCTTGTCAGGTGTGCTGACAATCTCTTGATATTCAAATATATTGTTAAGAATGTTGCAAGAAGACATGGCAAGACAGCCACTTTCATGCCGAAGCCACTTTTTGGAGACAATGGTTCGGGGATGCATTGCCATCAAAGCTTATGGAAAAACGGTCAACCGTTGTTTTATGGAAATGGATACGCAAATTTAAGCGAACTTGCGCTTTATTACATCGGTGGTATTTTAAAACATGCACCTGCTTTATGCGCCTTTACAAATCCAACAACAAACTCATACAAACGTCTTGTCCCAGGCTTTGAAGCTCCTGTCAATCTTGCCTACTCACAAAGAAATAGAAGCGCAGCTATTCGCATCCCGGTCTATTCGTCAAGTCCCAAAGCAAAAAGAATTGAGGTCAGATTCCCAGACGGCTCTTGCAATCCGTACCTTGCTTTTTCAGCTATGTTGATGGCTGGAATTGACGGTATAATAAACAAGATTGACCCCGGTGAACCGCTTGACAAAGATATTTATTCGCTTCCGCCAGAAGAACTTAAAAACATACCATCAACCCCGGGTTCACTTGAAGAAGCCCTTAAAGCGCTTGAAAAAGACCACGAGTTTTTACTCCGTGGTGATGTCTTCACTGAAGATGTAATTGAAGCATGGATAAAGTATAAGTGGGAAAAAGAAGTAAATCCAATGCGAATGAGACCGCACCCGTATGAATTTATGCTTTACTTTGATGTTTAAGCGTCGCTTTTGTTGATATAAATCGTTCTTATCGGGAATGGAATCACTATTCCCTCTTGACGATACCGTTTGTGCAACCTTTTTATGAACTCGTGCCTTATTATGCCTTGATCTGTAAACTCGCGACATTTCAAAATAACAGAAAAGTTAATGCTTGAGTCCCCGAAAGTGTGGTACCTTATTATAGGGTCAAAATCTGGAACGCCCCCGGGGACTTCAAGCATTACTTCCTTTGCTACTTCAATCGTGATTTTTTCAACTTTTTCAAGGTCACTGTCGTAACTTACACCAACTTGAACCGTGATAAACAACGCCTTCTCCGGCATGTGATAATTCTTAACTATCGCTTGTGCAAGTTTTGAATTCGGGACAATGATATAATTATTTGGAAGTTCCTTAATCGTTGTATTTCTCCAGGTTATATCAACCACAAATCCTTCTTCACCAGATTCAAGTCGGATATAGTCCCCGGGCTTTATCTGTCTTGTCATCAAGATGTGCAAACCGGCGAATAAGTTTGAAAGCGTATCCTGTAAAGCAAGTGCCACAGCTAAACCTCCAATCCCGAGCGCTGTCAAAAGGGGCGCAATTGAAATTCCAAGCGAATGTAATATCACAAGTATCCCAATCCCAAAAATCACAATCCTTGTCAAATTCACAAATAAACTCGTTGATGGTAAAACATCCTGAGCCCTTTTACCATACATATTGACAAATCCAACGCCAATTCTCGTAAGTACTATCGTTGCGGAAAAAACATATAAAACCGTCACAATCTTTTGCACATACATCATCGTCTCGGGTTTAATCCGAGCTGAGATAAAGGCGATGTTTAAACCAGCGAGTGTAAACCAGAATATAATCCATCCCCGAAGCGAGGCAATTATTATGTCGTCACCTTCCCACTTAGTCCTCTGGGCGATTTTGTAAAGTTTGTTAAGTATGACCTTTTCAACAACAAATCCAATTATAATCCCACCGATAAATATCGCAACTGGCGTAATCAAGTTCTCAAACTGTAGGAACATTGCCAACTTGATTTAATTTTTCACAAAGCATATCGTTCAGCACTTATGAGATAATCAGCGATTTTTCTCCTGATGGCTATTGTGTTAACAGGTGTGTGTTTTATCAACCTCCTTAATGCAGTCAAATAAGTCCTGAGCATATCACCATCTACAACCGCAGATAAAATTTCTTTCGCGTATATTTCAACCCGCATTATCGCATCGTTTACAAAAGCTTTAACAATGTCAATATAAACATCCATCGGCTCTTTAACAGAGCGGGCGAGCATTTTCTCAACCCTTAAAATCACGCTTTCCATAGCGTAAATCTCCATGATTATGTCGCTTATCCTTCCGATTATTTACTCTTCATCTTCAAGTTTGGTCATATATTTTTGAACCGCAAGCCCAGCCACAAATAGACCAGCTTTCTTAGCTGACCTTAACATTTTCTTCTCCTCTGCGAAAATTCCGGTTGTCTCTTCTTCAACTGAACCAAATCCCATTATCTCATCCGTCAATTTTTGTGCAGCTGGTATCAAAGGCAATTCACCTTTCATCGCTCGTTTTAACAACATCCCTGTTATGACAAGACGATTTATCTCGTTTGTCCCCTCAAAAAACCTATTAATCCTTGAATCCCTATAAGCCCTTGCAACTGGATATTCCTCTATATAACCATATCCGCCAAATATCTGTACCCCTTCATCAACAACATAATCAAGGATTTCCGAAGCGTAAACCTTTATAATTGAACATTCAACCGCATATTCCTCAATTCCTTTCAACATCATCTCACTTGCTCCCGGCTTTGACTTATCTATGCCGGAGAGAATCCCATCAATTAAACCAGCTGTCCTATAAACCATGCTCTCGCCAACAAATGTCCTTATAGCCATTTCTCCAATTTTGTGCTTTATCAAACCGAAGTCGGATATCGGTTTCCCAAATTGTTTCCTTTGCTTAGCATATCTAACCGATTCGGTTATAACCGCTTTTGCTCCACCGATGACGCCAGCCCCAAGTTTAAACCTCCCAATGTTAAGTATGTTAAACGCAATCTTATGCCCCTTCCCTATCTCACCAAGGACATTTTCAACTGGGACTTTAACATTATCAAGTATCAATGCTCTCGTTGATGAACCCTTTATTCCCATCTTCTTTTCTTCCTTCCCAAGCGATATACCTTCATATCCTTTCTCAAGGATAAACCCCGTGAATTGTTCGCCATTTATTTTTGCAAAAGTGATATAAACATCAGCTATCCCTGTGTTCGTGATGAAAATTTTACTTCCATTTAAAATGTAGTATTTACCATCTGGACTTAAGGTCGCCGTAGTTCTGATTGATAGCGCATCTGAACCCGCGTTCGGTTCAGTCAAAACGTAAGATGAAATCAATTCACCCGTTGCAAATTTAGGAAGATATTTTCTTTTCTGTTCCTCCGTTCCGAAATAAACTATAGGCAAAGTCCCTATACCGGTATGTGCTCCATGTGTAACTGCGAATGAGCTTGCTCTTACTAAACCTTCCGCCACAAGCATTGAACTTGTCTTATCAAGTCCAAGCCCCCCATATTCTTCAGGTATATCAACGGCGAGCAAGCCAATTTCCCCGGCTTTTCTCATAAGCGAAAGGGTAACATCCCAATTTTGCTCTTCAATCTTTGGCAAAACCTCTTTCTCAACGAAATCATTTGTTGTCTGCGCTATCATCTGATGTTGTTCAGTGAAATCTTCAGGTGTGAAGATGTTCTCAGGTGAATTCTCCTGGATTAGGAAACTTCCCCCTTTAATGTAGGTTTCTGCGACTGTCATGTTCCCACCTCTTATTTTGTTGCGAAGTTTTAAAAGTTCAAGGAAAATTTTTTCCTTCATAAAAAGTTTAATCAATTTTGGTTTTAAATTCAAACATCCATCCCCCAACCCAAATCAGGTTATCTTTATCACCTTCTCCACAGCAAATTCAAAAAACGACGGAAAAAATTTGTTCATAAAAACGGCAAGCTTGCCAGGAAAAGTTAGAACAACTTCCCTTTTCCTCTTCAAAACAGCTTTTAAAATTTCCCTTGCGACCTTCTCCGCTGACATCATCATAAATCTACCTTGCATCCTGCTTGTGCCGTAATATCTTGCGTTCTCAAAAAATTTCGTATTGGTAGTCCCCGGATGAATAGCGATAAAATGAACCCCAAGCTTTTTATACTCAACCCTCAATGCTTCCGTCAAACCGGTCAATGCAAACTTCGTCGCAGAATATATTCCCATCCCCGGAATCCCTCTTTTACCGACGACCGAAGAGATATTAACTATTACACCTTCCCCTTGTTCAATCATAATCGGTAAAACTTTATGTATCAGATAAGCGGAACCAAGAAAATTAACACGCACTATCCTTTCAATCTCTTCAAAAGGTGTTTGATGATACCATCCGTAAATACCAAATCCAGCATTGTTTATCAAAACATCAACTCTCCCATATGTGTTAAGTGTTTTTTCAACCAAAGCGTCAAGCGTTTTAAAATCAGAGACATCAGCAGGGATGACGATGACATTCTCGTTAAATTTTTTGATCTCCTCTGCAACAGCGTTTAAATTTTCAAAATTTCTCGCCGAGAGAACCAATTTGCTACCAACACTCGCAAACGCAATCGCTGTCTCTTTGCCAATTCCGCTTGATGCCCCAGTTATAACGACAACTTTGCCATTTAGCTTTTTCCTCGCCCTATTTAATAACATAAAACTTGCCCTTAACTTTTTTTCGCCGAGTTTAAACCTTCTTCAACATTTTTGAGTTTAAAACTTAAAATTGATTGAACCTTGTTTATATTTAACGAACAATCTTTTGCGCCAGCAAGGTATGTTTTGACCGAATCCATTGGGACAGGGATGATCAAATCGGTTGAATACCCGAAAACATCGGCGAATTTAAGCGCAAACTCATACCTTGAAATTCTCTCCGAACCCCCAAGATTAAAAATCTCATTTTTAACATCCTTTGAAATGAGTTCATCTATAGCCATCACAGCGTCAACCGCATAAATTGGCGTTCTGTATTGATCAACGAAGACCTTAACTTTTCTCCTCGCCCTTAATTCAGTATGCAACCAATCGGAAAATGAATTCGTGAAAACATTACCCCAGCCATACATCAAAGCGAGTCGCAAAATTATATAATTATCATACGATTTTACTATTTCCTCACCTTCAAGTTTAGTTTGAGCGTAATAACTTTTTGGATTTGGTGGTGTCTCTTCAGTGAAGAAACTGCCATCGCCACTATAAACAAGATCGGTTGAAATATACACAAATTTCGCCCCAACCTGCGCGGATGCTTCAACTAAATTTCTCGTTCCCTCAACATTGACGGAATAAGCAAGTTCCCTATCTTGATCGCACATTTGAACATTCGTTATCGCTGCTGTATGGACTACGACATCTGGATGAATCCTTTTAACACTTTCAAAAACATCTTCGCGATTTCTTATATCAACTTTTTGAAAATTGCATTTTTCAAGATATAGTTTGTGCTGAAAATAAAATGCGTAAATTTCATGCTTGAACCTTAACGCCTTGCAGAAATTCCAACCGAGAAAGCCACTCCCACCTGTTAACAAAATTTTCACTTTCGCAAGCTCCGTAAATTTTTAAATCTTGCCGAGAAAATCAAGGACTATGAAAAGAACCCCACCCAAAAACAGAATCCCGAAGATAGCGGAAACGGCGAAAACTTTAATCCTTTCAATCGTCTCTTCCTTATCTATCTCGTAGTCAGGCATAGTTAAAACAACGATGTCATCTTCAACTTTGACCTGACAGGAAAGCCGAAGGTTTGGTTTAACTTTATGCGCTATCAAAAATTTGCCCCTTAAAACCCACTCTTCTTTGGGCGTTTTAGAATTTACATTTTTATCGCCTTGAATTATCTCAACCCTGCAAGTTCCACACAACCCGTGCCCTTGACAGTTTAAGAATTGGTTTATCCCTTTGTAAACATTTATACCTGCCTTTAAAGCAACTTTCCTTAAATTAGCACCTTTCGGAACTTCTATACTTCTCCCCTCTCGCTCAAATTTTACTATGGGCAATCTTACCTCCTTTTTGTTTTTGATTATTTTTCCTCAAGTGGTGGTCTGTAATAAATATAAGCGTGCAACATCTCAATTTTCTCCATCTTGTCATCAAGGGAGATATCCATAAGGTCGCGGATTGAAACTACTCCAAGCAAGTTATTTTCCTTATCAACAACAGGCAGATGTCTAACGCCTGCCTTTTTCATCTTCGCAAGGCATTCCTCATAAGATTCCTCTTCAAGAGCAAGCATCAATTCCCGTGTCATAACATCGTCAACTTTAACCTCCGCTGGATTCAAACCCTTTGCAACCACCCTTTTCAAGATATCCCTCTCAGAGAAAATTCCAATCAACTTACCATCATCTGATAGCACTGGAACTGCACCGATATTTTTCTCAGCCATAAATTTCGCCACATTTAACACCGTTTCTCCGCTTTTCACAAAGAAAAGCGCTTTATTCCTAACTATGTCACCTATCTTCTTCATAGCAGTACCCCAATTTGTTTTTATTTATCCGCCATAAAACCACCCGGTTTCCCACATAACAAGCGGTTTTGTTTCACTTCTTACACCAGCGTTTACAACCTCTCCGATGAAAATTGCATGGTCACCCCTTTCAACTTTATCAACAACTTTGCATTCAAAAAACGCTGGCAAATCAACAAGAAGCGGAGAGCCCGTTTCACCAAGTTCAAACTTGTAACCATTTATCTTATCACCCTCAACATTTGTCGGTTTGAAAAAAGCGGAAGCGACATCTTTTTGCTCGGAACCAAGAATATTCACAGCAAACACACCACTTTCAGAGACGGTAGCATACAAACCTGAGTCCTTCCTTATCCCAACCATAACAAGCGGTGGCTCAAAAGATGCTTGACTCAACCAATTAACCGTTCCAGCAGAATATCTATCACCGGATTTTGAAGTCAAAACATAAAGACCGTAAGTTATCATCCTCAACGCTTTCTTCTTTGCCTCTGGATTCATTTTTTTCCCCTTTTTTATTTTCTTTCTTCAAACTTCACTTTAAAACTCAACTTTTGATTGCCCCGCAAAACAACAACTTCAACCTCATCTCCCGGGTTATAATCGCCAAGTGCGTAAGTGTAATCGTAAATATTTTTTATCTCTTTCCCTCCCATCTTGACGATGATATCCCCAGGTTTTATACCCGCTTTTTCAGCTGGGGTTCCTGGGCGAACATCTCCGACTTTCATACCTTGAACATCTTCGGAATAGTCCGGGACTACTCCAAGGGTCACCCTGAAACCCCTGCTTTGCCTTTGTGGAGTTTCGACCTTAACAAACTTCGGCTTTTCGCTTACCTTGTCAAGTTTAAAAACTAAATCACTTATGAACTCAAGAATTTTCCTTTGACCTTGATAATTTATCTTGTCGTAGTCGTCGCTCGGTTTATGATAATCGGAATGAATCCCCGTGAAAAAGTGTAGTACGGGAATCCCTTTTGAATAAAACTGAGCGTGGTCGCTTGGTCCATAGCCATCTTTCACTAAATTCAAATTAAATTTGAACTTGGAATTTAATTCCTGTATCAACCCATCCCATATCGGTGATGTTCCGACGCCGTAAATTGTGAGTTTATCTTCTTTCATCCTACCGATCATATCCATGTTTATCATTGCGACTGCTTTCTCAAGTGGCAAGACCGGGTTTTTAACATAATACCCTGATCCAATAGTGCCTTCCTCTTCAGCGGTGAATGCGATGAACAAAATGCTTCTGTTAAGAATTTTCCTATTGTTAGACAGATATTCAGCAAGCTCAAGTAACCCAACAGTGCCGGAACCATTATCATCCGCCCCGTTATGAATCGCAACTGTATCAGGTATCAACGAACCTTGACCACCCCAACCGAGATGGTCATAGTGTGCACCGATGATTATATATTCATCCTTTAAACTCGGATTTGAACCCTCAAGATAACCAAGGACATTTGCAACCTTTGACTTTACATACACGACATCACTTTGAATTTCAACGGTTAGGTTTTTAATCCCGAAAGAATACGGCTTCCGCTCATCGTAAATTTTCTTGACGATATCATAAAGCTTGAAATCATAACCGCAAAGCTTAAATAAGCTGTCAATCAAACTATTTCTAACTTCAACCGCTACGATACCTGATTTGCCTGCGGAAAAATCATAGGTAAACCTTTCAAACTTCTCCGAAAATGGGTCAACAATTATAACACCCAAAGCGCCCTTTGATTGAGCATTGCTTACTTTGTATCTTAATGGGAGATATTTTTCAAATTCTGAATGAGCTTTATAACCATCTGGAGTTCCTTTTAAAATTATGAGGACTTTGCCTTTTACATCAATGCCATCATAATCGTCGTAGTTAAGCTCTGGAGCGCTTATCCCATAGCCAGCGAAGACGACCTCAGAATTCACTTTTCCGGATTCGCTGAACGGAAGTGGATGAAAATCACGCTTAAAGGTCAATTTTATCTCTTTACCTGAAACATTAAAACTAAGGAAATTCTGCGCCCCGGCTTTAACCTCGCTTGTGAAATCAAAATATTGGAAATAAGTCCCGTTATCACCAACAGGTCTAAGCCCGAATCTTTTAAATTGCTTCGCTATATATTCAGCTGCTAACTCAGCTCCTTTTGTTCCAGCTCTGCGACCCTCAAGCTTATCGGAGGCAATATAACTTAAATGCTTGTAAAGGTCTTTTTCATCAATCTGTGGCGATGTTGAGCCGAAATAGGAACAGGAATAAAACAATAAGAGAAAGAAAACCAAAAAGAGATTTCTTCTCATTTTCTTATCTCACTTAGTTTAAAATTTTGCGCATCAAACTGCATCCCTGTCACATCTTTTGACTCATCAGAAGCAAGATAGATGAAAACATCCACGATATCTTCAGGTCTTTTGAGTTTTTTCGGGTCTTCATCTGGATACGCCTGTCTTCTCATCTCCGTTGCTATAGGACCTGGATTTACGGAGTTAACCCTTATCCCATATGCTTTAAGTTCATCAGCCAGGATTTGTGTTAAACCTTCAACGCCGAACTTAGAAACAGAATAAGCACCCCATCTTGCCCTTCCAACTTTGCCAACACTTGAGCTAACCATTATTATACTTCCATTCCCTTGCGGTATCATATAACGGAGTACCTCCCGCGTCACATAAAAAACCCCATTTAAATTTACATCTATCACCTTTCGCCATTCATCAACTGGATAATCAACTATGGTTGTCCTAACCCCGAGAATACCTGCGTTATTTACAAGTATATCTATTCTACTGAATCGCTTATGAACTTCCTCAATAAACTCTTTTACAGCTTCGTAATCACTGACATCAACTTTTCCGACATGGCACTTTGAGCAGGATGATTTTATCTGATCAGCGATGTAAAATATATCATTTGACCTTGAACATATGGAAATCAGAGCTCCTTCTGAGGCGAAGGCAACCGCAAGCGCCCTTCCAAGCCCGCGCGAAGCACCAGTTATTACAGCAACTTTATCTTTAAGTCGCATCGTGCTCCAAATTACTTTTGACTGCTTAAAAAAATAAAAATTTCAACGGAAATTATCAAACGAAGATTGAAACTCGGCGTTTGAATTATCAGAAATTTATTTGTAAATTTTCCGACGGAAAAACAAATAAAAGCAAGCGGGAATGAGGATAATTTCAAAAGTCAAAGAAATGCAAAAAGTGGCTGATGAATTAAGAAAAGAAGGGAAAATCATAGGCGTAGTTCCAACGATGGGTTATCTACACGAGGGACATCTTAGTTTGATACGACTCGCGAAGGAAAAAAGCGATGTGGTGATAACAACTATCTTCGTCAATCCTCTGCAATTTGCGCCAAATGAGGACTATGACAGATATCCGAGGGACTTTGAAAGAGATGTTAAACTCGCACAATCAGCTGGCTGTGATATAATTTTCCATCCGAGCGTTGAAGAGATGTATCCTCAAAATTTCCTCACTTATGTTGAGGTTGATAAACTAACCAAAGTCCTTGAAGGGGAATTTAGACCCACACATTTCAGAGGGGTTACAACGGTTGTGGCAAAACTTTTCAACATAACCAAGCCACATATCGCGGTCTTCGGTCAAAAAGACGCTCAACAGGCGCTGATAATAAAGCAAATGGTCAGGGATTTAAACTTTGACATTGAGATAATAGTTGCACCCATAATTCGTGAGCCAGATGGTTTAGCGATGAGTTCAAGGAATGTATATCTTTCCGACTCGGAAAGAAAAGACGCAACTGTACTTTATGAAAGTTTAAAACTTGCCGAAAAATTAATTGAGAACGGCGAAAGAAATTCAAAAAACATAATCTTAAAAATGGAGGAACTCATAAAGTCAAAACCGACAGCCAAGATAGATTATATAGCCATAGTTGAGCCAGAAACACTTGAAAAGGTTGAAACTCTAAGCGAGGGTAAGGAGTATCTTATAGCACTTGCTGTTAGAATTGGAAGCACTCGTTTAATTGATAACACAATTGTAAAAATTTGAAAATAAAAATTTTTGAGCCAGATGAGCATATACCGTGAGATGTGTAAATCAAAAATTCACGGCGCTACCGTAACCCAAGCCGAACTTTATTATGAAGGTAGCATCACGATTGACGAATCCCTGCTTGAGATTGCGGATATACATCCGTTTGAAAAAGTCCAAGTTGTGAACTTAAACAATGGTGCAAGGTTTGAGACATATGCGATCCCAGGGGAGAGAAATTCCGGGGTTATTTGCCTTAATGGACCAGCAGCTCGCTTAGGAGCCGTAGGTGACCAGATAATTATAATCTCCTACGCTCAATATCCTGAGGAACTTGCCCAAAATCACAAGCCAAAAGTCCTCATACTTGACAAAGACAATAAAATTAAGCAAATTATATACGGGACGATAAACGAAATTGCAAAGTGAAAAATTTTTAAAAATAAACTGAGGTCACTTGTGGGGAATTTTTTTTATAAGCATCCAAGAGACCTTGCAACTGTCATCCTTGCTGCTGGCAAGGGAACAAGGATGAATAGACCAGATATAGCCAAGGTGATGTTCCACTTGAACGGGGAACCGATGATAAAAAATGTCGTTGAACTCGCATTCAAAATTAACTCCGACAGGGTTATAGTTGTAGTTGGACATTTTAAAGATGTAGTTATGGATTATGTCAAAAAAATCGCCCCATCGGTTGAATTCGCAATCCAAGAGCAACAATTAGGAACGGGTCATGCTGTGATGCAGACGGAGAAACTCCTTGATAATTTCAACGGTGATGTCCTTGTTTTATCTGGCGATGTCCCACTTTTAACCGTAAAGACGATGCAAAAACTTTTAAAATATCACTATGAAACCGACGCAGTCGGGACAGTGCTAACGGCTGAAGTTGAAGACCCAACAGGTTACGGGAGAATAATAAGAAATCCGGATGGCTCGGTTGATAGAATAGTTGAACACAAAGACGCCTCGGAGGAAGAGAGAAAAATAAAAGAGATAAACTCCGGAATTTATGTCTTCAAAAAAGAGCCACTTTTTGAAGCCCTTAAACATATAACCCCAAACAATGTTCAAGGTGAGTATTACTTAACGGATGTTTTTTACTATTTCTCACATCATAATATGAAAATTTCAGCTCTTAAAGCTGAAAGCTGGGACGAGGTTCATGGCATAAACACGATTGAGCAACTTGAAAAGGCACAGGAAATCCTTAAGCGAAGGAAACAACTTGGGATTGAGGAATGACTGTGAAGAAATTTCGGCTAATCATCTTTTTCATCCCAATTTTAGCTGGTTTAATCCTATTCCTACTTGCAAAAAAGAAACAAGAAATCATTGAGATTGAGAAAAGATCAACTCCTTATACCGTTGAATATGTGAAAAACTTGATCTACAACTCAAGCTTTGAACTCGGTCGGGGAGATGAGCCAAGCGGTTGGATGAGCGAAATAAAAGGGGATGAAGTTTATCTTGAGCGCGATATCATAGAAAAATTTGACGGGAAATTCAGCGCAAGCATAACATCAAACAACCCATCTGCGAAATCAAACTGGTTCCAAGATATTCACCAATTCCCGAAAGAGAAAAAATTCATACTTTATGGGGCGATAAAAACATACAACGCTGACTCAGCGTTTTTGAGGATTGAAGTTTATGACACGCTCGGGAACTTGCGTTCATTTAATTCAACTGAAATCTTAACCGGGACAAACGATTGGAAAGTTTACACATGTGCGGTAATAGTTGAAAAAGATGCAAAGAAAATAAGGGTCAAATGCGTTTTAAACGGTAAAGGAAGTGCCTGGTTTGATGATGTTGAACTTGTCGCCGTAAGATACGAAGAGAGAGATTATCCGTTTTGGTGGAAATACTGGACAAGACAATTTCAAAAGTGAAATGAAAAAAGTAATTCTCAGAAAAGGTGGAGACAAAAGGATATTAAATGGGCATCTTTGGATTTTCAGCAATGAGATAAAAGACATTCAAGGGAATCCGAAAATCGGCGATATAGTTGAAATTTACAGATTCAACGGTGAATTTTTCGGGCTTGGGTTTTTCAATCCACATTCACTTATATCAATTAGAATCTTAACCCGCGAAAGAACCGATATAAATTTTGAGTTTTTCAAAAAAAGAATCCTTGAAGCTTATAACCTCAGGAAAACCCTTTATCCAAATTCCGAAACATTTCGCCTTGTCCATGGTGAAAGCGATTTTCTGCCGGGACTTGTAATTGACAAATATGAGGATTGTTTTTCAATTCAAACATTTTCTTACGGCATGGATCAAAGGATAAACTTAATTTGCGATGTGCTTGATGAAATTTTTAAGCCATTTGGAATAGTTGAGCGAAACGAATCGCCATTGCGCGAGCTTGAAGGTCTTGAAAACAGACGGAGGATTTTGCGAGGGGGATCAAAGGAGATAATTTTTGATGACAATGGAGTAAAGTTTAAAATAGATTTGCTTTCGGGACAAAAAACCGGATTTTATCTTGACCAGAGGGAAAACAGAAAAGTGTTAAGGAGATTCTCACAAGGGAAAAAGGTTCTTGATTGTTTTACAAATGAAGGTGGCTTCGCTCTTCATTGCGCTTTTGCTGGAGCTGAAAAAGTCATCGGCGTTGATATTTCTGAAACGGCGATTGAAAAAGCGAAAATAAACGCCGAATTTAACGGTTTAAAAAATGTTCATTTTGAGACGGCGGATGTCTTTGACAAATTGAGGGAATATCTGAATAAAGGGGAAAAATTTGACATAGTCATACTTGATCCTCCTTCCTTTACAAAATCAAAGAAAACTGTTAAATCAGCTCTTTCAGGATACAGGGAGATAAATTCAACTGCGATTAAAATTTTGAACTCGGGCGGGATATTGGCAACGGCTTCGTGCTCACATCATATTGACGATCAAATGTTCATTGATGTGATAATACAAAGCTCTATTTTGGCTAAGCGAAAAATCAGATTAATTGAATGGAGGAGCGCATCGCCCGACCATCCAATTCTACCTCAAATGCCAGAGACAAAGTACCTTAAGTTCGGGGTTTTTCAAGTTCTTGATTAGTCATCAATCGGTGGTCTCTTAAGATGCCAGTCAGTTCTACTTTGATATGCGTTTGCAATTTGAATCAGTGTTTTTTCGCTGAAAGCTTTACCCATAAATTGGATTGAAGTTGGGAGGTTATTCTGCCCGAAACCATTAGGCATACATATTGCTGGGACGCCTGCGAGATTTCCCGCTGGGATCAACGCTGGTCCACCACCTACTCCGGGATACGCCTTGTCAAAATCAACCCCGATTGGATACGCGACGCTCGCCCTCGTTGGAGCAACGATAGCATCATATCTTGACAGAAATTCTTCAAGGGCTTTTCGCATCTTCTTCCTCAACCTCATTGCATTTAGATACTCAACTGCTGTTACTTGAATCATTGAATAACCGCCGACCTTGTCACGCTTATTTCGCAACTTTGAAATTTCACCAGACAAAATCAAATCATAAAAGGCGCTCGCTCCTTCTGCATCAACGATTGCGCCAACAACCGCACCCCAAGGATAATCCGGGAACTCAACCTCATACTCAAGCTCAGCAAATTCTGCCAGAGTTTTCAAAGAGTCCTCAAAATTTTTTCTAACCTCGGGTTGCGCCTTTTCCGTCGTCCCTTTTATAACGGCTATTTTCGGCTTCTTCCTTGGAAAAGTTTTTCTGTTGTATTCAAAATTAAACTTAACAGTTGTTTCATCCTTTGGGTCATAACCCGCGATTGCAGAAAGAACAATCCCGCAATCATCAGCGCTTCTACACATTGGACCAAGTTTATCAAGAGTCCAAGAAAGAGCCATGGCTCCAAATCTACTCACAAGTCCGTAGGTCGGTCTAAGCCCAGTTATCCCACAAAAAGCGGATGGAGTTAAGATTGAGCCGGAGGTTTCCGAACCAATTGCAAAGGCAACAAGTCCAGCGGATACAGCTGCACCCGAGCCACTTGATGAACCGCCACTCCAATAATTTAAATTCCATGGCGTTCGCCCCGGACCCGTAAACGATGCATCAGCGTCATCATATCCCATACCGCCAGCAAGTTCAACCATAGCAAGTTTTGCCACAAGTATCGCCCCGGCGTTATAAAGCCTTTCAACCACAGTTGCATTATAATCAAAAACTTGTTCTTTGTACGGTTCTGCGCCCCAAGTCGTCGGAATCCCCTTAGTCGCAAGCAAGTCCTTAACTCCAAAAGGTATGCCATGTAAAAGTCCACGATATCTTCCCGACATAATTTCCTTCTCAGCCTGCTTAGCTTGTTTCAGAGCGAGTTCTTCCGTTATAGTCACAACAGCAGCGAGCTTTTCACCGTATTTTTTCAACCTTTCAAGATAAATCTTGGTTAATTCAACTGGTGAAATTTTCTTCTTCCTTATCAAATCCGCAAGTTGGCGGATTGAAGCAAAGGCGATATCTTTTTCGTTCATGGCAAAACCCAATTTTTTTAAACTTGAAATTTAAAGTCCGGCTCATCCCAATTTGAAAGTTTAAAGCTTAACAATCTCTCGTACCTTTTCAAGTTTGCCTCAATGTCCTCCTTAACCATTTTGATCTGCTCATCGTTGAGTTTAGAACCGTATTTAATCTTGACAATTTCAAGCAACTTATCCAATTCCTTAGCTCGTTCTTCTTGATTAACGATATACCCAAGAGCTGGCAATGCCAGCGAAAGTTGGATGAACTTTCTCCTTTTAATTTTCATAAAACTACCTCCATTTTTTAGTCCATTGGATAGTTTTCAAAAAGTTTCCCCCACTGTGAGGTTCTCCTCAAATTTTCCTGAATCTTCTTCCCCTTAAGTGGCCACCAAATGAAGTCGTGATAAAAGTAAGAAGCGAAAACAAAAATATATACAAGGGGCGTCCTAAAAAATATGTATTGAATTCCCTTTAAAGGACCAAACCAAAGTATATCTCCAACTCTACTTGCTGCATTATCTCCGACGAAAAATTTCAAATTCACATTTGAAATGTCATCACCAACTACTTCAATCTCTCGCGGATCGCCGGTTCCAAGCCCAGATTCATGAGCAAGGCGGATATATTTTATGCTCATTGGGTCAAATCCCATAATCTTTGCCGAAACAGCATCAATAGCAACCTGATCTGCGCTTGCAAGTATGAAGTTCGTTTCAACCGGTATCATCGTCCTTGGACCAGGTCCGTTGCCCGCGATGGTTCCATCCATTAAGGCGAATATGCCCGAGTGAATTTCCTTCTGAATGGCGAGAAGGTCAACAAGCGTCTCGTGTATCCAAGTATGGGTGTAATGTCTTCTTGTGTTAAGCAAGCCACCGAAAGCATTTTTCATAGCGCCTGTCGTCGTTGTGTAGATATGCGTCTTCATCGTTGGTAAATGCAAGATGTTCTTCCCAATGAAAAATTCGGGAATGTGAATTCCATTCGGGTATATTTTGTGAAGGGCAAGCATTTTGTGCTTTGGTTCATACCTTACCCACTTTATATCCGACTCAAGAAAATTGTATTTCTCCTCAACTCCATATTTTTTGTATATCGGTGTTAACTTGTTAAGTTTGCAACCTTTGAACGGATCGGTTACAACTGTGTTGTTATGAACTGCAACAAGTTTATCATATCCCGCGTTTTTCAAAGCGATTACAGCTCCCTCAAGTTGCCAAGGAGTGGTGTTTGAACTAAGATAAGGAAAGTGCCAAGATATGTTATCCTTCAAAATAGTAATGGAATTTTTATCAAGAAATTTTTCAAACTCTGCAAGCTTCATCAATTTCTCTATATCTTGAAGTACCGTCTCCGGTCTCGTCTTTAAAACAGCGACCTTTGAGCGTGTCATAATTACGGAGACCTTTTTGCTTTAATATAAACTCAACAATGTAAAAATTCAACCCAAACCGCTTTCGCCTCTTGACAATTTCAAAAAAAATATTATATTTATGATTGAGAGAGATTAAAAACAAAGTTAGTCGTCTCTTTTATGCATGTTGGTCTGGTGTTTAACTTGAAGAAGGAAAGAGCAGCTGTTAATGACTCGTTTAACGATGACTCATCGGGAGATGACTCGTTTAGTAGTGTTAAGTTATTAGACAAAAAGACGGCTGAAAAAAAATTAACAATTGATGACACCTACGCAGAGTGGGACACCTGGGAGACAATAAATGCAGTTAAATCAGCACTTGAAGAAAATCACACCGTTACGCTAATTGAAGCGGATGAAGATGCATTTGAAAAGTTAAGGAGGATAAGACCTGATATCGTTTTCAACATAGCTGAAGGTTTCTACGGGGTAAGTAGAGAAGCTCAAATCCCCGCCATACTTGAAATGCTCAACATCCCATACACCGGAAGCGATCCCCTGACACTTGCAATTTGTCTTGACAAAGCCCGAACAAAAGAAATTTTATCTTATCATAAAATTCCAACGGCGAAATTCATAACAGTTGAATCCCTTGAAGAATTTGACGGAATAGCAGACCTGAATTTCCCCCTTATCGTCAAACCTTTACACGAGGGCTCAAGCAAAGGAATTTTCAACTCATCCGTTGTCTCAAACGAAAAGGAATTGATTTCAGAAATTGAAAGAATTTTAAAGTCATATAATGAGCCAGCGCTTATTGAGGAATACCTTCCTGGTCGTGAGTTCACAGTGGCAATTCTTGGAAATGGAAAAGAAGCGAGGGTTCTCCCAATAATTGAGATAAAATTTGATTCTCTTCCACCCGAAGCAAAACCAATTTATTCTTTCGAAGCCAAATGGATATGGGATACACCCGAAAAACCACTTGATATATTCCAGTGTCCCGCTGAAATTGACGATAAATTAAAAGAAATGATAGAAAAGATAGCTCTTTCAACATTTAAAGTTCTGCGCTGTCGGGACTGGTGCAGAATTGATTTGCGACTTGATAAAGACGGGGTGCCAAACATCCTTGAAGTAAATCCTTTGCCAGGAATCCTTCCAAACCCGGAGGATAATTCCTGCTTTCCTAAAGCAGCACGTGCAGCGGGGTTAACCTATAATCAAATGATAAACGAGGTTTTAAATTCCGCATTGAAAAGATACGGGATGATATAAAAATGTCTGAATTTCAATCGGATTAAAAACATAAACGCTATTTTTATGTCCAAGTCGTTTGAAATAACAATTGTATATAACGACCCTGAAAAAATTGAACCAAAACTGCAAAACTTGGATCTCTCAATAATTGAAGTTAAAAACGAAATAGAATTTGTGGAAAATTCACTGAGAAAAGCAGGATTCAAGGTAAATGTTTTGCCTGTCTATAATGCAAGGCGCTTCATAAATGACATTCTAAACCTAAAAACAGATCTCATCTACAATTTTTGTGAGATGGTTGAACTTGAGTCACAAGAAGAGGTTTTTGCTGCTGGGTTATTTGAACTTGTAAAAGTCCCATATACAGGTGCCCCACCGATGACACTTGGGCTGTGCCTTGATAAAGCAAAAACAAAAATCATACTATCACATTATGGAATTCCTACCGCCAAATTTGATCTTTTCAATGAAAGCATTGATGGATGCAAAAAAATTAATCTCCGATTCCCTGTCATTGTGAAACCTGTTCATGAAGATGCAAGCGCTGGGATAAATGAAAAATCTGTGGTTTATGATCGGAAAGAGCTTGAAGAAAGGGTTGAATACATAATTAAAATGTTCAAACAACCAGCTCTTGTTGAAGAATTCATTGACGGTAGAGAGGTAAATGTTGCCATACTTGGTAATAATCCACCTGTGGTTTTGCCAATTTCTGAAATAGATTTTTCCCATCTTCCATCTCATTTACCGAAAATTGTAAGTTATGAGGCGAAGTGGATTCCCAATACAGATTACTACGAAAAAACAATTCCGATTTGTCCAGCTCCACTTGAACCCGAGCTTGAGAGGAAAATCAAAGATATAGCTTTGTCTTGTTATAAAATTATGGGTTGTCGCGATTACGCAAGGGTTGATATGAGAATTGATAAAGAAGGAAACCCATATGTTCTTGAAGTTAACCCGAACCCGGATCTTTCAAGGAATGCCGGTTTTATGAGGTCGGCATCTGTTTATGGATTAACACCAGAGGAAACCATAGTTAAAATCGCAGAAATAGCAATTGAAAGAAGCTATGCGGATAAGAAGTTTGCTAAATAAGGACAGAGAAAAAATAAAAGACATTTTATCGGCTACCGATATGTTCACCGATGAGGAGATAAAAGTTGCGATGGAACTGGTAGACGAGTTTTTAGAAAAAGGCGAAGCAAGTGGTTATGAAATTTACACAGCTGTGAAAGAAGATGATGAGGCAATTGGATATATATGTTTTGGGAAAAGACCTCTGACACTTGCAACTTATGATATTTATTGGATAGCGGTTGACCCTTCCTATCAGGGAAATGGAATTGGAAAAAGTTTGATAAAATTCACTGAACAAAAAATAAAAGAGAAAGGAGGCATGCTAATTCTTGTGGAGACATCTTCTCAGGAAAAATATCAAAGGACTATTTCATTTTACAATGCGTGCGGATACACAGAGGTGGCACGCATAAGGGATTTCTATAAACCAACCGACGATTTAATAATTTTTGCAAAATATATTTAAGGAGGCAAAAATGGAACTCTGGCAGGAATTACTCAGACAAAGCATAGACACAGCGGAGGATTTCGCCGAGGTATTTGGAGTTGATAAGGACTTGATGAGAAAAATTATAGAAAGATACCCGGCGAGGATAAATCCATATTATCTTAGCCTTATACGATACAAGGGTGACCCGATTTGGCTTCAATGTTTTCCAGATATAAAGGAACTTGAAGACGAGGACATGCCCGAGGACCCGCTTGATGAAGATGCGATGAGCCCTGTGCCAAGCATCACGCATAGATATCCAGATAGGGTTCTTTTCCTTGTGACAAGTCAATGCTCTATGTATTGTAGGTTCTGCACAAGAAAAAGAAAAGTCGGAGATTCAAGCAAGATAAATATGAAATTCATCCAAGATGGAATTGATTACATACGCAATCACCCTGAGGTTAGAGATGTAATCTTATCAGGCGGTGATCCGTTGATGTTGACTGATTATATGCTTGAGAAGATTATAAAAGCACTAAGAGAAATCCCACATGTTGAGATAATAAGAATCGGAACTAAGATGCCTTGCGTTTTGCCACAGAGGATAACTGAAAATCTGTGCAATATGTTGAAAAAATATCATCCGATTTATGTCAATACACATTTCAATCACCCGTGGGAGATAACGCCTGAGAGCAAACGCGCATGCGAAATGCTCGCCGACGCTGGAATACCTGTTGGAAATCAAACGGTGCTATTAAGAGGCGTCAATGACGATCCATATGTTATGCAAGAACTTATGAAAAAACTTCTCGCAATAAGAGTTAGACCTTATTACATCTACCAGGCAGATATAACAAGAGGCGCAAATCATTTCAGGACACCAATTAAAGTCGGAATTGAAATAATGGATAAGCTCCGAGGTCATATCTCTGGACTTGCGGTTCCATATTATGTCATAGATGCCCCTGGCGGTGGAGGTAAAATCCCGATACTTCCACAATATGTCATTGCGCATAATGAAAACGAGATAATAGTGCGCAATTTCAAATATGAAATCTATGTATATCCCGATGTGAAAGAGGATGAAATTGAAGAAATTAAATATGAACCTAAAGCAACGGCTGAAAAGAGGAAAATCATTGAAAGGAAGAAGTGGCTCGTTGAATGAAAAACTTCGGAACTTGCCATTGTTGAAAAAGGTTAAAGTTTTTGAAGGTTTACGCTAAATTAGAACGAGGTGACAAAATGAAAAAACTTTTTTTAATTATCTTCGCAACTTTTATCATATCTTCCCTGCTTCAATCGCAAGATAAGCGCAGGGATTCGCTGATCGTCTACGATGCCCCTCCCGATTATAAACTTGTGGATACCGCCGGATTCAAAAAATCTTGGGGTATTGACCTTTCGGTTGCCACAAATGGATTTGCCCTTGGGACATTTTTCAGATATAAAATTGGTGATGTTTATTTCATTCAAACGAATTTAAATTTTATGACGGCAAAAGATGAGACAGAAGTTGAATATATAGACCCTTGGACAGGGCAAACTTTCGTCCCCAACAAGGTTAATAGAATACTTGTAATGCCTCTTTCCTTCTCAATTCAATATCGCCTTTTTAAAGATGAACTATCCGATAATTTGCGACCTTTCCTCACAGCAGGTGCTGGACCAACGCTTATATTCACAACACCATATGAAAAAGAATTCTTCAGCAGTTTGAAATATGGCAGAGCCCATTACACTGTTAACTTTTACATAGGCGTTGGGGCTTACATAGGTCTTGACCCGAGGACAATAAGTGGTTTGAGCGTGAGATATTATTTCATCCCCTATTCAAAAGGGATTGAATCCCTTCGCGGAAGACCTTTGAAAGAATTCGGCGGGATTAACCTCACTTTGACTTTCGGACTCAATTTTTGAATAAATCAACAAAGCACATATGAGGTATGCTGAGAAATTGTATGACTTTTTAAACAGCTTGAACAAACAAAAAACAGCGGAATTAATCTCTTTGCTCTTCGCCCCTCAATTCGTCAGCATGAGCTCTTTCATCCTGATTTCATTTTATCTTGAAGATGACATAAAGATGAAACTCATCACGGCATTTACAACCATAACTTTCACATCTATCTTCCCGACGGCTTTTGTCTATTATCTGATCTACAAGAGGAAAATTGATCACCCGTTTATACCGGAACGAGAAAAAAGGACAATCCCGTATCTATTCGCGGTTGTTAGTGCTTTCGTTGGTTTCTTGATTTTGCTTTATTTCAAAGCGCACTGGTTAATTTTAGCTGGTCAATGGTGCTATGTTTCAAACACCTTTTTGATCGCATTGATAAACTCACGCTGGAAGATAAGCGCACATTCCGCTGGGCTAAGTGGTCCTTTAACGCTTATGGCTTGGATATTTGGTTATGAAATTCTCCCGTTTTTCCTTCTTATCCCCTTAGTTGGTTGGTCAAGATTATATTTAAAAGCGCACACTTTTTGGCAGGTTGTCATTGGGGCGGTGGTTGGCATGTTCGCAACATCTGTGCAAATTTATCTCTTTTCCAAGATATTCGCTTAGAAAATGGACAAAAAACGAATAGCGGAGATACTTGAAGAGATAGCCGATATACTTGAATTAAAAGGAGAGGTTGAATTTAAAGTTAGAGCATATCGCAACGCATCGCGAATAATACGAGAGTTAAAAGGCGATTTGAAGGAACTCGTTGAGACAGGGGAGCTTGCCAAAATAAAAGGCATAGGTCCAAACCTATTTGAAAAAATAAAAGAGCTAGTCAACACAGGCGGGCTTAGATATTACGATGAGTTAAAAAAATCAATCCCTGAGGGAATATTTGATCTTCTTCAAATTCGTGGTTTGGGTCCGAAAAGGATAAAAGCAATTTATGAAAAGCTTGGCATCACAACGCTCGCAGAACTTGAATATGCTTGCAAAGAAAATCGCCTCCTAAAACTTGAAGGGTTTGGGAAAACCATACAAGAGAAAGTCCTAAAAGAAATTGAACGGCTGAAACGCTCATCGGAGTACCACCTTTTACCCTTCGCATTTGAAACTGCCGAAATTGTAAACGACTTCATCAGAAATCACCTCGGCGAAGACAATTTCACAATCACGGGGAGTTTCAGAAGAAGACGGGAAATAATACGCGATATTGATGTCGTATTGAAAGCAAGGAAAAGCGAGTTCAAAAATATAATTAAACTGATAAGCGCGAAATTCCCATCACTTAGAGTTGTCAGTTCCGCCGATGATTTTATAAGTTTGGTTTCAGATTCAGGGATGAATGTTGACTTCATACTTGCGGACGAAGATTACGCTTTCAAGGTTTTCTATACAACCGGGAGCAAGGATTTTTTAAGAAATTTTGAAGAGCATATTAAGAGAAATGGCTTCGTGCTTAACGAGAATGGTATTTTTAAAAATTCGGACAAGATGAAATTCACGAGCGAAGAGGAAATTTTTAAAGCTTTTGGGATGAACTTTATACCACCGGAGTTAAGGGAGGGGTTTGATGAAATTGAACTTGCTTTAAGAGGTGAAATTCCCGAGCTTTTGACCGAAAGGGATTTAAAAGGCGTTTTCCACATTCATTCAACCTACAGCGATGGTTCCGACACGCTTGAGGATATGATAGCCGAATGCGAAAAACTCGGCTTTGAATTTGTGGGAATATCCGACCACAGTAAATCTGCTTATTATGCCGGCGGTTTAACGGAGGAAAGATTAATTCAACAATGGCGTGAAATTGAGGAACTACAGAAAAAATTCAAGATAAAAATTTTAAAAGGTAGCGAAGTAGATATACTTCCAGATGGTTCGCTTGATTATCCAGATGATGTATTGAGCAAATTTGATTTTGTCATTGCATCAATTCACAGCAAATTCAAGATGACTGAAGAGGAAGCAACCGAGAGAATTTTAAAAGCGATGCGAAACCCATATGTCACAATAATCGGTCACCCGACAGGGCGTCTCCTTCTTGGAAGGGATGGTTATCCTGTTAATATGAAGAGGGTAATTGATGAGGCATCAAAGCTTGGCGTTGCGATTGAGTTCAATGCAAACCCACATCGTCTTGACATTGATTGGAGGTTTATAAATTACGCAAGGAGCAAGGGTGTTAAGATAAGCATAAATCCAGATGCACATGCGATTGGGGAAATTTATTATACACTTCTTTCCCTTGGGACAGCGCGCAAAGGGATGCTGACCAAGGGCGATGTCCTAAACGCGATGAGCACGGATGAGATTCAGAAATTTTTAAAAGGGCATAGAAAGAAATAGTTGATTTTTTCCCTCTCTTTTTTTAATTTTTAAAGGGTTTGCCCCTGTAGCTCAGCATGGATAGAGCAGCGGTTTCCTAAACCGCGTGTCGCAGGTTCGAGTCCTGCCAGGGGCACTTGCTTTCATTTCTCCCAGGTGAGCTTTAAGTCCCTACCGAGGTTTTTATTGAACCAAGCGATTATCCTTTTACCTATGTCTGCAATGAACTTCGGCTCTTGAACACCATGTGGGGTTCGTGGATAAATTATCATCTCAGTTGGGCAACCTTGCCGTTTCAATGCATTGTAAAACTCCTTCCCCTGAGATACCGGAACCCTAACATCAGCTTCACCGTGAATTATTTGCGTTGGCGTAGTAACCCCTTTCACATTAAAAATCGCGGAGTGTTTCATATAAACATCAACTTTATCCCAAAATTCACCTCTAAAATAATCAGGGAGAAAACTCGGTATATCAGCTGTCCCAGTAAAACTTATCAAATTAGTTACGCCAGCTCCAACACTTGCTGCTTTAAATCTCTTTGTTTTCGTCACCACAAATGAAGTCATATATCCACCGTAACTCCATCCAGCAACACATAAACTTTCTGGATGTACGATCCCCATCTCAATCAATTTATCAACCCCAGCCATTAAGTCCTCGTAATCACCGAATCCCCAGTCCTCATAATTTGCAAATCTAAAATCTTTACCATATCCACTGCTTCCCCTTGGATTTGGTCTCAAAACAACATATCCTTCTTGGGCAAAAGCTTGAATTGGATATACAGCGCCAGCTGCTGTGTAACTTTGCGTAAAAACCCCAGCTGGACCACCATGAACAAGGAGAACAAGCGGGTATTTCCTCCCCCTTTCAAAGTTGACCGGGTAAGTTACAAGCCCTTCAATTTCAAGCCCGTCTTTTGATCTCCAAGTTATGACCTCTGTTTTCCCCAATGGATATTTTGGAAAGTCGGAATTGACATCTGTTAATTTTTTCGGCTCAAATTTTTTCAAATCGGTCACATAAACATCTGGTGGTGTTTCTGAATTTTGATATATAAAAGCCATCGCTTTACCGTTTTTACTAAATGAAACGCCCGTATAATTTCCATTATCAGGTGTTAAAGGTCTTGGTTTCCCACCATCAATTGGCAACGCATAAATACGCCATGTCGTCCTATACGCCTCGCTTACATAGACAAATTTACTATCAGCGGACCAATCAATTATTCTGCAATTTTCATCGTATGTTGGGGCAAGTCGTTTCGCCTCTCCACCAGTTGAAGGTATGATATAGACATACCTTAGCCCTGCCCATTTTATCGTCCCGCCATCCGATTCAAAAGCAATCCACTTGCCATCGGGTGAAAACCTTGGATTTGAATCGGAACCATTCCATTTGATTAATGGCTTAACTTCACCGCTATCAGAAGGCACGATTGAAATATCGGATGTGGTCCAGGCATCAGCAGTCGGATTAACTTGATGTGAAAACACAATATACTTTCCATCGGGTGACCAATCAAATGAAGTCACATGAAAATCGCCCTTGGTAATCCTCTTGACTTTGTACTCTCCTTTTTCTTTTTCATCAAGCGAGACGACATAAATATGGGCGTATTTAAAGTTTTTGTCAACGACTATCATGTCAAGTTTTTCCTTCTTCGCTCGCATCTCTTCCTCAGTTTCAGGATCGGTGCTTGTGAAAGCGATTTTCCTTGAGTCCGGTGACCATTTAAATGAAATAACCCCCGTTTTAACCTTCGTTATCTGTTCAGCTTCACCGCCAGTTAATCTTAAAAGCCAAATCTGATTTTTCCCATCGCTTCCCCTTGCTGATAAAAAAGCGAGATACTTGCCATCCGGGGAAAAAGCTGGCGCAGTGCAGGATTTCTCACCGAAAGTGAATTGATAGTTCACCTTTCCATCAGAAGAAACAACCCAAATGTGTGTCAAATACTCCGATTTTTCACCTTCCATAATCGGCACAGAAACAGTGTAGGCAATGAGATTACCATCTGGCGAGATAGCTGTTTGTTCAACTCTTTTGAACTTGATCATAACATCGGGTGTCCACTGGGCGAAGACAACACCTGAGATAATAAGAACCAAAACAAGCATCGCTTTAATTTTTACCTTCATGACTTTCCCTCCTTTTTAATTTTTTAAAAATTCCTTCGGGCGGAGTTTTTGCTCAATCAACCTCCAAAACGAATCCGGCTCACCATCAAGACGCCAAATTGCGATTCCAGCAAGCCGATATTTATGAACGAGTTCAATCTTATGTTTCAAACTTTCTTCATCCTCAAAGTAAATTACATTTTCAACGCCATTTTCATCTTTAAATTTTAAGTATGGGGTTTTCGCTTTCCTATCCCAATGTCTTTTAACTCCATACTTGGTTATTACATTTTGAAGCTCCGGATAATAAATTCCACGACCTTGTGTCCCTTCTTTCCACCATCTTCCATAGAACGGGATTCCAAGTATAATTTTCCTTGTTGGTATGCCCTGCGAAATTGCGAACTTTATCGTTTCTTCAACCCACCATTTCGGAGCAACCGGTCCAGGAGGGTCAAGGCGACCCGAGTAATCATAACCCATTATGATAAAGTAATCAACAACTTCACCAAGTTCGGCATAGTCATAAACGCCAGCCCAGCCATCAAATTTTTCCTGTGTTTTTGCAACCACATCAATGCTCACAACTTTCCCGTAATTGTGAAGTTTGGCGCTCACAAGCTCAACAAACTTAGTATATCCATCGCGAACATTAACAAAAGGTCCTTCAAAGTCAAGATTTATCCCGATGTAGTTTCCGTCAAGGACAAATTTCAAGATTGAATCCGCAACTCTCTCACGCGTCCTTGGTTCTGTCAGCAAAGCCTCTGCTACATCTACGCTAAACCCGCGATTTACAACAAGTGGCATCAAAGGTACATCATTTTGACGGGCGAAATTTAAAAGATTTGAATCAACATCAGCAATTAAATTCCCAACGCTATCAATACTAAGCCAAGTAGGGGATGCAATTGAAATCAAAGACGAATTCTTTTGAAGTGAAAGGAAACTTGTTGTATCGGACTTCACAACCCAAGCGATTATAATTTTCGGTTCATATTCAAAAGGTGGTCTTAAAGTCGCGCATGAATAGAAAACAAAAGCAAGAAAAAGCAGAAGTTTAAAGCGCATATACTAAACCTTTAAATTTTCAAGCCACCAAGTTCTGCTATCACTTTGTAAATTGCGCTATAATCTTCATTCTCATAACCCTTTGCAAGCGCTGAAATGTAAAGCTCACGAATAGCTGAAATAACAGGCATCGGAATCTTCATCTCCTGTGCTATTTCAAGCGAAAGATTTATGTCCTTCAATATGTGTTTGACATAAAAATTCGGGGTGAAGTTTCCTTCAATTATTGCTTTTCCCTTATTTTGATACATCGCGGAATTCAAAGCGGAATTTTCAAGGACTTCCAGGACAACCTCTTTTGATATGCCTGATTTTTCAGCTAAAACAAACGCCTGTGATAAAGCGATTATCATCGTTGCTATCATTGAATTCATCGCTATCTTCAAGTTAGTCGCTTTCTCAACCGAATCAAAGCGCCATAACTTGCGACCAAGGACTTTAAAAATTTCCTCGCACTTTGAAATCGCCTCTTCGTCACCCCCTGCGAAAATTAAAAGAGTTCCGTCACCGGCTTGTGTTTTGCTTCCGAGAACTGGGGCGTGCACAAAGTGTGCAGAACGATTTTTATAATCAAGGTAAAGCTTCCGCGTTGTTGATGGTGAAATTGTGCTCATATCAATATGAATAAACCCCGACTTAACCGAACCCAAAAGCCCATCATTACTATATACAACTGACTCAACAGCTTTTGAATCACTTAACATTGAAATCACAATTTCGCACTCATCCCAAATTTGAGCTGGCAAATCAACCGCTTTAAAGTTCCTGTCCCCAAGCTTTCCAAACTTTTCCTTCGTCCTGTTATAAACGACAAGTTGATATCCTTTACTTAAAAGTCGCTTTGCCATCATCTCCCCCATTATGCCAAGCCCGATGAAACCAATTTTTTGCATTTTTCAACCCGTTTTTATTTTACAAGAACCATAAACTTTGAATCGGAAAAACTTCCAGCTCTAATATAGTAAAGATAAACTCCACTTGAAAGCCCCGCCCCATCAAAAACAGCATAATGAAGCCCTCTTTCCTTTTCCTCATCAACCAATGTCTGAACCTGTCTTCCAAGTAAATCATAAACCTTTAAAACCACATGAGCCCTTTCAGGGAGATAATACCTTATCACAGTGCTTGAATTAAAGGGGTTGGGATAATTTTGAAATAGCTCAAATTTTTCAGCAATGATCTCTTCAGATACATCGGTTGAAATATCTGCGTTTACTACTTCGCCAGCCCTAACCGTGACAGTTCGCCTGTAAAGTCCGTTCAGAGCAGTAATTGTGTAAGTCCCAGGTTTAACCTCGCCTATCGCATAATTTTCCCCGTAAACATCATCGCTTCCGATATATGGGTCGTTGAAATTATAAGTCAAGGCATAGCTAAAAGTTGTGTATGGAGGTCTTGGTTTTGGGTCCGGAGATATATCAACGCGGGTTGAATTTGGAGCATTTACAATCTTGCCATAAATCGCACCAGTTCCCTTCATCGCAAACCATAGTTCTGGGTTTCTTCTCGTTCTAAAAGCATTATAATTTGGGCTTCCAAGCCGAATTTCAAAATGTAAATGTGGTCCGGTTGAATAACCCGTATTCCCTGAAATCGCTATCGGGTCACCGGCTTTAACGCTATCGCCCGCATTCACAAGCGGTCGTGAAAGATGTCCATACAACAAATACAAATCCTTACCTCCCCACTTCCCTTTTATGAAGATGTAATTCCCCGCGCCATTTGGTTCATATCCACCAACTGTATCATTCGGGTTATAAGCAACGAAATAAACTATACCATCACAAGCGGAATAGACCGTGTCATATCTGACGAGAATATCAACCCCGGTGTGGGCTCTGTTTTGCGGGTCTCGGATATTTGGCTCCCCATAAAGGTACGAACCATTGATTTGAATATGGTCTGGCACAGGTCGTCTCAATCTAAACGACTGAGCGTTAAGTAATTGAAACAGAAATAAAAGGAGTAAAATTTTTGCCATTAATTTACTCCTCAATTTTTTCGGTTGCTTCCTTGGTGGGAAAATCAGCGTAAATATCCTCAACTTGAGCTCCGGAAAATGACATCTGGATGAGATTATCCCAATCCAATTTCTTCTCTATCTCAAGTATCTCATCAAGATTAGCCCATGTCTCGGGATGCCTTCCCGTCAAAAAACTGCAACAATCGTCATAAGGTTGACTTGAAATCTCATAAGTCCCTATCTCTTTCGCCTTTTGAATTATCTCCTCCTTATCAATTCCTATCAGTGGTCTAAGTATCGGCAAAGTCGCAACTTGATTTATCACCCTTATATTTCTCAATGTTTGAGAAGCAACTTGTCCTAAGCTTTCGCCCGTGACAAGCGCTTCAGCCCCTTCAATCTGAGCGACCTTCTCAGCGATCCTCACCATCAACCTTCTATATAAAATTGTCCTTAATCCAACCGGTGCATTCAAAACAATTATCCTTTGTGCCTCGGCTATTGGTACGATGTAAAGTTTTGAGTGAAGCTGGTACTTGCTCAATATCTTTACAATTTCTCTCACTTGTTCAATGGAGTCATAACTCGTGTATGGATAGCTATGAAAGTGGACGAATACAACTTTAGCCCCGCGCTTCATCATCAAAAGCGACGCTATCGGAGAGTCAAACCCAGCGGAAATCAAAGCGACAACTTTACCACTTGAGCCAACGGGCAAACCACCAGGACCTTTAAATCTATCAGCATAAACATAAACCTCTTTATCTACGATTTCAACATAAACGGTCAAGTCCGGGTTTTTCAGATCAACCTTGACATCCGCGCCGTTATTTTTAAAGTGTTCAATTATAAAAGCCCCAACTTGTTTATTTACTTCTGTGGAATTAAGCGGGAAATTCTTATTCTGTCTTTTCGTTTTGACGCGGAAAGTATTGAAAGATTTACCTTCAATGACTTTTAAACTCGCTTCGCAAATATCTTCAATATCAAGCCCAACTGACAAACCGATCCCAAAATTAACTATGCCGAAAACATTGCTCAACCTTGACCTCACAATTTCAAATTTTTCCCTTTCGTCAAACCCAAATGGCAAAACAATTTTCAATCTGCCATATCCCCGCATCACCATCCTTTGACCAACTAAATCGGAAAGCGCAAAAGCTATATTAGTTCTGAGTTTCTTTTCAAAAATTCTTCTATTTTTCTGCTTAAGGGCGACTTCGTGGTAATGACATATCACAACTGGCGTTTTCACTACTTCGCGGTTTTTTGGTTTGTTTTAAATTAAGATATTTCAAACGGGGATTAAAAACAAATTGCTTTTTGTTAAATTTAAGAGAGCAACTTCAAAACAAACGGAGGTGCTTCAATGCCCTGGCGAAAAATTTTTAATTATATCGGCATAGCAGGGATAATAGCTTTCTTGCTCATCTACGGATTTGAACTCGCCCCACATCACGAGGGTCCACCAAAGTCAATAAAATGGCTGAGGGAAAACTTCGGAACTACGGGATTGATAGTAGTGAATATAATTGTCGTGATCGCATTTTTTGGACTGTTAACTTATAGAAAACCAACAAGAAATGTCTGGAGATCAAAAACCGCATTTATCGCTTTTGTCATCGCTCTTATGACCGAAATGTTCGGTTGGCCACTTATCCTTTTCCTTCTTTCGCCATTTTTTGATGTCCCTGTCATAGCAAGAAAATACTTTGAAACATTTGGACATCTCCCGGCAAAAATAGGAACGCTTATCAGTATATTCGGCGTAATTTTGATAGCTCTTGGCTGGGCTAAAATTCACAAAGCGGATGGACTTGTAACCGACGGGATTTATAAATTCATGCGACACCCACAATACACGGGAATTTTCCTTTTCACGCTTGGATGGTTAATACACTGGCCATCAATTGTGACGCTTTTTCTCTGGCCCGTTTTAACCGCATCATATGTATGGTTGTCAATCCAAGAGGAAAAAGAAATGATTGAAACTTACGGCGATGAATACATCAATTACGCAAATAAAACGAAAAGGTTTATACCATATTTGATTTAGAAACTTCCGCTTGGTTCAGGTGTCTTAATTAATGAGCGGAAAAAAGAAACTTTGCCTGAATGGAAGGAACAAACGATAAGGAAATAATTGAAAGAATTAGAAACGGTGATGAATCCGCCTTTGAAGAAATTTATGAACAGCTAAAACTTCCGCTCTATAAATTTTGTCTGCGAATGATATCGGATGAAGAGACAGCGCTTGACATTGTGCATGATGTTTTCCTGAAATTTTACGAGAGATTGAATACGATTGATCAAATTTCATCGCTTTCATCTCTGCTTTTTAAAATTGCGAGGAACAAGTGCCTGAACTACCTGAGAGATAAAAAAGAGAAAGTAAAAATTGAAGAAACTGAGATAATCTCGGAAGATAACCTTGAACAAAAAATTGACCTGAACGAGAACACAAAGAGATTGCAAAGAATTTTAAACCTGCTTGATGAGGACTATAGGGAGATTTTAATCCTGAGGGAATGGAACGATTTGAGCTATAATGAGATAGCCGAAATAACAGGTCTCACAGTCCCAGCGGTTAAATCAAAGCTTTTCAAGGCGAGGAAAAAACTCGTTGAAATTTTCAAAAAATATTACGGAGATGAGATAAAATGAAGTGCGAAAATGTCCAAGAGTTGATTAGCTCATTCATTGATGGCGAAATACTGGAAAACATTGACATCGCTTTTTCACACACATTTGAATGCAAGGAATGCCAGGAATTTTTGAAGATAACTTTAAAATTCAAATCCGAAGCAAAAAAGGATGAAGTAATTCTACAAACGGAGAAACGACCTGAAATAACAGGTTTGAAGAAGAGAAGCATCACGGATAAAATAAAGAGCAAGTTCAAAGTTGAAATTCCAATTCCAGCCCCGTTGCTCTCTGCCGTTATATTTATGCTTTTCTTGCTTTCATTTCTGCTTGCTGTCTTTGTATATGATAGAGCAATAGAAATGACAAAAATTGAAACGCAAGCATACAGGGAGAAAACCAGGATGGTCATCGTCTATGGGATTCCACAGATAACGGTTTATCCCGAACAAAACAACATCAAACAAAAATGAGGTGCACGCCATGCTAAGGAAGATTTTTTATCTCGGCATCGCTTTAATCATCGCATCTTGCACAAAGATGAACGATGACAAAGCTAAATCAATTAATACCCCCGTAACTCCAAAGTTTGAGCTGAAGAAAGAGAGCTACTCAATGATGGCTGAGAAGATGCCCGAAATTATCGGCGGGCTTGAATCAATTCAGAAGAAAGTCACTTATCCCGAAGAAGCGATCAAAAACAAGATTGAAGGAACTGTCTATGTTCTTGCTTATGTAAATGAAAACGGTGATGTTGACTTCGTTGAGGTTTTAAAGGGAATAGGTTATGGATGCGACGAATCAGCGAAAAAAGCGGTTTTAGAGACAAAGTTTAAGCCCGCTTACAATCAAGGCAAACCGGTCAAGGTCAGAATAGTCATCCCGATACGATTTAAACTTTCAAAGTAAAACTTTTAGGGGCGATTTCCCCCGCCCCTGCTTTTATCCCACCCTCCAATAACTGCCCTCAGATGTTGCGTTGTTGATTTATTCATTTCAAAGCGTTAAATTTAACTTGGTCAATCAAATCTTTGTTCTTTAAATCTTTCCTTGGCGGGAAAAAGGTGTTTTAAAAATTAAAATATCGCTTATGAAAAGTGTCACATTAACAAGCCTATATTCGTTTATCCTTGTGCTTTTGATCGGTGTTTTAATTTATTTCAACGAACACATCTTCATAAGAAACATTGACAGTTTCGTAAGGGATAAAATTGATGTGATAACCGCGCATTTGAACAGAGAAGTTCAAACCTACCTCGCAGAGGGGAATAGACAAAAGTTAACAGAGCGAATCTCCGTTTATAAAAAATTTCCCGATGTCAAACTTATAGCGATCATTGACAGCGTCGGGAATGTGTTGTGTGTCCTTGGCGATGAAAAGGAGCTTAAGGTCAATTTTAAAGTCAATTCAAAGACATTGCGCTACAATCCCGAGAAGGGGATTTATGAGGCGTTTGTTCCGGTTAGTGATTTAAAAGGGCTTCTGTTAATCAAACTTGGCATTCATCCTTACAAAGAGGGAGCGAGAAAGACAAGCATATTGATCTTTACAATTATCACCGTCTCGGTTATTTTTGTTTTTTCTCTTATGACAATCGCTTTCAGGCGAAGGGTCATCAAACCAATTGAGCGTGTTTCCGGTCTTATGCAAGATATAGCACGTGGCGTTTACAATGTTCAGCTTGATGTCCCGAAATCTTCGGATATTTACAACTTCGCCGAAAACTTCAACCAGATGGTGAAACTCCTTGATGAAAAAGAAAGACGACTTGAACGCCAGAAATCACAGTTCAAACTCATCTCGGAAATTTCACGCATTGGGCTTGAGATAAATTCAACGGAGGACTTCTTCAAAAAAGTGGTTTCCTTGATAAGAGATGAATTTAACTTTTTGAATGTCTCATACTTTACAGCTGAACCGAATGGGAAACTAAGATTACTGGCGATATCTGGCTATCTTGAAAATTACATTGATGAAAGCTTCACCTACGAGCCAGGTTATGGCATTCCTGGAGCATCAGCATTGCTTGCCGATGTCGTCGTGATAAACGATACCTCAAAAAGCCCTCAATTTGTCCCCATACACGATGCGCCAATTCTATCTGAAATGTCAATTCCAATAAAAAAGAAAGGTAAAATAGTCGGCGTAATTGATATAGCATCTGAAAAGACCAACGCTTTCACCTCCGAAGATGTTAAAATTTTTAAAACGATCGGCGAAACTATATCCGTTGTCCTTGAAAAATTTGAATCAATGACGGAAAATATAAGGTTGATATTCAAACTTGAAACGGTGTATAAATTGACCCGCGAGCTTGTGCTTTTAAAAGATGTTGAGAAAATCTTCTCGGACGCTGTTAAACTTATCCATTCTGTATTGGGTAAGAAGGAAATCGTCGTTGAAATCTATGAAATCATCGGCGACAAGCTTGTTTTGAGAAGTATATACGGAAACATAAAAGAACCATTGCCTTACGAATATATCCAGTCCATTGATGAGGGCGTGATTGGAAGAGCGATAAAAGAGAAAAAGGTAATCTATATCCCCGATATTATACTTGAACCTTCGGTGAAGAAATTTTACATGACGACGGTTTCTGAGGTTGCTGTTCCACTTATAGTTGCGGGCGAACTCATAGGCGCTATAAATTGCGAATCACCGCAAGTAAATATCTTTGACGACCTTGACATACTTGTGCTTCAAACAATAGCTGATATGCTTTCAATAGCGATTCAAAATGCGAGGATGTACCACAAAATTTTAGAGTCGGAGAGCAAATACAAAACTATATTTGAGAACTCAAGCGAGGCGATAATAAGAATAAACCATGAAGGGAAATTTATTGAGGTCAATCCGACATTTAAAAAAGTTTTCGGTTTTGATGACATTGAAAGCATCAATTTCTATCAACTTTTTGCCTCTGACGAGATAGCGGATGAATTCAGGAGGGAAATTTCAAAAAGCAACTTTATAGCAAACTTTGATGCGCAAATGAAGAACAAGTCGGGCGAGATTTTAAATGTGAAGATTTCAATGCGAAAGTTTGACGACTTCTATTACGACGGTGTGATAGTTGATTTAACGGAATATATGAAGGCACTTGAAAAACTTCACGAAGCGGATAAACTCCGTGGACTTGCTCAGATAGCGGGTGGAATCGCACATGAGTTCAACAATATATTCACGGGGATTCTCGGCTCAGCTCAACTTATAAAAACGAAGATACCGAAAGAGGATAAAATTTATTACTGGGCGGATATAATAGAAAGGTCTGTTTTAAAAGGAGCTGACCTTGTGCGAAAACTTATCGGCTACGCAAGGGGCGGAAAAATCAAGGTTTCAGTCGCAAACCCAAACGAAATGATAATTGATGTCCTGAAAAAAATACCTCCTTTGGAAAATATAAAAATCAAGACCGAACTTGATCCAAGTGTTCCTGAAATTGAATGCGACAGGGAACAGCTCACACAAGTTTTGATTGACATCGCTCAAAATGGTATTGAAGCGATGCCAAACGGTGGGACTTTAACTATAAGAACTGGCTCAGGTTACTATGACAAGGATAAAATCACTGAACCTGGCTTTAACCCCGGTGAATATGTTCATATTAGCATCTCTGACACTGGGATTGGGATGAACGATGATGTTTTAAAACATATTTTTGAACCATTTTTCACGACGAAAAGAGCGCTCGGAAAGAGCGGACTTGGGCTTTCCATGGCTTATGGTGTCATAAAAAATCACGGCGGTTTTATAACTGTATCAAGCACACTGGGGCAAGGGACTACCTTTAACATATTCCTCCCCGTGTTAAGAAAAGAAAGAAAAACAATCAACGGTCAATTAAAAACCTCTAAATCAAAATTGAAAATCCTTGTGGTTGACGATGAGGAATTCTTAAGGATATTGCTTGCTGATTTACTCAGTGAACTTGGGCACGAAGTTATACAAGCGGGAAATGGCGTTGAAGCGTTAAAAATTTACAAAAATATGAAAGATGAAATTGACCTCGTAATTCTTGACCTCATAATGCCATTCATGGATGGTTTTGATGTCTTCAAGGAATTAAAACAAATAAAAAGCGATGTCAAGGTTATATTCACATCGGGTTTCTCCGCCGATGAAAAGATGATGAGTAACTTGACCGCAGTGGAGCCAAATGTAAGATACATACAAAAACCATATCACTTAAACGAGATTGAAACAGCTATAAAGAGTTTGTTCGGATCAAGTCAAATATAACGCCGTATCTTAATCCCCTATCGCTTGCGGTTATTTCAGCAAAATTGAACTTCCTCATAAATTCAAATAAAATCAAAATCCCCGCAAAGATGACATCTTCCCTACCACTTGAAACCTGCGGTATCTTTCTTATCTCTTCAACGCTTAAACCTTTGAATGTCTCGTAAATTTTACTTATCGTCTCAAATGTCATCTTGTGACCGTTCACTTTTTCGCCATCGTATTTTTCAAGCTTCAAATCATACGAAGCGATCGTCGTAACAGTTGCAGCAACTCCAACAAGCCTTGAACCTGAGAAGTCAAATTCCTTATCAATTTTTTCAAATTGTTCATTGAGGAAATTTCTAACCTCGTTTATTTCTTCATCAAGCGGTGGTGAATGCTTCAAAAATTTTTCCGTCAATCGGACAGTCCCGATGTTAAGCGAAGCGAATTTTTTCACCTCATAACCGACACCTGTAATGATTTCTGTACTGCCACCACCAATATCAATGACGCTTATCTTAGAGCTCTTAACCCCAAGACCACTTAAAGCGCCGAGGTAAGTCAACCTTGCTTCTTCCTCGCCAGAGATGACTTTTATTTTTATCCCCGTTTTCCCCTCTATGAACTTCAAGAAGTCAATTTTATTCTTTGCATCCCTCAGGGCGCTCGTTCCGACAGCAACTATTTTCTCAACATTGAAACTTTGAGCTCTCGCCTTAAAATTCAAAAGCGCATCGGCTACTTTATCAAACGCCTCCTTTCGTATCAAACCGCTTGAATCAATCCCTTTGCCCAATCTTGCAATGACCTGCTCATTATGTATCGGAAATATCTCATCCCCATTTACATCGGCGATTAAAAGAAGCAATGTATTTGTTCCAACATCAATTGATGCAATTCGCATACGAAGAGTTTATTTCTTTGATACAACCGCAATCCATTCACCTTCTTTGAAGACATCAATTATTTCAAATTCAAAAGCTCTCAAATTTTCCTCAATGTCACCCTGTTCAAAATCAAGATATCCTGATGTAATGAGAGTGCCCCCATCTTTCAACTTATCATAAAACGAACTCATCATCGCAACTACCGCGTTCCTGTTTATGTTTGCAAGGATAAAATCAAAATCTCTATCCACGACATCTTCAATTGAGCCAAGGATAATTTTGAAGCATACCTTCACATCGTTTAATTGAGCATTTTCAATCGCATTTACATACGCCCATTCATCAATGTCAACGCCAATCGCCTCCCTTGCGCCAAGTTTTATTGAAGCTATAGCCAAAATCCCTGTTCCAGTGCCAACATCAAGAACTTTACTTCCTGGTTTCATATATTTTTCAATCGCTCTTAACATCAACCTCGTCGTTTCGTGAAATCCCGTTCCAAACGACATCTTCGGATCAATTTGGATGACAATTCTATCGCTCTTCTTATCATAACTTTTCCAAGTTGGTTTTATGACAAATTTTTCACCAACCTCAATTGGTTCAATTGATTTCTCCCATATTTCATTCCAGTTCTCTTCTTGAAGCTCCTTGACGACGAACTCAACTTTATTTTCTTTTTCCAAACTGCGAAGAAAACTCAAAAAAATCTCCCCTTTTTCCTTCTGCCACTCATCTTTCTTGAAGTAGCATCTTAAAGAATTTCCCGTTTCCCACACCCCGGATGAGCCAAGCTCACCAGCCATCAAAATGATATCATCCTTTGCTTCTTCGGGTGCGATTATCTCAACTTCCACCCAGGTTCTATTCGCCATATTCAAGTTCACTTTTTTGTTTAATATAAAAACTTTCAACTTGATTTTTCAATTTCACCTTGATATATTTGCATTAGTTTTCATCTCGTTCTTTTCCAGATGGGATTCTGGTTCCCGGGAAGGGATTAAAAGGGAAGTCCGGTGAAAGTCCGGCGCTGCCCCGCAACTGTAATCCCGAAAAAGTTAAGCTCTGGCGGGCGTGATTGAAACGCCAAAGCCACTGTCCCAATAGATTCGGGATGGGAAGGCAAGCCAGAGCTTCGGGAAAGCCAGGAGACCTGCCAGAATCCCCGCGAATCCAAGACCTTCGAGGGAAGGTTGAGGATTCAAGAACAAAATCTTTGAGTTTTGTTTTTGAAATTTTCAACCCAACCTTCTCTCGGCGGTTCTTCTGGGAGTTGGTTGGGTTTTTTGTTTAAAAATTAATTTGATCTAAAAAGCGTGAAAAAAATCATCGCATCAATTTTTATCACACTGACCCTCTGGGCTCAAAATGTCAAGATAAGTGGATATGTCATAAACCCCGATAAAAACCCGGTAAAGGATGCACTAATTGAAATAAAGGGCGAAAGCACACATTTAAAAACAATTTCTGACCCCATTGGTTTCTTCAACTTCAAAGTTAAACCTGGGATATTCAAAATAAGCGCAAAACATATCGCTTATAAACCATTTGAAAAAGAAATAAAAGTTCACACCGACACGCTACTTTTCATTTCGCTTGAACCGAGGACATTTAAATTTGGGGAGGTGACAGTTACAGCGACAAGATATGAAACAAACTCGTTTGATGTTCCGAATTTCGTTGAGATCGCCAAAAGCGAAGATATAGAAAAAGTAAAAACGCTTTCCTTTTCGGACATTTTAAAAAACTTAACATCGGTTTATATCCGCGATTATGGTGGAATGCCAGCCCAGTTGAAAACGATATCACTTCGTGGAACTGGTTCGGAACACAGCGTTTTCCTTTTAAACGGGATGCGAATATCAAGCTATCAAAATGGGGTCGTTGATTTAAGTTTAATCCCTGTTGAGATCATTGATAGAGTTGAGGTGATTCATTCAAACATTTCGTCACTTTACGGGGCTGATGCGATCGGCGGAGTTATAAACATAATCACAAAAGGTGAAAATCCCGGAAAATTCCTTGAGTTAACAGTAGGAAGTGGGGATTTCGGATATAGGAAGTTTAACTCAAACATATCGGGTGAATTTGGAACTTTGGCATATCTTGGTTCATTTACGCGAAGTTATGGTTCGGGGGATTTTAAATACAAGTACAAAATTGGCAACGATGAGATAAATTTAAGGCGAAAGAACGCGCACTTCAGCATCACAAATTTATATTTTGACATTTCAGCTCAAAACACATCTTTATCTTTCGTCTATGTGCGTTCAAATCGCGGGATACCTTCACAAACGACCAAATTTGACCCAGCAAGCACAGCAAATCAACTTGACTGGGACTTAACACTATCCATTTCAAAGTTAAAGGCAACCGCAAAATCAACAATCAAGATGAACTTCCTATACAAAAACTCTTACCTCAGATACACAAACAATGACATCATCATAGCGGGATCTGGGATTGATAGTTACTCTCATAATCTTTTCTACTCCAACCTTGTGAATGCACTTTTCAAGTTAAGGCAAAATTTTTTGATTTCATCTGGCATAGAAACTTCTTTTGGCTTGGCGCAGGGAAATTCATTTGAAAAGGCGAAAAGATTTAACATCGGTTTATTTATCGGCGCGGAGGGAAACTTTAAATTAAAATTTTTGCCGGAGATAAAAATTTATCCAATGATACGCAACGATTATTTCTCAGATTTTGGTAGCAGAACCGTTTACAGGGCTGGACTTAACATCAAGCTTGTTGATGATCCGATTTTAAACTTAAAATTTTCCTATGGCACCGGTTTTCGCGCACCGACATTTAACGACCTTTACTGGTTGGGAAGCGGAAATAAAAATCTCAAACCAGAGAAATCAAAAGGAGCTGATCTTGGCTTTTTATTTTTCTCTTCGTTTAATAAAAATGCGTTCAATGCGGTGAAATTTGAGATTTCCCTTTTCAACATAAATATAACCGATAGAATCGTTTGGTTGCCTTCGCGTGAAAATCAATCAATATGGAGACCCATAAACATTGATGAAGTAAATTCAAGAGGGATTGAATTCGCTGGCGAAGTGAAAATTTTAAAACTTATAAAAATCGCCGGGAATTTTTCAATCGTTGAAAGTATAAGACGCAATAAAAGAACGCAAGACGACGAAACACAAAATAAATACCTCATTTACATCCCAAAATCAACGGGCAACCTCAAACTTGAAGTTGAGCTCGGCAATGAGCTTGGCAATTTCTTTTTCATCTCACAGGTAAATTACATCGGCTTAAGATACACAAGCGAGACAAACGATAGGTGGCTCAATCCGTATTATGTGGTTGATTTATCCTGTGGCTTTAACTATGAAATTGGGTTCTTCTTCGGCAAAGCAAAATTCTCTGTTAAGAATCTGCTAAATGAAAATTATGAAACAATGATCGGCTATCCGATGCCATTGCGAAGTTTCTTTTTTGAACTCACATCTGGGATAAAAGAAAAAACAAAAACCAAAAGGGAGGATTAAAAATGAAAATTCTCAAAATTTACTTTGGTGTCGCCATTTTGTTTTTATTCTTTAACGGTTGCAGTAAAGAACAAGTTATTGACCAGCAAATACCGAAATTAAAGGGCGTATATATTTTGAACGAAGGAAATTTCGGGCGCAACAACTCTACTTTAAGCTACTATATTCCAGATTCAAATCGTGTGTATGAAGATGTCTTTTATCAAGTCAACGGTAGAAATCTCGGAGACACAGGCAATGACATCGTCATAGCGGGGAACAGGGCTTATATCGTTGTTAACAACTCGGATAAAATTGAAGTCATAGAGACGATTACGCACAAGTGGATAAGGACTATACTAACTCCGAATGCGAGTCCATACAAAATGACGATTTGGGGGACGAAGGGATATGTCACAAACTTGTATAGAAATGCTGTCACCGTCATAGATATTAACAACGGTTCAGTTTTGACTGACACTTTAAAGGTTGGGAACAACCCAACTGGCATTTTTTCAATAAACAATAAAATTTATGTCGCAAATTCCGGCTTCGGCTACGATAACAGAATTTCGGTGATAAATCCTCAAACCGACAAGGTCATAAAAGAGATCAAGGTTCACGATGGTCCAGACGCATTTGCATTTGAAGTTGATAAAAATCGGTTGTGGGTTTTATGTTATGGCTCATACGGCGACTGGCAAAATCCAAATGACGACACATACGGCAAAATGTTTGCGATTGATATCACAACTGACAATGTCGTTGATTCAATAATTATCGGCGGTCATCCTTCACGGCTTGTTATCTTAGATGGTTTCGCATACACAATAAAAGATGGCAATATAGCGAGGATAAATCTTTCAACAAAAGAAGTTCAAGAGAAATTCATCCAGGGAAATTTCTATTCACTTGGGATTGACATCATCAATAAACTTTTATACTGCGCAGACGCAAAGGATTATGTCCAGAAAGGGGAGATTTATGTTTATGATTTGAGCGGTAAGTTCATAAAAAAATTTCAAGTCGGCGTGATACCGAGCTCGTTTGGCTTCGTCAATTAAGTCAAATACTTAATCCGAAGAACTTTCAACAATTCGGCTACATTTTTATTTGATTTAATTTCAATTTCAACCGTTGACGCCGGATGAACATCAAAAAAATTATCGCTGAGCTGGATATCGTCATCGCTTTCAAAGTTTATGAATACGGACTTCGCAAGACCGCTTGATGTGATTTTGAGCGTGAGCGTTTCTTCTTTAGTTTTAACGAGTTTATACCTTAATCCGGGATTTTGAAGTTTCAAAAACTTCGGCTCGGTCAGATAAAGCGCGTTTTCTGATATGACCGAGCCGTTCATTTCAAATTTTGCGTAAATGTAATCCGTTTCAAAATTTTCAACATTTAATTCATTTAAAGTGGTATCAAAAACCAAAGCGACATCGTTCTTTTCAACTCCGACATCAAGCTTATTTAAAAATTTCATCTCGCCTTTTGTCGTCAATGTCTTGAGGATAACTTCACCAGAAATTGATCGGGGCAAATCATTCACAATAAAAATTTTCACTCTGCCATCAACTTTCTTAATCATCAGTAAAACCGGGCTGAAAAATTTCTTCGCAAAGAAATATAACGCCTTCGGTCTTTTCTTATAATCAATAGCCGACCAACTTATCGCTTGCCAACAGTCGTCCCATTGCCAGAAGATCGTCCCGGATGTTTTAAATTTTCTCATCCGCCAATTTTCAACAGCAAATTTTATCGCCTCAGCTTGATTTAACTGCATCCTGTAAATCAGTTCCTCAAAATCAGAAATAACTTTGTGATGAGCCGTTAAAAATCTGAAAAGTCGCTCAATACCTTCAACTTGTTTATTGCGGTGATGGATTGAAGGTGAATTAAAATCTCTATTCCCTGGCTTTATAACTTCATTTAAAGTTTTCGCATGGGGCGGACTTTGAAAACCAAACTCAGTTACAAATCTTGCCCTGACAAATTCATAATTTTTATAATCAAGCCATCCGCTCCAAACCTTCCACTGATGATGATTCCCATCTGTCTCAGAATTTGGGTAATCCTTCCCCCAGGGTGAGCTTCGCCAATAAGGTCTTGTTCCATCGTACGAATCGCAAACGGACGGTAAAATTTTGGTAAAAATACTTGCCCCTGGCATTTCATCTGGGGATTTCCCGGTTTTATCAACCCATATCCACTCGTTTTCATTGTTCCCGCACCAAATTACTATTGACGGGTGATTCCTCAAACGCTTGACGATTTGTATTGCTTCATTTTTGACATTTTCAATGAACTCTTGAAATTCAGGATAACTGGCGCAGGCAAACATAAAATCCTGCCATATCATTATGCCAAGTTCATCGCACTTTTCATAAAAGTAATCATCTTCATAAATCCCGCCACCCCAAACCCTAAGCATGTTTAGGTTTGCCTCTTTTGCCATTTCAAGTAGTTTATCATAATCATCTCTTCCAACTCTCGGCAAGAAACTATCCGCTGGAATCCAATTTGCCCCTTTGCAAAAGATTTTCTCCCCGTTTAACTCAAATATAAAACTTTCACCGTCCTCATCTTTTTCCTGAACCAAGCGAACCGTCCTTATCCCAAACTTTTTCTCCACTCTATCAATCAACTCCCCATCTTTAAAAATTTCAACGACCGCGTTATAAAGCGCCTGCTCCCCATAACCGTTTGGAAACCATAATCTCGGCTCATAAATTTCAAACCTATGTGTCCTTACCCTATCATGTTTTTTCTGAACAAAATTTCTCTCGTAAACTTTTTCGCTCCCAAAGAAAACTGTGAGAACCAATTCAATATCATCATCAGTAAATTTCTCAATCTCAACCTCCGCAAGTATATCGGCTTTGGAATTTGATATTGAAACTGTTTTGAACCAAACATTCTTTATCCTTCCAAACTTCAAAAACTCAATATAAACCGGCTTCCAAATCCCGGATGTTGTTAAAACAGGTCCCCAATCCCAGCCAAATGAATACTGCGCCTTCCTTAGATAAACCCTATGGGAAGCAAGTTCAACTGGCAATTTTCCGTATTTATTTTCAAGCTCTTTTGCGACAAAGGTTGGTGATTTAAAAACAACCTCAACTTCGTTCTCACCTTGTTTTAAATTTTCCTTTACATCAAAAGAATACGGAATGAACATATTTTCAAAAGAGCCAATTTCCACGCCATTCAACTTAACAGTCCCAACTGTGTCAAGCCCTTCAAAGGTAAGCTTTATTGAATGAAAGTCAGTGAAATCAAAATCAACGAGAAATCTTTTCCTGTAAACCCAATCAACTTTATCAACCCATTGAACAAGATTTTCATTTGCTTCAAAAAATGGGTCGGGGATCAAACCATTCCTTAAAAGGTCAAGATGCACAACTCCCGGGACAAAGGCGACTTGCCAGTTAAGAAGCTTTTGTTTCAATTCCTCTGGAATAAAACCTTCCGAACAGATCTTAAACTCCCATTCTCCATTCAGGTCAACGATTTTTTTCATCTATTCTTGAAGACGGGCTTTCTTTTTTCAAGGAATGCAGATGTTCCCTCTTTAAAGTCCTCCGTTCCACAGCATATAGCGAAGAGCGTTGCCTCAAGATGTAACCCATCGGTCAAAGTTGTCTCATAAGCCATATTAACAGCTTTGATCGCCATACGAACTGCGATTTGTGGTTTTGATGCAAGCGTCTTTGCGAGTTCTTCCGCCTCCTTCATAAGCTCTGATAGAGGGACGACTTTGTTTACCACACCCATTTCATAAGCTTCTTTTGCTGTAAATCTTCTACCCGTCAGGATGAGTTCCATCGCTTTCGTCTTACCAACGAGTCGCGTCAGCCGTTGTGTCCCACCGTATCCAGGGATTATCCCGAGGTCAATTTCTGGTTGACCGAAAACCGCGTTTTCTGATGCAATTCTGAAATGACAAGCCCAAGCAAGTTCACTCCCACCTCCCAAAGCATATCCATTCACAGCAGCGATGACAGGTTTCCCAAGGTTTTCAATTAAATTGAAAATTTCCTGCCCGCGCTCTGCAAATTCACGACCGGTGACGGCATCAAGTTTGTTAAGTTCAGAAATATCCGCACCAGCAACAAAAGCTTTTTCCCCAGCACCAGTAATGATGACCGCGTAAATATCATCATCATTTTTAATTCTTATAAAAACATCCCTTAACTCGGACATCGTCTGGAAATTTAATGCGTTTAACTTCTCAGGTCTGTTAATTGTAACATAAGCGATTTTGTCCTTGACCTCAAATAAAATGTTTTGATACATTTCGCCCTCCAATTACTTTTAAATTTCAACTTTACATTTGATGAAATTTTTATACCAGTGTTCATATTCATCCGGTTTTGCCAGATGAATTTGAAAAACTCCTGGCTTGTATCCCTCTGTAAGCAAAACCTTTATTTTCGCCTGTTCAATCGCCCCCTCAGGGATATTATCCGAGATTATCAAAATGTCAATGTCGCTCATAGGGTTGTAATCTTCGCTGACAACGGAGCCGAAAACGAAAACCTTTACATCTCCAAGCAATTTCTTCGCTCTTTCTTTAATCTCGCGCGCATATATTAAATAATTCTCAAGATATTCTTTCCTCTCCAGCGCTTCCTCAAGGACTATTTCATAAAAGCTTTTCATTCCCCACTTCCTCCAAAAATTTCACTAGTTTATCAGCAAAATCCAAAAGCGATTCAACCTCATCACGATTATACTCCTTACCAAGATACCTTGACGAGAGATAAGCACTTTCCATACTTTGAAGTGCAAGGGTATTCTCTTTCAAAAATTCCTTTATTCTGATATCGCCAATTGCTTTGTGTAATTCCTCAAGCAATACCGTCAAAAAATGGACTTTCGGATAATCACCGGCTCTCTTGAAAAGGATATATTTAAGATAAAGTTGACATGCTTGTTCAATTTCAAAAGCACTGATATTATAAAAACCATCTTCAAAATTTCTTCGGGCTAATTTGTAAAATTCCATCGCTCTCCTCTTCAAAAACTCCTCTTTCCCCATATCACCACGCTATCTCTATTCTTGATTGATCGCCGACCATAAACTTATGAACTCTTGGCTTCCCAACCGCCTCAACTATCTCAACATCATTGCCAAGCAAACTACTCTCAATTCTTATTCCCACATTCAAAATTTTGCAATTCTTCATCACTATGCTATATTCAATTTCACTGTTAAGAACGAAACTGCCCTCATCAATAGAGGTATAAGGACCGATATAGCTTCCCTCAATTATGCAATTTTTCCCTATGATAGCTGGACCTCGGATTATGCTGTTTTTAACCCGTGTACCTCTCTCAAGTATAACTTTTCCTTCAATTTTCGTGCTTTGGTCAACTTCAACATTTTCCTCAACCCTAGGTTCAAGCGAATCCAAAACAAGGCGATTCGCTTCAAGCAAATCCTCGGGTTTTCCTGTATCCTTCCACCAACCGGTTATCTCTGCGTAGCCGACTTTATAACCTTTCTCAATCAAGTATGTATGCGCATCTGATATTTCAAGCTCGCCACGCCAACTTGGTTTTATATTTTTAACGGCTTCAAAAATTGAACTGTCATAAAAATAAATTCCAGCAACCGCAAAATTACTTTTCGGGGTTTTCGGTTTCTCTTCAATTCTGACAATTTTACCATCAACTATTTCAGGTACGCCAAACCTCTGTGGGTCCTTCACCTTTGCGAGAGTTAAAAAACAATTGTAATGATTTTTTTCAAACTCCTCAACAAACTTTTTTATTCCACCAACGAACATATTATCCCCAAGATAAAAAACGAACTTATCTTTTCCGATGAAATCTTCAGCTATCAAAACAACATGCGCAAGCCCAAGCGGTGCTTCCTGAGGTATGTAAGTTATCTTGACACCCCAACGACTCCCATCACCTATAGCTTTTGGGACCTCATCGCTATCCGCATTATGAACTATACCAATTTCCTTTATACCCGCTTCAGCCACTGTCTCAATTGCATAATGAAGCATTGGCTTGTTAGCTATCGGTATTAAATGTTTATTCTGAGTGTGGGTTAAAGGTCTAAGACGGGTTCCCCTTCCCCCGCTTGCAATAAGTGCCTTCATCAAACTTCACAAAGTTTGTTTTCAAGTATTTTCCCCTAAATTTAAAAAAATTCAAGGGATTTATCAACCCGCCCCCAAAATACCCTCAATTTTTTCAGCAAGATTGAAATCTTTTTCCGTCACACCGTTCAAACTATGAGTCCGCAAATAAATTTTAACACGATTATATTCAATTAAAATGTCGGGATGATGATCAACTTTCTCCGACTCAAACGCCACTTTTAAAACAAACGCCATCGCATCACGAAAATTTTTAAACTTAAACTCACGCCAAATCCTATCACCCTGCTCATCATAAGCCCAACCTTCTAAACGCTTTAATCTATCTTTGATTTCCTCAATTGTAAATTTCATAACCTTATCCCTTTTAATTTTGCCTCAATCCATCACATTTCTCAAAAACGGCGGTTTCTCTTCCAGTGTCTTTTTATTATCAAAATCACTCACTTCTCCCTTATTTTCAATCACTACCCCTCTGCGTAAGTATGCTGGTCTTTTGGTTTCCGTCTCTTTGTAATTTATCCTTTCATCGTCAACCTCATAAACTGGTGTCACCCTTCTCGGCACCGGTGGAGTTTTTTTTGGCGAAACGCTAACGGAATCAATCCCAGTTGCTATAACTGTGACCATAAAATCTTCGCCCATCGTTTCGTCTTTAACAACGCCAAAAATTAAGTTTATATCATTACCTGTCCTATCGGTGATCACTTTAATTGCCTCGTCTACTTCAGTCAAACTTAGTTTGCCTGCGACAATGTTAATTAGAACATTTTTAGCTCCGTCAATTGACACACCTTCAACAAGCGGATGAGAAATTGCTTTTTGCGTCGCTTCAATTGCCCTATGCTCACCTCTTGCAATTCCAGTTCCAAGTAAGGCATTCCCAGTGTCGCTCATAACTGTTTTGACATCCATGAAATCAACATTTATAAGCCCAGGTTTACTTATTATGTCGGTTATGCCTTTGACAGCATTGTAAAGCACTTCATTACCGAAATCAAATGCCTCTTGAATATCGTATTTGCCAACGCTATTGAGCAATTTTTCATTACTTATGGCTAAGACGGTATCGGAAACCTCTTTAAGATTTTTAAGACCTTCTTCGGCGATTTGAAGTGCTCTTTTCCCTTGATTTCTGAATGGGGTGAAAACGACCGCAATGACCAATGCCCCAAGTGACTTTGCGATATTGGCTACAACAGGTGCGCCTCCCGTCCCAGTACCTTTGCCAAGCCCAGCGGTCACAAACACAAGATCCGCCCCAGAGAGAACCTCTTCAATCTTGGCTCTTGCCTCCTCAACAACTCTTTGTCCGATTTCAGGTTTAGCTCCAGCACCAAGTTTTTTACTCCCGACATAAATCTTTCTTATTCCGAGCTCGTTATCAATTCCGTCAAGGGATTGAGCATCCGTGTTCAGGGCGATAAGTTCAACATTTAATGGCACGCCTTTTAAAGCCATCATCTTAACAGAATTGCAACCGCAACCGCCAACACCTACAACTTTTATCTTGGCTAATGTTGACTCAGCTCTTTCCGATGAATCAGCCAATGTTATCATATAAACCTCCTTGGTAATTTTTTATTTTTACCGAAAGATTGACTTCAGAAATTCCCACACTCTTTTCAACGGTTCCCTAAACCCGCCATCGGACGAAAGATACCCCTTTTTAATCTCCTCAACTTTATACAAAACAAGACCAGCAACAGTAGCATATATCGGGTTTTGAACCTCCTGAACCAAACCTCCAGAAAATCCCGTCGGTATTCCAATACGAACTGGCATCTCAAATTTATCCATCGCAAGCTCAACTATACCCTTCAACAAAGCGCTCCCTCCGGTAAGAACAATCCCAGCGGAAAGCGACTTGATGTAACCTGATTTCTTTAAATGTTCCTTGTAAAGAAGTTCAAATATCTCCTCCACCCTCGGTTGAATTACATTGCACAATATACTTCTGCTCAACTCAAGCGGTTTCCGCCCACCCAAACCCTGGACGATTATCTTTTTGTCTTCCACTATTGAGTTTTGATACGCATATCCTTCAGTGATTTTTAAGCGTTCTGCTTCTTCCCTCTGAATACCGAATGCTTTCCTTATATCGTCTGTTATCTGATTTCCGGCAATGGGCAAAGAACCAGTGTATTTTACTATCCCATCCTCAAACACAGCCACATCCGTAGTTCCAGCTCCAATATCAATTAAAGCAACGCCAATTTCCTTTTCTTCCTCGCTTAAAACCGAATAAGATGAGGCAAGCGGTTCAAAAGCGATTGTTTCAACCTCAAGACCTGCTCGGTTGACGCTCCTTCGTATGTTATCAATTGGGGTTATATGAGCCGTCACGATGTGAACTATCGCCTCAACCTTAATCCCCGTCATCCCGACCGGGTCCTTAATCCCCTCAATTCCGTCAACTATGAATTCCTGCGGTAAAACATGCAAGATAACTCTATCTGAAGGCAAGCGAACCCGTTGGGCATCATCTATCAAACGCTTGATATCTTCCTTCTTTATTTCATGACTTGGAGCACGGGTCGTTATCATACTCTTACCCGTAAAACCCTGAACCTCGTTCCCAGCAATCCCAACTATAACGCTATGAACCTTCTCCCCGGATTGATTCTCAACAAGGTTAATAACCTCGCGAATTGACCGCGATGTCGTCTCAATATTAACAACGCTTCCGCGCAAAAGTCCAGACGATGGACTTTTACCCAAACCGAGAATATTGATATTGTCATTTCCCTCAAGCGAAGCTACAAGCGCTGAAACTTTGCTCGTCCCTATGTCAAGTCCAACAATTATATGTGACATAGAACATCATTTTAATTTTTTGAATCAAACTTTGCAAAAATGCTACCGCTATATCTAAGGTCAATGTAAGACGGATAACCTCTCTTCAAAACAACTTGCTTCCAAAATTCCCTCAAATAAACAAGCTTCTTATCAAATTCACCGTCTCCAAGAAAAACGGGAACAGCGCCATCAGTAGTTAATAGCACAATCTCTCCATTTTTAACCTTTAACTCAGAAATCAATTCATAAACCCTTTTCTCAAGTGCTATTTTCAACAGCTCAAAACAGTTGCGCAACCCTGTTGAATCAAAATTAACATTCGCAACCGGTTTTTCAATTTCACCGAGAAACGGCACAGAAAACAACCGACCAACTTCTTCAGCTGGAATTACAACACCTTCCAAATCAACGAAATAAATTTTACCTTTGCTTGTAAACATGGCGATCGGCTCCCTTTCAACAATTTCAATGAAAATCGCATCGGGCAAGTTAGTATAAACATCTGCAAACCTTATGAACTTGTGTTTCTCAATCCTTCCTCTCAACTCCGAAAGATTCAATTCAACAATGCGTTCTCCGAGCTTAACACCAGCAAGTTTAATGATTTTCTCCGATGGAATCACCTTGTTTCCTTTTACGATAATCTTGTTAACAACTCTTTTATCTCTCCAATTCATTGCGCCTAAAACCAAAGGCAAAAGAAAGAACACAAACACCAAAATATGCCAAAGTTTTATTTCTCTTTCGTTCAACCTCATAAAAGTTCCACAATTTCACTTTCTTTAAAACCGATCAATCTAACCTCAAGTTCAAGTTTTATCCCAAACTTTTCGTAAACCTTTGTTTGAGCAAGTTTTATCAACTCAAGGACATCCATTGCTTTCGCATTGCCCTTATTGATTATGAAATTCGCATGCTTTTCGGAAATTTGAGCATCGCCGATGCAAACTCCCTTTAACCCGGCTTTTTCAATCAATCTTCCAGCATAATCCCCGGGCGGATTCTTAAATATACTTCCAGCGTTCGGGAAATTAACCGGCTGAGATATATTCCTCTTCAACAAAATCTCACGCCTTATTTTTTTCATCTCCTCAACATCCCCTGGTGGAAACTTAAACTTCGCTTGGATGACGATATCATTTGTCAGATTTGAAGTCCTATAGCCAAAACCACACTCCTCTTTTTTAAGTCGCACAAGTTTCATATTTCTTATCACTTCAACATCAAGTAGATAATCCGATATTTCACCTGAATAAGCACCGGCGTTCATTATTATCGCTCCCCCGAGGGTTCCGGGAATTCCCGCAAGCATTTCAACACCGCGCAAACCATTTTCCACGCAGAAATCAACGAACCTCGCCAACTTGATGCCCGCACCAGCTACAACACATTCACCCTCCTTCTTAACAAAATTAAACCCCGCTTCAAGATTTATCACCGCGCCCCTGAAACCCTCATCACTTATCAAAACATTACTTCCATTTCCGAGAACCACAAAATCAATCCCTCTATCGTCAAGGTATCTCAAAAGATTTAAAAGTTCATCAATGCTCATCGGCTCAACATAGATGTCAGCTGGACCACCAATTTTAAAAGTCGTATACTTTGCGAGCGGTTCATTAATCAAAATCCTACCGCTGACTATTTCCCTTATCTGTCCGAGGTCAATCATTTTTGAGAGATTCAAGTTTCTTTATAAATTCACCACAAATTTTCGTTATATCACCTGCTCCCATGAAAATCACCATATCACCTGATTTAACAAGACCCAAAACATAATCAGCAAGCTCCATCTTGTTAGGAACATAATGGACATCTTTATGTCCGAAATCCCTCGCTGCATCCGCTATCAATTTACCTGACACTCCCTCAATCGGCTCCTCCCGCGCTGGATAAACATCCGTTAAGACACACACATCAGCATTGAAAAACGAACGCCCGAAATCAAGATAAAAATCCCTCGTGCGTGAATAAAGATGTGGCTGAAAAACCGCAACAACTCTTCTCTTCCATCCATCCTTTGCTGCTTGTAGAACTGCCCTTATCTCTGTCGGATGATGTGCGTAATCGTCAACAACTATTATTCCATTCACCTCCGCCCTTATTTCAAATCTCCTGTAAACACCTCTGAACCTCTCAACCGCTTTTTTAATTTTCTCAAATTCTATCCCGAGTTCCATTCCAACAGCAATCCCAGCAAGCGAGTTTTTGATGTTATGAATCCCTGGGACTTGTAAATTTATCCTGCCGTAATCTTTGCCTTTGTAAATCAATGTATATGACGCTTTCCTTCCACTGAACTCCGGGTCAATCGCTTGAACATCTGCTTGAGCATTCAAACCGTAAGTAACGATCTTTTTCTTTATCTTTGGCATTATATCTTGAATCATCGGCTCATCAAGGCACAAAACAACGAAGCCATAAAATGGGACTTTGTTAGCAAAATCAATAAAAGCATTTTTCAATTCTTCAACGCTACCGTAACAATCCAGATGTTCTGGCTCAAGAGTGGTTATGACAGCAATTGTCGGCGTAAGTTGAAGAAAAGAACGGTCAAATTCATCGGCTTCAACAACTATAAAATTTCCATGCCCAAGCCGTGCGTTAGTTCCACCAAGATCCCTTAACACACCTCCGACTATAACGGTCGGGTCAAAACCACCCTCAATCAAAATAAGCCCAACCATTGATGTGGTTGTCGTTTTCCCATGCGTCCCAGCGATACCGATCCCATACTTAAGGCGCATCAACTCTGCCAACATCTCAGCCCTCCTTATCAAAGGAATCTTCCGCCTTATGGCTTCTTGAACCTCGGGATTATCCATTTTAACCGCTGACGAATAAACTACAACATCAACATCTGGTTCAATATGTTCAGGTGAATGTCCTTCATAAATTTTCGCACCGAGCTTCTCAAGTCGCTCCGTTATCTCCGAAAGCTGTTTATCTGAACCAGTGACACTAAAACCCTGATCAAGCAAAATCTCCGCGATACCGCTCATTCCAATTCCACCGATGCCTATGAAATGTATTTTCTTTACGCTTCTAAACATCATCTCTCCCAGCTAATTTTAAAATTGACTTCGCAATTCTAACCCCGGCATCTGGGTTAGCAAATTCTCTCACCTTTTGACGCATTTTCTCCAACCTTTCCTCGTCATTAAGCAAATTAAAAATTTTTTCCCTCAACTTCATCTTCAATTCAGCGTCCAACAAAAGTTCGCTCGCACCCGACTCAAAAAGAACTCTTGCATTTTCAAATTGATGATTTGCCGTCGCAAATGGATACGGGACAAGAATTGCTGGCACTCCAAAATAAGTTATCTCTGCTACTGTTGTCGCCCCAGCCCTACAAAGCACAAGGTCACACGCAGAATAAGCCCGATCAATCTCATCAATAAATTTAAAAACCTTGACATCGTTTTTCCCTTCACACGCGAGTTTAATTCTCTCATAATCAAGAGCTCCCGTTTGCCATATAACCTGTATCCCTCTTTCAAGGATTTCATCTAAAATTTCAAACATTGCTTCATTTATAGACCTAGCTCCCGAACTACCGCCAAAAACAAACAATGTTTTTCTTTTAGGGTCAAGTCCAAAATATCTAACCGCATCTTCCTTTGGGTAAATTTTCAAACTACTGCGAACTGGATTTCCCGAAACAAAAACCCTTGCTTTACCTTTGAGATATTTTCTCGCTGATTCAAAACTCAAATGAACCTCATCCACAAACCGAGCTAAAAACCTCGTCGTCACACCAGGATAACTATTCTGCTCTTGAATCAAAGTCGGTATCCCAAGCACCGAAGCAACAAAAACAACTGGACCACTCACATATCCACCCGTTCCGACAACAACATTTGGTTTAAATTTCTTTATCAAGACAAATGACTGAACCAAACTCACTACAAGCTTTAAAGGGAACAAAACATTTCTCACATCAAAACTGCGGACAAACCCAGAAATCCAAATTGATTTGAACTTATATCCCGCTTTCGGGACAACTCTTTCTTCAATTTTTCCCTTTGTTCCCACAAATAAAATTTCCGCTTTTGGTTCAAGTTTCATAACTGCATCTGCAATCGCTATCCCGGGGAAAATATGTCCACCTGTTCCTCCACCAGCGAACATTATCCTCATCGTTTTAAAGTTTTAATTTGCTTTGAAATGTTAAGTAAAATTCCAACAGCGATACAATTCGCAATCATGGAACTGCCACCGTAACTTATAAACGGCAAAGGAATTCCAGTCGCTGGCAAACCAAGGACGACGCCAATATGAACAAGTGTCGTCAAAAAAATCATAAATGTAATTCCACCTGCAAGAAGTTTGCCGAAGTCATCATAAACAGATTCTGCTATTTTAAAACCACGGTAAAAAATCACGAAAAATATAAAGATGACAAAAAGAGCGCCTATAAATCCATACTCTTCACCGAGTATTGAAAAAATATAGTCGTTATAAGCAAGCGGTAAAAAAAGCTCCCTTTGTCTGCTGTGTCCTGGTCCAACGCCAAACAAACCACCATTGCCAAGCCCTATCAAAGCTTGCATCGTCTGATACGGCATACCCTCACCAAAGTAAGAAAGCAATCTTTTTACTCTATACGGTTCAATAAGAACTGCAAGGACCCCAAGCGGGATCGTCGCAATTAAAACAATTGCAATATGCCGAAATCTCGCACCGCCAAGATAAATTAGAAACAAACCAGAAATAAAAATCAAAAACGACATCGTGAAACTTTTCTGTATAAATGTCAAAGCAGAAACGAGGAAAGCAACAGAAATTAAAGGTAAAAAACCAAGTTTAAAACTGCTCAACCTTTTACGGTTTTTTTCTACAAGATGAGCAAGATAAATTAACAAAGCGAGTTTTGCGAACTCTGACGGTTGAAGGATAAGCGGACCAATTTTAAGCCACCTCTTGTCTCCAAAAATTAAAGTCAAAACCATCAAAAGAACAGCGACGGCAAAAATTAAAAACGCATATTCACGCAGTTTTCTATAGTCAAGCAAAGCTATAAGCAAAATCATGACAAAAAGACCAAGGGCACTGCGAATGATGTGCCTTTCAAGATAGTAAACAGCCGAATTATACTTTAAATCAGCAAGATAAATCGTAGCCGAGAAAACAAGCCAAATCCCAAATATTATCAAAATTATGACACTTCCAAGCAAAATCCTATCAATATTTTGTTCTGATGCTCGCATTAAAGTTCGTTCACTAATTTTTTAAAAACTTCTCCACGATGTTCGTAATCCTCAAACATATCAAAACTCGCACAGGCAGGCGAAAGAAGAACAACATCACCGGGGCTTGCGTTTTCAAAAGATATCTTAACTGCCTCCTCCATGGAATTTACCTTTATGACATTGGTGAGCGTTTTAAACTCATTGTAGATTTTCTCCTTTGACTCACCTATCGCAACTATCAATTTAACTTTTCTTTTCACCAGGTCATAAACTTTTGAATAATCGTTTCCTTTGTCCCTTCCGCCTGCGATCAGAATTATCGGTTCATCAAAACTTTCAAGCGCATACCAGAGCGAATTCACATTCGTCGCCTTTGAATCATTTATGAACTTAACCCCGTTTATCTCACTTACAAACTCAAGCCGATGCGCAACGCCTTCAAAAGCTTTTAAACTCTCCCTTATTATCTCATCTTTAACCTCCATCGCCCTCGCTGCAAGAGCTGCAGCAAGCGAATTGTAGACATTATGAATCCCCCTGATTTTAAGCTCTCCCATTTTGATGATTCTCTCTTCTTTGTTTTCAAACTTTAAAACAATATAACCTTCATCAATGAACGCCCCTACAGGTAATCTCTCTGCGACGCTAAAGGGCATTTTAACAAGATTTAAACTCTCAACATAAGGTTGAACTATCTCATCATCGTAATTGTAAACGGCGAAATCGTCGCTATTTTGATTTTTGAAAATCCTAAACTTTGAGAGTATGTAGTCCCCAAAAGAAGAATACCTGTCAAGATGATCCGGCGTTATATTCAAAAGAACCGCAACTCTTGGCTTGAATGTCTCAATATGGTCAAGTTGAAAACTGCTAACTTCAAGCACGACTACGCTTTTTTCATCCGCATCAAAGACAAAATCAGAAAAAGGCGAGCCGATATTTCCAGCAACTACCGTCCTAAAACCGGCATTTCTAAAAATGAACCCTATCAAACTCGTCGTCGTGGTCTTCCCATTTGTCCCGGTGACAGCTACAATCGGCGCTTTGCAAAACCAGGAAGCGACTTCAATTTCACTTAACACTTTAATCCCCATATTTTTCGCTTTAACTACAACATCGGCATTTGATGGAACACCTGGACTTATAACGATAAAATCACAATCAAAAACTCTATCACTGTGCCCGCCAAATTCATACTTTATCCCCAGTGAATCAAGCTCTTGGGTTGTGAACTTCACATATTTTATCTCCTCAATTTTTTTCATATCGCTTATGAAAACATCAGCGCCGAGTTTTTTCAAAAGTTTTGCTACGGCAAGACCACTCCTTGCTCCGCCAATTACACTTACTTTCTTTCCTTTGATATTTTTCTCTTGCTCAATCATAAAATCACCTGATTTTAAATGTAACCAAACTCAAAATTGCGAATATAATCGCAACGATATAAAATCTTATGACGATCTTGGGCTCAGCCCAGCCGAGAAGTTCAAAGTGATGATGAAGCGGTGCCATTTTGAAAACCCTGCGACCTTGACCGTACTTTCGCTTTGTATACTTGAAATAAAGCCGTTGTATTATAACACTCAAAGTTTCAATGAAGAAAACACCGCCGAAAACAGGAAGCAGAAGCTCTTTTTTTATCATCACAGAAACAGCGCCGATTATTCCACCAAGCGCAAGCGAACCTGTATCTCCCATAAAGACCTGCGCCGGATAGGCATTAAACCAAAGAAATCCAAGCGATGCCCCAACAAGCGCCGAAAGAAAAACCGCAAGTTCCCCAGAACCACGAAGATAAATTATGCTCAAATATCTGCTAAATTCAATATGCCCCGATACATACGCCATAACTGTCAATGTCAAAGCCGAAATACCAACCGTCCCAATCGCAAGACCATCAAGTCCATCCGTTAAATTAACAGCATTTGATGTCGCAGTTATTATAAAAACGATCACGGGAATATAAATCCACCAATAAATGTAATCCCAATTCAAATTCTTTATGAATGGCAAGGTTGTAAGTGTCTCAATCCCATCAAATTCAGGCGAATTGTAAAGTATAACACCAACAATTAAACCTATGCTTGCCTGCCCTATGAGTTTATATCTTGCTATCAAACCCTTCGGTAGTTTCTTCACCACTTTCAAATAATCATCAATAAAACCAACAATCCCAAGCCAAACAGTGACAAGTATCGTCAACCAAACATACATGTTCTTCAAGTCACCCCAAAGCAGAACAGGGACGAGAATACCAAGATGGATTATCAACCCACCCATCGTTGGAGTTCCGGCTTTCTCCTTGTGCCTTTCGGGTCCATTTTCTTTCACCGTCTCCTTAATTTGAAGCTCTCTCAACTTATTAATTATCTTCGGACCAAGCCAAAAACAAATTATAAGCGAGGTCAAAACCGCAAGCCCACTCCTAAAAGTTATGAACCTGAATGCATCAAACCCAGGTGGAGCATACTTCCTGTTTATCCAGTCAAAAAGATAATAAAGCATTCAGCTCCTGATTTTATTTATAAATTTCTCAACAACTTGCTCCATCATCATACCTCTTGAACCTTTAACCAAAATAATATCACCTTTTTCCGCCACCTCAAAGACATGATACACAAGCAAATCCTTGTCACTGAAATGCATAGCGTGTTTTAAAACATCAGAAGCGACTTTATAAGCATCTCTCATCGCCTCACCATAAGCAAAAAAGTAATCAATCCCAAATTCCGCAACTTTCCGCCCAATTTCCTCATGAGCAGTTCTACTATACGAACCAAGCTCAAGCATATCACCAAGAACAACTATCTTCTTGCCCGAACATTTCATTTGCGAAAGTGTTTTCAGTGCCATTATAACAGAGTCAGGGTTCGCATTATAAGTGTCGTTAATTATAGTTATGCCTTTGACTTTTAAAACTTCCATTCTCTTTGAAAATGGTTTATACGACTGAAGCGCCTTCTTCATCAATGAAACGGGCACGCCAAACTTCAAACCAACGGCAAAAGCACAAATCGCACTTGAAACGATATGTTCGCCAGGGACTTTAAGTTTTAAAATCGTCTCTTTATCATCAAACCTAACCTTAAAACTAAACCTAGCAAGTTCATCAACATCTAAAATTTCACCTTTAACATCAGCCCCATCGGAAAAACCAAAAGTCATCTTATTATGAAACCTCTTTCCAACTTCCCTTATAAATTCATCGTCAATGTTAACGAAGGCGAATCCATCTACCTCAAGCAAATAATCAAATAAAGAGAGCTCCTCTTTTGCAACACCTTCAACATCTTCAAAAAATTCAATATGCTCACGCCCGATGTTCGTAATTAAACCATAATTTGGATGTGCAACCTCGCAAAGATACCGAATCTCGCCGAAACGATTCGTCCCAAACTCTATAACTGCGACTTGATGTGTCTTCTTCAACTTGAAAAGCGTTAAAGGAACGCCAATTTGATTGTTCAAATTACCTTCTGATTTTAAAACTTTATACTTTTGGGATAAAACAGAGGCGATCATTTCCTTCGTCGTTGTTTTCCCATTACTTCCAGCGACGGCAATTACGGGCAAACTAAAATCATCTCTATAAACACTTGCGAGACGCCCGAGCGATTTAACAGTATCTTCAACCGCAATCAAAACTTTGCCCTTAAATCTGGCTTTATTCTCAACAAACCAATTTGAATTAACAACACAAGCAACCGCCCCTTTTTTAAAGGCAACACCTACAAAATCATGCCCATCAAATCTCTCACCCTTGATCGCAAAAAATATCTCCCCTTTTCTTAACTTTCTCGTATCCGTTGAAACTCCTGTGATCTTCACTTTCTTCAGCTTATCAAAATTTGTCGCATCCGAAAAACCCATCCGCTCTATGTGTTCATAACTTAAACTCAAACCCTCTCCTTGGATTTTGTTTCAAAATATTCTTTGACGACCTGAACATCGCTAAATGGAATTTTCATATCCCTTATGATTTGATATTCTTCATGACCTTTGCCAGCAATTAAAACTATATCGCCTTCTTGAGCCATCTCCAAAGCCCTAATTATCGCCTCCTTCCTATCAACAAAGACATAATAAACTGAATCCTCCTTAACTCCCTCAAGTATATCGGAGATAATTCTCTCAGGGTCTTCAAACCTTGGATTATCTGAAGTTATCACGGTTATATCGCTTTTTTCAGTTGAAATCCTTCCCATTATAGGTCTCTTGCCTCTGTCCCTATCCCCGCCACACCCAAATACAGTTATCAACTTCCCACCACCTGTTTTCTCCCGCAGATTTAAAATCGTATCTATACACTTTTCAAGCGCATCGGGTGTGTGAGCGTAGTCAATTATCACAGTATAACCGAATGGTGAAGCTATCCTCTCAAATCTCCCTTTAACATTTTCAACACTTTCAATTCCTTTCTTTATATTTTCAAAATCAACCCCAAGCGCATACCCAACCGCAACCGCCGATAAAATGTTATAAACATTGAACTCACCGATTAACTTTGACTTAACATCAATTGTGCCCGTTGGGGTTTGTATAACAAGTTCAATTCCACTAAAACTTAACACAACATCTTTCGGTTTGATTATCGCTCTTTCATCTCTACCGTATGATAACTTCATCGCTTTTGTATCAGCTACTATTTTCTCCCCATTTGGATCGTCTATATTGTAAATAGCATATGCATCCTTTTTTAACGAATCAAACAAAATTTTCTTCGCCTGAAAATAAGCTTCAAATGTCCCATGGAAATCAAGATGATCGCGCGTTATATTTGTAAAAACGCCAACATCAAAATCAACGCCGAAAACTCTATCTAATGCCAATGCGTGTGAAGACACCTCCATCACACAAGCTGAAAGACCCTTGTCAACCATGTGTTTAAAAAACTGATTAATCTCAAGCGACTCAGGCGTTGTTTGAATTGCTGGAATTATCTCATCTCCGATGACATAGTTTATTGTTCCTATTAATCCAGTGCCAAATCCGGCACTTTCAAGTATCGCTTTTATTAGATGAGTTGTGGTGGTTTTTCCATTTGTACCAGTCACACCTATCAATTTCAACTGTTGGGATGGAAAGCCGTAAAAAGCCGAGGAAATTAAAGCAAGCGCTTTGCGAGAATCCTGAACGACGATTTTCGTCACGCCTCTTTCAACAAAATAAGAATCATCAATCACAGCATCATCCTCAAGGACAACCGCAACAGCTCCGGAAAGAACCGCTTCTGGGATAAACCTATGACCATCAACATTAAGACCTTTTATAGCGACAAACAAATCACCCTCCTTGACCTCACGCGAATCATAAGATATGCCCTTTACTTCAACGAATTCATCACCAACGATTTTTCTAACCTTAACATATTTTATAAGCTCATTGACCCTCATCTTTCAACTGAACTAAGTTTCAAATCATCCCTGCAATAAAGAATACATCTTGTTCCTGGGAAAACCGTTGAGCCCGGTTTCGGGATTTGTTCAACCACAACACCAGAACCAACTATACTGATATTTAAATTCAAAGGCAAAACTTTTTCAATCGCTGACCTGACACTCATATTCCTCAAATCTGGCATCTTATTCCCAACATCAATCTCTTTAACCTTCTTAGAATTCTCATTAGAAATTTCAGTGAAAGTTTTTGATGAATTTTCATCATTAACCGGTGAAAGTTTGATCAACTGTTCTGCTATCCTTTTGAAGACGGGAGCAGCAACTATTCCACCTGTATAATTTTTCTTTGGCGATTCAAGCATAACAAAGCAAACAAATTTCGGATTCTCTACTGGAAAGAAACCGACAAACGAAGCCCTATATCGCGATTTAGAGTAAAATCCCGACTCATAAATTTGAGCGGTTCCCGTTTTACCAGCAATCCTTAAACCATCAATCTTTGCTTGAATTCCTGTTCCACCATTTACAACATCTTCAAGAATTTGTGTCAAAATTTTCGCTGTTCTCTCGGAAATAACCCTTCTCACCGGAATAATCGGAAACTCCTTCACCACCTTACCTTTTGAGTCCAAAACCTCTTTTATAAGTCGTGGCTGAACCAAAATCCCACCGTTTGCTATGCTTGCATACGCCATAGCTATCTGAAGCGGTGTCGCTCTCAACTCGTATCCAAAAGAAATGTAGATTTTTGAAGCGGGACTCCACTTATCCGGGGGTTTCAATTCCCCCTTTGACTCGCCAGGCAATCTGATCCCAGTAAAAGCCCCGAAGCCAAAATCCCTCGCCTTCCTGTACAATTTTACTCCATCTATTTCCAAGCTTAATTTCGCTATGCCGATATTGCTTGAATATTTTAAAACCTCTCTGAAACTCAACACATTATAAGGTTTATGATCAACAACTCTCACGCCCCGAATTATACTATTCCCGCCGTCAACATTAACTTTGGCATAAAGTTTCATCGTGTCTTCCTCTAACAAGATTGAAGCTGGGACAATTTTAAAGGTTGACCCTGGCTCAAAAGCGTCTGAAATCGCCTTGTTTTTATAGCTTTGCGGATCAAAGGACCAAAAATGATTTGGATTAAAACTCGGATAATTTGCAAGCGCAAGTATATCCCCCGTCCATGGGTCAACGACAATAGCAACCCCGCCATCGGCATCAAATTCACTTACCGCCTTTTTGAGCTCCTCCTCAACTATGCCTTGAAACCCAACATCAATCGTTAATTTCACACTGTAACCGTCCATCGGTTCAATTTTTTCTAACTCTCCAGAAGCCCTAACCTCACCAAGCCCATCCCTCGCCAAGCGAATTAAACCGTTTCGCCCTTTTAGAATTTCATCAAACTCATACTCTATCCCCATCAACCCCTCACCTTCTGAACCAACAGCACCAATAATATGACCAGCGACTTCTTCGTAAGGATAAAACCTCCTAAAACTTTCAACCTTAATAATTCCGCGATAAATATCCCTTTCAGTTTTAGACCTCAAACTATTCAGAAAAGAGTCAAACTTCGCAACCGAAACAGGACTCGCATCTTTTACCAACACCACATATCTTTTATTCGTGTCCCTTAATCTGTCAATATAGTACTTTAAATCACCGCCGAAAATTTTTGAGAGATTCCAAGCAACATCTTTTAAATTTGCTTTTAACTTTTTGAGATGATACGGGTCCACAGCTATTTGATACATCTTAACATTTGTCGCAAGAATTCTACCCTCTTTGTCTAAAATTAAACCACGCTTAGCTGGCAAAATCACCTCCGTAAAATACTGTTTCCGTGAAGCGGTGGAAAAATATGAATGTTTAAAAATTTGTAACTCCAACAACCTTAAAACATAGAGCAAGAGCACGAAAGATAAAATATAGAACGCAAACCTTAACCTTGAATTGAAAACACCGACAAAATCCCGTCCAATGGTATTTTTGAGTTCAAAATTCACCTTTATCCACCGTGATCTCTTTTTGATTTCCTTTCGGAAAAACAAGCCCAAGCTTTTGCCTTGCAAATGGGATTATATAATTCGCAGAGACAAGCTTATCATACTTAGCTTCAAGGATGATGTTTTCAATTTTCAATGCTTCAATCTGCTTTTCAAGAGTTATAATCTCACTTGCTTTCCTATCAACAACATAAGAATTCCATATATACATGAGCACGAGGATACCAACTGTAAGTAAAAAAGCAAGTATTTTAACACCGCTTAACCTTTGCATTGAAATTCACTCCGTTATCTTTTCTCCTGCTCTTAACTTAGCGCTCCTTGAACGAGGGTTCAACCTGATCTCTTCCTCCTTTGGCGTCACTGGCTTTTTCGTCAAGTTTCTTATCTTCTCATTTGATTTGAAAAATGACTTAACAATTCTATCCTCAAGCGAATGATATGAAATCACGACAATTCTCCCGCCCTTCTCAAGAATATCAACCGATGAATCAAGGGCGACTTTAAGATTGTCAAGTTCTTTATTTACTGCTATCCTCAACGCTTGAAAAACTCTCGCCAAAGTTTTTAATCTATATTTTCTTGGCACAACCTTATCAATCAATTTCACAAGCTCGCTGGTTCTTTCTATTTTTTTCCTCTGCCGATACCTAACTATTTCTCGCGCTATCATCCTCGCCATTCGCTCCTCTCCGAAAAAACGAATTATCAAAGCAATGTCTTCCTCTGAAAACTCATTCAAAATTCGTTCAGCCGTCAAATCAGAAGTCCTGTCCATCCTCATATCAAGTTTTTCATCAAATCTAAAGCTAAAACCACCACCGTAATCAAGTTGAAAAGACGAAACACCGAGATCAAGCAAAAATCCCGACACCTTGCTTACACCCAACTCAGCTAATGCTTCCTTAACTTGAGCGTAATTTCTGCGCAGAATTATAACTCTTTCGCCAAATGGCTTCAAACGCTCCTGAGCAAATTTAATCGCCTCTGGATCAATATCAAATCCAATCACTTTACACTTTGTTCTTTTCAAAATCTCTTCGCTATGCCCTCCACCACCAATTGTCCCATCAATGTAAATCCCATCCTCCTTTGTTATCAAATATCTAATTACCTCATCAACCATCACCGGTATGTGAAACACATTCTGGTTCATTTCATACCCAAAACTTTTTCTACAACCTTCTCATAATTTTCCGGCTGAGAAGCAATGTACTGCTCATATATGTCTGGATTCCAAATCTCAATTTTATCAAGTGTCCCGATCATCAAAACCTCTTTCTCTATTTTTGCAAACTCCAACAAGTTCCTCGGTATCATAATCCTTGATTGATTATCAAGGGTCACTTCTACAGCCCACATAAGAAGAACCCTTATCAAAAACCGATGCTCAGGATTAAAAGTATTTAACTCTTTCAATCTATTTTCAAGCTTCTCCCATTCATCAAGCGGAAAAAGAAAGAGGCATGTCTCCGTCCCTCTCGTTATAACAAAGGTCTCGTTCGCCTCTGGCGATAGATATTTCCTCATCCGGGCGGGGATGCTCACCCTGCCCTTCTCATCAACCGCGTACTTGTAACTTCCTTTAAACGATGACACAGGGGTCCTTTATTTTTCTTCCACAATTCACCACAATCTACCACTGCACTTTAAATATATGTCTTTAAACTTATTTATCAAGAGGGATGGGTATACTTAACCCCAAAAGGCGTTATTTTTCTTTTACAAATTACACCTTTCTGAAACAATTTAACTTCCCCTTGATTTTTGAACAAATGTTCAGTATATTAGCAAGTGAATTAAACAAACGAAAAGCATAGCGAATGAGACCCTTAACGGAAAGACAAAACCAAATACTTGAATTCATAAGGGATTACATCTCAAAAAATTTAAAACCGCCAACCGTCCGTGAGATATGTGAAGAATTTAAATTCAAATCAACGAATGCGGTTTACTCAATTTTAAAATCGCTTGAGAAAAAGGGCTACATAGAAAAAGTTAACGGAAAATCAAGGAATATCATACCCAAAGACATAATGTTCAAAGAGGAAAATGACATCAAAGAAATACCACTCATATCAAAATTTAACTCAAAAAACCCACTTCTTATGTTCACAAATTTAATCGGCACGGTAAAAATTGACGCCAAAATGTTTGACCACCCAAGTTCTTTCGCAGTTATAGTTCCAGATGACGGCATGCAAAAAGCCGGGATTTTTAAAAATGACATCGCTATAATTAAACAAGATACAAAAATAGAAAACGGAGACATCGTATTCGCAGTTACCGGAAACAATGCATTTATACGATACTTCAAATCAGAGCATGGCAAAATATATCTTGTCCCATCGGCAAGGGGTTATGAAACTCTAAGCTTTAACGAGGATGACAAAAATTTATGGATAGGTGGTAAAGTTTCCCTCATAATAAGAAAAATTTCCTGACAATTCTTCAAGGATATCAAGAAACCTCAACATGTTCTGCTTGGCTGAAGATGAACCTTTAAACTTTAAAGACAATTCATTCCCTTTCTTTTCAAATTTTACACTTGCGCTTTTTGACAAAACATCAATGAGTGTTTTAAAACTGACTTCGTTATTTAAAATCTCTTCAACAAGCACAATGCATATCGCTTCCCTACTTATTTCCACCCTTTTAATTCCGACTTTTTCAGCCAAAAATTTTATCTTGGAAACATAAAGCAAATTTTCAACTTCTTCAGGTAGTTTACCAAATCTATCCTCAAGTTCATCCCTAATCTGATCAATTGTCTCAAAATCTTTTAACTCGTAAAGTCGTTGGTAAAATTCAAATCTTTCCGAATCAGAATCAACATAATATTCAGGTATGAAAGCACTGATGTCAACTGAAACAACAGCGTCAAATTTCTTCTTCATCTTTTTTTCATCTCTGAACATATCTTTAAATTCTTGCTCCTTCAACTCTGCAACCGCCTCTTCAAGAATTCTACAATACACATCAAACCCAACTGAATTTATAAACCCAGTTTGCTCTTTACCAAATAAATTTCCTATTCCACGAATTTCCATATCTTTCAACGCAAGATTTAAACCGGAACCGAGCTCTGTAAACTCCTCAATCGCTGACAATCTTCTTATAGCATTTGTCCCGATAACTTCAACTGGCGGTATCAAAAGATACGCATACGCCTGCCTATTTGAACGCCCAACCCTTCCACGAAGTTGATATATTTCAGCAAGCCCAAATGTATGAGCATTATAAATGAAAATAGTGTTAACATTCGGAATGTCAATCCCAGCTTCAATTATTTTAGTTGAAATCAACAAATCAAACTTCCCATCAAGAAATTTAAGCATGACCTTTTCTATAGCCGACGGCTTCATCTTCCCGTGAACAACATCAAACCTTAAATCAGGGATTAATTCCCTCAAAAATTTCGCTATGAATTCAATTTCCGAAATTTTATCCACAACGAAGTAAACCTGTCCCCCACGACTTATCTCATAATATATCGCCTCTTTGACTATATCCTTGAACTTCGGCGAATCAACACTGATTATTTTCGTAATTATCGGGAGACGATTAGGAGGCGGGGTGTTAATTATTGACATATCTCGCGCTCCCATAAGCGAAAAGTAAAGAGTCCTCGGTATAGGTGTTGCACTCAAGGTCAAGGTGTCAACATTTACCTTCATCTTTCTCAGTTTTTCCTTCGCCTCAACTCCAAACCTATGCTCCTCATCAATTATAAGCAATCCAAGGTCTTTAAATTTAACATCGTTTGAAAGCAATCTGTGTGTTCCAATGATTATATCTACCTCGCCCTTAGCTAAATCATCAATTATTTTCAATTGCTTCCCTTTTGGAACAAGACGGGATAGAACTTCAATCCTGACTGGATAATTTTTTAATCTTTCGCTGAAGGTTTTATAATGCTGATGAGCCAGAATCGTAGTTGGTACAAGCACCGCTACTTGTTTTTTGTCAAGAACCGCCTTGAAAGAAGCTCGCACAGCGACCTCCGTTTTACCAAAACCAACATCACCACATATTAACCTATCCATAGGTTTATCGCTTTCCATGTCCCGTTTAACTTCAATAGTCGCTCTCCTCTGATCAGGTGTATCCTCGTAAATAAAAGACGCCTCCATCTCCCTTTGCAAGATATTATCAGGTGAAAACTTAAAGCCCTTGGTATAACTTCTCTTCGCATATAGCCAAATTAAATCCCTTGCAAATTTTTTAATGCTATCCTTTGTTTTCTCCTTTAATTTTTCCCATTCATTTGAACCAAGGCGGTTCAATTTAGGGACAACCCCTTCCTCCCCCCGATATTTCTTTATCCTGTTTATATAGTTTAAATTCACATATAAAACCCCGTCATCCGCATATTCAAGCCGAACGACTTCCTGTTCAACGCCATTTATTTTTATCTTTTGAAGCCCCGCAAATCTCCCAATGCCATAATCAATGTGAACAACATAATCACCTGGCTTTAACATATCCAGCTCGTGAAGCGTTATCCCTCTAAATTTCCTTGACTTTAAAAAATTCCTCGGTTTAACCCTGTTGAAAACTTCGTGTTCAGTTAAAACAGCAATCTTATCCCTCATCCCGATAAAACCAAAATTCAAAGACCTTGGATAAAAACGAAGCATCACAACATTTTCAAAACCGAGAATTTCCTCAAGCAATTCCCTCATTCTTGACATTTGTTCCTCTCCTTCGCAAAGCAAAAAAACCTCGTATCCATCCTTAAGCAATTTGTAAATCTCATCGGAAAATAATGTCATACTGCTATTGAAAAACGGCTGTTGTTTCGTAGCGAAATCAATTTCGCATCCAGAAATTTCGTCGGTCGCAAAACGAACCACATTGATAAATTTTTTAAAATTCATCTCACCAAACACATCTTCATCAATTTCCCTTGAGATCAGTTCAACATCTTCAACAACACAAACTGAATTGCTGAACATCTTATACATCTCTACAGCTTCAAACCCCGTTCCATTTAGCTTCGGAACGACAATTGCCTCAGAGAGCGAACGAATAGACCTTTGCGTAAAGACATCAAACTCCCTTATTGAAGCGACCTCATTATCAAAAATTTCAACCCTAAGTGGGAATTCCCCGGTAAATCCAAAAACATCAATTATACTTCCCCTTACGCTATAATCCCCCCTCGCCTCAACATATCTCTTTTTTTCAAAACCATTGCTGATTAGGTACGATACGAACTCATCATAATCCACTTTTCCACCAACCCTCAAATGAAAGGACACATTGTTAATTTCTTTACTAACAAAAATCCTTTCCTGAATTTGTTTTGAAGTGGTTAAGAAGATTTTACGCCCACGAACAATTTCAAATGAGAGCTTTAATTTCATCACATCAATATCATCCGCTAACATATCTTCATCCAGGATAAACTCAAAAACGACATCTTCCCCAGCGATAAAATTAATATCGTCGGCTATTTTCCTCCCAAAATCTTCATCTTGAACCACAACGAAGACATTATCTCTTAACTTCTCAAATAGAAACACAACAATGAAACTAAATAACGAGCCAGAGACATTTTTTAAATTTATCCTTTCACAGTCACCAAAAACGAAATCCTCAAGCTCTCTAAATCCATTTATGTCAAGAATCTTTTCCTTTAACATTGTTTATTTTCACTGACCAATATTTTACCTTCAATCGCTGCTCTCACAAATCCATCCGCTTTTTTCAACCTTTCTCTCGCCTCCTCGGCTGAACAACCGGTTTTAATCATTACAATTGCAGTTTTAGCGTGACCGCCAGCTTCAATAAGATATTTTTCTGCCGTTTTATAATCAACCCCAGTAACAATCATCACTACCCTTTTCGCTCTTTCCTTCAATTTCTCGCTTGTCATTTGAAGATCAACCATGAGGTTTTCATAAACCTTTCCGAGACGAATCATCGCAGTGGTTGAAATCATATTTAAAACCAGCTTTTGGGCTGTTCCAGATTTCATCCTCGTTGACCCCATAATAACCTCTGGACCAACTTCGGGACATATAGCAACATCAACGAATGGATAATTAAACTGACTTCTCGGATTTGTCGTAATAAATATCGTCTTAGCCCCGAGCTCCTTTGCTCTTTTAACCGCTCCAACAACATAAGGTGTTCTTCTGCTTGCTGCAATTCCGCAAACGACATCTTTCTCATTAACATTTTTTGCTTCAATGTCCCTTGCCCCATTTTCCTCACTATCTTCTGCGCCTTCTTGTGCCCTGAAAACTGCTTCAGGACCACCAGCGATTATTCCCTGGACCATCTCCGGGTCTGTTCCGAATGTTGGTGGACATTCAGCTGCATCAAGAATGCCAAGACGACCACTTGTCCCTGCTCCAACATAAATTAATCTGCCTCCTTTTTTAAACGCTTGAACAACAAGTTCAACAGCTTGAGCAATGTAAGGTATTTCCTTCTCAACAGCATATGGGACCTTCTTATCTTCATCGTTTATTATCTTTAAAATCTCAATTGTTGGTTTAGAATCAATATCCATACTCGCTGGGTTTCTTTGCTCGGTTGTCAAATTTAAAAGTTCATCAAACAATTCCTTACCTGATTTTGCCATATTAATCCCTTTTTGTTGTTAATTTCAAAAGAACAACCTTTTTATCTTCAAGACCTGCTTTTTCAAATCCTGTAAAATTCAGCTCCATTACCTCAACTCCAGAAACAAGTTTAGTTTTAAGCGCGTCCTCAATTTCACGCATAACATCACCGCCTTTAAAAGCGATTAAACAACCTGAATGAAGATAATATCTTTCGGAGGTCTTCTCCAAGAACTTTTTGTGGAATTTTGACAAAAAATTAAAACTCCATTTAACAAGCGTTTTTAAATCAGCGACCGCTCTACAGATAACATAATCAAACTTATTTTTATACTCATCCATCTTTGCGATGTCTTCAGCTCTTCCCCAAAGTGTTTTGACATTTTTAAGCCCAAGCTCTTTCACAATGTTAGAAACAGCATCAATTTTTTTCTTCGTCCCATCTATCAAGAGAAAGTTTGCGTTCTCATTTAAAATTGCCCAAGGAATTCCAGGAAGTCCTCCCCCCGTCCCTAGGTCAAGAATGTAAGCGTTTGACTTTATAGAGATTTTAAAAAGTGGCGAAATGCAATGTAATATATGTTTACCCCAAACATCTTCCTCTTTGCGCGATATAAGATTAACCTTTGAATTCCATTCAATCAACAAATCAACATACCTTTTTAGAAGTTCACCTTGTTCATTCTTAATCTTTAAACCGTTTATATCGCACACACTTACGAAATCCTCAAAATCCATTTAACAAAAAATTTTGCTTTACAAAGTGTTTCACGTGAAACACTTTTAACCCTTCAAATAAACCATCAAAACCGATATATCAGCTGGGGAAACACCTGAAATTCTTGACGCTTGCCCAATTGAGCGGGGTCTTACCCGCATCAGCTTCTCCCTCGCTTCGCTTGAAAGCGATTTGACTTTTGTATAGTCAAAATCCTCAGGGATTTCAATCGCCTCATACTTTTCAAACCTCTCTATCTCTTCAAGTTGCCTTTGAATATAACCCTCATACTTTATCTCAATCTCAACCTGTCTCAAAGCGTCTCTTCGTCTTAAAAGTTTTTGCAAGGTGTTATCTGACTTAAAAGATTCAAGTTCAAAAAGCTCAGCAATATTTACCTCGGGGCGTTTCACTATTTGTTCAAGTTTTTCCGGCTGTTCAATTGGTTTTGACCCGATCCTCTCAAGATATGAATTAACTTCGCTTGGTTTGACGCTTCTATTTTTGATGAAATAAAGCCCCTCTTTTATCAATTCTTCCTTTTCTATCAATCTTTGGTACACATCGCTTGGTATAAGACCAAATTTATACCCATATTTCATCAAACGCCTATCAGCATTGTCTTGTCTTAACATAAGGCGATATTCCGCTCTTGATGTAAACATCCTGTATGGTTCATCTGTCCCCTTATTTATCAAATCATCTATTAAAACACCGATGTATGCTTCGCTTCTCTTCAAGATGAACTCGCCTTCGCCCTTGATTTTCAAAGCAGCATTTATGCCTGCTATTATCCCTTGAGCAGCTGCTTCCTCATAACCCGATGTTCCATTTATCTGCCCTGCAAAATAAAGACCTTCAACAAGCTTCGTCTCAAGCGTCAATTTGAGCTGATGTGGCGGGAAAAAATCATATTCAACAGCATAACCAGGACGGAGCATTTTAACATTTTCAAGCCCAGGGATACTTTTTAAACCCTCAAGCTGGATTTCAACAGGTAAACTTGTAGAGAAGCCGTTTACATACATGACATGCGTATTTCTCCCCTCTGGTTCAAGGAAAATTTGATGTCTCTCTTTATCCCTGAATCTATAAACCTTGTCCTCTATTGACGGACAATATCTTGGACCGCGACCCTTGATTAAGCCAGTAAAGAGAGGTGACCTGTCAAAACCTTTTTCAAGGATTTTATGTGTTTCCTCGTTCGTATAGGTTAAATAACAGGGAATTTGGTCTTTTATGATTTCCTTCGTTTGAAAGGAAAACGGTTCTGCATCAGGGTCACCGGGTTCAATTTGAACCTTTGAATAATCAACTGTCCTGGCATCAATCCTGGGAGGGGTTCCAGTTTTTAACCTCCCACTAACAAAACCGAGCTTTTCCAAACATTCAGTTAAACCTGTTGCTGCTGGCTCACCAAATCTCCCTCCAACCCTACTTACAAGCCCTGTGTACATTTTCCCGTTTAGAAAGGTCCCAGCTGCTATTATAAGTACCTTGCAAGCGATCTTTATATCAAGCCCTGTTCTCACACCGACAACTTTCCCATTCTCAACAAAGATTTCCGTCACCATATCTTGCATTATGTCAAGCCCTTCTTGCGCCTCAACCCTTCTTCTTGCTTCAATTGAGTATTGTTCCCTGTCATTTTGAGTCCTAAGAGACCAAACAGCCGGTCCCTTTGATTTATTCAAAACTCTATACTGTATTGCAGTTGCATCGGCTATTTTACCTATTTCTCCACCAAGAGCATCAATTTCACGAACGAGATGTCCCTTAGCCGTTCCTCCAACAGCGGGATTGCAGGACATACGACCAATTGCGGTTATATCCATAGTCATCAAAAGCGTCTTCATCCCCATTCTCGCCGAAGCAAGGGCAGCTTCAATCCCAGCATGCCCTCCGCCGACGACTATCACATCGTAAATTTCATCTATTGTTGGATTTATCACCATTTTTTTTCAACTCACTTTGTTTTAAAATGTTTCACGTGAAACACTTTTTACTTCCCAATGCAAAACTTTGAAAATATGTTGTTCAAGATATCATCAGTTGTAACTTCGCCTATTATCTCTCCAAGGTGATTTAGCCCTGCTCTTAAATCAACCGCCACAAGGTCACCGCTCATTCCTTGTTCAAGGGATTTCAAAGCGAAAAGCAAACTTTGTTTCGCCCTTAAAAGCGCATCCCTATGTCTTACATTTGTTACGACAACATTTGCCTCCGCCCGATTCATCCCAAAAAAAGATTGCTCAACCATAAGCTTTTTAAGTTTTTCAAGCCCAAACCCAGTCAAAGCAGAAATGTAAACCACCGGAAAATCAACCATAATCTTCATGTCCATATTCGGTCTATTGCCATCAAGCAAATCAACTTTATTGAAAACAATTATACATCTTTTTGACTCATCCACGGCAAAATTTAAAACACGATGATAAATCCTCACATCTTCTTCGTTTATCTCATCTGTTGAATCAATGACAAGCAAAATCATATCCGCCCTTTTAAGTTGTTCTTCGGTTCTTCTCACACCTTCGCGTTCAACTATATCAAATGTCTCCCTTAAACCTGCCGTATCAACGATTCTGAAAAGGACACCTTCAATGTTCAAACTCTCTTCAATTACATCTCTCGTCGTCCCAGGGATTTCGCTCACGATTGCTCTATTCTCATTTAAAAGTGCGTTCAACAAACTTGACTTCCCAGCATTTGGCTTCCCCGCAATTACAACTTTTATCCCTTCGCGGTAAATTTTGCCGAATTTGAATGTCTCAATTAATTCGTCTATTTCAGCGATTGCGTTTTTTATTTTCTCAGCAAGTTGGGGTTTATCAACAAACTCAAGGTCCTCATCAGCAAAATCAAGTTCAAGCTCAACCAAAGAGCAAAGATTTATAAGGTCTTCCCTCATTTTCTTTATCTTCTTAGAAAGAGCACCCTCAAGTTGTGAAAGAGAACTTTGATAAGCAAGTTCCGTTGCTGACCTTATAAGATCAGCTACGGCTTCGGCTTGTGAGAGATCTATTTTCCCGTTTAAAAAAGCTCTTTTTGTAAATTCACCAGGTTGAGCAAGTCGGGCACCAGCTTCAAGAACTGTTTCAAGAACTTTTCTTGTGACGAGAATTCCTCCATGACAGCTTATCTCAACGGTATCTTCACCCGTATAAGAATACGGCGCCTTGAAAACGGTTGCAACCACATAATCAACAACATTACCTTCACTATCAACTATCTTGCCATAATGAGCGGTGTGTGTTTTGACTTCCGCAAGTTTCCTCTTCCCAACAAAAATTTTATCGGCAATTTTTATAGCATCCTTTCCACTTATCCTTATCACTGAAATTCCTGCTTCCCCAATTGCAGTTGAAATCGCCGCAATTGTATCCTCAAGATATTTCATCGGTTTGTTCAATCTTTTGTGCGGAATTTGTTTTCAATTTAAAAAACAAAATGGTTAAAATCAAGATGAACTGATTAGTCAAAATTTGACTTTTTGGTCAAAATGTATTATATTAGGTCAACCAGAAATAAAAGGATAAACGAATTTGGCAAAGTCAAAAAGAAGAGAAATAATCAAGGAAAGACACAAGCAGGAGATAATTGAATCCGCACTGCATCTTTTCGGCACAAAAGGTTATAAAAACACAACGATGGAGGAAATAGCTGAACACGCACAATTCAGCAAAGGAGCCATATATTTTTATTTCAAAAGCAAAAAACAACTGTTTGACGAAATTCTCACAGACCTTTTTGATAAAATCCAATCGCTTGCGGAAGAGGCGAAAAAACTAAGGGGTAACGCCAGGGATAGGTTGAGATTTTATGCATCTGAAATTATAAAATTTTTCCTAACCGAGAGCAAATTTTCATTTCATGTTATGATGCAAGCGATCATGCAAATGGAAACAGATGAAATGGAGATGACCAGAAACTATGTCTTAAATCGGTTATCAAACATCTCAAAAATTTTAACTGATATAATTAAGGCGGACATAAAAAGTGGAAAACTTAAAAACATTGACCCAAACCTTGTCGTCATGGCGTTTAATGGGATGCTAAGGGATGTCATATATGGTTGTTTAACAAATGAAAATATAAGTGCAAACCCAGATCAAATAGTTGATTCAATAATTGAGATCATATTTGATGGAATTTCCAAAAATAAAAAAGAAGCCGAAAGATGAGAAATTTAATTTTGTTAATTTTTTTACCAATTTATTTGCTCGCACAAAAGAATGTCCTCACACTTGAAGATGCGATTAAAATCGCGCTTGAAAACAGCAATCAAGTTAAACTATCACAGCTTGAAATTTTAAAGTCGGACGAGAAACTTGTTGAGGCAAGGTCTGCTTTAATTCCGAGGATAAGCGCATCGGGAAGTTATTCAAGATATTTGAAAAAACCCGTACTTTTCCTCCCGCCTGATTCGCCTTTCGGAAGAATGACAGGTGGAGTAATTGAAATTGGATTTGATAACTCATATCTTGGTGCGATTTCATTACAAATGCCTCTCTTTTCTTGGAATCTTTATGCTGGAATAAGGTCTGCCTTGAAAGGCAAATCTTTGGCTGAGCAAGCATATAAATCCGTCACGCTGAAAACAATCGCAGATGTTAAAAAAGCTTTTTACGGTGCTCTTCTCGCCAGGGAAAACTACAAGATAACAAAGATGAGGGTTGACCTTGCCCAGGATAATTTAAAAAATGTTGAGAAGATGTACCGCCAGGGAATCGCTTCCGAATACGACTACATCAGCGCGCAGGTTCAATATCAAAACCTTTTACCTTTGCTAATTCAGGCGGAAAATAACCTTGAACTTGCAAAGAACGCCCTAAAACTTGTGCTTGGCATAGATGTCAAAGAAGACATTGAAATTGAAGGCGAGATGAAAGTTGACAGTTTAATTGGCGTTGATTATACAAGTTCCTTGAAAGACCTTTATGAGAAAAATCCAGATTTAAAGCAAGCCGAGTTACAAGTTGAGCTTTCACGAGAAATTGTCTCGCTTGAGGTATCGGGTCATTTACCATCGCTATTTTTAACTGGGAACTTACAATATCAAGCACAGGCGAACGATTTTAACTTTAACCAATATCGTTGGATCAGGACGACATTCATCGGCTTGCAGATTCAGATACCTATTTTCAACGGTTTTGGCACACAAGCAAGGGTTGATCAGGCACAAGCATCGTTCCAACAAGCAATTGAGAGGCTAAACTTTACAAAACAAGCGCTTGAAAATGAGCTCAAAAACACCATTTACAGAATTGAACAATCGGGTCGTAGAATTGAATCACAAAAAAGGGCTGTTGAACTTGCTGAACTTGGATATAAAATTGCAAGGAAAAGATTTGAAAGTGGCGTCGGAACCCAACTTGAGGTAAGCAATGCGGAGGTGAACCTTGCACAAGCACGCTTGAATTATTTACAGGCAATTTACGATTACCTAATCGCGATGAGCGACCTTGAAAAATTAACCGGTAAAACAAATTATTAATTGGAGGGAAAAATGAAGAAGTTAAACCTATATGCAATCTTGTTAGTTGGATTAATTTTTATCGTCGGTTGCGCATCAAAAAAGGAAAACACTAACAATACAAATAACGAAGAAGTAATACCTGTCAAAGCTGTAAAAGCACAAAAGAAAACCTACGATATCATCCTTGAGTACGCTGGTACGGTTGAGCCATATCAAAAAGCCAGGATAGGAGCACAGATGTCCGGGACGATTGAGAAAATTTATGTCAATGAAGGTGACTTCGTAAAGGCAGGTCAAATTCTCGTTCAGATGAACACACAACAGTTAACTCAAGCGAAAATTCAGTTTGAACTTGCACAATCTGATTACAATCGCATGAAATCCCTCTTTGAAACCGGTTCAATTCCTGAGCAACAACTTGAAAGAGCAAAGGCAAATTATGAGAGCGCAAAAGCGTCTTATGAACTGATACTTTCAAACACACAAATTCGCGCACCGTTTGATGGAATAGTCACAGAAAAACTGATGAATGAAGGAGAGGTCTTTACACTTATGCCCGGGGCTGGAGGTGGACCTGGAATAGTTACTTTGATGAGGATTGATATAGTTAAAATAAAATTAAGCATCGCTGAGAAGGACTTTCCATTGATAAAGTTAAATCAGCCAGCTGAGGTGCAAGTTGATGCCTATCCTGATAAGGTCTTCCTTGGAAAGATCGTTCAGAAAAATCCAGCTCTTAGCTCAGTCAGCAGGACATTTACCGCCGAAGTTGAAGTGCCAAATCAAGGTCTTTTACTTAGACCGGGAATGTTCGCCAGAGTTAAAATAAAAGTTGGGCAAGGTCAGGGGGTGATAATACCTGAATCGGCGCTCGTACCGTTACCTGGGTCAAATGTAAATTATGTTTTCATTTTAAAAGGTGATACTGCAAGGAGAAGAAATGTAACGATTGGAAGAAAATTTGACGGTGAGGTTGAGGTTTTAAGTGGTGTAAATGAAAACGAACTCGTTGTCACAACTGGTCAAACGAAATTAGCCGATGGAATAAAAGTAAAAATTGTTGAATAAAAATTTTTAAGGAGGGTTGAAAAATGAATTTACCAAAACTTTCAGTAGATAGGCCTGTAACCACTTTGATGTTTTATCTTGCTCTTGCTGTTCTTGGAGCGTTTGCATTCTTGCGTCTTGCCATTGATTTGCTTCCGAAACTTGAGCCCCCAGCTATAAGTGTTGTGACAATTTATCCTGGGGCATCGGCTGAAGATGTTGAACAAAAAGTCACAAAGTTAATTGAAGAACAGGTAAGCACTATAAATAATGTCTCAAAAGTAACTTCAAGCTCAAAGGATAACATCTCAATCATAACTGTTACATTTAATTGGGGGACGGATATAGCAGAGGCGACAAATGACATCCGCGATGCGATTGACAGAGCTAAACGAAGATTACCTGATGACGCTGAAGAACCGTCAATTTTTAAGTTCAGCACATCAACTTTTCCAGTTTTGATTATAGGTATCAATTCGTCTGAAAGTTTTCCAGGTATTAATAAAATTATTGAGGATAAAATTGCCCAACCGTTAAGGCAAGTACCTGGGGTAGGTGCTGTTTTTGCCATAGGAGGTCCTCGAAGGGAAATCCTGATAAAAGTTGACCCCAAAAAGCTTGAGGCGTACAATTTAACAATCCCTCAAATAGCGCAGGTACTTCAAAGCGAAAACCTTGGTTTGCCCGCCGGGGTTATAAAAGTCGGAATGAAGGAATATAATGTCCGTGTTCCTGGTGAATTCAGGTCAATTGATGAAATCAAATCAACTGTGATTGGGAATTTTCAAGGGGCTCTTGTTTACTTGAGAGATGTCGCAGATGTGGTTGACACCATCAAGGAACAAACGATAAATGTCAAAATCAACAACACCCCGGGCGTTTTGCTTTTCATTCAAAAGCAAGCAACTGCAAACACAATTGAAGTAGTTGACGCCGTTAAAAAAGCACTGCCACGAATTCAACGAACCCTTCCGAAAGATGTAGTTTTTAACATAGTGTTTGATTCATCAGAATTCATCAGAAATTCCATCAGAAACCTCAGCAACGCTGTTGTTTACGGAGCCGTTTTTGTAATTCTTGTTGTCCTATTGTTCTTGAGAAAGATCAGGGCAAGTTTAATAATAATTCTTACGATTCCTTTTTCTTTGATAGTTGCTTTCATAGTTTTGTATTTGATCGGCGGTACAATTAACCTTATCTCACTTTCTTCCCTTGCTATTGCTGTTGGAATTGTTGTTGATAACGCAATTGTCGTCCTTGAAAACATAACAAGGCACATTGAAAGAGGAGAGAATCCAAAGACCGCTTCTGTCATCGCATCAAATGAAATCGGTCTCGCAATTTCAGCATCATCGCTTACCAATATAGCGGTATTTTTACCGCTTGCGTTTCTGACTGGTATTGCTGGCTTTCTTTTCAAAGAGCTTGGCTACCTTGTCACAGTTATGGTTTTAACCTCACTTATCGCTTCCCTCTCACTTACACCTATGCTTGCTTCAAGATGGCTGAAACCTCAAGAGAAAATAAGAAACCGCTTTTTGGCGAACCTTTTTGACAAGAGTGAGGAATGGTTTAAGGCAATTGAAAACTTCTACGGAAGATTGATATCTTGGGCGCTAAAGCACAAAAGAATTGTAATTTTAACTGCGCTTGTGCTTTTCGTTTTATCTTTTGTTGGTTTTAGATTTGTCGGTTTTGAATTCTTTCCAGCAAGCGATACTGGACAAATCCAGGTTGTTGCTCAATTACCTGTTGGTACGAGAATTGAAGAAACTATAAAGGTTGGGGAAGAAATCCAAAAGATAGTTCTTGAGGAAATCCCTGCAAAATGGCGAAAATATATCTTCATGCGCGCTGGCACATCCGAAGAAGGATTCGCAACTATTACAGGACAAGTTGAGGGGAACAATGTCGTAACGATTGGAGTTCGGTTTGTCCCGTTCAAAGAAAGAGGTGTTTCAGTTCAAGAGCTTGGAGCAAGGATAAGAGAAAGGGTGAAGTTCATTCCAGGGATTGAAAAATTTGAAGTCTCGCGTGGCTCGGACTTTCAGGCGGTTTTGTTTGGAGGTGGCAAACCGCTCACAGTTGAAGTCGTTGGATACGACTTGAATTTAACTTCAAAAGTTGCCGAACAAATCAAGCTTGAACTTGAAAAAATCCCTGGGGCAAAAGATGTTCAAATAGGAAGAAGTGGACTTGCACCAGAAATTAGAATTGAAGTTGATAAACAAAAAAGCGCAGCGCTTGGACTTAACACCGCTATCATAGCTTCAACGATAAGAGCAAACATCTATGGGCTTAAAGCAACATCATATAAGGAACTTGGAGACGAATACGACATTACAATTCAACCCGGTTCAGATATAAGAAACAGCATCTCATACCTAAGCAACATACCCATAAAAACTTTCTCCGGGAACATCGTCAAGGTTAAAGATGTCGCAAAAATTTACGACACATTTTCCCCGATTGAAATACAAAGGCGAGATAGACAAAGGATTATACCTGTTGGGGCAAATGTTGAGGGACGCGCTCTTGGTGATGTCGTGAATGATTTACAAAAGAGAATTCAAAAAATGGATATACCCCCTGGTGTTGAAATAAGATTTGCAGGTCAAGTTGAAGAACAAGCAAGTGCCTTCTCAGGCCTTTTCCAAGTTTTAATACTTGGAGTTATTTTAACCTACATGATCATGGCGTCTCAGTTTGAATCACTGCTTCACCCGTTTGTCATAATGTTCTCCGTTCCTTTTGTCTTCACTGGTGTCGTGCTCGGACTTTTGATCTTTGGCGTCCCATTCGGTTTGACCGCATTTATGGGGCTTATCATACTCGTTGGAATAGTCGTTAACAATGCAATAGTATTAGTTGATTACACAAATCTCTTGAGAGCTCGTGGATATGGTTTGTTTGATGCTATCGTCAATGCAGGTAGAACTCGTTTGCGTCCGGTTTTGATGACAACTTTAACGACAATACTTGGGACGCTTCCACTTGCAGTTTTTAAAGGCGAGGGCTCGGAACTCTGGCGCCCGCTTGGAATAGTTCTGCTTGGCGGTTTAACCGTCTCAACTCTTATAACTCTCGTCCTCGTCCCAACGATTTATTCAATTTTTGAAAGAAAAAGCTTGGAGGTTAAATGAAATTAATTTTGCTCGTTCTAAACCAAGCCATTGAAGATGAGGTTTTAAAAATTTTTGAAGATTTGGGCATTCGCGGTTACACTAAAATCAGCGATGTTTATGGTCAGGGCTCAAACAAAGGAGAGCCACATTTGGGGACACATGTATGGCCAGAAATTAACACCTTAATTTTTACGGTCGTTTCGGATGAAAAAGTAGAAAATCTAATCAAAGCCATTGAAAACCTTAATTCAAGGTTTGAAGAGGAAGGATTACACGCATTCGTTTTAAATGTAGAAAAGATGATTTAAAAAAATAGGCGGGCTTTCATGCCCGCCTTTTGAATTAACCCGCTATGAACTCCCCTCCATCAACACCGATTATGTTCCCGGTCACCCATTGCATATCATCGTGGCTCAAATGAACTATCGCCTTCGCAACATCCTCAGGTGTGGTTAATCTCCCGGAGGGATTCCTCTTCAAGGAATACTCAATCATTTGCTCGTTTCCCGGGATTTTCCTCAAAGCTGGAGTATCTGTGACGCCAGCTCTTATGCCATTTACGGTTATTCCATATTTTGCAAGCTCAAACGCAAGCTGTCTTATATGTGATTCAAGAGCAGCTTTTGCTGCTGAAACCGGTCCATAGTAAGCCCAAACCCTCGTTGAACCCTCACTCGTCATTGCAAAAATTCTCGTCCCCTTCCCTATCAATTTCCTATGAAATAAATCTTGAACCCAATAGACCAAACTATGCGCCATGACATCAAGCGTCATCTCCATTTGCTTAGGCGTTACTTGATCATCGGGATTTTCAGCGATATAAGGTCTTAAAGTCCCAAAAGCAAGCGAATGAAGAACAACTTTTATTATTGACGGCTCATTTTGAAATTTTTTCTCAATCGCATCAAGAACCTCTTTCCTTTTCTCGTGATCAGCTGCATTAACATTGAAAAACTCAACCTCAACACCGTTTGATTTAATCTGATTTATAATTTTCTCCACATTCGGCATCGTAGCTGCTCTGTCAAGGTGAACGCCAAAGATATTGTAACCATTTTTTGATAGCTCAATCGCTGTAGCTGCGCCAAATCCGCTTGATGAACCGAGAATTAAAGCCCATTTCTTGATCTCTTGAGCCAATTTCATCCCTCTGATTTGTTTTTCCTAAAATTAAAACCTTTCTCAAAATTTTCAAACTCTCAACTTATTTTTAAAAGCACTCACCCCAGCAAAAACGGCATCCACACCAAGTTCCTCCTCAATGCGAAGTAGTTGATTATACTTAGCAACCCTATCTGTCCTTGAAGCTGACCCAGTTTTTATTTGACCAGCATTCGTTCCAACGACGAGATCAGCTATTGTCGTATCTTCTGTTTCTCCAGACCTGTGACTTATCACCGCAGTGTAGCCATTTCGCTTTGCAAGTTCAATGCAATCAAGCGTCTCAGTTAAAGTTCCAATTTGGTTCAACTTTATCAAAATAGAATTTGCAATCCCCTTTTCTATTCCCTTTGAAAATATCTCAATGTTCGTGACAAAGATATCATCTCCAACCAATTGAATTTTTTCACCAAGCGCCTCGGTTAACATCTTCCATCCTTCCCAATCGTGCTCCGACATCCCATCTTCAATTGATATAATCGGATATTGTTTTACAAGCTCCTCATAGAATTTCACCATTTGTTCAGGTGTTTTTTCGCTTTTATCGGACTTAAAGAAAATATATTTCCCATCTTCGTAAAATTCGCTCGCTGCGGGGTCAAGCGCAAGAAAAACATCTTTACCTGCTTTATATCCCGATTTCTCAATCGCTTCAAGTATAACTTCAATCGCTTCAATATTTGATTTCAAGTTTGGTGCAAAACCACCTTCGTCTCCAACGGCGGTGTTATATCCCTTTGATTTCAGAACAGATTTAAGAGAATGAAAAACTTCAACCCCCATTCTTAAAGCTTCAGAAAAAGACGGCGCATTTACAGGAACTATCATAAACTCCTGTATGTCAACATTGTTATCTGCGTGCTTTCCACCATTCAATATGTTCATCAAAGGAACTGGCAGAACCTTTGCGTTCACCCCACCGATATACCTGTAAAGCGGTAAACAGAGGTGGTTCGCTGCTGCTTTCGCAACAGCAAGCGATACGCCCAAAATCGCATTCGCTCCAAGCCGTGATTTATTCGGTGTCCCATCAAGCTGAATCAAAAACCTGTCAATCCCAACTTGATCAAGGGCATCCCACCCTTCTAACTCATCAGCAATTATGTTGTTAACATTTTCAACCGCCTTTAAAACCCCCTTCCCCAAATATCTTGTTTCGTCTTTATCTCTGAGCTCAATGGCTTCGTTCTCACCTGTTGATGCACCGCTTGGAACAGCTGCTCTACCCATAGCTCCAGATTCAAGGTAAACATCTACTTCAATAGTGGGGTTACCCCTTGAATCAAGAATTTCACGTGCTTTGATCTCAACTATTGTCGTTTCCATCGTTTAATCCTTTTTTGATAAAAATTATCAACAAAAACAAACAAAATCAACATCTAAATTTCACCTCTCCCCAAACTCTGAAAATATCATCTGGCGGGTCATTACGCCAAATCATAAAGACCGACTTAACTTCAAACTTAATCGGTATCCATCCCCCTTGTAAATTAACAAGCAACTTTTCAAGCTCTTCCCTTCCCCTAACTTGTCCAACGCTCAAGTGAGGAGTAAAACCATCCTTAAATTTTCTCACATCATCGCAATCTGGAACAACCTTCTGCAACATATCTTGCAACTTAACAATTCTATCCCTTGGGTTTGGCTCAAGCCATACCGTATAACTTTCTCCACCATGATGAAAATAATTAAACTTTGAAAACTCAACTTCAAATGGCTCAACATTCCTGCAAACTTCAACGAACTTTTTATAAATAACTTCAAATTCATCAATAGGTCTGAAAGGATAAATCATCGTTATATGGGGCATCCATCTTCTGAACTGTCTGTCATACTTCTCCCTTATGCTTTGTATCGGTTGCCATAAATCCATTGGTGGGATTATCACGACAGCCGTTTTGTGTGCTTTCCTCGCCATAAATTGCAAAAACTCGGTTAGTTTTTTATTTTATTTGAAAAATAAAGTCACCGTCAGCATGAAATTCGTCGCCGATGTCATGCTCGGTAAACTCGCGCGATGGTTACGACTTCTTGGCTATGACACAATCTATGACCCTAAATTGCCATTGAAAGAACTCGTTAAAATTGCAAAGACAGAAGATAGAATCTTTCTCACACGGAGCAAAAGGATAGTTGTGGAAAACGATATCAAAAATTTTTACATCGTTAAAGCAGAAAAATTCAAAGAGCAACTAAACGAAGTGGTAAAAAATTTAAACCTTGACACACAAACAAATTTATTTTCAAGATGTTCAATTTGCAATACCGAGATAATTGAAGTTGAAAAGTCAAGCGTCATTAATTTAATCCCGGAGGAAACTGCGAAATTTTTTGATGAGTTTTATAAATGTCCCAAATGCGGGAAAATTTATTGGAGCGGTTCGCATACGACGAGAATTTTAAAAATTTTAAGCGACTTGAAAAATGACCCAAACAGAAACGAAAACATGGCGGATAATTGACATAATAAACTGGGGAACGCAATATCTTAAATCCAAGGGAATTGACGAAGCGAGATTGACGATTGAACTTATGCTCTGCCACATTTTAAATTGCAAAAGGGTTGACCTTTATGTTGATTTTGAAAGACCACTTTCCAAAAGCGAACTTGAAAAACTAAGTGCGATGATAAAAAGAAGATTGAAAAGAGAACCACTTCAATATATACTTGGGAAAACCGAATTCATGGGATTTGAATTTAAAGTCACACCAGATGTTTTAATCCCAAGACCTGAAACTGAAATCCTTGTTGAAAAGGTCATTGAGACGATAAATAAAAATTTCACAGCTTTTGAGGTTGTTAAGGTTCTTGATGTTGGCACCGGGAGTGGGAATATCGCTATAAGCATCGCAAAAATACTCGGTGACAGAGTTTCAATAACGGGGGTTGATGTTTCTGAAAAAGCAATTGAAATAGCCAAAGAAAATGCTATACTTAACGACGCCAAAAACATCAATTTCGCCATCGCTGATATATTTGACGATAACCTTGTTGATCAAATTAGAAAGAAATTTAACATCCTGGTTTCAAATCCGCCTTATGTTTCAACCGATGAAATTTACAAACTTCAGGAAGAAGTAAAAAGCTACGAGCCAATGATTGCTCTCACGGATGGAAGCGATGGTCTTAACTTTTACAGAAGGATTGCAAAAGTAGGCAAAGAAATAATTTTCGGTGATGGCTATATATTTGTTGAGATGGCTTATGGTCAATCCGAAAAAGTTGTTGAAATTTTTAAGTCAGAAGGATACGAAAAAGTAGAAATTTTCAAAGATTATCTTGGGATAGAAAGAGTTGCAAAAATAAAATCCAAAGGAAAATGAAAGCTGTAGTGCAAAGGGTCAACCGTAGTAGTGTTTTGATTGATGGCAAAGTTTACAGCGAAATAGGTAAAGGGATTTTAATTCTACTTGGCGTAAGAAATGACGACACCGAAGAGGATGCGAAATATCTTGCGAACAAATGCGCAAACTTAAGAATTTTTGACGATGAGAACAGGCGAATGAATTTTTCAGTGAAAGATATAAACGGTGAAGCGCTTGTCGTTTCCCAATTCACACTTTATGGCGATACAAGATACGGCAATAGACCCGACTTCACTCAGGCATCAAAGCCAGAACAAGCGGAGGCACTTTACAATAAATTCGTTGACTACCTAAAGCAAATAATTGGAGAGGACAAAGTTAAAACTGGCGTCTTCAGAGCAATGATGGTGGTTGAAATTATAAACGATGGTCCAGTTACACTGATCGTTGAAAGCAAAGAGAAAGTTCAAAAGTAAATCTATTTCTCAATCTTTTCAAATTTAAAAATTGAATTTAAGTCAATCTTCATCTCTTCACAAATCCTTTGAAGCGATTCAATTTCATCTTCAAAAAGTTCTCTCAACAACTCTATTATCGCCTCATTTTCCTCACCGCTCTTGCAAGTTGTCCAGATATAGCGACCTTTGAAATCAAGTTCAATCCTTGTAAAACCATCACCGAGCTTTTGAGTCCTCAATTCAAGAAAACCGAATCTCTTCTTTTCCATATTCAGCAACGATTTTTGTTTTAAATTCAAACTTTCCTTGTTGCCTTTGAGTAAAGTTCACCGTAAAGATAATAAACCACGACATTTGCCCAGAAGCCAGTAAAAATTACACCTATGAAGAAAAACACGATCCCAAGCGAAGCGAGAATTTGAACGAAAACCGTCAACAAAAAGACAATTACAGCGTCGCCGAAATTTTCACGAAGCATCTTTGAAATATCCGATATGGCGAAAGCATCGTTTAAAGATTCATTCTCGGCATATTTCCCAACTATAAAAGGGAAAGCCAAGTAAAGTAAAATCAAATAAACAAACGCCGAAAGGAGAAAAAGCCAAGAAAAGTCACCTAAATATAACATAGCGACTATTTCCCTGCCCCTGAATCCGTTAAAGTCCGACTTAAAAAATGGCGCTGACAAAGCCAGAAGTAAAAACAGCGGGATTAGGTAAACAATTATGACTACCAGAAATTTAAACCCGTTTGAAATTTTACGACCGATATTGTCCCAATCAGGTAAAAGTTGTTCCTCGCTTTTTATCACACGTTTTGTCACTTCAATTAAATAACCGAGGTAAATCAACAGCGGGATAATCAAGAAAGAGAATAAAATCATCAAACCGCCGACGACAACTTTAGCAAGCCAATTCTTCTCTTGAAAAACAAATTTAAAACCCCTTTCAATATTCATTGCTCTCTCCTTTTTGTTTTGCTATGTCAATTATCCTTCCTTCAACTTTTGAATTTATAACCCTTTGCCTTTTCACCGCCTCAATAAACACATCTCTATCAACGACTCCCAAATTCTCAACTTTGACGCTATTTTGCGGGATTCCGAAAAGTTCATATAAATGATCCGCAACCCAATTATTTGTGACGATTGAATATCTTTTACTTTCATCAAGCGGTTTCCCTCCAACTTCAATTGAAAGAACTCGCTCCCAAACTTTTTTTCTGGAATCAAAAACATATCTTATCCCCGACACTTGCATAAGTTCTGCTTTTCCAGATGCCTGCCATTCAATCATATTTTTAAGCGTCTTACCGTCAACTTCAAACACAACGAATGTATTTCCGAAGGGATTTATCTCCCACATATCACGGACCTTGATCTCACCTTTTGGAAGGTCTTTCCTCAACCCACCCGAATTTTGGAAAGCGATATCCGTCCTTGCGAATTCCCTCATGACATCAGCTTCCCAATTTCCGAGGTTGCTCTCGCCGTAAAAATTTCTCTTCCAGTCAACCTCAAGATAACCGATAACTTCATCAAACTCTTTATCAACTATTTTTTCAAGTTCTTCCACTTTTTTCAAAGCAATTGGATCTGGCTCAACGATGCCGTTTATCACATGAATTAATTTACCACTGAATGAATAAACAGAATCACCATCAAGGTCAACCACGAGCTCAAGATAGCCGAGATATTCACCCCTTGAACCTGCTTGACAAATTATAGTTTTGTTGACACACTTCGGCTCAAATAAAGCAGTGTGACTATGCCCACCAATTATAACGCCTATTTCGGGAAATTTAACCGCAATGATAGAATCGCCCTGAACTCCCACATGAGTTAGAGCAACGATCAAATCAACTTTTTCCTTCTTCAATTCACTGATGTATTGTTTTAAAACCTTTTCAATATCAAGAAGTTCAAGGTCTTTTAAGTTTTCCCTCAATGAAAGTTTGAAAAGTTCTGGCGTCGTCAAACCAATCACCCCGATTTTTGCCCTGCCAATTTTTTTGATTATATACGGCTTAACAAATAATTTCCCCTTCCGTTTATCCCAAAGATTTGCGCACACAATGTCAAACTTTGCAATTTTTAAATTTTCCTCAAGTGATTCCCTTCCATAATCAAACTCATGATTTCCCAAAGTCATAGCATCGGGATTTATGATGTTCATCAATTCAATTTGTGATCTCCCCTTCGTTAATGATGAAACAGGCGTTCCTTGAAAATCATCCCCAGCGTTTAAAACGAGGACATTTTTTTGCTCTTTTCTAAATTTGTTTATCAACCCCAAAAGATTGGCTGTTCCCCCAACATAGCAAGGCGTATCGGCACAGATTGAACGCATCGGGACATTTTGAGAGTGGAAATCGTTCCAATGAAGAATTAAAATTTTTTCAATGTTCTGAGAAAACAGAAACTCATATAGGACAAGAACAAGGAAAAACAACAGTGAGGTTCTCCGTTTCATCTCACTACACCTTTTGTTTTCCGTTGCGTTAATATACAAAATGTTACCTTGATTATCAAGGAGCGTTTTATTAACTTTTATCAGACCGATTAAAAAATTTTTCAACTGTAATGAGATACCTCACTTGGTTTCTGATTGGTTATTTGCTTGGTTCAATTCCAACCGCTTATATTTTCGTAAAGGTTTTCAACGGTATTGACATACGCAAAGCTGGAAGCGGAAATGTCGGCGCTCTTAATGCTTATGAAGTATCAGGTTCTCCGTTGATTGGTCTTTCGGTTCTTTTAATTGATATAATGAAGGGATATTTTGCTTTTAAGCTTAGCGAAAATTTATCCGATGGTGATGCGGTTGCCTGCCTGATAGCTGGAGTATCTGCTGTTTTAGGACATAATTTTTCAATTTGGATAAATTTTTACGGCGGTAGAGGTCTTGCAACCTCGCTTGGCGTCTTTTTAGCGCTGAACCCGATCTTAATCCTCATTTGGTGTCTCTTGTGGTTTGTCGCATTTTTAAAGTTTAAATTGATCCATGCTGGAAACATATGGGCAACCGTTTCAACTCCTATAGCGATTTTACCATTTTTAAAATTTCTCAACTCACTTAGTTTCACAAAAATTGAAGACGCAAAATTCCTTGCGTTCATCTTAGCGATATCTTTTCTTATCTTTATTAAGCATCTTAAACCGCTCTTTCAATTGATGCATCTGACAAAGGAAGGAAGTTCTTTAAAAAATAAAAAACTTGAGCCATAGAGATGAGTTCAGCGGTTAAAAAGCGAAAGGTAAGTGTGATGTTTCTTTTGTCATTTTTTATCGTTCTGCTTGTTGGAATTTTAACTGGCTATTCCCTTAATCCGATAGTGGCGAAATTTTTAAACGAAGGTTCAAATGCGAGAGTTGAAAACACAAGCGACAAATTTTACTTAGAGGCAAAACATGATGAGAACTCGCACTATGATGTTTCGCAGGAGCTTTACGACATAAGACACAATGCCATAACAAAAGCAGTTGCGAAAGCAAGTTCCGGTGTTGTTGGGATAAATGTCACCGCAATTGAAGAATATACGGACCCGTTTTTCAAATTTTTTGAAGACGATCCTTTCTTTAGATACTTCTTCGGAGACAGATTTAGGTATCGTGTCCCTGTGCGAAGTTTAGGTTCTGGATTTATAATCTCACCCGATGGTTACATTGTCACAAACGACCATGTGATTGGAAACGCAAGAGAGATAATCGTGACATTATCAACAGGTGAAAAATATAAAGCGAAAGTAGTTGGTAAGGATTATGTTTCAGATATCGCTGTCTTGAAGATTGAGGCGGGGAAAAAACTTCCGTATCTTGTCCTTGGCAATTCCGATGATGTCATAATTGGCGAATGGGCGATCGCAATGGGAAATCCATTTGGATTATTTGAACTTGGACATCGACCCACGGTGACCGTAGGAGTAATCAGCGCAGTGAAGATGAATCTTCATTCAGTTGAGGGGCGAATTTATAGAGATATGATCCAGACAGATGCAGCGATAAATAGCGGTAATAGCGGGGGTCCACTTCTGAATGCGCTTGGAGAAGTAATTGGTATTAACACTGTAATTTACACGCCAAATCAAGGAAATGTCGGAGTTGGATTTGCAATTCCGATCAACAGAGCAAAGGCGATAATTGACGAACTGATAAGGAAAGGAAAAATTGATAGGGACTTTAAAATAGGGATGAAAGTTCAAACTCTTGATGAAAACCTCGCAAGATATTTCAAGCTCCCAAAGGTTGAAGGTGTGATAGTTACAGATGTTTCACCGGGAAGCCCCGCTCAAAAAGCGGGGTTTAAAGAGGGGGACTTAATAATTGAGGTTAACAACGAACCGATAAAAGATGATCAGACATTGATTGAATTAATTCAAATGTCCAAGGTTGGAGATATTTTAAATTTCAAAGTTTTAAGGGGAGGAAGGGAAATTTACATAAAAATGAAACTTGAAAGGTCATGATTCAGAGATACACAAGGGAAGAGATGGCGAGAATTTGGTCGGACGAAAACAAATTTAACATCTGGCTTCAAATTGAGATTTTGGCTGTTGAAGCGCACTCAAAACTTGGTCTTGTTCCGAGTGAAGCGGTTGACGAGATAAAAAGTAAAGCAAAGTTTGACATTCAAAGAATACTTGAAATTGAAAGTGTTGTCAAGCACGATGTCGTCGCCTTCTTGACAAATGTTGCAGAAAATGTCGGAGAAGCGTCAAAGTATATTCACTACGGTATGACATCGTCAGATATACTTGACACATGTCTTGCGCTTCAGATGAAGCAAGCTGGCGAGTTGATAACCTCTGGGCTTGAAAAACTTGCAGAAGTTTTAAAACGAAAGGCGATAGAATACAAATACACACTTATGATCGGGAGGACACATGGCGTTCACGCCGAGCCAATAACTCTTGGATTTAAATTCGCCCTTTGGTATGAAGAGACAAAAAGAAACATTGAAAGAATGAAAAGGGCTACTGAAAATATAGCATACGGTAAAATTGCTGGCGCTGTTGGAACTTATGACAATGTCAATCCATTTGTTGAAGAGTATGTGTGTGAAAAGCTTGGTCTTAAAGTTGAACCTATCTCCACCCAGATAATTCAAAGGGATAGGCATGCGGAGTACTTAAACACGCTTGCTATAATTGCGTCATCACTGGAAAAATTCGCCACGGAGATAAGACATTTACAAAGGACAGAGGTTCTTGAAGCTGAAGAATATTTTTCTGAGGGACAAAAAGGTTCTTCAGCTATGCCACATAAAAGAAATCCTGTAAGATGTGAGAGAATAGCAGGGCTCGCTCGCATCGTGAAAGCAAATGCAATCGCTGGAATGGAAAACATACCGCTTTGGCACGAAAGGGACATATCTCATTCATCCGTTGAAAGAGTTATAATCCCGGATAGCACAATCTTGGTTGACTTTATGTTGAGTGAGATGACAGATATAATTGACAAACTTATTGTCTATCCCGAAAGGATGCTGAGAAATCTAAACCTGACCAAAGGGTTGATCTTCTCGCAGAAAGTTTTGCTCGCACTTGTTGAAAAGGGCTTAACAAGAGAAACAGCTTATAAAATTGTCCAAAGAAATGCGATGAGATGCTGGAAAACGGGTGAAAATTTCCTTGATGTTTTAAAGGAGGACGAAGACATCATAAAGTATCTCGGGGATGGTGAGCTTGAAAAAATTTTTGACTATAAAAGCATCTTGGAAAAAATTGACTTCATCTTTGAAAAAATAGGAATTGAAAAATAAAAAGATTTGCCTATGATTGCGCAGATAGACAAAGGGAAAAAGGTTTCCGATTTGACGGTTGGCGAACTTGTTGAGATAATAGAGGAAATCGTTGAGCGTAAAATTTACGAGCTTGGCTTTGACCCCGATGAAGGTCTTGAATTGAAACCCGAAATAATTGAACGACTGAAAAAATCCTTCGCTGGCGAGGAGAAAACGATTCCACACGATGAGTTTTGGGCAAAAGTTGAACAAGGTGAAGATGTATAAGGTTGTTTACGCCGAAAGTGTTCTTAAAGATGTGAGAAAATTATCAGCCGAGGTAAGAGAAAGAATAAAAACGAAAATTGAATGGCTTGCTGAAAATTTTGATATGATAAAGCCAGAGCGATTGAAAGGCGAGTTGTGAAAGACAAATTTAAACTCAGGGTTGGAGATTATAGAGTTATCTACTCCGTTGACTTTGAGAAGAAAATCATAACAGTTCATCTAATCGGTCATAGAAGCGAAATTTACAAATAAAATTAAGGAGAAACGACCTATGGCTGAGGTATTCAAAAATTACATTAATGGCAAGTGGGTTGATGCAAAATCAGGGAAAACTTTTGAAAACAGAAACCCCGCCAATTGGGATGACATCATAGGGATTTTCCCGAAGTCGGGTCCTGAAGATGTTGAAGAAGCCGTCAAAGCAGCTCGTAAAGCATATCAATCTTGGCGACTTGTTCCACCGCCGAAGCGAGCTGATATAATAAAAAAAGCAGCGGACTTACTCGTCCAGCGCAAAGAAGAGATAGCTCGTGAGATGACCCGCGAGATGGGGAAAATTTTACTTGAAACCCGTGGTGATGTTCAAGAAGGAATTGACACCGGATATTATGCAGCCGGTGAAGGAAGGCGATTGTTCAGTTATACGACGACATCTGAGCTCCCGAACAAATTTGCAATGGCGATTCGCTTACCTGTCGGCGTTGCTGGTGTGATAACCCCATGGAATTTCCCAATGGCTATCCCGACCTGGAAGATATTCCCGGCTCTTGTCGCGGGAAATACTGTGGTTTTCAAGCCAGCTTCTGATACACCTAAAACAGCGACAACGCTCGTTCAAATCCTTGAAGAAGCGGGTGTTCCAGAAGGTGTTGTGAACCTCGTCCATGGTGGCGGTAACGAAGTCGGAATGGCGATCGTAAGACATCCCGATGTTGACCTTATAAGTTTCACGGGCTCAACAGCTGTTGGAAAAGTCATCTCAAGAGAAGCATCTGACACATTGAAACGTGTTTCTCTTGAAATGGGTGGGAAAAATGCGCAAATTGTTTTAGAAGATGCAAATCTTGAGCTTGCGCTTGACGGAGTCCTCTGGGGCGCCTTTGGAACAGCTGGGCAAAGATGCACCGCAACAAGTAGATTGATCCTTCACGAAGCGATATATGACCAATTCATTGAAATGCTTGTTGAACGCGTTAAAAAATTAAAAGTTGGAAATGGACTTGATGAATCAACTGAAATGGGACCGATAATAAACGAAGCACAATTAAACAAAATTCATCAATATGTTGAAATCGGTAAACAAGAAGGAGCAAAACTTCTGATCGGCGGTTATAGATTAACCGGTGGTGAATATGATAAAGGTTGGTTCTATGCCCCAACGATTTTTGTTGATGTTCATCCAAAGATGAGAATAGCGCAAGAAGAAATCTTTGGTCCTGTGCTTTGTGTGATAAAAGTTAAATCATTTGAAGAGGCGATTGAAGTTTTAAATGATACGGTTTACGGCTTGTCCTCATCAATTTACACCCGTGATGTTAATAAGGCATTCAAGGCGATTCGCGATATACAAGCTGGGATAACATATATAAACGCTCCAACTATTGGCGCCGAAACGCATCTCCCGTTTGGCGGAGTTAAGCAGACAGGAAACGGACACAGGGAAGGAGGATGGACAGTGTTTGATTTCTTCACCGAGATAAAGACAGTTTATGTTGATTACAGCGATAAATTGCAAAGAGCACAGATTGATACCTACAAAGAGTGATCTCACTGGTTTTGAAACGAAAATTTGTCGGAGTTCGTTTAAATTTTTAGAAATAAAACTTAAAAATCACGGAGGCGTTTTTAAATGAAGCGATTTGCGTTTTTCTTCATTCTTATTTTGATGATTGTAACTACTGGCTTTGGACAGCAAGGTCCTTTCGGGAAGAACAAGGTTCAGTATAAGGACTTCAACTGGTATTTCATTCGGACTGATCATTTTGATATCTATTTCACCGACGGCGGTTATGAACTCGCTGAATATACAGCCAAGGTCGCCGAAGATGCCTATGTTAAGATAAGCAAGCTTTTGAAATATGAGATAATGAATCGCATACCGATAGTTGTTTACAATTCGCATAACGATTTCCAACAGACAAATGTCGTCGCAGAATATCTTGAGGAAGGCATCGGCGGAGTAACTGAGCTTTTCAAAAATAGAGTCGTCGTCCCGTTTGAGGGTTCATATAGGCAGTTTCGTCATGTGATACATCACGAGCTTGTCCATGCTGTTATGAACGATATGTTTTACGGAGGTTCATTACAATCGGCGCTAATCAACAACATTCAGCTTCAACTCCCAATGTGGATAGTTGAAGGGCTACCGGAATTTTCCGCCCTTAAATGGGATGTGAATTCAGATATGTTTATGAGAGATGCGACGATAAGCGGTTATCTTCCGCCGATACAATATCTTGATGGTTATTTCGCATATAGAGGTGGTCAATCTGTCTTTTGGTATATCTCAAGGAAATATGGAGATGATAAGATCGGCGAAATGATAAACAGGATAAAGGGTTTGAGAAGTGTTGAAGCGGGAATAAGAAGTTCTCTTGGGATTTCATTGAAAGAGTTATCAGAAAGATGGGTGAAAGAGCAGAAAAAATTGTACTGGGGCGATTTTTCAAAGAGAGAAGCCCCAGATGAATTCGCAAAACGATTAACCGATCACACCAAACGAGACCATTTCTACAACACAAGCCCGGCGATTTCACCAAACGGCGATAAAATTGCATTCATATCTGACAGGGACGATTATTTTGATGTCTTCATAATGTCAGCCCTTGATGGTAAAATTATAAAGAAAATAGTCAATGGAAACAGAACTAAAAATTTTGAAGAGCTTCACCTTCTAACCCCGGGACTTACCTGGTCGCCGGATGGCGAGAAAATAGCTCTTGCTGTAAAAAGTGGCGATAAAGACGCAATCTTCATAATTGATGTTAAAACGGAAAAACAGCAAAAAATAACATTTGACCTTGATGGAATCTTTTCGGTTGATTGGTCAAGGGATGGGAAAAAACTTGCATTCGTTGGCTTAAAACAAGGGCAATCAGATATATATGTTTACGACCTTTCTAACAAAACGCTTGTTAATTTAACAAACGACATTTTCAGCGATGCTGACCCTGTTTGGTCACCGGATGGAAAGATCATTTATTTTTCATCCGACAGGAAGAATTTCATTTCAAAGGAGATGGTCCCGGATGACTTCAAAATGTACAACTTTGACCCGAACCAATACGATATTTATTCAATTGATATTGAAACAGGCGAAATTAAAAGGATAACTCACACTGATTACTGGGATGAAACATCCCCGGTTGTTTCACCCGACGGGAAGAAAATTTTATTTATATCAGACAGAAACGGCATAAACAACATTTACGAGAAAGACCTTGAAACAGGCATTGAGAGACCTATAACGAACTCCGTTAGTGGGATTTACCAGCTTTCAATCACCTATGACGGTTCAAAACTTGCCTTTGCATCGTTTTATAACGGTGGTTTTGATATCTTTGTACTGCGCCAGCCGTTTGAACGGAAGTTAAATGTTGAAGAACTTGAGCCGACAGTTTTCGTAACTGAATTTTTGAGGGAAAAAGAAAAAGAACTCGCAAAGTCGAAAAAAGAAGAACAGAAATTTAGCGATTCCGATACATCAACCATTCAACCTTATGGAAGTGACATAAAGATAAATCTGCGAAATTACATCTTTGCGGACATTTTCAGGCAGGATAGCTTGGCAATGACGATAAAAGCAAGATCTGATTCACTCAAAGCTCCCGATAATATTGATGAATACGGTCGCTATAAAGTTTACAGATATAAAGTTAACTTCACCCCTGATTTAATTTACACAAACGCCAGTTATAATACATTCTACGGCGTACTTGGTGAAGCTTTTATGATGTTCAGCGACATGCTCGGCAATCACCAAATTTATTTGATCACAAGTTTGGTCTTTGACCTTAAAAACAGCGATTATGCTTTTGCTTATTTTTACCTTCCCAAAAGGATTAACTGGGGATTTGAAGCTTTTCACATAGCAAGATTTTTCGCCGTCGGGAATCAATATAATCCGCTCTATTACAGATACAGGTTGTACGGTGGGACACTGATGGGTTCATATCCGATTGATAAATTTAGAAGAATTGATTTCGGGCTCGGATATTATAATGTCGTTGGAGAATTTATTGATTTACCAGAGTTCAGGGAAACATCCGTCATTTTGATGCCTTCTTTAACTTATGTTCACGATAACTCCATTTGGAGATATATCTTCCCATCAAACGGTGAAAGATACTATCTATCGCTTTACACAAGTCCTAAGCTCGGAACAAATGGGATACAATTCTTGACGGGGATTTTTGACTACAGAAGATATTTCAAGCTTTGGACCGATTATCGTTTGGCATTTAGATTTACCGCTGGTGGAAGCACAGGTCAAAACAGGCAAAGATTTATGCTTGGTGGAGTGGATGTATGGATAAATTGGGCTATTAAAAATGATTACATCCCGATTGAGAACACAGCTGATTTCTTCTTCTTTGAAGCAATTAGCGGTCCAATAGTCCCGCTTAGGGGTTATGTCTACAATGAACAAAATGGTTCAAAGTTTGCTTTGATGAACTTTGAATTCAGGTTTCCTTTGATAAGATATTTCATAGGTGGAGCTTTACCTCTCGCTTTCAGAAATATTATGGGAGTTTTATTCATTGATGCTGGCTCCGCTTGGGACTCGTGGAAGACATGGCGAGCGTTTTATCAACCTGATCCATTTACTGGAACGACGACAAAGGATTTGCTCATTGGGATGGGATATGGTTTCAGAATTTACTTGTTCGGATTGCTGTTACGGCTTGATATTGCGTGGAGATTTACCTGGGATTCGTTCTCAAAACCCGTATATTATCTTTCACTCGGACCTGATTGGTGAAATCGCACTAAAAAAATAAAACCTTTCACGGAGGTGGCGAAACATGAAGCACCTAAAAAAGCACATCGTTTTGTTTCTCCTTCTCCCATCCATCCTGCTGAGCCAATCTCTAAAAGATTATTTTAATGAGTTTGAAGAGTGTTGTCGCAATGTCCGCGGTTACGCGGGTGCTTTAAAAGCCGAGGTTGAAAGAGAAAACGTCATCATACCTGATGTGGCAAAAAAATACTCTGAAAAAGTCGGCGCTTGCTTAAAAGATGTGAAACAAAGTTATGAAAAAATCAAAAAGTCGCTGAAAAAGGAACAAGTTGAGCTTGTCAAGGGCAACATCGCTTATCTTGATGATTATTGTAAAAGAGCAGAGCTACACTACAAAAACTTAATTGACGAGATTAACAAACCAAACCCGAAGCCTGAAAGGGTGAAGGAGTTTTCAACGGCAATTTACAATGAACTTAAAAAAGCGAGTAACGAATCTCGTTTGATAAAAGAAAAGCTTGGGATCAAATAAAAAGATGGGCAGAAACATAGTTGCAATCGTTGGGAGACCGAATGTAGGGAAGTCAACATTGTTTAACAGGATAATCGGTGAAAGAGATGCAATTGTTGATCCACAAAGTGGGGTGACGAGGGACAGACATTACGGTGAGGCACAATGGAATGGGAAAAAGTTTATAGTTATAGATACAGGGGGCTATGTCCCTGAGTCAAAAGATGTGTTTGAAGCAGCTATAAGGGAACAGGTTTGGATAGCAATTGAGGAAGCAGATGTTATAGTTTTTGTGGTTGACGGAATTACGGGTGTTACACCTTTGGATGTTGAGATTGCAAAAATTTTGAGACAAACAAACAAAAAGGTGGTCCTCGCGGTAAATAAAATTGACAATGAAAAAAGTGAAATTTACATAGCTCAATTTTATGAACTTGGTGTAGGTGAGCCCTTCCCTATTTCTGCACTACACGGCAGGAAAATCGGTGACTTCCTTGATGAGGTTGTAAAGGATTTACCAAGTGTTGATGGTGAGGAAAAAAATGAGGAAGACCAAATAAAAGTCGCCATCGTCGGACAACCAAATGTAGGTAAATCATCCTTTGTGAACGCAGTTCTTGGGGAAAACAGAACGATTGTCACAGATATACCCGGAACCACGCGCGATTCAATTGACACTCAATTTGAATACAACGGAAATAAATTCCTTTTGATTGATACCGCGGGCTTAAGAAAAAGAAGCAAAATCAAGGAGAGCATTGAATTTTACAGCGCTATAAGGGCACTCAAAGCTTTACAAAGATGCGATGTCACTGTCGTAATGCTTGATGCAACCTGTGGCTTGGAAAGACAAGACCTTAGAATAATCGGTGAAGCAGCTGAGTTGAAGAAAGGGATTGTGATCGCCGTGAATAAATGGGACCTCGTGGAGAAGGACGCAAACACAGCTCTTGAGCACGAACATGCGCTCAAAACAAGGTTGAAGGTTTTTGACTATGTCCCTGTGGTTTTCATCTCCGCGAAAACGAAACAAAGGATATTTAAAGTGCTTGATCTCGCAAAAGTTGTCCATGATGAGAGGGCTAAAAGGATAAAGACAAGCGAACTTAACAAAGTTTTATTTCCAATAGTGAAAGAAACTCCACCACCAGCGGTATCTGGGAAGGAGATAAAAATCAAATATGTCACTCAGGTTAAATCATCCCCGCCGGTTTTCGCTTTCTTTGCGAACTTCCCCGATGACATACCCGAGCACTACAAGAGGTTTCTTGAGAACAAAATCAGAGAAAATTTCGGCTTCATCGGGGTCCCACTCACAATTATCTTTAAGCGGAAATGATTGATAATTTTTGGGGCTTTTTCTATATTTTTATTGTCTCTAAAATTTTCGCCGATAAACTCTATGAAAATTTTACTTGTTGACGATGTCCAAGAAAGTTTGGAGATTCTGAGGGAAATTTTTGAAACAATGGGTTATACGGTGCTCACAGCCAGAAATGGTCTTGAAGGGCTTGAGGTCCTGAAAAAGGAAAGGGTTGATTTAATCATCTCAGATGTTTTAATGCCGAAGATGGATGGTTTTCAATTTTGCAGGGAGGTGAAAAAGCATAAAAATTTTAAAAAGACCCCCTTTATTTTTTACACGGCGAATTACACCGACCCTGAAGATGAAAAATTTGGGCTTGGTCTTGGAGCTGACGCCTATCTGATAAAACCAGTTGATGTCCAGGTCCTACTTGACACTGTTGAAAAGTTCCTTGAGAAAAGTAAATCAACAACGACAAAATCTGAAACTATAAGCGATGATGTTGAGTATTTAAGGGAATACAACACCGTCTTGATACGAAAGCTTGAAGATAAAATGTACGAGCTTGAACAGGCAAATGCTATGTTGAGAAAGATGAACGAGGAACTTCAAATTTCCCATGAACAATACAAAAGTTTGTTTGAAAACGCTGGCAAGGCGATATTTATAATCCAACCGGAAACTTGGATCGTGCTTGATGCGAACAATGAGGCGGAAAATCTTTTTAAGTGCACAAGGGATGAAATTTTAAGTTTAAGTTTTGTTAAGTATAAAAAATACTTTCAGCCACTTTTTGAAGGGGAAAGGGTTGTAAATTTTGAAACGATGATACTTGATTTTGAAAATAACGAAAAAATCGTTGAAATGACAGCAAGTTTAATTGGGTATGCACACACAAGCACCATACAAGTTATTGTTTCAGACCTCACGGAGAAAAAGAAAATTCAAGATGAATTAATTCAAGCCGAGAAGTTGGCATCTCTTGGAAGATTATCAGCAGCGATAGCCCATGAAATAAGGAATCCGCTTTCAGCTATAAGTGTAAATTTGCAATTTTTACAGAGAAAATTTAATGAAGGCACAACAGAGAGAAGATATCTTGATCTCGCAATTGAGGGCGTCAAAAGGATAGAGAAAATAGTTGAAGCAACTTTAAGCTTTGCCAGACCGAGCAAGCCGATCGTGAAAGAAGAAAATATAAACGATGTCATAACATCAACATTACCACTTGTTGAGGTCTCAACGATGAAAAAGAGGATTGAGATAATCACAAACCTTGACCCAAACCTACCGAAGGTAAAAATTGACTTCAAACAAATTCAGCAAGTTTTGCTCAACATCTTGACAAACGCGGTTGACGCAATTGAAAAATCCGGCTGGATAAAGATAAAATCGTATCTTGAAATTGAAAACGAAATCCCATACATCGTTGTTTCAATAAGCGATAACGGATGCGGGATACCGAGGGAGGATTTAAATAAAATTTTTGAGCCGTTCTTTACAAAGAAAAGCGATGGAACTGGATTAGGGCTTGCGATATGCAAACAAGTCATGGCGAATCACGACGGGAAAATTGAAGTTGAAAGCGAGGTAAACCATGGAACCACTTTTTATCTAAAATTTAAGGCAAAATAAGTAGGAGGAAGGGATGAAGTTCAAAGTCATGGTGGTTGATGATGACGAACTGTTCAACAAGTCAATATCACAAGTTTTAACGGATTCTGGCTATGATGTGATCTCATATTCCTCAGGTGAAATGGCGATAAAGAACTTGAAGGAAGACCAACCCGACATAGTCCTTCTTGATATATTTCTTAAAGATGAAAACGGGCTTGACATTCTAAAGCGGATCAAAGATGAGGAGCCAATGCTTCCCGTATTGATGATCACTGCGTACTCCGATGTCAGTTTGGTCGTACAGGCGATAAAACTTGGAGCCGATGATTTCATACTTAAACCTCTTGACTTTGAACAGCTTGAAATTGCGATGCAAAAAGCTGTGAAAAACCTCAAGCTTCAAAGGGAGGTTCAAATTTTAAAAGAAAGATTATCCGAACAGTTTGGCGAGTATAAGATAATAGGTCAAAGCAAAGAGATAATTGAGGCGCTATCACTTGCTGAAAAGTATGCCCTTGGCGATGACACCACCGTTTTGATAAGTGGAGAAACAGGCACCGGAAAGGAATTAATAGCAAGATATATACACGAGAAAAGTTCCCGTCGCGAGGGTCCTTTCATAGCGATAAATTGTGGGGCTATCCCAAAGGATTTAATTGAAAGTGAGCTTTTTGGCTATGAGCGTGGCGCTTTCACGGGAGCCACGGATAAGATGAAACCTGGGAAATTTGAACTTGCAAACGGCGGAACAATACTACTTGACGAAGTTGGCGAACTAAGCCCTGAAGCTCAAGTCAAACTCCTAAGGGTTCTTCAAGATAAAAAATTCTACCGACTTGGAGGGACGAAGGAAATCAAAGTTGATGTCAGGGTCATCGCATCAACAAACAAAAACTTAAAAGAAGAGGTCAATGCCGGAAGATTTAGAAGTGATCTCTTCTACCGCTTAAATGTCGCAACGATTTATCTCCCACCACTTCGCGAACGAAAAGAAGATATACCCTTACTTGTTAACGCTTTCATTGATGAATTCAACAAAAAATTCGGCAAAAACTTTATCGGTGTGGATGAAAAAGCGATGGAAATTTTAAAATCTTATCATTGGCCCGGAAATATCAGAGAGTTAAGAAACATAATTGAAAGAATTATCCTCGTTGAAAACGATTCAAAAATCAGACCTGAACATGTAAAACATCTACAAAGCACCCCAATTCAGCTCGTTAGTCAACAAAACGGTGAAAGTGATTTCGTCTTGAAGATTCCACCAACAGGTGTTACAATGGATAAGGTATTGCGCGAGCTTATCATTCAAACCTTGAAGATAACAAACGGAAACCAAATTCAAACAGCGAAAATACTCGGGATAACGCGTTCAAAGTTAAGATACAGAATGGAGCAGTTGAAAATAGAGCAGAAAAAAATTTTAAAATAATCCAAGGGACGAGATGATCCTCAGCGATAAAAGGATTCTTGAAGAAATGGCAAAGGGGAACATCGTAATTGAACCGTTTGACATAAACTGTCTTGGCACAAACAGTTATGATGTTCACCTTGGCGAATGGATGGCTGTTTATAAAAACGAAATTCTTGATGCGAAAATTGAAAACGAACTTGAATACTTCAAAATCCCGCCAGAAGGGATAATTTTATACCCAAATCGCCTTTACCTTGGCGTCACACTTGAATATACCGAGACGCACGGGTTTGTTCCCTTTCTTGAAGGAAAATCAAGCGTTGGTCGTCTTGGTATTGACATACACTCAACCGCTGGGAAGGGAGACGCTGGATATTGCAACCATTGGACATTGGAAATATCAGTTAAGCAACCAGTGCGTATTTATGCGGGGATGCCGATCGGTCAATTGATCTATTTTGAAATCTCGGGCGAAATTTTAACCCCATATAACAAGAAAAAAAACGCAAAATACAATCAACGCTCAGATAAACCGATTGGCTCAATGATGTGGAAAAATTTCCTGTAAGATAAAAAGGGCGGTTTTAAACCGCCCCTTGATTTAGAGGAAAAGATACGGCTTCCATTTCTCATCAATTTCACCGACGAAGTTCCTTATGAAAAATATAGGATTTGGTTTTCTCGGCTTTCGCAAAAGTCGCATCCCTGCCTCTTCAGGCGTCCTATCCCCTTTTTTGTTGTTACATTCAACGCAAGCACATACAAGATTTTCCCAAGTGTCCTCACCACCTCGCGATTTGGGAATCACATGATCAACCGTCAAAGGGACACCACTACGACCACAATACTGACATCTGTAATTATCACGCTTCATTATGTTCTTCCTTGTTAAAATCACCTTGCGATATGGCATATGAATATAATACGACAATCTAACAACGCTTGGGAATGGCATGACATACGAGACGGACCTTATATATTGTCCATCCCTTGCAGCGACAAGTTCTGCCTTGCCAAGATAAAGAAGGGAAATCGCCTTTCGGACAGGGCAGATGCTCATTGGTTCATAATTTTGATTCAAGACGAGAACCTTCTTGTGAAGTGGATTTGACGATGCTTGTTTCTCGGCTTCGTCGTAAAGGCGGAATTTGAATTGAACTTCCTCTCTGAATTTAAATCACCTCCATTAAAATTTGCGAAGTTTTCTTTTAAATTAAAACTCTTTTCGCTCCTATAAAAGTTCTCTCAAGTCGCTCGCTATAGTCAACGCTTTTTCTATCAAGTGAATTTATCCTGACAAATCCCGATGAGTGTATCACTTTTTTGTCCTTGCCAAGATATATCCCGACATGCGTTACCCTTTCTCCATCAGAGCTGAAAAATAAAAGGTCGCCTTTTTTAAACTTTGAAAAATCCATCCCTAAATCATCCCCAACACTCCATTGCATATCAGCATCGCGGGGCAATTGCACACCGTTTATCCTGAAAACCGTCTGCACAAACCCAGAACAATCAAATCCTTTTGGCGTCTTCCCACCCCAAAGATAAGAAACACCAAGAAATCTTTTAGCAGTTTGAATTATATCATTTACATTTCTTTTGTCAATGGCGAGAAATCTCCCCACCTCATTTTTTCTCATCCAGCCAACTGTCCCATCAGGTAACTCAACCATAAACCATTTATTTCTCGCCCTCAAAACATTCAAAACAGAACAAATCACAACATCTCGCACTGAAATTGATTCTGCATCAGGTTTCTCTCTGACAAAACCAAAATTTTTCTCAAATTGAACTTTTACTTTATCAGTATACTTTGAAAATTCCTCCTGTTTCATCAAAACAACCTGACTTCTATAAATCCAACCGATATATCCATCAAAATGTAACCTTATCCTTACCCAATCATCGTTGAAAATTTCAAGCGTATCAAATGTCTCACCGAGTATAGCTTGCGTAACTTGTTCGCTTTTCATTGATGGCTCTTTAAAAACCGACGCAGTCCCGACATTACAAACACCAAATTTAAACTCGCTACAGGTCTCATCAGGGAGAAGTTTAATTTTTAATCTCGGATTGATCTGCCCTAACTCTTCCAAAACTTTATCAGCGATTTTCTCATCAGACACTTTCAAAACATCACCATAAAGCTCAAAAACACACAATCTTGTGTCAATGCCGAGTTTTTTGCGGACTTTTTCAATATGGTTTTCCATTTGGCGAAACAGACGCTTATTTTGTTAAAATTTAACCCAAAAAAGGATAATTGTCAATAAAAAATTGCTTGCTAATCTCAACCTTCTCTTTTAAATTTTGTCAAAATAGCAAACTTAAAAGACGACAAATGAAGAAACAGAAAAAGGAAATCAACCTTGAAAAGCTTATCTACATCATCGCCTTTGCCTATCTTGTCGGTATTTTGAGCTTCTCGCTTGGGGTGAGAAAAGTCGGGAATTATGACATTGAAACCGACTTCTTCTGGGATTACGCCGTTGAAGCGAGAAATATATTAAATGGGATAATAAATGTTGGGGAGTTTCGCGGTCCTGGATATCCAACAATTGTGGCTTTGCTCTCGCTCATTTTTGGCGATTTCTTCAAGTCGGGATTGATAATCTCGGCGATTTCATCAGCGCTGGTGCTTGTGATAACATTCAAATTGATGAGAAAAATTTTTGATGATAAAATAGCCATTTCTGTCTCATTGACATTAATTTTCAACCCAACCTTTTTGAGATATTCTTATGTCTGCGGGACTGATATGTTTTTCAATCTTTTGGTCTCGCTTTCAATATATCTCGCCGTGATTGGAGTTTTAAAAAATTCCCCACTTTTACTTTTCATCTCCGGTCTTGCTGGGGGTTATTCATATCTTACACGCTATAACGGAATTTCTCTTTTGATCGCTTTGCCTGCGATAATTTTAATTACGAAAGGTAAAAATTTCAAAGACGGAATTTTAAAGTCGCTGATAACGCTTGCTGGCTATTTCGTTTTTCTTCTTCCTTGGTCAATTTATTCTTACATCAAGCGCGGTGAATTTTTCTATAACCGAAACTATCTTAACATTGCTTACGAAATTTACGCGAAAGGTAAAATCTCCTGGGACGAATACTGGTTTGAAGCTTCAAAAGAATATAAATCTTTTTTTGATGTTTTCATCAAAGACCCGTCGCTTTTCATTGAAAGGGTTATCTTGAACATGATTGATCATTTTTGGCGAGATCTGACTCAACTGTGCGGTTGGCAGTTTGCGATACTTTTTGTCATCGGTGTCTTTTTTATGTTCAAAGGGAAAATTGAAAAAATCAGGATTGCATTTCTCTTTTCAAGTATATCCTTTTTTCTCGTTCTTGTTTTTGTATTTTACAGCGAAAGGTTTTCAATGTATCTTCTCCCAACCTATCTATCTGTCGGTTATTCAATTCTCATATCAAGCCAAATATCACAGAAAAAACACCTTTGGATTGTGATAGTTGCTCTACTAAACTTGATTTCAATACCAAAGATATCAGAGATGATCAAAAAAGATATTCAAAATCAACCGATGGATATACTTTACATAGCTGAACAGTTCAAGTCAAAGTTTGGTGATAGTGAAAAGGGAAAGATTATAGTTGCACGCAAGCCGAACATCGCATACTACCTTGGCATGGAATTTAAACCTTTTCCACTTGTAAACAATTACGAGCAACTTAAAAGTGAGCTCAAAAAGTTAAATGCCTCATATTTGTATTATAGTTGGATTGAGTATTACTTTCGCAGGGACTTTGAAGGGCTTTTCAATTATACTTCCCCACCCCCTTTCCTTGAACCAATTGCGGTTTCAGAAAATCCGCCAGCGGTTCTTTACAGAATTAAAAGCTAAGTTCCTCTTCCGATGACCCGCGAACTGGAGGTGTTTGTGCATAAACAACGCACTTCCTGCGATATTCAATCACCTTTTCAATGACCTCATCAACGCTCTCTTTCACCATGATCTTTTTTCTATTTGTCAAGGCGATTATCATATCCGGCGATGCTTCAAGATACTCAATCAAATCCGCATTTACGACTATTTCTTGACCGTTTAACCTTGTGACTTTGATCATTTTTCGCGATGGAATTTATTTTATGCTCGGGGGCGACATCGCCCCCGATTCAAATTTATCGTTTCAAGTTAACGATTTCCTGCAAAAATTCATCGCTTGCGGTGATAATTCTCGCATTTGCTTGGAAACCACGCTGGGCTATAATCATACGCGTAAACTCCTCAGCAAGGTCAACATTTGATTGCTCAAGGACGCCAGACATAACCTTTGATTGAATCGCTGAACCGGGTTCATCAATTATCGGCGCCCCGGAGTTGGCTGATATGTCAAACAAGTTGTCTCCCACCCTTAACAATCCGCTCGGATTGTTAAATGTCGCAACAAGTATTTGTGCAAGAACTCTAACAGTGCCGTTTGAAAAGACACCGAGTATTTTCCCATCTTCATTAACCGAAATTGTGTTTAAAAAGCCAAGCCCATATCCATCTTGATCCGCTATTAAACTTGAACTCCCTTCCATCTGTGTTATCCCTGCGAACTCACCGATTTTACCAGGGTCAATTCTTATCTCAAGCGTTTTGGCTGAGTTGTCCCCGGGGTCAATCCTTAAGGTTGAACTTCCATCGTCAAAGAAAAAGCTTCTGATTGAACCATCTGTGTTAAAGACGATTTTCCCGCTTCCGCCCGCAAGGATGACCTCTTTACCGGCTACCTCTGCTTTCCAAGACCATTGATTTGGCGTCGTTGCATCCTTGATAAACCTCAAAGTTATATTATGCTTGTTACCAAGCGAATCATAAACTGTCACGGTTGTGGAAACCTCAATATCTTCTGCACGCTGAATCTCAAGCCAATTACCGGGTTTATTCTCAAAAATTGAATTAAATTTATCCCTACCGCTCGCAGATATGTTCAAGTCGGTGATTTCATAAACTTTCCCACCGTCAGCATAGATGACGAGCGCTCCTGTATCAGGGTCTATTTCAACTCCTTTTGAATTGTTAATTCTAAATGCATTTTTAACAGCATCAGCAAGGTCTTTGTAGGTTGAAGTTCCGGAAACGGAAAAATTAACCGTGGATATCGCTCTTCCACCAACCTTCCCATCAATCGTGATTGTATCACCGGATGTTAAACCGAGGTCATTACCTTGAGCATCGCGTAAATTCACCAAAAGGTCATCGGGGCGAGCAACATGGGAGAACCTATCTGAATATCTGCTTCCGCTTGCGGTATAAGTCCCACTTAAACTTGAAAGAGCGGTTTCAAAGTTGCGATTATTACTTGAAATTGAAACGACTTGCGAAACCGCCGAAGTTATCACAATCCTTCCCTGCGAATCAATACTTGCGGAAAGTGAACCAGCAAAGTCATTGTTAATTTCATCAATTAAATCCTTCAAAGTATGGAAATTCCCATCGCCAACGCCCCCATCTTTACTAACATAAGTGTATGTTTTGATTTTAATTCCATCCTGAATTGTCAATGTTGTTGAACCCGAAATCATACCTGTTATCACAGTGTTTGCTGTTCCGGTTGCAAGTAAATCATTTATATCCGATGTTCCATCTTCAACGGCGTAAAGTCGCGCGCTTCTCAAGATATTCCCTTTCGGAATCCCGCCCGCATCAAGATTTCCCGTTAGTTTAATTAGTGATGTTGCTTTTGCAGGGGATTTCTGACCGAATGGGATTTTTATATCCTCAAGCTTCGCCCCTGGCGGGACAACACCTGAAGCATCAGCCATTTTCCCTTGAACTATCGCACCCGTTGCCGAATCAACAAGATTACCGTTCGCATCAAATCTAAATGCGCCAGCCCTCGTGAAATAATTTTTTCCGCCTTTTTTAACAATGAAGAAACCATTCCCTTGAATAGCAAGGTCTGTGACTTGACCTGTCGTTTCAAGATTTCCCTGTGTAAAAATGGTATCAATTGAGCTTATATTCATCCCAAGCCCAACTTGTAAAGGATTCGTTCCGCCTGATTCTGAGGAAGGTTGAGTAGCCCCGCGCAATGTCTGAGCAAATGTTTCGCTGAATGAAACGCGAGCAGATTTGAAACCAATCGTATTGATGTTTGAGATATTATTCCCGATCACATCCATCATAACCTGATGATTCCTAAGACCTGATACCCCAGAAAACAATGACCTCAAGAATGACATGGCTTTTAACCTCCTTTTAAATTTTTATTTTACATTTCAACATTTTTAAATCTCGCCTCAATCGTTCAGCGAGATGCGGGGCCCCCTCAAACGAGGTCCAGCCCCTTAAAGCACAACAGCACCATCAATGTTGGTGAATACATGCTCACGCATACTATCGCCATCAATAACTGTCACAACGGTTCTATTTTTAACGCTGACAATGAAAGCGATATCTCTCAACAAAACCAAAACATCATTCGTGTTTTTCTTCTTTGCTCTTTCAATTGCATCGTTTAAAAGTTTTAAATCATCAACGCCAAGTTTTATATCTCTCTCCTCAAGACGCTTCAAGGCATGGGAAGAAAATTTCAAATTATCAATTTCACCCCTCAAAACTTCTTCAAAACTAACCCCTGCTTCAGGAACTCCAAATCTCTCTTTTCTCAGCGTCTCAATCCCGCCAGCCGGGATAAATGGAACCTTTACACCGTTTATCTCAATTGCCATTGCCTTTCCTCTCTTTAATTTCAACTATATCCGCAATGTTGTATTCAATGCCATTGATCAAAATTACAGCCCCATCCTGCTTATATCTGACACCCTCAACAACTCCGAAGATATACGTATCCACCGCAACCTCTTTCCCATCTTTATCCGAAGCACTAACTTTTATGGTATAAGTTCCAGCTGGTAAATCTCTTCCCGAGCTATCCTTTCCATCCCAGACAAAATCATATCTTCCTTTTTTCTTCTCGCCAAGCTTAAAACTTCTTATGACATTACCCGATGCATCGTAAATTCTGATCTCAACTTCCTTAGCATCGCCCTTTAACTCATACCCAAAACTTGCACCTTGCGCTGGATTGAGATATAAAGCATCTCCATATACCGCAACGCTCTTGCCAATTAAGTTTGAAACCAAAGCGTTAGTAATTGAACGATTCGTCGTATAACTTGCATCAATGCTTTTCAAAATGTTTGAATTAATGTTGTAAAGTTGCTCAACCGTGCTAAATTGAGCAAGCTGACTCGCAAATTCACTGCTTTGAATTGGACTCAATGGGTCTTGATAATTCAACTGCGTTATCAAAAGCTTCAAGAAATCATCTTTCCCAAGGATGCTTTTACCCGAGCCCCGAACACTACTCCCTGTGGATGGCATACCTTTCAAATTTTCAAGTGAATTGATTCTCTCCACGACGCTCACCTCCTTTTAAATTATCGCTTCAATTGAACTTGAACCGTAAATCTTAACCAAACCGACATGGTCAAATTCCTTTCGCCTGGTATTACCCTTTTTGAAAAACCCTTCCCTACGCCCATCACCTGAATTTAAACCGTCAAACATAACCCCAACCCTTTCAAGTTTAACATCGCTTGACTCCAACATCATCTTCAAACTATCAATTCTTGACTCTATTACCTGTTTAACCTCAAAATTTTTAACCTCAAACAACACGCTAACCCCTTTATCACCTTGCGAAATTTTAACGACGACTTCGCCAAGTTCCTTCGGCTCAAGCTTTAAAACTATCTCTCCCCTTTGCAAATTCTTCCCGCTTAATGCGAATTCCCGAATGCGATCAACAACATCTTGAATCTTAACCCCTTCATAAACAAACTGAAACTTTTCTCCATCCGAACTTTTCATAATCTTTAAACCATCCGAAACAAAATCCTTTAAAACAAACTTCGCCTGTGAATTTAATCTCCCGGACGAAATTTCAAATTCATTTTTGAACTTCTCATATTCACCGAAAGATAAACCCTGGTGATTTGACTTTATGCGCTCGTTCTTGATTTGGGAATTAGCGTCGGTTTTCCCCACATCAATTTTTATTTCTTGCGTTTTCTCAAACTTATTAAATTCAAAACCTACTTCTTCGGCTAATTTGCGCATCGTTTCAAAGCCGATATCGCTCAATTTAATTCCTGCTTTAACATCAAATTGCCCACTTTCTTTTTCAGAAACACGAGCAACTTGAACTTTCCCATCACCACGAGTTTGCTTTGACAATTCATTCTCGTATTGAGCAAACTTTATGAAAAACTCACCCTTAACAGGAACGATCTCAGAATCCAAATTCAAATGAGATGCTACCTGCGATGAAGTCAGTGATTTCAAAACTTCAACTTCAGAGCTTGAACCTTTTAACTTAACATTCGTAAAGTGAACCAATGGATGGGAATTAAACGATTTCAAATTCACAAATTTAAAATCTGCTTTTGCGCCCGCTTCTTCAAAACGCTCACCATCAGGCAAGGTTTTAACTTCCAATGTCAAAACCCCTAAATCAATCTTGGGAAGTTGAGCATTTCCAACATTTGAGAGAATAGATATCTCACTTGAATTTTTCACTTGCCCATCGGAATTTTCAAATTGAGCACTCGTTGTCTCTTTTGTTTTCTCAGAAGGGGTTGGAGCTTCCTGTTTCAAAGTTGTTGAGACATTCAAGATATTTGACAAAACCTGCAATAAAATGAGGTCAAACTGTCCCTCAAGTTCGGATTTTCCAACTTTAACTCCCTCGTGATTTAAATCAACTGGCAAATTCAAAATTTCAGATATGTTCAAAAAGTTAAAATTCATCTCCCACTTGATGTAAGTTTCATCGCCTTTTTTGCGTTTAATTCCGCAAGTATTTTCGCTGCTTGTCTTCTTTGCATATTTAAAATTATCTCAAGCGCTTCATCATCTGGCATATTTTCAAGTATTTTAGCAGCTGCTTCCGGTTCCATCGCTTCATAAATTTTAGCGATCGCCTTAGCTCTCTCCGTCTTGTTTTCATTAAGCTTCGCTTGTAATTTTTCAATCATTGCGTCTTTCTTTTGCAATTCCATTTTAACTTGCTGAATTTGCCCGTATAGAACGACAACGCTGTCCTTGTATTTTTTCAATTCAACTAAAACCTTGTCTAACTCCTTCTTCAAACTGTCAAGTTTATATGCCTCAACATATTCAAGCCCTATTGAAGTCGTGTCCTCCCAGACAATTCCAGTTGTGTCCTTTTCAATTTTCAACGAATCAGCCACTGCAACGGAACTTGGCAACGGTCTAAAAAGTTGCGGATAAACTTTTGAAAGAACATACATCCGCTCAAATATCGTCAAAAATGAAAATGTGAAGCCGAGTATGTATCCAAGAATTGATTTCTCCATGTATCCCACTTGTTTAAAGTTGTCCTTTGAGATATAGCATCAAGAGATAACTGCTCTCTTTTTTGTGTTTCTTTTAAAATGTTGCCGATGAATTTTTCCTTTAACTTTTCCATCATCTTTTTGTCTTGATTCACCTTAACGAGCTCGCCTCTTTTCTTCTCCTCCTCTTTCAAAATTTTTTCAAGCGTTGTCCTCTGCGTCTCCACTTGTTTGGCTAAAGAGTTCAAATACGCATATTGCATTTGAAGGTCAAGCGCTCTAATTTTATCTTCAACTTCCAAATCTTCCATTTGCTTTTCTTTTTGGGCTTCAAGGTCTTCTAATACTTTTTCGGCATTCTCGCGAATTACTTTAATTTCAAAGAGGTCCCTTTTGTGTTTCTTTTCCTGTAATTGACGAACTTTTAAAACTGGGTCAAGTTTAAAGCGAGCCATTTTAACCTCAAATTAAGTTTGCAAGTTCAATTAAACGATTAACCGAGTCCTCAAATTCCGCTTTTTCTTTCACATCTTGTTTCAGAAACTCCCTTATTTTGTCAATCATTTGAATTGCTTTGTCAATTTTCGGATTGCTTCCACGAACATAAGCACCGATGTTTATCAAGTCCTCAGCTTCTCTAAATGTTGCGAGTAAATCAATTATTTTTTCCGCTGATTTGCGATGTTTTTCGGAAACTATATCTGGCATCAAACGGCTTATGCTTTCAAGCGGGTCAATAGCTGGATAATGTCCCATGTTCGCAAGTTTTCTTGAAAGCACAATATGCCCATCAAGTATTGACCTTGCGGAATCAGCTATTGGTTCGCTTAGATCATCACCTTCAACAAGGACTGTGTAAAGAGCAGTGATGCTTCCCTTTGATGAAGTTCCAGCTCTTTCAACGAGTTTGGGCAACAAGGCGAAAACAGATGGCGTATAACCTTTCGTTGTCGGCGGTTCCCCTATAGCAAGCCCAACCTCACGCTGTGCCATTGCAACACGCGTTAAGGAATCCATCATAAACATAACATCAAGACCTTGGTCTCTGAAGTACTCAGCTACCGTGATCGCAACAAGCGCTGACTTAACTCTTATAAGCGGTGGTTTATCACTTGTTGCAACGACAACCACACTTTTTGAAAGCCCACCTTCACCAAGTTCTTTTTCAATAAAATCCCTCACTTCCCTACCCCTTTCACCTATCAAAGCAATGACATTTACATCCGCGCTTGTATTTCTTGCTATCATGCCCATCAATGTACTTTTACCAACCCCGCTCCCAGAAAAAATTCCAATCCTTTGACCTTTACCACATGTCAAAAGTGCGTCTATCGCTCTTATCCCAGTGGCAAGTGCCTCTGTTATCCTTTTTCTTTCAAGTGGTTCTGGTGGCTGATTGTAAATTGACCTTATTTCCTCAGCTTCAATCCACCCTTTCCCATCAATGGGACGACCAAGCCCATCAATTACCCTACCAAGGAGTTTTTTACCAACTGGAACCGAAAAAGATTTCCCACTCGCCACTATCTCACTCCCTGGGCTAATTCTATTTATATCGCCAAGCGCCATTGAAAGAACGCGATTATTCTTAAAGCCAACAACCTCAGCAAGACAAATCGTCTCATCATCCCGTGATTTTATACTGCAAACTTCTCCAAGCGATGCAGAAGGACCAATTGATTCAATCACAAGTCCTATAACCTGCGTGACCCTACCGTTGACTTTGATAAGGTCAAGATGTTCAAGCCGATCAAGATATTTTTTTATCCTTGCCTCAAGGTTCATTTTTGCTCAAGCATCTCAATAAGTGAATTTTCTATAAGTGAAAACTGCGTGCCCAAACGCACATCAACATTTCCAAGGTCACTTTCAATTATACATCCGCCCCTTTCAATTCCAGGGTCTGCCTCTATTATCACATCCCCGCTTGAATCAATCATCTGTAAAATTTCCGGTTTTAATTCCCTAATCAACTTTTCATCTTCGGGATTAACCCTCAACTTAATTTTTTCAACGCCTATGACTCTCTTAACAGCTTCCCTTACCTGATTCACAACGAAATCATCATCCTTTTCAATTTCCCTTTTAACTATTTTCTTTGCTATCTCAAGCGCAAGCGAAAGGATAAGTTTTTCAATTTTCTGTTCCAATCCGCTTATTTCCTCGTAAAAATTTTTCAGAATTTGCTCAAGAAGTTGAACATGCTCATTCAGTTCAACTCTCAATTCATCTCGTAAAAATTTTTCAGCTTCTTGAAAACCGCGCCTATACGCTTCATTTAACTTCACCTCGTATTCTTTCCTCAACCCTTCAATTATCTTCTCAACATCCACTTTTTCAACATCCTGCGAAATTTTTTCCTCTTCAGTTTTTAAATCATCATGTGAACTCACAACTTGTTCAAGGACATTGTCTTCACTCTTCTCAATCTCAAGTTCCTCAAACGAAAAATTCTCGTTTAAGCGAAAATTTTTTATAACCCTTTTAGTAAACAATGTCCTCTTCACCTCCTCTTCCCGCGATGACGATCTCTTGATTTTCCTCAAGTCGTTTGATCACCTCAACTATTCTCATCTGAGCTGCTTCCACCTCGCGCAACCTAACAGGTCCCATGTATTGAATTTCCTCTTGCAACATAGCAGCAGCTCTTTCGGACATATTCTTGAAAATTTTTTCCCGTATTTTCTGATCCGCTCCTTTAAGGGCAAGTGCAAGGTCTTTCCTATCAACTTCGCGCAAAATCCTTTGTATGCTTCTATCATCAATGTAAATGATGTCCTCAAACAGGAACATCAAGCGTTTTATTTCCGTGGCAAGGTCAGGGTCTTGCTCCTCTATCCTTTGCAAAAGCTCCCTCGCCTCTTGAGAACCAACTTTGTTAAGTATAGCTGCAACGGTTCTTGCCCCACCGGTTGCGCTTACCTCTTGACTTAAAGATGTCTCCGCCATAGCATCAACCACACCTTCAATTTCAGTTAAAATCGCCGGCGAAATTTTGCCAAGTTTCGCGATCCTATAAATAACATCAACGCGCAAGTCCTCAGGAAGTTGATTTATAACTTTAGCTGCTTGTTCAAGTGGAAGATGCGAAAGTATTAAAGCGATCGTCTGAGGGTGCTCCTTCTAAAGGAAATTCGCAAGTTGCTGTGCATCCGCCTTCTTCAAAGCTGAAAAACCCTTTATCTGCGTCATGCTATGAACCTTCTCAACTATCTCGCTTGCCCTCTGGGGACCAAGCGACTTCTCAAGCAATGTCTTGGCATAATCAAAACCACCAACTATGATATACTCTTGCGCCTTCATCATCTGAAAAAATTCCTCAATCACAGCGGAGACAACCGAAGAAGAAACCCCCTCAAGTGACGATATCTCTATTGCGAGTTGCTCCATCTCCTGAGGTTCAAGATGTTTGAAAACTTTTGAAGCTGTTTCAACATCAAGCGCAAGAAGCAGTATCGCTGCTTTTTGCTTGCCTGTTAAGTTCTCGTATTTTAAATTTACCGCCTTTGCCATTTCGGTTTCTCCTCTTCTAATAGCCAAACTTTGATCAACCTCGTCGCTTGTTCAGAGTTTTCCCTGATATATTCCGTCACCTTCCCTTTTATCTGTTCCTTTCTGACAAATTCAAGCTCTAACTCTTCCTCAGAGGGTTTCACTTCCTCAACCGCAAGGGTTTCAGGTTCTTTAAGCTGTGTTTGAGGCGCAACGGTCGGGAACTCCTTCACCTCTACCTCGGGAATTTCTCTCCTAACCCTTAATCTCCCAAGAAGCATAAAAATAAGGACGATTGACGACAAAATCGCAAGCCCTATGACAATTTTCTCAACAAGTTCTCTCCATGATTCCTTCGGCGTCTCCCGATAAACAAACTCCATCTCACCTCCAACCGATTCAAACGGGATATTCACAACAGAGACCTGATCATTTCTATCTGGATTGAAACCAACAGCGTTTTTAACTATCTGCGTAAGCTTCTCAATTTGTTGCTCATCCCTTGGGATATACTCAACTTTTTTAACCCCGCCAACATCATTGACTTTATAAGTCCCATTGACAAGCACAGCAACCGAAAGCCGTTTTATATTTCCAACCCCTTCAACTATCCGTTGGAGCGTGCGCGTAACCTCATAGTTCGTTATAGTGTTATTCCTTTGCGAACTTGTAGTTGAAAAAGTTGAATCAACGGAACTGCTTCTTTCCTGAATCGTCTGCTCGCTCCTAACAACCGTTTTATCGGGGTCATACTCCTCCATCGTTTTCTCAACCTGCGTGAAGTTAAGCTCAACATCAACCCTAACTATTGAATTTCCAGGTCCAAGGACACCGTCAAGCAAACTTTGAACTTTATCTGAAAGATATTGTTCAACATTTCTCTTTAACTCATATTGCTTTGAGCTTATCTTTGCGATTGGGTCGGCTTCCGAATCTTCTGAAAGAAGTCGCCCCCTGGAATCAAGGATTATGACATTCCTTGGCTCAAGTCCCTCAACGCTGTTTGCAACAAGATAAGCGATGCTTTGAACATTTTCCCTGGTCAATTTAGCCCCTTGCTTGAGCTTCAAAATCACGGATGCGGTTGGCTCTTTTTGATCTTCCTTGACAAGTAGAGGAATCTTTGTCCCGTTGAAAAGAAAAACCTTCAACATCTTAACCCACCTTTTTTATTGTGCATAAAGGTCAAAGTGAATTTCATCATCTTCAAAATCCTCTCTCCGCTTTCGGCTCATCAAGAAAGCAGCGATTAACACTCCAAGCAAACCGAAAATAATGAAAATTTTCTTCATCGGTTTAAACCTCAAATTTATTTTCGCACAAATCTAAAAAACATTAAAGCAAAATAAATGCCATCTTGAAATTCCCACTGCAAAAGCAAAAAACACGCCTAAGCTTGATACACCCTGAACAATATCATACATTTGATGGAGAATATTAAACACGCTTTTTGCTAAAAAACGCCAAATTTGATAAATTTCTACAAAACAATCTCACCTGTATCTGGATATGAAGAAGGCAACATTGAAAGGGATGACATTGCCCGAGCTTGAAAATTTTGTCGCCGAACTCGGCTGGGAAAAATATCGCGCAAGGCAAATTTTTAAATGGCTGTATAATAAACAGGTGGATGATTTCTCAAAGATGAGCGACATTCCGAAAGATTACAGAGAAAAACTCTCAGAAGTTGCCGATATAAACGAGCTTAAACTTTCAACATTTGAAAAATCAAATTGCGATGGAACAATAAAATTTCTATTTGAACTTAAAGACGGCGAAAAAATAGAAAGCGTCCTCATACCCGATGATTCGCGATTAACTCTTTGCGTTTCAACTCAAGTTGGTTGCCCGATTGATTGTAAGTTTTGCGCAACCGGAGCTATGGGCTTCAAGAGGAATCTAAACGCAGGCGAAATAGTTGACCAAGTGATTCAATCCCAAAGATTCTCCGAAAGAAGAATAACCAATATCGTCTTCATGGGAATGGGTGAACCACTTTTAAACCTTAAAAATCTTTTAAAGGCGATTGACATCATAACAAGCGATGATGGCATAAGAATCGGCTCAAGAAAAATCACCATCTCAACGGTCGGTCTGCCAGATAAAATCAAAGAATTAGCTGATGCGGGGAGAAAGGTTAAACTCGCTATATCGCTTCACACACTTAACGAAGACCTCAGGAAGAAACTCATCCCAATTGCAAACCGATACCCAATTCAATCCATAATTGAAGCGGTCAAGTATTACTACAACAAAATCGGACTTCGCATAACTTACGAATATATACTCTTTGAAGGGCTTAACGATACAGACGAGGATGTAAAAAAACTGGTTGAACTTGCTAAAATAGTTCCCTGTAAAATAAACATACTTAAATTTCACCCCGTTGACTTCATAAGAAAAGACCCGATATTAAAAAAACTTAAACCTTCAAAACGACTTGAAGAATTCGCCCAAAGGTTAAGGGAAAATAATCTAACTGTCTTCATCCGAAGCAACGCAGGAGAAGACATAAAAGCTGCTTGCGGTCAATTAGCTATCTTAACCGAAATTCAAAATTAAAAAGGAGAACCTCAAATGCGTCTCATCCTCTTTGGTCCACCTGGGGTCGGAAAAGGAACCCAAGCCCAAATCCTTTCTCAAAAACTTAACATCCCACATATATCAACCGGAGATATACTTCGCGAAGCGGTAAAAAATCAAACAGAACTCGGGCTTAAAGCAAAATCGTTTATGGATAAAGGGGAACTCGTCCCGGATGATGTGATGATTGGAATAATAAAAGAGGTTTTATCGTCCGAAAGATGTAAGAACGGTTTCATACTTGATGGTTTTCCAAGGACATTAAACCAAGCGAAAACGCTTGATGAGATGTTCAAAGAACTTAATATAAAACTTGACTATGTCATAAGCATTGAGGTTGATGACGACGAAATAATTAAACGCCTGACAAATCGGCGCACCTGCAGAAATTGTGGAGCTGTCTATAACTTGCTCATTGACCACATCCCAAAGGACAATAAATGCCCGAGATGTGGTGGAGAACTCTATCAAAGAAGTGACGATAACCCAGATATCATAAAAAACAGATTGAAAGTTTACAGAGAATCAACCCAAATCCTGCTTGAATATTACGACAAAAAAGGCATCTTGAAAAAAGTAAATGGCGTCGGAGAGATAAACCACATAACTAAACTAATCCTTCAAAGCATCGGAGTTAAAAATTAAAGATTTTTTTGTTGCGATTTTTTTTTTTTTTTACATTATTCACACAATGGGGTTCGTTCAACTAAAAATTTGAGAAGATGATGTCGGAACTTGAAAAACTCAAGCGGGAAAATGAGCTTCTTCGGAAAAATCTTGAAAATTTGATGCGCATAACCGAAAACCTCGTCAGTACTCATTTACATAGATGAAATTCTTGAAACACTTGTGGGTCGCCTTGCCGAGATTACAAATGCAGATGGCACAGCGATTGCCCTCTTTGATGACGGAAACCTCATCATTAAGAAAGCGACCGGCGTAATTGCAAAACTTGTCGGCTTAAAATTACCTAAAGAAGAGAGCTTTTCGTGGAGAATTATAAATGAGGGGAAAACCATTTTCCAAAGAACAGAAGAGCCCACTTCTAAAATTTACATAGAGGCAAAAGACTTAATAATCGGAGATTTGAACGATATGATAATGTTCTGGAATAAATCAGCAGAGGAAATTTATGGATATACAAAAGAAGAAGCGATCGGGAAAAAGGTAACGGACTTGATTTACACGCCGGAACAACTTGAAGATTATTTCAAGGCAAAAGATATCACGCTTAAAGATGGGAAATGGAGCGGGGAGTTAAAACAAAAGACAAAAGATGGAAGAACGATAACGGTGTGGTCAAATTTTAAACTTTTGATAGACGAGGAAGGAAAACAAGTTAAAATTTTGGTCGCAAATACAGATATAACCGAAAAGAAGAAAATTGAAGCACTTTTAAACCGAGCACACCGACTTGAAGCCATTGGACGACTTGCAGCTGGGATAGCCCACGATCTAAACAACATATTACAGCCGATAACAATGGCGTCAGAGATACTCAGGCGAAAATCAAGAGATGAGGCGGAGCAAAGATATATTGAAATAATCAATAGCTCAGCACAAAGAGGTGCGCAACTCGTGAAACAGGTCTTGACATTTTCCAAAGGGATAAGCGGTGAAAAAGGAATCATTCAGGTCAAACACCTGATAAGGGAAGTTGAAATGATTTTGAAGGAAACCTTTCCTAAAAACATAAAAATTGAAGTTGACATCCAAAAAGACCTATGGGCGGTCGTTGCTGACCCAAATCAAATAATGCAAGTTTTAATGAACCTGTGTGTAAATGCAAAAGATGCCATGCCAAATGGCGGTAAGCTAGCTATACTTAAAGAGACGGCAAGAGTGTTAAAATCTTGAATTTAAACCCGAAGATGTTCCCCACCCGCCCTCTTGCCTTTGACGAAAATTTTGCTTATTAATAATTGGATAGCAATTTTGCTCATGTTGATAAGTTGTGGATAACTTTAAAAATTTTTGAAATAAATTTTTAAGCAAAAAGTCACAAACTCAAGTGTATTTTGGAAGGATGTGGATAATTTTCGTTGGAAGTTTGAAAAATCACAAAAAATCAATCATTTCTTGCAAAATAGGGATGTGGATAACTTTGTGGATAATGTGGATAACGGCTTGAAACTGACACTGTGAGTTATCAACAAGTTATCCACAATTTTTGTGAAAATGTGGATAAGTTAAAAATAAAAAACTTGAATAAATATGGACTCGTTAAACGAAAAAGAAGTTAAAGTTAATAGCGAGCTAACAAATGAACCCTCCCAAAAAGGTTTAGTTGATGCAAAAGCTGTTTGGGATGAGTGTCTTTCAATAATCAAGGATAACATCAATCCCCTGAGTTTTAAAACATGGTTTGAACCGATTATCCCTTTAAAAGTTGAGGGAAAACAACTTACAATTCAAGTACCAAGTCAATTTTTTTATGAATGGCTTGAGGAACATTATTACGGGTTGATCAAGAAGACCTTGACGAAAGTTTTAGGTGAAGGGGCAAAGCTTGTTTATTCCGTCGTGATGGAAAATTCATCAATAGACGAGCCAAAGGCGGTTATAAATTTACCATCCGTACCAAAGCCGACAAAGTCGCCGTCAAGTCAACTTCAAACTCACTCAATTCAAGTTAAATCCCAACCTGAATATGAAGCATTTGATGCTGATATTTTCGGAAAAACAAATTTAAATCCAAGATATACATTTGATAATTTCGTAAAAGGCGATTGCAATCAACTTGCACGAGCAGCTGCTCTTGCAGTGGCGAACAACCCCGGAGGGACATCTTTCAATCCGCTTTTAGTTTATGGCGGTGTCGGGCTTGGAAAAACACACTTAATCCAGGCGATAGGTAATTATGTGCTTGCAAATAAAAAAGCAACAAAAGTTTATTATGTATCAAGCGAGAAATTCACGATTGATTTCGTTGAAGCGATCCAAAAGGATAGGGTCAATGAGTTTTCAAATTTCTATAAAAGCATGGATGTCTTGATAGTTGATGACATTCAATTTCTCGCCGGAAAAGAAAAGACACAAGATAATTTCTTTCACATATTTAATGCTTTACACCAAGCGAGAAAACAAATAGTTCTCTCCAGCGATAGACCCCCGAAGGAGCTGAAAGGTGTTGATGAGAGATTGATTTCACGGTTTCAATGGGGATTGATCGCTGATATTCAACCACCGGACCTTGAAACGAGAATAGCAATTTTAAAGAAAAAAGCCGAGGATAATGGGATAGAACTTCCACAAGAAGTAATTGAATATATAGCGGTTCATATAACATCAAATATAAGGGAGCTTGAAGGTTGTCTTATAAGTTTGCTTGCGAAATCGTCGCTTGAAAATAGAAAAATTGACATTGAACTTGCAAAGGAAGTCGTTAGAACAATTGTCAAAGACATATCAGTCAATGTCACAATTGAAGAGATTCAGAGAATTGTTTGTGAATATTTTGGAATTCCGACGGATATGCTTAAAGCAAAAACAAGAAAGCAAGAAGTCGCTACAGCAAGACAAATAGCGATGTATCTTTGCAAGGAACTCACCGACTCATCTTTGAAAACTATCGGCTTACACTTCGGGGGAAGAGACCATAGCACCGTAATTCACGCTTGTCAATCGGTTGAAGATGAAATGAAAAGGAACGAGAAATTCAGGAACCTCGTGGAACAATTGAGAAGAAAAATTGAATTTAACTCAAAATAACAGCAATGTTGATAACTTTGTTGATAAGTTGTTAATTGCTGTGGATTAGCTGTTGAAAAGTCATTAAGTTATCCACATTTAAGATGTGGATAACTTCAAAATGTTGATAAAGTTAAAGTTATCCACATTCAATTAACATACCGTTATTGTCAGATTTTACCCTGCTACCCCAAAAATTGAGCGAAAAAGAATTGTCTTTCAAGATAAATTTTGAAAATCCCCCATTTTGTTATTTTCTACAAAAAAGTTATCAACATATCCACACTGCTAATTAACCCAATAATTATATTAAAGACAAAAACTAGTTAGGATTTAACTGATTCTATGGCTTGAACTATAAGCGGATAGTATCTATCAAGTGCATACTCATTGGGAAATATTCCTTAACCCCACACATTGACTTTTCTGAAATCCTACAAACACCATTTCCATATGGATCGCTATCAATGCAAACTTTGCAAACTATGTTTTGAACCGCAAACCAATATTTTTCAAGTTCAGGTGTCATAGTAGCTCCTTTAAGTTTGTTTTTCAATTCTATTTTTAAAAATTCCTGTGAAAAAAGCAAGTTAAATGTTGTTTTGATTTTTTGAAGAGGTATTGCTACATTTAAAATTGAAAAACAAATTTCTCCTCATACGTGAGATTAAACGGAAAGTTTCCAAGAAATTTAACGGACAGAGAACTTGATTGGATTTTGTGGATGTTGCCATCGGAAAAGTCAGGTTATAAGGATTATCGTTTGCTAATTGAGAAATCGGTTGTCATTGGTTATGGAAAATTTGAAGGGGATAATTTAATTCTTGGTCAGGTGGGGGATTTGCCAGATGAGGAATCCTTTTTCACACCTGTTGTTTCGCTTGGACAGATAGAGACGCTTGAGGCGAAAATTCAAATTTCAATACATAAACCGCATAAAAACCAAATTCAAATTGATATTGTAAATCTCAACGGGGACACCATTCCTGAGGAGATTACCGAGGTAAGGAGGTGGAGTTATTCAAGATGGAATCCAGGGGAGCCATCTCCAGCGACGGGGAAACTGGTAAGGGAGGTTAAAGTTTTTTCAAAGTTTGAAAGCAATTTGATACTTGTCTTAAGTCCGTCGGATAAGAAGATATGGTTACACGAGATTGATTCGGGGGTAAATTACATAATTCCTGTTACAAACTTTTTTAACGAATTGATGAGACAGCGAAGGGATATTTTTGAGAAGATTGGGGGATTAAATGTTCCTTTGATTTTTGAAAACATTGATAAGTTCAGCGATGCGCAGATAAACAATGCTTTTTTATCTTACAGCAAAATTTTCGGGAAAGTTGATGTTGGAGCATATGAGGAGATGAAAGAGAAAAAAGGGTTTCTCGCTTTTTTGAAAAGAAAGTTTAAAAGGTGATAATCTATGGACAAAGGGAAAATTGAAACAGAAAAAGATGTAATTGAAATAGGCAAGCGAGTTATAAGGATTGAAGCAAATGCGGTTGCGGAACTTGAAGATAGGATTGATGAAAATTTTGCAGAGGTTGTTGATTTAATTTTGAGGTCAACTGGAAGAGTTGTGATAACTGGTGTTGGTAAGTCGGGTATTATAGCGAGGAAAATAGTTGCGACTATGAATTCAACTGGGACACCTGCACTTTACCTTCATCCAGCGGACGCCGTTCACGGAGACCTTGGTGTTGTGCGAAAGGAGGATGTGGTCATTTGTATTTCAAAGAGCGGGGACACGGTTGAGGTTCTGCGTTTGATACCGATTTTTAAAAGGATTGGTGTCCCTGTGATTTCAATGGTTGGAAATTTAAATTCACAGCTTGCCCGTCTTTCCGATTATGTTTTAAATGTTTCCGTTAAAGAAGAAGCGTGTCCGTATAATTTAGCTCCGACCGCTTCAACTACAGCAACTCTTGCGATGGGGGATGCGCTTGCGATCGCTCTTCTTGAAAAGAGAAACTTCACGGTTGAAAACTTCGCCTTGTTTCACCCTGGTGGAAATCTCGGGAAGAGGTTGCTTCTTAAAGTTGAGGAGTTGATGGTCTCAGGAAAAGATGTCCCTATTGTCCGCACTTCAACGCCTATGAAGGAGACGATAATTGAGATGACATCAAAACGCCTTGGCGCAACTTGTGTTGTTGATGATAATGGTAAACTTGTAGGTATAATCACCGACGGGGACTTAAGGCGACTTCTACAGAGGACTGAAAATGTTTTTGGCTTGACCGCTGGTGAAGTCATGACGAGAAATCCGAAAACGATAAAGAAAGATGCGCTTGCTGTCGTAGCCCTTCAAGAGATGGAACATTACAACATAACTCAACTTGTTGTCATTGACGATGAGCGATTTCCCATAGGTATGATTCACATTCACGATCTTGTGAAAGCGGGATTGAGTTCATCTGAAACAGAGAATGAATTTGAGCAATGAAGATAAAAACGATGTTTTTTATCCTTGCCCTTGTATTTTTAAGTTGTGAAGAGAAAATCAAACCTTCAATCGTTCACCTTTCCGATGTTCAAATTCCATCTCAAGAGTCGTGGAACGCAACCATTGTTTTTAGTGATTCAGGAAGGATAAGGGCTGTTTTGAAGGCGAGTCATATCCTTGTATTTCAAGATCAAGATGTGACAATTTTAAATCAAGGTTTTAGAGTTGATTTTTATGATGAAAGTGGGAAGCATACATCGTATTTGATCGCTGATAGCGGTAGAGTTAACGAGAAGACCAAAAATCTAGAGGCGTATGGGAATATAGTTGCTGTCTCCGATGAGGGAACGCGCGTTGAGACGACGCGTCTTTTCTGGGACAACGAAAGAAACAAAGTCCGCTCGGATGCTTTTGTTAAGGTGACCTCACCAAATGAGATTTTACAGGGTTATGGTTTTGAAGCGGACCAAGATTTGAAAAATTATGTCGTCTATAAAGTGAGCGGACAAGCGAGGGTTGAGGAAAAGTAGAAAAATTAATTGACAAATCGGAAGTTAATTGTTATATTTACACTTGAAAACAAAATGAGAATTAGCAATGGCGCTTCAGATCATAGGTCACCACATTGAGGTTTCAGATCAAATTAAAAATTATATTGAAATGGAGATTTCGCGGTTAGATAAATTTTTTGATGGCATAATAAACGCTGAAGTTATATTAAGACAGGATACGAAACACAATCACTTGAAGGAAGCGGAAGTAATAGTGAAGGTATACGAGCACAGGTTGACAGCGAAGGCGAACGATCCGGATATACTTAAAGCGTTTGACAAATCGCTTACAAAGGTTGAAAGACAGCTTATAAAATTCAAAGATAAGTTGAAATCACACAGGTGAGAAAATGTTTAGCAGGGAATTTAAGGAAATAAAAAAGACGCATATCACGGTTGGTTTCTTTTATGAGTCGGGGAAGGAACTGTTTAAGTTGAAGGTTTTGAATGGGGATGTCGGCTTTGATAGAAAGATAACGGATAAAAATATACATCGCCCAGGGCTTGCACTTGCTGGATATGTTGAGCTTTTCACATACAATGGGATTCAAGTTTTCGGGAACACCGAGATAAGGTATCTTCAGAGTTTATCGCCAGAGGATAGGATTAAGTCAATTCAAAAGATACTTGAGTTTGAAATTCCTTGTGTTGTCATAACGAATGACAATTTGCTTCCCGACAATCTCCTTGATCTTTTCACCGAGAAGAAAGTTTCTGTTTTCCAGACGCCACTTGAGACCACAAAGCTTGTTTATTTCATAAGCGATTTCCTTGACGATCAATTTGCACCGCAAACGGTTGTTCATGGTGACCTTGTTGATGTCTATGGAATAGGGCTTCTTTTCGTTGGGAGATCGGGGATCGGGAAAAGCGAAATAGCGCTTGACCTTGTTGAAAGAGGACATCGTCTTGTAGCTGATGATGTTGTTTTAATAACCAAGAAAGGTGAAAACATTTTAATTGGCACTTGCAATACGATAACGAAGCATTTTATGGAGATAAGAGGGCTTGGCATAATTGATGTCAAGAATATGTTCGGGATAAGAGCGATAAGATACCAAAAGAGGGTTGAGGTCGTTGTTGAACTTCTTGATTGGGACCCGAAAGAGGAATATACTCGCACCGGACTTGATGAAGAAAAAATCTCCATACTTGGTGTTGAAATTCCACTTGTTAAGCTTCCGATCTTCCCAGGGAAAAATATAACCGTTATAGCCGAAGTCATTGCGCTTAATCATTTATTGAAACATTACGGTTATGACTCAGCCAAGGAATTCAACAAAAATCTTGAAACGCTTCTAAGGCGAAAAGCGTCTTCCTTAAAAACAGATGATTTCCCCATTGAGAGGATAGCCAGATATTTTGAACATGACTTTGAATAAATAAAAAAGAGATTAAATGCGCGTTAATCAAATCCTGTTCTTTTTGGTTTTATCCTTGCTCCTCACATTGGGTTGTAGAAAGGAAGTCAAAAGAAATTACATAGTTATTGGAAGCACTATTGATATTGACTCATTTAACCCATATTTAAGCACATCACTTTTCACTCAAGATATACTTGACAGAGTTTACCTTCGTCTTGCTGTTGAACACGAAGATTACCGAACCTTTACACCACTTCTTGCGAAAAGATGGGAATGGTCTAAGGACTCTCTTCAAATCACTTTTTATCTTCGCAACGATGTATATTGGACTGATGGTGTTAAGACAACCGCATACGATGTTGAATATAGTTTTAAAGCAGCCACTTCTCCCGAACTCGCATGGTTAAACGCTGAGGACATAGTCAGAAATATAGAAGATGTAAAAGCATTGAATGAGACAACGCTCGTTGTTAAGTATCGTTATGTTTACCCATATCAAGTTATGGATATAAACGATGTCTGGATAATCCCGCGACACATTTATGAAAAGATTCCCTTCTCCGAATGGAGGAAGAACGGTTTCTTTGATCATAATCCTGTGACGAACGGTCCATATAAAGTTGCTCGCTGGGAAAGAGGACAATTGATTGAACTTGTCAAGAATGAAAGATATTTTGATAAAAATTATCCAAAGATAGAAAGGGTTTTCGTTAAAATCGTCCCAAATGAATCAAATTTAACTTTGCAGTTCTTGAATGGTGAGATTGATGTCTTGCCTTCTGTTTCGCCATCTGTTGCTGAAAAATATGAGGGGAGTAAAAATTTTAAGTTTGTTAGGTATCCGCATCTTGCGTATGAATATATTGGTTGGAATCAGAAAAATCCGATATTTGCAGATAAAAAGGTGAGACAAGCGCTATCATACGGGATAAATGTTGACGAGATAATAAATGTGATTTTGAAAGGAAATGCGGTTCGCAGTACTTCCCCATTTCCATCAACTTTTTGGGCTCATAACGAGAAGTTGAAACCATATCCATACGATATTCAAAGGGCTAAGAAGCTTCTTTCCGAAGCTGGTTGGCGTGATTCCGATGGGGATGGAATCCTTGATAAAGTCATAGGTGGGAAAAAGGTTGATTTTAAATTTACATTGATAACCAATGCTGAGAATCAAACGAGGAGAGAAGTTGCAGTGGCTATCCAAAATGACCTTTTGAAGCTCGGTGTCAAGATGGAAATACAGCTTTATGAATTTAACACATTTATGCGCCATATACTTGATAGAAATTTTGATGCAGTTTTATCAGGTTGGAGGATTGCGACTAAGCCAGACCTTTCTTCATTGTTTCACACCGAGGCGATAAAATCAGGTCATAATATCGTCTCGTATTCAAATCCGTATTTTGATAAGCTTAATGATTCAGCAGCTGTTTTAAACAACCTTGCAAGCGCAAAGAAAATTTGGGATGAAATTCAAGAGATACTTTATGAAGACCAACCTTATACATTTCTTTATGAGCCGGTCAGGATAAATGGCATTAGCAACAGGATAAAAATTGAGACCGTTAAAATGAACAGCATAAGTTTCCTTTTTAACTTGCACGAGTGGGAATTAAGGTGAAACCGGGAGAATGAGGGTAATTTTGAAACGAATTTTCAACGCTATTTTTCTTTCCTTCGGCATATCTGCGGTTGTTTTCTTGCTTTTGAGAATGTTGCCTTCGGTCTCTTTCTCCGATTTGTATTTAAACCCGAGATTATCCAATGAAGCGATCGCAAGGATAAAATCATCTTACGGGCTTGATAAACCTGTTTTGGTTCAATTTTTCGTCTGGATAAAGGAAATCGCAATGGGTAATTTTGGGTTTTCTTTTATCTATCGCAAGCCAGTGATTGATTGTATATTTGATGCTTTTCTTTCAACCTTGATCATCGGGCTTCCAGCACTTATTTACAGTTTCGGTTTAGGTATTGTCGTCGGTGTTCAATTGGCTCGTAAAAAAGGTAGGACGGTTGATAAACTCGTAAGCTCTTTTCTGCTGATTTTATATTCAATTCCGACTTTTTGGGTTGGGATAATTTTTGTGCTCGTTTTTAGCTATGTGCTTGGTTTTTTCCCTCCATCTGGGCTTCGTTCTTTCAATTTCAGTGAGATGAGTTTTCTTGAGAAAATTTTTGATTTGTTTTGGCACATTTTCCTTCCGTCATTTACACTTGGTATAGCGCCTATGTCTGCGGTTGCAAGGTTTGTAAGAACCCATACGTTAAAGGTTTTATCTCAAACCTATGTGAAAATGGCGAAAGCAAAAGGTCTTGAAGAGCGTCTGATTTTTTATCGTCATGTTTTGCCGAACGCTTTGCTTCCCGTTGTAACTCTTTTCGGTCTTTACCTGCCTGTTTTCCTCGCTGGCTCAGTCGTCGTTGAGGAAATTTTTTCAATTCCAGGTCTTGGGAAACTTGCGATTGACTCAATTTTTCAAAGGGATTATCCTCTTACCGTTGGGATAACATTGTTTGTTTCTTTCATCGTCATACTTGGGAATTTGATCTCGGATATACTATACACAATTTTTGACCCAAGGATAAGGTTGGAATGATGGCGCAAAGGAAGATATTTTTGGTTTCAATCTTTGTTATCTCCTATCTTGCTTTTGCGGATTTGATAGCGCCGTTTGACCCGATAATGTCGCTTGACAGGCAAAACCTTTCATCATTACCGCCTATGACGAGAGTTTATGAGATAAATTTGAAAGACGGCAGGAAAGTCATCGCTTTTGAATATGTTAAGGAAAGCGAATTCGTTTATTACACACAGAGATTTTCGCGTGGCAGGATTAAACTTGAGGATTTGAAAAATGTTAGGTCGCTTATTTTTGTATTCGGGACAGACAATCTGGGGCGAGATGTGTTAAGTAGAACAATTTATGGAGGCAAAATATCACTTTTAATTGGCATCATGGCTTCATTTATTGCCCTTTTTGTCGGGTTGATCGTTGGGGTTTTTGCTGGTTATTTCGGCGGGATAGCTGATAAAATTCTAATGAGAATTACGGATGTATTTCTTGCTTTCCCGAAATTATTTCTTGTGCTTGTGGTTGTTTCGCTAAGTCAAAGGCAAACAATTTTCTCTCTTATTTTAATTTTGGGTTTGTTAAGTTGGATGGGGATAGCGAGGTTTATAAGAGCGGAATTTTTGAGGTTAAAAAACATGGAGTTCGTCCTTGCTCTTGAATCGGTTGGTTTCCCAGAACTTAGAATTGCATTAAAGCACATTTTACCCAACGCTGTATTGCCAGCCCTTGTAAATATTCCCTTGCTTGTTGGTGATCTGATCCTGACGGAATCAATTTTAAGCTTCATTGGCTTTGGAGTTCAACCTCCAACTCCAACTTGGGGGAATATGATAAGTGAAGCGGAAAAGAGTTTGCTTTCAACTTGGTGGCTTCCAATCCTGCCTGGTATTTTGATCTCGGCGACCGTTTTGATTATGAATTGGGCTTCTGAAGTTGAAGAATAGGCAGTGGAAAATATTGCGATTTTTTTCTTATATTTATCATAAACTCATCAAAAATTTTTCTCAATCATGAAACCGAGTGAATTCATACTTGTACTTGATTTTGGCTCGCAGTACACTCAACTTATAGCCAGAAGGATAAGAGAACTTGGTGTCTTTTCGGAGATTCAAAGGTTTGATTTCCCCATTGATGAAATTTTAAAGTTGAAGCCGAAAGGGATAATTTTATCAGGAGGACCCTCAAGCGTTTACGAAGATGGCGCACCCCAAGTTGATGAAAAATTGTTTGAACTTGGAATTCCAGTGCTTGGGATTTGCTATGGACTTCAATTGATAGCATATAAGCTCGGTGGAGTCGTTGATAAGTTTGCAAGGAGGGAATACGGTAAGGCGATTTTAAGAGTTATAAAAGATGACGATTTATTTTACGGTTTCAATTCACAAAGCGTTGTTTGGATGAGCCATGGGGATGCGCTGATAAAAGAGCCAGACGGGTTTGAGGTTATAGCTTGGACCGATAACTCGCCGATTTGTGCTATAAGAAATAAAGATAAAAAAATTTATGGCGTTCAATTTCATCCGGAGGTCGTGCATACGGAAAGAGGCGATGAGATTTTGAGAAATTTTGTGTATAGGATTTGCGGTTGTAAAGGTGAGTGGAACGCTGAATTTTTTATTGAGAAAGAGATTGAGGAAATTAGGAAAATTGTTGGGGATGAAAAAGTCATTTGTGCGGTAAGTGGTGGGGTTGATTCAACTGTCCTTGCTTTGCTTTTAATGAGAGCCATCGGGGAAAATTTGATCGCTATTTTTATAGATAATGGCTTGATGCGTGAGGGTGAAGGCGAGGAGGTCTTGAAAAATTTTAGGGAAATCGGGGTTAACATTCATTATGTAAATGCGAGCGAGGTCTTTCTTGAAAGATTGAAAGGTATCTTTGATCCAGAGGAGAAGAGACGAATCATTGGGAGGACATTTATTGAGATATTTGAAAGGGAGGCGAAAAAATTCGGTGATGTTAAGTTTCTTGCACAGGGGACGCTTTATCCTGATGTCATTGAGTCAACGAGTTATAAAGGACCTTCATCAAAGATAAAAACGCATCATAATGTTGGAGGTCTTCCCGAGCGTATGAATTTTAAATTGATAGAGCCGTTTAGAGAGCTTTTCAAAGATGAGGTGAGAAAGATCGGAAAGTCGTTGGGTTTGAGCGATGAAATTTTAAATCGTCATCCTTTCCCAGGTCCTGGACTTGCTGTTAGAGTTGTTGGGGAGGTGACAAAAGATAAGCTTGAGATTTTGCGCAAAGCGGATAAAATTTTCATTGAGGAGATAAAGAAAGCAAATTTATACGACAAAATTTGGCAAGCGTTTGCCGTTCTTTTGCCAATTAAAACAGTCGGTGTTATGGGGGACGAGAGAAGTTATGAGTATGTGGTAGCCCTTAGAGCTGTTTCAAGTCAAGACGGTATGACAGCGGATTGGTTCAGATTGCCGTATGATTTGCTTGAGAGGGTTTCAAATAGGATCGTCAACGAGGTAAAAGGTGTAAATCGTGTTATCTATGATATAACAACAAAACCACCGGCGACAATTGAATGGGAATGAGAAAATGTCCAACGGGATAATAAAGAAAATGATTGAGAGAGCGAGGAAGTATTTTGACTCGGGGAAATATCTTCATTCGCTTCAGATTTATCACAGGATTATAAACGAGTATCCGGGTTATGTTGATGCGTACTCTGAGTTGGCTTATGTTTACACAAAGCTTGGGAAGGAGGGTTATGCTGAGAAGCTTTTGAGGAAGGCGCTTCAAATAGAGCCAGGGAACGAGGAAGTGCTTTTTTTGCTTGGTACGAATTGTTTGCGCTCAAAGAAATTTGACGAAGCGATAAAATTCTTAACAAAGCTCGCTTATCTTGAATATCCAGCTGTTCATTATAACCTCGGACTTGCTTACTATTACCGTGGCGATTACCTTGAAGCTGAAGCCGAGCTTAAAAAAGTTTTAAGCCTTGACCCGGATTTCCCCAAAGCTGTTGAGTCGCTTGCCGAGATATTGATAAAGCGCGAAAGTTATGACGAGGCGGTTGATTACCTAAAGCGTGGGATAAAAAGAGAGCCCTATAATCATACGCTTTATTATCTCCTGGGCATATCATTTTGGAATTTGGGAAAGTTAAAACAAGCTCGCGAGGCAATTGAAACCGCTATTGATCTTGAACCAAATAATGGAATCCTGTGGCAAACATGTGGTGAAATTTTACTTGAACTCGGTGAAATTGAAAAGGCGGAGAAGTATTTCAATCGCGCTATCTCACTTGATAAAGGTTTGGTTGATTCGTTCATAAATCTCGGTTTAATTCATTTGTTTCGCGGTGAGGATGAACAAGCGAGAAAATTTTTTGATGAGGCGATTAAAATTGACCCTAAAGCAAGCGTGAAAATAGAGGAAAAAATCAAACTTTTAAGAAATGGCTAAAATCATCCGCTTTCTTTTGCTCATTGTGATTACTAAGGAAAGTGTTTTGACGCAAGGATATAGCTTTTTTAATCCCGTCGCCGATTCGCTTTTTAAAGCGGGCGTTGAACTTTTCAAATTTGGTTTGAATTCCCGAGGACATTTAGCTGATACCTTAGGGGGGAGGGAATATTTCTTAAACGCATATTTAAAATTTGATTCCGTTATCGCTCTCGGTTTAAATCACCGGACGACAGCAAGTTATCTTATGGCTTCAAAGTCGCTTTGTTATCTTAACAGATTTGCAGAGGCGGGTGATTTATTGAGGCATTTCCTTTCAAAGTTCCCCGAGAGCGAATATGTTGAAGATGCTCATTATACGCTTGGGCTAATTTACTTTAAGCTTGGAAATTTAGATGACGCTTTGCTTGAGATTGATAAGTCAATTCAAGTTTCAAAAAGTGATCCAACGAAGTATAAAAGAGTTATCTCTGCACTTGTTGATTCGGTTGATTTGACCACGCTTCAAAAGCTTGCGGATAAGGTCTTATCCACTGAGGTTAAATATCTTATAGTTGTAAAGGTTGCGGATAAAATCGCTCTTTCAGGAAGATATGAAGATGCGAAAAGTTTCATTGCGGATAGATTGAGATATTTTCGCGGGACTGAATTTTATGAGAGATTGATGTTTAAAATTTCGTATTACGAACGCCTTCTCGTTCGTCCAGAGGTTAAAATTGGCGTTTTGCTTCCTGAGCGACAAAGTTTAAGTGAATCAATTTTAAAAGGCATTGAACTTGCCGTTGAGCAACATAATTTGAATTTCAGCCCCAAGGTTGGAATTGAACTCAGGTATTATAATTCATTTGATATTGACAGGAAGGTTTTATCTTTTAAGAAAGTTCCAGAGGTCTCTGCGATAATTGGTCCAGTTTACAGTGAAGATGTTCAAATTTGTGCGAGGTTCATCAACGATTTAAAAATACCTTTGATTTCACCGACAGCCACATCGGATGGTTTAGCTGATTTAAGCGATTACATTTTTCAGTTGAATTCCGATTTTACGACGAGGGCAAGGGCAATAGCACAGTTTGCGGTTTTTTCGCTTGAGTTGAAATACTTTTTTGTCCTTGCGCCAAACGATAAAAAAATAAAACCGTTCGTTGATGCCTTTGTTGATGAGGTGAAGTTGGGTTCAGCTCAAGTGATGAAAATTCGCTTTTACAATCCTGATGAAACAGACCTTCGTAGTTATTTTAGGGAGATGAAAGCAGTTCTTGATTCATCTAAAGTTCCTTTGGATATGGTCGGGCTTTTTGCTCCAATTTTAAATTCCGACTTCATCGGTATAATCACCTCGCAGGTCTTTTACCACGATATGAATGTTAAAATTTTGGGCAACGATATCTGGAATAATTTTAATGAACTTTACTTGAATAGGAGATACGCTGATGGGGTTATATTCACTGCTGGTTGGAAAATTGACCTTGAGTCGCAAGAATATAAAAATTTCGTGAGGTTTTTCAAAGATAGATATGGAATTGAACCGGATGAATTTGCAATTTACGGCTACGATACGGCGAGATTTATTTTGGAAGTGATAAAATCCGGGATGTTAACACCCGGCGAGGTTTATAATGCGATTAAGAAAGCGGAATTTTTCGGCATAGGCAGGGATATTGTGTTTGAAAATGGGCGCGTCAACAGGTCAATTGCGATTCTTGTTTTTAAGGATAATTTAATACGGAGGTTAACTCAATGGACGATAAAAAAGTAAGTTATGAGTTGGATTCGGAGTATAGGGTCAGGGTTAAGGACCTTCCGCCTGAGACGAGACCGAGGGAGAAATTCATAAAGTATGGACCGCAAGCGGTTTCAAATGCTGAGCTTCTTGCTATTTTGATCGGTTCAGGGACGAGGAAAATTTCCGCCATTGACCTTGCGAATAAAATTCTGGCTGATGCTGGTGGTTTAAGGGAACTGGCTCGTAAAGGGCTTGGTGACCTCAGGAAATACAAAGGTATAGGGTTAAAAAAAGCGGTGACAGTTGCTGCTGCGTTTGAGCTATCCCGAAGGATTCAGTCCGAGCCCTTTTCACAACGCCATCAGATAACCAGCCCTGAAGACATCGTAAGGATATTTGCACCGCGACTTTCTGATTTAAATAAAGAGATTTTGATAGTTGTCCTCCTTAACACTGCTAATCGCATCATAAGGGATGTTGTTATCTCCGAGGGTAATTTGAACTCAAGCATAATTCATCCCCGTGAGGTATTTAAGCCAGCGATTGATGAGCTCAGTGCAAGTGTTATTCTCGTTCATAATCATCCAAGTGGAAATCCCGAGCCAAGTCGTGCGGATATTGAAGTGACAAAGCAGATTTACCAGGCTGGCGAGATAATAGGCATAAAACTTCTTGACCATATCATAATAGCTGGGGATAAATTCACAAGCATGGCACAACTTGGACTTTTAAAATAAATCCAGGAGGTAAATTATGGAGTTAAAAATTGTAAAAATTGAGAAGCCAGACAACATCAATTTCATCCTCGGGCAGTCGCATTTCATAAAAACAGTTGAAGATTTATACGAGGCGATAGTAACAACTCAACCGCATATGAAATTCGGTATAGCGTTTTGCGAGTCCTCAGGTCCAGCGCTTGTGAGATGGGCTGGAAATGATGAAGCGATGATTGAACTTGCGAAGAAAAACGCTTTAAATCTCTCCGCTGGGCATTCATTTATAATTTTCATGGATAATGGCTATCCCATAAACATACTTAACGCTATCAAAATGATTCCCGAAGTTTGCAGAATCTTTTGTGCTACTGCTAACCCGGTTGAGGTTATAATTGCGGAAACAGAGCAGGGTCGTGGAATACTCGGTGTAATAGATGGTGTCAAAACGAAGGGAATAGAAGGCGAGGAGGATATACAGAAGCGAAAGGAATTTTTGAGAAAAATTGGATACAAATTTTGAAATTATTAAATTTTTTGTGCTTTGATACAATAAACTCCGCGAGAGGTTGATTTTAATGTTTGTCATTTTGAAGATTTTTAAAGTTGCGTTGCCTTTGCTTTACATAGCAACGAGTTGGCTTTACGGTCGTGCCTTTTTCAAGGATGATTTATTTGCGAAAAAATATAAAACGAAATTTCTCGTCTTTACCTTAGTTTTCCACTTCGTTTATCTTATCCTCAGAACCGCTGAATTAAACCATCCGCCTGTGACATCTGTTTTTGAGCTTTTATGCGTGCTTGGCTTTTCGCTTGCTCTTGCTTATATCGTGATTGAATACCTTACGAAAATTAAAAACACTGGTTTTTTCGCCCTTGTGATTTCGTCCCTGCTTGTCCTTGTTGCATCGCTTTTTTCAAGGGATATCTATGGTTTTGAATATGATGTTTTGAAAAATGAATTGCTCGCTTTCCATGTAACTTTTGCTCTTGTTGGATATTCAGCGTTTGCTTTATCGGCGATATATGGATTGCTTTATATAATGCTTTATAACAAATTGAGGACGAAAACATTTGACACAGTTTATAAAAATCTTCCAAACCTTGAGACGATTGAATCAATGCTTCATAAATCAACCCTGGTTGGTTTTGTGGCTTTGACATTTGTGATAATTTTTGGTTTCATTTGGTTGCCGAAAGCGTTTAAGAATTTTTCGTATGCGGACGCAAAACTTATAGGGACATTCATAATCTGGCTTATCTATGCTGTGGGGCTCGGTGTGAGAGGTGTTGCGAATTTAACAGGTAAGAGAGTGGCGGTGATGTCAATAATTGGTTTCATTCTTGTGTTTATATCGATGGCTTTTGCGAATTCCTTGTCGGGCTTTCATAGGTTTTATTGATAATTTAAGCGATTGCTGATATGGATTTATTACTTGTTGGTTTGAATCATAAAACGGCGAGCGTTGAAGTAAGGGAGAAACTTTATTACACACTTGATGAGACGAAAGAGGTCCTGCCCGATTTGGTTCAACGATTTTTAAAGGAGGGGGTTTTGCTGTCAACTTGCAACAGGACAGAACTTTACGGGGTTTTAAAAGATGAACTCGTTAAGCCAGAGGATGTAATTGACTACTTGATCAAGAGAAAAGATGCTGATGGGGTTGTCACTCGTTCGCATTTTTATGTGATGCGTTCATATGATGCGTTAAGGCATCTGCTTGAGGTTAGCACCGGGATTGATTCAATGTTAATCGGTGATGTTCAGATACTTGGTCAGGTCAAGGACGCTTATGAAGTTGCTGTTGGTTGTGGGGTTGTTGGAACGCTTTTGCATGAGGTTTTTCATACTGCTTTTAGGACTGGGAAAAGAGCAAAAAGTGAGACGGCAATAAGCGAGGGAGCGGTTTCGGTTAGTTACGCAGGGGTTGAACTTGCTGAGAAGATATTCGCCAATCTTTCAAAGAAAAAAGCGATGTTGATAGGCGCTGGCGAAACAGCTGAACTTACGGCAAAACATCTCGTCTCCCGTGGGATGAGCGAAATTTTAATAGCAAATAGAACTTTTGAAAGGGCTGAAAAACTGGCGCAACAATTTAACGGCGTCGCAATAAAACTTGATGAAATTGAAAATAAACTCTGTGAAGTTGATATAGTCATAAGCTCCGTAACGATTGATGGTTATATTTTGAGTTACGAGCAAGTCAAAAGCGCAATGTCAAGAAGACAAAACAAGCCAATTCTGATAATTGATATCGGGGTTCCGAGGAACATTGACCCGAAGGTTAAGGAGATTGAAAATGTTTTCCTTGAAGATATTGATTCGCTTGAATCAATAGCGAGGTCAAATTACGAAAGGAGGTTAAATGAGATACCGAAGGTTCAAAGGATAATTGATGAGGAGATGAAAAATTTCATAAAATGGTATGAGACGCATCTTGTCGCCCCGACGATAAAACTTCTCCGTGAGAAATTTGAAGAGATAAGGCGAAGCGAACTTGAAAAGTATAAAAATAAATTTTCACCCGAGGATTTTCAAAAGGTAGATGCATTGACAAAAACACTTGTTAATAAACTGCTTCACACCCCTACGGTAAGCATCAGAGAGTCATCAAATGGGAAAAGCGACTCGGAAAGGATAAAGTTTATTCAATTTGTCAGGGAGTTATTCGGTTTGGGTCAATAAAAATAAATTTTTTTAAGTTTGTGAAAGTTAGAATTGGAACACGGGGTAGTAAACTTGCGCTGTGGCAGACGGAATTTGTGAGGAGAAAACTTTCAGATGTTTTTCCCGATGTTGAATTTGAAGTCAAGGTGATAAAGACCAAAGGAGATAAAATTCTTGATTCGCCACTTTCAAAAATTGGAGATAAAGGGATTTTCACCCGTGAGATTGAAATTGAGCTTTTGAATCGCGAGATTGATATCGCAGTTCACAGTTTGAAGGACCTTCCAACGAAATTACCTGAGGGTTTGATAATTGGTGCTGTCACTGAACGAGAAGATGTAAGAGATGTTTTAATTTCTAAAGATAATTTAAAACTGGCTGAGTTGCCGAAAGAAGCTGTAATTGCCACTGGGAGTTTGAGAAGAAGGGCTCAACTTCTTCACTTTAGAAGCGATTTTAAATTTGTTGATTTGCGAGGTAATATTGACACAAGGTTCAGAAAGTTTGATGAGTCAAATTGGGACGCAATGGTTTTAGCATTTGCGGGGGTGCGAAGGATGAATTATGAAGGTAGAATTGCTGAGTTAATTTCAACTGATATAGTGCTCCCAGCTGTTGGTCAAGGAGCGATAGCAATTGAAGTTAGAGAAGATGATGTGAAAATTCTTGACTTGGTTAGACGGATAAATCATATTGAGACGGAACTTGCGACAAGGTCTGAGCGTGCTCTTTTGAGGCGACTTGAGGGAGGGTGTCAAGTCCCAATCGGTGCTTTTGCTGTTGTAAACGATGGCAAAATTAAAATATCGGCTATGATAAGCAACTTTGATGGGACATTTTTCGTCAGGGATTCAATTGAGGGTTTTGTGAGCAACGATGTAGAAGAGCTCGGTTTTGAACTTGCAGAAAAACTTCTTGAACAAGGTGGCGCGAGGATTCTTGAAGAGATAAAAAGAGCAAGCGGTTGAGATGAAAGTTTTAATAACAAGGGATAAAGCGCAAGCTCTGGACTTCGCAAGGGAAATTGAAAAATACGGTTTTATCCCCGTCTTCTTTCCAACGATTGAAATAACAGAGCCAGATTCATGGGATGATGTTGACGAAAAAATAAACCGAATTGATGAATATACTGATTTAGTTTTCACAAGCGCAAACGCAGTTAGATTTTTCTTTGAGAGATTTAAAAAATATCAGCCGATTGAAAGGTTAAAGAGCAAAAAAATCCATGTCGTTGGAGCTAAAACAAAAATTGAAGTTGAAAAGTATGAACTTTTAGTTGAGCCACTCCCTGAAAGGTCGGATAAGGAAAGTTTATTTGGGAAAATTTTGTCCGATGAAGTTTCCGGGAGAAAGTTTCTATTCCCGCGAGGGAATTTGTCGGATGAGGAGTTCATTGAAACAGCGAGAAGGAAAGGGATTGACATTGATGATGTCGTTGTTTACAGGACGATTAAGCCGAATCTCGGAGAAGATTTGAAGCAAGAGGTGAAATCAATGCTTGAAAGTGGCGAGATTGGCGTTGTTACATTTTTCAGCCCGTCAAGCGTGCGAAACTTTGTTGAAATTTTTGGAGGTGCTTTGCTTCGGAGACAGCGTATAGCTGTCATAGGTGGAACTACTTTGAAAGCTTGTGAAGAACTTGGTTTAAAAGTTGATATAAATCCGATGGAGTTTAACCCGAAGCCAGACGGTGCATTTCTTGCGAAGTTACTTTGGGAAGTGTTCAAGAAGAATGGTTAAAATATGAAGCAAAAAAACGACATATTTTTAAAAGCTTGCAAACGCGAAAGCACGGAGAGAACGCCGATATGGATAATGCGCCAGGCGGGAAGATATTTGCCTGAATACAGGAAGATCCGTCAAAAGTATGATTTTTTAACGATGATAAAAACGCCAGAAATTGCCTCCGAAGTGACAATTCAACCAATTGAAATCATTGGTGTGGATGCCGGGATAATTTTCTCGGATATACTTGTGCTTCCGGAGGCAATGGGGTTGAAACTTTATATTGATGAGGTTGGTGGTCCAAAGTTTGAGAAGAACATTCAAAGTGAGGAGGATGTTGACAAATTGATTATCCCAGATCCAACGGATAAATTGAAATATGTGCTTAATGCGATAGAATTGACGAAGCGAAATATAAATGTTCCGTTGATAGGTTTTTCTGGCTCCCCATGGACTCTTTTTGCGTACATGGTTGATAGCGGGAAAGAGTTTAGGAATGCAAAGGTTTTGATATATTCTCAGCCGAAACTTGCACATAAACTTCTTGAAAAAATCGCCGTTTCAGTGTCAAGATTTTTGATCTCACAGATTGAACATGGTGCTGATGCGGTGCAAATTTTTGATACTTGGGGCGGGATTTTAAATCGCGAAGCTTTTGAAGAGTTCTCTTTGAGATACATCCGCTATGTGATTGAAGCTGTAAAGTCAAAATTTGCCAGCGCTGTTCCTGTGATTTTATATTCAAAGGGGACTTGGCAGTGGATAGAGCAGATAATGGATTCTGGTTGCGATGTTATAAGCATTGATTGGACATTTGATTTAAAGGAAGCCAGAGAAAGAGCCGGGGATAGAGTTTCAATTCAAGGGAATCTTGATCCGGTTGTTTTACTTTCAAAACCCGATGTTGTGGTCCGTGAAGCGGTCAAGGTGATTGACAAATATGGAAGGGGGAATGGACACATTTTTAATCTCGGGCATGGGATTTTGCCTGAGACGCCAGTTGATAATGTGAAAATATTGGTTGAGACAGTTAAGAGTGAAAGTCAGAAATATCACAAATAAAATTTGGTGTTAGTTATGAGGATAGAAAATGTTGACATAGAGCTTTTGAAGAAATACGATCGTCCCGGTCCAAGGTATACAAGTTATCCTCCAGCGCCTGCCTTTTCAAAGGATTTCGGACCAGATGATTATAAGGATGCGATTATTGAGAACAATAGGGAAAATCCCACGAATGTCCTCTCGCTTTATTTTCATATACCTTTTTGTGATACGCTATGTTATTTTTGTGGTTGTAACATGCTCGTCACTCGCAACAGAGCAACGATAAGGAAGTATCTTGATTACTTGAAGCGTGAGGTTGAAATGGTTTGCGAGTTTCTTTCTTCGGGGCGGAAGGTCACGCAACTTCATTGGGGTGGTGGAACACCGTCATATTTGAATCCCGATGAAATAAAAGAACTTGGCGATTTTATAAATGAAAGGTTTGAGTTTGTTGATGACCCAGAGGTTGGTGTTGAGATTGACCCACGCGGTCTAACTTACGAACATATGAAGGCGTTCCGTGAGGTTGGTTTTAATAGAATTAGCATGGGAGTTCAAGATTTTGATCCCAGGGTTCAGAAAGCGGTTAACCGGATTCAACCCGAGGAAATCACACGGCAAGCAATTGATTGGGCTCGTGAGCTTGGTTTCAAGAGTATAAACCTTGATTTGATTTATGGTCTACCGTTTCAAACAGTTGAATCATTTGAGAAAACGCTTGATAAGGTGATAGAACTTTCACCTGAGCGACTTGCGGTTTTTAATTTTGCTTATGTCCCATGGCTTAAACCACATCAAAGGGTTATAAAAAAGGAGGATTTGCCAACCCCTGATGTTAAGTTAAAAATTTTGAAAATGACGATAGAAAAACTGACGGAAGCTGGATATGTTTACATTGGGATGGATCATTTTGCTAAACCGAATGATGAACTTGCAATTGCGCAGAGGGAAAAAACACTTTACAGGAACTTCCAAGGTTATTCAACCCGCGCAGGTGCAGACCTTTATGCGTTTGGGATGTCAGCTATAAGCCAGTTTCAAAACATCTATGCTCAAAATTACAAGGAATTGAAAGATTATTACTTGCGAATTGACGAGGGGAAATTCCCAACAGCGGTTGGCTATAGGATGAGTCAAGACGATATAATTAGAAAGCATGTGATAATGCGTTTAATGTGCGATATGGAACTGACAAAAAGCGAGGTTGAGGAAAAGTTCAATATAAAATTTGATGATTATTTCGCGGATTCAATTCAGAAGTTGAACGAGTTCGTTGAGGACGGTTTAGTTGAATTAAGCGGTGATAAAATCAAAGTCAGCTTAATAGGTCGTCTTGTGATAAGAAATATAGCAATGTGCTTTGATGCCTATATTGATAAGATGATGAAGGAGAAGCCGATATTTTCAAGGACAGTTTAAGTGGGAACTTGAAATTCTGTGTTTGGTTTTTTATATTAAAGGCAGAAAAACAAAGTTAGGAGAAGTGAAATGAAGCGCTTGATTTTGAGTTTGGTTTTGGTTGTTTTTGCGGGTTCATTCGCAATTTCACAGTTTAAAGATCAGCTTGAGTCAAAGCCCGATGTTTATCAAAAATTGTTTATGCGTCATAGTTTTTCCGTTTCATATTTCAGCATCGGTGGAAAGGGGTTTATGTTAAATTCATATACAAATTCAATCCTTTACAGGTTTTCGGACAACTTGAATTTACAAGCGGACGTCAGCTTCATCAACTCACCTTTTAGTTCGTTTGGTCGTGGATTTCAGAGAAGTTTAAGCGGGGTCTTCATAGATCGCATTGAGTTGAATTATCAACCCTTCAGAAATGTGTTTATAAACATCCAGTATCGTCAAGTCCCATTTTACCAGTATTATTACCCCTATTATCGCTGGTGATGTGTAATTTTTGAACTTAATTTCGCTTTTTGTTTCATTTTTCCCCATTTCGCTCGGTTGGGGCGGGATGAAAATCATTGAAGTTCAGAGAGAGGTCTCTGGCACAGTTTTTGCATCATATTCGTTATGAGTTTTAACAAAATAAAGGATAAGTTTTTCTATTTAGCACCTGACGATTTAAACAAAATTTTTGAGCATTTCAAGTCAAAGGGGTACAAGGTAATTGGTCCAACCGTGGTTGATGATGCAATTGTTTACGATGAGATATCGGGTGTTAGGGATTTGCCTGTCGGAGTCGGGGATGAACAATCGCCCGGTATTTACAGGTTAAAAAGTAGAGACAATGGGGCTTTTTTTGGCTATGTTGTTGGACCGCATTCGTGGAAAAGATTTCTTTATCCACCTATAATCACACTTTTTGAAGCGAGGAGGGAAAATGGGAGCATTAAAATTTCCGAATGTAACGATGAGGATGTGAAATTTCTTTTCGTTGGGGTCAGGGCTTGTGAGATTTCAGCGATTATGATCCTGGATAAAATTCTTAGCGGTGGACAATATGTTGATCCCGTTTATCTTAAAAGGAGGAAAAACACTTTTATTATAGCTGTAAATTGCAATGAGCCGGGGGAAATTGCTTTTGTTATTCAACTGGAACTGGACTGAGGGTTTTAACTGGATATGACATCGTGTTGACAGAGGTGATTTCGCAGGATAGACATTACTTTACCGCAGGACCTGGAAGTGAAAGCGGGGAGGAATTGCTCAAAGAGTTGGGTTTCAGGGAAGCGACAGCGTAAGAAATTGAAGAAGCTGAGAAAGTTTTGAGTGATGCGCCGAATAAGTTTACAAAGAGAGTTGATTTGACTGATGTTGTTGAAATTTTACAAATCAAATTACGAAAACCCGCTTTGGGAGAAAATAGCCGAAAGGTGTCTTTCATGTGGGAATTGTACTATGGTTTGTCCTACTTGTTTTTGTCATAATGTTGAGGATGTAACTGATTTAACAGGTCAAGTTGCTAAAAGAGTTAGAAGATGGGATTCGTGTTTTACGGTTGAGTTTTCTTACATATTCAGAGAGGGAGAGGAAGCAAATGAGTTTTACATCATACGCGATGGTAAAGTTTCGCTTGAGATAGTTTCTCCGGGAAAGGAGCCAATCATAATTCAAACGCTTGAAAGTGGTGAGGTTCTTGGTTGGTCTTGGCTTGTCCCGCCTTATTATTGGCATTTTGATGCGCGTGCTGTTGAACCGACAAGGGTTGTAGCTTTTGATGCCAGGTGTTTGAGGAACAAATGTGAGGAAGACCCCAAGCTCGGGTATGAACTTTTAAAAAGGTTAGTTCCAATAATTGAACAACGTCTTCAGGCAACAAGAATACAATTACTTGATCTGTATGGAACACATAGTTGAAGAGAAAGTTCTTTTTCAAACAAGTTCAATTTTACCGCGACTCTTCAAAATCCGTCAAAGAAGGCAAGAAACAAGGGATACCTTCACGCTTGAACTTGAACCAATTGATAAGGATATTGAATTCACATTTGTACCGGGTCAATTTAATATGATTTATGTTTTTGGGGTTGGGGAAGTTCCAATATCAATAAGTGGTGATCCGGGGAAAGTTGATTTGGTAACTCACACGACACGGATTGTTGGGGTTGTAACGAAAGCGATGGGCAAACTCAAAAAGGGCGATATTTTAGGCATAAGAGGTCCATTTGGAAATGGTTGGGGTGTAGAAAAATTTGTTGGTAAAGATATAGTCATAGTTGCAGGTGGAATAGGGCTCGCTCCATTAAGACCGGCTATCTATCAAATTCTATCTAACAGGGGGAGTTACAACAGGGTCGTTCTTTTATATGGGGCGCGAACGCCTGAGGATATTCTTTACAAGCGTGAAATTGAAAAATGGAAATCAAGATTTGACCTTGAGGTTTATGTCACTGTTGATAGAGGAACAAGCGGTTGGAAAGGGAATGTTGGTGTTGTGACAAGTTTAATAGCGCGAGCGCCTTTTGATTCGGAAAATGCGGTTGCGTTTGTTTGTGGACCAGAAATCATGATGCGCTACACGGCGCTTGAACTTAAAAAGAGAGGCGTTTCAATGTCGCTCACTCAAACGCTTTACACTCAAGGATAGTTCAAGGTGGAGCTTACTTTGTCGGACCACTTGCGAGGTTTAATTTGAACTTTGATAAATTATCTGCCCTTTCCAAGGAGGTATCGCTTGAAATTGACTTCAAACCTATTTGTAGAAATCCGTTCAAAAGCATAATAGCAAGGGGTATTGAGATACTCTATGCGTGTGATGAAGCGCTGAGGATAATCTCGGAGTATGAGGAACCGGATTCCCCATATGTTGACTTTATCGTAAAATCAGGCATAGGTTATGGATGTACGGAAGCGCCTCGCGGTATACTTTACCATCGGTATAAGCTTGATGAAAAAGGTATAGTGCTTGATGCTAAGATAGTTCCACCGACATCTCAAAACTTGAAGATGATGGAAAGCGACCTTTGGAAGTTTGCCTCCGTTTACTTGAACCTCCCAGATGATGAATTGACTTGGAAATGTGAGCAAGCAGTTAGAAATTATGACCCGTGTATATCTTGCGCAACACACTTCTTGAAGGTTCATATTGAAAGGGAATGAAAGGAAATTTTTGATTGTTGGCGTTGGGAATTTGTATCGTGGTGACGATTCGGTTGGAATTTTAATAGCGAGATATTTGAGAAGATGCTTTAAAGAGAGCGTCAAAATAGTTGACATTGATATTTCTTTTGATGAGTTGATTGATATTTGGGATGATTTTGAGCTTGTTATTTTAGTTGACGCGGTTCATTCGGGGAAGGGCGCTGGGAAGATATATAGGTTTGAGGATATCTCTGAATTGCTGAAAAGCGGTTTGAAGCTAATTTCAAGTCATCATGTTGGGGTTGTTGAGTATATTGAGCTTGCCAAGATGCTTGGGAAGTTACCAAAGAGGTTGATCGTTTATGGGATATCGGGTGAAAATTTTGATGTAGGTGGATTTATTTCCCCCGCTGTTAAAGATGCCTGCCGGAGGTTAATTCCTAAAATCTTTGCCGAAGTCAAGGCGTGAAAATTTTTATTTTAGGGGATAAAAGTGTAAATTTTTTGCAAAAAAGAGGTTTTTGCATGGATAGAAATTTGATTGAAATATACGAGAAGGTTAAAAACGGCGAGAGGTTGACATTTGAAGATGGTCTCAAGCTTTTTAACTCAGATGATTTGATTACGATTGGTATGATGGCTGATATGGTGAGGTGGCGCCTACATCCTGAACCCGTTGTAACATATATAATTGACAGGAATATAAACTACACAAACATTTGCACAACCGAGTGCACATTTTGTGCTTTTTATGCAAAGGTCGGTGATACTGTTAAGGGATATACGCTTGATTATGATACGATCGCGAAGAAGATAGAGGAAACGATTCAACTTGGCGGAACGAGGATTTTGTTGCAGGGAGGACTGAACCCCGAGCTTGGGATAGAGTTTTATGAAGAGTTGTTCAGATGGATAAAAGCGAACTATCCTCAGATATGGCTTCATGCTTTATCGCCGGAGGAAATATTACACATCGCAAGCGTTTCAAGGATGAAAGTTCGGGATGTTTTAAAAAGATTGATTGAAGCTGGTTTGCAATCAATTCCAGGAGGTGGAGCGGAAATCCTGGTTGACAAGGTCAGGGAGAAGATTTCTCCCAAGAAATGCACTGCTGATGAATGGCTTGGTGTTATGTATGAAGCGCATCAGCTTGGGTTAAAGACGACAGCGACGATGATGTTCGGGCATATTGAAACATATGAAGATAGAGTTCAACACATTCTTTTAATTCGTGAACTTCAAGATATAACCGGGTGTTTCACATCATTTATCCCTTGGACTTTTCAACCGAGAAATACTAAACTTGCGGAGAATATGGATAACCTCAAAGAAAGATCAAGTGGATTTGATTATTTGAAAACGCTTGCGATTTCAAGGTTAATGCTTGATAACATTCCGACGATACAGGTTTCGTGGGTGACGCAGGGATTGAAAATGGCGCAGATAGGTTTAAAGTTTGGCGCAGATGATTTTGGAAGTTTATTGATTGAGGAAAATGTCGTCAGTGCAGCTGGGACGAGACATCTTGTGACGCTTGATCAAATGATTAAAGCGATAAGAGATGCTGGATTTGAACCAAGAAAGAGATTAAACTGATGCGAGACCATAGATATTGGATGGAGTATGCGTTAAAAGAAGCTCAAAAGGCCTTTGAACTTGGGGAAGTTCCTGTTGGGGCTGTGATAGTTTACAGGGACACAGTGATAGCAAAGGGTTATAATCAGGTTGAGACGCTAAAAGATGCAACTGCACATGCTGAGATGATAGCGCTATCCGCTGCGTTTAATTATTTCGGTTCTTGGCGACTTGAAGGGTGCACAATTTATGTGACGCTTGAGCCATGTCCAATGTGTACTGGGGCGATTGTGCTTTCAAGGATTGAAAAAGTTGTTTTCGGTGCATTTGATTTTAAGGCTGGCGCTTGTGGGAGCGTCTATAACATAGCCGAGGATGGAAATTTAAATCACAAGGTTGAAGTTATAAGTGGGATTATGGCTGAGGAATCACAAAGTTTGTTAAGGGCTTTTTTCAGCAACTTGAGAAAGTAAAAATCCCACCTTTTGGGGAACAATGATTTTCCGTTGGGTTGTTTGATTTTGATGAAATGGAGTTTTAATTTGAATAAAACAAGCCAGAACTATGCAATGAGAAAGGTATCGTTTTACACAATTGGATGTAAGCTTAATTTCGCTGAGACCTCAACAATAAGCGAGGAATTTAAAAAGCGCGGTTTTGAAATAGTTGAGTTTGGAGAGCCAGCGGATGTTTGCGTCATAAATACATGTTCTGTTACGGAAAACGCCGACAGGGATTGTCGCCGGATTGTAAGAAAAGCGTTAAAGGTATCTCCGAATGCCTTTATAATTGTCACGGGCTGTTATGCCCAACTTCGCCCGGATGAAATAGCTAAAATTGAAGGTGTTGATCTCATACTTGGTTCAAACGAGAAGTTCAAAATTTTTGACTTTGTCGGTGACTTTCATAAAAATTACCACGCACAGATTTTCGTATCCCCAATCAGTGAGATTTCCGAGTTCCACATAGCAAGTTCCACTCCGACTTCGGATAGAACAAGGGCATTTTTGAAGGTTCAAGATGGATGTGATTATAATTGTTCATACTGCACGATACCCCTTGCTCGTGGTGAAAGTAGAAGCCCAGAAGTTAACATTATTTTAGAAAAGGCGAAAACACTGGCTCAGCTTGGTTATAAAGAAATTGTTTTAAGCGGTGTAAATGTCGGTGATTACGGCAGGAAAATTGGAACGAATTTGTTTGAACTTGTGAAAGAACTTGAGAAAATAGATGGAATTGAGAGAATTAGAATTAGCTCAATTGAGCCGAATCTTTTAACCGAGGAAATGATTGACTATTTTATTTCTTCCGAGAAAATTTGTAATCACTTCCACATACCTTTGCAAAGCGGTAGCGATGAAATCTTGAGAAAGATGAGAAGAAGATATAACTCCGAGCTTTATCGTCGTCGCATTGAATACATAAAATCAAAAGATCCTGACGCTTGTATAGGTGCAGATGTAATTGTTGGGTTTCCAGGGGAATCGGAGAAGCATTTTGAGACAACATACAATTTTATAAGTGATTTGCCGATATCATACCTTCATGTATTTACTTACTCTGAAAGACCAAATACCGATGCTGTAAATTTACTGGGCAAGGTCCCAATTGAAGAGCGCCATAAGAGAAGTGAGATGTTGAGAAATCTCGGCTTGAAGAAAAAAATGGCGTTCTATCGCCAGATGGTCGGAAAGGAATTTGATGTGTTGTGGGAGTCCGAAGTTAAGGACGGGAAAATGTTCGGATTTACGCGAAATTATGTCAAAGTTGGCGTCCCATATAATCCATCGCTTGTGAATAAAATTGTGCCTGTCAAAGTTGTTGGAGTTGAAAATTTGGTTGCGATTGGCGAAATTATAGTTGAAGAGCTACAAAATGATCGGGAGCCGAGATGATCAAAAACTTCATCAAGCGTATAATAACAGAAGTTATAAAGGAACTTATATCGCCTGAGTTGATGAGGTTTGAGCAGGCGATGTTATCTCAGCAGGATCTGTTCAGGAACGAGATGAGAACAAAGTTTGATGATTTTGCGAAAAGCATAGAAGCGCGATATGAAGACCTCGCAAAGTTAATGCAAGCACAATTTGATGATTTTGCGAAAAGTATGGAGACGCGGAATGGGGAATTTGCGAAGTCAATGCAAATGCAGTTTGAGAGTTTTGCGAAAAGTATGGAGACGCGGTTTGAGGATTTTTCAAAAAGTATAGATGCACGGTTTGAGGATTTCAAGGGTTTCCTTATGGGAGAGTTGACAAGGATAAGTAAGGAAATTGATGAGATAAGGGTTGATATCAGAAATATAAACAGACGAATTGATGATTTGTATCAAGTCGTTGTCAGGCGCGAGGAACATTACTCGCTTGTTGAAGAGGTCAGAAGGTTAAGGGATGATGTTGAGATGTTGAAAAGAAAGGTCTTTCAACAATAAAATTTGGGGGAAGAAATGAAAGTAAAACTTTTCCTTTCAATTCTCGCTTTCACAGCTGTGTTTTCAAACACAGCTATAACTCAAACGGACGAAGCGCGAGCCAAAAATTCCATTTATTTTGAATTGTTTGGTCAGGGTTTTATTTATTCGTTCAACTATGAGCGTTTCATCTCACAAAATCTTGGCTTGAGAATTGGCTTTTCGTATTATCTCGGATATAGTTGGCTTGATATCGGGACACCACGTGTGAATTTACCTTTAATGCTCGATTACCTCGTAGGAAACGGGGAAGGTGAACGGTTTGAGCTCGGCGTTGGGTTTATACCTTCCGCTTATTTATCAAGGACTCGTTTTTACACAAAACAATTTGATGTTTTCGGCACAGCAACGCTTGGTTATAGATATCAACCTACAAAGGGTGGTTTGATTTTTAGAGCAGGTTTAACGCCAATTTTCAAATTTAAAAATTTCTTCGGCATATCTTTTGGGCTTTCGGTTGGCTATTCATTTTAAATATCCATATCGGTTTACAGGTTGGGGTTTCTCTCAGAGTTAAATGATGCAACCGATGTCTGGTCTTTTGCGTCAAAAAAAGAAAAAACTTTTCCCAAATGAACAGGCGAATTTTTGTATTAGTTATCCTCACTTTCACTCTCTTTTTAAGCAGTTATGTATTTTCGCAGGAAAGGGGTAGGGGTTTTGGTGGTTTTCTTGAAAGGTTAAAGACAGAGCTTAAATTGACGCCTGAGCAAACTGCGAAGATTCAGAAAATCCTTGATGATGCTCAAAGGCAAGCTGAAATTGACAGACAGAAATACCAAGGGGATAGGGAAGCGATGATGAAAGCGATGCGGGAACGTTGGGAGAAAATTGATAAGGAAATTGAAGCGGTCTTGACAAAGGAACAGAAGAAAAAATATGAGCAGATAAAGAAGGAGAGACAGGAGAGAATGAGGGAATGGCGCGGGAGGACAAGTTAAGCTAATTCTTTTAGTTCAACACCAAGCCCAAATATAGCAAAATCGTATTTCACTGGATCGCTCGGGTCAAATTTTTTAAGGTTAAATGTTATTTCCTCAGCGGTTTTCCACGAGTCGGTTTTCCTTTGCGTTAAGCCAAGCGCTCTGGAAATCTTTGAAACATGAGTGTCAAGTGGTATTATTAACTTTGATTTATCTACTTCCTCCCATAAACCAAGGTCAACCGAATCTTTTCTGACCATCCACCTGAGGAACATGTTTAACCTTTTGCAAGCGCTGTTTTTCTCCGGGTCTGGGATCAAACCTTTTACGCTTTCAGGAATCCCGTTGAATTTCGGCGGTGGGTCAAAGGAAAAAATCTCTTTTACGAAACCAGAAAGCGCTTGTTTTATCGTTGGTTGCTTTTCATCGTAATACTTTAAAAAGAGATTTTTTAAACTTCCGTATTTCCTCAACGCTTGTTTTAAAAGATAAAAAATCACAAGTAAATCCTTCCCTTCAATATTTCTGTATGCGAAATGAACGAAATTGTTAAGTGCCTTTTCATACCAAAAAGGATCAAACTCAAGTATAAATTCATATGGTTTATCACCGATCAAGTCAAAAAGATGTTCATTGCTAAGTAAAATTATCTTTCTATTGCCCATCGCAAGGGTTGATGCTATAAATCCGGCAACTTCAATATCTTGCGGATTTTTAAATCTATGTGCGAATTTTATCGGGTCTGAGTTTATAAAGTCGGGTGTGTTGTATTTTTTGAAAAGCCAATCAAGATAATCTTTTAAGTTTTTGAATTCCTGTGGTATTTGGAGCTTCATATCAACCTTGAGTATTCTTTTGGTTTTAATTTCCAAACCTTGACCCCGCAAAATCTTTCTCCTTCAGGGCAGATCGGTTTAACATTTGCAAGGTCTCTTATTGAGCAAGGTGGCAAAAGGAATTTTCCAATTTTCGGATGAACCTCGGAGATTTGTTGAACCTCTTCAACGGATGCTCTCCATATCTCTTCTTGAGCGTTGTAGCAAAGTCGCATCGCATATTTGTGATGGAGATTCAAAAGGTCACCGGATTCTGTAAATCTTATGCTTACAGCATTCGGCAAGAGATAAAGCGCAAACTCTTCCGCGACGCCAAGCTTTTGCAACCTTGAGATGTTTTCCCAGGTTTTTTCCATGGTTTGAGTGTAAAGTTTTAGAGATTTATCATCGGCATAAATTAAGGTTGGCGTTATATAGTCGGGCTCTTCAGTGACTTGACAAATTAAAATCGGTCTTGAGCCCGGGGTCATCCTGTGTCTTTGATCCTGGGAATCAGCTGTGTGGCTCAATTTTTTCTTAAAAGTATATGAGGCATGGAACATGGCTCTTGAAATTTTGCTATGCGTTGTCAAGACGAGGGACTGCGCAAGGATTTTGTTTAAAGCGGGATTTAAGACGAGATTTAAAGCCTCGTCGTCACTTAACATCGTTGATGGCAACCCAAAAACTTCGCGCACTGAGTCGGCAAGGATTTTCTCAGCGTTGGGTTTGTAGTCAACGAGAAGTGAAATTTTTTCTCCAAGTGAGTTATCAAACTCGCGGATAAAATCTTTTGTCGGTTTTTTCTCATCAAAACTCCTGAAAAAGTTGAACTCCAGAAGTTCATCCTCTCCAATTGGCTCTTCAAGGACAACTTTATAATTTGGGTCAATTTTCAGGATTTCATCTATCATTTTCTCAACGACTATTCTTTGTTCAAGCGGAACATCAAAGGACTTGCAGATTTTATAATATCTTAAAACTGTAATTGCGCTCACGGTGTGATATAGATAAGCGAAGGTAGCAACGGGGAGAACATATCTTGCAATTTCTTGCGATTTTCTTTTGATGTCTTTTTTATATTTGTCCGCAAGGGATTTTCTTCCTGGAAATCTTTTGAAGTATTCATTTTCAACTATCGAGATAAGAAGTTCGGTCAGTTTTTTATATGCTTCGTTTTGAAGTTCAACCGTTGAAGTATAAATCTCAAGCGCCTCACCTTTAAGTGGAGGTATGAAGTAGTTCCCGGGCTTTACCTCAACATATCGTTGCGAGACCTGTTCCGAATTATAAAAGGGGTGACTGTGAAGAAAAGACCAAATGAATTGTCGTGATACATTTTCTATTGCGAATTGAAAGTGAGCGTGTTGAAATGTCGTGTGATGACCCGCTTCATATATACTCTTTGCAAGTTCAATATACTTTTCAATCTCAATCTGATCGTCTCTAATTATTCCTTTTGAAGAATAGCAAGTTCTTGCGGTTGCAATGACATTTTTAAATGGGTTGTCAAAAAACTTTACGAGCTTTACAATTGGTTCTGGCGAGAGAGGTTTATCTATCATAACTTTGCCTTTGGCTTGGTTTTGACTTAATATATCAACGCAGGTGTAAAAAATCAATTTAACATCGTCGGTTGAAATTTGAGAGGGATTTTTTTATTTTTAAAACATCAAGATAAAAGAAATTCACAGGATGAGAGTTTTAAAAGTTTTAGGTATCGTCGGCGTGATTTTCAATATGATTTATGCGCAAAATTTAAATTTAAGCGGTAGGAATTATTTTTGCTTATCACTCGGGATGGGGGTGAATTATATTAATGTTCCAGATGTCGTTGATTATGTAAGGTCAATAAGTGGGGAAAGATTAAAGGATTTTGACGGGGCGCTTGAACTTTGGCTTGCGCCGGAATTTAAAATCGGACGAAACATCGCTGTTAAGTTTGAATACTCGTATATCAGCAAAAATTATGAAGTTTGGAAATCGGATTGGAGATATCTGTTTGACTATGAACTTCGCAATCAGGTTCTCATCATAGATTATCTTCACTTTCAAAAACAGGAGATTTTTATTTTAAAAATTGGCGCTGGGATCGGTCTTGTAAGCGCCCGCTTTGTTCAGTACTTGCCCTTATCGGTTAAAGATGTTCTTTATAAATCAAATGGAGGAATTTTTAAAATTGAAGGTGTTTTCAGCTCACGGCTTGATTGGAGGGTTTTCGTCTACCTATCAACCGATTTAAAATTCGGTTTGACCGGGGAATTGAAGGATGACGATGGGAATGTCCTGATAATTCGCAAACCATTTGGAGAGGATAGAAATTTGAGGTTAAATTTTATCGGTGTTTCTTTCCGCGCTGGGTTTAGCGTTTATATTTGAAAATAAAAGGGAACTTGCTGATGGACTATTTTGAAGCTGTTTTGCTTGCTATCTTGCAGGGATTGACGGAGTTTCTGCCGATAAGTAGCTCCGGGCATTTGGTCATCGCTGAATATCTACTTGGTGTTAAAAAAAGCGGGATTGCGTTTGAGGTCTTTGTCCATTTTGGGACAATGTTAAGCGTTGTTTTGATTTTTTGGCGAGATATTGCGGAAATTTTACGCTCTTTCTTTTCAAAAATTTTCAAACTTAAAGAATTAGGTCAAAATTATAAAAACGATCCAAACTTTAAAACCGCTCTCTTGATACTCTGGGCTTCAATACCGGCTGGGGTTGTCGGGATTTTATTTGAGGATAAAATTGAAAATGTCTTTCAAAATCCAAAGTTGACATCTCTTTTTTTAATTTTCACAGGTTTCATCTTGTTTTCAACTCGTTTTGCTAAAAATAATCCCGCAAGGGATTTTAACATCGCTTCGTCTTTTATTGTTGGAGTTGCGCAGGTATTTGCAATTTTGCCCGGAATATCAAGGTCAGGAACTACGATAAGCGCTGGGATGCTTTTGGGGATTGATGGCGTGAGAAGCGCTCGCTTTTCGTTCCTTTTGTCTTTGCCAGCTATATTCGGTGCAACTCTTTTAAAGGTTAAAGAGATCGGTTCAGAGGGACATTTCGCTGATCATACACAACTTGCTATTTCAGCCGTTGTAGCTTTCATTACTGGGTATGTTGCTATAAGATTTCTTCTAAGCGTCATCTCAAAGGGAAACTTCAAGTTGTTTGCTTATTATTGTTTTCTGGTTGGGATGATCGGTTTAATTTTTATAAAATAAAATTCAGGCGAAGTTATGAGAAAATTAATTTTAATCATTTCAGGACTTTTGTTCCTTTGCTCGTTTGGAGTTGAGTCGCAGACCAAGGAGAGTAAAGAGGAGGAAGTCGTCGTAATTGAGACGAAATTTGGCAATATAGTCATTGAGCTTTTTGATGATGTTGCTCCAAAGCATGCGCAAAATTTTAGAAAGCTCGTGAAAGAAGGTTTTTACAACGGGACGACATTTCACAGGGTCATACCGGATTTCGTCATTCAAGGCGGTGACCCACTTTCAAAGGACAACGATAGAAATAACGATGGTCGCGGAGGACCCGGGTATACGCTTCCAGCGGAGATAAAGATGCCACACAAAAAGGGTTTCGTTGGCGCAGCTCGTCAACCTGATAATGTCAATCCAGAGAAAAGGTCAAATGGAAGTCAATTTTACATTTGCTTGAAGGACCTTCCTCATCTTGATGGGAATTATACTGTTTTTGGTAGAGTTATTGAGGGGATGGATGTTGTTGAGAAGATAGCCCATGTGCCCAGGGATAACAGGGATAATCCGATTGAGAGAGTTGAGATGAAAAGGGTTTATTTGAAGAAAATCAAAGTGAAATAAAAACGGAGGTACTATGGCGCAAACCCTTGAAGCGCAAAAAGAGGTTAAGTTTGAAGCAAAGTTGGGGCTTTTTGACGCTACTATGATAGTTATGGGTTCAATGATCGGATCGGGGATTTTTATAGCCCCATCAATTATGGCTGGTTATATGCCAGTTCCACAGTTTTTAATTTTGCTTTGGGTTGTGGGTGGAGTTTTAACAGCTTTTGGTGCGATAGCATATGGTGAGCTTACGGCGATGATGCCAAAAGCGGGTGGGCAATATGTTTTTCTGCGCGAGGCGTATAGCCCAATTTTGGGATTTTTATACGGTTGGACTCTTTTCTTCGTGATCCAAAGTGGTTTTATCGCAGCTGTTGCGATTGCGTTTGCCAAATATCTTGGGGTTTTTATCCCAGCTTTGTCCGAAGAAAAGGTTATACTAAGTTTTGAAATTTTCGGTTGGAAATATATCCTTAACAGCGCTCAATTGGTTGGAATAGCTGTCATAGGAATTTTAACTTGTATAAATTGTTTCGGTGTTGTTTTCGGGGCGATGGTTCAAAATCTTTTCACAGTTTCAAAGATAGCAGCAATCGCTTTGCTTGTGTTAGTTGCTTTTACGATCGGGAATGGAAGTTGGTCAAATTTGTTTGAAAGTTTCTCATTTGAAAATTTTCATCCGATCGCACCGCCAGAAGCAATCTCAATGGGATTTCTTGCTGCTTTTGCTGTTGCGATGTCAAAGGCACTTTTTGCATATGACGCTTGGAACTCGGTCACCTTCGCAGCTGAGGAGGTCAAAAACCCACACAAAAACATCCCGCGATCGCTTGTCCTTGGAACTATAGGTGTGATGATTGTTTATGTAGTTGCGAATATTACATATCTTTATATTCTCCCGGCAAGGGAAATGGCGCTTGTTCAGGATAACAGGGTTGCTGCAGCTGTTGCTGAGAAAATTTTCGGCTCGTTGGGTGCACAACTTATCGCTGTTGCAATTATGATTTCAACATTTGGTTGCGATAATGGATTAATTCTCGCAGCACCGAGGGTTTATTATGCGATGGCAAAAGATGGGTTATTCTTTAGAGGGGCTGGCAAGCTTCATCCTAAATATAAAACGCCTGTAAATTCACTTATACTTCAAGGTGTATGGTCAAGTGTCTTAACTTTGAGTGGGACATATTCGGCGTTGTTGACATATACCGCTTTCGCTTCGCTCTTATTTAATGTTATGACTGTGTTCGCTGTCTTCGTATTGCGCAAAAAATATCCCGAGCGTGAAAGACCATACAAAACCTGGGGCTATCCAATCGTTCCAATTCTTTATATTCTTGTTGCGCTCTTCTTTATAATTTATATCATTGTGGGCGATCCGAAAAGTTCTGGATTGGGACTTTTGTTAATTCTCATCGGTATACCTGCATATATTTATTGGTCAAGGGTTAAAAATTAACGATTCGTTGGGATGACGGAGAAGGAAAAGCTTGATTTTGACAAACTTCGTCTTGCGGTCAAGAATAAAAAATTTTCCCCTGTTTATATTTTTTATGGGAATGAGGAATTTTTAATTGAGGAATCAATAAAAGCGATACTTGAAAACGCCCTTGATTCGGGATTGCGTGATTTCAATTTTGATGTTGTTTACGGGAATGAAATTGACCTTCAGGGCTTGCTTTCGCTTCTTTTCCTGTTGCCTGTTATGAGCCCCAAAAGAGTCGTTGAGATGCGCAATGCTGAAAAATTTTTCAGCAAAATTTCAAGGTCAAAGAAGGCTAAAGACGAGGAAGCATTTATCAATTACCTGAAGAAGCCAAACCCAGATACGATTTTTGTAATTGTTTTAAACGAGCCCGACTTTGAGAAAGAGATATATAAAAAGGTTTTTGATCTCGGCACTGTTGTTGACCTTAAACCCCCTTACGATTGGCAAATTCCAAGTTGGATTGCAAAAAGAGTGAAGGAAAGAGGTAAGGATATAACTGGTGATGCGTGTAAGCTTCTTCAGGCGTATGTTGGTAATTCCCTGCGAGACCTTGAAAACGAGATCACAAAATTGCTCATCTTCGTCGGAGATGATAAAAAAGTGATAGATGTTGAAGATGTAAAACAGGTTGTTGGCTTGTCAAGGTCGTTTACGGTTTTTGACCTTCAAAAGGCGATAGGGGAGAGAAACTTACAGCTTGCGATCACGATAGTAGAGAGAATGCTTCAAGTGGGTGAGTTTCCGCCGGTTATTTTAACTATGTTGACAAGATATTTCACGATGCTTTGGAAACTTTATGAACTTAAAAAAGTTGAAAGCGATCCAAAAAAACTTGCAAATTCGCTCCAGATCAGCCAATATCACATCAAAGAGTATCTTTATCATCTCAGCAAATTCAAGGAAGCAGAGATAAAAAATGCCTTTAAATACCTCATTGAAGCTGATGAACTTATAAAGACAAGCCCCGTTGATGAGAAAGTCGTGCTAAGCCAGATGATTTATAAGATAATTGCTGGGAGTGTTCAATAGCCGGCGATTTTGTCAACGACATTGATGAGTTGCTTGCCGTCAATGTAAAGTTTGAAGTTTTCAATGAATAAATTCGTCGGTTCTTCCCAATAATTTGGGAATAAACCAGCGATATGCGGAGTTATGATGACATTTTCCATCTCCCAAAGAGGTGATTCAGGAGGTAGGGGTTCTTCTTCAAAGACATCAAGCCCTGCGCCACTTATCTTTTTCTCAATCAATGCGTTTATCAGAGCTTTTTCATCAACGACAGCTCCTCGTCCAATGTTGAAAAAGTATGGTCGTTTCTTCATAAAGTCAAATTCCCTCTCACCAATTAAATGATATGTTTCTTCCGTCAAAGGTAAAACAGCAACGATGAAGTCGGAATTTTCAAGAAGATGCTGAATGTTTTCCCTTGTTACAACCTCATCAACATTTTCAACTTCGGTTTTTGTCCTTTTCATTCCGATCACATGCATCCCAAACGATTTTGAAACGCGAGCAATTTGTTTCCCGATGTTTCCAAGTCCGAGGATTCCCATCGTTTTCCCATAAAGTGATTCAAATGAGCGAGCGATTTGTTTATCCCATTTTTTTAATTTTTGGTTTTCAAGGATTTTATCAATTTTTCTCGTCAAGGTTAAAATCATCCCAAATAAAAATTCCGTCATGTGGAACTGGTGAATCCCTTTTGAACAGGTCACAATTATATCGCTATTTACAATCTCGGGATACAAAATCATATCAACGCCAGCGTAACCAATGTGTAGCCATTTCAAGTTCTTCGCCCTCTTTGCATGGTCTCTTTCAATGTCCCCGAAAATAATCTCAACTTCATCTATGACATCATTTATCTTTTGTTTTTCTGGATCGTAGATAATTTCAGCTTGATGCCCGATGGCGGAGATTATTTTCTCAAGGTGAGAATTTCTTATCCTATGTGTTATTATGACTTTTCTTTTCATCCCGATTTGAACTTTTTGGGGACGAAATCACTGCTATGTCCGGGGAAGAATTTTGACGATGGGTCTAATGTAATTTTTGGCGCAGTTCACAGCTATAGCTGCTTCACCGAAGCCAGTTGATATTAGTTTTAATTTCCCCGGGTAATTTATGATGTCCCCAGTTGCATAAACCCCGAGTATGTTTGTTTCCATCTTTGAGTTTACTTTTATCGCGTTTTTGTCAAGTTCAATTCCCCAATCCTGGATGAACTCAAGATTTGCTAAGAAGCCGAGACATAAAATTATATGTTGAACATCAAGAAATGTCTCAGCTCCATTTCTATTGTCAAAGATCGTCGCTCCTTCAACATGTTCATCGCCATGGACTCGTTTCAATTCGTAAAAAGTTTTTACTTCAACCGTTGAATTAAAAAGTTTTTTCAAGCTGTCTTCGTGAGGTTTGAAGACATCCCTTCTGTGTATAAGCGTTATATGTTTTGCGATTCCTTCAAGGTTTAACGCCCAGTCAACGGCTGAATCTCCCCCGCCAACTATCAAGATGTTTTTACCTTTAAAGATTGATTTATCTCGCACGATGTAATGAATCCCCTTTCCCTCAAGTTTATGAACATCGGGTATGTCAAGTTTTCTTGGGACGAAAGCACCAATGCCAAGTGTTAATACGACCGTTTTTGAAAGATGGGTATTCCCGTTTTCAGATGTAAGTTTAAGGATTTTTTCACTCTCAATAAATTCAAGCTTTAGAACTTTCTCGTTTAAGCAAATTGTGGGTTCGTATTGAAGTGCTTGATTTATCAGGTTTTCGGCTAAATCTTTGGCTAAAATTTTCGGGAAACCAGCAACATCGTAGATGTATTTTTCAGGGTAGAGAGCTGTGAGTTGTCCGCCAAGTTGTGGGAGCGCATCAATGAGTTTTGTCTTCATATCTCTTAAACCGGCATAATAAGTAGCATAAAGCCCGACGGGTCCTGCGCCAACGATTGTTATGTCAAAAATTTCGTCTTTCATCTTGGGTTTGTTGGTCTTAAAATTAAATGACTTAACATCGCTCTTTCTGGAAGAGTTGCTATTAAAAGAGCGGTTTGAGCCACATCTTCTGGTTTTAGAACCTTGTCCCTTGCGGGAGGATTTGAGCCGGCGACATTTGAAAAATTCGTATCCACAGACCCGGGGCAAAGTGAGGCAACCCTGATGTTATATTCCCTCACCTCGTGCATAATTGATTCTGTGAAACCGTTTACCGCCCATTTCGTTGCGGAATAAACAGCCATGTTTTTCACGCCCAGAGTTCCAGCGATTGATGAGATGTTTATTATCACGCCTGAATTTTGTTTCATCATGTACGGAAGGACATACTTTGTGAATAGGAAAACGCCACGAAAGTTGACAGCAACCATTTTGTCAAATTCATCGGTTGTGAGCTCAACGACCGGCTTATAAATCCCAAATCCAGCGTTGTTTACAAGTATGTCAATTCTCCCAAATTCTTGGATTGTTTTTTCTACGGCGTTTTTAACATCATTTTCATCAGAAACATCCCCTTTAAAAATCAAACATTTACCGCCAGTTGATTCAATTTCATCTTTTAGCTTTTTCAGGTCGTGTTCAGTTCTTGCTATGGCGGAGATTTTGGCGCCTTCCTTTGAGAATAAAAGCGCAATTGATTTGCCTATCCCTCTGCTTGCCCCGGTTACTATTGCGACCTTGTCTTTAAGAAGCATTTATTTTAAAATTTTATTTTTTATGTCAGATCTTCACTGATTAGATGCATGAACTCATCTCTTGTTTTAGCATCTTCTACAAAGATTCCGTGCATTGCGCTTGTCGTAGCGACGGAATTTTGCTTTTCAACCCCACGCATTATCATGCAAAGGTGTTTTGCTTCAATCACAACAGCGACGCCCTTGGGTTGTAGATATTCGTTTAAAGTATCCGCTATTTGTTGTGTCAATCTCTCCTGAACTTGAAGCCGTCTGCTGAACACTTCAACTATCCTGGGTATCTTACTCAACCCCACGATTTTTCCATTTGGAATGTATGCGATATGAACCTTCCCGTAGAATGGTAAAAGATGATGCTCACACAAGCTGAAAAAGTCAATGTTTTTTACAATCACCATTTCGTTGTATTTCTCGTTGAAGACAGCACCGTTTAGGACTTTTTCTATGTCTTCACGATAACCTTTCGTCAGGTATTCAAATGCTTTAGCCACTCTCATCGGTGTTTTTTTGAGACCCTCACGGTTTGGGTCTTCGCCGAGTTCTATTAGAAGCTCGTGTATCAAGCTTGTGATTTTTTCAAGGTCAGGTTTTACTGCTTTTTCAAGTTTATCCACCGCCATTTTTTCCTCCAGTTTTTATTTTTTAATTTAAAAACAACGCAAAGGTTCGCAATGTTTCTTGGTTTTAAGTTTAAAATTTTTAAATTTATTTCGCAAGTAAAACAAAATTTAGGGGTGAGCGACTATGACGCCGATAATCATTGCTTTGATAATCGCAGCCGGTATTTCAATTTACGGCTCAATAACCAGAAAAACAAAACAGACAACCCCGATAGCAATTGCTGTTTTAATAGTTGGAATGCTATTTGCTTCGGTTGTGACTGTTCCGGCTGGACATGTCGGTGTTTTGACGCTTTTTGGAAAGGTTGACCCTGAGGAATTGCCTGAGGGATTGCATTTGATCAATCCACTTAAATCTCTTCACATCATGTCAATACGGACGCAGGAGATTTTTGAACACGCAGAGGTTCCGAGTAAGGAGGGATTGAGTGTTGGGCTTGAGGTTTCTTTGCTTTACCATATTGAACCGACGATGGCGAATGAAATTTATAGAACAATAGGTGAGAACTACGATGCCGTGCTTATCATTCCAATGTTAAGGTCTGCTATAAGAAATGTGACCGTTTATCACGAGGCAAAGGAATTATACACATCGGGCAGGGAAGTGATAGCAAGTCAGATATTTAACGAGCTTGATAAAGCTTTGAGAAGTAGAGGCATAGTTGTTGAAAGTGTTCTGTTGCGGAAGATAGTTTTGCCTGAACAGGTCCAGCAGGCGATCAACAACAAACTTGCAGCTGAACAGGAAGCCGAAAGGATGAAGTTTGTGATTTTAAAGGAAGAACAGGAAGCCAGAAGAAAAAGAATTGAAGCGCAGGGCATAGCTGACTTCCAAAATATAGTTCGTCAAGGGATAGATGAAAGGTTATTGAAATGGAAAGCACTTGAAACGGTGAATGAACTCGCAAAGTCACCAAATGCGAAGTTTATAATCCTCGGGGATAAATCAGGTCTTCCGATAATTGTTCAACCGTAAACAAAGAGGGTTTGTGAGATGAGCGAGGTGATTTTGATTTTTATCTTGTTTTTCGTTCTTCTTGTGGTTTTTCTTTTTCTGATACTCAAACAAAGTCAGCGCAATGTTCAAATTTGGCAACAAGAGGTTTCAAATCTCAGGCTTGAGTTCAAACAGGAGCTTCAGGGAACGATTCAAAGTGTTAATTCACAAGTTCAAGGTGTGACAAGTCAAGTCAATGCTGTGGCTTTACAGCTTTCCAATCATGTGAATCAGACGATAAATCAGATGTTGACGGCGGTTGGAGATGCTTTGAAATCAATAACTGAGCAAGTTGGGCAGTCAACGGGGTTAGTGAGCCAACGGCTTGACAATGCAGCTAAAATTATAGCCGAGCTTCAAAAGCAAGTGGGACAACTTCAACAGGAAACAAGCCAGATCAAAAGTGTGGGGCAAAGCATTTCAAAACTTGAAGACCTTTTTAAAGGACAACAGTTCAGAGGTAAATTTGGAGAGTTCTCTTTGAAGAAATTGATTGAGGATGTTCTTCCGAGTGATTTTTATGAGTTCCAGTATTCGTTCAGAAATGGTCAAAAGGTTGACGCTGTGATAAAATTTCAAGATAGGATTTTGCCGATTGACTCAAAATTCCCGCTTGACAATTATGTTAAGATGAGGGAAGCAAAAGACGATGTTGAGCGGGATAAGGTGAGAAAGGAATTCTTTAAAGATGTCAAAAACAGAGTTAATGAAATCGCAAAGAAATATATCCTCCCGGATGAAAACACATTTGATTTTGCAATGATGTATATACCATCTGATGGGGTATATTATGACCTTATTTCAGGTGATGATGGCAGTGAAATCCTTGAGTATATGCACAGCCAGAAGGTCATCCCGGTTTCACCGAGCATTTTTTATGCGCAATTGAGGGTTTTTACGCTAGGTTTCAGGGCTATGCAAGTTGAGAAAAACGCAAAGAGAATAGTTGATTCACTTTCAAGGTTGGGGACCGAGCTTTTGAAGTTGATGGATGAATTTCAGACGCTTGGAAGACACATAAATAGCGCTCAATCAAAATACATTGAAGTAAGCGGTAAATTAATGCAATTTAAGAGCTCGGTTGAACAAATCACAGGTTATGGGATGACAGCGGATTGAATTTGATTTAGTCGTGCGATTATATTAACTTAATTTCAGGTTAGAGAATCAAGGCGTAAATAAAAATGACTTTGCCGAATCAACTTACAATTTTGCGCATCTTCCTTACTCCTGTCTTTGTTGCTTTGTTTCTCTCTGAAAATGTCTTCTTAAAACAACTATCTGTGCTAGTTTATATTGTCGCTGCTTTGACGGATTGGTATGACGGCTGGTTTGCCAGAAAGTTCGGGTATATGACTAAGTGGGGGAGGTTTCTTGATCCGCTTGCGGATAAAATCTTGACATCATCGGCTTTTATTGCGTTTGCGTCTTTAAAACTCGTTGAGACATGGATGGTTGTGGCAATAGTGGTTCGCGATCTTTTGATAACCATTTTGAGGTCATACGCTGAGTTTAAAGATAAACCAGTTATAACCACAAAAAGCGCTAAAGTTAAGACATTTGTTCAGATGGTTTTCATCTATTATCTCCTTTTCGGTTATGTGGCTGATTTAAGTTTTGGAGGGTTAAATCTGAAGGATTCGGTTTTACATCCTGTTTTTTTGCATTGGCTGATGCTTTTTGTGACGGTTTTAACTCTGTGGACGGGCTTGGTTTATCTTTATGATAACTGGAAAATAATCAAGCTTCTTTATGTTGCGACCTTCAGGAGGGCATCAGAATCAGCATAAAATATCAATCTCATCAAAATTAATAGCAACGGCTTTATTCTCGGGCTACGCACCTTTTGCGCCAGGGACAGTTGGAAGTTTGCTTGCTGTTTTAATTTACTGGTTTTTGATCAACTCAAACCTTTTCCTTTTACTTCTTTCGGTATGTTTTTTTATCCTTGGGGTTTTTACTTCGGAGGAATTTGAGAAGCGAGATGGGCATGACCCGTCTGTCGTTGTAATAGATGAGGTTGTCGGTATGTGGATATCGCTTCTTTTCGTTGAGAGGGGAATTTTAAATGTATTCGTTGCATTCTTGATGTTCAGAGTTATGGATGTTTTAAAACCATTTCCAGCTCGTCATTTTGATAAAATGAGCGGTGGTTTTGGAATAATGATGGACGATGTCATAGCCGGGGTTTACGCAAACATTTTAACGCACATTTTTACATCATTTCTTAAATAAATTTTTCACCGAAATGAAAGCCGAGATAATAACCATTGGAGATGAACTTCTCATAGGTCAGGTCATCAACACAAACGCAAGTTACATTGGAAGGAAACTTTCTGAGATCGGAATTAGCGTTGAGCGAGTAGTTTCTGTCGGTGATGTTGAAGAAGCTATAATTGAAGAGTTGAAAAGGGCTTACGATAACTTTGATGTTGTGATATTGACCGGGGGGCTTGGTCCAACTCACGACGATGTGACGAAAAGTGCTGTGTGCAAGTTTTTCAATACAGGGCTTGTTCTAAATGAAGAGGTTTTAAATCAGGTTAGAGAATTTTTGGCGAGGCGCGGTAGAACAGAACTTAACGAAGCAAATAGATCTCAGGCGCTTGTCCCGGCGAAGGCAAAAGTTATAATGAATTATTGGGGAACCGCTCCCGGTTTATTGTTTGAAGAAGGAGGAAAGTATGTGATCGTTATGCCTGGGGTTCCAAAAGAGATGATAGGGATGATGGAAAGCTTCGTTATAAATTATCTTGCGCAAAAATCGGGCGGTAAAGTTATAAAACAAAGGATTTTGAAAACAACCGGGATTCCCGAAGCATATCTTTACGAAAGGTTAAAAGATGTGGTTGAAGAAATTGAAAAGTTCTGTAAAGTTGCTTTCTTGCCGTCAGCGATAGGTGTAAAGATTAGAATAACTGTCAAGGCACAGGACCGAGCTGTTGCAGATGAACTTATAAACGAAGCGGAAGTTAAAATAAGGGAGAAAATTGACAAGTATATCTACGGTGTGGATGATGAAGAAATTGAAGAGGTCATTGGGAGATTACTCGTTGAAAGAGGATTAAAAATTGCAGTTGCTGAATCATGCACGGGTGGATTGATAGCAGATAGAATTACGAATGTGCCAGGCAGTTCAAGATATTTTGAGCGTGGAGTCGTTGCATATAGCAATGAAGCAAAGGTTCAAATCCTTGGTGTTCCTGAGGATTTGATAAAAGAACACGGAGCTGTTAGTCGCCAGGTCGCCGAAGCTATGGCTGAAGGTGTTAGAAGAATTTCCGGGGCTGATATAGGAATTTCAACAACTGGGATCGCTGGACCAACGGGTGCGACGCCTAATAAACCGATTGGTCTTGTTTGGATAGGTTATTCTGATAAAGATGGGACATTTGCTAAAGAGTTTAGATTTGGGGATGATCGGCTTGAAAATAAACAAAGGGCTTCGCAAATGGCACTTGAGATTTTAAGAAGAAAGTTGCTTGGCATTGAGATATGAAGATAAGAACTTTCATAGCGGTTGATGTCCCGAGTGAAATCAAGGATAAAATTTATGATATCGTTGAGGAGCTTAAAAAGGTTGGGGATGGAGTAAAGTGGGAGGAGAAGGAGAAGTTTCACATAACTTTAAAATTTCTTGGTGATGTGAATGAAGAAGCAATAGATACAATTTATTGTGTTTTAAGCGATGCTTTAAAAGGGTTTGGGAAATTTTCAGTCAATTACAGGGGAATTGGTTGTTTTCCTGATGTTAAGCGTCCGAGGGTGATATGGGTTGGTTGTGTGGATAATAGCGGGAAGCTTTTTGAACTTCAAAAGATAGTTGAGGAGAGGTTAAGTGAGCTTGGTTTTGAAAAGGAGGAAAGGGAATTTCATCCGCACATAACTTTGGGGAGGGTTAAGAATTTGAAAAATGTTGAACGCTTGATTAATAAAATTGAAAGTATTAATTTTGAGTCGGAGCCAGGTGAGATAGCCGAGGTTCTAATAATGAAAAGCGACCTTAAACCAAGTGGTTCAGTTTATACAATTTTAAAGAAAATTAAATTAGGGGAGTGATTTAAAATGGCGCTTGACAGGAGCGAAAAGATGAAGATACTTCAAACGACGATTCAGCAGATTGAGAAGGAGTATGGTAAAGGAGCTATAATGCGTCTTGGCGAAGGACCCATTGCACGGGTTGAGGCAATTTCAACGGGTTCAATTTCGCTTGATGCAGCAATTGGGATTGGCGGTGTCCCGAGAGGAAGGATAACGGAAATTTTCGGACCTGAGTCATCGGGAAAGACGACGCTTTGTCTTCATATAATTGCGGAAGCGCAGAAGAAAGGCGGGCTTGCTGCTTTTATTGACGCTGAACATGCGCTTGACTTGAATTACGCTAAACGACTTGGGGTTGATGTAAGCAATTTGCTTTTATCACAACCTGAATTTGGAGAACAAGCCCTTGAAATAGTTGAAGCACTCGTTAGAAGTGGAGCGATTGATGTCATAGTGATTGATTCCGTTGCTGCGCTCGTCCCAAGGGCTGAAGTTGAAGGTGAGATGGGAGATGCAACCATGGGGGCTCAAGCTCGGCTTATGTCTCAAGCTCTTAGAAAACTTGCATCGGCGATTAACAAGTCAAATACAAGCGTAATCTTCACGAATCAGCTAAGAAGTAAAATTGGCGTCGTCTTCGGTAATCCAGAGACCACAACGGGCGGATATGCTTTGAAGTTTTATGCAGCTGTGCGACTTGATATAAGAAAAATTGATGTCATAAAGGAAGGTCAAGAGATAATTGGCAACAGGGTGAGAGTCAAGGTTGTGAAAAATAAAGTCGCCCCGCCTTTTAAAGAGGCGGAGTTTGACATAATTTATAATGAGGGGATTTCAAAGATCAACGATCTCGTTGACACTGCTGTATCGCTTGGTATAATTCAAAAAAGCGGTTCTTGGTACTCGTATAAAGATGAACGCATAGGACAAGGAAGGGACGCCGTCAAAAAGTTTTTCACCGAGAATGAGGAATTACTGAGAGAGGTTGAATATCTCGTCAGGGAAAAACTTGGCTTGTTGCCAGAGGTTATAGAAAAGAGAGCAGAGGAAACCGAGGAGCCAATTGAGGAAGTACAGCAGGAAAGCAAAGCGAGCAAAAAGAGATAAAATTTTCGGATAAATGCCCACCGTGGTGAATTTAAAGCGCAAGAAGCGAACGAAGGAGTGGTATCTTATATATTTAAACGATGGGAGGGAAATTTTATCTTATATTGATTTCATAGTTAAGTTTAAAGTGAAAGTGGGAAAGCAATTGACCGAGGAACAAATTAAGGAAATGAAGTCGGAATCAGAAGTAATTTTGGCGAAGGAGATAGCATACAGGTTTATAAGCTATAAGCCGAGAACTTTAAAAGAAGTAAGCGATAAGCTTAAGGCGAAAGGTTTTCAATCTGATTTGGTTTCAAAAGTCGTTGAAGAACTAAAAAATTACGGCTTTATAAACGACCTTGAATATGCGAGAAATTTTGTACTTAATAGATCGCGTTCAAAGACGCTTGGTGAGCTTGCCCTGAGGTGCGAACTTTTATCTAAGGGGATTTCAAGTGAGATAGTTGATGAGGTTTTATCGGAAAGAGAAAATTTGATAGATGAGTTTGAGATCGCCCTTGACTTGGCACAGGGAAAATTGAAACAAATTAAGTCGTTAAAGAAAAGGAAGAAGGGAAGAGATGAATATAAACGGAGAATTTATGAGTTTCTTTTGAGGCGTGGCTTTAAGTTTGAAACGATAAATCGTGTCATGAGGGAGATATTTGATGATTTTGAAAACCTAACATCGGATTGATTTATGTTTTGGAGAAATTTATTCGTCTTCATCGGTATTCCAGTGATTATACTTCTTTTTGTTTGGGTTGCGTCAAAGGCGATAGATATTTCGCTTATAGTTATAATCTCAGTTTTTTTATCCGTTGCTTTAAATCCACTTGTTACATATTTTGAAAGTGTTGGTTTAAATCGCACCGTTGCCACTTTGGTCGTTTTCGCGAGTTTGTTGGTTTTGCTTGGAATTTTAATTTTTTTCCTTTTCCCCGCTTTTACGAATCAATTTAAAACCCTCGCTGAGCAACTTCAAAAGGTCCCACTTGATGTTATAATTGGCACGGCTATTCAGAATTTGAAGGATAAATTTCCGGTTTTAAAGGGGCTTGACCTTGAACATAAAGTACAGGCTCTAATTGCCGAGTATTCAATCAAAGCTGCTTCTGCTTTGACATCTGCGATCACAATGGCGGTTGAACTTCTGCTTGCGCCTTTCGTTGCATTTTTCATCTTGAAAGACGGTGAGAAATTTAAAAAGAAGTTGATAAGGGCAATACCGAATAGATATTTTGAAATGGGATTAAATGTCCTTGACAAAATTGAAGCACAAGTTACTGGATATATTCGCGGTCTTGTTCTTGAGGCGACCGCTTTGGGAGTTATGTCAGCGATTGGTTCCTGGATTTTGGGGATAAATTTCGCCTTCGTTATAGGTCTTGTCGCCGGAGTTGCAAGCTTTGTCCCGTATATAGGAGCATTTGTTGGCGCTGTGCCTGCCCTTTTGATCTCCGTCGTTCAATTCGGCGACGGAAGGATGATTTTGCCGTTGATCATAATGTTCATCATAGTTCATCTTATAGATGACCTTGTCGTTCAACCTCTTGTTTATTCGCATTCGGTTGGCATGCACCCGGTTGAGGTTGTTTTCGTCCTCTTAATCTTCGGTGAGTTGTTCGGTTTGTTCGGGATGTTGATCGCTATACCAGTTGAAGCGATAATAAAAGTTTCTGTAAGGGAAATTTATTGGGGACTTACACATTACAAAATCATCTCTGTGAGGTATAAAGGTGTTGAAACAGGTTGAGGCGGATACAAGATTCATCGCTGAACAGCTGAAATTATTAAGGTTATCAACGGATAAGAAAATAACTGAGATAGCAGAAGCAGTCGGTTTTTCCGTATCTTACATCTCACAGATTGAAAATGGTAAAAGGGAATTAAATTACAAAGTTTTAAGGCGAATTTTGTTGAATGGGTTCAGCGAAACACTTTCAAGTTTTTTTGCAAAGATTTTTGACCAAAGCACGGATGATAATTCAAGCAGGGTATACGAAACACCTTTCAAACTTTACAACGAGCATAGAACTGTTGGGGTTGAAATTTTAATACCGACGAATTCCGCAAGGGAGATTGAGGTTGTAAAGTTATATTTGAAGCCCAACTCTTCTTTTGACGATGAGTTTAGATTTGACTTCAAGCTTTACGGTCATGTTCAGTCGGGGGAGATTTTGATTGAACATTCAAGCGATAAATTGATCGTATCGCAGGGGAAGAGCTTCGTTTTAAATTCTTTTTATGAGCAAAACCTCAGGATAACGAACCGCTCAAACTGCCTTTCCGAAGTTCTTCTAATTTTCACACCGCCCGTTTTTTAATTTTGCATTCGCTATGTCTCGAACTTTTTATAAGCCGTCCAACGAAGATGTTTTTTACTACCTTGTCCCGCTAAACAAAGGGAAAATAACGGACAATTATGACAATTAGGTTGAATATCCGAGCACCAATTCTTAGCCACCTGAAACGCACCTTCATCAACTAACATAGGCGCAACCCGTGGAGTTACCTTAACGATTGATTCAATATCTTTTCGCATGTCTTTTGCTAAGATGATGTAAGGGCGCGTTTTTTCATAAGAGACAGTCTCTAATGCTCCCGTTCGGCAGAAAATTTTGCCCACTTGCCCATCAACTATCATCATTGTTTCTGAAAGATCTATTGGCAATTCATTCCAAACCCCGCTGAAAAGCCATACAAACCAATTCGTCAACATTCTAGCAGCTTTAGGGTCATTGCCAACCCACCCCCCATCTAAGATTGGATCGTCACGAAGGAACTCCCAGAGGGCGCTAACCCCTATGTTTATTTTGTCTTTAACTAAACTATAAAAACTACTAATTGTGCAAATAAAAATGTTAAAAGCAAACAAACGATACAAAAACAGCGATAATGGTTTAATTCCACCTAAAGCGCCAACGCGATAAATTTCCGAACCACGCTGACCGCCAACTTTATGAAAAACTTCCAACGCACTTTCAAATTGTTGCTCAACTTGTGAAGGGTTGTAAAGCAAAGTTTCTTTGAAAGTATTAAATAATTCCCTTGCGAGTTCTTTAACTTTATCGGTATCACCTTGCTGATTGAGAAGAACTCGTAGGAGCAAATATCTCAACACACTTTCTTTGTCCTCAATTGATAAACCTTCAGGCAGTGCCATGCTTTCCTTCCAATTTTTTTCCCAATATCTTTTCCCGATTTTCTCTAACTTTTGAAGAAGTTGTTCTCGCTGTTGAGCATCAAGTGTTTCTTGCTTTATCTTTGGCATTCTTTGCAGATGATTTTCTTTGTTTGATTTGCTGAGAAAGCCATGTACGCAGATGTTTAGCATCGTCCCGAGCAATGATTTCAAATTTGGCCTTATCTAAAAGGGATAAGCTCTCTATGCCTACTTTGGCTCGGATAATCGGCAAAAGTTCCAAGTCAATTTCGTAACCGATACAGGAGCGATTAAGCAAACGAGATACTTTCATTGTTGTTCCGCTTCCTAAAAAGGGGTCAAGCACCGTTTCACCAACATGAGAATATAGAATTATAAGCCGACGAACAAGTTCTTCTGGAAACGCTGCAATTCCTTCCTCTAAGCGACCTTGCAATGGCAGGACATTGGTGATTTGCCAGACATTGAGATACCACTTATTGCTCTGATACTCACCAATGTTAATGCGAGATGCTTCTCGGATATCGTTTGGAATTCTTGCATAATCAAATCGTCCCTTTTGAAAAATAAGTACGCTTTCCTGAATATTGTCAGGGTAGAAATAAAGTGGATAAGGATGCTGTAACACAACACCACTGCGCCTGCTAATGCGGATGTATCCCTCTGGCTTGAGCCAAACGATGCGGTCACGGTAGCGAAAACCCGCTTCTATAAAAATTCGCGTCAAGTCCGCAACAACAGGATAACGAACACCATTCACTAACACATCATCGCAAACGATGCATGCGATCCGTCCCTCTGCAAGGACGCGAAAAATTTCCCCTGCTACCTTTTGCATTGTTTCTATGTATACTTCATAACTCGGGAAAAGATTTGGATAGTCAAATGGAGCGTTGAAATAAGGTGGACTTGTGACTACTAAGTGAACGGAATCGTTTGCAATTTCTGACATATTTTGAGCATCACCGAAAATGATCCGAAAACTTAAAAGGTTTGACATAAAGGTCTTATCCTATTTTAGTTTAACGACCGCTTGGTAATGGTATTACAACGGGGCTTTCATTCCCGTCAATGTCAACCGATTGTATCCCAAAGATAAAGTTATCCTTTGAGATGTTCTTCAATGTAAACTCATTTACCTTACCAACGAAAATTTTTTTCTCCCAAAAAGGCGAACTTGTCTCCCTTATACAAATGTTGTAGCCAGCGAGATCTGTTTCAGAATTCATATCCCATTTTAAAGTTGTATCATACTCAAGCTGACTGACTTTTATAACTGGATTTTTGGGTGGGAGCGGAGCATTTGCGAGATGATAAAGAGCAATAGCATTTAAACGGGTCACATTCGCACAGTATTCAAAATCAACAAATTCAGGAAGGTCACCATACTTAACGCCACTTTCAGTCCTCACATCCTGATGTTGATGATTGTAGTTTTCGTTCATCTCACTTATTCTAACGGCTGGGAAACCTTGCTCATTGAACGGAGTGTGGTCCCCACCGCGCAGAAATCTATCGCGTCTGAAGATGAGATTAACTTTGAAATTTGGCAAGTATCTTTCACCGACATCTTTTATATACCTTGCAAGTTGTCTTGATGGGGAATCATTTTCAAGTCCAACACTTGCAATTAACCTCAACATATTTTCATCTCTTGAAAGTGGTAAACCTTCGGAGAAAATTCTAACTTGTGTGTTATCGTTTATGCCATTGCCACCGACTGTGTTTCCTATTATGTCGTTGTTTAAAACGCCAAGGACGACTGTCCCGGAGTCCTTTAACTTCTTTGCCAGATGTCTACTCCCAAGTAATCCTTGTTCTTCACCAGCGAACAGAACAAACATAATCGTACAGTCAAACTCATATTTACTTAAAACTCTCGCAAGTTCAAGAACCGCTGCTGTTCCACTTCCATCATCGTTTGCCCCAGGCGCAAACCCAGTTGAATCAAGTGCATCGCCAGCCCTTGAATCATAGTGAGCACTTACAATGTAAACTTTATCTTTGTGAATTTTGCCAGGCAAAGTCCCTATGACATTTACCATTTTCGTTGGTCTTGGAACTCTTGGTCCTTGTGGTGCTATAAATTCGTCAAATTCAACTTTCAACCTTCCACCTGACTGTCTGCTATATCTTTCAAGCTCTGATTTAAGCCATCGTCTCGCTGAACCTATACCAATTGATGGATGACTTGTATCAGAAAGTGAATGCCTGGTGTGAAAACTAACAAGTTTCTCAATGTTTCTTTTTATGCTGTCGGCAGATATTTTTTGAATTATTTCAAGCACGGTTTGATTTAACTTGACGGATGGTTGTGAAAATGCGAAAATTGGGACAAGCAGGAGAAGTATTTGCAGGCGGATTTTCATTTTTGGATCGCTTTTTTAGATTATTTACAAATTCCGATCAAAAAAATCAAATTTCGCTCGCTTGAAAAGTAACATCAATTTTGGTATTTTTAAGTTGAAACTTACAAAACTTTTTGAGGTTGGCGATGTCGGGACAAAAATTTGAGGTCTGGGATGCCCATGTTCATTTCTTCTCCTTCAACTTTTTTAAAACATTAATAAGGATGAAAGGTAAAGAGCTATCGTTAAGTGATGAATTCTCTCGTTTGAGGGAAAATTTCGGAATAGAGACGCCACCCGTAAGCCCAGTTCAGCTCGCCAGAAGATGGATTGAGGAGATGGAAAAATACGGGATTTCAAAAATTGTCCTGTTTGCGAGCATCCCCGAGGACATTCTTTCCGTATCAACCGCTATAGCTGCTTTCCCGGATAAATTTATCGGTTTTTTCACGCTGAATCCTTTGATTGAAAATGTTGATCTTGAGATAAAGCACGCTCTGGAAAATATGGGGATGAAAGGTCTAATTTTATTTCCAGCATTATATCATGTCCATGTTTACGATGAACTTCTTGAAAAAATTTATCTTATCGCTGAAGAATATCACTGCGTGATTTTGACACATTTTGGAATTCTAAAAATTCCAATTCGTGAAGCCATCGGAATTAAGGACCAAATTGATGGGACTTACAGCAACCCGACAGACCTCCATAGAGTTGCTGTTAGACATCCTGATGTCAATTTCATAATACCGCATTTTGGGGCTGGATATCTTCGCGAAGTTTTAATGCTCGGGTCACAATGTAAAAATGTCTATATTGACACTTCAAGTTCAAACTCGTGGATAAGGGTTTTGCCTTATAACATTGACCTTAAAACCGTGTTCGCCAAAGTCATTGATGTCTTCGGCGTTGATAGAATTATATTTGGAACTGACAGTGGTGTTTTCCCGCGTGGTTATAGGATTGATATATTGAACCAGCAAATTGAGATATTGCAAGAGCTTGGATTAAGTGACGATGAAATTCAAAAAATCCTCTCGGGGAATTTGAAGAAACTTCTCGGCTTCTGATCGCTTAAAGGTGGAACAAAATTTCTGTGGAGTGCGTTTTTTATAATGAAGATTTTGAAAAAGATGGAAATTGAAAGATTGAGGCGAAATAAAGTTTACATAGTTTTAACCTTTCTCTTTTATCTTATCGCTTTAAATTACACTGGGTTGAACTTTAGTTGGGATTTCGGTGTAAGCTACGAAAGCATCTCGGAGCACAAGTGTTTAAACCATAAATTTCACCCAAGTTTAAAAGATTTAGCGGTCGTCCTCACCACCCAGTTTAACTATTTCCACACGAGGTTATATTCTCTCGCCTCTCCTCCTGAGATTTCAAATCCCCTTTTTGTTAAGTCCATCTTATTTATCAGGTCTGATTTTCATCTCCTGCTTCCAAAAAGGGCTCCACCGCTTAGCTAATTCCTGAAGTTATCTCCGAATTTTTGGTTTTGAAAAGTTTTCCAAAACAAAATTTTGTTAAAACTATGCGCTGGAGCATCCTTGTATTCATTTTCGCATTTTATTCAACTTTATTTTCTCAAGGGACGATCAAAGGCAAGGTTGTAGATAAATCTACCGGAGAACCACTTCCATCAGCGGATGTTCATCTCGTTGAGATTAAAAGGGGCACAATCACAAAAACCGATGGAACATTTGTTATCCAAAATGTTCCAACTGGGAATTATACAATTGAGGTAAGCTATGTGGGTTATAAGAAATCCCGTAAAAAGGTAGAGGTTAAGGATGGTTTAACGCTTGATGTTGAAATTGAGCTTGAGCAAACAGTTTTATCCTTGCCGGATGTTGTTGTAACCGGGACGATGTATGAGCGAAGTCCTTTTGAAATTCATCAACCGATAGCTGTACTTGACGAAGATAAACTTGGTTTAAGGTTAAGCGAAAATCTCGCCAAGACGCTCTCTTACGAGCCGGGGATAAACCTTGAATATAACGGCTCAGCTGTTGGGCGCCCGGTGATTCGTGGCTTATCTGGAACAAGGATTTTGATCCTTGACAACGGGAGCAGGATTGGAGATGCTTCGGATTTAACTCCCGACCACGCTGTCTCTTTTGACCCGGCTTCGGTTGAAAGGGTTGAAATAATTCGCGGTCCAGCGAGTTTGTTTTACGGCGTGAACGCATTGGGAGGCGCAATAAATGTCATCTCAAACGATATACCGAGAGCTGTTCATGATAAATTGAGGGGTTCGCTAAGATTGACAGGGGAATCAGTGAATTCGGGATTGGCCGGGGTTGGTTTCTTTGACTACGGTTTTAAGAATTTTGCTTTGAGAGGAGAATTCGGTTATAGGCAAAATAATAATGTTAAAATACCGTCAGGTGAGTTAGAAAATACTAACTCAAAAAATTTAAACTCCTCATTTGGCGTTGCCTATCACACAAAAAGTTTCAGCTCTGGTTTCGCCTTTAGAAATTACACCGGCTATTATGGAATACCTACAAGAAGTGACCATGAAGATATGCCAAGGTTTAAAATCAGAAGAGATAAATATGAGTTTAAAACGGATTTGAAGTTTGAGGATAAAATCATCCAGGGAACCGAACTGCATTTAAATCAAACCAATTATGACCATCGCGAGATTGAGGGCGGTGAAACGGCAACACATATAAAAATTAAAACTACAAATGCTGACATTAAACTTAAACATTCAAGGATTGGGAAATTTGATGGTATGCTCGGGGCTAACTTCCTTTACCAAAGTTATAGCACGATCGGAGAGGAAAAGTTTTTCGCCGATGCAAACCTTTATCTTGCTTCGCTTGTGCTTTATGAAGAGATCGGGCTTGGGAATTTAACATTGCAAACCGGGTTAAGGTTTGATTACGCAAGGGTGAGATCAAAAGAATTTGAGAGTATACAAGCGCAAGATAAAAAATTTGGCGTGTTTTCAAGCTCCGCTGGCGTTGTCTACAAGTTTAGCGATCCTGTTTCTGTTTCGTTGAGCTTCGCACGTGGTTTTAGGGTCCCGTCCCTTCAAGAGCTCTTCGCTTACGGTCCACATCTTGGAACACAAAGCTTTGAAATTGGAAACCCTGACCTTAAACCGGAAACATCAAATGAACTTGATTTGTCTTTAAAGCTTTTAACCGAAAGATCAACGGCTGATATATCGCTTTTCTTGAACTATGTCAATGATTTCATTTATCCTTTCAACACTGGGGAAATAGATACAGGTTCAAATTTGCCGATTTATGCGTATAGAACCGCAAATGCAATTCTGAGGGGATTTGAAGCGAAGTTTGAGACCCAACTTTTTAAAAACCTTAACGCTTCGCTTCTTCTTGATTATGTTGAAGGGAAACGAAGAGATGTGAATGAATATCTGCCTTTCATACCGCCTTTTAGAAGCATAGCGAGCGTTGAATACAGGACGAGCAAGTTTAATTTTGGAGTTGAAGTTAAAGCGGTCTCTTCACAAAATAAAATTGCTCCCACAGAAACACACACCCCGGGTTATGTTATCTTTAACTTGCACCTCGGTTTGAGATTGCCTATGAAGGGCTTGGCTCAGGAAATAAATCTTAATGTTGAGAATCTGACAAACAGAAGATATTATGACCATCTCTCAAGGATTAAGGACTTTGCTCCGATGCCGGGAAGAAACATCTCGGTTATTTATCATATTTTCTTCTAATCCCATATTTTCAGCTTAGATTTCCCCAGGGCGGGCTTTTTGCCCGCCCTTTTTTATTTTTGTAACTTTAGGTGACGCTTAAGCGTCATATAAATTTGAAAGCGAAAGTAAAACAAAAAATAATTGAAGCACATGCAAAAATTTTTATCCTTTGCTTTGCTTTTGATCTTGCCATTTGTTTTATCAGCGCAGGAGGTCTATAGGATAAAGGCGGTTAAAATTGATGAGAATTTAAACATTGATGGGAAACTTGACGAACCAGCTTGGCAAATTGCCGAAAAAGTTGATTTAAATTACGAAGTTCAAATTTGGGATAACGCACCAGCATCACAAAAGACAACCGCAATGGTCCTTTACGATGATCAAAACCTTTACTTCGGATTTATCTGCTACGATACAAATCCAAAACAAATTAGAGCCCACATAACTGATAGAGATAAAATTTGGGAAGACGATTTTGTAATTTTAATCATTGATACATATGGAGATAACCAAAACGCTTATCAGTTTGCGGTAAATCCATACGGGATTCAGGGAGATGGAATTAGAAGTGGAAACAGAGAAGATGTGAGCTTTGATCTCGTTTGGTATTCTGCCGGTGCGATAAGTGATTCTGGATGGACGGTTGAGATAGCAATTCCTTTTAAGAGTTTGAGATTTCCACGGAAGAAAGGGCACGAATGGAATGTGATGATAGGTAGAAATTATCCGCGCGAGAGCAGGTATACTTTCTCTTGGACGCCTTTTGATAAAAACAATCCCTGCTTTTTATGTCAAACTGGGAAGCTTGCAGGTCTTGATGATATACCTTCTATAAGTTTTGTTGAGCTTCTCCCTTACGCTATGAGCTATCAAGAGGGATATTTGCCTGAGTCAGATCCATCGCAAGATTTCAAAAATAAACCAGTGAAAGTTAGAGCTGGGTTTGGCGTTAAATTCTCACCAAATCCAGAGACAACAATTGAAGGTGTTCTAAATCCCGACTTCAGTCAAGTTGAAACTGATGCATATCAGATAAGCGTTAATACAACGCACGCGCTTTATTATCCCGAGAAAAGACCCTTTTTCCTTGAAGGTATTGAAGTTTACCAATCCCCGATCAACATCTTTTATTCAAGGATGATAAATAACCCGCTTTATGCTTTAAAACTTAAAACGAAAACGGGGCGACTCTCGCTTGCTTATCTTTCCTCATTTGACAAAAAAACACCTTTTATAGTCCCGGGTGAAGAAAGGAGTTCAACTGTTTCAACTTCAATTAGTTCACTTGTAAATGTAGCAAGGGCAAGGTATGATTTCGGTGAGCAGTCGTATACAGGTCTGTTTTTAACTGGGAGAAATCTTCCCGAGGCGTATAATTATGTTGGTGGATTTGATTGGAATTTGTTCTTCTGGAGAAATTACTATTTTAGAGGGCAAGTTATTTATAGCATAACGAAGGAATTGAACAGACCTGATCTGTTTTCAACTGATAGAAAATTCGGCGAAACGGGTTATACTGCATCTTTTGACGGGGAAAGATATGCTGGATACGGAATGACTTTAAGGTTTATGAGATTTGCAAAGTATCACGAGTTTGAGATAAACTATCGTGATTTTTCCCCAACCTTTCAATCAAACCTTGGCTTCATAACGAGGAACAATTCAAGAGGGATTCATATTCAGAACAGATTTAACTTTTATCCGAGAGGTGCGATTGTTGATTTGTGGGAGCTTTTAACTAATTTCGGGCTTAATTTTAATTATTCAGGTGCAAGGAAGGAACGTTGGATTATGCTTGGATTAAGGGCTCAATTGAAGGGTCAAACGCAACTTTTTGTGGGATTTCTTCCGATAAATGAAGAGATTTTCAGTGGGAGAAAATTTGTGCATGTGCGCAGGGCTTTTGGGAATGTTTATTCAACTCCATTTAGATTTTTATCTTTATCGTTGAACTTTGAATACGGCAGGAAAATTTACAGGACTTCTGAGCCGAAACTTGGGTTTGCAAGGGATTTTAATCTGTATGTTCGCTTGAAGCCGACGGACAAAATTGAGATATCGTCTTGGTACTCAAAAGCGAGATTGGAAGATGATAAAACGGGGGAGTTATTCTACGATGGATATGTCGCTGGAATTGTTGGGATTTATCAGTTCAATCCAAACCTCTTCGTAAGGTTGATAACCCAGTATGACTCTTTTAGCGGTTCAATCCAAGTTTTTCCGTTGCTGAGTTTTAAGTTAAATCCCTTCACGATATTTTACATTGGTTCAACCGTTAATATGCTTGATTTCGGGGATGTTTACGGTGTTAAGCGTTTGAATCAGGAGATTTTCTTGAAGGTGCAATATCTGTGGCGTAATTAAGATACGAGTTTTACTTCAACTCCGTTTTCGGGCGAGGTGACATAGATTTTAATTTTCCTCCCGTAAGTTTCATAAAATCTTTCGGATATGATTCTTATCGCCTCGCCCGCTTTGTTTCTCGGTGTAAGCACAAACGCTCCGTTACTTATTCCGAAAACTTTAGCCCCCACAACTGTGTTTATCGTAGCGGATACATCAATTATTGAATCAATTTCAGAAGTGCTGACTTCGTAATCATTACGCAAACTTAAGTGGGAGTCAAAGAGCAATTTACCCAGCATTGATATATCACGACGCCTTAAAGCGATGACAAAGTTTAAAACCCTTTCATTTTCGCTGACTATATAACGAACTCTTTGCATAGAGGTCCTATCAAGAAAGTTTGAGTATCTGTTAAGTTCATCAACCGTGAGGTCACGAAGGGAATAAATCTGTGGGTTTATCGTTGAAATAACTTCAAGTGCGTCTTTGCATTCCTTTCCCCTTTTTAAAAAATCTTCAATTGTCCTTTTTACCTCCCCTCCGCGCGGGTCAATGATTAAAATTTTGAAGTTTTTTGATATCGGCGCATATTCATACTTGAAATTCCTACAATCAACAAGAATTCCGTTGTCGCTTCTGGCCATGGTCAAGGCGATTGAATCGGATTTGCTTTCGTAAAAAAGCGAGAAATATCTCCCCAGTTTTTCACATAGGTTGAATATTCTGTCGTTTTCAATTTCAAGATTTTGAAGTTGACGGATCGCGAAATAAAGCGCGATTGAAACAGCTGATATTTCAGAAAGTCCAAGTTCAGGTGGTATCTCATTAACTAAACAAATGTTAAGCCCGGGTATATCAAATTCAAGAAGGGAATTTAAAACTGCCTTTACGGGTGTTATAGGTTCGTTCTTTTCAATTTTGCTGAGCGATTTCTTGGTGATTATATCAAGGGAGTTTTCCCTGGCGAGATAGACGATGAATTTATCATCGCTTCTTGAGGAGACACTTACATAAACTCTTCGGTTTATGGCTATTGAGAATATGAAACCATCGCTGTGTTGTGTGTGCTCCCCCATCAGGTTGATTTTCCCAGGGGCTGAACTTACGACTTCTGGTTTTTCATAAAAAATTGAATTGTGCAATGCCTCAATCATTTTGTTGAGTTGCGAGTTCTTTTTCTTTTATCTTCATAAGTTGAGCCCACATTAAATCTATCAATTCTTTTAATCCTTCGCCAGTTATCGCTGATATTTTCACGACCGGGATGTCCTCTTCAAACTTCAAATTATCAATTCTTTTCCTGAGCTTCTCATCCGCAAGGTCAATTTTTGTGATTGCTATGATTCGTGGTTTCTCAATTAACTTTTCAGAGAAAAGTCGCATCTCGTTTAAAAGCGTATGATAATCTTTAACTGGGTTGGGACTTATGCACTCAATCATCATTACGATGAGTTTCGTTCTTTCAATATGCTTCAGGAATTGAATCCCAAGCCCTTTTCCGGCGTGAGCTCCTTCAATTAAACCTGGCATATCTGCGACGACAAAGCTTTTGAACTCATCATATCTTACGATTCCGAGATTCGGTTGTAAAGTTGTGAATGGGTAATCGGCGATTTTGGGTTTAGCAGCGGAAATTTTTGAAATAAGAGTTGATTTCCCAACATTTGGAAACCCAACCAAGCCAACATCAGCTATGAGTTTAAGTTCAAGTTCAATTTCCCTTTCCTCTCCTTTTTCTCCTTTTTCTGCAAACCTTGGTGATCTATTTGTTGGTGTTGCAAATCTTGCGTTTCCTCTCCCGCCTCTGCCACCTCTTGCGACAACTACCTCATCTCCATCATTTATGAGGTCGGCTAGAATTTCGCCAGTTTGAGCGTCTTTTACAACTGTCCCGCAAGGGACAAGTAATACTATGTCCTCACCATTTTTACCGTGTTGGTTTTTGCCTTTGCCATGTTCGCCATTTTCAGCTCTGTAAAATGTTTTGTACCTGTAATCAAGAAGGGTTGATAGGTTTTTATCCGCTCTGATGATGACATCTCCGCCTTTTCCTCCATCGCCTCCGTCTGGACCGCCTTTGGGAACATATTTTTCCCTCCTGAAACTAACGCAACCATTACCTCCATCACCGGCTTTGACATGTATTTTGGCATAGTCAATCAAAAGCATCTTACCTTATCCCCGGGAAGTATCTTCTATAGACAAGGTCGGTGAATTCAACTGCTTCGTCGGAGTAGGGGTCAATTTCATTTTGTATGAAAATTGAATCAATAAAAGCGGATGCCTCTTTCCAATTATCAATCCCGTTGAGTTTCTCAATGGCGTTGTAAAATTTATCAGCGTCACGCTTGAAAATTTTCTTTATGAATTTATCCCTCGCTTTCTCATCAAAGAACAGATTTAAATCCGGCAAAGTTGATAATTTTGGGGTCGGCTCTATCTCAATTTTCGTTTCAATTTCTGGTTGAACTTGACTTTCAACTTCTTTTGGTTCTTGAATTTGCTCTTTAATCTCTTGTGGTCTTATCACCCGTTTTAAAATTATCTCAATATCGGATTTCGTCAACCTCGGTTTTCCATGAAGCTCTTTCTCTAATTCAATTTCCTTTGCGAGATTTTCCAATCCTTTATCCCTGAAGAAAATTAAAAACGCCTCAGCTGGGACGCTTGTGCTTTCACTTGCAAATTTGAAAAAATTGAAAATTGGGTCAATTATCTCAAGTATCTCTTTGAGCGAAACATTTTTGAAAACCTCCTCATCAATTTTGCGAAGCAATCGCTGAAAAAATTCAACCGTGATATTATCTTGTGGATATCTCTCAAAAATTTTCTCCATCAACTTTCGGTAATAGGTATATTCACTGAAACTTGAGATGGACTCAATTATTTGTGCTTTTGTCTTGACATTCTCGTTTTTAAAAATAATTTTCGTCAGCGTCCATTCAGGTCTTAAAATGAAATTTATCGCAAATCTTGACGCTTTATCGGATGCATTTTCAAATTCTTCCTGGGTGAAAAGCAAAGCTTCTTTTAACGAGTTTAAAAATCTCTTCCTCGCTTCAATGAAATTCACATTGTTTTGATCAAATCTTTTGGAATATAGGATTTTTAAGAGCTCCTCGCTTAACACTCTTTCGGCGAAGATATTGAAATAATCTTTCAATGATTTTGGTATGTCCAAGTTCAAAATTTCAGCCAGCGATATCTTCTCCTTGCCCTCGGCAAAAGATAGGATTTTTTGTTTTGTGTTTTGAACTTCCTTCTCAAACATTTTATCCCCCACCATTTTTATTGTTTTAAAAGCGATTTCACGCGTTCAATTTCTTTTTGTGCACCTGACTTGAAAATCGGGTCAATCCCAGGTCTGTCAATTATTTGCTGGTACATGTTTATTGCTTGCTCATATTTTTTCATCTTTTCATATGACTGTCCAGCCATGTAGAAGGCATTTGCTGTCCAGTCAATTTTCGTTTTCTTCGTTACAAGAAACGGAACTTTTAAAAATTCAAGAATCGCTTGTTCGTATTCGCCTTTGTAATAAAGCACCTCGCCAATGTAATAGTGAAGTTCGGCTTCAAGGTCCTTATCCGCCTCTTCAAGCAAACTTTGGAAATATGAAAGAGCAAGATCATAGTTCCCAAGCATTTCATACATAAGACCTATCTTTATCTTTTTATCAATCAGGTCTTCGGCATTTGGGAATTTCTCAATGTATTTTCTTGCTATACCAAGGGCGAGCTCGTAATATCCAAGTTCTTCATAGCAAGCGAGAAGATTGTTCATGGCTGATTTTAAAATTTTCGGTTCATCTGATGTCTCAACGACAAACCTATAAAAAATTGTGGCGGAGTCGTATTTTTCAAGCTTGAAATATATATTGCCAAGCGACAAATTAACCCGCAGTTTTAAGTCCTTGTCTAACGGTTTTTTATTAAGATCGGTCAAGTATTTAAGAGCGCTCTCAGAGTTGCTATTGATCTCTTCAAGCTTTGCCATCCAGTATCGCCCGAGGTTTTCAAACTTCGTGTTGGGATAGTTTTTTATGACTTCGTCAAGAATTTTCTTAGCGTTTGCGTTGTCTTTGTTTCTGATGTAATATCCAGCAAGCTCAATTTGAAATTCAGCGAGGTAATTTTTTATGTCAAGTTTTGAAAAAGTTTGTTTGAATGAGTTTATCGCTTTGTTCGCATTGTCAATGTCATTCATTCTGTAGTAACATATTATTGCCTTTGACTGGATTAGGGCTTTCTCCGAGTCGTTTTCTGCAAGTTTGAGTGCTTCGTTATATTTTTTTAGCGCTTCATCGTATCTTTCGTTTTCAAAGAGTATATCGCCAGCTTCAAGTGCGGTTTCTTTTGTAATTTTTGAGTTAAATTTACCCGCCTTCTCAAAGTAATAAACCGCTTTTTCGTTTATTCCCTCACTTCGGTAGATATTTCCAAGGGCATAATATGCCTCCCCAGCCGAGGGCAACATCGCTTGAAGCGTTATCCCAGGTGCTGGCTTTGGAGTTGAAAGATAAAGTTTGTAATACTTTTTTGCGTTTGCTATATCGCCGAGATTTTGATAAGCAGAGGCGATTTTAAAAACGACCTCAGGGGCTTGAAGACGACTTGAAAAATCAAGCGATGAAAGATAACTTTTGTATCCGTCTATTGCCTTTATGTAATCGCGTGATTCAAAATAAATATCAGCGATTTTTAACTTCAGATCATTTGCCAAGTCCGTGTAAAAGTAATTTTTCTCAATCTCGCGCAAAACATTTATAGCGTCGGAATATGCTTTAACCTCTTTGAAAATCTGCGCTTGTAAGTCCAAAGCTCTGGCGTTGTAATTAGATGGATAATTTTTTAAAAGTAAATTTAAATCGGCAAGGGATTTTTGTTTGTCGTTGTCTTTGTAATATGCGTAAGCCCTTTTGAATAAGACCTCGGGTATTTGTGTTTTGTCAAACTTGTTGAAGTTTTCGGTTGAAATTTTTATCGCTTCTTTCCACAAACCGTTTGAGATGCTGTAATTTATCAACTCAATGAGGAAATACCCGACGAACTTTGAATTTGGATATTTGTTTAGAAATTCGCTTGCGATTTTCCTTCGCCCATCTTGATTTAATCCCGATGTTTGAACCTTGTAAAGGTAAAAGATAGCGGTATCAACTTTTGCTTTTTCAATTGAATCCTTGCCGGAGGTTGAGTTTATGAAGTTTTGAATTATGTTTTTTGCTGAGTCGGAACTCATCTTGTTTTCAGCGAAAAGATAGTAAGCGCAGTTTGATTTTTGATAATTCACATAATTTAGCGTCTTATTGTCAAAATTACCCTCTGAAACTGCGAGATTGTAATACCTGAGTGCGTTTGCATAATCTTTCAAACTGAAGTTATAAAAGTCAGCGATTTTAAGAAATATCTCCCCTCTCGGTTTGTTTGCGAGGACATCGCTGATCAAATCAATTATTTTAACAACTTGATCAACTTGGCTTTGGGTTTGGGTTCTGCGCAGTGTTTCAAGTTTCTCAAGAGCGCTTTCGTAGAATTCAGACGACATGTATTCGTTTACCAATGTTTCAAAGCTTGCCTTTGCCTCTTCCGTTTCGTTTCTTTTTAAATGGCATAGTCCAATGTGATAAAGTGATTCATCAATATATTTGCTTCGTGGGAATCGGTTGATAAGTTCGGTGTAATAGAAGATCGCTTTTTTATAGTCCTTTATTTTCTCCTCGTAGGTTTGGGCTATTTTGAACAAGACACTTTGAACGGCACTATGTGTTGGGTATGTTTCAAGGTATTTTTTATAAATTTCAATTGCTTCGTCAAATTTTCCAAGCAACAGGTAGTTGTTGGCAAGGTTTAACATCGCATTTATTTTTATTTCGCTTGCTTTAGGGTTTTTCAATGCGATGGTATCAAAGTTTATTATTTTGATGTAGAATTCGTTTGCCTTTTCATAGTTCAAAATTTTATCAAATGCGATGGCGATGTTAAACAAAAATTCCGGGTCGTTTTCCGTTTCAGATGCGGTATTGATGAGCTGGTTGTAAAATTTTATTGAATTTTGATAATCCGCTATGTTGAAATAGTAGGTTGCGAGTTGAAGCAGAATTTTTTGTCTAATGGTGGTGTAAATTCCAAGTGTATCTTTCGTTGGGATTGTGGACAGCGCTTTTAGGGTGTAGTTTATGCCAGTTTCATATTCACCGAACTCACCTTGAAGTTTCCCGAGCTCAAAATATGCCTCGGCTGTTGTCCCTGGGTCTATGTCTTTTTGTGAAATTATCTCGTTGAAAATTTTTTCTGCTTCTTCACTTTTCCCAAGGATTGAATTAATTTTCGCTATGTTTAAGCGTGCTTTGAGCTTTAAATTTTTATCTTCAACCTCGTTGTAGATTTTTTTGTATTCAACGAGTGCCCTTTCCAAATTTCCCTCTTTAAGGAGTATATCGGCGATTTTGAATTTTGCGTTGTATAAGAACTCGTTGTCTGGGTATTCTTGTATAAGTGAGGTGAGAACCTTTTTGGTGTTTTGTAAGTCCCCGGACATTTCAAAATATCTTGCCGATTCAATCAGTGCTTTTGGTGCGAGTTGACTTTTAGGGTAGAAAAGTTTAACCCTTTCAAAAGCTGAACCAGCTTCGTTATATTTTTTCATTTCGGCGAAGCATTCACCGACTTTCCAAAGGGCTTCAATTGCCCTCGGGTGGTTTGGTCTTGAAAGCGCGAAGTCCTGAAATATAAGGCGAGCGTCTTCAAATTTTCTTAACTTGAAGTATGCCATCCCAAGGTAGAACCTGGCTTCGGGGTTTTGAGGGCTGTCGGGGAAACTGTCAATAAATTTTTTTAATTGTGCTATAGCAAGCTCGTAGAAGCCCTCGTTGTAAAGATTTATCGCGAGTTTGAATTCGGCGTTTTCCCTTGTGTCTTGAGCCAATGCGAATGAGAAAAGCAAGAGTGTAAGAAATATGATGAAGCGGATCTTGAACATAAGGTCGGGTTAATTTTTTTGTCAAGTTAAAATCCTTGCGACATCTTTTGCGAAATAAGTTAAAATTAAATCTGCACCGGCTCTTTTTATCGCAGTTAATGTCTCAAGCATTATCCTCTGTTCATCAATCCAGCCGTTTAAAGCAGCTGCTTTTATCATTGAATATTCACCGCTTACTTGATAAGCTGCTACTGGAACTTTAAATTCATGTTTAACTCTATAAATCACATCAAGATATGCGAGTGCTGGTTTGACCATAACTATATCCGCTCCTTCAAGTATGTCAAGGGCGACTTCTCTTATGGCTTCATCTGAATTTGCTGGGTCCATTTGATGGCTTTTTCTGTCTCCAAACTTTGGTGCTGATTCTGCAGCTTCTCTAAACGGTCCATAAAACCCAGATGCATATTTCGCTGAATAAGCCATAATCGGGACATTTTGGAATCCATTTTCATCAAGTATCTTTCTTATAGCTGACACCCTTCCGTCCATCATATCACTTGGAGCGACCATATCTGCACCTGCTTCAGCATGAGATAAGGCTTCCTTTGCCAGGAGTTCAACTGTTTCATCGTTTGCTATCTCGTATTTACCGGGAGCAACTTCTTTTACTATTCCACAATGTCCGTGGGATGTGTATTCACAGAGACAAACATCCGTTATAACGACGAGTTCGGGTATTTCTTTTTTTAGCGCTCTCACGGCTCTTTGAATTATCCCATTTTCATCGTATGCTTCGGAGCCGTATTCATCTTTATGTTCCGGTATTCCAAATAGAATTACCGCTGGTATTCCAAGCTTATAAATCTCCTCGCAGTCGCGAATTAAGTTATCTATTGATTGCTGATACACCCCGGGCATTGAGCGAACCTCACGCTTTACATTTTGCCCCGGGCAAACGAAGAGCGGGTAGATTAAGTCATTGACTGAAAGTTGCGTCTCGGCGACCATCTTTCTGAATTGTTCTGTCATTCTCAATCTGCGAAGGCGAACCGTTGGGAATCCAACCGTTTGTGATATTAATTGTGTGAATCCCATGGCTTTACGCTTTTTTGTTTTTAAAGTATCAACTTTGCTTTAAATTTTCAATCTTTTCATGGCCAGGGTTTGCTGGTTTTAATTTGGGGCTTGGGACAAGAAGTGAGGCGATTATTGAGATTGTTATTATGCTGAAAACGACAGCAAGCGCAATGAGGGTTGGAATTTTGTAAATGTCGGATATAAGCATTTTTATTCCGATGAACACAAGCACTATTGAAAGACCGTATTTGAAATATCTGAACAAAGTCACAAAGCCAGCGATTGCGAAATACAGAGCTCTTAAACCGAGGATTGCGAAAATGTTTGAGGTGTAAACTATGAAAGGGTCTCTTGTTATGGCAATTATCGCCGGGATAGAATCAACTGCGAACATTACATCTGTGCTTTCAACAACGAGAAGGACGATGAAAAGAGGAGTCGCAATGCGGTTTTTCCCTTGCTTTACGAAAAATTTTCCGTTGACATAGTCAGGCGTGATTTTGAAGAACTTGCGGAAAAGTTTTATAACGGGATTTTTCTCTGGGTGAATTTCTCTGTCTTTTTGTGTTGCCATCTTTATGCCCGTGAAGATTAAAAATAAGCCGAAGACATATATTATCGGGTGAAAGATTTTTATCAAGGTAATCCCAGCGAAAATGAAAATCGCCCTCATAATTATCGCTCCGAGAATTCCCCAGAAAAGGACTTTATGCTGATACATGGGTTTTACGCCAAAGTAAGTAAATATCATAAGGAAGACAAATATATTGTCAACGCTTAGGGATTTTTCAACGAGGTAGCCGGTTAAAAATTCTAATGCGGATTCTTTTCCATGCCAAAAGTAAACGAGGACATTGAAAGCCAAGGCGAGCAGAATCCAAACGATACTCCAGGTTATGGCTTCTTTAAATTTAACTTCATGCGCTTTTCTATGGAAAACACCGAGATCAAGGGCGAGCATTCCAAGGACGAAGATATTGAAGATAACCCACATCAATGTTTCGGTAAGATGCATTCTCTCGCTTTTTTCTTTTAAGTTATCAAAAAAGGACATCAAAACAAAAACCGTTTCTGGGTTGGCTTGTTTATTTTGGGGCGTTTTCTTATATTTAAGCGCTATGAAAAAGGAAATGTTCTTGTTGTTTGAGGGTTTTATGCGGAAGCTCATTATAGCAATTGACGGTCCTGCTGGTTCGGGCAAGAGTACAACCGCTAAACTCGTGGCTCAAAAGCTTGGCTATCTTTACATAGATACCGGAGCGATGTATAGGGCTTTGACTCTTAAGGTAATTGAGTTGGGTATAGACCCGAGCGATGAAGAGGAAATTATCAAGGTTGCTCGGGATACTAAAATTGAACTTTTCTATGAAAACGGAGATTTAAGGGTTTTACTTGACGGAAGAGATGTAACCGAGAAGATAAGGTCTCCCGAGGTGACATCTTTGGTGAGTGTTGTGAGCGCCCATCCGAAAGTTAGAGATGAAATGGTCAAAAAACAGCGTGAGCTTGGCAAAAATGGCGGGGTTGTGATGGATGGGAGGGATATCGGGACGGTTGTATTCCCGGACGCCGATTTGAAAATTTTTATGAACGCTGATGTAAAAGAAAGAGCTAAAAGAAGACAAAAGGAAATGAAAGCGCAGGGCTTTGATGTTGATATTGACGAGATTATAAAAGAAATTGAAGAAAGGGATCGGCTTGATTCAACTCGTGAGGTGGGACCGCTTAAGAAAGCTGATGACGCTTTTGAAATTGACACGACGAATTTGACGATTGACGAGCAGGTTGAAATTGTTCTGAAAAAGGCGTATGAGTTAATAAATCAAAATTCAAATTGAGGTAACAAATGCAAGTTGTCATAGATAAAAACGCTGGTTTTTGTTGGGGCGTTGTTAGAGCGATTGAAATAGCCGAGAGCGAGCTTAACGCTTCTGGAAAACTTTATTCGCTGGGCGAGATAATTCACAACCCAGTTGAGGTTGAAAGGTTAAAGGAGAAAGGATTAATTACGATAAGTCACGATGATCTTAAAAATGTTAAGGATGCCAAGGTTTTGATTCGTGCTCACGGGGAGCCACCCTCAACATATGAGATTGCGAAGAAATACGGTGTTGAGATCGTTGATGCAACTTGCCCTGTTGTCACGAAGCTTCAAAGCAGGGTTAGAAAATTTTATCTTGATGGCTACCAGATTGTAATTTTCGGCAAGAAAGACCACCCCGAGGTGATTGGACTTTTGGGACAATGTGATGGCAATGCAATCGTTATAAAATCGCTTGAAGAGGTTGATAATGTCCCGTTGAAGGGTAAAACTGTTTTATTTTCGCAGACGACGATGTCAAAAGATTTATTTTACAAGATAAAAGCGGAGCTTGAAAAGAGAGTTGAGGAACTTGTGGTTATAAATCCTGAGGAAGAAGTTGATTTTATCGCAAAGGATACGATTTGTAGACAGGTTTCAAATAGGGATGATAAATTGAGGGAATTTTCAAGGAGTGTGGATGTGGTTGTTTTTGTCGCTGGGAAGAACAGTTCAAACGGAAAGGTTCTTTATGAGATATGCAAACAGGAAAATCCAAGGACTTATTTTGTAGAGACGCCGAAGGATCTTGATGTAAAGTGGTTTGAGAATTGCGACAAGGTTGGTGTCACTGGTGCGACTTCAACACCTCAGTGGCTTATGGAGGAAGTTAAAAAGGCGATTGAAAGTTTGTGCAATGGTAAAAGTGAGAGTTTTCAAAAGCCATCTTGAAAGTAAATGTTAAACCTGCCTGTGCGAGGTTAACGAGTTTTTGATGGCTTTTGGCGTTAACTTTCGCACAGGCGAAAAAACCAAACATAGGAGGTTGAGATTTAATGGCGGAAATTCTTGAAAATTTAAATCAAGGAACGCAAGCAGGTTCTGAAGAACAGGAAACGGTGGCTTCGTATCTAAAAAAGAGGAAAGGAGACAAGATAAAAATTTACAACGAGGGCGGATACGATGAAGAAGAACAGAAAAAACTCCTTAAACTTTATGAGCAATCGCTAAGTAAGGTTGTTGAGGGAGATATCCTTGAGGGTGAAGTTATTGAGATTGATCGTGAGAGAGGAGAGGTTGTGATTGATATTGGGTTTAAATCCCCGGGTGTTGTTCCTTTAAATGAATTTAGGAATCCCGAGGCATTAAAGGTTGGTGATAGGGTTGAAGTCAGCATTGAAAAGGTTGAGGATAAGGAAGGTCAGATAGTTGTTTCGCATAAGAGGGCACATTTCCTCAGGGTTTGGAAACGGGTTAATGAGGCATTTGCGAAGGATGAGATTTTAAAGGGGACGATAATTAAGAGAATTAAAGGTGGATTTGTTGTTGATATTGATGGATTGCTCGCTTTCTTGCCAGGTTCGCAGGTTGATATAAAACCGATCAGGGATTATGATGCCTGGGTTGGAAAAGAGATTGAGTGTAAAGTTGTTAAAATCAATCAAGCAGCTGAAAATGTCGTTGTGAGTAGAAAGGCGCTGGTTGAGAAAGAGCTTGAAGAACGCAAGCGTAAGTTCTTTGAGACGGTTAAAGTTGGTGATAGGGTTAGAGGAACTGTTAAGGCAATCGTTGACTTTGGTGTTTTTGTAGATATGGACGGAATTGATGGTTTAATTCATATAACCGATCTATCTTGGGGAAGGGTTAATCATCCTTCCGAAGTTGTTCAGTTAGACCAAGAACTTGAGATGGTTGTTACAAGAGTTGATGAGGTCACTCTTCCAACTGGGGAGAAGGTTAAGCGTGTTTCTCTCGGTTTAAAACAACTTCAACCGCATCCTTGGGAGAACATTGATCAGAAATATAAAGTTGGTCAAAAGGTCACAGGTAAAGTTGTTGCTATAACTGATTATGGTGCTTTTATTGAAATTGAAAAAGGTATTGAAGGGTTGATTCACATTTCTGAAATGAGCTGGACGCAACATATAAAGCACCCATCTCAATTTGTCACTATGGGTCAGATTGTGGATGCGGTTATATTGCATCTTGACAAGGAGAACAGGAAGCTTTCTTTAAGTATGAAACGGCTCGAACCAGACCCCTGGGAGAAGATTGAGGAGAAATATCCGATTGGTTCAAAGCATAAAGGTATTGTGAGGAACATTACGAATTTTGGCGTTTTCGTTGAGCTTGAGCCCGGGATTGACGGTTTAATTCATATATCTGATCTTTCATGGACGAAGAAGATTCGTCATCCCGGTGAGGTGGTCAAGAAGGAACAAGAGATTGAGGTGGTCATACTTGGCATTGATAAGGAGCAGAGGCGTATAACCCTTGGGCATAAGCAGATTTTCCCAAACCCGTGGGATAAATTTGAGCAATTATATAAAGTTGGAGCTGAAACCCAAGGTAAGATAACGAGGATAATTGAGCGTGGTGTCATCGTTGAACTTCCGGATGGTGTTGACGCTTTCGTTTCAATTTCTCACCTTTTGCCGGGTCAATTTCAGATAAAGAACATCCACGCGGTTTTCAAGGAAGGGGAGACATTGCCTTTAAAGGTTATTGAATTTGACAAGGAGAGGCAGAAAATCGTTCTTTCTGTTTCAGAATACTTTAAAGATAAGTCAGAACGACTTGTTAAGGAATTTCTCGCTAAGCATCCCGTTCCTTCTGATGAGGCACAGATGAGAGCACCTGTTACATCTGTTGGAGTTGAAGCTGAGGGAGAAGAAAGGATATTCGTTGAGCCGAACTATGGTAAGGAGAGTGTCCCTGGGCAAAAAGCTCAGGGAGGTCAACAAAAACAAAATTAAACAACAAACACTCCAGCTTGCGAGCCGTCCAGGTCCCTCTTTGACGAGGGCGCGGACGGCTTTTTTATTTCTGGTTCGTATGAAATTTTTATGTTTGAACATAATTGCGCTTTTGACCCTCGCTTTATCCCTTTACTCTCAAAATCAGATTGATACGGCGAAAACAAAGAGAAGCGATATAGATACCGTTGTCGTTTATAGTGCAATTGATTCAGCTATTTATGATGTTGAAAATAGACAGATGTTTTTGTTTGGTAGAGCGGATGTGAGATATAAAACAATAAGGTTGAGATCCGCGGGCGTGAGTATGAACCTTGATAGCGCGATCCTGCAAGCGTATGGTTTGCCAGATTCATCTGGGGAGAAGTTTACGGGACTTCCAATTTTAAATGACGGCGGTGAAGAGTATCACGGGTTTAAACTTGCATATAATTTCAAGACGCAAAAGGGAAGGATAACTCAAGCGACGACACAAATGGAAAACGCTTTTTATTACGGGGACAGGATAAAAAAGGTTGATAAAGATGTCCTTTTTGTTTACAAGGGCAGATACACAACATGCGATGCCGACGAGCCACATTATTATATAGAAGGGCGGGAAATGAAAATTTTAATCAACGATAAAGTCATAGCTCGTCCAGTGGTGCTTTATATTGAAGATATACCTGTTTTCATTTTGCCGTTTGGTGTTTTTCCAAGCAAGTCAGGGCGAAGGTCAGGGTTTATTCCGCCAGTTTGGGGACAAACATCTAACTCTGGTTTTTACTTTAAGCGATTTGGCTATTACTGGGCGATGAGCGATTACACCGATTTTACGACGACTTTTGATTGGTATACCCGAGGAGGATGGCAGGTGGCAAGCGATTTTAGATATGTGTTAAGGTATAAATTCAACGGGAGAGTTTCATTTGCATTCGCAAATTTTTATACTGGAGAGGAAAGAGACCCGGATAGGTTTTCAAGCAAGGAATGGCGTTTGAATTTGAGCCACGATCAAGCGATTGATCCGACATCAAGGATAAGTGCAAATGTTAACATCTCAACCAACAATTATTTCCGCACGACCGGGACAACTATTGGCGATGTTCTTCAGCAGACATTAATTTCAAATGCGAGCTATTCAAAAACATTTGAAAGTATAAACGGCTCAATTTCAATAAATGCTTTTAGATCACAGGACCTTAACACTGGAAATGTTGATGAGATTTTACCCGAAATTTCTTTCTCCCTCCCGCAAGTTTTTCCATTTGCCACAAAGAGCTCAGCGCTTGGGGGTTATGGACTTTGGTACGAAAAGATAAGTTTTGGATATTCAAGTAGATTTGTCAACAGTAGAAGCACAGCCAGAACGAAGCAGTTCAAGTATGGCGTTGCGCATAATTTCAGAGTAAATTTTGTTCCGACAATTAGACATTTCAATGTCACGCCTTTCTTTACATACAACGAGAACTGGTATGATAGGCGAGTTGTGAAGTTCTATAACCCAGAAACGAAAACGGTTGAATCAAGGATACAAAAAGGTTTCTTCCAAGCGAGATATTTTAATTTTGGAGTTTCAATAAGCACAAGAGTTTATGGTATATGGCAACCTGAAGTTTTGGGGATATCGGGATTCAGGCACACATTGATGCCTTCGGTTTCATTTGTTTATCAGCCGGATTTTTCGGCGCCATTTTGGGGAAATTATGGCAGTTATATTGATTCAACAGGGCAAGTTGTAAAGTATGATTATTTTGAAAATTCACTTTTTGGCGGAGCACCAACTGGGAGATCGCAGTCGGTGAGCATTTCCATAGGAAACATATTTGAGATGAAGACATCGGCAAGGGATTCTTTAGGAAATCAAAAGAAATATCAACTTTTAAATCTGAATTTATCTCTGACATATAACTTTGTTGCTCCAAACAAAAAACTATCTCCACTTTTTGCTACTGCGAGGACGAACATCGCTGGTGTTGATATATTTTCAAGCGCAGTGTTTGATTTCTATAAGTTCAAAAGCACGGAGCCGTTAATTAAAACTGGAAAAGTTGCAAGGATGACGAATTTCAACCTTTCTTTTTCATTTTCTCTGACTGGGAGTAGGCGAGATGAATCAAACAGGATGCAGGGGATAGAAGGGGCTGGAGAGAGTTTCTTAAGAGGGCGTGAATTCTTTAAACCTGGATTTGATTTCAGCTGGAATTTATCTTTTGGTTTTGATTTTTCGCTTAATCGCTTTGATCCCGCGCAGACATATAAATCGTCAAGTTTAAGGTTTACATTTGGGTTTGATATAACGAAAAACTGGCGGATAATGGGCAGTGGAAGTTATGACTTTGTTTCAAAGCAATTGCTTGTTCCAAGCATAAGCATTTATCGCGATTTGCATTGTTGGGAGACGAACTTTGAATGGAGACCCGTTGGCTATGTTAAGGGATTTGACCTTGAGATAAGGGTAAAAGCTCCACAGTTGAGAGACTTAAAAATTGTGAAACGCAAAACAAGCATAGGTCGTTGAAATTTTTCTTAAAAATTCCCTTGCTAAACTTAAAGATAGTTTTTAACTTTTGTTAAAAACAAAATTGTAAAGTCAAAGTGCAATCGGAGGTCAACAGAGGTATTTTAGGGGAAATACTTGATGAGATAAAGCCGAGTTCATCCGAGAGACAGAGGATAAAAAATGTTGCTGTGATAGGTGTTGGGGTGATGGGGCGTGGTATTGTGCAAACGATCGCTCAGGCGGGTTTTGATGTTATAGCGGTTGAAAAAGATGAAGAATCATTAAACCTTGCTAAGGAGAAACTTGAAGAAGCACTTGATTATGAGATTCAAAGATGGGCGATGACGAAAAGTGAGAAAAAGTCAATTCTTTCAAGGATTGAGTGGACGACCGAAATTGAAGATGTAAAAGAATGTGAACTTGTGATTGAGGCGGTTGATGAAGATTTTGAGCTTAAAAAAGCGATTTTCAAAAAGCTTGATCAGATTTGCCCACCACATACAATTTTCGTTTCAAATACTTCAACTCTTTCACTTACAAAAATTTCTGAAGTTACAAAGCGAGCTGACAAAATTATTGGGATGCACTTTCTCAACCCTGTGCCAAAGGTTCCACTTGTTGAACTTGTGCGTGCGCTTAAAACATCCGACGAGACATTTAAAAAAGTCAAAACCTTTGCTGAGCAGATAGGGAAAACAGTTGTTGAAGTTTATGAATATCCCGGTTTCGTGACAACGCGTGTTATATTGCCCATGTTAAACGAGGCGATGCATGTCCTGATGGAGGGAATAGCAACGGCGGAGGGCATTGATACAGCGATGAAACTTGGTTATAACTTTCAGATGGGTCCGCTTGAAATGGCTGACACAATGGGGCTTGATGAAGTTTTGACTTGGATGGAGACGCTATATAGAGAGCTTGGTGAGAAGTATAGACCTTGTCCGATTTTGAGGAAACTTGTCAGGGAAGGAAAACTTGGGAAAAAGACAGGCGAGGGCTTTTTCAAGTATGATGAATATGGGAGAAAAATAGTGGAAAAGTAAAATTTGAGGTAAAAAATGAGCAACAAAGAATTAGAATTGAAAATAATTGACGCAAAAAAGAAGGGAATTTCTGATGAAGAAATAGGTAAAACTTTCGGAGTTACGCTTAGGAAGATAGAGGAAATCATGATAAAACATTATGGCATAAACATTTCTGATTTTAGGCAGAGAAAAATAAAATCTTTAGAACCAAAAGATTTTAAATTGGAAAATACAACGGTTTGGAATTTTAAAGGACGAGGTTCATGGGCAACACATAGCGGAAATTATAGAGGTAACTGGTCTCCATATATTCCAAGAAATGTCATTTTGAGATATTCAAAGCCCGGTGATGTTGTCTTGGATCAATTTGTTGGGGGTGGGACTACTGCTATTGAAGCAAAGCTTCTTGGACGAAGGTGCATAGCTTATGATATAAATCCAAAAGCAGTTGAATTAACTTTAAAAAATTTAAATTTTTACATCCCAAGGTCATTTCTTTATGAAATTTATGAACCCATAGTTCAAATAGGCGATGCTAGAAACCTTAAAAATATAAATGATGAGAGTATAGATCTTATTTGCACTCACCCTCCATATGCAGGGATAATAAATTATAGCTTGAAAATTGAAGGAGATCTTTCAAACTTAAAAATTTCAGAGTATGTTGAAGAAATGAAAAAGGTGGCAAGAGAGTGTTATCGTGTTTTGAAACAGGGAGGGAAGTGTGCGATTTTGATCGGAGATACGAGAAAAAATAAAAAAGTCGTTCCATTAGGATTTGAGGTTATAAACATATTTCTTGAGGTTGGTTTTAAATTAAAAGAGCTTGTTATAAAAATTCAACATAATTGTAAAACCACTGGATTTTGGTATGAGAGAAGTATAAAAAATAATTTCCTTTTGCTAAAACATGAATATCTACCTATATTTGAAAAGAAAGATGAAAGTTTAAATTGCCAAAAAGTGGAAAAATCAGAATTTAAACTTGAAGTTCCAGTTGAAATAGAAAAACTTGAAGAACTTGAAACTGCCACGGTTTGGCTATTTCCTGAAAATGAAATTTATAGGAAACTGTTTTCAAATCTTGCTGCAAGATACAATGTAAAATTATTTAAGCACGTGGAAAACTTGTTTAGCGTATTAAGTGAAGAGGATGGAGAAGTATTGAATGACATAGATTTAGACCCCGGGAATTATATCTTTGTGTTTACAGAAGACAAACGCGTGGGAGGATATGTATGTTCAATTGCTAAAAATATTGCTACAAAAAGGTACAAAAATCTTGCTTTGAAAGAAATAATAATAGTAGCACCACAAATGTTCAGGAAAGAAGAATTCAAGAATGAATTGGAAATTGTACACAAATATATTTTAGTTTTTGAAGTGATATGATTAAAAAGTTTTTTTACAAAACCATCGCAATATATTACTATCTTAAAAGTTTTTTTATCACTTTGAAATTTAAAAGAAGCTTAGAAGACGATCTCATTTACACAACGCAGGACAATTTTGAGATTTTAGTTTATCCTGGCAAGAAAGAACAATCAGAATTTGATTTTATTGTTAAGTTTAGAAGGAAAGGAACAAGGCGAGAAAGGACACCTAAACATATCCACTTCATTGTTGAGTTATATGTCAAATATTATTTTGATAAAGATTTGACCTTGGGACTCAAAGAACATATTTTAGAAATGTTAAGAAATATCAAACCTGCAAATACTTTCCCACCCTCATTGCAATTTTTCAAACCTGAGCATGTTGATAAGTTTAGGAAACTTGATAAATTTGGCGAGCTTAGCGTTGAATTTCTATTGGTTGCTATAGAATTGGTAGCAATTCAAGAGAAGACAAATTACCCCAAAGGTACCTTAACAGAGGAATTATATAAAGATTTGTTTGTAAAGGATAGATTTTATGTTATACAAAAAGCAACTTGGAGGAATAGATGAAGGTTCTTGTTTTAAATTCGGGAAGTTCTTCAATTAAGTATCAATTTATTGAAACGACAACTCACCAGGTCCTTGCGAAGGGTCAAGTTGAGAGAATTGGCATGGACGATGCTGTTCTTTCCCATGTTAGAATTGATGGCGATACTGTTAAATTTAGCGCTGAAATACTTGACCATAACATTGCAATTGAGTATGTGGTTGCGATTCTTTTGAGCAAAAATCACGGAGTGATAAAAGATAAATCCGAAATTGAAGCGGTTGGGCATAGGGTCGTCCATGGTGGCGAGACATTCTCCGATTCTGTTTTAATAACTGATGAAGTCATTGAAAAGATAAGAGAAAACATTGAACTCGCACCTCTTCATAATCCACACAACTTGCGTGGGATAATGGCTTGTAAAAGGTTGCTCCCTGACACCCCACAGGTAGCTGTTTTTGATACCGCATTCCATCAGAAGATGCCAGAATATGCGTTTATTTACGGTTTACCTTATGAACTTTACAAAAAATACAAGATAAGAAGGTATGGCTTTCATGGAACTTCACATCGTTATGTTTCAAAAAGAGCAAGCGAAATACTCGGTATTCCGATTGAAAAGTTAAGGATAATAACCGCGCACCTTGGAAATGGTTGCAGTATGGCAGCTGTTAAGTACGGCGTTTCTGTAGACACTACAATGGGATTCACACCGCTTGAGGGGTTGTTAATGGGAACGCGCTCGGGTGATATTGACCCAGCAATAGTTTTATATATCATGGGGAAAGAGGGATTAACAATGGCTGAAGTAAATGCCCTACTTAACAAACATAGCGGTTTGGTTGGGATTTCAGGCGTGAGTAGCGATATGAGGGAAATCATCCGAGAGATGAAAAATGGAAATATGCGCGCTAAACTTGCGTTTGATGTTTTTTGCTACCGCGTTAAAAAATACATCGGTGCTTATGCAGCCGTCATGGGTGGGGTTGACGCGATAGTTTTCACCGCTGGAATTGGCGAAAATAGCCCCGATGTTAGAAAAAGCGTCTGCGAAGGACTTGAATTTCTTGGGATAAAAATTGACGACGAGAAAAACAACTCACCTGAAAGAGAAAAAATTATAACTACGGATGACTCACCCGTAAAGGTCCTCGTCATCCCAACAAATGAAGAACTTGTTATAGCGCTTGATACAGCTGAAATAGTAAGCAGAGTTTTGGCAAACGTAAAATGATCTATTCGTGCGCTTCATACCAGTTTTTCCCAATGCCTATATCAACCACAAGTGGGACATCAAGTTGAAGTGCATTTTGCATCTTGTCAATGACGATCTCTTTTAAAACTTCAACTTCATCAGGTGCTACATCAAAAACGAGCTCATCATGAACTTGCAAAATCATCCGCGATTTGAATTTGTGTTTTTTCATTTCATTGTAAATTCTCACCATCGCGAGTTTTATCAGATCAGCTGCTGTTCCTTGAATTCTCATATTTATCGCTGTTCTTTCAGCAAATTCCCGTACAGTTCTATTTCTGCTGTTTATATCTGGGACATATCTTCTTCTTCCAAGCAAAGTTGAGACATATCCATTCCGCCTTGCCTCTTCAATTGTTTTATCAATGTATTCTTTGACTCTTGGAAATTTCTGAAAGTATGTTTCAATGATCTTTTTTGCTTCTGGTTGAGGTATTCCAAGCCGTTGCGATAGTCCATACGGGCTTATCCCATACATTATCCCAAAGTTAACTTCTTTTGCCTTCCTTCTCATCTCGTAGTTCACATCCTCGGGTTTGACACCAAAAACACTCGCTGCGGTGGAGGAGTGAATGTCAAGCCCACTTTTGAATGCAGATATCAAGTTTTCATCTCCAGAAAGATGAGCCATTACACGCAGTTCAATTTGCGAGTAATCAGCAGAAAGTATTAACCATTCAGGTTGAGATGGGATAAACGCTTTTCTTATCTCTCTTCCTATTTCTGTTCTTATGGGGATGTTTTGAAGGTTCGGGTCACTGCTTGAAAGTCGTCCAGTTGCGGTTCCGGTTTGATTGAAAGATGTATGTATTTTGCCTGTCTGTGGATTTATAAGTTTCGGTAGTGCGTCAACATAAGTTGATTTTAACTTTTGAATTTGTCTGTATTCAAGAAGTCGCTCGGCTATTGGATGTTCCTTTGCGAGTTCTTCAAGCACTTCAACATCGGTTGAATAACCAGTTTTGGTTGTTTTGATCGGGGGGAGTTTTAGCTTTTTAAATAGGACTTCAGAAAGTTGTTGAGGTGAATTTATGTTAAATTCAACCCCAGCAAGGTTATAGATATCGTGGGTTAGGTTATCAAGCATCCTGTCAAGTTCCTTGCTTAAATTGCGAAGAAGTTCAACATCAATTTTTACTCCTGAAATCTCCATATGGGCTAAAACTTCAACGAGTGGGAATTCAACTTCTTCACAAAGTTTCAGTTGCTCCCTTTTTTCAAGCTCTGCCCTAAGCTTATCCACAAGTTGCAGTGTTATGTCAGCGTCCTCACAAGCATATTCAGCGACCTTTTCAATTGGAATTTCGCTCATCTTCTTTTGATTCCTTCCTTCACCGATCAATTGTGAAATTGGTATGACCTGATATTTTAGATATTCCTTCGCTAAAACTTCAAGAGTGTGGGAACTTTCAGGATTTAAGATATAGCCAGCAACCATTGTGTCAAAGCTTATCCCTTCAATCCAAACACCATATTTAGCTGTTAACAGGATGTCGTATTTTAGATTTTGACCACACTTTTTTATTTGAGGGTTTTCAAGTATCGGCTTGACATACTTCAAAACGGTTTCAAGTTCAATGCCATCTGTTTTTTTCTTTTTCGTTTCAAATAAAGTTCCGCTGATTGATGTTTCAATTGAGATTGGCACATAAAATGCCTCGCCTGGTTTAACCGCAAAAGACATTCCGATCAGTTGAGCTTCAAGCGGGTTTATCCCCGTTGATTCAGTGTCAAATGAAATCAGGTTTGCTGATTTTAATTTTTCTGCGAGATTTTTTATCTCTTCCTCGGTTTTTATAATGTGGTATTCGTGTGGTTTCGTCTTTATTGAATCATATTTAATCGGTTTTTCTTTCTCTTCAATTTTTTCCTCTTCAACTTCCCTGACGGCGGATGTCAACCCGAGTTTTTTTATCAAACTTTTGAACTCAAGCTCGTAGAAAAGCTCAGCGAGTTTTTCTCTGTTTGCTTCCTTCGCTTTCAGGGAATATATGTCAATGTTAAGGGGGACATCTGTTTTTATCGTGACGAGCGCCCTTGAGAGTATAGCGCTATCGGCGTAGCTCTTTATGTTTTCCTTTATCTTTTGGGTTGGGATTTTGTCAGCGTTTTTTATTAAGTTTTCAATTGAGCCAAACTCTTTAATGAGTTGAATTGCTGTTTTTTCACCTATTCCAGGGACCCCAGGCACATTGTCAACTTTATCCCCCATGAGACCCAAAACTTCAACGATCTGTTCAGGTGAAACGCCCCACTCTTTTTTAACCTTTTCAACATCAACTATTTCAATATCAGCAAGCCCTTTTGTCGGTTTGTAAATTTTTATCATCGGCGATACAAGCTGGAGGAAATCTTTATCGCCAGTGACGAGGTAGGTTTCAATTCCCTTTGATTCGGCTATTTTAGCGAGTGTCCCCATGACATCGTCAGCTTCATATCCTGGAACTTCAAGGATTGGAATGTTGAACGCTTCAATTACTTCTTTTAACTTTTGAATTTGAATAGCCATATCTTCAGGCATCTTTTCGCGTGTCGCTTTGTATTCCTTGTGCATTTGGTGTCTAAATGTCGGCTCGCTTGAATCAAAGACAACGGCTATATAATCCGGATTTTCTTCTTCAAGAATTTTTATCAATGAGTTCGTGAATCCGTAAATCGCACTTACATTCATACCACCTGATGTTACGAGGGGTCTTCCGATGAAAGCGTAATATGCGCGGTATGCGAGGGCTGTGCCATCAAGGAGGAAGAGTTTTTCTCTTTTTGACATTTAATGGAGTGACTTTTGTTTTTGTCTTCAATTTAAACTTAATTCGGGGATTGGAAAAAATCAAGCGTTGAGTTTTACGGTTGATTAAAGTGAAAAGTTTTTTTATTTTTAACTTGGAAAAATAAAAATGGAGCGAGAAATGAAGTTTTGGGCTTATCTTCTTTCAATTTTAATCGTCTTAACACAAACAAACCCTCAAAAAGGAGGTGTCAAAAAAATGTTTACTATCAAATCAAGTGCTTTCAAGGACGGGGAAACGATCCCGAAGAAATTCACTTGCGATGGTCAAGATTTTTCGCCGGAGTTAAGTTGGGAGAACGCCCCAGCTGGAACTAAAAGTTTCGCTTTGATATGCGAGGACCCGGACGCTCCGGGTGGGACTTTCATACATTGGGTCATTTACGATATTCCAGCGAATGTGACGAAGCTTAATGAAAATGTCAAAAAGGTTGGACTTGTTGATGACAAAATTAAACAGGGGGTGAATGATTTCGGTCGCATTGGATATGGGGGACCTTGCCCACCGAGAGGACACAAACCGCACAGGTATATTTTTAAGCTTTATGCTCTTGATGTTGAAACGCTTGGTTTGAATTCCGGTGCAACAGCTGAGCAAGTTGAATCAAAAGCCAAGGGTCATATCCTCGGCGAGGCAAGAATAACAGGTCTGTATGGGAGATGAAAAACAAAATTTTCTAAAGATGGTCAAGTTAATCATCGGCGATATAAGGGAGGTTTATAAACTGCTTGAAGACAATAGCATTGATTGTGTCGTAACCTCACCGCCATATTGGCAACAGAGAGATTATGGCATTGATGGGCAAATCGGGCAGGAAAATACACCTGAACAATACGCTTTTGAGATTTCAAATGTTTTTAAATTGCTTTGGGATAAGCTTAAAAAAACGGCGACAATTTTTTTAAACATAGGTTATAAATATCACAGCGAGGAATTTTTGCTTATCCCTGAAATGGTGGCATTTGAAATGAGAAAGCTGGGGTATGTATTGAAAAATAAAATTATCTGGTATAAACCAAATGCTATGCCAACCCCAGCGAGAAATCGTTTAAACAACACTTATGAAGTCGTTTTGCTTTTTGTTAAAAACATCGGTCGCGAGGTTTATTACTTCAACCTTGAGGCGCTTGCGGAAAATACTTTGTTTGGTCAAAATAATAACGGTTTGAAGATTGAAGATTTACTTTCCGCAAAGGTTGAAGATAATTTAAGCTCAAGGGAGAAAAAGGAAGGAGTTGTGAAAGCGGTTAATGATAAAGCCATAAAGGTTGAATGGGCTGACAAAACGGAGCAAAATTTTGAATTTACTTGGGAACAGGAGGAAGCAACTTTTAGGTGCGTTGAGTGTAAGAGAAATCTCAATTATTGGGATATAATGCTTTCTTATGCTAATTATGAGAAGTTTATTTGTAGCTACTGTAAGAGCGAAGAATTGCCAATTCCTATTTTACCTGCGATTTTGTTCCCTGAAGATGACTGGATATCATTACAAGGGTCGGGATTAATAATTAAGGGTAAAATAACAAATGCCAAAGGTAGTGAAAAGTATAGAAAAGCTGGGGTTTTAACATCATCGCCTGCTGGAAGGTTAGCTTTGACAGGTGAGAAAATTTTAATCAAGAGGAGGTGGATTTTCCCTCAGCCGTTAATAGCTGATTATTTGAAGAAAAATGTCAAAAAGAAAAACTTGACCGTTGAAGAATTAGAAAAATTGATGGGTTATAAATACACAGCTGGGCATTGGCTCAGGAAGGATTTTTCCTATTGGGGTAAGGGTGGGAGTTTGCCTCGTCCAGTTGATTGGTTAAAGCTAAAAGAGGTGCTTGAGCTTGATGATGTGTATGATAGGTTGATTTGTGATTTAGTTGCTATGGTTTCAACGGTGAGAGTTCATCCAAAGGGTAAAAATATCGGTGATGTTTGGGAAATACCTACTGAACCGTATGAAGGTGAGCATTTTGCTATTTTTCCCAGAAAGCTTGTTGAAAGGTGTATAAAGATAGGTTGCCCGCCCAATGGGGTTGTTCTTGACCCATTTGCTGGCTCTGGGACGGTTGGTGAGGTTGCTAAAAAACTTGGTAGAAGTGCAATTTTAGTTGAGATCAACCCCGATTATAAAAAGCTAATTGAAAAAAGATGTGGGAAAATTGAAGTTGTTGAAAGAGATTGAAGAAGCGGAATATAGATATTTCACGAGCATAAAGACACAGATGCTTTCAAGGATTAATAGCATACTTAAGTTTTTGAACTCAAGAATTGACATAATTGCCGATTGGCGAGAGCAATTTTTAGAAACTTCAAGAAGTGGCTATAGGCAGAGCGATCTTGATAGAGGAGCGGAAAGAGTTTTTCACAATTGGGCGAGTTTGTTCTTCTCAACTCCGAATTCCACACCCATAGGTGCTGATCTTGTTTTTGATTCGGATGAGGGATTTAGGATACACATTGATGTCAAAACAGCGCTTGTGGAAAATCCGTCTGATTATAAAGGTGTAATAAACATTGGCAAGAATTAGACAAGCTATTCAATAGGCGATAAATTTAAAGGGAGTTTGCCTACAAGATACTCGGATGGTAAAATAACTTTGACTTACACTGTTCAAGTGATTCATGAGCACTTTTCTGATAAGATTCATGCCTTGGTGCTTGCTTGTGTTCCAAATGGGAATTTGAACGAAGTTTATGGTGATAAAATAATGAAGGCAGGAAAGGGCGGTTGGAAAAAGGCGAAAGATTTCCGGTTTAGATATAAAAGTGAGGGTGGGGTTTTGAAATTTGAATTAATTGATGGTAAACCACCAAGAGTTGAGATTATATCTGCACTTGAAAATTCAAATATCGCTCAAACACTTGGCTTAAATATAAATCACCGCCATCATCTATGAAGAAAATTTTGCTCATTCACACGGGTGGAACTTTTGGGATGGCTTTTAAAGATGGAACGCTTGCACCAAGTGCTTTTATCAACGGAATAATTGAATTCGTCCCGGAAGTGAAGAAAATCGCTGAGATTGAATCGTTTATAGTCGCTAACATTGATTCGTCAAACATCGGGATTGAGCATTGGATTAAAATAGCCGATGTCATTTCCAGAAATTATGAGGATTTTGACGGTTTCGTTATAACTCATGGCACAGATACGATGACATATACAGCTTCTGCTCTTTCCTTCATGCTTGAAGGTCTTTCAAAGCCAGTTATATTAACGGGTTCTCAAAGACCTCTTTCTGAGATCAGAACTGATGCGAGGAATAATCTAATAAACGCGGTTGAACTTGCAACTTATCCAATCCCCGAGGTATGTATATTCTTTAATAATAAGTTATTTCGTGGAAACAGAGCCAAAAAAGTTGATGTGTGGGGTTTTGATGCATTTACATCTCCAAATTATCCGATACTTGCAGAGGTTGGTGTTGACATAACAATTTATCCCGAAAATTTTTTAAAAAGCAGAAATGGAAGATTGGAAGTTTCAAAGGAATTTTCAAATAAGGTTTTCTGCCTCAAGGTTTTCCCTTCAATGAAGGTTGATTATCTTATGAAGCTTCTTGAGCTTGACTTAAAAGCATTTGTCCTTGAGGCGTTTGGTTCGGGGAATTTGCCAAATATAGAAGAGAGGTCACTTATTCCATTCGTTAGAGAAGCGGTTGAAGGTGGAAAAATTGTCGCCATTTCAACGCAAGCTGTTTACGGAAAGGTTGATTTATCCCTATATCAGTGTGGTAAAGATGCCCTTGAAGCGGGTGCTTTAAGTTGCAAGGATATGACAACCGAGACGGCGCTTGTCAAATTGATGTTTTTGCTCGGGAAGTTCGGAGAGGATATAGATAAGGTTAAGGAGTTTTTCTATGTTCCCATAGCTGGGGAAGTGAGTTGAGGGGAAATTTGTTTTTTATGCTCAAAAATGTTATCTTTACAAGCAAAAATAACGAAAATTTAAGTGGTTTGTAAGGTATGGCTCGCCTTGATGTAATTTCAAATAGGACATATTCGCCGAAAAAGGAAGAGGTTATCAACCAGCGCAAGTGGTACTTGATAGACGCTCAAGGGCAAACGCTTGGGCGACTGGCAAGCAATATAGCCAGAATTTTAAGGGGTAAGCATAAGCCGATATTTTCTCCTCATGTTGATTGCGGGGATTTCGTTGTGGTTATCAATGCTGAAAAAATAAAGGTTACAGGTAAAAAAGAGGAGAAAAAGTTTTATTTCAGTCATTCAGGTTATCCTGGAGGTGAAAAATTTGAAAGTTTGAAGGACCTGTTAAAAAGGAAGCCGGAATTTGTCCTCTGGCATGCTGTTAAATTGATGTTGCCGAAAAATCGTCTTGCAAGAAAGATTATAAGAAAGCTTAAAATTTACGCTGGTCCAAATCATCCTCATCAAGCGCAAAAACCCGAACCAATACCTGAAGAATTGCTATTAAAGTAAAACAAAAATTTGGAATCGGAAGAAATATGGCTGTTATTTCATATGATGCTGTTGGTAGAAGAAAGACATCTGTTGCAAGGGTTAGGTTAATTCCTGGGACGGGAAAAATAACCGTTAATAAAAGGGATTTTGAATCATATTTCCCGATTGAAGCTCACAGAGTAGATATACTTCAGCCATTTGTTGTCACGAATACACTTGGTCAGTTTGATGTGATAGCTAAGGTTGAGGGTGGAGGTATGACTGGTCAAGCAGGGGCTATACGTCTTGGTATAGCGAGGGCATTACTCAAGGTTGATGAGACATATAGGAAGATTTTGCGTCAGTATGGGCTTTTGACCAGAGACCCAAGGATGGTTGAGCGAAAAAAATATGGGCAACCGAAGGCAAGGAAGAGATTCCAATTCTCAAAGCGTTAATTCTATTAAAACACATACTCTCCGAGAATCTTCACAAGGGTGTCCGGTCTTTTATCCGGATCTTGTGGAGATGTGAGGAGGGTAGAGGCAAAAACCAAAACTAAATTCTGGAGGGAAACTATAATGCCAAGGGTGGAATTACAGCAATTGCTTGAAGCTGGGGTTCATTTTGGACATTTGACCCGAAGGTGGAATCCGAAGATGAAGCCGTTTATCTTTATGGAGAAAAACGGCATTCATATAATTGACTTGAAAAAGACACAGGAATATCTTGACATCGCTTGTGAAGAAGTTAAAAAGATCGTCCTTCAGGGGAAACAGGTTCTTTTCGTCGGCACAAAGAAACAAGCGAAGGAAATCATAAGAACGGAGGCGGAAAGATGTGGAATGCCATATGTGATTGAGAGATGGCTTGGTGGAACATTGACAAATTTCGCAACGATAAGAAAAAGTGTTAAGAAACTTCAAAACATTGAAAAGATGGAAGCTGACGGGACGATTGATGAACTTACAAAAAAGGAAAGATTGAAAATTTTGCGTGAGAAGGAGAAATATCAAAAAATACTTGGCGGTATAAGGGATATGGTTTCCTTGCCCGGGGCTGTTTATATCGTTGATATCAAAAAAGAGCATATCGCTGTCTCTGAAGCGAGAAAACTTAATATACCTGTATTTGCGATGCTTGATACTAATTGTGACCCCGATCTTGTTGATTATCCGATCCCAGCTAATGATGATGCTATTAAATCAATTCAACTTATAACACGTATTTTTGCGGATGCAATCCTTGAGGCGAAAGCAGTTATTGAATCGGAAAAATCCGCTCTTGAAATTGAAAGAAAATAAAAAAAGGAAAATAGGGAAATGGAAATAACACTTGAACAGATAAAGACGCTTCGGGAGAAAACCGGTGCTGGAATAATGGATTGCAAAAAAGCACTTATGGAGACAAATGGTGACATTGAGAAAGCGATAGAATATCTAAGGAAAAAAGGCGCTTCGGTCCTTGAAAAACATGCGAACAGAGAGACAAAGCAGGGTTTAATTGAAGCGTATATTCACGCCGGTGGTAGGGTTGGAGCAATTGTTGAAATCAATTGTGAAACGGATTTCGTAGCGAGAACGGATGAGTTCAAACAACTCGCTCACGATATAGCAATGCAAATTGCAGCGATGAATCCGAAGGTTGTTAGTAGAGATCAACTTCCCGAGGAACTCGTTAAGAAGGAATTTGAAATTTATAAAGAACAAGCGCTTGCGGAAGGTAAGCCCGAGGATATAGCTGAAAAAATAGCCCAAGGGAAACTTGAAAAGTTCTTTGAAGAGGTATGCCTGCTTGATCAACCTTTTATAAAAGATCAAGGTAAAACGATAAAAGATTTAATTCACGAGGCAGCTGCGAAGTTTGGAGAGAACATAGTGATAAGGCGATTCGTAAGATATTACCTTGGGGAAAGCTTGGATCGGTGAAGATACGAGGGTCTCAGATTTCTGAGACCCTTTTTTGTATCTATAAAACAAAATCTTTTCAATGAACATGAACCAACCGGTTTACAAAAGGATACTTTTAAAGATAAGTGGGGAAGCATTGATGGGTGAGCGTGGTTATGGGATAGACCCGAATGTTTTAAATAGATTGGCGGATGAGATTAAAGAGGTTCACGAACTCGGTGTGCAAGTTGGAGTTGTTATAGGTGGTGGAAACATTTACAGGGGAGTTGACGCCGTTGCCGAGGGTATAGATAAAGTTGTGGGTGATCAGATGGGTATGCTTGCCACTGTCATAAACGCTCTTGCTTTGCAAAATGTCCTTGAGAAAAAAGGAGTTATGACGCGACTTCAAACAGCAATTGTCATGGAGCAAATCGCTGAACCATTTATAAGAAGAAGGGCGATAAGACATCTTGAAAAGGGAAGAGTCGTGATTTTTGCTGCTGGCACAGGAAATCCATATTTCACAACAGATACAGCAGCTGCTTTAAGGGCTGTTGAAATAAAGGCGGATGTCATTTTGAAGGGGACAAGAGTTGATGGGGTTTATGACTCTGATCCGGAGAAAAATCCATCTGCTGTTAAGTTTGACCAAATTTCATATCTTGATATCTTAAAACTTGATTTAAAAGTTATGGACTTAACAGCTATCACTTTATGTCGTGAAAATAGTTTGCCCATTATAGTTTTCAATATGAATGTCCCGGGGAACTTGAAGCGGATCGTCCTCGGTGAAAATGTCGGAACAAGGGTTTATCATGAAAGTGAGATTTCATAAAAATAAAATGTGGTTTTGGCTATGACAGTGCCATCAACTATACCCGAGATACTTAAAGATGCGGAAGAGAGGATGAAAAAATCAGTTGAAATAACAAGACAAGAACTTGCCAGGATAAGAACTGGCAAAGCGACAACAGCTCTTCTTGATGGGATTAAAGTTGATTACTATGGTCAAAATTTGCCTATCAATAAGGTTGCCACTGTTAGCGTCACAGACCCGCACACTTTAACAGTAACCCCTTGGGATAAATCGTTAATCCCAGTGATTGAAAAGGCAATTCTGACATCTGACCTCGGTTTGAATCCGACGAATGATGGTAATGTTATAAGAATACCAATCCCGCCACTGACGGAGGAGAGGCGAAAGGAGATCGTTAAACTTGTTAAAAAATTTGGCGAAGAGGGTAAGATCGCTATAAGAAATGTAAGAAGGGATGCGAACGAGCACCTCAGAAGAATTGAAAAGGCACAGCATATCTCTGAGGACGACAGGAAAAGAGCGGAAGAACAAGTGCAAAAGTTAACCGATAAGTATATCAAAGAGATAGACGCTTTGCTTGAGCAGAAGGAAAAGGAGATAATGAGCTTTTAAATTTTGATGAGCAAGGATAAGCAAAGTATAAGAAGGGAAATTCTATCTATCCGAAATTCCCTTTCCCGAGATGAAGTAAATAAAAGAAGCAAACTTATTTTTGAAAATTTGAAGAAATTACCCTTCTTTGCGTCAGCCGATGTAATTCACACTTATGTGTCTTCAAAGAAGAACGAAGTTGATACCGTTGAAATCATAAAGTATCTTTTATCATCCGGGAAGAAAGTCATCGTCCCGGTCGTTGATAAAGAAAGGAAAATTTTGCTTCACTCCCAATTGGAAAGTTTATCTGAACTTAAACCATCTACATTTGGAATACTTGAGCCGGGGGTTATAAGAGAAGTTGATATAGAAAAGATAGACCTTGTTCTTGTCCCGGCTGTGGCTGTAGATAAGCAAGGGAATCGGATCGGATTTGGAGGCGGGTATTATGATAAGTTTTTGAATCAAGTAAAATGTCCGAAAGTTGCTCTTGTTTATGATTTTCAGGTTGTGGATGAAATAATTCCTTCGCCAGGGGATGTCCCAGTTGATTTTATTGTAACAGAAAGCGAAATTATCTCGTGCGCTGGAACATAATGATTTCCATCTCGTATAGAAAATTAAAAAAGCTCGGTTTAAAATGAAGCGACTTTACAAATCAAGGCGTGACAGAATAATTGACGGCGTTTGTGGAGGTATTGGAGAATATCTCGGCGTTGACCCGACAATAGTGAGGATAATTTTCTTGCTTTTATTTTTTATGGGCGGAGTTGGGCTTATACTTTACATCGCCGGAATGCTTATTATTCCAGTTAATCCAGAGCATAAGGAAGCAGTAGAGGTTAAAGCTGAAAAAAGACCTTTGCGTGGCAGAGGGGTGCTTTTCGTCATCGGTTTACTACTTGTTTTCATCGGTTTTGGGCTATTACTTGAAAATTTCGGTTGGCCTGTATGGCACTTCTTGAAGGTGTCATTTAATTTTATACTTCCGCTCGCTATCATAGCGATAGGGGTGTTTTTCATCTTGTCTTATTTTTCAAAAAGAGAAAAGGTGGGTGAACCTGAAAGTGAAGCCGAGCAAGCAAAAACGGAGGAGGAACCCATGAAGCGTTTGTTCAGATCAAAAAAGAACAGGATGATATTTGGCGTCTGTGGTGGATTGGGGGAATATCTTAACACTGACCCAACCGTTGTTAGAATCCTTTGGGTGATACTTGCGATATCGTCCCTTGGTATAGCGGTTTTGCTTTATTTGATAATGGCGATCATAGTTCCAGAGGAACCGACGGTTTAAATGAAGTTTAAAACCAGAAGTTTCATCTCCGTCATTTCCTCAATCGCATATCTTAAGCCCTCACGCCCAAAGCCACTGTCTTTAACTCCACCATAAGGCATATGGTCAATTCTGTAAGTCGGATAGTCATTTATTATAACACCACCAACTTCAATTTTTTCAAATGCATAGAAAATTTTCTTATAGTCGGATGTGAAAACACCTGCTTGAAGTCCATATCTTGAATTGTTGACCTTTTCAATCGCTTCTTCAAAATGGTTATATTTTTCAAGTGTGACAACTGGCGCAAAAACCTCTTGACAGCTAACTTTCATATCGGGTTTGACATCAACCAAGATCGTTGGTTCGTAGAGTGTCCCGTTTCTTTTGCCACCGATTAAAATTCTTGCGCCATTTTGAACAGCTTCGTTGACCCAATTTTCTGTTTTTATCGCTGCGTTTTCGTCTATCATTGGACCGACTATTGTATCTGGTTCAAATGGGTTTCCGACTTTGATTTTTTTCGTTTCTTCAACGAATCGTTTTTCAAATTCATCGTAAATTTTTTCATTGACATAAATTCTTTGCACTGCAATACACGATTGACCCGCCTGACCAAATGAACCGAGAGCGATCCTTTTAACTGCGTAATCAAGATTTGCATCGGGTTCAACCACAACAGCTGCATTTCCTCCAAGTTCAAGCGTCACTTTTTTCTTTCCAGCTATGTTTTTCAATCGCCAGCCAACCTCGGAACTCCCTGTAAATGTCACCATTTTTATCCTTTCATCTCTCACAAGAAGTTCAATTTCATCTGATTTACAAGGGACAAGGTTAAATCCACCAGCTGGATATCCCGACCTTTCAATTATTTCGGTTAGCATCGCGCTTACAATCGGAGCTTGAGAAGAGGGTTTAAGGATAATTGGATTTCCACTTGCTATTGCGGGTGCGACTTTGTGGGCGACAAGATTAAGGGGGAAGTTAAACGGCGTTATAGCAAGTATTACCCCAATTGGAAATCTACGGATAATTCCAAACCTTCGCTCAGAGTGTGAAGCGAGATCAAGTGGTATGAGTTCCCCGTTGATTCTTTTGGCTTCCTCGCTTGCGATTTTAAATGTGAAGATCGCCCTTTCAACCTCAGCTCTGGAGAATAAAATTGGTTTACCCATTTCTTTTGTTATCATCTGACTAAACTCTTCCTTGCGCTTTGCTATCTCGTTAGATATGAACTCAAGTATTTCGGCTCTTTTGTAAGATGGTAATTGTTTTGTTTCCTCAAAAGCCCTTTGTGCTGATATAACGGCATCTTCAAGGTCATCTGGCGAGGCGAGATAAACCTCACCGACAACTTCCCCATTGAAAGGATTTTTAACTTGAATTTTCCTTGGTGATGTGCGCCATTCACCACCGATGAAAATTTTGTATTCCGGGACCATGGCTTTTTATGTTAAGTTTTTTATAGTTCAAGGATTTCCCTTACCTTCGCAACAACATCGTCAATGTTCACAAGTATTCTTTCACCGGTTCTTCTGATTTTAATCTCAACTTGGTTATTTTTCAAATTCCTTTCGCTTACTATTACCTGCAATGGCATCCCAAGGAGATCCGCGTCTTTGAATTTAAACCCAGGGCTAACATCGGTTCGGTCATCGTAAATCACTTCAATCTTCTCAGCGTTAAATTTATCATAGAGTTTTTCAGCGGTTTGGACGACATTTGGAATTTCGGTATTAACCGAGATCAGATGAACGAGAAACGGAGCAATTGATTTATCCCAAATTATCCCGTTCTCGTCGTGGTTTTGTTCAATGTGACAAGCTATAATTCTTTCAACACCTATGCCGTAGCTTCCCATTATTATCGGTTTTTCTTGCCCATTTTCATCAAGGAAAGTGGCTTTCATCGCCTCTGAGTATTTCGTGCCAAGTTTAAAGATATGTCCGATTTCAATCGCGTTCACAATTCTTAATGGGTTACCGCAGTTTATGCACGGTTCCCCTTCTTCAACTTTTCTTAGGTCAAAGTAACCGTCAACTTTGACATCCCTTTCCATATCAATGTTTGCAATGTGATAATCGTCTTTATTTGCTCCGCTTATTAAATTATTCGCCCCTTTTAATCTGTTATCAGCGATTATTTTGAAGTTTTTTAACCCTATTGGACCGATTGACCCAGCGTTAGCACCTGTGAGTTTTTTAAGCTCTTCAGGTTCCATTGGCGCTATTTCCCCACCACCAAGCGCTTTTAGAAGTTTCGCCTCAACAAGTTGATCGTTGCCAAGCATTAAAATTAAAACAGGTTGACCATCGTGTTTGTAAACGAGCGATTTCGCAAGTATATCTGTTGAAACATTCAAAAACTGCGCAAGTTCATTTATCGTCCTGACATTTGGAGTGTAAATTTCCTCAAGAGGTTTGCTCTCCGGATATCTTTTTGCCGGTGGGACATTTGATTGAGCTATTTCAGTATTTGCGGAATAGCCACATCTGTCGCAAAGAACAACTGTATCTTCGCCATAAGGTGACTCAACCATGAATTCTTCCGAAGCAGAACCTCCCATTGCACCTGTTGATGCACCAACGATGAAAAATTTTAACCCGCATCTTGTGTAAATTTTTATATATGCCTGCCTGTGTAGCTCGTACGACCTGTCAAGTCCTTCCCATGAAGCGTCCAAACTATATGAGTCCTTCATTATGAATTGTCTTCCTCTTATAACTCCGCTTCTTGGTCTTGGTTCGTTTCTGAATTTTGTCTGTATTTGATACCAAATTTGCGGAAGGTCTTTATACGATTTGATATGATGTTTTGCTATGTGGCATATAACTTCTTCGTGTGTCGGTGCTAAAACAAGCGGTCTATTTTTCAACTGGAAAATCACATCGCCGAAATCGCGCAATCTTCCCGTCTCCTCCCATAGTTCAATTGGATTTAAAGCGGGCAGATGAAACTCCTGACCACCTATGGCGTTCATTTCCTCACGGATTATTTGCATAACTTTTTGAGCGACCTTCCACCCAAGTGGTAAAAAAGAATAAATTCCAGCAGCAAGAGGACGAACCATCCCAGCTCTTATCATCAACTTGTGACTTGGCATCACAGCGTCTGATGGTTCTTCCTTCAATGTAGGAACAAAGCCAGAAGATAACCTCATTTATTTTCGGGTTTTTGTTTTTAAAAAATTTATTTTGATTCAGCCATATTTATTATTTCCTGCGCAACTTTTAAGCCATCGGATATAACGCTGACCCTATTCGTTCCATCATAATAACCCGAAAGGTGTAGTATATTGTACGCTGCGTTGAAATATTCAAGCATCTTTTTGTCAATTTTTGAAAGCTCCCTTCTGTAATCGTCAACGCTTTTTCTTCCCCTTCTCCGAATTTCTTTGTCTTTTTTAAGCAAGTAACCATCAATTGTCATAAGCACACCGCTATAAGCAACGCCACAAGCCATCCTAAACATATTTGACATCACGATAGAAACCATTTTCTACCTTTGAATTTTTCAGGATGTTTTTTGCGTTTGCAAGATAACGCCTCGCCTCAGTTATATAATCTTTATATTCTCCCTTGCTCAAATTGAAATTTTTTGCCTCATCCGACTTTTGATTGCAAGTATAAGACAATGTAAAAAAGCAAAAGCGTAAAAATCAAATAAAGTATGTAAGTCAAGTTTGAGAAGAACTCTTTGAAGAGATTCCAGACATGCCCGAAAGTTTCTTTCATAGTTTTTGGATCGTTTTGTTTATTTTTTCTTTGAATTCAATCGCCTTTTCCCTTGCCCTTTGTGCAAAGTCAGTTGAGCTTGAAGCGTAAATTATCGCTCGGCTTATGTTTATCAAAGCAATTTTTTCGTCGTTTAAACCATACTTCACCGCTGTGTCAATTTCGCCAGATTGCGCCCCTATACCTGGGATTAAAAACAATTTTTTTCTTGATAACTCCCTCACGAGTTTCATATCTTCACCTCTTGTTGCTCCGACGACAAATCCGATATTTTCAAAACCAGATTCAATGAATTTTTCAGCGACGATTTGAAAAAGAAATTTATCGCCACATTTCAAATACTGAAAATCTAACGCCCCGGGATTTGAGCTTAAAATTATCACGAATACGAATTTATCTTTATACTCAACGAATGGTTCAATCGCTTCAATACCAAAATATGGGTTAACCGTAACGGCGTCAGCTCCTATCACATCAAATGTCGCCTTTGCGTACATCCGAGTTGTTGAAGATATGTCCGAACGCTTTGAATCAAATATCACCGGGATCCAATCCGGGATAATTTCAACTGTTAATTTTAAAATTTCAAGTCCCTTCGCCCCCATCGCTTCATAAAATGCTGAATTAATTTTGTAAGCACAAACTAAATCAAATGTCGCTTCAATTATGGAACGATTGAAATCAAAAACTGCATCCGATGTCTTAGGCAGATGATTCGGAAGTTTTTCAATATCGGTGTCAAGTCCAAGACAAAGTAATGAATTGTTTTTTGATATTGCCTTTGAGAGTTTTTCTTTAAAGTTCATACTTTTGTGAGAATTTGTGCTCGTCTAGTTTAAAATTTAATACACCAATTTTGATAAATTCAAATTGCGCAATTTGCCGACGAAATAGACGAGGAGTGAAGCGATAAGCCCGGGGAACATCGGTTCAAGCCCGAATGGATAGGAAGGTGTTCCATCAGCGCCTTTGAAGATTTGTCCAAGTGTGAAAGACAGAAGCGAGAAGCTGAAACCGGAAAGCATGACCAAATAAGCGTTGCGTGGCGATGGTGTTAATTTAGGATAATAACTTGTGACGACAGGGATCAGCAACCCAGGTATCGTTATCGTCCCGATTATATACCACAGGTCAACGACGGATGGGAAGTAAATTGCGAGGAGAATTGATGTGATTGAAGTTATCACAAGTCCAACCCTCGTGTAAAAGTTTATTTTGTCCGGGTTGGAATGTTCTTTAGTGGATCTCCAAATTATATCATTCCCGATGGTGACGGCTGAGATGAAAGTCAAAGTGTTAAGTGTTGACATTATTGTTGCGAGCATCCCTATGTAAAATAACCCTTTTGCGATTTTCGGTAAAAGCACCTCGGCGAGCATTGGATATGCCATAATTGGTTGTTCAAGTCCCGGCAAAATAGCCCTCACATAAAGCCCTGCTGTCATAGTCATAAAGTCAAAAATGAACCAAAATAAAATTGAGATCAAAATACCATACTTTGCGGTTTTCTCATCCTTCGCTGCATAACACCTCTGATAAAAACCTGGATCAACAAGCGTCCATATCGCAATTAAAAACCAGGCGATTATGTATTGAATTGAATTCCCTCCAGTTAAACTTAAAATCTCAGGTGGGACATTTGAAATGATAAAATCAATCCCACCGTATTTCGTGTTCGCAAACGGTATTATTAAACTGAATCCTATGAACATCAGGAAGAACTCAAATACATCGGTGTAGACATCGGATCTAAACCCACCAGCGAAGAGATAACTAATTGAAATGAGCGTGCTTATTATTATGCTTGTTTTTAAGTCAGTTCCAAATATGAGCTGGAATAAAACACCAAGCATTAAAAAATATGGTGCTGGAGTGACGAGTATCAGCGTTAAAATAGTTCCAAAAGTTGAAACCCTTTTATCGTATATCTGTGCGAGTCGGTCTGGGATTGTAAATAGTTTAGAATTGCGGACTTTTCCAGCGAGTAAAAAAGCAAACAGCGCTCCAAAAATATAATACGGTAAGCCGAAAACGAGCCAAACGGAAATACCATATTTATATGAAAACTCACCCACTCCCAAAATCCCACCATACCAGGTTGAAACAAGCGTTGCGACGAAAACAGGCAAAGTTATGCTTCTTCCAGCAAGTAGATATTCTTCAACTGCATCGTTTCCTTTTCTTTTCGCCTTGAAGCCGATGAATAACACCCCAAAGAAATAAAGAAGTATCAAAACCGTGTCCTCTATTGATAAGTTTACCCTCATCCTCACAAATTATTTTGTTTTTCTGAACACGAAAAGCCCACCTTTCCTGACCTTTATCAAAACCCTTCTTCCTGATGCGATGTTGCTTATCCCTCTTCCGCTAAAACTTAAAACATCATCGTCAAGCTTAAATTTTAAACCTCTCGTGCTAACTCCTTCCGCCTTCTCGCCCAAGGGTAGAATGGAAATTCTATCGCCTGGATTTGCTTCAAATGAAATTTCATCAGTTACGAAGAAAATTTCCATGGACTTATCAATTATTCTCAACTTCGCCTTCCCGTGAAAATTCACAAGAGCGCTCAAATTTCCAAGGTTATGGTCAAGACGGTCTCCAATCGCAGAAGTTATATCAATTTGTTTGAAACCTTGATTTATCAAAAACTTAAGCGCTTTTTCAATGTCTGTGCTGTTTTGATCAGGGTCGTATATAATTGGTATGCCTTTTTTAGCGAAGAATTTTCTCACTTTAGGTTTTATTGAGTCAAGGTCCCCGATGATTAAACTTGGTTCAATCTTGAAGTTGAAAGCGATATTTGCTCCACCATCAGCACAAGCGATGAAATCATAATTTTTCAAAATCATTCGCAGAAAATTTCGCGGTGGCGGTTCACCGTTGCAAATTAAAATCGCTCGCAAGATTACCTCTAAATTTTTTAAAGTAAGGGTGGGGAAAACCCACCCTTTGAGAAATTTAAAATTCAAGGGCAAAACTTACAAAGTAATTTCTTTCAGCGCCCGGGTAAAACTCATCTCCAACACCCGAAGCAGCGTAAAGCTCGTTAAAGATGTTATTTATCTGAACTTTAACTTCAAAATTCCCAAACCTGTATCCCATGGTCACATCAAAGACCTTATAAGCGTCAACCTTTCGGGATTCAAGGTTGAAATTATCTGTGTAGAAATTGCCGACATATTTCCCAAGTACCGAAAACATAAAGCCAGAGTTTCTATATGTGACCCTGATTGAACCGAGATAATCGGGAAACCCAGCGATTCTCTTCCCAGCTAAATCAATCCTCTGAGGCGTTGCGTATTCTTCCCCTGTGTATGGATTTTTCCAGACATACTCACCGTGCTTGATGAGCCTATTTCTACTTATCGTTGTGTTTCCGCTAATTTCAAGTCCGTTAATTTTTATTTCCGCTGTTAATTCCACGCCAGCATGTCTTGTCCTCTCAGCGTTTCCAACAATTGGGTCACCAAATATATTTAACTGCCCGTTTTTTATGAGTTCATTTCTAAAATCCATGTAGTAGAAGTTTGCCGTCAACTTATAATTTTCGGCGAAATAACCAGCTCCAATTTCAAGGTCAATTAGCCGTTCTGGTTTAACAAGTGGTTTCGTGAAGTCAAAATTTCCATCCTTAATTTCAAAGTTTGGTTTTTTACCCCATGGGTACCAATATCCATCGCTTGCATCGTAAAGGTCTCTTCTGCTTGGTTCTCTGTTCGTAAGTGAAACGCTTGCAAATATGTTCAACTTTTCAGTCGGATCATAGCTTATTCCGATTTTGGGGTTTAAAAAGTAATAAGGCACTGAAAATGTATTGCTTACCCATTTACCTGAGTTATAGTCAAAAAATTCCTTCTCTCCGTAGACCTTATATCTATTGTAGGCAAACTGTAAACTCCCCATCAATCTTAAATTTTCCCTTACCCTGAGGAATTCGTGTAGGTAGACGGTGGCGATATCTTTTGCGCCTTTATATTCGTAGAATCTATAGTCGCTTGGCAATCCTTCTGGAAGATTTTGAGCCCAAACGATTTTGCCCCAGTGAAATCCTCTGTGAATTCTAAATTCACCGCCCAAAGTGAGCTCACCTGCGCCATGTTTCAGAGTCAATCTCGGAAGCCACCCATATTGGTTCAAATCAATAAAATATCTCGCAAGGGCGTTTCCCGGGTTTGAAGATGGTGTTTTAAATCCATACTTTTGAGCGTAAGGTTCCGAAAGGCGGAAGTAAATGGTGTCCGCCCAAGATGCGTCCATGTCCCAATATCCAACACCGCGGATGTAAAACAAAGTGTTGTTAAGAATTAATCTATCATTTAATCTCCATTCGTGTAAAATTTCATAATGTGGCTGGCTGAAGTTTTCAACTTCATCGTCTCTGGTGGTCACATCCATATAATTTAGGTTTGCTTTCCTCTTTGATTTATCTTTAACCCAATCCTTAGGTATACCACGGTAGACAAGGTGGTCTTCAAATGGTCCACCGTATAAATTTATTTGCGTCGTCATATTTTCATCGTATCTCACTGCACTTAAAAAGTATGCTGGAAATTTCGCCCAAGATTTCTCCCTATATCCATCGGTTGCTATGTAGGAGAGGCGACTGTAAAGTAAGTATTTGTTTTGAATTAGACCTGAATTTATGGCGATTGAATACTTTTTGGTGTTGTAGCTCCCATATCCGGCGAAGAGCGATATTTTAGGGATGATTGAAAAGTTTGAGGTTATTATATTTACAGAGCCACCAATTGCGGGTGGTCCGTAAAATGCACTGCCAGCTCCCCTTTGAACTTGAATGTTCCCTGTGCTTGCTAAAAGATCAGGCATATCAAGCCAATAAACTCCGTGGTCTTCTGGGTCATTTTGAGGAATGCCATTTACTAAAACCGAAATTCTTCTCTGATCAAATCCGCGAAGGTTGAGGTAATTATACCCAATTCCATTCCCAGACCAAGAATAAGACAGAACTGATGGGAGTTCGTTTAAAAGTATCGGGACATCTTGAGTTGTGTAGAAATCTTTTATTTTTTGTTTCTCAAGGTTTGAAAAGACAACTGGCGATTCCCTCTCCGTTGCTATTAGTGCTGTTATCACAACGGTTTGAGATGGGAGTACAGTCGGTTTTAGGTGGAAGGTTAAGTTTACGACTTCGCCGTCAGCGACCTTGATCATTTTTCTTTGTCTTTCATATCCGACAAAGCTTGAAACTATTGTATATATCCCAGCGGGCAAATTTTTTATCTCAAAGTAACCGTTTTCATCGGTAGCCGAGCCGAAGGTTGTATTTTCAACATAAACATTCGCCCCTGGAAGTGGTTTATTTGTTTCAGCATCAAAAACATAGCCAGTTATTTTAACCTGCGAGATAAGGTTTGATATGAAAATGAACAAGGCAATGGATATTAAGTTTACTCTCTTCATGGCTTTATTATTTGTTTGTTTTTAATTTTGGGTTTAGCCCGTGGGAGGTGGGGAGAGCTGAGAGGAATAAAAAAGCCATTTTTCCACCAATGATTTGTCAGCATAGGGAAAAACGGCTTTGAGAAGTTTCAAAGGTCAGCGACGACCCGATTCCCTACGCTGGCATTACCCAGATCAGGTTCAAGGGGTATACTCTCAGCCTCCCGAAAAATTTTCGGGAAGCACCCCCACGGGTCGTTAAAGTTAAAGAACGAAAAATTTCAATTAAAATTTAACTTTGCCGAAGTTAAAAAGCAAATTACCATTCCATCGTTTCACCATGTTTAAAAACTTTGAACATTTTTTCATCAAGGTTCAACTCTTTGACTTTTTTAATAAGTCGTTTCGGCGGTTCATCGCATCTTTCGTCTGATAAATCAAATGTTCCCCAGTGCATGGCACAGAAAATTTTTCCTTTTAAATCAAGATATGCTTGTATCGCTTCGTCTGGGTTCATATGAACGGGTCTCATCATTTCCGCTGGTTCATAAGCTCCTATTGGAAGGCAAGTTATATCAAATGGTCCGAACACATCTCCGAGCAATTTAAATCCGAAAAAGTAACCTGTATCGCCAGCAAAATAGAATTTTTTTCGTCCGATGATTACATATCCGCCCCAGAGTGACTTGTTTGAATCATTTATCCATCTGCCTGAAAAATGTTGAGTTGGGGTGAAGATGATTTTTAAACCGCTGAATTCAAATTCATCCCACCAATCAAGTTCAATCACATTCTGCTTTATTCCTTCCTCTTCAAGTGTTTGAGCAACGCCAAGCGGGACGAAGATTTTTACATTTTGATTTAGAGCGACTATTCTTTTAAGCGTCGCTATATCAAGGTGATCATAATGATTATGTGATATCACGACGAAATCAATTTTTGGTAATTCAGTTATATCAATCGGGGTTGGGACATATCTTCTTGAGCCAATTCTATTTCCAAACGGACCTACTTTTTCGCTGAAAATAGGATCAGTTAAAAAGTTGATCCCATCCATTTGAACAAGGAATGTCGCATGCCCAAGCCAGGTTATCTTATTCTTCGGATTTCGTCTTTCGTAAAGAGAAGTTTCAGGTTTTAAAATTTCAAATTTGCAATTTCTTCTATCAGAGCCACCACCGAAAATCATCTCAAAGATTCTTCTTGTGATGAAAGGAAAAACGACGGAAAATTTGCCTCGTTTGAAGTTTGGATCAAGGTTGTAGAACTTACCATTTACTTTTATGCTTCCGTACTCAACTTGAAGACGCTTTTTTAAACTTTCATATTCACCTTGTAAAGCTAAAACCGAAGCGAAAAATATAAGTGGCAAAAACATCCTTTCATCTGTCTTTTATTTGCTTTATTTTTAAGACATCGCTAAATTTATAATAGTTCCAAAACAAAAGCGAGATAATGCAATGGTTGAGGAATACAAATCTTATCTTAGAACCGCAAAGAAGGTCTTTGAGGAGAATAAAACCCTTACGCTTGTGAGCCACGGAAAAAACGGGGTTTGGGCAGGGAAAGTTTATTTCGGTGAAGAGGATGGCTATATTTATGTTGCGCTTGAAAGAGGGAGAAATTATCAAAATGTAATTGAAAATCCACATGTCTTCTTCGTGATAGAGCACGGCGTTCCGGATAGATTTATTCAAGGTGAGGGAATCGCAGAAAAACTTGGCGATATATCCGAAAGACCTGAAAGGAGCATAATTTTTAGGAAGGCTTTTGAACTTGTCGTTTATGCAAAAAAAATCCCAGGGGTTACGCTTTTTAGGATAAGACCTACAAAACTTTATGTTTCCGATTTCACTGAGGAATGGAAGCCGAGGGCTGAAATTGAAGTCACGGAAGAAGTTTTGAAATTTTTCCAAACGGAATTAAAAACAAAGTATAATTTCTTGAAGATTGCATTTAAAGCGATAAGACCATTCGCTTTCCCTGCGACGATCGCTCCGGTTTTGCTCGGGACTTTCATAGCTCCCGATGTTTCTGTGAAGTTATTTTTACTTGTCTTTATTGGGCTTTTGCTTGCACATTCAGCTGTAAATGTTTTGAGTGATTATTTTGACTATATCAGGGGTGCTGATACTTGGAAAGTTCTTGGTTCAAGCCGTGTCCTTGTTGATGGTTTGATGAAACCGAGACAACATCTTGCGCTTGGGATAACTTTGCTTTTGCTTGCACTTGCGTTCGGGCTTTATTTCGTCTTTGCGGTGGATTATAAAATTTTGTATTTCATAATCCCCGGGCTGATACTTGGCGTTTTTTATACTGCGCCACCGCTTGGTTTTAAATACAGGGCTCTCGGTGACATCGCTGTTTTCCTTGCGTTTGGACCTATAATGACGCTTGGCGTTTACTACATTCAAACGAGGGAAATTTCGCTTTTGCCGATTTTGCTTTCGGTTCCGATCGGACTTTTGACAACGGCAATCTTGCATGGGAATAATTTCAGGGATATAACCGAAGATATTAGCGCTGGATATAAAACCCTTGCTGGAATTCTTGGACCTAAAGGTTCAAGCTATTACTATGCTTTCCTTGTCCTGTTTGCTTATCTTCTGACGATCTACTTTATCATTAGGGGACTTTTACCGATGGCAGGCATCATCGCTCTTTTAAGCTTTCCGATAGCGGTGAAAAATGTAAAGGTTTCGTTCAATCAGGCACTTGTTAATTTTACTTTCCTTGACCTTTTGACGGCGAAGCTTCAACTTTATTTTTCAACTCTTTTAATATCTGGGCTCATCCTTGAAAAATTTTTGATTTAAAACTCGTCGCAGACATTTTAACTGCGGATTAATCTTTGTCGTTTTGGTGACCTGGCCGAGATTCCCAAAGTATACACTTCCGGGATTTTTAAATGGCATGAAAGCCCTGTTTAAATCAAGATGAGATAAACCATCTGCGGTCCGTGAACACCTTTGACGATGACCTTTTCTATGTCGGCGGTTCGGCTTGGACCTGTTACTAAAAAAATTGAATCAAATTTTTTGTCCATCTTTTCAAAAACATGTTCCAAGGATTCGTAAATTTGTTCCGACTTCGCTATAACGATGTGAACTCGCGGGAGTAAAATTGAACTTTTAAATCTTTTCTCGTTATGGATGAAAACGATCGTTCCAGTTTCAGCGATTAAGTAATCACATCCAGTTATTGATGCATCAACCTCAGCAAGTTGCTTTTCTGAATGAGCTTGGGTGATGATTTGCTTTGCGTCAAGTTGTTTTAAAATGTCAGAAAGTTCCTCATCAAATTTTTCAACGAAAATTTTCTCGGCGTTTTCAACCTTGAGCGTTTGATTTAGTATAGGCAGGATTTGGTCCTTTTTAGCCATTATAAAAACACCGCCGACCCTTTCAAATTCAAGTTTGAATCTTTCAATCAATTTTTCAGTTCTTTCTCCCATATTTCCCTAAATGATTTTTCCGCAATTTGTGGGAATTCCCGCGTCCTTGACCATGCTTTAAGCGATGGCTTAATTCCGATTTTTTTAAGAAACCTCAAAAGTTTTGCCCCCGCTTTATAAATTTTTGCATCTTTCATCGCAAAAAGCCACAGTTTGAAAATCAATTTTTCGGTTCTTGATGTCCTTTTGTGTTCAACTGCTTGATGTCTCAGCCAAACGAGTATATGATGAATTTCAATTTTGACTGGGCAAATCTCATGACATTTACCACAAAGCGATGAGGCGAAAGGCAAAGGTGTTGCTTTTTCAAGTCCAAGTTGTGCTGATGCGAGAATTGAACCGATCGGTCCTGGATAGACCCAGCCGTAGGAATGACCACCAACGGTTTGATAAACCGGGCAGGCAAGCATGCAAGCGCCACATTTTATGCAATAAAGCGCCTCTTTTAATTTTTCCGACTTGAGAAGATGTGTTCTTCCATTATCAAGCAAGATCAGATAAATTTCCTCCGGTGAATCTGGCTTTTGACCGCGTGGAGAGTTTATCAGTGAAACATAACTTGTAAATCTTTGAGCGGTGGCGCTCCTTCCAAGGACTTTGAAGAAAACAGTTAGATCAGAAAGCCGTGGTATGACTTTCTCTATCCCTGCTATCGCTATGTGAATTTTTGGAAGCGTTGTGCTTAAGCCGGCATTTCCTTCATTTTCAACTATAACAATTGACCCCGTTTCAGCAACGAGAAAATTCGCCCCCGAAATTCCGATGTCCGCATTTAAAAATTTATCCCGAAGAAATCCCCGAGCTATCCTCGTCAGTTCCTCCGGGATAGATGTAAATTCAACGCCGAGTTTTTCGGCAAATAATTTCCCTATCTCATCTCTTGACTTGTGCATTGCTGGCGCTGTGATGTGCGATGGCTTTTCCCCAGCAAGTTGAACTATGAATTCACCAAGGTCGGTCTCAACCGTTTCAATTCCATTCTCTTCAAGAAATTCCCGAAGCCCTATCTCCTCGCTAACCATTGACTTTGACTTTACACAAAGCTTTGCATTTATTCGCTTCGCTATTTCAAGTACTTGATTCCTCGCCTCAATGGCATCGCTTGCGTAAATGACCTTTATCCCGTTTTCAGTTGCTTTCTTCTCAAAGATTTCAATGTAATGCCAGATGTTCTCTATCGCCTCTTTTCTAATATCATGAGCTCTTTGCCTGAGGATTTCCCAATCCGGAAGTTCTGAGACAACCTCAATTCTTTTTGAAAGTGTGTGGTGTATAGCCCTGTTTAAATTTGCCCGTCTTTTTTCGTCCTGGATGAACCTCAAAGCGTTCTCTTTGAATCTCAACGGCGTATATGTCTCTTTCATGGATTTTTCCAGTTTTGATTTAAAAGTTGGCTAAAATTTGAGCTATGTGAATTGTTTTGACTTTAACTCCATTTTTTGACATGTAACCGCCAATGTGCATAAGACAACTTGAGTCAGTTGAAGTGACAAATTCAGCGCCAGTTTTTATTATGTTGTCAACCTTGCTTTTTGCCATTTCCGTTGAGATTTCAGGGAACTTCACAGCAAATGTTCCGCCGAAGCCACAACACCTATCGCCATCTTCAATCTCAAGTAGTTTAATTTTTTTGACATTTCTCAAAAGAACCCTTGGTGAATCTTTTATCCCAAGCTCCCTTAATGCGTGACAAGAATCGTGATAGGCAACGCTGTGATTAAATTCAGCTTCGGTTGATTCAACCTGTAAAATCTTCGTTAGAAATTCGGTCAATTCAAAAAATTTGGCTGTGATTTCTTTTGTGTTTTCATCTTTTAAAATTTCGGGGTAAAATACCCTGACCATGCTTGTGCAAGAAGCAGAGGGCGAGACGATATAATCATAGTTTCGGAAAATTTTCAAAAATTTTTCAGCCAGAACTTTCGCCTCTGACCAGTAGCCACTGTTAAATGCTGGCTGACCACAGCATGTTTGTTCAAGTGGATAATCAATTTTCAAGTCAAATTTTTTCAGTATTTTAACTGTTGCGACCCCAACATCGGGGAAGAATTGATCAATGTAGCAGGGTATAAAGAGCGCAACTTTCATAATCAAGATTCGCTTCAGTTTGATAATAACTGTCAGATTTAATATATTTTTGAAAAAACAAAAATCAAAACGCAAAAGGGATGATTTTCAAAAAGAGAACGCACACATGTGGTGAATTAAGAGCAAGCGATGTTGGTAAAATTGTCACCTTAAACGGCTGGGTTGACAGAAGAAGAGACCTTGGGGGTTTAATTTTCATTGATTTAAGGGATAGGTATGGGAAAACACAGGTTGTATTTTCACCTCAACATAACGATCAGGCGTATCAAATTGCGAAGGAGTTAAAATCAGAATTTGTCATATCCGTTACTGGAAAAGTTGAGAGAAGACCTAAGGGAGCGGAAAATCCATCTCTTCCAACGGGTGAAATTGATGTCCTTGCGGATGAGGTTCAAATTTTAAGCAAATCGGAGACGCCACCTTTTTTAATTGAAGACGATATAAATGTCTCGGAGGAACTTCGCCTTAAATACAGATATCTTGACCTCAGGAGACCGATTATGCAGTCAAATTTGATCACAAGGCACAGGATGGCTCAGGTCGTGAGGAGATATTTTGATGAGAATGGTTTCATTGAGATAGAGACATCCTTTCTTGTTAAGAGCACGCCCGAAGGAGCAAGGGATTTTCTTGTCCCGAGTCGGCTTCACCCGGGGAAATTTTACGCCCTTCCACAATCACCTCAACTTTACAAACAAATTTTAATGGTTGCTGGGTTTGATAGATATTTTCAAATCGTGAGATGTTTTAGAGATGAGGACTTAAGAGCTGACCGACAGCCGGAGTTCACGCAAATTGATGTTGAAATGTCTTTCGTCACGGAAGAAGATGTTTTTAACATCGTTGAGGGTTTAATTTTCAGGTTGATGAAGGAGATAAAAGGGATTGAGATTCAGTTGCCATTTCCAAGGATTCCATATGTTGAAGCAATTGAAAAGTATGGCACTGATAAGCCAGATTTAAGATTTGATTTGGAGATAGTAAATGCCACTGATATTTTTAAAACGACCGAGTTTAAAGTTTTCAGAGAAGCGATAGAGAACGGTGGAGTTATATGTGGTTTAAATTTGCCTGGCTGTGCGAATTTCTCAAGGAAACAAATTGATGAGTTAACTAACTTTGTAAAAGACCTCGGCGCTGGTGGGCTTGTTCATTTTAAAGTTGAAAATGGGGAAGTTGAATCACCCGTGGCAAAATACTTCACAAAAATTTCTCTACAAAAATTAAGGGAAAGGATGAACTCTCGGGACGGGGACTTGATGATTTTAATTTCAGATCAGCCACAGAAGGTTTATTCAATCCTTGGAAGTTTGCGCCTTGAAATGGGGAGGAGATTAAATTTAATTGATGAGGAACAATTTAGGTTTGCTTGGATTGTTGATTTCCCATTGCTTGAATGGGATGAAGAGGAAAATCGCTGGGTATCAGTTCATCATCCTTTTACTTCACCAAAGCTTGAGGATTTACATCTTCTTGATTCAGACCCTGGGAAAGTTCGTGCAAGGGCATACGACCTTGTTTTAAATGGGAATGAAATTGCTGGCGGAAGTATAAGGATTCACGACGCTGAACTTCAGCGGAAAATTTTCAAACTTCTTGGGATATCGGATGAAGAAGCGATGAAAAAGTTTGGGTTCCTGCTTGAGGCGTTCAAATATGGGGCTCCACCCCATGGAGGTATCGCTTTCGGATTTGACCGACTTGTTATGCTTTTCACTGGGATGAAATCAATCCGAGATGTCATTGCTTTCCCTAAGACGAGCAGTGCTCTATCCCTTATGGATGAAGCACCATCTGAAGTTGACCCCAAACAACTTGATGAGCTTCACATACAGGTGAAAAGATAAAAGTTAATCTACTTCGTCAGGACGATTTTTATCGTCTTTGAGAAACTTCCAGCGGTCATTCTACAAAAATATACGCCAGAAGAAATATAGCTTCCTTGTTCGTCCCTACCATCCCATATCACTTTATGTCTTCCAGCGGATTTAAATCCCGAGACGAGCGTTTTGATCTCCCTTCCAAGTATATCGTAAATTTTCACACTAACCCATGAATCAAATGGGATTTCAAATTCAATCGTCGTTTCAAAGTTAAATGGGTTCGGGTAATTTTGATATAATTCAAACTTTAATATCTGTTGTCCTGCTTCGGCGACGACGACAGATACGGTTGAGACCTCGTTTGAGGGGTTGCTTTCATTGTGTAACTTATCAAAAGCAGTCACAACATAAAAGTAATTTTTCCCGAGATCAGGCACAACATCCGAATAGCTTATTCTATCAGGACCGACTACAGCTAAAAGATTTTTTATATCGTCTATGTCAACTGGTGAATTTTCAGACCTGTAAATCGCATAATATTTAACACCATCGCCATCGGGTGGTGCTTGTGGCTGAGCCCAGAAAATTTCAAATGTTTTGTCGGCAATTCTCCTTATCGCAACATTTATCGGAGGATTTGGCTTAACACTATCAATCCAAGGCATCGGATAAATGAAGGCAGGATATTTGTATTTTGAATTTATCAAGCTATCAATCAGTCCTTTTAAAAGAAGCGATTTATATCTGAAAAATGTGTTACCTTGGACGCCGTTCGCTCTGCTTGTGTCAATTTGTGCTAAAATTTCAGATGCTGACCAGTTGCCCGAACCGCTATCCATCCTATATGCAGCTGAACCAGCGTAGATGTGTCTTCCGTAGCTGTTGTTTTTCCAATCGCGCACTAAAACATCAAACTTCGGATTATTTGCAATGTCCCAGTAAATTTGCGGTGAATGGTAATCGTGTTTTCCTTCCATAAGCCAGCGTCTTGAGTCCTGATATATTGAGTAATACGCCTGCCAGCCGGTTGCAAGTGGAGTTCCGTCATCGGCATAAATGTTTTTGTAAATCCCAATTGGAGCAGAACCAACCTTAACCCACGGTTTGACCTTTTTTATGCTATCATAAACCGCTCTGACGAATTTATTTATGTTTTCCCTTCGCCAATCGTCCTTGTTGGGGTATTCATTTGCGTAAAGTGCATAGGTGCTGTCATCGGGGAAATCGGGGTTTGGGTATCTTATGTAATCAAAGTGGATGCCGTCTATATCGTAGTTTCGCACAAGCTCCATAACCACATTGATTAAATAATTCCGAGCTTCGGGTTTGCCCATATCAATCCACCATTCATTGTTCGGTCTGTAATACTTTACAAATTCAGGATGACGAAGGACAATGTGAGGCGGGTTTGTTTGAGGTGGAAGTGTAGAATCATCCTTGACCTTAACCACATTCCACCAAGCGTGAAATTCCATCCCTCTTTTATGCGTTTCTTCAATTGCGAATTTCAATGGGTCGTATCCAGGGTTACGACCCAGGGTTCCGGTTAGAGATGTCGCCCAGGCTTCATATTGGCTTGGATAAATCAGGTCACCGCGAGCCCTTACCTGCATTATAACTGTGTTAAAATTTGCGCTTTTTAATCTGTCAAGTATTTGGATGAGTTCGTTTTTCTGCTGTTGAATGCCCGATGCACTCGTTGCCTTTGCACTTGGCCAATCAAGCCCGTAAACGGTTGTCAACCAGACAGCTCTTACTTCTCTTTTTGGGTGAACCTGAGCGAGAAGCGTGGAGACGAAGAGAAAAAAGGTGAGGATTTTTCTCATATGTAATTTTGACTTGATTTTTCAAAGGTCATAGATGAATTCAATTGCCTTTTCAATCTCGGTAAATTTCACATCGTCAACGAACTTCATTTTTCCGAGCCCAAGAGGGAGATACATATTCAAACGATCGCTGAAAATTTTTTTGTCGTATCCAATATGAGTTAAAATTTTTTCTTTGTCAAGTAATTTTTTGGGAAATTTCACCCCAAGTGAACAAATCAAATTCTTTATCCTTTCAAATGTCTTCCCATCAATTAATCCCCTTCTCAATGAGATGAAACTTTCTCCAACGATACCAAGCATCACGGCTTCACCATGCTTCAGTTTCCTGTAATTTAAACCCGCTTCAATACCGTGACCGATCGTATGTCCGAAGTTTAAAACCATCCTCAACCTTTTCTCTTTCTCGTCCTTTTCAACTATCTCTGATTTTACGATTGCGGATCTATGAACGATTTCCAGAAGGACATCGGGATTCGGTTTTAAAATTTTTTCCACATCATTTTCAATTATCTCAAAGATTTTTCTGTCCTTTATAATGCCGTATTTTACAACCTCACCGAGACCACAGATCATCTCTCGCTTTGGTAGAGAGCTAAGCAAGGAAATATCCGAAAAGACGAACACGGGATGATGAAATGAACCGATCAAATTTTTCCCAAGCGGATGATTTATGGCAACTTTACCTCCAATTGAGCTATCAACTTGAGCAAGTAAAGTGGTTGGGAATTGGATTAAGTTAACACCGCGAAGAAAAGTAGCAGATACAAAACCAGCAAGGTCACCTATTACACCGCCACCAAATGCAATTATCGTCTCATCTCGGCGTAGATTGATTTTTATCAACTGCGTGTATATTTTCATCGCTGTAGATAAGTTCTTGCTTGACTCGCCCGATCTTACAATTATTGGCTCCGGCTTATATCCATTTTTAGTTAGAACATTTAAAAGTTTATCAAGATACAAACTTGAAACATTCGTATCGGTTATGATTGCGACATGGGGTTTTATTTTATGCGATAGGCATAACTTTGGGAATTTTTCAAAAATTTCCCAGCCGATGTAAATCGGGTAATTTCTTTCTTTGAGATTTACGACGACCTTACGCAATTTTGTCCTCAATTTTCTTTAAAATTTCCTCAACCGTTTCTTTTATGCCTTTGTCATCCGTTGAAACATAAAAGTCAGCTTGCAAGTAAAATGGCTCACGAATTTTCAGTAATGTTAAGACCCTTTCAAGTAAAATTTCCTCCGGCAAAATCCTTCCATCCGGTCCAAGCAGTAAAGGGCGATCCGTTTTAAATTTTATCCTCTGGACGAGCGTCTCTGGCGACGCTTTAAGATAAATTAAAATTCCAACTTCTTTCACCAAGTAAAGGTTGTCTTCAAATGTTATAGTTCCTCCACCGAGGGCGACGACAAATTTTGAGAGTTTAAAAATCGTTTCCCTTAAAATTTTACGCTCAATGTTTCTAAAATAAATTTCACCCCTTTCCCTGAATATATCAACTATGCTTTGTCCCTCAACTTTTTCAATGAGTTCATCAACATCAATAAAATCGTATCCAATTTTTTCGGCTAATATTGGTCCAACCGTGCTTTTCCCACTGCCCATGAATCCCGTCAAGAAGATAAGCGATTTCTTCATAACTGGCTTAAGCTTTCTTTATCTTGTAGATTAAAACATCCGTTCTTGAATTTCTATACGAAACCTTGCTTCTTGAAATGATTTTAAAATCAAACCTTTCACTTTTCAAAATTTCAAAGAACTCAAATGACATCGGTCTTCCCGGATCGGCGAGGTAACAAGTTGAATTGGTCGTCATGGCATTTTTAAATATGTCAACGATGTTTTTGAATAAATTTCGCTCGTAGATTATATCTGCTCCTATGACGAGATCAAATTTTTCTGATATTGACGGAGTTCGCCAGTCAAGAAACACAAATTTCACATTTTCATCGTTTCCTATGTTTCTTATGTAATTTCGCTTTGCAAATTGTAGGGCTATCATTTCGTAATCCGTGGCTGTGGTTATTGCGTTTTTGAAACCAAGTGCGACGGTTGTGAGCCCAAGACCGCAACCAAGTTCCAGGACTTTTTTATTTGAGAACTCGTCGCTTTCAAGTATAAACTCAGCAAGGGCTATAGCCGATGGCCAGACATCAATCCAAAACGGAATTCTATCATCCGAAGAATATTTTTGTATAACATCGTCAAGCGAGCCCTGATAATCATCAGGGTTTAAAGGTGATTCAATCAAGATTTTCTTGTTTGAAATTTCAAATTCAATCAAAGAAGTCCGTTTTTAATTTTGTCTTATTAAATTTACGCAAACTCAGGTCATTTTCCACAGATTTCTCTTGCGTTTTTGGATTTGCCAGTTTAATTTTAAGTGCGAGATTTTTGAAATAAAAATTTCCCCTAAAATGCGATTTAAAAAGTTTTTGACCTTCCTCTTATTGTTAGCTCTTGTCCCAAACTTCATTTTTTCTCAAACGGACACAATCACAGCAAAATATGTTGGTCCTGGCGTAAAGCACATTTCAATTACTTTTCCAAGCGTTCCCTGGAGGATAAACATACTTGAAATTGACATAACGAATCCCTTCATCAATTTGGAGACCGTCAAGGCGTCAAAAAACGGCAGGGAACAGCTTTATGCTTTTGAAAAGACAAGCTCAATGGCGGGAAGAAAAAATTGGACTAACCATACAGTTATCGGTGCGATCAACGGCGATTTCTATGACACAAATACAGGCATACCTGTAAATGTTCAAGTTGAAAATGGTGAGATTTTGAGAAGACCGATTTCAAGATCGGTTTTTGGGATAACAGTTGATAAAAAACCCTTCATTGAAATTTTTAATTACTATGGCGAAGTTTTCGCTGGGGATTCATCAAGGCAAATAGAGGGAATTAATGAAAAAAGAGGAGCTGATACATTGATCCTTTACAATAGTTATTTTGGCTTCTCAACCGGGACCAATCAATGGGGGACGGAGGTTTTAATAAGACCGCTTGGGGATTGGGTTATAAATGACACGGTTTATTGTGTAGTTGATAGTGTTGTGAGTTGGGTTGGAAATATGAGCATACCGCTTGGTAAAGCTGTCTTGTCGGGGCATGGGAATGCAGGTGGATTTTTAAGGAACAATGTGAAAGTTAAAGACACTGTTAAGATTCTCTTGCGATTGAATCCGAATGTTGGGCGAATTTTTCAAGCGATCGGTGGTTTGCCCAGGATAATAAGAAACGGTGTAAATGTCGTGGCACAGACATATCAACAGGAGGGCGCAAGTTCAAGCTTTACATATAGCAGACACCCGAGAACAGCGGTTGGAATTTCAAGGGACAGCACAAAGATATATTTTTTGACAGTTGATGGGAGACAAAGTTCAAGCGTCGGTATGACGCTTGATGAGCTTGCCAATTTTATGCTCACACTTGGTGTATGGCAGGGTGTGAATCTTGATGGAGGTGGTTCAACCACAATGGTCGTAAGAGGTAAAGTTGTCAACTCACCTTCCGATGCAACCGGGGAAAGGTCGGTTTCAAACGCTATACTTGTTGTGAGCTCAGCACCACAGGATACATTGAACAAAATTGAAATTTATCCGAAAAGGTTGAAGATTTTCCGAGGCGAACAATTCCAATTAAAATTTGAGGGATATGACAGATATTTCAACCCGGTTAATGTCCCATTAAATCAAATTTTTTGGTCGTGTGATTCAACGATAGGAAAAATTGATTTATCGGGTTTATTCACAGCTGGGAAAAAACATGACAGCGGTTATGTCTATATCCAACATATAAATGGTTTGAAAGATTCGTGCTTTGTAGTGGTTCATACTTTAAAGGAGATTTCAATTTCTCCAAAGAAAGCTGTAACTGACACAAGCAGGGCAATTCAATTTTCCGCCGTTGGTTTTGATACAGAGGGAAATTTAAGAAAAATTTCAGCAAGTGAGATTGAGTGGGAAGAGATAGGCGGGATTGGAAGTGTAAATATACTTGGTTTGTTCCGTGCATTCAGCGAGGGAAATTGTAAAGTTGTAGGTAAATTTGATGAGTTATCCGATACAACTGAGGTTCAAGTGATAATTGGAGTGGGCGAAAAGCTCGTTGAAAAATTTGATGAATTAAATTTTTACCTTACGGGCGAAAACATTGATACGATCAAAAGTAAAATTTTTCTGACGGATACAAATTTCATATCTCCAAGTAAAGCGCTTGGCGTTGAGTATGATTTTGTTTATACAAGTGGGAAACATAATTGGGTTTATGTTAATTCAAATATACCTATCCTTGGCGTTCCAGATTCAATTTATATTTATGCTTATGGTGATGGGGGTGTTTATCGGCTTTATTATTTTGTAAGCGATGATAATGATGAAATTTTTGTCTTCAGCGTTGGCACTATAAATTGGTCTGGCGAATGGAGAAAGTTAGGTGTGTCAACTAAGTATCCGATACAAACTGTTTCTGGAAGTTATTTTTGTTATCCGATAAAAATTGTAAAGTTAGCGCTCTATTTCGCGGGTTCATATGTTAATGGCGTTGAATATACTGGCAAAATTTTGTTTGATGATTTGTCTGTGACCTATCCAGTCAAAGTTACAATGGTTGAGGATGGCGGTGTAAATGAAAGTTTAGAGTTTAAATTATACCCAAATTTCCCCAATCCGTTTAATCCGAAGACAAAATTAAAATTTTCAATTTCTCATTCCGCTTCTAATTACGATGTTGAGGTTATCATCTATGATTTGCTTGGCAGGAAAGTCAAGGAGTTCTTAATTGGGAGATTGACTCCCGGGGTTTATGATCTTGAACTTGAGGCGATGGAACTTGCAAGTGGGGTTTATTTTTGTGTTTTAAGGGCAGGAAAATTTTACGATTCAATCAAAATCATCGCTTTGAAATGAAAATGGACGCCGAAAAAATAGTTGAAGCGGTTGATAATTTCTCCGGTGGAAGGTTGAAAGAAAAAGAATCGTTTGAGTTTTTGATCAAGGTTGCAATTGAAAATGACACGATGTCGTTGGTTGATGAAATTGCTTTTCTTTCAAAGTTTTTATGGCGACTTGTCTCCTTCTTAAAAAGCGGACGGGGTTTTAAAGAGATTGATGAACAGAAATACAAGGGGAATCTCATCGGTCAAGTAAATGAATCAGTGGAAAGAATTCGTGCTTTAATTTTAAAGTTAATTGACGGATGCGATGATGTTGAAAAGGAGAATTTCGTGAATAAGTTTTTGAAAGTTGAAGCTCAAAGTTTTGAGAATTTCCTCAATCTTGTGCACGATTTTTATTGGTTAAAAAATTGGAAGATTGATAATGAAGGTTAAAGTTTTGGCTTTAATTTTCGTTTTGAGCATCGCACGGTCGCAGACAAAATTCGCTTTTGTTCCGTTTGATGATATGTCAAGGTTCAAAGGAAAATGGGTTTTGAAATTGGAAATTCCACGATACCTTGGCGATTTCTTGATGAAATTTTATGGTGTTGAAGTTATGCCTGTTGATTCAGTTTTAAAATTTTATGACGAAGGGAAATTTAACGCTATTGACGCGATTCTTTTCTCGGAATTGAATAAGCAGTTCGGGGTTAGATATGTGATTGATGGTAAAATTTTGGTTTTTGATGTTAGCCGTTTCGCAACGGGTTTTCCAGAGATGGCGGGTTATGAGTCATATAATGCCAAGGTTGAAGTTGAGGTTGAGGTTTATGACGCTCTTTCGGGCGATAGGATAGTGATTTTTGGAATTTCCGGGCAAGTTAAGGAACAAGGGCTTGGTCTGACTTTGCTTGGGAAACCAACGGAAAAATTTACACAATTTTACTCGCTTGATTTATTGAAGTTTGGGAGCAAAGAGTTCAATCAAACGATAATCGGTAAGGCGATGAATAAAGCAGGGATTGAGTTCGCCATGCGGTTAAAAAGTTATATCCCAGAGGCGTTCAGCGAAACGGTTGAGGGTTTAGGTGAGACAAAAGGTGTGACGGAGTTGGAAGTCGTTGAAATTAAAGGCAAGGTTCTTCACATCGGGAGACAAAATCTTGTTTATATAAATCTTGGCAGTGGGGATGGTATTGTGTCGGGTGTAAGGGCTTATGTGTATGATTCGGATAAAAAAGTTGCAGATGTTGAAGTTGTTGATGTGATTGATTCACATCTTTCGGCGTGTAAAGTTTTAAATTCGCTCGGGGAGATCAGGAAAGATTTAGAGGTCAAGGTTAAAATTGTAAAATAAAAAAGAAATAGTTTTATGAGCGAGGTATTGAAAGAAACGAGATTAACATCGCTTGATGTTTTTAGAGGAGCAACGATAGCAGGGATGATACTCGTTAATAATCCGGGCAGTTGGTCTTATGTTTATCCGCAGTTAAGGCATGCGGACTGGCATGGTTGGACATTCACTGATTTAATTTTCCCATTTTTCCTTTTCATCGTCGGGGTTGCTATAGTGTTTTCTTTTTCAAGGCGAGTTGAACTCGGGTATTCAAAGGTTAAATTGTTCGGGAGAGTTGTAAGAAGAACGATAATTCTTTTCGCTCTCGGTCTCTTTTTAAATGGTTTTCCTGAGTTCAATTTTTCAACGATAAGGATAATGGGCGTTTTACAAAGGATAGCGATATGTTATTTCTTCGCTTCGGTTATATATTTGACATCAAGCGTAAGATGGCAAGCGTTTTGGTCATTTGCGCTTCTTTTTATCTATTGGGGGCTTATGGAATTTGTCCCGGTTCCTGGGATAGGCGCTGGTTTGTATGAGAAAGGGAGAAATTTTGCAGCGTATGTTGATTCGCTTATTTTGAAAGGGCATATGTGGAGCGCAACTAAAACCTGGGACCCGGAAGGAATTGTAAGCACAATCCCAGCTATATCAACAACACTTTTCGGTGTTTTAACCGGACATTGGTTGAGGAGCAAGAGAAGCGAGGTTGAAAAGACGCTTTGGCTTTTCATCATGGGAAATCTTGGACTTTTCATCGGTGCTGTTTGGAACGCTTGGCTCCCAATAAACAAAAACTTATGGACAAGTTCATATTCGGTTTTTACAGCTGGTTTCGCTTTGATAGTTCTTGGCTTTTGTTACTATTTCATTGATGTGAAAGGTTATAGAAGGTGGGCTTATCCTTTTATCGTCTACGGGATGAACGCCATTACTGTGTTTGTTTTATCAGGGATAATTGGGAGGTTAAGCATATATTTTAAAATTTCCCTACCCGACGGAACTAAAACGACGGTGAAAAATTACATTTATGAGAATTTCTTCGCCTCTTGGCTTGGACCGATGAACGGCTCGCTTGGCTATGCGATTGCGCATGTCTTGTTGATGTATTTCTTGATGTGGATACTTTACAAGAAAAGGATTTTTATCAAGATATGAGTTCATCTATTAAACGCATCATCTCTTCAACGCTTGTGACTGGCTGTTTACATTCGTAATTTGTGCAGATGTAAATTGTCGTCTTTCCGTCAATTTCTTTGTAGTGTGTCAAAAATGGAGCGATTAAATTTATCTCGTCTTCACGATCCGTCGGTTTGTAAAGTAAAATTTTATTTGGGATGAACTTTGAATTCAAGAGTTTCTGGATTTTTGAAATATCGTCGCTTGATTTACCAACAATTATAATTTCAAAAGACGGACCGATCAGAAAATCAAAAGCTGAAAGGAAAAAAGTGTAAGCTGAGGGATGTTTGCTCACTGTGCCTGAGAATGTTTCCACGAGTTTAAATGTAAGTTCGTTTAGATCGCTTCGCCCTGTGATTTTTGAAAGTTTGATGAGGACGAGCAAAGCAACAGAATTGCCTGAGGGTATGGCTCCATCGTAAATTTCCTTTTGTTTAAAGAGCACATCTTCATTTTCACTTAAGAAGAAACCGCCATTGTTTTCATCCCAGAAAAGTTCAATCATTTTATTTGTTAGTTCAATCGCTTTTTTAAGATATTTTGTTTTAAATGTCGCTTCATAAAGTTCAATCAACCCCCACGCTAAGAAGGCGTAATCATCTAAGTGACCATTGATTTTCGCTTCGCCATCTCTGAACCTGTGAAGTAGTTTCCCATCGTTTGTGAGCATATTTTTCAATATGAAATTCGCGCTCTTTTCAGCGATTTTGATGTAATCCTCTACTCCAAATGTCAAATAACCCTTTGCGAGCGAAGATATGGTCAAACCGTTCCAATCGGTGAGAATTTTATCGTCCTTTAGCGGACGGATTCTATTGTTTCTATGTTGAAGAAGTTTTAATCTGATACTTTTCCATATTTTTCTTTTTTCACCTTCAAGTTCAGATGAAAGGTGGAATATATTTTTGCCCGTTCTTGAACGCTTTAACTCGTCAATGTAATTTCCATCTTTTCTGATGTTGAAGTTTTCAATTACAAAATTTAACTCGCTTTGGTTTAAAATTTTTTCAAGTTCACTATATTCCCAGAGATAAAATTTACCTTCCTCCCCTTCGCTATCGGCGTCTTCGGCTGAGAAAAAACCACCATCTGTATTTGTTAAATTATCAATCACATAGGAAAAAACCTCAGAGCATAAAACAGCATACTTTTCTTTTCCTGTTGCTTGGTATGTCTCAATGCAAGCCAAAGAAATAAGAGCTTGATCGTAGAGCATTTTTTCAAAGTGTGGAACGAGCCATTTTCTATCCGTTGAATATCTATGAAAACCAAAACCGATTTGATCATAGATTCCACCAAGCCACATTCCTTTCAATGTTTGTTCAACCATATCAATCGCTTTCGCATTTCCGGTTCTTTTCCAATATCTTAAAAGAAACATCAGATTATGCGGGGTTGGGAATTTCGGTGCCTCTCCAAATCCACCATATTCAGGGTCAAAATTCTCTTCAAGTTCTTTATATGCAAGCGTAAAAATCGTCTCGTCAATGATATTTCCCTTTTCAACTTTTTCAATCGCCTCTTTAATCTCATTTGTTATTTGTTCTGCGAGGGATATGACTTTGTCTTTATTTTCCTTCCAAATTTCAACGACTTTTTGAAGCAGTTCAATTAGTCCGATCCGACCATATCTTGAATGCTTCGGGATATAGGTCCCGGCGAAAAATGGTTTTTTATCGGGAGTCATTATTATCGTAAGTGGCCATCCCCCATGACCTGTCATCGCTTGGCAAATCGTCATATAAACAGTGTCAATATCCGGGCGCTCTTCACGGTCAACTTTTATCGGGATGAAATTTTCATTCAAAATTTTTGCAACCTCTTCATCTTCAAAGGATTCTTTTTCCATCACATGACACCAATGGCAGGTTGAATATCCAATTGAGAGGAATATCGGTTTATCTTCAATTTTTGCCTTTTCAAATGCCTCATCGCACCAAGGATACCAATCAACGGGATTGTATGCGTGTTGCAAAAGGTAAGGGCTTTTTTCATTTATAAGGCGATTCGGCTTTCTCACTTGTCTTTGAGTTTTTATTATTCAAAACAGGTGATTTAGTTGGAGTGTTCCAGAATGTGATTTAGGTCAAATTGTGTCCTTGATAAAATTTTTTAAATTTAAATCAAAAGTTAAACGCCAAAACAAAGAAGGAGGATTCAGGTATGAAGATGGTGAATTTAATTTTGATTTTCATCTTGTCTTTTGGCATTGCCTTTTCTCAGCAATTTAATCTTTTTGATGTTTTTCCGTTGGGAGGGGTTAAAGTAAAATACGACCGCTATGGGAATCCGTGGGCTGTTGGATTGTCATCAAGTTCGGGTGGTAATTTCTATTTATTTAGGAGCGAGAACGGACAATTTAAAAGCCCCGTAGTTATTGGGAAAGTACAATATGTGTATAGCGTCCAATATGTAAATTGGGATTTTGACATAGACACTTCTGGTGTAGTTCATATCGCAGGGGTTATTTACGAAGGATTTCGCGACGGTTACAATAATCCAGCGCCCTTCTATCTAAACTCTGCAATGGACAGTGCAGTTGTTTTTAACGCAGTGAGTTTAGGTTTTAATCCTCCTAACCCAAATTATGATTATATAAGAGTGTTAAGAACTACGGATGATAAAATTGTTGCAAATGTTGCTATTTGGTTCCCTTATTCCTCGTATACTCGTTACCCTGACTCTTTAATTTGGGTTCAGTTGGTTAATCCATCGGCTAACAGCATCAGAGCGACAATTGACACGATTTATTTAGGTGATTTGACTCCTCCTAATACGCATAAATCGGGTGTGTATCCTTGGAATCTTTCTATTAACAAAAATCTATTTTTGATGACTTACGGTTGGTATAGAATTGGAGCAAGTAGTGATATGTCAATTGATACCGTTGCTTATACTTTTGCAATTTACAGGATTAGACCGGGTGGAAGAGCCGAAATGATTAATAGTGCAGAAATTGTTCGTGTTAATATAGTGGGTGAGCGGAAAGAACCCGCTCCCCTTCCATATTACATAGCTGACTTTAACGATGGAGCTAATGCATGGCTTATAAGATGGTTTAATGTATGGACGCCTTTCCCGCGATTTGATGGAGGTATTGTTTCAGCTGAAGAAGATAGAGAGGGGAATCTGCATTTAGTTGGGATTAGTGCAAAACAACACATATATCAGGTTTATACGCCTGCAAATAGACCAGCGAACGAAGAAGGTAAAGTGCCTGCCTATAGCTATGTGATTTCTTACGATTCAACTATACATTGGCAATTCAAAAGTGAATTGATTGATTGGCAATATTACATACCTTACTTATCTGTAAGTGCATTTAATTTGAATAAGGCAACGATTACTTTTAGTGGTTGGCAATTTTATCAAGTTGGTAATAAATGGCGAGGTGTTCCAGGGAAAGTTTTATTGCATCAGGAATCCGGGAATTATAGATATGAGCTACTTGCTGGAACCAGTACAGATGAGATTAATCGTCGGAGGTTTGGGTCAAGTACTAACTGGTATATTGATAATTCTGGTCAAGCTTATCTCTGGAATGGTTGGGAAAGCATCGGCTTTGATAGCACAAGAACTGCTTATATTTACCTTTACAAGTTGAGGAGCACAGGGAATAGTTTCATTATGAATTATTCCTTGACAAAGGATATAAAGGAGAAGATGATATCACCAATTCCTATAGGGAAGATACCTGGATATGCTTTCGGGTATTTCCAATATAAATTTGATAAGGACAAGAGGATGTATTTTTTGGTTTTGACGATTGATTCGCTTCGTCCAGCCACATACCACTTGGGGCGTATGTTTCTTGTTAAAGAGACATCGCCTGGGCAGTGGGATACAACGCTTGTATCAACAGATACAACGAATGTGCTTTGGTTTGATTATTACACTGACTTTGTTGTTGACGAGAATGGGAATGTACATGTGGTTTATGCTACCTATAAAGGTGGTAGATCAATGGTGTTCTATACAAATAACGAAGGTGGAAGTTTTAAAACCCCAATACCTGTTGACACAACAAGGATTTTAAGGCATGCTCGGATTAGGGTGTCAAGAAATGGACTTGTTTATATTTGGGGTCAGGATCTAAATATAAATCGTTATTTTTACTATTATGGCGATTATGTATCTGGTTTCAAGCGTTCTTCAAGGGATTTTTCTGACTTTGATAAAGCTGAAGTTGACGCAAACGGTAATTTGTATATAGTGAGCTCCCCCTGGTGGTCAAGTTCAGGTTATTCAGTATATTTGTATAAATTCAATCGGGATTCAGCTTTGATTTATCGTTTCCCGAACAAAATTTTGTTTACCTTCCAGTCGGGTTCGCCTATTGTTTATCCTTCTTTTACTTTTGTAAGGGATGAAAATTGGCAAATTCATTTGCTTGGTGTTTATGAGTCAAAACTTTACTATTGGAAATCTTCGGATAATTTCACTGCAAGGGTTGAGTATGACCTCTCAAATGTCCTTAAGTTTAGAAGCGGTATTATCATCAGTGCTGTTGCCAATGATTTAGATAAAAGAATATATTTCTTTACAACTTTGTCCACCTTTGAGCCAATGATTGTCGGTTGGATTCATTACACAGTTACAGGGGTTGAAAAAGATGGAAATGTTTTGCCAAGGGAGTTTTCGCTTTCGCAAAATTATCCAAATCCGTTTAATCCAGCAACGACGATAAGTTTTGAGCTACCGGTTAAGTCAAGCGTTGAGATATCTATCTATGATGTTTTGGGGCGCAAGTTGAAGACGGTCCTTGAAGAGGTAAAGGATGCGGGGAGATATAAAGTTGTTGTTGATATGAGTGGGTATGCAAGCGGTGTTTATTTCTATCGGATGGTTGCTAAACCTGTTGTAGGGGGTAGCGATTTCATTTCCGTTAGGAAAATGCTTTTGATAAAATAGTGGATTTTAAACTTTAACTTCAAAGCCCCGGCATATCGTCGGGGCTTTTTTGTTTGATTATTGAGCGGGAGTTTTCTAAATTATCTCTGAGAAAATTAAAGTTCTATTTGTGCGGTGAAAAATAAGTTTTTAAATATATTTGAGGTTTTTTTAATCGCATTTTTCCTCACCCTTGTTGAGTTGAATCATTACACAGGGGCACAGGAAGCGTATCAGTTGAAAAGTTCGTTTAAAATCGGGCGTTTGAAATATCGCGGTGGCGGGGACTGGTATAATGACCCGTCAGCAGAGGTTAATCTTTTGAAGTTTATAAAAGAGAACACGAACATTGATGTTAATCCAGTTTATGAGTTTGTTGATATCGGTAGCGATAATATCTTTTCATATCCATTTCTCTTTATGACTGGTCACGGGGGCATAACTTTTAATGAGGATGAAGCGAAGCGGTTGAGGTTGTATCTTGAAAATGGAGGATTTCTTTACGCTGACGATGATTATGGGATGGACAAATTTTTCAGGAGGGAGATAAAGAAAGTTTTCCCAGATAAGGAGTTAGTTGAGTTGCCTTTTTCGTATGGACTTTTTCATTGTTGGTTCAGTTTTCCTAATGGCGTGCCGAAAACACACGAACACGACAACAAACCACCCCAGGCGTTTGGCATTTTTCACAACGGTAGATTAGTTTTGCTTTACACTTATGAATCAAATCCAAGCGATGGTTGGGCTGACCCTGAGGTTCATCACGACCCAGAGGAAAAAAGGCAAGAGGCGTTAAGGTTTGGGACGAATATAGTCGTTTGGGCTTTAACAAATTAACATTGGCTTTAATGTGAGGGAAATTTACTTACAGATAGAGAATAAACTAAAACGCTTGAGAAAGGGACTTGACTTTGAGAACTTCAAGATTCGTTTTTCAAGATGGGCGTTGTTTGTTATTTTCATTTTTGCTTTCGTTGGGATACTGGAAATGGAATTTTATTTCCCATCTTCAACCAGGGCGAAAATTTTCTTTGGGGTTGTGGGTATTTCCCTTTTGAGCTTTTTAATTTATGTTTTGCCAGCTCTTTTGAAGTTTTTGGGGATGATAAGGTCAAGGTCTTATTTTGAGCTCGCTGATGAGGTCGGAAAGAAATATCCCCAGATCGGGGATAAACTTCTTGATGCGTTGCAAATTTACGAGCAAAGATATAATCGTTCCGCTTATTATTCTGAGGAATTGATTGAGTCGGCATTTATTCAGCTTGGGAGTGAAGTTTTGAAATACGATTGGGATAGGGTTGATTCATCCGCTTCAAGGAAAAATATCAGCGTGCTGTTTTCGTTTTTGATGATTTTTGCCATCGCTTTGTTTTTGTCCCCGAGTTTGAGAAGTTCATATATCAGGATTCTGAACTACAACTATAAATTCATCAAGCCATCTGATTACATTATAAAGGTTGAACCTGGCGATACAATTGTCGCGAAGGGTTCAAGTGTTAAGATCAAGGTTTATATCAGACCGCAAAGGCAGGGGATCGTTGAACCAAGCGAAGTTGAAATTTGGATGTCTCAAGCGGGCTTAAAGGAGTTTGAAGTTAGAAAAGTCAAGAAAAACGATGGGAAGTTTGAAGATGAGTTTTTCAATCTAAGGAGTTCGCTTGAGTATTTTGTAAAGTTTAAAGATGTGAAAAGTGAAAAGTTCAGGATAGATGTCATTGACAGACCCATTGTCAAATTATTGAAGGTTAAGCTTGTTTATCCCGAATATACCGGGTTTGAACCGCAATATCTTGATGATAACGCTGGGGATATAACAGCGATAGCCGGTACCGTGGCGAACTTTGAGATTTTGGCGAATAAAGAGCTTGATTCGGCGAAAATCGTTTTTGATGAGTTTTCACCCGTCAACCTTGAAATTTCGGGAGAGAGGGCTAAAGGTAAGGTCAAATTGATGAGGAATGCAAATTATCACATAGAGCTTTTAAGTAAAGATGGCTTGAGAAGCGAGCAACCGGTTCAGTATAGGATAAATGTCATACCAGATGAATATCCCAGGGTTGAAATTTTGAAGCCGGGTAAAAGCATTGACATAGGTCGGGATATGAACTTGGTTATAAATGCGAAAATTACGGATGATTTCGGATTTACGAAGTTACGCCTTGCTTATAGGTTGAGCTTTTCAAGATATGTTAGACCGAGAGAAGAATTTAGTTATGTTGAGATTCCGATTGACAAGAAGTTAAAAGAGCAGGAAGTTATTTATGTTTGGGATTTATCCGAACTTGAGTTATCCCCGGATGATGTCGTGAGTTATTATCTTGAAGTTTTTGATAATGATGTCGTCAGCGGTCCTAAATCCGCAAGGACGGAGATTTACACGGTTAGATTTCCATCCCTACATGAGATTTTGGCTCAGGTTGAGCAAATGCAAAGCGAGATTTATCAGGAGATGAGCGATATTTTTGAGATGGCGAAGAAGTTGAGAAAGGAAATGGACGAAATCAATAAGGAAGTGAAGAAAGGAAATTTCAAGGCGGATTGGCAGAGACAACAGAAGATACAAAACATAGCGAAGCAGTATGATGAACTGAGGAATAAGATAAAGGAAACGGGGCAAAAGCTTCAGGAACTTGTTCAAAAGATGGAAGAGAATCGTCTTCTTTCTCCAGAGACGCTTGAGAAATATCTTGAACTTCAGAAATTGCTCAGCCAGCTTGATATTCCCGAATTAAAGGAGTTGTTGAAAAGGTTTGAACAAGCGTTGCAAAATATTGACCCTAATATGTTGAGGCAGGCGCTTGAGAAGTTTAAATTTTCGGAGGAAAATTTCAGAAAAAGCATTGAGAGAACTTTGAATCTTTTGAAGAGAATTCAAGTTGAGCAGAAGTTGAATGAGATTTTGAAGCAAGTTGAGCAAGCAGTTGGAAGGCAAGAGGATTTGAGAAAGCGGACAGCGCAGGTTAATCCTGAGGATAAGGGTAAACTTAGGGAGTTAAGTGATGAGCAGAAAAGTTTAAGCGAAGAAATCAAACAAATTGAAAAGTCGCTTGAAGATTTGAAGGAGAGGATGAAGGAATTTCCCGAAGAGATGCCGATTGATTCACTTGAAAAGATTTTGAATGAGTTAAGAGATAAAAAAGTTGAGGAGATGCCGGAAAAAATTGGGGAGAGGTTGGTTGCAGGCGATTTAAGGAAGGCGATGCAGATGCAGTTTGAATTTTCTCAAAGTTTAATGCAGATGCAAAGCGATATCCAGTCGCTTCAGCAACAGCTTATGCAGAATCAACAGCGTCAGATAATTTCGCAGATGCAAAAGGTTCAGCGTGATCTCTTGAACCTTTCAAAGGGGCAGGAAGATGTCAAAAGGGAGACGATGAGTTCTTCTCAGGGTTCGTCAAAGTTGCAGGACCTTGCGCGCCAGCAGATGAATTTACTCTCAGGTTTGAATTCCGTTGCTAATTCTTTAATTGAACTTTCGCAAAAGACATTTGCAATCACCCCTGATATGGGCAGGGAAATAGGTTCGGCATTGATGAACATGAACAGAGCGATTGAGTCACTTTCGGCGCGGGATAATTCAAGCGCTTTGAGATTCCAGACAGGGGCGATGAGTTCGCTTAATAGAGCCGTGATACAGCTTGGTAATGCAATGCAAGCGCTTATGCAAGGTGGTGCTGGTGGGGGCTTGCAATTTTTACTTCAGCAGTTGAATCAACTCGCAATGCAACAGCTCGGGCTAAATCAAGCAACCCAAGAACTCCTTCAAAAACTCTCGCTTCAACAACAAGCTGAGATGGCGAGGTTAGCTGCTCAACAGGAATTGATAAGGAAATCGCTCCAGGAACTTATGAAGGAAGCGGAAATTTCCGGAAACAGGGGTAAAATACTTGGTGACTTAAATAAAATCGCCGAGGAGATGAAGGAAGTTGTGAGCGATCTTGAATCAAATAATTTAACTGAGGAGACGATAAGGAAGCAGGATAGGATTTTATCGCGTCTTCTTGATGCGCAACGCTCAATTCACGAGCGGGATTTTGAAAAGCGTAGAGAGTCCCGCCCGGGGCAAGACATAGTCAGAGAAAGTCCTCCCGAGATTAACCTCCAAGAAGATAGAGATAAAATTTTCCAGGAGCTTTTAAAGGCGATTCGCGAAGGTTATCACAGGGATTATGAGGCGTTGATAAAGAAGTATATTGAGCTTTTGCGTTCCCTCCAGCAATAATTGTTCCACTTTGCGACCATTTCATTTTTTTGTGTCAAATTTAAACAAACTCCTTTTTGAAATTCATTGATTTACAATTTTTTTGATTTGGCACGGTTTTTATAAATTTTTCAAGAAGAAAATTTGCGTTGCTCCAAAAATAAAGTCATTTTTGAGATGATTGAGATAAGATGGCATGGTCGCGGAGGTCAGGGCGTTAAGACCGCCTCGCTTCTTTTTGCGGAGACATCAATTGAGGAAGGGAAATACGCACAAGGTTTCCCCGAGTATGGACCTGAGAGAGATGTTGAAAACCCTGTGACATTTGGACCGCTTGACCTCCAGGATTATTATTTTGAGCATAAAAGGGCTCAAGCGGAAGCGATGGAAAATGCTTACAGGTTTATAAAAGAGGTTGACGAGGAGTTTTATAAAATAAGTGGGCGAAGGTATCAATATGTTGAGCCCTATGAGATTGACGATGCTGATGTGGTTTTGATATCGCTTGGTTCAACTGCTGGGAAGATAAAAGATGTCGTTGATAATTTGAGGTTTAAAGGTATGAGGGTTGGAGCTTTAAAAATTCGGCTGTATAGACCTTTCCCAAGGGATGAAGTAATTGAGTATCTTTCTAATGCATCAGTTATCGGTGTGATGGATAGGGCGATAGCGTTTGGGGCTCCTTATGGTTCGGTTTGTCTTGATGTTAAATCGGTTTTATAAGGGACGAAGTTTTCTGAACTCCCGGTCGTCAATTATATCTATGGGCTTGGGGGCAGGGATATAAGACCTGGCGATATTGAGAGGATTTTCATTGAGCTTGATAAAGTGAGGATTTCCGGGGAAGTTCCAAAGTCGCCGAGATTTATCGGTGTTCGTGGTGAGGAGGATTATTTTGAGAAGGTGAAAAGGTTAGTTAAAAATTAAAGTTTTTTCAAAAATGGCGAACTTAAAAGAGTTATCACAGCGTGAGGTAAAATTTACATCCGGGCATAGGGCTTGTGCCGGGTGTCTTCCCGCGGTTGCTTTAAGACAGGTGACATTATCGGTTAATTATCCTTGTGTTGTTGGCTTTGCGACTGGTTGTATGGAGGTTGTTTCAACGATTTTCCCATACACTGCTTGGAATGTGCCTTATATCCATGTTGCGTTTGAAAATGTCGCTGCTGTTATGAGTGGGGTTGAATCGGCTTACAAGGTCTTGAAGAAGAAGGGGAGAATAGACAAGGAGATAAAATTTATCGCCTTTGGCGGAGATGGCGGGACTTATGATATAGGTTTTCAGGCGCTCTCTGGAATGGCTGAAAGGGGACACGATGTGCTTTACATATGTTACAATAACGAGGCGTATATGAACACCGGTATTCAAAGATCAAGTGCTACTCCATTCGGTGCGCAAACGGCTACAACTCCAGTCGGTGCTGTTGAATTTGGAAAGAAACAATTTCCGAAGGATTTAACTCAGATAATGGTTGCGCATGGGATACCTTATGTGGCGCAGGCGTCCGTTCATAATTGGAAGGATCTTAACATGAAGGTTGAGAAGGCGTTGAACATAAAGGGACCCAAATTTATAAATATCCTTGCCCCTTGCACTCTCGGTTGGAGGTATCCCGCTGAGAAAGGGATTGAAGTTGCAAAACTTGCGGTAGAGACATGTGTTTGGCCACTTTATGAAGTTGAAAATGGGAAATACAAGATCAATTACAGACCGCGGGAGAAAAAACCGGTGATTGAATGGCTTAAGGTTCAAGGTAGATTTTCGCATCTTTTGAAGCCGGAAAATCAACATTTAGTTGATCAGATACAAGCTGAGGTTGATAGAAGGTGGGCTCGTCTTCTTGAACTTGCTGGCGCATGATGACCACCTCAACCTTCGCACGAAGGTCGCCCAAATGGGCGACCTTTTTTATTTTCTGAATTTTTGTTTAAATTTTTCAAAAAGAAAAAGCGATATCCTAAAGCCCATGTTCAATGCTTTTCCTTTGCTATCAAAGGATAAAATTTTAACCGTTTCCGAATTGACTTATGAAATTAAAAAGCATATAGAGCTTGAGCCGAGATTTCAAGATGTTTGGCTTCAGGGCGAGATATCAAATTATAAAGTTCACACATCGGGACATGTTTATTTCACTCTAAAAGACGAAAACGCTTCAATAAAAGCTGCTTTATGGAAAAGCAGAGCGGATATTTATTTAAAAAATTTCAGATTCAAAGATGGTGATAAGGTTCTCGTCCACGGTAAGGTTGAGGTTTATGAGCCAAGCGGTGAGTACAAAATTATAGTTGATTTCATTGAACCGCTCGGGATCGGTGAACTTCAGATGAAGTTTGAGATGCTTAAGCAGAAACTTGCTGCCGAGGGTTTGTTTGATAGAAAGTATAAGAAGCCAATCCCGGAATATCCAAGTAGGATTGGGATTGTGACAAGTCCGACGGGAGCTGCGATTAGGGACATGATAAACATAATTTCGCGTCGTTTTCCTGCGGTTGAAATTATACTTTATCCTGTGAGGGTTCAAGGTGAAGGAGCAGCTGAGGAGATAGCTCAAGCGATTTACGATTTTAACCGTTATGGCGGGGTTGATGTGATAATAGTTGGCAGGGGTGGTGGCTCAATTGAGGATTTGTGGGCTTTTAATGAGGAGATCGTGGCGAGGGCAATTTTTGCGTCAAGGATTCCTATAATAAGCGCTGTCGGTCATGAGATTGATTATAGCATAAGTGATTTCGTTGCCGATTTAAGAGCACCAACACCTTCAGCTGCAGCTGAGCTTGTGGTTAAAAATCGTGACGATGTTCTTGAAAATGTCCGAAATATTTGGTATACTATCCACCAACTTGTTATGGATAAAATAAAGATGGGAAAAAAGGAAGTTGAACATCTCGTGAAAAGTTATGCTTTTAATAGACCGATTGATTGGCTCAGGCAATACACAATGAGAATTGATGAGTTGAGAAGATCGCTTGATATAGCCATGTCTCATAGGTTTGAAATTTTAAGGCAAAACTTTGAGCAATGGCTTAAGAGGTTTGAGTCGGTTAATCCTGAGCTTGCTTTGAAGAGGGGCTATGCGATAGTTTATAAAAACGGCAAAATAGTTCACAGCAAAAAAGAGTTAAATTTAAACGATGAGTTTAAAATCAAACTTTCAGATGGAACAATAAAAGGGGTGGTAAAGGGCTATGGCGAAGAAAACTGAAACAGGAGAAGTTGAAAATTTGACATTTGAACAAGCTTTAAGGGAACTTCAAGGGATAGTTGAGAAACTTGAAGCGGGAGAGGTTTCGCTTGACGAGGCGATAGAGATGTACGAGAGAGGAGTTAAACTTTCAAAGTATTGTATGGACAAACTTTTGCAAGCGGAACTTAGGATAAAGAAGATAGTCAAAGATGAATTGCAGGGTTTTACTCTTGTTGATTTCAACGATTTTAACAACAAATTTTGAAACTTAAATGGACGGGAACTATCGCATTCTGCCGAGGATAAATTCGCCAGATGATTTAAAAGGGTTAAGTGTCCGGGAGCTTGAGGAGCTTGCGAGTGAGATAAGGGAATTTATAATTGACACAATTTCAAAAGTTGGGGGTCATCTCGGTGCGAGTTTGGGAGTGGTTGAGTTAACACTTGCGGTTCATTATGTTTTTAATGCACCGAGGGATAAAATCGTTTGGGATACCGGACATCAAGGTTATGTTCACAAGATTATAACAGGGCGCAGGGATGTTTTCCACACAATAAGGCAGTTTAAAGGGATAAGCGGTTTTCTTAAAAGGAGCGAGAGCATTTATGATGTTTTTGGTGCTGGGCACGCTTCAACTTCAATTTCCGCTGCTCTTGGGATAGCTACAGCGAGGGATTTTGATGGGCAAGATTATAAAGTTGTCGCAATAATTGGGGATGGCGCCATGACCGCTGGTCTTGCTTATGAGGCGATGAACAACGCCGGGGTTTTAAAGAAAAACTTGATCGTTATTTTAAACGATAACAATATGTCAATTTCGCCAAATGTATGGGCGGTCTCAAAGTATTTCACCGAGTTGATCGCAAGTTCGCATTACAACAAATTGAAATCATTTGTTTGGGACTTGACAGGTCAGCTTGATAGCGTCGGGGATAGGATAAGGAAACTTGCAGCAAGGGTTGAAGGTGGGGTTAAAGCGATAATAACACCGGGGATGTTGTTTGAAGCACTTGGCTTCAGGTATTTTGGTCCTGTGAATGGGCATAACATTCAAAAGTTGATAAGGATTTTATCTGAGATAAAAAATCTCAACGGTCCTATTCTTCTTCATGTCATAACACAGAAAGGCAAAGGTTATAAGCCAGCTGAAGAGGATGAGCAAAAGCTTCACGGCGTCACGCCTTTTGATAAGGTCACGGGTAAGATGTATAAGAGCGACAAACCGCAACCGCCAAGTTACACGAAAGTTTTTGGGGAAGCGGTTGTTCAACTTGCAAGGCAAAACAGCAAAATTGTCGGGATAACTGCTGCAATGCCCGAGGGTACGGGGCTTAACATTTTAAAAAAGGAAATCCCGGAGAGATTTTTTGATGTTGGCATAGCGGAACAACACGCTGTGACATTTTCAGCTGGGCTTGCGACGGAGGGATATATCCCGATATGCGCAATTTATTCAACATTTTTACAAAGGGCTTTTGATCAGATAATCCACGATGTTGCGCTTCAACATCTTCATGTAGTTTTTGCTCTTGACAGAGCTGGGCTCGTCGGTGCTGATGGTCCAACGCATCACGGTGCTTTTGACCTCAGTTATTTGCGCTTGATACCGAACATGGTGATAATGGCGCCAAAAGATGAAAGCGAACTTCGGGATATGCTTTATACAGCGACGATATATAACAAAGGTCCAGTTGCGATAAGATACCCACGTGGGAATGGCGTCGGTGTCCCGTTGAAGGAAAACTTTGACTTGATTGAGATCGGCAAAGCTGAAATTTTAAGAGAGGGAAATGACATTGCTATACTTGCGGTTGGGAGCATGGTTTATCCGAGTTTAAAGGCGAGCGAAAAGCTTTCATCATACGGGATTGAGGCGATGGTTGTAAATATGAGATTTGTTAAACCACTTGATGAGGAACTTCTTGATTATGTTTTTGAGAGGTTTGACAAGGTTGTAACCGTTGAAGAGAATACAATTAGAGGTGGATTCGGTAGCGCAGTGCTTGAATATGCAGCGATGAGGGGAGTTAAGAATGTCAAGTTTTTAATCCATGGCATTCCTGATGAATTCATTGAGCACGGGACACAGAATGAGCTTTGGAGAATGCTTAAACTTGATCCAGATGGGATTGTTGAAAGGATAATTGAAACATTTGACTTTGAAATTTTGAAAGACAAAACAAAAATCTTGAAAAATGGAGAAAGTTAAATTTGCTGTAATTGGGCTTGGCGGTATAGCTCAGGCGGTTCATCTTCCGATACTTTCAAAGATTGAGAACGCTCAAATAGTCGCTGTCTGTGATATTGACAAGACGAAGGCGCGTATGATAGCAGAGAAATATAATGTCCCATATTTTTATACTGATTATGAGAAAATGCTTCAAGAGGTTGATGAAATTGAAGCGGTTGAAGTTTTAACGCCGACGAACCTTCACGCTGAGATGGCAATCGCTTGCGTTGAAGCTGGTAAAGATGTCTTTGTTGAAAGACCACTTGCGAGGAATTACAAAGAAGCTGAATCGGTTGTTAAAGTAGTTGGTGAAAGAAAGAGGAAGGTTATGGTCGGTATGAATTTGCGCTTTAGACCAGATTGTATGTTGATGAAAGGTTTTATTGAGCAAGGGGAGCTTGGCTCGGTTTTTTATGTTAAAGCCGGCTGGTTCAAAAGACCAAACGATAGAAAATGGATTTTGATGAAGGATAAAGCGGGCGGTGGTGTTATGCTTGATCTTGGGATAAGCATACTTGATTTGGCTCTCTGGATGGCGGGTTATCCGGAAGTTAAAAGCGTCAATGCCATATGTTATAAACATCAAACAAGGTCTGTTGAGGATAGTTCAATTGTCTTTGTGAAGTTCAGAAATAATTCAACTTTGTTCATAGATGTTAGCTGGTCGTATGAGTTTGAGAACTCAATTTTTTATCTTAACATTTTCGGGACAGAAGGTAGTGGGGAGTTGAATCCGTTTAGGATTTACAAGGAAATACAGGGCAAGCTTATAAATCTTGCTCCCGAGAAAATGGATAGACCTGAGGTTTTATATTGGAAGTCGTATGAAAACGAAATCAAACACTTCATCGGAGCTGTTCGCGAGCTTCATCCGCTTGTTTCAAGTGCTGAGGACGCACTCTACAGGATGAAAATCGTTGACTCGGTATATAAATCCGCGGAAAAGGGAAAAGAAATCTTTTTAAAGTGATGTTCATTACTTTTGAAGGGGTTGACCTTTGTGGTAAGACAACACAAGCAGAAATTTTGATCAACAAGCTCAAAGTGTATGGTTTTGAAGTCGTATTTGTGAGGGAACCTGGTGGGACAAGGATATCTGAACTTATAAGGAACATCCTTCTTGATAAGGAAAATGTAGAAATGCGCGATGTAACTGAACTTTTTCTTTTCTCAGCAAGTCGTGCTCAACTTGTCGGTGAGGTGATAATCCCAGCGCTTAATTCCGGGAAGGTGGTCATCTGCGATAGATTTTATGATTCAACGCTCGCTTATCAAGGTTATGGACGTGGAATTGATATTGAGAAAATCAAAGTCGTAAATGAACTTGCTTCATCTGGATTGGTCCCCGACTTGACTTTTCTCATTGATATTCCAGTTTCAGAGATTTACAATCGTAGGAGACAGAAATACGGCGATTTTGATAGGATGGAAAATTCGGGTGTTGAATTTTACGAGCGTGTCAGGAATGGTTATCTTGAACTTGCGAGGGAAGAAAAGCGATTTTGTGTGATTAATGGTTTAAGGGGGATTGACGAGATAAGCAGTGAGATTTGGTCAATCGTCTCTGAAAAATTAAAGGTCAAAGGGAAATGAAGCGAAAATTTTTTCTTTTCGGTTTTACATTCTTCATCGCTGTGGGATTTTTGAAGTTCCACCCGCAGAATGAGGATATTTTCTTGAAGATAAATAAAAGCGTTGAGGTCTTCGGGAAAATTTATAAGGAAGTTATCTTGAATTATGTTGACGAGGTTGACCCCGAGAAATTTATAAGAGCCGGGATAAAAGGGATGTTAAGCGAGCTTGACCCATATACCGTTTTCATAGATGAGAAGCACAGTGAGGAAGTTGATGCTTTAACGACTGGGAAATATGGTGGCATCGGGATTTCAATTTCAAAGTTTGATACATCAATCGTCGTGATAAAGGTCTCAAGAGGATATCCGGCTGATAAAGCTGGAATAAGGGTTGGGGATGTGATAGTTCAAATTGATAGCATTTATGTCAAAGAGAAATCACTTGATGAAGTTAGGTCACTTATGGTTGGGAAGCCAGGGACACAGCTCAAGGTTAAAGTTATAAGGGAAGGTGTGAGTAACCCGCTTGTCTTTGAGTTAACGCGTGCGGAAGTTGAGGTTAAAAATATAACCTTTTATGATTTCATTGACGATGGCATCGCATATATTAAACTTGAGCGCTTTTCCAGAAACGCCGGGGAAGAATTAAGAAAGGCAATAAAGAACCTACAATCAAAAGGTGAGATAAAGGGTCTCATTCTTGACCTGCGCGACAACCCGGGAGGTTTGCTTGATGCAGCGGTTGATGTGGTTGAAAAGTTCGTGCCTGAGGGAAGTTTGATTGTTTCAACCAAAGGGCGCAAACCGGATGCGGTTAGAAATTATTTTTCAACTGAGAAGCCCATTCTTTTAGATGTCCCTCTCGTTGTTGTAGTAAATGGTTCAAGTGCGAGCGCAAGTGAAATCGTTGCCGGTGCAATCCAAGACCTTGACCGTGGGGTTGTCCTCGGGACAAAAACATTTGGAAAAGGGCTCGTTCAAACGATAACTTATCTTTCCTATAACACATTTTTAAAGATGACAACCGCTAAGTATTATACCCCAAGCGGTCGCTGTATCCAGGAAATTGATTATTTCCATAAGCCAGATGGTGTCTTCATTCAGAAACCTGACTCTGAACAAAAAGTTTTCAAAACGAAAAACGGTCGCATAGTTTATGCAGAAGGAGGTATTTCCCCTGACACAGTTGTTGAGGAGAAGAAAAGAAGTGATTTCGTTGAGGCACTTGCGCAAAGGAGGTTGTTTTTCAAGTTCGCAAATAAGTTCAGAGCTGAAAACGAGAGCATCCCAGATGATTTTGTGATAAATGATTCAATTTTTTCACGCTTTGAGGATTTCGTAAAGAAGAGCAATTTCTCATATAAAGATAGTTTTGAAATAAATCTTGAAAAGGCGGTTGAATATGCAAAGAGGCAGAAGTTGAACAATGGTTATATAGCCGAGGTTGAAGCGATGTTGAACAAAGTGAGAACACAGCGGATAGATTATTTCAAACTTTATCGGGAACAAATTGCGGATGAACTTGCTCGCGAGATAATATCAAGATACAAATATGAAGACGAATTGATAGCTTGGGGTTTGAAAAACGACAATCAAGTAAAGACAGCGGTTGCGATTTTAAAGAACAAAAAATCATACAATTTACTTTTAGGTTTGAAATGACAATTTTGAAAATTTTCATCCTTTTCGCGTCGGGACTTTTCGCTGGATTTTTGGCTGGCTTTTTCGGAATAGGTGGGGGGATAATTCTCGTCCTGATTTTAATGTATTATTACAGCAGTGTTGGGTTACCAACGGATTTAATCCCCAAAGTAGCAGTCGCGACAAGTTTATTTACCATTGTTTTTACTTCAATTTCAAGCACGATAAAACAAGTTGAGAACAAAAATGTTGAGTGGGAACTTACCTTAACGATGGGTTTAGCCTCAATCATATCGGCGCTTGCTGGAAGTAAATTGGCGACGATCGTCTCAGGGAGCTTCATCAAGACCTTTATCACCATCGTTATAATTTTCGCTGGAATTAGAATGTTGATCTCGTCAAATGAGAAAGCGATTGATATTGATGATTTATCAAATTACAAAGCGAATGTTAACTTAATTTCGGCGTTTTTTTGGGGACTTGTCGCTGGTATAGTTTCTGTTTTCGCCGGGGTCGGCGGTGGGATACTTTTAGTGCCGGTTATGAATTATCTGATGAAAATCCCAATTAAAAGAGCAATTGGAACATCAAGCTCGGTTATAATTTTGACTTCAACTTTTGGGACGATCGGATATATATTGAACGGGATTAACAACCCGGAACTTTCAATGCCCGGGATGATTGGCTTTGTTGATTACACTGCTGGAATTCCGATAATTCTCGGTTCTGTTATGACGAGTCGTTTTGGTGCGCACGCATCTTATAAAACGAGGTCAAATGTTCTGAAGAAACTTTTCAGTGTTCTTTTGATAACGGTTGCGATTTTGACATTTTTCAAAAAATAAAATCTCTTCCCGAAAATGATTTTAAAATACCGAACATTTGAATTAAAACTCAAGCACCCTTTCAAAATCACCCGTGGCGTCAGAACATCAAATCAAGTTGTTTTAATTGAGATTGAGCACGACGGATTAATTGGCTATGGAGAAGCATCGCCCTCGCCAAGGTATGGGGAGAGTGTTGAAACGGTGAAAAATTTCCTTGAAAAAGTTGACCTTTCAAAGTTTAACGATCCCTTGCAAGTTGAGGATATTTTAAATTATGTTGACTCAATTGAACCGGGAAATAATTCAGCGAAAGCTGGAATTGATATCGCTTTGCATGATCTCGTTGGGAAAATTTTGAATGTTCCGCTTTATAAACTTTTCGGTCTGAACAAGGAAAAGACGCCGATAACATCCTTCACAATTGGGATAGATGAGCCGGAAGTAATTGAAAGAAAGGTCAAAGAGGCGGAGGAGTATCCAGTTCTTAAGGTCAAACTTGGGCTTGAAAACGATTATGAGATAATTCGCACAATCAGGAAAGTTACAGATAAGCCCATTCGCGTTGATGCAAACGAAGGATGGAAAACGAAGGAGATAGCGCTTGAAAAAATCAAGTGGCTACAAAATGAAGGAGTTGAGTTTGTTGAACAACCGATGCCAGCAGATGACCTTGATTCAATCGCTTGGGTAAGAGACAGGGTTGAACTTCCAATCATAGCCGATGAGAACTGCGTTCGTCTTTGGGATGTTCCTATTTTAGGAAAGGCGTATGATGGAATAAACATAAAACTTATGAAATGCACAGGGATAAGGGAAGCGGTAAAGATGATAAACACAGCAAGGGCTATGAATATGAAAGTGATGCTTGGCTGTATGATTGAATCATCGGTTGGTATAACCGCAGGAGCTCAAATTTCTCCGCTTGTTGATTTCGCTGACCTTGATGGGAATCTTTTGATAACAAATGACCCTTTTGATGGCGTTAAAGTTAAAGATGGAAAATTGATTCTTCCAGATGAACCGGGTCTTGGAGTGAAAAAATTAATTTAAAATTCAGCGATGTTTTTCAAGAGACCCCAACATCTTCGCTTTGAGTATATCCCGCGCTATTATAAGCCGGAGGAGGATGAGGAACTGAAGCGCAAGGAAAGGATCAAGAGGCAGTTGAAGTTTCAGCGCATTACGATTTCTGAAAGGAAGAAAAGATCGCTTATTTGGTGGCTTATCGTTGTCGGTTTGATTTTCTATGTTTATCTTATTTTATCAGGGTTGATATGAAAGCTGGTTTTATAAAATGGGACGAATAAAAATTTTACCGGACGAAATAGCTAGAAAAATCGCAGCGGGAGAAGTTATCCAGCGTCCGGAGTCAGTTGTGAAGGAATTGGTTGAAAATTCAATTGATGCTGGAGCTAAGAATATAACCGTCATCTTAAAGGACGCTGGAAAATCATTGATACAGGTCATAGATGATGGATGTGGTATGAGCGAGGATGATGCAATCCTTGCGTTTGAAAGACACGCCACGAGCAAGATTGAAACATATGATGATCTTGAAAACATCAAAACACTTGGCTTCAGGGGCGAGGCGCTTGCTTCAATCGCTGCGGTTTCAAGAGTTGAATTGAAGACGAGAACCGCTGATGAAGAGCTCGCAACGCTGGTGAAAATAGAGGGTGGTAAAATTTTGGAAATATCAAAAACATCTCATCCAGTTGGGACATCGGTTGCGGTGAAAAATCTTTTCTTCAATACCCCAGCTAGGAGAAATTTCTTGAAAAGCGATTACACCGAATTTAAACACGCCTATGAGACATTTACACGCTTTGCAATCGCTTATCCTGAGATAGCGTTTGAATTTATAAGCGATGATGAGGTGGTCGCAAAATTTGAAAGCGCTGACTTTGAAACAAGAATAAAACAGGTCTTCGGCGATGAATTTTTTGATACGCTTGTGCCTGTCTTTGAAAAGACCGACTACATAAGCATATACGGGTATACAAGCAAACCGGAGTTTTCAAGGAAATCAAAGTCAATGCAATTTATATTCCTGAATCGGCGATACATTATCAATCGCTCAATAAACCACGCTGTTTTTAACGCATATGAACACTTGATTGACAAAGGGAACTTCCCATCGTTTATTTTGATGATTTCAATTGACCCAAGAAGAGTTGATGTCAATGTGCATCCATCAAAGCTTGAGGTAAAATTTGATGATGAGACCGGGGTTTACAATTTCGTCCGCGCTGTGGTTAAGCATTCGCTTTCAAAGTTTAGCTTGATCCCAGAGCTTACAATTGAACCAAGCGGTGATATAAAAATTCGTCCGTCAACGGACTTATCCGAGATAAAAAGCAAATTGATAAATCTGGTTGAGCCGATAAAGGAGAAAATTCAAAAGGAGCAACAATACAGCTTGGATTTCATCACCTCATCTTTCCCAGAAGCTGAAACGAGTCAGAAGGTTAAAATTGACTCCGATATGGTTGAGAAAATCTCCGCAGGAGTTAAATCGGTTTTTTATACTTCAAGTGAGGGAAGCGGGGACGAGACGATTACATTTATGCAAGTTCATAACAAATACATAATCGCTCAAATTAAAACGGGACTTATGATAATTGATCAACATGTCGCGCACGAAAGGGTATTGTACGAGAGGGCGCTTGATAGTTTGAATTCAAATTCACCATTTACACAGCAATTGCTCTTCCCTCAAACGATTGAGCTTACACCGGCGGATATGTCTATCGTGAAGGAACTTAAAGATTACTTTGAGAACTTGGGGTTTGATCTAAGGCTTTTCGGGAAAAACACCGTTATACTTTACGGTGTCCCGCCAGAGATAAAACAGGGAAAAGAGAAAGAAGTTTTCATTGAGATAATTGAACAATACAAAGAAAATGCTAACATTGAACCGAACATAAGTGCGAGGGAAAACCTTGCAAAGGCATTCGCTTGCAAATCTGCAATCAAAGCCGGTGATAAGCTGACACCTGAGGAAATGCGAACTTTAATAGATCAACTTTTCCTCACGAAAAATCCTTATGTTTGTCCCCACGGTAGACCTGTGATAATCAAAATTTCAATTGATGAACTTGATAAAAGGTTTGGACGAATTTGATCTATTTTCTTGCTTTCACGAGAAGCCCAGTCCCGCTCTTATTTTCAACCCTTCCATCAAGCCACATAAGCAAGAATCCCGGCATCAAAACGAAGAGATAATAGAGTGGAAGTAGAACCACGAAAATGAAGCTTTTCCCAAGCAAAAGGATTGGAAACTTGATCATTAATTTCCAAGATAAACTTCCAAATTTACCGTAGGTATATTTAAATGTGATATCCTCAAAGCCAGCTTCTTCAAGTTTTGATTTTATTTCGTCTTGGCTATATCCGTGTCTTATGTGTTCTTCAATGAAACTTGCGTCCTCGTCCGAGTGCACATCCGAGCCACCAAGAGATGATGGGGTGCTTATTATCAAAAGTCCATCTTTTTTTAACGCTCTGTAAAAATTTTTCAAGACCTTAACATCGTTTTCAATATGTTCTAAAACATCAACTGCAAGTATGAGGTCAAAGCTCTCTTCATAGTTTAAGTTTTCAAGATCGGCTATGTCAAATTTTAAATTCTCAATCCCCTCTTCCTGTGCAAATTTTTCGCTCTCCTTGATTCTTTCTTCGTTTATGTCAACGCCGATAACATTTGAATTTCTAAATTTCTTCGCAATGAAGTAAGAATACTGTCCAAATCCACATCCAGCGTCAAGCACATTGATTTGTCCGTCTCTTGATTTGAAAAAGTTTTTTATCTCTCTCCTCACATGCCAAGCCCTTAAAAGAACAAGGTTTAAGCCCGCGTAAAATAACTTTCTCAAAAAATTCCTACCCTTTATCAAACGGTCAATTTTTGATTTTATCTTCTCGTATTTCATCCTTGCTTTCTCAAGATTATTCTAAATGTTGAGCCCTTCCCGATTTTACTTTCCTTTAGGAAAAGTTTCCCGTTGTGGTAGACCTCAATTATTCTCTTTGATAAGCTAAGCCCAAGTCCCCAACCGCGTTTTTTCGTCGTGTAGCCAGGTCTGAAGATGTCCTTCCTGTATTTCATATTTATCCCCTTGCCGGTATCCGAAACATCAATCAAGACGAGATTCTTTTTCTCCTGAATTTTGAACTCAATTTTCCCCTCGGCGTTTTCAATGGCGTCAAGCGCATTTTTTAGGAGATTTTCTATTACCCATTCAAAAAGCTCTCTGTTTACGAACGCCTTTGCGGAGGTATCACCTTTGACTGATATCGTTATCTTTTTCCCAGTTTGAGGGATTCTTTTCTCAAAATATCTGATGACTGAATTTATTATATCAGCGACTTTTTCCTCAACGAACTCCGGTTTTGAACCGATTTTTGAGAATCTTTGCGTTATCTTGTTAAGTTTTTCAAGGTCGTTTTCAATTTCGTGGATCACATCTGTTACATCCTCTCCGTTATCAATCTTTGTCCTCAAAATTTCAAGCCAACCATATATACTTGAAAGAGGTGTCCCAAGCTGATGTGCGGTTTCACGAGCAAGCCCAACCCATATATTGCTCTGTTCGGTTTTCTTGATGTAACTAAAGCTTAAGTATCCTATCAAGATGAAAAGTCCAGCGGTTATGAAAATTATGTATGGCAAAATTTTCAGTTGTTCAACAAGTTTTGAATTCCCGTAAAAAACATAGTTCAAAACCAAAGTATCCCCGTAGGATATTTTTATCGGCTCAAATGTCTTCGCCATTTTCTCAATCTCTCGGCGTAATATCTTGTCTCTCTCTGCGGTTGAGAGCGTCGTGTCAATTTCAACATTTCTGTAAAAGAGGGGATTTTTTTCCCGATCCGTTACGATTACAGGGAAATCAATAGCGAGAATTATTTGGTCAAAGATGAAAGTGTACTCCGATGTCCCTGGGGAAGTTGCTATGTATTCAATTGATTTTGCGTAGAGGTTTGCTATTTGTCTTTCCCTTATTTCAAGGTTTTTGACGATTATATTCGTGTAATATAAAATTGCAAGCGCCATCGTTACCCCGAGCAAAATCAACGCCCTTTTTATATTTACCGCCTTTGTCATTTCAGAATCGTTTGTTTTCTATCTGCCCCGATGGATATTATTGAAATTTCAACCCCTGTGAAAAGCTCTATCGCTTCAACGAACTCTTTCGCCTCGGCTGGCAATTCCGAATAGGAGCTTATATTTGAAAGGTCTTTTTTCCAACCTTTCAATGTTTCATATATCGGTGTGACCTTTGAGAGAGCTTCGGGATTTGTAGGAAAGCTTTTTAGTTTCTTCCCATTGATTTCATAAGAGACGCAGATTTTAATTTCGTCAAGCTCACTTAGGACATCAATTTTTGTCAAGGCGAGTTTATCAATGCCGTTTATCATGATTGAATATCTTAAGCTTACAAGGTCAAGCCATCCGCATCTTCTCGGTCTTCCAGTTGTAGCACCAAATTCAACCCCTTTTTCTCTTATGTAATCGCCGATCTCATCTTTCAATTCCGTCGGGAATGGTCCTTCGCCAACCCGTGTTGTGTATGCTTTTATAACTCCTATAACTCCGTTAATTTTCGTCGGCGGAATTCCAGAACCAGTTGAAGCACCGCCAGCCGTTGGGTTTGAAGATGTGACGAATGGATATGTCCCGTGATCAATGTCAAGAAGAGCGCCTTGAGCCCCTTCAAGTAAAATTTTCTTTTTCTCTTTTATAGCGTTGTTTAAATATAACGCTGTATCGGTGATGAACTCGTCAATTTTCTTGTCAAATTCAATGTATTCGTCAATAATTTTTTCAACATCAAGCTTTGTTGCACCGTAAATTTTCTCAAGGATTTCGTTCTTAGCTTCAATGTTTTTCCTTAGCTTTCTACACAAGATTTCCCTGTCAAGAAGATCAACGACTTTTATACCAACCCTTGCATATTTATCAACATAAGCAGGACCTATCCCTCTTCCTGTTGTTCCGATTTTGTCTTCTCCTTGATCGTAAATTTTATCAAGAAGCTTATGATAGGGCATTATCAGATGGGCGTTGTGACTTATTAGAAGACGTCCTTTTATATCAACGCCAGCCGACTTAACCATTTCAATTTCATCCATTAAAGCGATTGGGTCAATTACAACCCCGTTACCGATCACGCAGGTTACATTTTGGTGGAAAATTCCCGATGGGAGCAAATGTAGGATGTATGTTTTTCCATCAAATGAAACGGTATGCCCGGCGTTTGCTCCGCCTTGATATCTTACGACTATATCTGCGTTTTCACTCAGAAGGTCAACTATTTTCCCTTTTCCCTCATCACCCCACTGGGCGCCGAGGATGACCCAAACGGCGCCGTCAGGGATTTTAAATGACATTTTTCAGAGATTATCTTTTCTTTGAGCGTTTATTGAAACTTTCAACCGCTTCATCAACAGAACTATAACTCTCAAAAACTTTTATCAACCTCGTGATCATAAGTAACGATTCAATTTTTTCAGTTGGGTTCGCGATTTTCAAATCACCGCCGGCATTTCGCATAGTGGTAAGACCGCTTATCAAAGTCCCAAGCCCAGCGCTGTTTATGAATTTCACATTTTTAAGGTCAACGACAACTTTGTTCTTTCCTTCATCAACAAGTTTATGGAGTAGGTCTCTGAATTTTTGAGAGTCGGGTCCACCCATCATATTGCCTTTAACTTCAATCACAACTACATCGTTTAATTCTTTCGTTTTAAGTCGCATGAAATTTCCTTTTTTATTTGGCTGATACGGGTTGTTTCTTTAGAAGTTTCTCTTTTTCGGCTTTCCTTTGCCTTGATAAAGTGAATTCAACTACTATTGCACTTGCGATATAAATTGACGAATATGTTCCAGTTATTATACCGATTGTCAGCGCGAACGCAAAACCGCGGGTGACCTCGCTCCCAACAAAGAGCAAAATTAAAAGCACAACTATTACGGTTCCGGATGTGATGATCGTCCTGCTCAATGTCTCATTTATACTTTTGTTCACGATGGATATAAAATCAAGCGCCTTGTGGAGCTTGAGGTTTTCCCTTATCCTGTCAAAGACGACAACTGTGTCATTGACCGATAAACCGACAAGCGTCAAGAAAGCAGCAAGGAGCGATTGATTCATCTCAATGTTAAAATACGGTACGGCACTGAAAATTGAGCAAAAGCCAAGCGTTACGAGAACATCATGGAACAAAGCCATAACAGCACCGAGACCATAGATTGGCTTGAATCTCAACCCGATGTAAATAAGCATTGCTATCAGTGAGAATAACACTGTGTAAAAAGCTTTTCTCCTAAGTTCCGCACCAATCCTTGGTCCAACTTTTTCCTCGTTCAAAATTGTTATCTTGTTGTCCGGGAACTTTGATTGCAGGGCTGATAAAATCATCTCGCCCATTTTTGTGCCTTCCGCTTGCTCAGATGTTCGGATGAGTATTTCGTTGTGCGTTCCATAGATCTTTATTTCGCTTTTAGCGAGTCCTATTTGTGCAATTGCGCTTCTCACATCTCCAATTGCCACCGGTTTTTCAAAGCGAACTATGACCTCAGTCCCGCCAAGAAAATCAATTCCAAGTGGGATTCCACGCAAAAATAGAGAAATCAAACCAACAAGTATGACGGTAAGCGAGACAAAATACCAGATTTTCCTTTTCTCAATGAACTTTATGTTTGTTTTCCCTATAAATCTCATCTTTCAACCTCTCTGAGAATTGTTTTTAATTTAACCGAATTTTACCACGGTTGGATATTTATCTGCGACAATATCGTAAATAACCTTCGTTATAAAAACGGCGCTGAAAAGGTTTGCGATGACTCCGATCATCAGCGTTAGAGCAAATCCCTGAATAGGTCCTGAGCCAAAATTGTAGAGTATCAGCGCTGTTAAAAGTGTAGTTATATTTGAGTCAAAAATCGCACTAAACGCTTTTGAATATCCCTCATCAATTGCTGATCTAAGGGTTCTACCTATGGCGAGCTCCTCACGAATTCTCTCATAGATGAGGACATTTGCATCAACAGCAACTCCTATCGTCAGGATTATTCCTGCTATCCCGGGAAGCGTCAATGTTGCGTTAAATCCGGCAAGGACGGCGAGTATAAACGCGATGTTTAAAACAAGTGCAAGGTCAGCAACAATTCCACCGGTTGAATAATATAGGATCATAAACAATGCTATGACGATAAAAGCAAGGTATGCTGACTTCAAACCTTTTTTAATTGAGTCCTCGCCAAGTGAAGGTCCGACATTTCTTTCTTCAATTATTTCAAGCGGTGCGGGCAAAGCCCCAGCTTTAAGGACGACTTCAAGAAGTTTTGCCTCTTCGGGAGAATCAAGCCCCTCAATTTGTGAGCTTCCGCCCACGATTTTGGTTCTGACCACTGGCCATGAGTATGCAGTTCCATCCAGGATTATGGCTATGTGTTTGTTTATGTTCGCCCCGGTGATTCTCGCCCATTCGCGAGCTCCCTCGCTGTTCATCCTCATTATGACAATTGGAGAGTTGTTATCGGGATCAATTGTAGCTCTTGCTTCTGTTATGACCTTCCCTGTTATCTCGGGCTCTTTCTTTACAGCGAGGAGATTATAGTATTGATTTCCATCCTGGGCTGTGAATGGCTTTGCTGACCATACAAATTCAAAATCAGGCGGGATTAAATTTTTAACATCTGGGCGGGATAAGATAAAGTCAACCATCTTTTTATCCCTTGCCATCACAAATCCAATTCCAGTTCTTTCATCAACTCTGACATATGCGAAAAACGGATGCTCCTTTTTGAATTTTTCAAACTCGCTTAAACCTGCGCTCATATCAGCACCGAGTTCAGCAGATATCGTTTTTGTTGTGTCCTGCGTTTTAGCTACCTTGGCTGTATCAACCGTATCGGCGACACCTTTACCAGCGAGGTAATTGTCAATTGATTGCATCACCTTAATAGCGATGTCAGCTGGTTTTAAAAGTTTGAATTCAAGAACGGCGGTGCTTTGCAAAAGCTGTCTTACCTCTTCACGATTCTTTACGCCCGGGAGCTCAACAACGATTCTGTTGTTCCCCTGTTTTTGAATTGACGGTTCAGCTACTCCGTATTTATCAACTCTGTTCCTTATAACTTCAAGCGCTCTGTCAATCGCCTCTTCCGCTTGTTTTTTAAGTTCAGCTATTATCTCGGAATCGCTCTGCCTTATGTCCCCATAATATCTACTCAATCTTATTCCTTTCTCCTGGAACTTCCTTAATAAAATTGATGTCACCGGTTCTTGCGAAGTTAAAGCTTCTTTTCTAACTTCGCTAAGAATTTGCCTAAATGTTTCGTCTTTATTCTTTGCGAGGTTATCAAGCATCTTAACAATGTCAACCTCAAGCGAGACATACATACCGCCCTGAAGGTCAAGCCCAAGTTTTATCCTCTTCTGTCTAACTTTTTGGATATCGTCAAGATGTTCCTGCACAAACCTTAAACTATCCTCTCCGCTTAGCTGGGATAATTTTTTCTGATAGTTTATGTCTTTGTAAGTTGGGTAAAGATACCAGAGCGCCCCAGCGATTGAAATTAAAATCAGGACGATTTTCCATCTGTTCTTCTTCACTTTTGCATCACCTGATTAATTTTTGTTTCCGATTTGAAGTTAAATTGAAAATTTGAAATTTAAAAATCATTCCTCCTCTTCCTCAGTCACGACACTTGCAACAGATGCGATCGTATCACCGTGGTTCAACTTTATAAGCTTCACACCTTGTGCCTGCCTGCTCATAATTTTTATATCCTTGATGTGTTGCCTTATAAGATAACCCTTTGTCGTTACGATCATCACATCGTCGTTATCAAGGACTTCTTTTATAGCCACCATATCACCTGTCTTATCATTGACCTTTACAGTTATTATTCCTTTCCCACCTCTGTGCGTGATTCTGTAATCGGTGAGGTCGCTTCTCTTTCCAAAGCCCTTTTCGGTGACAACAAGGATAGTCGTCCCGGATCTTTTAACAGCTATCATCCCGATCACTTCATCATCTTTTTCAAGTTTAATCCCTCTCACACCCGCAGCTTGTCTCCCCATTGGTCTTATATCTTTTTCATTGAATCTTATCGCCATCCCTTTCTTTGTTCCTATTATCAAATCCTGCCCTCCATCGGTAAGCCTAGCATCAACAAGGCGATCACCACGGTTTAATGTTATAGCTATCAACCCGGTCTTTCTTGTGGTTGCGAACTCCATCAGCGGGACCTTTTTAACAAGCCCCATTTTTGTGACCATCGTGACGAAAAGATTTTCGCTAAATTCTTTAACCGCAACGAACGCGGTTATCTTTTCATCCGCGTCTTTTTTTATCAAATGTGATATTGAACGACCTCTTGATGCTCTGCTTCCCTCTGGAATTTCATGAACTTTGAGCGAATATGCCTTGCCCTTGTCAGTGAAGAAAATTATATAGTGATGAGTTGAAGCGACAAACATATGCTCAATGAAATCATCATCTTTCGTCACAGCAGCAGTTATCCCTTTCCCGCCCCTGTTTTGCCTTCTATAACCGCTCACGGGATAACGCTTGATAAAACCATTGTGAGTAATTGTTATGACAACATCCTCCTCAGCTATCAAATCCTCAACGCTGAAGTCCTCTTCGCCCTCTATTATCAATGTCCTCCTTTCATCCCCATATTTCTCCTTCAACTTCAATAGCTCTTCGTGTATCAACTCTTTCTGCAACTCCTTGCTTCTTAAAATGCTTTTCAATTTCTCAATCAATTTGATCGTCTCTTTATATTCGCTTTCAACTTTGCTTCTTTCAAGTCCTGTCAAACGCTGTAATCTCATATCAAGTATCGCCTTGGCTTGAATCTCCGAAAGTTTAAATTTTTTCATAAGATTTACCTTTGCCGTCTCCGGGTCTTTTGACTTCTTTATAAGTTCAACTATTTCATCTATGTTGTCAAGGGCTATCTTAAGACCCTCAAGTATATGTGCTCTTTTTTCCGCATCATCAAGCTCAAACTTCGTCCTTCTTACAATCACATTCAATCTAAAGTTTATAAACTCATTCATCATTTCCTTCAAGTTCAAAATCTTCGGCACGCCATTGACAAGCGCAAGCATTATGACACCAAAGGTCGTTTGCAAATTCGTGTGCTTGTAAAGATTGTTGAGGACAACTTCCGGTTGAGCATCCCTTCTCAGTTCAATCACAATTCTCATCCCGTCTTTATCTGATTCATCCCTTATGTCTGATATGTCTTCTATTTTTCTTTCTTGAACGAGCTCGGCTATCTTCTCAATCAAAGACGCCTTATTTACCTGATACGGAATCTCGGTTATCACAATCCTTGAGCGTCCTTTGTAATTTTCAATGCTCGCCTTTGCGCGGACTATTATCCTGCCTTTCCCAGTTGTGTATGCTTCTTTTATCCCCGAGAGCCCAACTATTATACCACCGGTTGGGAAGTCGGGTCCTTTGACATATTTCATCAATTTCTCAACAGGGAGGTCGGGATTTTTTAAAAGTGCTATAAGACCGTCAACGATTTCGTTTAAGTTGTGCGGTGGGATGTTCGTCGCCATTCCAACGGCTATACCGCTTGAGCCATTGACGAGGAGATTTGGTAAAATTGTCGGGAGGACTTCGGGTTCTTTAAGAGTTTCATCAAAATTTGGTCTGAAATCAACCGTGTTTTTTTCAATGTCTTGAAGCATCTCCTCGGCTATGGCTGATAACCTCGCCTCGGTGTATCGCATCGCAGCTGGTGAATCGCCATCAATTGAGCCGAAGTTTCCTTGACCATCAACAAGGGGATAGCGCATTGTGAAGTCCTGTGCAAGACGGACAAGCGTGTCATATACAGCTGCATCACCATGCGGGTGATATTTACCAAGCGTTTCTCCAACTATCCTTGCGCACTTCTTGTAAGGTCTATTGTGTAAAAGACCGAGCTCATACATCGTGTAAAGAACTCGCCTCTGAACCGGCTTTAAACCATCGCGGACATCGGGCAAAGCCCGCGATACGATAACAGACATAGCATAATCAAGATATGAGTACTTTATCTCCTCTTCAATCTCAACAGGTTGAATTTTCTCTTGAATTGTCGCCATCAGCTTCTAAAATTTTTGTTTTAAATGTCAAGGTTTCTGACAAACTTCGCGTTCTTCTCAATGAATTTTTTCCTCGGCTCAACATCACTTCCCATAAGGATTGAGAAAATTCTATCCGCCTCAGCTGCGTTTTCAATTGTGACCTGAAGTAGTGTCCTTTTCTCCGGGTCCATCGTCGTCTCCCACAATTGCTCCGGGTTCATCTCACCAAGACCTTTAAATCTCGTAACGGTTATCTCCCCGGGTTCCTTTTCTTGCTTTAATCTCTCAATTATCTGATCCCTTTCCTCGTCGCTGTATGCGTAAAATTCAAGTTTTCCCTTTTTTATCTTATAAAGAGGTGGTTGGGCTATGTAAACCCTCCCGGCTTCAATCAATTCTCTCATATAGCGATAGAAAAATGTCAAAAGAAGCGTCCTTATATGGCTTCCATCAACATCGGCATCGCACATTAAAATTATCTTTCCATATCTTACTTTGTTCGGGTCAAAATCATCTTCACCTATTCCAGTGCCAAGGGCTTGGACAATCGCTCTTATCTCCTGGTTTTCAAGTATCTTGTGAAGTCGTGCTTTCTCAACATTTAAAATTTTACCCTTTATCGGTAAGATCGCTTGGAATTGTCTATCTCTCGCTTGCTTTGCACTTCCACCGGCTGAGTCACCCTCAACGATGAAAATTTCTGTCAATTCAGGGTCATTTATTGAACAATCGGCAAGCTTTCCGGGTAAACCGCCCGAGTCAAGAGCATTTTTGCGTCTGACAAGTTCCCTCGCCTTACGAGCTGCTTCCCTTGCTTCGGCTGCTCTTATACATTTTTCAAGGATTTTCCTCGCTGTTGTCGGATTGTGCTCAAGATATTCCATTAAACCATCAGCTACTATTGACTCAACTATACTTTTTACTTCGCTATTTCCAAGTTTCGTTTTCGTCTGACCTTCAAACTGTGGCTCTGGAACTTTGACGCTTATAATAGCAGTCAAGCCCTCCCTGAAGTCATCGCCTATTAATTCAATTTTTGATTTCAAAAGGTTGTTCTTTTGAGCGTAAGTGTTTAATGTCCTTGTCAATGCTGCTTTGAAACCGCTGACATGGGTTCCGCCTTCAATTGTGTTTATATCATTCACATAGGATAAAATTGTGTCCATATACTCGTCTGTGTATTGAATGCCGACATCAACATAAACGCCTTCCTTCTCACCGGTTATATAAATCACATCCGGGTGAAGTGGCTTCTTCGTTGAATTAACATACTTAACGAATTCAACAATTCCGCCTGTATAATGGAAAACTTCTTTTTGCCCGGTTCTTTTATCTTCAAGTGTGATTGTAACCTCCGGGTTTAGGAAGGCAAGTTCCCTCATCCTTTCAGCAAGTCGCTCAAAATCAAACTTCGTGTTCTTAAAAATCAGCTTATCCGGTAGGAAAGTTACCTTCGTCCCTCTTTTATTCGTTGTCCCGACCACCTCAACTGGTGTAACTGGGACACCGCGTTCATATTTTTGTCTGTAAATTTTCCCATCTCTATATACCTCAGCCACAAGCCATTCCGAGAGAGCATTTACAACTGACACGCCAACGCCGTGCAGTCCACCCGAGACCTTATAAACCCTTTTATCAAATTTCCCACCAGCGTGTAGAACCGTCATCACAACTTCAAGCGCCGATTTCTTCTCCTCAGGGTGAATATCAACTGGGATTCCGCGCCCGTCGTCGGTTACGCTAACCGAGCCATCTTTATTTATGACAACTTCAATGTTTTTACAGAAACCAGCAAGTGCTTCATCAATGCTGTTATCAACAACCTCGTAAACGAGGTGATGTAATCCTCTCACGCCAACATCTCCTATATACATCGCTGGTCTTTTTCTTACTGCTTCAAGACCTTTTAAAACATGTATCGCCTCAGCTGTGTATTCACTGCCATCTCCATTTGAAGGTTTCCTGTTTTCATCCTTCAATTTCATTGAATCATCCTTTGGTTTTATTTTTTCCTTTTTGTCCTTCGCCTTCGTCTTTGGCATTTCTTTCTCTTTCAAACTTTGTTTTTAAAATTTTGACCGATATCAATGAAAACAATTTCTTTTATAGCGTCAAATTTGAGATGATCGTTTATCTTCTTGATGATCTCTCTCCTAAGCATAAAAAGATGGTGTTTCCAAGCCGGATTTTCAACTTTGACATAAAGAACACCATTTTCAACTCTTTCCGCAAAGGAGACACGAGCGATGTAAGGACCGACAATTTCACTCCAACAACTTAAAGCCATCTCCTCTTTAACCTTATGCTCAATTCCAAGCTCTTTTAAAATCCTATCCAACGCCTCTGCAATCAATGTCGGTCTTTTTTTACGCATCTTGAACTGTCCCTGACTTTACTATGAATTTTTTAACCTTAATTCCCTCTGCTATCATCGGTACAAAATTTAAATCAGTTGCAGTTAAAAACGATTGCCCAATGTCTCCGACCATTGAAATTAACTTCTGGGCTCTCTCAACATCAAATTCCCCAAAGACATCATCAAGGAGTAATATTGGCGTTTCAAACTTTTTCTCCTTCAAGTAAAAAAATTTGGCTATCACAAGTGAAATTAGAAATGACTTCGCCTGTCCCTGCGATGCAAATCTTCTTAATTCATGACCATTTATTTTAAAAAAGAACTCATCCCTTTGCGGACCAACCAATGTCATCCCTCGCCTTATCTCGTCTTGCTTTAATTTGTTAAGTGTGTTTTTGAACTTCTCTTTTATCGCATCAAAATTATCGTTAAAATTTACATCAACCTGAGTCGTATATTCAATATCGGGATTTTCATTTGGTTCAAATTTTGAATGCGCCTCTTTGAAAAAAGAGATGAATTCGCTAAGAAATTTTAATCGTCTGAATGTTATCCTCGCACATTGGTTGATGAAACTCTCATCCCACACCTCAAGTAGATCAAGCCCCTGTTCAAATTTAATTTCTCCAGTTGAAATAGCATTTAAAATTTTATTCCTTTGCCTTAAAATCTTTTTATGTTCAATGAGTTCGTCAACATATGCGGGATTTGATTGTGCAATGGTCAGGTCAAAAAATTTCCTTCTATCATCCGGGGAACCGAGGACAATCTCTTTGCTTTTTGGTGCGAGTATTACAACTGGAAATTTATTTATTATGATTGAAAATTTCTCAATATTCTCTTTGTTTAGGAAGACCTTTTTGCCTCGCCCGGATTCAAAAAATACTCTTACGATTGTTTCGTGCCCACCTTGAAGTTCAAACAAACCCGTCACCTCAAAAAAATTTGAATTAAAATTCAAAACATACGAATCGGAGTTCGCATTAAAACTTCTCGTCAAACATAGGTATGATATTGCCTCAAGTATGCTTGTTTTCCCCTGGGCATTACCGCCAACGAATAGGTTCAGGTTGTCAGAGAACTCAATTTTTGTGTGAATGTGATTTCTAAAGTTTTTGATCTCTATTGACCTCAAAATCATAATTTTCAAGCGTTTAATCTCATCGGCATGATTAACATCAAGATCTCCTTATCGGCACTTTGCTCATAGGGTTGAACTATTGCAGCTTTGGTCGGGCTACCGAATTTAAAAAGCACATTTTCAGAGTCAAGATGGCTTAAGACATCTATTATGAATTTCGCATTAAAAGCTATTTCCATTGGCTCGCCGTTATAAGTGCAGTTTAAGACCTCTTTGGCTGAACCGCCAAAGTCAATATCCTCCGCTGAAATTTCCAAATACCCAGCAGGGTCAAGGGCAAATCTTATTTGATTTGTCGTTGAGTTTGCGAAAATTGAGACCCTCTTCACAGTTGAAAGGAAGATATCACGCTCAACTACCAGTTCTTTGTTGTTTTCATATGGGATTACACTTTCATAGTTTGGATATTTTTCATCAATCAAGCGTGAGACGATTGAGATATTTTCGGTTGAGAATTGGATATGTTTTTCGTTTATAGCGATGTTTATGTTTTCTTCATCTTCAATTGATTTGTTAATTATTTGAAGTGTCTTCGCCGGGACTATAACCCCTGGGGTATCTTCCCCCTCAAAGTTTATCCCTTTCTTTGCGATTTTGACAAGGCGATATCCATCGGTGGCGACCGCTATAAATTCATTCCTCTTGAACTGGAAGAAGACACCCATTGTAGCCGGTCTTATCTCCTCTTTTGATGTCGCAAAGACGGTGTTTTCAATTATATCTTTCAGCGTTTCACCATAAATTTGAGCCTTAAAAGCTGCTGTCTCGGCTATGTCTTCAGGTATTGTCGGGAAAGCTTCAGCGCTTGAGCTTGGTATTTTATATTCTCCGCCTTTGTTCGTAGTTATTAAAACTCTGTCCGAGTCAAGGGATTCAATTTTTAAAAGTAATCCTTCAGGAAGCGCTTTAATTATGCTTGTAAGTTTGTCCTCCGGGATTGCTACGGCGCCATCTTCCTCACCCTCAATCGGGTTTAAGGTCACCTTAACCGAAATTTCAAGGTCTGTCGCAGATAAACTCAGTGTGTTCCCGCTTACCTCAAATAAAATGTCTTGAAGTATCGGCAAGGTTGTTTTTGATGGGACGACGGCGCTTACCTTGGTTAAAACATCCTTTAACCTGTCGCTTGAAATTGAAAATCGCATCTCTTACCTCCAAAATTTTTGTAGTTTAACTGAACTAATTTAGCAAAATATACGATAAAATTCAAGTAGAAATTTCAAAGTTTCTTTGCTTTTTTATTGAAAATCAATCAGAAAAATCTCGTTTGAAAATTTCGTTCCAAGCCCAGGTTGCACTGGTCACAGAAATTTTCGGGTTTATTTTGCATTTTAAGTTTGCAAGGGTTATATTATTTAGCCCTCTTTTGATTTCCCTTTGATAACCCTTGCGTTTGTGATTTATTAAAAACAAAGGAGATTTGTTTTTATGCGTAAACAATATCGTAAATTTAACAGGGATGCGGGTCATAAAATCATCGTTTTGCTTTTTAGTATGGCGATGATTTTAAGTTGCGCTGGGAATACCAATGTCTCTGATAAAGGGGTTAATGTAATTGTCACATCCGAAAAAGCATCTGAAGAACCCTCGGGGGACCAAAGCTTAGAGCCATCGTTATGGGGGACGGGGAACATAAACCAGATAAGGGAATATCTCCCGTTGATAAAAAGGTATTCAAAAATTTACGGTTTTGACTGGCGTTTAATCTTAGCTGTCATACAGCAGGAATCAAACTTTAACCATGAAGCGGTCAGTCCGAAAGGAGCTTACGGGCTTCTACAGCTGATGCCTGAGACGGGCGAAGAAATCGTTTCAACGGTTTCGCATATTTATGATTATAAAACGCCTGAACAAAACATCGTTGCTGGGATGCATTACCTTTGGACGCAATTTAACAGATTCTATTCCCGGGGTATGGATTCACTTGAATGCTTGAAACTTGCACTTGCCTCATACAATGCTGGTCCAGGGCGCATACTTGATGCCCAGTATCTTGCGCTCTATTTAGGCAGAAACCCAAACGAATGGGAATCGGTAAAATTGGCGTTACCCCTACTTTCACCAGAATATTACACACTTCACAGATATGTTTGGGAGACAGGTAGACCAAGAAGTGGCTATTTCAAAAACTACAAAGAGACGATAAATTATGTTGAGAAAATTTTGAAGTATTACGAGAAGTATAAGAGGTTGTTAAAGTGAAATTATAGGGCGGTTTTTCAACCGCCCTTTTTAAGTTAAAATCCTTTTTCTTTGAGTCGTTCTTTTATTATTTGAATTGCCGATTCTTCGGAAATTTTTAAGCGTGACCTTGCCATTTTAATTGCCTCTTCAAGTGAAGCAACCTTTCCCGTGAGGTAAAGCCATATATGATATCCAAGGCGGTTCAAGTCGTTGGGCTCTTCAGCGGGAATTCCTTCAACAACTGAATAAGCGATCTTTTCCGGGCTTTCCGCTGGAAATTCTTTAACAGGTGATGGGGCTTTTGTTGTCATTGTGCGTTTGCATTTTTGTTTTTGCTAAATTTTACGAGTTTTAAGCGAGATTTTCAAATTTTTGTTTTGCATTTCACTTTCAAATTGCATATTTTTAAAAACAAAAATAAAATTTCACAACTTTATGCTCAAACCGAGAAAGAAGATAAAAAAGCAGGAACTTAAAGAGGACAAACTTGTTCTCACCTATTACAAAGCGCGGGAATTTGTTGAAAGAAACAGGAAAATTTTAAGCTATGTGTTAACAGGGCTTATAATTGTTGTCGCTGGCGTGATAATTTATCGGAATAATTTGAAGGCGGAGAATGAAAGGGCGGAGGTTTTATTCGCAAAAATTATGGGCTATTATGATAGTGGAGATTATAAAACAGCCATTGAAGGGGTTCCGCAGAGAAATATCCAAGGATTGAAATATATAGTTGAAAATTATGGCGGGACAAAGGCGGGAGAAATAGCAACTTATTATCTTGCGAATGCCTATTTTATGATTGGTGATTATGACAATGCTTTGAAGTACTTCAAAAAATATGATGGGGATGATAAGCTTTTACTTGCCTCTGCCCTTGCTGGAATTGCATCGGTTTACGAAGCGAAAGGTGACTACAAAAAAGCAGGTGAATACTTTGAAAAAGCAGCACAAAGATTCAAAGAGAACATCCTTGTCCCGGAGTATCTTTACAACTCAGCGAGGAATTATAAACTCGCTGGTGAAAGAGAAAAAGCATTGCGACTTTTTGAAAGGATAAAAAAAGATTATCCAAATTTTCAAAGGATTCGCGATGTTGAAATTTACATCGCGAGTTTAAAATCCGATTGAAAAACTAAAAATTAAAAGCTATGGACGGTTTTATAAATCATGTCTTTGCCTTCTTTCATCTTTTATCTGCGATGCTTATCTCTGTTGCTGTTTTCGGGCTTCCAATAGTTGAGTCAGCGATAAAGCAATCGCAAATAGAGAGCGCTTTATCTTTGCATAGATTGAGCATCAATTTTTCAAGGTTAGCAAGCATTGGTGGTGTTTTTGCACTATTGACGGGGATTTATAATTGGGTTCATATCGGCGGTTTTCCGGGATGGTTACTTGTTAAGTTGATTTTGTTTGTTTGGTTCGTTATCTCGGGAATTTTTGTTGGGGTAAAGTATGTCTCAAAAAGGGGTGAGATTTTAAGCTCTGGGGACCCTGACGAGGGAAAACTTGGGAAATTGAACGACGCTATAAGAGGATACGCCTATATCAATCTGTTTGTTTTCCTCTTGATCGTTTTCTTGGCGGTTTTCAGAATTTTTTAAGATGCAATAAAATGTGACATTTTTGAGTTTGTAAAAATTTCACATTGCGATGTCTATGGCGTTGGATTTTATTGAATTTTTATTAGTTTTGAAGGTGTGATTTGTGGCATAGAATTTATAGAGTATAATGGAGAGCACTTGACTTTTAGGAAATATAGAGTTATCTTTTGCGTAGGAGAATCTTTCGTTCTTTAAATCAGTTAAAAACCAAAAACTAAACAGGAGGTAATTTAATATGGGTCAGCAGCAACTTTTGCTCATCGTTCTTGGCGTCATCATAGTTGGCATTGCAATTGCCGTAGGTATATCAACGTTCAAGAGCAGTGCGGTTGACGCCAACAGAAGCGCCATTGCGAGTGACCTTGCAAATCTCGCATCAAAGGCGCAAAGATATTACAGAACACCGGTTGAGCTTGGTGGAGGAGGGAATAGTTTTGCAAACTTTGCCCTGAGCCCGCTTGATACGGCGAACGCAAATGGGAGCTATAGGGTTGAGATACTTACCGGTGATCAGGCAGTTGTGATTCATGCGCTTGGTAAGGAAAAAGTCGGAAATAATTATGTCGCAGCTATTGATTGTGTGACTGCGGATGCCAGTAGGATTTATCAAGGTGTGGCGACTGGTTTGCAGACAACGGATGCAACCAAGGGTTATGGTACTTTACAAGGTTGGACTCCTCAATAATAGTTAAAATCTGGGGGCGTTCTTAACAACGCCCCTTTTTTAAAATTATTTTTCTGGAGGTGATTCGGCTTGCCCGATTACAGGTTTGAGGGTATAACATTGACGGGGCGTCCTGTCCAGGGTATCATAACTGCCGATAATTTTTCTGAAGCGAAGAAGAAAATAAAACTCCTCGCTGAGCAGAGAAAAATTAAAGTAACGAAGATTCAAAAGCGAAGGACTTTCATCTATAAAGTTCAGCGTGATAGTGAGAAGCCGATAACTGGGGAGCAGAAGGCATTTACAAAAGAAGAGGTCAGACAGGCGCTTGAGAAGCTCGGTTATAAGGTTGTGAGTATTCAGCCCAAGGTACTTGATTTTAAATTTAAACCGCCTGAGACAGAGATTATAACATTTGTCCGCGTTAGTGCGGATATGTTGCGCGAAAAATTGCCTTATAATGAAGTGCTTCAGCTTTTGATAAATGATGTTCAACATCCGACTTTGAGAGAGGCGTTGAGGGAGATTAATAACGATTTAAGACAGGGGAAAGATAGTGAAGAGGCGTTTATAAAGCAGGAAAAGGTGCTTGGCAAATTTACAGCGCGTATGCTTGGGCTTGCTTCAAAAAGTGGGAATATGGCTGATATTTACGAAAGCACAGCTAAGTTCCTTGAAAGGAACGCCGAGTTTAAGAAAAACCTTAAAAGTGCTCTGATAATGCCGATTTTCACTCTTATAGCTTTGATAGGTGCTGTCATCTTTTATGTTGCTTATATTTTCCCCGAGACGGCTGAGCTTTTCCTCAAGCTTGGAGTGGAACTTCCACCGATGACAGCAGCGACTTTGAAGTTAAGTTATTTTCTCATTGATAATATGACTTTTATTTTGTTGGTAACGGCGGTTATAGTTTTTGCCTTTATTTATTTTCTGCGAACACCGAGGGGGCAATTTTTACGGGATAAGTATATAATAAAAATTCCCGTCCTTGGTCCTTTAATTCACAAAACAACGATAGAAATTTTCTGCAGGGTTTTCTATGCTTTGTATTCTGGGTCGGGGGAGAATATAGATGCCATAAGGTTAGCAGCTGAGGCGTGCGGAAATAAATACATGGAGCATCAGATAAAGACCATTGCGATACCTATGATGTTAAGTCAAGGTAAAGGGCTTGTTGAGGCATTTGAAGCTACGGGGGTTTTCACGAAAACAGCACTTGCAAGATTTCATTCCGGAGCTGAGACAGGAACGGTTAAACAAACAGCACTTCAAATAGCAAATTATTATGAGAAGGAGACGGTTTATAAGCTCAAAAACGCCGTTGATTTCATCCAGCTTGGGATAGCGATGATAATAATGATTGTCATGACGCTTTTGACGCTTGTTTCAAGTGAGACCGCGATGGTCAAACCGAAAACACCATACTCAATAATCTTGCCTTTTTTAATAAATTAAATTTTTAAGGTGATGTGAAATGACAGTCGGCGTTGATATAACGGATAAGCTCGGGTATACGCTTTTGAAAAAAGGGGTAATTGATTATGAAACGCTTGAAAGAGCTTTAAAGGTTAAAGAACAAGAGGACTCAAAGACGAGGCGAAGTTTAGCGCAGATACTTGTGAATGATTTTAACATTGACCATGATGCTGTTTTTAAAGAAGTGGCAAATCTTTATGGTTTCAGGGAGATTTATCTTGCTGATGAAAACATTGACAAGAATAGGATTGACTTCATAAAAAAGCTCGTTGAACCTTTGCCCCAGGCGTTGAAAGAGCAATTGAGGGAGGAGAAAATTTTACCGTTAAAGTATGATGAACAAAAGTCGGATAAGTTGATTTTAATTGCTGCAGATCCGACAAGTAGGAGCATCCCTGTAATTGCAAGGGCGCTTGGGGTGAAAAGATATGAGGTTTGTTATGTCAGATTGAAGGATATGCAAAATTTGTTTGAGAAGGTTTTCCCGCCTGAAAATGAATTTTTAAAAGTCCTTGAGGAGTCAAAGATAGAAATAACCGAAGAGGAGCTTGAAGAGGAAACTCTTGATGAGGCAGCGATTGAGTCGGAGATAAATAAGAGTATGCTTGTAAATCTTGTTGAGGGGATGCTTGTTGAAGCGGTGAGGAAAGGGGCAAGTGATATTCATATAATCCCAAAGGATTCAAAGACAACGGAGATTCATTTTAGAATAGATGGGAAACTCCGCCTTTGGCATGTTCAAGAGGGTATAAGACCTGAGGCGATAGCTGCGGTTGTCAAAGATAGGTCAAAGAATGTTGACAGATTTGAGAGGGAAATGGCGCAAGATGGTTTTATACAGAGGAAAGTTGATGGTCACATGATAAGATATAGGGTTTCGGTTTTGCCGATAGTTGGTAGGGAGTTTCAGTATAAGTTTGAAAGCATAGTGATAAGAGTTCTTGATGATAGAAAAGTTATAACTGACCTTGACAAGCTTGGATTTCAAGGCAAGGCAAAGGAATTTTTCATCAAGGCGATCTCAAAACCGCAGGGTATGGTGATAGTAACTGGACCAACGGGGAGTGGAAAATCAACAACTCTTATGGCTGCGCTTCACTACATTATAAAGCCGGAGATAAATGTCCTCACAGTTGAAGACCCGGTTGAGTATATAATTCCTGGGGCGAGACAATTGAAAATTGGTCCGAAGATGAATTTTGAGCAGGCTTTGAGGGCGATTTTAAGGCATGACCCGGATGTTGTGATGGTCGGTGAGATAAGGGATAAGGAAACCGCAGAGATAGCGATTAAACTTGCTAATACGGGGCACTTGACATTTTCAACGCTTCACACCAATGACGCCCCAAGTGCGATATCACGACTTTACAAAATGGGAATAGAGACATTTCTCATCGCTTATGCGATCAATATCATCATCGCTCAAAGGTTGATAAGAAAGCTTTGTGACAAATGCAAGCGACCGATAGAGGACCTTGACCCGGCGATACCTTTAAGTTTGGGCTTTACGGAGGAGGAGATAAAAAATACCGTGTTTTACGAAGCTGTTGGTTGTGACCAATGCCATGGTGGATATAAAGGGAGGATTGCTATTCATGAAGCGCTTTATTTTACCAAGGAGATAAGAAGGTTGATTTTCAAAACGGGGAGAGATATAGATGAGGAAGCGATACGTGAGCAGGCGATAAAAGATGGGATGTTAACCTTAAGAGCAGCTGGAAGGGAGAGGATAAAGCAAGGGCTCACAACGCTTGAAGAAGTTGCACATGCAACAACAGAGGATTAAAAACAATGACGCAAACTTTGATAACAATTTTGGCTTTGGCTTTGCTTACGCTTGCGGTTTTGAATATAAACCGCGGGCTTTCAAGTCATGATATTTCACTTGCTCAAAATAGGTATCGGCTTGAGGCGCTTTCAATTGCAACATCATACATAGAACAGGCATCTCAGTATTATTTTGATGAAGCGGTTGCAGATTCAAATAACACAGCAAAAACCGACCCGAGCACTTTTTCTTCTACGCTTGGACTTGACCCCGATGATACAACAATGACAGGAATGATGGAGATAGATGATTTTGATGATTATAACGGCATTGTTAAAATTGACACTGGGAAAAGCAGTGTTGTTTACAGGGTGAGCTTTAAAGTTGAATATGTTGATCTTGTTGGTGGTAGAATAATGCCCGTTTCAAACAAGACATTCCATAAGCGTATGACTGTCATGGTTACGGATGCTTATGACCCACCGCTGATTTACAAGGAAACGGCAGGTGGAAAGGTAAGAGACACTGTGAAGATAAGTTTTGTGTATAGTTACTGGTTTTATAATTAAGTCAATTTTTTTATGACGACTTTTCTTGACTACATAACCGCGATGATCGTCGGTGGCGCAATTTTGCTAATCACTATAACCGTGACCGACTCCGGGACAAGGGACTTTTTCAATTATAATGCTGATGCGATCTCTCAGATAAATCTTGCGAATATGTCGGGAATAATTGAATATGACCTCAGAAAAATGGGATACGGTGTCCCTGAGGGTGAACAAGTTATATTTACAGCTCAGCCGAATCGTTTGAAGTTCATCGCTCATCTTAATAGGGAATTTGACTATTTCGGGCACATTATACCTCACCAGGACAATGTTCCAGATACGATTGAGTATATAATAACGCCGGCTGAAGTTATTAATTATGGCGATACAAGTATCACAATGTATAAAGTCACGCGACGACTTAGAATAACCGGCGAAGGTGAGAGGATTACAGACATTGGGAGAATAGGTAACGGTAGGGTCTTCAGATATCTTGATCAGATTGGAAATCCAGTTGACCCGGGCACGGAGCTGGTTGCTTCAAAGATGGTTGAGGTTACATTGACAGCTTTTAATCCAAGGGTTGTCCTTTCGCCAGAGCTTGTGAAAAGGGATATGTCAAGTATACAGGATGTTGAGTATAGAAAGAAGGAGTTAAGGAGATTGCTTAGGACATCATTTTGGAGGCAGACGCGACTTGTTTCAAAGAATTTAAGAAGATAAGTTTGGGAGTTGCGGTATGTTCGGGAAATCATCGCTTTTAATTTTGATTGGATTTATAACGGCGTTTTCAATTTATCAATTGAGAATGACGAAGGCGGTTATGTCCGCAGCGGATAGCTTTAACTATTATTATGCCAAGACATTGGTCCACGAGACAGCTGTAAGTGCTATGAACATCGGTGTGAGCAAAGTTTGGAAGGACACGGTGACGAACACGACTTTCAATGTCGTTATGAATAATTGCACCGCTGTTGTTAGGATTTTCCCGGTTGTCCCGGATTCAATCGTTAAGTTAAGCGTTAGGGCTTGGGGATATGCTTTCGTTGATACATATTATGCCAAATACAAAAGACCTTACAAGCTTGAGGATTCGGCTTTTGCGTATTTCCAGTATTCAAGCGGTCCTGTGACGCCTGCGTCAAGATATTTTTGGTTCACGGGAACTGAGTTTTACAACGGTGCGCCTGTTTATTGGATAGACGGTGATACTGTTTGGGGTCCTGTTCATACAAATTCAACGTTTCACACTTACGGAAAGCCTGTTTTTTACGACAAAGTCACCGCTTATTCGGGAATTAATCCAGCTCCGACATCATCAAGAAATAAAGCGAAGTTTTATGGTGGGTGGGAAGTTGGGATAAGAGCGGAAATCCCGGTTGATATGGCAAGAACGAAAACAGCAGCGATAAATGGGGGTGGGGTTTATGACCCGAGCTCTGTTGGAGCAGTTGGGGTTTACTTCAAGTTTTTACCAAATGGTAAAGTTGTAAGGAAATATGTTCAAAGCTATCAAAATCAAACGATAGGAAGCGCTCAATATCGAAGGACGCGTAAAGTTCCACAATTTACATCCGCTGGTCCAGAGACATTAAATGTGAGCAATTTAAGCACAACGGGCGTTGTGTGGGTAAAGGGTGATGTTGTGGTTGAAGGGACGATAGATGGTCAGCTTACAATACTTGCAAGTGGAGACATAAGGATTTGGGATGATTTGAAGTATGCAAGTGATCCAAATGTTAATCCGAATTCGGATGATTTCCTCGGGCTTGTTTCAAATGGTGGGAATGTAATAGTTGCGGACAGCGACCCAAACCAAAACGATGTTGTAATTCAAGCTGCTATACTTGCATGGGATGGGGGTTCGCAGGACAAAGTTTTCATAGCTGAAAATTGGGATAAGAGACCACCTTCTGGGGCGATTTATTTAACTGGGAGCATTGTTCAGGAGCAAAGAGGTCCTGTGGGACAATTTGGAGGGGCAAGCGGTGTGATTCAGAATGGTTTCAATAAAAGATATAGATACGACCCCAGGTTTAGGACAAAGGCACCGCCTTTTTATCCACTTGTAAGTTATCCTGATATAAGACAGTTGAGGTTAATTTCATGGTGGGAGTAAAAATAAAAGAGAATTTGGTTTATGCCTGTTAATCCACAGATCGTTAAAGAGGCGAAGGAGTTGTTAAGTTCGCTTGCATCAAAGATACCGGTGACGCTTTTCAGCGTTGAGAAGCAAATGTTTATCGGCGATGAGTTGATAAAAAAGATGAGCGAGAGTCAAAAGCTTATTTTGAGGAATTTGATCAATATGTTTCTTTTAAGGATGCGTGAGCTTGAGGCGTCGGATATAGATTTTGGTGGATGGGGTTCAAAGAAAATGGTTTGGTTGAGGATACACGGTGCAAAGAAACCGATCCCGGAGTTTGGGACATACGAGATTGATGAGTTTAACATACTTATACAGAGTTTATTAATGGAAAGACAAAGGCAATATCTGTATGAGAACAGAAACCTTGACTTTTCATATACATTTAAGGATGACAGCGGGACGATTTTCCGTTATCGCGCGGATGCTTATTTTGATCTTGATGACCTCGCTTTAAATATGAGAGCGATAAGCACGCAGATAAGACCTTATGAGAGTTATGGCTTTCATCCGAATGTGACACGGGTTTTGAGTTTGCAATATACGAAGGAGGGTTTAATTCTTGTCACGGGTATAACTGGTTCTGGAAAAAGTACGACGCTTGATGCAATTGTTGACCTTAACAATCGCACTGTTGACGGGCATATAATTATAATTGCGTCACCGGTTGAATATGTTCACGAGTCAAAGCGCTGTATTATAAGGCATAGGGAAGTTGGTAGGGACACGATGTCATTTAAGCAGGGGACAATTGAGGCGTTGCGTCAAGACCCGGATATAATCATAATTGGCGAGATGCGCGACCCGGATACGATTATGGCTGCGCTTGAAGTCGCCGATAGCGGTCATAAGGTTTTATCAACGCTTCACACATCCTCAGCGGTTGAAAGCATAGACAGGATAATTGGGGAAGTACCACCGATAGAGCAAGAAAGGGTTAGAAATCGTTTAGCGGACATTTTGAGATGCGTTATCTCTCAAAAGCTTGTCCCGAGCTTGGATGGGAAGCGAGTCCTTGCTAAGGAAGTGATGGTTATGACCCCTTCAATAAGAGCAGCGATAAAAAATAACAACACCGGTGAGATTTATCAAATGATAGCAGAGGGTGCGGAATTCGGGATGATAACCATGGAGCAGGATTTGAGACGGCTTTATTTGGAGCGTAAAATTTCACTTGAGACAGCGATTAATTATGCGAACAACAAGAGAAGGATGCAACAGTTGTTGCAAGCAGCTTGATATTTTTAAAAACAGAAATTTTTTAAACAATGGCGAAAGACAAGAAATTTTCCGGGAAACTTGCTGTAGGTGTATTTGTTGATGGTGTATCTTTGCAAGTTGCTTGTCTTGCTAAGGTGGGGAAGAAAAAAATTAAATTCGTTGATGCGCAAATTGTTAATCTTGCGAGCAAGCTTGAGACAGCTGTCGCTGGAGCACAAGTTTTTGAGGAAACGAAGCAGACATCCGCATTTGATCAATCCCCAATAGATATAACATCGGAAACAGCGACGGTGGATTTACTCTTTACGGAGACAGGAAAGGGAGCTCAGGATAATGCGTCAATACTTGCGGGTGCTTTGAGCAGATATCCGAGAAGAAAGTATAAACTCGCCATATCAACGCCAGAGCCATACATCTATTATTCGTTTTTTGAGACGAACTGGGGATTAAAAAAGGAAAAACTTAAAGCTAAGATAATTGAAGAACTTTCAAAAGGGAAAACCACAGGGGAGATAAAACCAGATGCTGTGAATTACATTGAATTTCCAGATGGCTCAGTTCTTGCGGTTGTAAGGGATTCAAGAATTGTGCTTATTGATCTGCTTGAAAGTATAAAAAGGACAATTGGAGGGCGAATACCGAAGATAGCGTTCGTTGAAACGCCGGAGTTTTCGCTTGTAAATCTTGTCAAGTTAAATTATAAATTCCCACCGGATGCTGTCACCGTGATAATTTATGTTGGTCATGAATTTAGCCGTTTTATCTTTATGAAAGGGAACGAGCTTTATCACATCTCGCCACTGATAGGTGAAGGTGTTGATTCGTATAATATCGCCAATACGATTTACAGCAGATTGATGCTTGAGCAGGACAGTTTAGGTTTGCCGTTGATAAATAACATAATCCTCGCTGGCGAGGCGCAATCAGCCGGGGTGAAAGAATTGCTTGAGCAGGTGTTTCCGGAAGAGGTCAACATTGATTACATAAAGTTTCCGAATTTGTCCCCAAATGGCGCTGATCCCTTGCTTTTTGAAAGTTTGCCAAGGGTTGCTGTTGCGATTGGTTCGGCTTGGAGAACGCTTGAGATAGGGAATAAAGAACTTTACTCAATTGACCTGACGCCTTTTGAGGTCAGGGAAGGGCAAAAGGTTTTTAAACTCGGTATCCTCGGTTGGCTTTTCTTACTTCTGATCCCAGCGCTTACATTTCAGATAACGACAAGGATAGCTCAATTGAGCAGGACTTTAACAGAAGCTGAGATTGAATTGCAGAGGAAGAAGTCCGAACTTGCGGAGCTTCAGGCACTTCAACAACAAGTTGATCTCGCAAGACAGAAGTTGGCTTATTATAAATCAACATTTGGCGTCCTTGACTCAATGAGGGTTAACACAGATATTTGGAGCAACTTTTTGAACAAGGTTGCAACCGAAGCTCAAAGAGTTGGAAGGATTTGGATCACGGATATAAACGCGGTTGATTTGAATAATATAACGATAAGAGGGTATTCGCTTTACAGGAACAGAATACCGAGGTTTTCAAATGCGATTGGTAATGCAACTTTGATGCAGGTTCAGGTTCAGGAGATAAGAGGTAGGACGGTTTATAATTTTGAGATAAAAGCAAGGATTCAACCAGAGCCGATAAAAGCGCAACCGACGAAAAAATAAATTTGGATTTATAGATGCCATATAAAACAAGGAACACGCTTATACTCTTGGGTTTTCTGATAATAATACTTGCGGTTGGTGCGTATTTCATCGTTTATTCGTATCCGAAGAAATTAAAGCAGGTAAAGGAAGAGACGCAGAGGGTTAATCAACAGATAAATGCGATGTCAGGTTTGCAGATTGAGCTTTACGATTTGCAAAAGCAGATAAAGGAAGAGCAGGAAAAACTCGCACAACTTGACAAGCAGATACTGCCCGATGTGACGCCAGCGATGACTTATTCTTACTTAAATTCAATTTTGGGTTATGCGGGGTTTGTAAAGTTTGACATGCTTTACATTGGTAGCAGGAAGGCGCAGAAATACGCTTATAACATCTACGATATAAAAGGTGAAGCATCGTTTGATAACATTTACAAATTCATTTGGTATCTTGAAAAAGGACCACAGATTTACAGGATAAGCCGTTTTGACCTTCGCGGTGTTGAAACAAGGGATGAGGAGACGAAAAGATTTCAAATTGTCGTCCCATTTCAAATGGAAATCCACGCTCTTTATGCTGATGTCAAAGATTTACCGCCGATAAAGAAAACCTTAGCAGATGTTAAGGTTGAGGAGGTAAAGAACCCATTTGTTCCGTATGTTTATCGTGAGTTGCCACCCAATACACGGGGGCTTCTTGAGGTTGAGAGGGCAGACCTTAAAGCGATTATCCCTGGCAGAGCTTTTGTGGCAGACCACACTGGGAAAATTCATGTCTTGAAAGAAGGTGATGAGGTTTACCTTGGTTATGTCACAAAGATAGATGTTGAGAAGAATCAGGTTGAATTCACGCTTAACAAAGCAGGTATAGTTGAGAAGTTTGTTTTGAAACTCAGATTTGAGCAACAAAAATAATAGAGAGGTGAGATGAAAGCTAAATTTTGCGTTTTTCTATTCCTTTTTTTGATCGCAACGGGTTTAGCTCTTTCACAAATTGGAGGGCGCCCACGCGAGTTAAGGAGGGCGTATGTTGCTCCAGAGGAAATCGTTTCAATGTCAAAAACGATGCCATTTAATCAGGCGCTTCAAATTTTCAACGATCTAAGTAAAAAGTTCCTTGGGAAAGTCATAGTTGACCCTGAATCAAGGACAAGCCCGATCGGGGTTGATATTGATCGCATGCATTGGCTTGATGCTCTTGAGTTGATTTTGAGGGCAAATAAGCTCTGGTATGAGGAATATGCGGATTACATAAAAATCGTCCCACTTACGGAAGTTACTGGAGTAACAGCGCCAGCAGCTCCGACCGAAGAGGAGAAAGCGAAAGTTGAATTTGAAACTCGCGAAGTTATGATATCGGCTGTATTTTTTGAGGCGGACGCCTCAAAACTTAAGCAGTATGGATTTAGTTGGGATTTCTTCCGTGGGAAGGGCGTTAACTTAGGTATAACGATGTCCGCTGCGGAAGGAAAGTCGGGTTTATTCACGGTTGATGTCAGCCCGGACCTTGATTTTGGGAGTTTGGTTGCGGTTTTTAAGGCGCTTGAATCACAGCAAATAGGCGAGGTTGTTGCAAACCCGAGGATAACTGTAAGATCGGGTCAGGAAGGTCAAATTCAAGTTGGAAGCGATGTCTCAACAACTGTTAGGGATTTCGCTGGAAATGCTATCACACAGTTCATTTCAACCGGTTCAATCATAAGAGTTAAACCGCAAGTTATAAGATATGACACGATTTATTTCATAAATCTTAACTTGAGCATAGAAAGAAGTAACGCTGCTCAGGTTGCGGTTGGGCAGATAATTATAAATAAATCTTCAGCTCAAACATCAGTCCTTTTGCTTGATGGTGAAGAAACGATTATCGGTGGGCTTTATGTAAATGAAGAGAGAACAACACGCGAAGGTGTTCCCATACTCAAGGACTTGCCTTGGTGGTTTTTTGGTTTGAGGTATTTGTTTGGATTTGATGTGAAGACGACGGTTAAAAAGGAGTTGATAATTTTGCTAAAAGCTGAAATTTTGCCGACATTGGCTGAAAGGTTGAAGGAAAGAGCTGAAAGAATAAGTGAGAGACCAACTTTGAGAGAAAAGCGTGAAGAACTTTTAAAGGCGCTTGAAAATTACAAAAGGCAATTGAAATCAAAATAAATTTTGGACTTGCCTGATGAAAAAGAATGTATTTTTCGTTTTTCTGTTTTTTCTTGTCTTGATGGGTTGCAAGAAAAAAGCGGTTGAGCCGGAAGTCCCTCAGCAAAAAACGGTTATTTTAAATGGGAGTGTTTTTGAGTCAGTAACTGGCTCGCCGATTGATAGCGCGGTTGTTAAGGTTACGGGAATCACACCGCAGATTGTCACTTACACCGACTCGGTGGGGAAATACAGGGTTAGCTTTGGGGTTGAAGTTGAAACCGAAGTCAAGGTCATTGCATTCAAAGAAGGTTACGAGCCCGATACAGTTGCTGTTCTTGCGATTCCCGGGAGGACTGTTAATGTTCCCAGCTTGCTTTTAAAGCGCACAGCGCCTGAGACGCCTACAAGCGGTGAAGCTGCGAGTATAGTTCTCGTTTCTCAAACTGCGAAAAGCATAGGGGTCAAAGGGAGTGGTTCGGTTGAAACTGCGCAAATGGTTTTTGAGGTCCAGGATTCATCGGGAAAACCGGTTGATCTTGCGCATTCAGTTGAAGTAAGCTTTAGAATTGGTTCTGGTCCAGGCGGTGGTGAGTTCATCTATCCGCCTAAAGCAAGAACCGATGCGAAAGGAAGAGTAACTGCAAATATAGTCAGCGGGACGAAAGCTGGTGTCGTTCAAATCGTAGCCGAATCAAATGTCGGGTCTAAAACGATAAGGTCACTTCCAGTTGTGATAGTTATTCACGGAGGGCTTCCTGATTCAGCTCACTTCAGCATTGCGCCCGAAAAGCTTAATTTCCCAGGATATAATGTCTTCGGCTTGCGAAATAAAATAACAGCTTATGTCGGAGATAAATATGGAAATCCTGTTAAACCCGGAACGGCTGTATATTTCACGACTACGGGCGGGATAATTGAAGGTTCAGCGTTGACGAATGAACAAGGGCAAGGAAGTGTTGATTTGATCTCCGCAGAGCCAAGACCAGTTCACCCAGTTCTTGGTCCAGGTTATGCCGTTATAACAGCGACGACCGCCGATGAAAATCAAAGGACGATAAAAGCTGAAACGATCGTCCTTTTCTCTGGCATTCCACAGATAACTGTTGAGCCGGCAACTTTTGATATACCAAATCTTGGGTCTCAAGTTTTTAATTATACTGTCAGCGATCAAAATGGGAATCCGCTCGCTGGTGGGACGACGATAAGGGTTACCATAGATGGAAAAGACATAAGAGCGCTTGGTGACCTTGATATAACCATACCGGATACGAGAGATAGGAGCTGGACGAGATTTTCCTTCGCGATTCAAGACACGACCTCTGACACAGTTGAAAGACCAGTTTTAATACGTATCTCTGCTTCGGGTCCAAATGGTTCGGCAACGGTCAATATATCTGGAAAGGTAAGGTAAAAAGTTAAATAAAAATGGAGGCGATCCTAAATGACTGAGAAATCAAGAGTTCTTGTCGTTGACGACGAAGAAGCTTTGAGATATTTGTTAAGCACTGAGCTCGCAGCTGAAGGTTATGAGGTTGAAACAGCCGGTGATGGAGATGAGGCGATTGAGGCGATAAAGCAAAAAGATTATGATGTCGTTCTCCTTGACATCAAAATGCCGAGAGTTGATGGTTTTGAGGTGTTAAAATTCATAAAGCAAAACAAGCCAGAGATAAAGGTCATAATGCTTACAGCTTATGCCGATGTTAAAAACGCAATTGAAGCCCTTAAACTCGGTGCTTCTGATTTCGTCAGCAAGCCGTATGACCTTGAGGATATTTTAACTTCAATCAACCGCGCTCTTGGGAGATAGTTTCATGGCTTTTTGTCCAATTGATATGCCGACCCTATTTTCGGGGTCAGCTTTTGTTTAAAAAAGGGAACTCAAAAAAATGTTCTCGGAAAAATTACTTCAAAGGTTGAAAGACGCAGAGCATGTCGTCGTTTTGACTGGGGCTGGAATTTCAGCCGAAAGCGGTGTTCCAACTTTCAGAGGAAATGAAGGTTTATGGAAGAAATTTAAACCTGAGGAACTCGCAACTTTTGACGCCTTCATCAGAAATCCAGAGCTTGTCTGGGAATGGTACAATTACAGGAGAAAATTAATTCAAGAGGTTAAGCCAAACCCAGGACATTATGCACTTGTAGAACTTGAAGAATTTTTCCCCAAGTTCACTTTGATAACTCAAAATGTTGACAATCTCCACAGAAGAGCAGGGAGTAAAAATATCGTTGAACTTCACGGAAACATTGAGAAAAATTATTGCATAAAATGCGGTAAAAGGTACGACGATGTCAATCTTGCCCTTGAGATGAAAGTCCCGAAATGTGAATGTGGTGGTTTAATAAGACCGGATGTCGTATGGTTTGGCGAAATGCTTCCACCCGGAGCTTGGGAGATAGCGGAGAAGGCAGCTTCAAGTTGTGATGTCTTCTTTTCAATTGGAACCTCTGGTGTTGTTTATCCAGCTGCCTCGCTCCCGCAAATTGCGAAGATGAACGGCGCTTATACAGTTGAAATTAACATTGAGAGAACCGAACTTTCCTGGTTTATGGATGAGGTCATAATCGGTAAATCCGGCGAAGTTTTGCCAAAGTTAATTGAGAAGTTAAAAGAGCAAAATTTCACGAAGATACTTAACCGGAGGAGAACCATGTGAGAGAAGTTTTTCATTGAACTCTTTTATGTTGAACTTTTCGTCCTTCAACTTCATGTATTCCTCTCTCAATTTCATTATCTCTTGAAATCCCGTAAAATAACTTGAAAGTTGAGCCGAGGTCAAACAAGCTCTTCTCCACTTGCCCTCAGCTTCGGCTTTTTCCTGAAATCCCTCCCGTGTCATAAGTTCAATCGCTTCTTCCTGTGTCATATTTCCAGCGTGAATTTTATGGTCAAGTATGGCATTGATGATAACTCTGAGGTACCATTTCAAATGGATGAGTTTCATTTTCGGGTCATTGTTTAAAATCCCATTTTCAATCATTAATCTTTCTGCATAGACAGCCCATCCTTCAACCATCGTACCGCTCCAAAAAACGCTCCTTACAATTGACGGGCAACGATTTGAATAATAAAGTTGAACATAATGTCCCGGAATCGCCTCGTGAATGCTAAGTTCAAGGAGTGAATAATAGTTATACTCGCGAAGATAAGATTCAACTTGTTCAGGTGTCCAGTCATCAGGTATCGGTGAGACATTGTAAAATGTCTTCATATTTTTCTCAAGTGGTCCGGGGGCTTCAAGCGATGCAACGGCAACACCACGCTGATATTCTGGTGTTTCCCGCACAACAAGTGGCTTGCTCTCATCAAGCGTTAAAAGATCTTTTTCCTTCACGAATTGTGTCAAGTAATTTAAGTCCGATTTTATCCTTTCCATTATCTCATTTGGTTTCGGGTGTTCAAGGACAATTTTATCAAGCACAGCTTTTATAACTTCAAGTTTATCCTTTCCCTTTGGCTCTTTTCCGTAATAGTATTTGTAAAGTGGAAGCGCAATTTGATACATCTCCTCGTGTGTTTTGCTCTTTTCACTTTCAGCAAGCGAAAGTATTTGATCGGGTGTCAAATCTGTTTTAAGGTAGTGCTTCATCTTTTTGTAATAAAGTTCTTTTCCCAGTCGGAAGTCCCTCTTTGATATCGGTTTTAGTTCATTTTCAAGCCATCTTCCAAAATCATCAAGCGATGCTATGGCTTTTTCAGTTGCGCTTTTAAGCTCCGCTTTCAAATCATCGCTTATATTGAGAGATTCAGCGAATTTTGCGAGGTCATTTTTCAAGATGTTGATATTTCCCTTGTTTTGCTTTATCGCTGTCTCAATGTGGATTTGTGGCGCATCTTTTAAATTCAATTTCGCTTGCTCAACAAAGCGGGGTATCTGTTTGACCCTTTCAATTGCATTTTTTAACCGCTCGGTCCCAGGCGCAAAATCCTGCGTTATAAGATACATCAAACCATCCCCGATGATTGAATTATAAAGCAAAGGGTTCCATTCGTGCTCTTTCAACTCCTTTAGCTCAAAAAGCATCTCGTCAATTTTTTCAAGCAATATCCTTCGGTCAATCTCGTTATCCCTTGAAAGTTTCTTGGAGTCAAATTTTGAAAATCTCTCCCTGTATTTTTCAAGCCATTCAATTTTTTTCTTCAATGCATCGCTTGACAAGTCATCAAGCAGAGCATCATATTTATGGTATCCAACCCAAGTTGCAGTTACAGGGTGAAATTTGAAGTAGTCATCCATGAATTCTTGAACAAGCTTTGAGAATTTTTCATCTTGGTTTGCGCAACCGAGAAATAATATGGCAATTAACAGTGAAATTGAATTCTTAAGCATTTTCGCTCACCGATTTTGTTTTGAAAAATTTTTTGACCGAAACCCAAAGAAAGGTTATACCGACGATTAAAAGCGATATATAAACGATCAAATCGCCATAAAGTGTGTAAAAGGTCTTATCATCGTTAAGTTTTATTTCGTCCGCAATTTGGGTTTTCTCGTAGAATTTCGTCTTCTTTTGAACTCTCCCGTATGGGTCAATAAATCCCGAAATACCACCGTTTGCGCATCTGACGATGCTTCTTCTATTTTCAATCGCCCTCAAAATTGAGTATTGAAAGTGCTGATATGGTCCGGATGTGTTGCCATACCAGCTGTCGTTTGTGATAACGGCGAGGAATTGAGCACCTTTGTTTACAAACTTTCTTATGAAACTTGGATAGATTGATTCATAACAAACGACCCCGGAAAATTTTACCAATTCTCCATTTCTTGTTCTCATCTCAAAGATCGTTGTATCTTTTCCCTTTGCCCAGTTGCTTATGCCGACGCTCCATTGAAGCGGTTCAATCAAAAAATGAAATGTATCCGCATAAGGTAATCGCTCCCCGAAAGGAACAAGGATTATCTTTGCGTATTTTTGAACTTCATCGGAATTCGGGAGGAAAAGCCCCATTGAATTGAAAGCGTCGTATCTTTGTCCCGTCTCCTTTATCAAATGACTGCTTGGTGGCGCTTGAGATGGGTCGTCATAAAATTTCGCATCTGGGAAACCCGTCAAAATAGCGACATTAAGCTTGTCAATTTCACTTTTAAAAAAATTGAAGTGATGACGATACGGAGGTAAAAGGAAGAAATATGTTATGGCTGTCTCAGGGTAAACGACTAATTCAACATCTGGATTTTTTTCAATTATTTCCTTCGTCATCCCGAGGTAAAGATTTATCTGCTCTGATAAAGTCCCCTCCCACTTCAACCATGGATTTATGTTCGGCTGGATTAACCCGACTTTTATCTTTTTGAAGTTTTTCTCATCGGCGTTTTTCAAAACGATAGCGCCGTAAAAATTTGGCAATGTGTAAATTAAAATTGCAAGCAAAAAGTATTTCAGACGCAATTTTTTAAGCGAAAGGTAAAGAAGGATATTGACGACAAGAATTAAAAATGAAAGTCCGTAGACGCCTGTGAACTCAATGAATTGAATTTTTTCAATATAATATGTCTGCGTATTTCCGAGCGTAAGCCATGGGAAAGCAAGTTCAGTGGTTGATCTGAAGTATTCAAATAGAACATAAGCGAATGGGAAAATCAAAAGGTGGAGATTTTTCCCGTGATTTTTTTTGATGAACATGTAAAGCCACATCGGGAGGAAAAATAAAATCGGATGGATCAAGATAAGCAAGACGCAACCGACCATTAGAAATGGGTCTGCTTCCTTTGACCATCCTCCCACCCAGTAAAGTGTGAAAAGGTTGAAGAAGAAAAACGAGATGTAAGTGTAGCGGAAAAGCTGTTTGTAGTTTTCAATTTTGTCAACGAGGAAAAATATCGGGACGAAACCAGCGGTTGCGAGGAATCCAAACTTCAACGGTGGAAATGAAGCGGAAAGTAAAACAGCTCCAGCGAATGCGAGGAGGAATTTTTCATTGAAAATTTTTCTCACTTTTTGAGTTCAATTTTTGTTTTCGCCAGACATGATTTTCAACTATGTTCCAGAGATATATGATCAAGATTCCAACCCCAAGCCCGATTATAGCCCCAGATATTACATCTAACGGATAATGGACGCCGACATAAATTCTTGAGAAAGCGATGAGCGAAGATAATGAGAAAAGATAGAAGCGCAGGTTTCTGTAAAATTTTGAGATAAGCGTTGCTGTTGTAAAGCTGTTCACCGCGTGGCTTGATGGAAACGACAGCCCGCTTCCGCACCAGACAAGTAAACGAACACCTTCAAGCTCATGACAGGGTCTTATCCTTCCGACAAATGGTTTGATTATGTGACTGCTTAAAATATCGCTCAAGGCAACTGCAGGTATCAAAAGCAATGCGAGGGTTCTCCCTTTTCTACCGCCGAAAAAAATGAAGTAAAGCCACAAGAAAACGAGGAAGACCCTCAAATTGAAATCACTTGTCACAAACGGCATGACCACATCAAAAATCGGGTTTGCAATCCCTCCGTTGAAAAAGTAAAAAAGAGCTCTATCAAGTTTGAGTATCTCTTGAAGCAAGTTTCATCTCTTTTTGCTTTTTAAAAAATTTCTCGAGATGTAAAATATCAAGACCAATGCTAAGGCGACTGTTATGATTTTGCTGTAGTTTGAGATGATGTTTGCGATTATTTGCCAATTTTCACCGAGCATTTTCCCGGCTGTTACGAGTATTGAATACCAAAGTGAAGCGCTGATGAACGAAAGAACGATTGACTTTTTCAAGTCAAATTCACCAAGCCCAGCAAAGAATGCAACGAATGCCCTCGTACCGGCGAGAAACCTATTTATGACGATTAAAAAATAGCCGAACTTTGAGAAAAGCTCTTCAACCTTTTTGACATTGGCTGGATTTATGAACTTTATCTTCCCCTTTTCAATTATCTCGTCCCCAAATTTATCCCCGATGAAATACATCGTCACGAATCCCAATGTGCTTCCAAAAACCGCTGATATAAGTGTAAGGGTGAAATCAGTTTTGCCAAGTCCGGAAAGGGATGCGCAAAAGATAATAACCACATCGCTTGGTGAAGGTGGGAAGATGTTCTCTATGTATGCGAAGAAAAAAATCAAGGCGTAAATCCAGATGTTGTCAACTTTTAAGATGAAGTCAAGAATTTCCTTCGTCTCCATTTAAATCACCCTTTGGTTTTATCAAGACGACAGCAAAGCAAGCGATCGCCTCACCTTTTCCAAGCGAATCAAACTTTTCATTTCTTTTCGGCTTGATGGAAATTTTATCGGGTTGAATTTCAAGTATCTCGCTTAATCTTCCCTTTATTTCTTTGACGAAAGGTGAGAGCTTAACATCTTCAAGTATGATGGTTGAATCAATGTTTAAAATTTCAAAGTTATTTTCGTCAACGATTTTTTTGACCTGTTTTAAAAAGATTTCGCTTCTCGCATCTTTAAATTTTTCATCCGTATCCGGGAAAAGTTCTCCGATATTTCCAGCGCCCATTGCTCCAAGCAATGCGTCGCAAATTGCGTGTATAAGGACATCGCCATCGGAATGTCCAACCGAGCCCTTTTCCGATGGAATTTCAACCCCACCAATGTAAAGTTTTCTGCCTTTTGAAAGCGGGTGTATGTCATAGCCGATGCCAATTCTCAAATCAATACCAACCTTTTATTTCAAATGATTTGTATTTGCCCTCGTAAGGTTTCCAAGTTATTTGAAGGTCCTCAACCTGCGCGTATCTTGGTCCCACTTTGACGAGTTTTATAAGTTCTTCAACGAGCGAGCGTTCCCCTTCAACCTCAATTTCAACATCGCCATTTGATAAATTTCTAACCCAACCGTTTAACCCGAGATGATTAGCATGTTTTTGGACAAACCATCTAAAGCCAACGCCTTGCACAAGTCCTTTTACTATGATGTGGGCGCAGACATAATCCCCGGGCATGGTTTAAGAGAGCTTTGTTTTCAATTTTTCAACGGTTATATCAAACATCTTTTCAAAATTTTCAGCAGAACCACCGCATTGGACAAAGTCAGCTTTTCCTCCACCTCTTCCTTCAATTATTGATAAAACCTCTTTTAAAATCTCCCTCAAATCAATTTCAATCTCCGGCGATCTCGTCATGATTACATTTGCGCCCTCGGTTTTTGAACCAAGGACGGAGACGGTATTAGAGGTGTTTAAAAATTTCCTTGCGAAAATTTTCAACTCGTCAACAGGTCTATTTTCAAATTTTGCGATTATGAAATTTATCCCGTTTATCTTCTCCGAACTTTGGATGAGTTTCTCCGCTTCAAACTCAATTATTTTTTCGGTTAAAGAGTTTATCAACTTCTGTTTTTCTTTTTGCATCTCAAGAATTTTGCTGATTTGGTTTGGGAGTTCCGTCTCGGGGACGCTTAAAATTGAGATAAGTTCGTTTGAAATTTTATTTTTGGATTGAAAATCCCTCAAAGCTCTAATTCCGCAGACAAATTCAACCCTTGTAAGTCCTCCCTTGACCCTTTCCCACCTTCTTATTTTTATCAAACCGATCTCACCCGTCCTTGAAACATGGGTCCCACCGCATGGTGAAAAATCAAACTCCTTAACCTCAATTATCCTCACAGTTCCGGATACCTTCGGCGGTTTTCTGAGTGGATATTTTGAAATTTCAGAGGCGTCAGCGAAGTGAATTTTGACATCTCTATTTTCCCAAACGATTTTGTTAGCGAGCTCTTCAACTTCGTGGATTTTATCGTAGTTTAAATTTCCCCCGTCAAGGTCAATTGTTCCGATGTCATCCCCGAGCCGTGATGAGACGGTTTCACAGTCAAGTAAAACTTCAAATGCCCTTGAAAGTATATGTTGTCCGGTATGCTGTTGCATGTTTGAAAACCTGCGCTCCCAGTCAATCACACATTCAACTTTTCCCGGTGAAACATCCCCTTCAATTATGTGAAGGATTTCGCCATCTTCGGAGAGGATTACATCAATCACCTTTGCGGTGTTAATATAACCGGTGTCGTGTTCTTGACCACCTGATGTTGGGTAAAAGTAGGTTTTATCAAGTACAACCGCTGTTTTCCCATTTATGTTTTTTACATCAATGATTTGCGCTTCAAACTTAGTTGTGTAGCTGTCGCTGTAGTAAAGTCGTTCTGTCATTTTCGTTTCTTAAATTGGTTTTAATATGCAAAATTAATTTACGCATCATTGATTGATTTTCAAAAAGGGAATTTTTTAAAATTTGCTATTTTTCCTCCGAAAATACTTGCTTTTTTAAAGGTCAAGATATAACTTGCTCTGTGAGGAAAAATAAAAATTTCGCCCAGATGCTTTATAAATTTTCCAGATTTGTCCTTTCGCTTTTGTTTCTCTTCCTGACATTTTACGGTTGTGATAAGCCACGCGATTTGCCCACCCCAACTCATTTTAACAGGGTCCCGGAAGTTAAAAATTTGAACGCTTCGGTTGATACAACAAGGACTGGGAAAATTCTCGTTCAATTGAGATGGGAATATGACGATAATGGAAACTTAAGGGAGTGGGAGGTTTACAGGGCTTTGAGGGATACAGCCGGTGGGAATTATTCCTTCCTTCAGCCACCGGTAAAAGTTCCAACATATTCGGATTCAACTATACCGAAATTCGTTGAAGATAGCATCTGGGTGTATTACAAAATTATCCCGGTTGGGCTTGATAGATTTCTTGGAAAGCCCGGGATAATTCGTTTAACGCTTTACCGTAAATAAAAACAAAACGAGGTGAAAATTATGCGTAAAATTACAGCAATACTGATGATTCTCCTGCTGTTTGTTTCAAGCAGGGGATTGGCGCAGTGGGCGCCACTTGACACAACGAAGCATAAATGGTTCACGGTTGATAACACGCCGAATTTGGCTGGGACATCAACCAACTGGGAAGTTGATCGTGATTCAACGGATGGCTATTACGAGAAAGAGCCGAACACAGTAGCAAGCGGTCAGCCAGGACCGGGTTGGTTTACAAATACTGGTACCGCAAATGTCGGTCCGGATCACAGGCGAACGCCTTACACAGCCGGGAGTCCATCTGGCGCATGGGCTAGGTATATCTTCAATATCCCGACCCAGACACAAAATAATATCCTTGACAAGGATGATTATTACATACTCTATTACTATCTGCAACAAAGCGGTAATGCATCGCCGAATTGCTATGTTACAGTTGAAAGGTTCGGTGAGGGCGTATATGCTGATTCTTTAAGGCATAATCAAATGTTAAACGGTGCTGATTTACCGATTTTACAAAGTGCGGGTCTATGGAATCCAACTCAAAGTGGTGCTGATGGTTCCTGGTATCCGCTTACAATTTTAAGGTTGAATGCGGGTGCACCAGTGATCGTGACGATAGGAGCTGATACCTTAACGCCCGCATTTTTAAGGGTTGACGCTGTTAGGGTTTTGAGAAGTGACCTTCCGCGTGACCTTGAATTTGGACGCAGGATGAAAGGAAATCCCTGGGAAAGAGCGACACCCGATACCACAAGACCGAACGCAGACCATTTTGGACTTTACAGGGTAGGTGAAACATTTCCAGAAGTTACACTTGGTGAAACAGCGGAAAAGAAAGTGCGCTTGTTTAACCTTGGTGATAGCGTCTTGACGATTTATAATGTTTACGGTCATACTGGAAGATTTTACACGAACGATCCAATGCCCATCAGAATAAACCCCGGAAGTTATTATGATTTAACCGTTGTTTTTAGACCGTATCAAGAGGAATTCGCCGTTGATTCACTTGCGATTGAAAGCGATGACCCCGAGGAACCGGTTGCCTATCTTCATGTTGTGGGTAGAGGTTTGAACTATAACTTCATTATGAACGCAAGCGACGGAACCGAACCACACTGGAGAGCCCCGGGTGGCGATCAAGTTTTGTATCAGGAAGTACCGACAGGATGGCTTAATTCAGTTGCAAGTCCATATCCGTTCCCTATACCAGGGGGAAATAGATATAGCAGAGTTTACACTGGGACGACGGAAATTCCTTATGCACTTTATCAATTTGTTATTCCAGACACGCTCGGCGGTGATTATATACTTGAATATAGTGGACCTGCTGGCTCACCGAACGCAGCTACTGCTGCACAGATTGATGTCGTAACACCGTTTTTTGCTGACACTCAAAGAGTCACCGGTTTCAATGAGCGACAGATAACAACGGCTGTTTTATGGGCGCAGATAGGTGGACCTGGCTTCACTTTCAAATTAAATCCAGGAGGTCCAACGAAGGTAATTTTCAGCAACCCCGGTCAAGCATCGGGTAATTTCCTCAGGACTGATCTTTTAAGAGTTAGAAAAGTTCCGACGCATCCTCAAATTACTGTTGCTTCGCGGAATATCAGCTTTGGTGAGGTAGCGATTGATCCGTTGGAAAGGGAGATGATCGGGAATTACAGACAAACGATAACAATAGGAAGCAATGGAGAGAAATCACTTTGGATTTATGAGATTCGTTTTAATGATACGACGGGCATTTTCAAGATAATAAATATGCCGAGGTTACCGCTTGAACTACCTGCGATAAATGGTAAGTTCAATCTTGTCGTTGAGTTTGCGCCTCGCGATATGAAGACATATGTTGATACGCTTTTCATCGTTTCAAATTCAAAGTTTGACAGCGTCCTTACGATCAGGTTCACTGGAACAGGTAGAGGAACACTCATCTACGCGGATAATGATGTTGAAGGCGAGTTTTATGCCCAGCCCAGAATCGTTGATTATGTGTATCCGCCAGTTGACACAACTTATGACAAGTGGAATAGGGTTGTCGGTAGCGGTATAAACAATTCAAGATTGCTTGCTTATATCTACGGTGCCCCGAATGCTTTTGCTGAGTGGTATCCGTTTATTCCTTTAAGAGAAGGCGCCTCTGAAGTTGATAGCTTTGATGTTTATGCAAGGACTGGACTTGCTGCGACAAATTCAACTCCAAGAGCGAGATATTTGATTTACCAGCAAGGTGGAGCTCAGCCCGAGACAGTTATAGTCAGTCAGAATGGCGCTGAGAGGATTTACCTGGGCAGGTTCCAATTCAGGCGTGGTGGGCGCGACTTCACAATGGGGTCAAAGCAAACGGCAATTTTCGGTTACATCCGACTTGAAAACGATACCGCACTTGTGAGCGCCTATTATGCTGATTCACTTATTAATAGGGCAAAGATAGATAGCTTTGTCATAAGAGCTGATGCAATTGAAATACGCGAAGCTCCGAAACCGACTAAAGTTCAAATCCAAACAAGCGAGATACCGAAGGAATTTTACCTTGCGCAAAATTACCCCAACCCGTTCAACCCATCAACTGACATTGAATTTTCAATCCCGATAGCAGTAAATGTTGAGATAAAGGTTTACGATGTTCTTGGCAGGGAAGTTGCAACGCTTATAAACGAAACATTGCAACCCGGTAAGTATAAAGTTCGCTGGAATGGGACGGATAGAAATGGTGTGCTTGTTTCGTCTGGTGTTTACTTCTATGTGATGAAGGCGGGTAAGTTCATACAAACAAGGAAGATGATGTTGCTCAAGTAAAAATAAGCCCGGGCTTAGCCCGGGCTTTTTTGGTTTATTGGTCGCTTTCATCGTCGTTGTCGTATCTTGTCTTCGTCTTCAAAACCTTCGCAAAGCAGTAAATTGTCAAACTTGCTACAATTCCCCAAGCGAGCGTCATGAAAATGATTCCTTCGGTTGTAAGTTTCATTGTTTTTATCCAAGTTTTGTTTTTTCTCGGTTTTTCCAAGCTGCTCTGACCATTAAAACTATTGCAAGGAAAATCAAAAGCATCAAGACCCTTGCGCCCCACCTGTAGGGTACATCTTCCGGGTTAACACCTTTCATCAGTAATGTTGGAATTGCATCTTGAACAAGCCAATTGACCATTATGAAAAGAAGATAAAGTGGTGTGATGTATTTTATGATGTAATAGAAAATTTTCGGGACTTTTATGTCAGCGCCCTTTGTAATTTCAGCCCATCCTTTTTCCATACCAAATATCCAAGCGAAGATTATTATTTCAAACAAAGCGAAAAGCACAAGCCCAAATGTCCCAGCCCAATAATCCATCTCATCAAGGAAACCATGCTTGAGGAAGAAAACAACGAATTGAATGCACAAAAAGACGCCAAATCCAATTATTGCTGTTGCCCTTCCGTGCGATATCCCGAACTCTTCTTTGAGGAATGCGATTAAAGGTTGAGCCATTGCAACTGACGAAGTTATCCCTGCGAAGAAGAGTAGCAAAAACCACAGGAAGCCGAAGAATTCCCCAAATGGAAGTTTTTGGAAGATTATCGGCATTGAGACAAAGCCGAGGTTGAAAGCCCCACCCTTTGCGATTTCCTGCGTTGTTTCAATCCCAAAGAAAGCAGCAGCAACGGGAATTGCGATGCTTGCTCCAAGGATTATTTCAACGAATTCATTTGTCGCAGCGGTTGAAAGTCCACTTAACGCAATATCGTCGGTTTCCCTCAGATAGCTCGCATATGCTTGAAGCGTTCCCATCCCAACGCTTAAGGTGAAAAAGATTTGACCAGCAGCAGCAAGCCAAATCTTAGCATCGCCAAGCTTTGAGAAATCGGGATTCCAAATGAAAGCAAAACCACTCTCAACGCTCCAATCGGGATGATTAACTGGGTCGGGTGTTCCAAGCGTTACAACCCTTATCACAAGGATTATCGCAAACAAGAAAAGTGTCGGCATCGCTATTTTCGCTAAGAGTTCTATCCCGCGCGAAATCCCGCGATAGAGTATGAAAAAGTTAATAAAAATTGTAAAACACATGAAAAGATAAGCTGGCAAAATGCTTTGGAAATAATTCTTTTCAATGCCTTGATAACTTTGCAGGAAGCTCCTCATCGTTTCAAAAGTTGTCTCGCCGAAATATGCCTTTGTGATTGAGAAGAAGCTGAAGGCGAGCGTCCACGATTCAATGTATGTATAATAGACCATTATGACGGTTGATATGAAAAGCCCAATTGAGCCGAGATATTTTGAGATTGGTGCTTTCCACATTGCGTCAAACATTCCCGGTGCACTTCCGTGTCCGAATTTTCCGCCGTATCTTCCGACAGCCCATTCAACCCACATCAATGGAATTCCAAGTAAGATAAAAGCGGTAAAATATGGGATCATAAAAGCGCCACCGCCATTTTGCGCAGCTTGAACGGGAAATCGCAAGAAGTTACCAAGTCCAACGGCATTTCCAGCCATCGCAAGTATAAGTCCGATTCTCGTTGCCCAGCGTTCTCTTTTTGCCATCAGACCTCCTTGTTTTTATTTTTAAAGAGCAAAATTTACTCAAATGATAAGAACTTTAATTGAAATTTTCAAGCAAATTTCATAACTTCAACGCAGACAAAAGCAATTACAAATTTTTGATGAAAGCGAGAAAATTTTTTTCAAATCCCGCAAATTTAATTTTCAGCGCGATAATTCTGGCGTTGGTCTTTTATCTTCTCTTTGCCAAGAAAGGTCTCGTCCAAAGGATAAAGCTTGAACTTGAAAGCAGGAAGTTGAAAAAAGAGATTGAGTTACTGCAGATTCAAAACGAGCAACTTAGGAAAAAAATTCACGAGTTGGAGACGAATCCAAAAGCTGTTGAAAAGATAGCCCGTGAAAAATATGGGATGGTCAAAGAGGGCGAAGAGCTCTTTAAGATAAAAGAAAAATGATTTGTGATCATCCGCTAAAGATGAAGCAAGAGAGAATACTTCCACCGCTTGCAGATAGGATAAGACCCCGCTCGCTTGATGAATTCATCGGTCAGGAACATATCGTTGGTCGGGGGAAACCACTTCGCATTATGATTGAGACGGGTCAAATTCAATCAATGATACTTTGGGGTCCGCCCGGTGTTGGGAAGACAACCCTTGCTAAAATCATATCCGAGATGGTTAACGCTGATTTTTATCAGATTAATGCAGTTTTATCCGGGACGAAGGAACTTAAAGAGATAATTGAGAGGGCGGAGGACAATCTCAAATACTACGGCAAAAGGACGATACTTTTCATTGACGAGATTCATAGATTTAACAAGGCACAGCAAAGTGTCCTTTTAAATAGCGTTGAAAATGGGACCATCATTCTCATCGGTGCAACAACCGAAAACCCATCGTTTGAGATAATATCTCCTCTCTTATCAAGGTGTCAGGTCTTCGTCCTTGAACCATTTGGTGTTAAGGAACTTAACGCAATACTTGAAAGGGCTTTGACAAAGGATGAAGTTTTATCAAGGTTCAAAATTGAAATTGAGGATAGAAATCTTCTCTTTCTTTATTCAGGGGGCGACGCTAGGGTTATGTTGAACGCACTTGAAGTGGCGATAAAATTAGCAACGCCTGATGAAAGCGGGCGGATTTTGTTAACGAAGGAAATTATATCTGAAGCGTTTCAAAGGAAGCATTTTAAATATGACAGGGCTGGGGAAGAGCATTACAACATGATTTCGGCTTTTATAAAAAGTATCCGAGGCAGTGACCCTGATGGGGCGGTTTATTGGCTTGCGCGGATGCTCCTTGCCGGTGAAGACCCTAAATTTATAGCAAGGCGTATGATAATACTCGCAAGTGAAGACATCGGTAACGCTGAGCCATATGCGCTTACGCTTGCGACGAGCTGTTTCACGGCGGTTGATTATGTTGGAATGCCTGAGGCGAGGATAATACTTGCTCAAGTTGCAACTTATCTTGCAAGCTGTCCAAAAAGTAATTCCGCTTACCTTGCGATTGAGGAAGCGATTGAAGATGCGCAAAAATTTCCCGATTTACCCGTGCCACTTCATTTGAGAAATGCACCGACAAAGTTGATGAAGGAACTCGGCTATGGAAAGGATTATAAATATAGCCACGATTTCCCCGAGCATTTCGTTGAACAGCAGTTTTTGCCAGATGAACTCAAAGATAAAATCTATTACAAGCCAACAGAACTTGGCAGAGAAAAAATTTTGAAAGAGCGACTTGAATCGTTGTGGAGTAAAAGAAAACAAAACAAAAAATGAACAGATGAAACAATTCGTCATTGGGGTTGACCTTGGTGGGACATTTATCAAAGCAGGCATAGTTGATAACCTCGGCAATATCTTACTTGAGGATTCAATCCCAACCGAAGCTGAAAAAGGTCCTGAACATGTCGTCGTTCAAATTTCAAAAATTGTGAGAAAACTTAGCGAAAAATTTGACTCTGGGGAAATTCTCGGCATTGGAATCGGCGCGCCCGGACAAGTTGACCCAGCTGGAGCTGTTAAGTATCCGCCGAACTTTCCTGGTTGGGGCGTTGTATATCTTGCGCAAGAAGTCCAAAAAGAAACAGGCATTGAAGCTGTCGTTGATAATGATGCAAATGTCGCCGCAATCGGTGAGGCAAAGTTTGGCGCCGGAAGAGAACATCCAAACTTTATAATGGTGACGCTTGGAACAGGGATAGGTGGAGGAATTATAATCGGTGGTAAAATTTATCGCGGACCAACTGGCGGAGCCGGGGAAATCGGGCATGTCTCAATTAAATTTGACGGTCCAAAGTGTAATTGCGGAAATTATGGATGCGTTGAGTCCTATGTCGGGCAAAGGTATCTCTCGGCTTGGGTTGCAAAAGAGCTTGAAAATAACCCGAACTCAAAGATAATTGAACTGGTAAACGGAGATCTCTCAAAAATTGAACCTTATATAATTTCACTCGCAGCTGAACAAGGCGACGAATTCGCCATAAATGTCTGGAAAAAAGCGGGATTTTATGTCGGGGTTATGCTTGCCTCAGTTATGAATCTATTTGACATAAATGTTGCGATCGTAGGCGGTGGCGTTGCGAAAGCGGGAAAAGTCCTGTTTGATGCAATGAATCAAACTGTCAAGTCAAGAGCTCTTAAACCTATAGCGGAGAAAGCGATTGTGATACCAAGCCAGCTTGGAAACAAGGCGGGGATTTTGGGCGCAGGGGCGCTCGCATTTGAAGAATTAAGCCAACCTCCCACATAAACTTGAACTGAAAATGAACTCATAGATTTCGCTCTTTTTTAAATCTTTCGGTATGGTAAAATAAATCAAATCCGCATCCTTTCCCCTTTCAATGCTCCCGGTCGTATCAAACCCAAGCGCCTTTGCACCGTTAATCGTTGCGATTTTTATCAATTCCTCGTCGGATACATCCCGATAATATTCCCTCGCAAATCTGAGTTCGTTAAGTATGTTAAGATCATCGTTACTCGCCTTGCTGTCCGTCCCAAGGCAAACATTTATACCATTATCAAGAAATTTTCTCACAGGCGCCTTTCCAACTTTTAAAAAGAAATTGCTCCTCGGACAAGTACAAACGCTTACATTTCTTGAGGATAAAATTTGAATGTCCTCTTCATCAACATTTACACAATGAACAGCGAGCGTGTTCTCATCAAGAAAACCGATATCATCAAGATATTTAACTGGTGATTTCCCCGGAGGTTGCCATTCCGAATTGAAGCTACCTCTTTTCGTGAGAAAGTCCTTGAAAAATCCAGTTCCGTGTTTTATAAATTCAATCTCTTCAATCGGCTCGGCAAGGTGAACGCTCGTTTTTCTTACATCGTTGTAACTTTTGATCAATTTGAAAAGTCGCTCAGAAACAGAATAAGGAGCATGGGCTGAAAAAGATAAACGGAATTTATTTTGGTAATTATGCTTTTCAATTATGGCAGTTATGTCATTTAAATTTGATTTAAGCTTTTCAAAAACTTGTAGCGCTTTATCATCTGAAAAAGCGATCAACTCAACGAAGATATGAACTTTCAAAGGCAAACCGACAAGACGCATTACAAGCTCTCCTGTATTCGTCACATCACCGATGGCAATTGTCCCCGATATTATAATTTCTTGAAGCGCCTTGTAAATTTTCCTCAACCTTCTTCTTTCAAGAAACGAGATGATGAAGTTAAACTCGTCATACCATTTTGGAGCGTATTTTTCATCTTTCCTAAGCACGATTTCCCAAAGCCATTCTTTGAAGTCCTTCGGTCTCTCCATTTTAAAGTCGGAAAGCTCAAGGTGGGTATGTGCGTTGACGAACCCGGGCATAATCAACGCATTTTTTAAATCAATTTTCACTGTAGCGATATCTTTAAACTTAAACTCAATTTCCTCTCTCTTTCCAAAGTCAACTATCTTTCGCCCCTCAATTACAACTGCGCCATCTTCAATTACTTCCGATGTCACCGGAAGGATATATTTTGCGTAGAAGATTTTCACCTCGTTAAACCAGTTTGATTTAAATCACATCTAATTTAGTGAAGACGAAAAAGCAAAACAAAATTTTTGGAGGAAGAGATGAAACCGAAGGCAGTAATCATAGCGCTTTTGCTGATATTCCTTGGTTCTTTAGCACAAGCACAATTTTTTGGTCCGAGGTTCAGGGGAGTTCCAGACGATGGAATCCCGCAGTGGTGGAACAGGGCAAAAATTGTTGAAGAACTTAAACTCACCGATGAACAGAAATCAAAACTTGAGTCATTGTCCTTTGAATTTAGAAAATCGCAAGCTGAGCTAATCGGGAAGTTAAGTAAAGCAAGAATTGAACTACAAGAGCTTCTCTCCGCCGAGAAACCGAACAAGTCAGCGATTGATAAGAAGGCGAATGAAATAGCTGGTTATGTGAACGAGCTTACTAAACTAAGGATTAATCACTGGCTCAGCGTTCAGCAGGTCCTCACGCCGGAGCAGAGGAAAATTTTGAAGGAGAAATTTTATTGGGGTCTTGGTTTGGGGCGCAGAGGTAAACCAGGATTCGGTTTGAGATTGCACAGGTGCTGGTAAAAAGCACATCCTAAAAAGCCCTCTCGCAAAGAGAGGGCTTAAATTTTTTTAACGAAGAGTTTGCCCGGTAATTGAATCACAAGGTCTTTAAATTCAAGCGACAAAAGATGAACGAGCGTATCTGTTATTGAAAGACCTGAAAGTTCAGCTATTTTATCCACATGTAGAGGTTGAGAAGGTGATAGGACATCAAAAATTTTCCCTTCAAAGACATTTAGTTCAACCTTCGGTTTGGGTGGTTCTGTTTTTAAAATTGGATGTATCAACGGGCGTATTTCTTCAATTATGTCATCAACCGTTTCTGTAAGTTTTGCCTTATTTTGTTTTATCAAAAAATTCGTTCCCTGACTCTTTATGCTGTCAATGTTTCCCGGGATGGCAAAGACATCACGGTTTTGGTCGTTTGCGAATTCCGCTGTTATCATCGCACCGCCTGTTTTGCTTGTTTCAACCACTAAAACACCAATTGACATACCGCTTATTATTCTATTTCTTCTTGGGAAGTTCATCGCATCCGGCTTCGTTCCCATGGGGAATTCAGAGACGATAGCACCGTTTGAGAGGACGCTTTCAACTATTTTTCTATTTTCCGGTGGATAAATGTAATCAACACCTGAACCAAGAACTGCGATTGTTCTACCGCCTGACTTCAAAGCTGAAAAGTGTGCGATTGTATCAATACCACGAGCGAAACCGCTTACAATCGTCAAGTTCATCTTCGCTAACTCGGTCGCAAACTTTTCACACATCACCTTTCCATAGTTTGTCGGAGTTCTCGTTCCGACAATCGCAATTGAAAATTTATCCTCCGGCTTTAATTCTCCACGAACGAAAAGTATAACTGGCGGGTCGTAAATTTTCCTCAAAAGCTCCGGATAAGAATCGTCCCAGAAGGTGATGACTTTAACTTTTAGTTTTTCCGACTTTGAAAGCTGTTCATCAACAAATTTTGAATTTTGTTCCCTTAATTCAAAAATTTTCTTCGCAAGCGTTTTATTTATCCCCTCAACCCTTGAGAGCTCAAAAGGCGTCGCTTTGAATATAAGCTCTGTCTCCTTGAAATGATTTACAAGGTTTCTTATCCTGTTTGAGCCAATCCCCGGGATTGTCATCAGCTGTAGAAGATGCCTTATCTCAACCTTCATTTCCATCTTCCTTTATTTCAATTCCATCAACTACTGCTATTACAAGTGTGTGAACTGGGACATCATCCCTGCCAAGTATTTGTCTTGCTGAGGTTCCTTCCTGAAGCGCTATAACCGTATCTCCAATCCCGGCATCAACCATATCAAGCGCTAACATGTCTCTACCTATGAAATTGCCATTTAAATCAATCGGTTGAATCACCAGAATCTTGTACGGTTTTAAATTCTCGTTTTTTTGTGTTGCGACTATCGTTCCCGTTACCTTTGCGAGTATCACAAATGTAACTCCATTTTTAATTTCTTAATGAGATTTTCCGCATCCTGTTTTGTTCGCGCCTCGGATATAATTCTCAAAATTGGTTCAGTGTTTGATTTTCTGATGTGAATCCAGGCGTCTTCAAAATCAACTCTCACGCCATCCTCTGTGTTAATCTCTGAATCCTTGAACAGGTCAATCGCCCTTTTCAAAATTTCGTCCAGGTTGATGCCAGCTATGTTAATTTTCGCCTTCACCATTTCAAACTTAGGTAGCGAATCCTTAAACTCTGAGATTTTCCCGCCGAATTCAACAAGGTTTTGCAAAATCAGCGCTATTCCAACGAGGGAATCCCTTCCATAATGAACATCCGGTAGGATTACACCACCGCTTCCTTCACCGCCGATTATCGCTTTCGTCTCCTTCATTTTCTTCACGACATTTATCTCGCCGACGGGGCTTCTGTAGACATTTGCTCCGTATTTTTTCGCTATTTCATCAACCGCTTTTGTAGTTGATAGATTTACAACGATATTTTTCTCCGGCAAACTTTTTTTCTTTTCAAGTGCGATTTTGACCGCTTGAACTATCGTATATTCTTCACCAAAGGGTTCTCCCTTTTCAGTGACGAAAACAACACGGTCAGCGTCCGGGTCAACAGCGATGCCAAAGTCGGCGCCCGTTTTCCTTACGGTTTCACAAAGTTCAGTTAAATTTTCTGGCAGTGGTTCGGGCTCATGGGTGAAAATCCCGTTTCCATCGCAGTTCAATTTTATGACCTCGCAACCGAACTTTTCAAGAAGCATCGGCACAATTTTTGAACCAGCACCGTTTATGCAATCAACGACAACCTTGAAATTTCGCGACCTGATTTTTTCAAGGTCAATGAAATCAATTTTTAAAATTCTTTCAATGTGCTGTTCAATAAATGTTTCATCGTTGAAGAGTTTTCCGATTTTGTTCCATTTCGCAAAATTAAAATTGTCACTGTTTGCTATCTCAATGAATTTTTTATGTTGCTCTGGCGTTAAAAAGATGCCCTCCGAAGATAAAAATTTTAAACCGTTCCATTCGCTTGGGTTGTGACTTGCGGTTATCATCACACCACCATCCGAGTCGGAATGTTCAACAGCAAGTTGAATGGTTGGGGTTGGACAAATACCAAGGTCAACAACTTCATAACCCATAAAAAGCAATGTCCCAATGACAATTTTTGAAATCATCTCGCTGTGAATCCTCGTGTCTCTACCGACCATTATCTCTTCCCCGGAGCAAAATTTTGCAAATGCACTGGTGAAGCGAATGATCTCGTATGGTGTTAAAGTATCCCCGACAATTCCTCTAACTCCGGAAACGCTCACAATTAAACTCATCCGCAAACGCCCAATTTTTTCAAAAATTTAAACAAAGCGATTGAAAATGACAAATGCTCTAAAACTTGATAAGCGAAAGATATTTTTGTAAATTGCCTCTGTAGAGAAAATTAAAGAGGTTTAATTATGGGTGGTGAACATCTTTCATCAATTAGTAGCTCAATCCTTGAAGCCCTTAACGATGTCGTCTTCGCTGTTGATTCAAATTATAACTTCGTTTATATAACGCCATCCTGCTACTTTATTACTGGATACACAGCCGAGGAATTTCTAAGTGGTTTTGTAAGGGCTGGAAATCTCGTCCATCCGGAAGATTATTGGCGACTTTTGAGGGAGAATTATCAAGCGTTCAAAACAGGTGAGCTTCCGAGGGTCACAGAGTTCAGAATCGTAAGAAAGGATGGACAAGTGAAATGGGTCAGCGTTTATTGGTCGGTTGTTAGAGACGAAAACGGAAATGTCAAGTATATCCAGGGTGTCATGCACGATGTGACGGAGAGAAAAATAGCAGAGGAAAAGTTACAAAAAACTTTAAGTGAGCTTAAAATCCTTCACAGTTTTAGCTCCGAGCTTTCATCCGCTATGACGATTGATGAAGTTGTTAAATCAATATACGATCACATAGTTAAAGTTATACCCGTTGAAAGTTTTTTCATTGATATCTACGACGAAGAGATGGAGCAGTTAAAAGGGCTTGCCCATGTTTACTCAATCCACGGAAGAAGAGTTATGATTTCCTACCCGAATTATCGTTTCAGCATAAAGTCCCACGAGTTGTGGAAGGAGTTAATTTACGAGAAGAAAACCAAATGCGTGAGATATTCAGGGAAGGATATTCCATCGCCATATAACCTCTTCATTGATGAGAGTGAAACCAGTGGTTTTATATTAAGCACGCCGATGTTTTCAAGGGGTAAAATACTTGGGGTTATGACATTGCAAATAAACGGTGATTTTGAGATTGACGAAGCGATTCCTTTCATTGAACAGGTAGCGAATCAATCAGCTGTGGCGATTGAAAGGGTCAGATACTTCATTGAACTTCAAGAGTCCGAGAAATCGCTCCGTCAGGCGTATGAGGAATTAAAAAGGGTTCATCAGCAGCTTCTTTTGACTGAAAAGATGAGGACGCTTGGACAACTCGCTGGTGGGATAGTCCACACATTAAGCAATTTTTTAAGCGCCATCCTCGGCAGAGCGCAACTTCTTAAAACCAAATTAACCGATGAATCGCTTTTAAAGGAAATTGAATTAATTGAAAAAGCGGGACAAGACGCAAGCCGGGTCATCTCTCGTTTAAGGGAATTTTCAAAACCAAGAACACATCCAAGGCTTATCCCTCTTGACCTTGCAAATATAATTGAAGATGCACTTGAAATTACAAAATCAAAGTGGAAAGACGAAGCGGAGTTGAAAGGCGTCAAATACGAGATAGTCAAGGACTTTCCTGAGGATAGATTAATTGGAATTACAAACGCATCCGAGCTTAGGGAAGCGATTGTGAATATAATTTTAAACGCAATTGAAGCGATGCCAAATGGTGGAAAGTTGACTGTCGGAATTTACAACATAAATAATGAGAAAGTTGCAATTTATATATCCGACACAGGAATTGGCATGGATTCAGAGACAATGGCGAGGATTTTTGAACCGTTCTTCACAACCAAAGGTTCATCTGGCACAGGGCTTGGGCTTTCAATAGCTTATGAGATCATCAAAAGCCATAATGGAGAAATTCTCGTTGAAAGTGAACTTGGAAAGGGCTCAAAATTTATAATTGTCCTTCCCGCAAGTAGAGAGAAAGTTTATGAAAGGGTAGCGGAAAGAAAGGAAACGGAAAAGGTTCAAAAATTAAATGTTTTGCTCGTTGAGGACGATGAATCAGTCCTTTATCTTTTGAGGGATATTTTCACGGGGCTTGGTTGTAAAATTGCAGAAGCGATGGACGGCAAAAAAGCACTTGAATATGTCAAAGTCCATGAATTTGACCTTGTCGTAACAGACCTTGCACTTCCCGACTTCAGCGGTTGGGTGATAGCAAAAGAAGTTAAAGATAAAAACGCTAATACACCGGTTATAATGCTAACGGGATGGGGAATTGATATAACGGTGAACGACGCTAAAAAAAGAGGCGTTGATTATTTGATAACCAAACCTTTTGAACTTGATGAACTTCTGCTTATCGTTAATAATGCCATTCAGTCAATAAACAAAAAGTGAGAGGCGATAATTCTAAAAAGTAGATAAAGCGAGAGAACAGTTGAGTTCGTGATGTTAAAGCTTAAAACCGTCCTGTAATTTTGCATCTCTTTTTGAAGATGAAAATTCTTTTCAAACCTATCAACAGCGAGAAATCCGATCAAGAAATAAAGTATTACCCCGATCAACTCATAGAGCGTAAATCTCCCTGCTACGACAACAGTTGCGGTTACCCCAGCGATTGAGAGCATCACCTTTGCAATTCCGAACGCTCTGGTCTCGCCGAGGTTCTCAATGAAGTGGTCACCTTTTCTTTCCGAGTCCTCCGAAATTCTGTAAACAAGTGATAAAGTATAGAAGCCAGCTACAAAAGTAACCGCCGAGATAAACCCAACGATGTTGAATAAATCTTTGAAAAAATTATTTAAGTTAGTCCCACAAAGCCATCCGCTACCGAATCCAGCAATTGCGTAAGAAAACGAGAGCACCAGAATACCCCAAAAGGGTTTTGACTTTATACCTGTAAATGGGAGCGAAAATAAAACGAATAAAAGCGTTGCAATTGTCAAAGCATAAAAGCAATTTGATCCAAAACTTATAAAAATACCCGCCAAAAGAAAAATCAAAGAGACAGAAAATGTAAACTTGGACGCTGGCTTGATGTCCCAGAGCCCCGATATCAAACCCTTTCTTTTGTCAAAGTATGCGTAAATTCCATTCATACCGGGATAAATCAAAAGATGTAAAATTAAAATCCCGAGCCAAAACCTCGCGGTTATATCAGCTCCGCTTAAAACATAGCCCCAAAGAAATAAAGGAAGAAAAGCGAAAGAGATGTTAAAACGAAGATGGAAAAAGGTGCTTTTCAACTCCATAACGAAAGATTTCATCCCTGACCTGTTGCTTTTGTTTTTAATTTTAAAATGATGGACTCGCTTTCGGTTTTAAGTACCACATAGTTAGTAGTTGATGTTTGCCCATGATGAATTATGTTTGCGTTTAACACATCAACGCTTTTATAAACTGTGTCAAATTGAACGATGATAAAGACATCTTTTTGATTTGTCTTGATTTTTATCTCATCGTTTGAGAACTCATATTCAATTTTTAAATCGTCAAACCTTTTCATCTCTTCGTAAGCATCCTCACACTTCATGAACCTCAAATAAGGGTAATTTTCTTTTAAGGTTTTGACCCAGTCCCTAAACTTAAAGTAAAGTCCTTCTTCCTTTGCCCCGCGCCACGGCAAACTGAACCAATTTCTTATAAGCTCAGGATTTTCAACTTCTTCCGGTGTGTAAATTACATCGTCTGGATGGATGAAGTGCGTCCAGACGCCTAACATCGCAATAGCACTTAAAATTATCGTCTTCGTATAATCGTCAATCATAAATCCAGATGAAACCCTCGGTATACAATAAAATTTCCCATTCCAAGGTTCTGGACCAAATTCCCTTCTTTGACCGAGTTCAAAAAAGCCAGCGTATAGTCCAGCGATCACTTTGATAGATGGAGCCGACTGCGCAAGCGCTTGAACTCCAATTGAATCAATTAAATTCGTCGGCGGTATGTATGTTGCCGGTGGATTTCCAAGCCCTTCCTCTTTCCACTTTTTCATGGCATATTCTATAGCTCTTTTCATATTCTCAATGTTTTCCCACTCGTCAACCAAAAGGGATACATGATTGTAGCCATGAAACCCGAGCTCATGATTAATTTTTAACTGCTTTGCTATCGTTTTTGAAACCTCAATTTCCTTGCTGAGAACACTCGCTTTTCCGATTCTCCACTCATTCAAGTGAAAGGGTGGCGTTATACTCGCCCCGTAATTGAAGACAAGACCCGCGGTGTATTTTAACCCGAACTCGTTTGATAATTTGAGCATATCGGGATAAAAAACAAAAAAATGAAACTCCGCCAAGTTCATTTTGAATTCGTCCCATACAATCTTTTTTACCGCATTGGGAACAGAAGTTGGGAAATCGTCAATAAAAATGACGGAAAAATTCGCTATCGGTTGAACAAATTTTGATGAGACAGAAGCGATCGTTTGCGTTATGAAACCACGAAAAGACCTATTTGAAAGAATAGAAGAGTTCCAATAAGTGACTTTCCCCTTGCCATATCTTAAATTCCAAACCACAGGTGTTCCAGAAGATGTGGTCGCAATTATATTTTTGTCACCAACATGGACGAAATCAAACATTGAAAGATCGCGAAGTATTGAATCAGAAATTGCTGTTCCTTTTAAACCGGGGATGAAATCGGTTTTAAAATGAAGACCTGAACGACCTTGTTTTAAAAATGGTTGGTTTTTATCCCTGATCTTAACTCCAAAGATGTCGTGTAAATTTTCATTGTATCCGCGGTAAATAACCGCAAGACCTCCCCCTGACGAAACAAATGACTTTAAATTTTCGCAATCCGATTTTGTAAGTTTTTTTATGAATTCTGTCGCAAGGGCTATCGCAAAGTAATTTCCGAGTTTTGAAAGTTCGCCACCTTTGTAGTTTTTTAGGTCTATCTCGTCATATAAAAGTTTTGCGTATTTAAAAGACATCCTTGCGTTTTCAACGCATTCAAGAGCGTAAAAGTCAGAAGAATCATATATAAGAAGTAGCTTTTCGCTTTTTTGTATCGTCAAGTTGATTTCGTTTCTTTTCTCGCTACAACTTGAAAGAACTAAAAATGGGAGCAGAAAGAGTATTTTAAAATGACCTTTCCGCATCGTCAAGCGTTTCGTAAAATTCAAAATGTTTCTCCGTTCTCGTTATCTCAAAAAGTTTTCTTATCCTTTGATTGACATTTGCGAATTTTATAGTTCCGCCCTTTTCTTTTGCGTTTCTGTAAGCGACAACTATAATTCCAAGACCTGAGCTGTCAATGAAAGTCACCTCGGAAAAATCAATGATTATATTTACCTTTCCCTTTTCAATCAAGCCCTTGAATAGTTCTCTTGCTTGAATTGAACTGCCGACATCAAGTTCCCCTTTAAGTTTAACTATTGCGTAGTTGTTTTTTTCCGTGACATTGGATTCCATTTTGCTTTCCAATTTTTTTGTTTTTACTCTTTCAATCCATTCAAGGAAAATGAAGCATTCATCGCAAGTGTAATCGCCGTGAAACCTGCACATATTTTCAGGCGATTGCCAGCACTTTTTCAATTTGCTTTCATAGACAGGACATCTTGAACATACATCTTTCGGCTCACCTTTGAATTTCCAGCACTCCTCAATCCAATTTGTCCCCGCATTTTGCCTTTTTTCATTCATAACTGAGAAAAAGGCTGAGACGATTTTAGGATCAAATTGAGAGCCCGATCTTTGCCTTATCTCTGCTTCAAGTTGTGAGTAGCTGAGCGCTTTTCTTAACTTTGAATTTGATGACATCTCAACGAAAAATTCACAAAGTCCAAGGATTCTACCAAACAATGGTATTTCCTCGCCTTTTAAACCTTGAGGGAAACCCCACCCGTCATACCATTCTTGATGCGTTCTAACGCCTTCAATTATATCCGGGCTTATCGGTAGAATTTCAAGCATGCTCGCTCCAATTATCGGATGATTGAAATCAGCTTGGTAGTCCTCACCTATGTCAACGACACCGCACATGCCAACATCGTGAAGGAGAGCCGAAATTTTAAGCTCTCTGATTTTTTCCATTTCAAGTCCAAGTTTTTTCCCTATCTCAATCGCAAGGTTCGTAACCCTGTTTGAGTGTCCAGCTGTAAATTCACTTCTCATATCATATGCTTCAGCTAAAGCCATCAATGTTTTCAGGTATCTTTCGCTGAATTGGTTAAAAAGGTCAAAATTCTGAACAACGATTTTTATCTGCTCAACGAAAGAAGAGAGAATTTTCAGAGCGAATTCCTCAAATTGTTTTAATTTCTTGAAATTTATCAGCGAAAATATCCCCAGCAATTTCTTCTCTTCCGCAAGCGGAACTGCAATTATTGAATTCACCTTGAACTTCAACAAAAAATCAAAATCGCGAACTATCATCTCCTCTCCGACCCATTCAAAGAGCCCAGTGTCGGGATTTAGGTCAAGGTTATTTATAAAATCATCGGACAGGTTTTTGCTCGCTTTCAATTTCATCCTTTTGACTTTGTCATCCCACATCGCTATAAAGCCAGCATCGCTTCCCGTGGCGGTGATAGCAAGTTCAAGAAGGAGGTTTAAGAATTTATTCATTTCAAGAGTTGAGCCAAGCATCTTTTTGCTGACATTTGCCCGTGACTCAAGGAGGCGAATTTTTGAGCGCATTTCCTCCCCAAGCTTTATCTGCCTCAAAGCGATGGCACAAGCTTCTGAGAAATTCTTCATCCAGAGGACTACTTCCTTGTCAAGGGATTCGCGCTCATATGGACCACAAAAGGCGTTGCCGATATATTTGCCAGATAAATAAAGCGGGATGTTGATGAATTCCCCAGCCCAAATCAAAGCGTAACCGAAGTTTTTATATTCATCTCTCAAAACCATCTTTAACTCCGGCTCTTTTATTGACTCGCTCACCTCTTCATCAAGTTTATCTATCCTTTCGCTTCTTAAACGCATGCTTTCAAGTATTAAACCTTCACCAGAAGCGGAGACGGAGTAAATATAGTAAGCTGGCGCCTTAAAGACGCCCTCAAGCACATCAAATATAAATTCAAAACCCTCAGCTGACGACTTTTCAAAAAACATAAATTTCCCGAATTCCCTCCACACATCAACAAGCTTCCTTTCCTCTTTTCTAAGGATTCTGCTTAACATCACTTTTGCGAAATTACTTTTTTAACTATCTCAATTATTCCCGACGGGCTGAATGGTTTCGGGACATATTCATTAGCACCTGAATCAAGCATAGCCCTTACCTCAGATTCCTCCCCCATAGCGGTTAACATGACGATATATATGTCTTTGAGCTCTGGGTCCTGTTTCACCTCGCGACATACCTCAATCCCGTTTTTACCAGGCATCATAACATCAAGAAATACAAGCTCGGGTTTCTCTTTTCTTATCATCTCTATTGCGGTTTCGCCATCACCTGCTATTAAAATTTCAACATCAAGTTTGCGTAGGATGAACTCAAGCAATCGCTGAACCGTTATGTCATCGTCGGCTACAAGAATTTTATACGCCATTTCATCACCTCAAACCTTTTTTATTACGAGCAATGTTATATCGTCCTTTTGTTCGGCGTTTCCCTTAAATTTCAAAGCGCTCTCATAAATCGTATTGCAAATCTCCATGGCGGATTTATCCCTTGTATCAAAGATTAATTTCTTTAGGTTTTCAATTCCGAAAAATTCGCCACTTTCATTTCTCAGTTCTGTCAAACCATCTGTAAAGGCAAGTATTATATCTCCGGTTGAAAGTGAGATTTGATTGACTTCGTAATTTTCCCCTTCAAACAAACCCACTGGCGCTCCGTGAACCTCAAGCTCAAAAATTTCATTGTTTTTTCGTCTGAAAAATAAAGGTGGAACATGACCAGCGTTTGAATAGGTGACCGTCCCCTCTGTTGGGTTATAGTCGCCCACGAAAATCGTTGAATACATCCCTATTTCAGAGGTGTCTTTATAAATGACATCGTTTATAAGAGAGAGAAAGTCACCGGTGGACTTTGAAAACTCATACATTAATTTCACAACGCTCCTCAAGCTTGATAGTAAAAGAGCCGAGCTTATACCGTGTCCTGATACATCGGCGATTAAAAAAATCCTTCTCCCTTTATCCGTTATGAAATCGTAATAATCACCACCTATGACTGAGCTCGGTTTTATGAGTGCAAATATATCAAGACCTTCAAATCTTGGTATGAACTTGGGGAGCAAATTTTCTTGAATCCTTTTTGCGAGCTCAATCTCGTGCCTTACAACCTCAGCTCTTTTTATCTCCTCAATAAGTCGGTTTCTGTAAAGTATTATACCAGCATAGTTACCAAGTGTTAATAGAAGTTTGGCATCCGTTGTATCAAATTCAGTTTTATCGCTACACACAAAAATTCCACCTATAGGTTTTTCCCCCGAAAGCATCGGAACAGCCATCTTCCTTGACAGAATTATAAAATTTCTCTGTTTAATCGCTTTATCAATCAATCTTTCAGCTTCAGATTTCATATCCTCATCAACCACGCCACTTGCGTATTTTTGATTTAGAGCATTACCTTCAAAAATTCCAATTATACATGCCATTGGCGATAAAATTGAGTTGATTTTCTCCATAATTATCTTCGCTATCTCAACTTCATCAAATACCAAACTTGCCCTTGCGATGATGTCATAAACGATGCCAAGTTCCTCTTGCCTATTTGCGAGTTCCTTGACGAGTTGTTCTATGTAACCTTCGTAGTTCAAAAGCTCGGTGTATAAAAATTTCAAAAGCTCAACTTCCATTTGTGCGTTCTCCGACGGCTTAACATAAAGAAACATCGTTCCATAATTTGACATCAACTCAACTTTTATCCCGCTTTCAAAGTCCTCAAACTCACCCGTCTTAGCTATCAATTTCCCATTTCCGTCAACTACAGCAAACTTAGATTTTGAAAACCTTGAGAATTTCTCCGTGTATATTTTTATAAGGCGCTCAATCACTTTTTAACTTCATTAGTTTATAGGCTTTCACATACCTGCCTTTCAAATATATCTGTGTCCTCGCATACTTATAGTTTACACAAATTGAGTCAAGGACCTCTGCCGGATTTTCAATCGGTGGTAAAAACGCTATGTTTATTTTATTCATCGCTTCCTTCTCTGGAACGAGAACATAAACCACATCGTAAAGATTTTTGACATCATCTATTAAAATATAATTTTTTGCAAAATATTCCCAATCCATAAACCATGCCCAATTTTCAACCATCGCCCTTGTCCCACGATGAGAGACGATTGCGAATGAGAATGGCAAGTTATCCTTGCGTATTTTTTCAACAAGAATTACAAATTCATCAGGTTCAACCGTGGCATCAAGTTTCACAGAACCTGCAAGAATACCATTGACACTGACAAGAGAAGCCACAAGTAAAGTTATAGCATCGTGTAAAGTTTTTTCGCTCTTTAAAATTTTTGATATAAGGAAGGAAAGCCAGATAACTGATAGAATAAATGCAAGCGGGTAAAGTTGCTCATATGGGATGAAGTTTAAAATTGAAAATTCGCAGAGCAAGATCAACACGATCAAGCTTAAAGTTGATATGCTATAAAACATCAACCCGGAAAAAAATCCTATGATGGAGCCAAGCAGTGAGACAAGGGTTGAAAAAAAACGAATCTCTCGGGATACAACACCGGCTATCTCCTGATTGTAGAGCAAGGCGAAAGTTAAGTTCATAAGCTTGGGGTTTTGGCGGAGAATGAAAAGTTCAAAAACAAGGAGCGATGGGAAAATCAGGAAAGCGAGAAAGATTGGGAAAATTTTCCCTTTCCTTTTCCAAATTTTAAAAATTTCCCCTGTCAAGATCAACATGCTTAAAATAAATCCAGAGAAAAGGTCAATTAAAAATGCGCTCAATATCCCAGCAAGCTTGAATGTGAGGTTTAAATTCTCATCCTTCCAAAAGTATAAGATGAAAAGAGCCCATGAAATCCCAAGTAAAAAAGAACTTCCTTCAACGGGATCTGAAACCAAATTAAGATGTGGGAAGATGAACGCTATAATTGAACCGCTCAAAATCACCGATTTTAAGTCGTTGGTCAACCTAAATGTTAAGATTGAAACCCCGGAAAATAACAGCATGAAGTTAAAAGCGCCGAATAAATGAATTACTTGATGTTGGTTTACTCCGAAAATTGAGGCAAAAAAAGCGGAAAGTGAGCATATCCCAAGATTTGTAAGTGTTAAGTTGAAGTTGTTCGTTAAAATTGATGTCGTTTTGACGAGGAGATTGTGTTGATGTAGATTGAAAAATGAAGCGTTTTCAAGCGCTGGCTTTACCCACATAAATAACCCAAGCACATATATGGTGAAGACCGCAATGATATTTGTTATGTTTATTTTCGTTTTGAAAGGTTTCACTTTTAAGGTGATGTTTCCGTCAAGCAAATCGTAAATTTTTTGATTCAAAGTTATTTTAAAAATCTCAAATTTTTTGCCTCTTTTTGCGACGAAGAAATCAAGCGAGATGAAAAGGGAGATAAGAAAGATTATGAAAACCAGGTCAAACGATTTTAAAGCAGTTGCGACCGATGAGGCGAAAAGCAAAATTGTAAAGAACAAATAGAAATTTCTCCAAAAACAAATCCGCTTATCGCATTCGCTCCAAAACCTTAGCTTCCAGAAGATGAATGAGATTAAAGCTATGCCGAGATGAAGTTTTAATATGTAGAGAACTTTTTCAAACATCTCAAAAAGCGGAATAGTATTGGTAATCTATCGTTTTTAAAAATTTCAGCATATACCAAGTTGAAGTAATTGCGAACACAAATGAACCAAGTGTAAAGCCGAGCACCCCGTATTCCCAACTTATCAATCTGCTTGAGATCAACCCAACTACAAGGTCAACGAGGAGAGCGCTTCTTATCGCTTTAAGTCCAAATTCCGGCTTCCAAAGTGTGAAGAAGAAAAGATTATTCAATAACCCGATGGCGAGAAATAAATATGAAATTGAAGCGAAGTAAAAAACCTTGAATGTAATCGGGCTTGAAAAAAATTCCCTTACCTCTTTTATGTGCTGATACACCTCACCGAGTTTCATCACGATTAAATATACAGCTATTATACTTGCCATCCCGAAAATAAGTAGAAGCAGAAATTTTAGGAGATAAAAATTGAGATACCAGGCGTTGTGATGTTTTAACTTGAACGCAGAAAATTTCTTTTGCGTTGGGATGAGTTTTTCTGAGAAATCATTGACAGCATATTCAAGCACGGCGAGCATCAACCCGAAGGAAAGCAACGCCCAGTCCATACCAAGCTCATAAGGCGTTCTGAACCAAAAGAGATAGAATTTCCCCTTTGAGGGAGCGCTCCATGAGAGCAACCTATCAAGGAAAAGTAGCAGGAAATAATAAAACCCAAATTTGAAGAACGAGCTATTGACATAAGCTAAAACAGAGCGCCTTTTAACTTTCAGTGAGACATAAGTGATTTTCTTTTCGCCCTTTTTCAATCTAAAGATAAACCTCGCCCACAGTGTCATTAAAACATCCGAAGTCAGCAAACCAATTATGTGTGCGATATGTATGTTGAGATGATTGAACTTATGAAGCCAGATCACGACAAGCGTTCCAATTGAAAGGATTATAAACACGGCTAGTTTTCTTTTCGCTGAATAGATCACACTTGTGGAAAGCCAAAGTATTGACAACAGAAAATAGTAAGCGAGGGCTATTAAAAGAAATTTTTGAGGAAAGATTTCAAAAACCAGATTTAAAATGAAAAGTAAAAGACCAAATGCGATGGATGTCGCACTCCCATAGTTGAAAAGTTTAAATGCGATTTCCCTTGCTGTTACTTTGTTCTCTATGCTCAAATAATATGTTATTTCCCTTCCCATAACTTGTGTGAATCCCCCGGTAATGATGAAGCTTAAAATCGTTCCCAGAGCGACAATCGTCGCTTGAAGTTCAGTGAATTTAATCCACGCCCATAGCGAATACCCGGTGAAAGCAATGAAGGCAATTTGACTTGCTATCGGAAGTCCAAGCGCAATCCCAGCGGAAAAATATCTTACAAAAATCCACAATGAATGAATAAAGCTCGGTTGTTTCGTTTTCCTTTCCCTGAGTTTGCCCGCCCTTACTTTCAACTTACAAATTTTATATACATCCTTACTTAACTCAAAAATGTTCTTTTTCCCAAATTCGGTTGGGCAATCTGCGTGTCTATATCCGAGGCTTTCAATCACGGCGGAAACTTGCAGTGGGCTTACTGGATTGCCAATTTTCTCAATTACTTCATCAGCGACCCTTTCAATTTTCTTTAATCTTTCAATTTCAGTATTTGACAGCGAGTTTTTCCCTTTCATCTACTTTTAATTTTTGAATTGCCTCAAAATAGGATTTTTTATATTCCTCAATCGTTAAATTTGTCCTGTATTTTGCGAGGACTTCCTCCCTTGCTCTTCTTCCAAGGGTTTCGCGAAGCTCGTGGTCGGTTAGAAGTTTTATTATCCCTTCAGCAAGCGCTTTCGGGTCTCTGGGTCTCACAATTATTCCAAATCCTTCAAGGGCTTCTCTAACGCCCCCAACATCTGTCGCAACTACAGGTCTTGCGCATGCCATTGACTCAATGACTGTATATGGGAAACCTTCTGAAATGCTTGATAAAACCGAAATATCACCTTCGTTGTAAATTTCACTCAGATTCGGATGATGTCCCGCGAGGATGAAATTTCCCTCAAGCTTTAATTGCTTTATCAAAAGTTGGCATTTTTTTGTATAAAGCGGGTCGGCATCAAGCGAGCCATAGACGATAAACTTAACATTTGGGATTTCCTCCCTTACGATTGCGCACGATTTTATCATCGTTTCAATATCTTTAAGTGGCATTATCCGTGCAGCTGCTACAACCGTTGGTATACCTTGATTTTTTTGAGGTTTTGGTTTCGGCTTAAAGACCTCCGGATCAACTCCATTGTATATCACTTTTATCTTTTCTTCTTCAACGCCGAAGATTCTTTCCCAAACAGTGTTGAATCTACACACCGGCAAAACTTTATCCGCAAGTTTATAAAGCATTTTGCTGACAAGTATTGAAAGGTTTATGAGAAATTTTTTCGCAAAGAAACTTAAACTTTTTTCACTGCCTATACCTATGTATCTTTCTCTTGCGAAGACGCCATGATCTGTGACTATCAACGGCGTGCCATCACGCATCTTTGCAACTACGCTTGGAATCCCACAAAACCCAGCAGCTGTTGCGTGGCTTAAATCTACTTCGGGGACATCAACATAAAGTGGCATCAGATAATGATAAAGCCAGCGCATGGCGAGTGTCAAATCGTAGACGGAAGGAATTTCATCTTCGTGAAGAAATGGGTTGTCCTCAATATATTTCAAAATGACGAAACGCTTAAACTCTTGCCAAAGGGTGAAACTTCTAAAAGTTTGTTTGTAATCGTATTCGCTGAAATATCTATGCATAAGCCATATATACCCGGCTGTGTCCTCAGGGTTTGAAAATGGGTTCATCAATGAGGACAAAAATTCAATGAAAATTGGGATGAACTTTCTCAAAACCGCTCTTTCATTTACCTTGGTTTTTCTTATATAAATGCTTGAAAACGGAACCTCAAAAAAGATGTCCTCAAACGGTTCCTCCGAACCCCAAAGCGGTATTTGTCTGACAAGTTTTACATTTTTCGGCAATTTATATTTGAATTCAACATACGGCAAGCCAGTGATAGCGTAAATGTAGAAATCAAACTCCGGAAGGTTATTCACAAGTATATCAGCCCAGGTGCTGACTCCACCTCCAACGAATGGATATGTTCCCTCTGTTTCAAGTAAAACCGCCGGTCTTTTGCCCATTTTTGTCAGCTCTTTATAAATTCGCTGTAAATTTTGGAATAGCTTTTTATAAACTTTTCAAGTGTGAATTTCTGTGCCTTTTTAATGGCGTTTTCAGAGAACTTTTTCCACAGGTTTTCATCCATTAAAAGTTTGATCACATGTTCAGCGAGTTTTTCGTGATCTCCAGTGTCAAACAAAAGACCGCATTCAACACCTCTTTCATTCAGAATTTCTGGAACACCCCCAACCGATGTTGCGACAACTGGGATTCCCGATGCGATGGCTTCAAGGATGACAAACGGTTGCGCCTCACTTACGCTTGGCAAAACAAGGATATCGGTTGATTTTAAATAATCAAGCGCCCTTGCCTCACCGATGAATTTAACTTTATCTGAAACCCCAAGCGAATCAGCAAGTTCAATGCATTCCGATGAGTAACTGCTGTCTTGTGTAAGATCGCCCACAATTAGAAATTTAACTTTTGGAAAGCGCCGTAAAATTAAGGGCATTGATTTTATAAATGTCTTAACATCTTTTATCGGGACAACCCTGCCTATGAAAGTTACAACTTTTTCACTGTTGGTTAATCTCCCCGCTGGGTTAAAAAATCCAGGTTCAATGAAATTTTCTATAACTTTGAATTTATGCTTTACATCTTCAACCATTTGCTCAGGGATTAAACTTAATTGTTGTTCAAGATTGTATTTGCAAACCGTCGTCACGAGGTCAGCTTCAAGGTAACATTTAAGCGCGATCTCTTTGAATATTCGCAAAAATTCCCTTCGTGCGACGCAAATGTTCATTTTTTCTTTTTCGCTTTTGAAAATTTTAAATCCGCATTCAACTTCGTAAACGCCAAACTCAAGCTCTTTCCAATAAATCCCGTGCTCAGTCACGATGAGTGGTCTTTTTAGCGCCGATTTTATCTGCAACCCCAAGACCCCAGCAAATCCAGTTGATAGGCAATGATAAACCTTCGCCCGAGGGATTAGGTCAAGAACATCGCTGAAGTCAAATTTGAAACCGAGACCATTTTTTACATCAATCTCAACAATTGATTCAACATTTTCAGGGATTGGATATTTCATCGTTTCTTTCCTTTCATCATAAAGATGGACGATTGAAAATTTCAAATGGCTTAAATTTTTTATCAGTGCATGTGTCCACTTTGAAACGCCACCAACGACATAAGGATATGTTCCCTCAAGTATAAGGCAGACATCAACCATTCCTTTTAAGCAGTTTTTTTAGAATTACTTCGGTCCCGGTTTCATGTGACAGGATGTATTCAATTTTGTCCATTATTTGGCTTGCTATGTAAAGCCCATAACCATGGTCGGCGAGGAAATCGGGGTCCGGCTCTCTTATATCCGTTGGCGAAAATTTCTCCCCGAAGTCCCTGATTGAAATCGTTAATTCATCACCGTCAATTGATGCTTTCACAATCACCTCGCCTTCTTTCTCTTTATATGAGTGCTTATAAACATTTGTCAGCATTTCGCTTATGACAAGTTCAATGTCAGAGGCGGTTTCTTCTGGAATTTCATTTGAAAGCAAAAAGTTTTTCAGTTTTGATCTTATCTCTGAAATTTTATTTGCGCTGACCCTGTCTTTGATTTCAAATTTCATCGGTAGATCTTGTTTAGTTCTATGGTTGATATATAGGGTGTGAACCCGTTTTGCAACGAAAGTGATTTAATGAAGTATTTTCTTTTGTCGTTCTCGGGGAGAAAATCAAGTGTAAAAATTTTTTTGCCGAGTTTCTTAAGGATTTCAACTTTGTCTTTGTATTCCCTTTCAAATCGCACGAAATATCTCTTTGTTTTGAAATTATATCCTGTGAATAGCCCTTCAATTAAAAAAGCATCGGCGAAACTTTTCAATGTGTCAAGCAAGACCCAACCGTTGTTGATGATCAAGATTTTGTCATCGTTTTGGATTTTTATTCTTTTTATGTAATCAATGATTTTATCTTTAAAGTTCGGGAAAACGCTCACGATGTCAACCATGTCAATGAAGAAGCCGTCAAATTCCTTTGATATTATTTTCGGAATTCTATCAAAAAAGATGTAATCCTCCCACGTCCGTGAATTTATATCAACATAAAAATGACCTTCCCATAGCGGATTTTTGCCGACAATTATTGACTCCGGGAGAGAGTGATTGCGGTATGTTTCAAGTTCTGCGATGTTAAGGTAGGCGATCGCTTTAACACCTCTTTTTTTAAAGTCAAGGATTTCATCTTTAGTGTAAAGGTCGGGGTCAAGTATTAAAAGTTCAAAACCGCTCGTTTCTTGAGGGGTTATTTTTGCGTAGCAGACAGCATACTTCTTTATATGCTCAATTTTTTGAGATTGAGAGATTGAGCTAATCGTCAGAAGGCAGATCAATACCAGCATTTGGTGGATTTTTTGAATTTATAATGCGCAAGAGCTCGTCCATTTCCCTGATTAATTTTTCAACTTTATCTTGAGAATCGGTTAGGCATTCATTTTCAATTTGTTCTGCTATCTTTGAAATCTCAGGGAATCCGAAAGAAGCACCGGAGCCCTTGAGTTGATGTGCGTGGGTTCTAATCAGTGATAAATTTTTTTGTTGTAGTGCTTTTTTCATCTCTTCAACTTTTTCAGTAGCGATGCTCAGAAAGAAACCTTGTAATTTTTTAATTTCATCCGGGACTTTCCCCATGCTTGAACTTTTATTTGATCTCAAAGTCATCGGGAACTTCAATTTCAAGTCGCAAGAGTGCGAAGGCAAGTGTTTTACCTTGTGCGTCGTTTCTCAGTGAAATAGTTCCACCGCCTGCAAGCGCATCGTGCAAGAGGAAATTTAAAGCGTAAAGATTCGGCAATTCCCATCTTTCAACCTCGCCGAGACAAATTCCTTCAAAGTGTTTTTTTACTACTTCCGCGGTTACCTTTTCCACAAGCAGGGGATAATATTCCGGCTTTCTTGCGATCAAGCCGATATTTGCGGAATTTCCTTTATCACCCGATCTTGCGTGCGCTATTTCAAGAAGTTTTATTTTTTTCATTTTAACAGCGGGTTTATTTTAGAAGAAAAACCTAAACCCGATCCCACCAGTGATGTCAAAGTCGGTCCCCGGGATTAATCCAAGTTTTGGTGAGATTTCTATGAAAAATTCATATCTTTTCTTCAGGAAAAAGTTCACACCAAGATTAACGCTTGCACCGATGAAGTCATCTTTCTTTGAAGAAGCTTTGAAAAATAAACCTGGTCCTGCGTATAGATTAAAAGACCCGTCGCCGTATCTTTGAAGTTCACTCAAATTGAAGATGTAGTGTCCTTGCAGGAATAAAGCATCATTAAAACGCCACGCTAAGGTTAAATCAACCGAGTTTGAGTTTGACAAGATGAATTTGCCTGTTACGCCGGTTGGCGCTCCAAGATAAACGCCAAGACCGAGTTTATGTTGAGATTGTAACGGCTGGAAAATCGCAAGAGCTAAAATTAACGGGAATATCTTTTTCATATTGGTGCGCCTTTTTTGAGAAAAGTTATCAAAAATTTATAAGATTTTCAAGGTTCGCTTGACGGCGCTTTTGAGGAATTGAAAAGTTTTAATTTTTTTGCTATTTTTAGTGTAGCATTCAAATTTAAAGGAGTTTTGTAAATGGGTTTGGTCTTGAGGTTTTTAATTTTGTTCGCTGTTTTAATCAATTACCTGTTAGGGCAGGGTTCAGCTGGGGCGTCGGCAAATTTTCAGCAAAGATTCATCGTTGATATGCCCACAGCTGGGCTTTTGAAATCAAACAGTGTGGCGCTTGACGCTGATTTTTTCGCAGATGGCGGTTTAATGCTTCGTCTTACTGCATCAGCATTTAACAGATTGAATTTCGGTATCTCTTACGGCGGGACAAAGATAATCGGCAATGGAAATGTGAATTGGTATAAACTTCCCGGGGTGAATTTGAAGATAAGGATAATTGATGAAAGCGTGAGTTTTCCAGCAATCGCCTTTGGCTTTGATTCGCAGGGGAGAGAGGGATATATTGATAGTTTGAAAAGATATGAATTTAAATCGCCGGGGTTTTACGCCGTTGCGAGTAAGTCGTTTAAGTTCCTAGGATATTCATCCGTTCACGGTGGAATTAATTATTCACTCGAAAAAGATGACGGGGATAAGTCATTGAATTATTACATCGGCTTTGATAAAACGATAGGGAAAGATATAACTTTTTCCGTTGAATATAATTTCGCTGTGAATGATAATTCTGCAAATGCACTTGGCTCTGGGAAAGGTTATTTAAACGCTGGGATAAGGTGGTCGCTTGGGAGTGGCTTCACGATTGAGTTTAATTGGAAAGATATACTTGTGAATAAAGAGCCGGGAAATTCAAGGGTTGTGAAACTTGAGTATATTCAAGGACTTTGAAGAATTTTTTGCCTTTTTGTTTTGTTAAAGTATTTGAAAAGGAACTTTAAGATATTTTGGAGGTGTGAGCCATGAAAAAACTAATTTTTCTCGCTCTTGCAACGCTTTTCCTTTGGGGGTGTTATACGCAGATCGGAACTGTAAGGGAAGATGAGGGCTATCAGAGTTTTGAGAGCAAAAAAGAGAAAAATTATTCCTACTACACCGACGATTACAATTCTTGGTATTATCAAAGTTATGTCTATCGTTATTATCTCCCTTATCCGAGATATCATCTTTTCTTCAGGTATTACACGCCGGGATTTGTCTTTGGATGGGGTGAGTGGTGGTATTACGATCCGTTTTGGTGGGATAGATATTGGTGGTGGGATTGGGACTGGTATTGGTGGGGTAGATATTATTCATACCTTTATTTACCGGGATGGTATTATTACCCGTGGTGGTATAGGGCTCCGATTATAATTGTGATTAACAATCCGTATTATCCTGTCTCCAGCGGGAAGGCGATAGTTTACAGGACGAGAAACTTTGGCTCAACGCGTTCAGGTGGAGGTAGAAGTGGGGACGAAACGGGTGTAACTTTCTCTCCGCCGACGAGGTCTGCGCCTGCGGTGAATTCAGGTGGCAGTGTTCAAGGCGGTTCATCTGAGGGAACTTTGAGAAAACCGTCAGGGTCTTCAGGTAGAGAAACACCCGGGGTTGAAAGAAGTGGCGTAAGGAGTGAATCACCGAGAAATATAGGTTCAACACGAGGAACACCTGCACCGAGAGTTGAGCCAAGGTCTGGGAACGAGGGACAGAAGCCGAGAAATGATTCAACGCCTCCACGCAGAAGCGGTTCTCACAGGAGCTCACAGATTCAATTATATAGAGATTATGACACTGGCAGAAGTATGTTGATTGGACATCCCAAGCATTTTCAATCTTCTCAACCCCAGATTGGTCTAACTTCACATTATTCAGGAATGTCTAATGGTTTCAGGCAAAGTGATAACACAGCAACGCAGGATAGAAGACAAACAGGGAGCAGGAGAAAATGAGAAATTTAATTTTCGTACTTTTGATTTTCGCTGGCTGTTATACAATTATAAAACATCCCGAGGTGAATTATGAAGATTCTTCCGGTGGGGTTTATACTTCACATGTAAGTTATAGGAGCAATTGTTCAAGTTGTCATTCAAGGGCTGAACTTGAATATTTTTATAACTTGATGCCAGCTCATAATGCATCGGCTTGGGCTTATTATAATTATCCTTGGTGGTTTTCTTGGGTTAATATGGAAGCAGATACCGTAAGCGGTTCTTCAACTGGTTCAGTTTTTGAAAGAACGCGTGAGTTTGGGACGCATAGAACACCGTCAAACGAGTCGTTTTCTCCACCGCCACCTTCAAGGACGCCATCGGGTTCGGATTCCTCTTCAAAATCATCGTCAACCGGTTCAATTAGTAAGGGAAGTGAGGTGAAGTCCGAGGGGGCAAGAAGCTCTGGTAATTTGCGCTCATCGGATGGGAACTCCCGAGAGCAGAATAAAGAAAGCGAACAAAACAAGGAAGGAAAAAGAAATATCGGTTCAAGAAGAAAATGAAGAAATTAACAGCGATATTGTTCCTCGTTTTCAACCTCGCTTATTCGCAATTTCCTGACGATGCTTTGAGGTATTCAAATTTAAATCTCGGTCTCGGTGCGAGGGCAATTGGGCTTGGCTTTTCTTATATTGGCGTCTCCGATGATTACTCGGCTGTATTCTGGAATCCAGCTGGACTTGCGCAGATAAAAAGATTTGAGTTTGCTGGTGGTTTGAATTATCTCAGTTTGAAAAATTTGTCAAAAGTTACGGGATATTCAAATTCATTTGAAAATACAAACACATCGCTTGGAACAGTTGCGCTTGTCATGCCAGTCCCAACTATACGCGGGAGTTTGGTATTTGCCGGAGGATACGCAAGGGTCTCGGATTTCACAGGGACATTGTCCCTTTTGCTTTTCAACTCGGAAAGTTCAATAGTTCCTTCACTTTATGACCCAAACCCCGATTTTGACCTTGCTTGGAAGCTCGGACTTGAAGATTCTACTGGGGCGACTCAAATTTTGCGCAATGTCCAACAGAAGATAACATTGTATGAAAGTGGCGGTTTAAATCAATGGTTCGTCTCTGGGGCAATTGACATAGCGGAAAATTTATCGGTCGGATTGACCCTGGCAATTGTAACCGGAAGTTATAAATACGACCGCCAATTTATTGAAAGTGATGTTAGAAATTTTTACAGGGATTACCCGTGGGATTTCAAAAGTTTGACGGTTTCTGATTTGATAGATGCAAGCGTCAGTGGTTTCTCCGCAAATGCTGGTTTGATGTACAGAAGCAGAACTTTTAGATTTGGGTTGATGACGAGATTACCGATGTCATTGAGCGTTAAAGAGAACTATTCAAGGAGCGGTGAAAGCTCTTTTGATAATGGCGATTCGTTTTCTTATTCTTACTCTGGGGTTTCAAGATATGATGTTGTGTCACCTTTTTATTTTGGCGCTGGCGTGTCTTTTAACCTAAAAGATGTCGTCTTGATAGCTGGAGATGTTGTTTATGTTGATTGGAGACAGATGGAGTTTAAGAATAACCCAGACCTTGTTCAGTTGAATAGGGAAATAAAGCAGATTTTCACCGAGACATTTATTTTGAGTGGTGGTGTGGAAGTTACGCTTCCTTTCTTTGAACAGGCCAAGTTGAGGACAGGTTATTCTTACCGTCCATCGCCTTATCTTGAGGACAAGGGGATTACAAGCAGATCTGTAAGGTCTTTGAGTTTTGGTTTAAGCGTTCTTTTACAAAAGACGCTTCTTATTGATTTCGCTTATGTGACCGGGAAGTGGAGCACAGTTCACACGCAGTATAGCTATAATCTCGGGAATTCGTATTATAGTTTAATCACCGATGAGGAAAACTCCGCTCGGAATTTCGTTTTGACATTGCGATACAGATTTTAAAAATAAATTCCCAATGCCTGAATGAAAAAAAATCTCCTCGTTTTTTTAATCTTTATTTTAGGTTGTGCTGGCTCAAGGCAAACCATTGAAAATCCACCTAAAAAGGGAGATTCTAAAATCATCCCCTACGGAAAAAAGTATGAGTATGTTTACAAAATCGTCAAGCCAGTCGTAAGGGAAAAACTTTACTTTTCCGACCAAAATATCAAAGTTGAGTTTGTGATTGATGATGCTTTCATCCATTTGAGGTTGAAGAATAAAAGAAGTGAAAAAATTTGGTTTAATTTGAGCGAGTCGCAAATTTTTATCGGTATGAGGTCTTCCAAGGTTATCAATTTCAATTATGAAAATGAATTTAATTACTCCCCCGTCAGTTTGAAATCAGAACAGGTTGATATCTTCCCGAACGCTTTCGTTGTGCTCCATCTTGCCCCCGCTGATAATGTCTTCACAAGTTCAGGCGATTATGAAGTTAGCTGGCTTTATCCAGTGGTTGACTTCAATGACAATGCAAAAGTAAAAGAGATTTACGGCAACATTGGGAAAAGGATTGGACTTTATCTTCCCATTGAAACTGAGAAGGAAATTTACGACTATTATTTTGAGTTTGAGATAACGGGTGTGCGTGAGGTTGGAGTTTATCAACCGAGAAAAAAGCAAGTCCCAGTTCAAGCGCAATTGCCGTCTGAAATAGTGATAAAAGGTGAGGGCTTGAATCCTTCTGAAAGTTTCATTGCATCAACTTTGATTTCCTTTTTTGCTCTTATTTCCGCATATTTCATCTTCGCAAGGGAAAAGGGAAAAATTTGATGTGAGAAGTTATAGGATTGATAGGAAATTAAAAGCGATCTATAGAGATAAAAAATCGGGAGCGTCTGTTTTAACAACGAAATTGTTTTCCGTCTTGATTGATGCGATTGAGGAAGCTGACAGGGTTGAAGATTTTAATTCGCTCTTAATTTCAATCGGGGTTGAATTGAGAAAACATCATCCGCTTTTATTTCAACTTCGGAATTTGATTGATATAGTCCAGGGTTTTTCAAAAGAGGTTCGGGATAAGGAAGAAATTTTGGGTGAAATTCTTTCGTTAAGGGAGAGATTTGAAAATTCAGCTTCAATGGTGGCGGAAGGTTTCAGGCAATTTCTCAGTGAAAGGGGGAAGGTTTCAATTGCGACTTTAAGTCATAGCGGGACGGTTTTTAATTCGCTTGTTAAAGCGAGGGATTTTATAAACGAGGTTTATATTTTCCGTTCATGTCCGAAGTGTGAAGGGGAGAAAATGGGTGATTTGCTTTTTAAAAGTGGGTTCAATGTTTTCGTCGTGAATGATTTCGGTTTAAGTTATGTTGTAAAGAAAGTTGATTTGGTTGTCTCTGGCTGTGATGCTGTTTTTGAGGATGGCTCAATTTTGAATAAAGCTGGAACTTTGCCTCTTTTTGTATTGGCGAAAAACTTCGGGAAGGTGAGCGTTGTGCTTGCGGATTTTTTGAAATTTGTTAATGAAAGGGTCAATTTTGATGAAATTTTTAAAGATGCTGTTGAGTTGAAAAGCAAGGGTAAGGTTAAAGAATTGAATTTGCTATTTGAAATCGTTGATGGGGCTTTTATAACGCACTATGTAAGTGATAATCAAAAATAAATTTGGGAGTGAAGATGTTTAATGGAAAAAATGTTGTCGTCACTGGTTCAACCGGTGGGCTCGGATTTGAAGTTGTCAAGCATTTCATTAGTGCTGGGGCTTGTGTTTTTGCGGTTTATAGAGATGAGAAAAAGTTCAAGAGGGTTTATAAAGAATTTCAAAAGGTTGAAAATCTTATCGGAGTTAAAGCTGATTTGACGGTTGAAAGGGAAGTTGAGAGGATTTTCAAGCTTGTTAGGAAAAGTGGCGGGGTTGATTTTTTGATAAATTGTGTTGGTGGTTATCGCGAGGGAAAGATGATATTTGAGCTTGAAGAGGATGAATTTGATGAGATGCTTGATATGAACCTTCGTTCCGCTTTTTTATGTTCAAAGTGGGCTTTGAGGGATATGATATCGAAGAGGTCGGGAAGAATTGTGAACATTTCTGCTTTACTTGCCTTGAGACCGTCTCCGGGGCGAGGGGCTTATGTTGTCTCAAAATCGGCGTTGATAGCTTTAACGGAGGTTATAGCTGAAGAGGTTAAGGATTTTGATATAACTTGCAATGTGATTTTGCCTAGTATCATTGCGACGCAAGAGAATAAAAAAGCCATGCCCGGGGCTGATTATACGCGATGGGTTGACCCGGGCGACCTGGCTAAATTTATAGGTTACCTTTGTAGTGAGGAAGCGCGTGGGATTAACGGCGCTGTTATAAAATTCCCGGGGAAATTTTGAAAAGCTGGATTTTTTTGTTAATTTTGAATGCAATTTCAAAATAAAAAATCAGAACCTATGATAAAAATCGGAGTCCCGAAAGAGACCTACCCAGGAGAGACAAGAGTAGCACTTATACCTGCTAACATCGCTCAATTTCAGAAAGCTGGAGCTGAAGTATTAATTGAATCTGGGGCTGGGGAAAGGGCTGGTTATTTGGACTCGGAATATCTTAGCAAGGGAGCACAAATTGTGAAAAGTAGGGAAGAGATTTTTTCAAATGCTGATGTGGTTCTTCAGGTGCGTGCTGTTGGAGCAAACCCCGTTGAAGGGAGTAAAGATATTCCTTTAATGAGAGAGGGTCAAATTTTGATTGGATTTATGGAGCCGTTCTTTGCGAAGGAGATCGTTGAAAAAGTGGCTCAGAAAGGGGTGATCTCTTTTGCGCTTGAACTTTTGCCGAGGACTTCAAGAGCTCAGACGATGGATGTTTTATCTTCAATGGCGACGATTTCAGGTTATAAGGCAGTTCTTATGGCAGCAAATCACCTTCCGAAGATGTTTCCGATGCTTACAACTGCTGCTGGTACAATTTTGCCTGCGCAGGTTTTTGTTATAGGTGCTGGGGTTGCGGGTCTTCAAGCAATTGCAACTGCAAGACGTCTTGGGGCTGTCGTCAGAGCTTACGACATAAGACCGGCGACGAAACAGGAAGTTGAAAGTTTGGGAGCTAAATTTGTTGAACTTGGACTTGAAACCCAAGAAGCGGAAGATAAACGTGGATATGCGAAAGATATGGGTGATGAATTTTACAAAAAACAAAGGGAAATGTTGACCAAGGTCATCGCTGAAAGTGATGTTGTCATCTCAACCGCTGTTGTTCCAGGTAAGAAAGCGCCCGTTTTGATCACTGAAGAAATGGTTAAGGGGATGAAACCTGGTTCTGTCATAGTTGACCTTGCTGCTGAAAGAGGAGGAAATTGTGAATTGACCAAAGCTGGGGAAGTCGTCCAAAAGTATGGTGTGACGATAATTGGACCTGTAAATGTCCCAGCAAGCGTTCCGTTTCACGCAAGTCAAATGTACTCAAAAAACATAACGAACTTTTGCATGCTTTTCCTCAAGAACGGAAAAATTGAATTGAATTTCCAAGACGATATTTTGTCAAGCACATTACTTACAAAGGATGGAAAAGTTGTGAATTCAATTTTTGATTAAAAACAAAATTTTTCAAAACGAACATGGACACATTCATTTCGGCTCTAACGATTTTCGTGCTTGCTTTATTTGTCGGATTTGAAGTTATAACAAAAGTCCCACCAATTTTACACACTCCTTTAATGTCTGGTTCAAATGCTATTTCTGGAATCACGATAATTGGCTCGTTGATCGCAGCAGGCGCTAAATATACAACGCTTGCGTCTGTGCTTGGCGTCATTGCTGTTGCTTTCGCAACGATCAATGTGGTTGGTGGTTTCCTCGTTACACATAGAATGCTTGAAATGTTCCAGAAACCTAAGACCGACAGAAAAAGTGAAAAATAACGCTTTAATTAAAACAAAAAAGAACCTGCTATGCCACAGGCAATTGTAAATATAGCGTATTTAATTTCGGCTACATTATTTATCTTCGCTTTGAAAGGTTTGTCTCACCCGAGAACAGCTGTGAGAGGGAATCTCCTCGGTGCACTTGGAATGTTGATAGCAATTGTCGTCACATTAATGGATAAAGCGATCGTAAGTTATGAACTTATAATTCTTGGTCTTTTGATCGGTGCTGTCGTTGGGACTATATCTGCTTTGAGGGTTCAGATGACATCAATGCCTCAGATGGTTGCGCTTTTTAATGGTTTTGGTGGTGGTGCATCAACTTTGGTAGCTGCACTTGCATTTATTGAGGCGATGGAATTGGGGAAAGTTATGGGAACTCAAGAAACAGTTGCAACCGTAGCATCCGGGATAATCGGTGCTGTAACCTTTTGGGGAAGCTTGGTGGCTTTTGCAAAACTTGAAGGATTGATTGAAGAAAGACCCATCCGTTATAAAGGTGAACATTTTGTAAAGGTTTTATTTCTTTTAGCGTCAATCGTTTTCGGCGTTATTTTTGGGACGGAAAGAGAGATGAATTATTACTGGTACTTGACCGCTTCTGCTTCCGTCCTTGGTGTTTTACTTACGATTCCAATAGGTGGTGCTGATATGCCAGTTGTCATATCGCTTTTGAACTCTTATTCGGGATTAGCTGCTTGTGCGACGGGTTTTGTTTTGAACAATAATGTTTTGATAATTTCTGGCTCTTTAGTTGGCGCCTCTGGGATTATACTGACGAATCTTATGTGTAAGGCAATGAACAGGTCACTTTTGAATGTTTTATTTGGTGGATTTGGTGAGATTGTCGCAGGGGCTGATGAGGATAAAGTTTATGGTGGTAAGATAAAGTCCGCAACTCCAGAAGAAGTTGCTATGTTGCTTGAGAATGCAAGAAGGGTTGTCATCGTCCCGGGTTATGGTATGGCTGTCTCGCAAGCACAATTTGCAATTCGCGACCTTATGAAAATCCTTGAATCAAAAGGCATAGAAGTTGAATTCGCAATTCATCCAGTCGCTGGGAGAATGCCCGGACATATGAATGTCCTCCTCGCTGAGGCAAATATACCGTATGAAAAATTAAAAGAAATGGATGAAATAAACCCGACATTTGAGCAGACGGATGTCTCAATCGTTATCGGTGCAAATGATGTCGTGAACCCACTTGCACGAACTGACTCAAACAGTCCGATCGCTGGAATGCCAATACTTGATGTTGATAAATCAAAAACGGTTGTCGTAATCAAAAGAAGTTTAGCGCCAGGGTTTGCTGGCATACCGAATCCGCTTTTCGCAGCTGATAACACATTGATGTTATTTGGAGACGCAAAGAAAATGGTCCAAGAACTTATAAACGCTTTGAAAGAGTCATAAAGAATTAAATCACAAGGTCTTTGATGCCCCGACTTTGTGTCGGGGTTTTTTTATTAAAAAACTTTTTCAGGTAAGATGAGAAATTTATTTCTACTCTTCCTTTTTTCGTTTCAAGTTTCTTCATCCCAAAGTTTATATGACAAAGTCAGCGCAGATATAAAATTTTTCTCAAAGGATGCAAGGAGTTATTTTACTGCACCGTTGAATTTCAACTCTCGCGATCGTGTTAATTTGGCGCTCGTCGGACTTGGAACTGTCGCTCTCTTTGGGTTTGATCACCTGAACAAAGATATTCAAAAAATTGACAATGACTTTTTTACAGCGCTGATGAAAATTGACAGTTATTATGGCACTGTCTGGGCTTTTGGAGCAATTTCTGGAACACTTTATTTGGGTGGACTTTTGCTTAATGAAAAAGAATGGAGAAAGACGGGATTAATGGTTTTTGAATCGGGTGCCTTCGCTGGGACGGTTACAACTATTTTAAAAGTTGCCTTCGGAAGGGAGAGACCTTTTGTGAGCGGTGATAAATTTAAGTTTCGCCCATTTAGTTTTAAGGGTAACCCATATTATTCGCTTCCATCGGGGCATGCAACCCTTTCGTTTGCGATTTCAAGCGTTTTAGCATCACGATTTGAAAATAAAGTTGTGAAAGCGATAATTTACGCCCCGGCTGTTTTAACTGCTTTGGCGAGGGTGTACAACAATCAACATTGGTTTTCGGATGTATTCCTTGGTTCGGCAATCGGATATTTTACGGGAGTTTTCATCGTAAAGTTAAACTCGGAAAGGTGAAATGTCTATATTTTGCTTTCATTTTTCCTGAACAGGTTTAAAAGAAGACCTGGTGCTGATTCCAACTTTTCAATTAACGAAGGCGAGTAAAGAAAAGCGATTGCTTTCTTCATCGTGTTTAAGAGTTTCTCATCATAGCCGTACCACCAAAGTCGGTATGGTGAGATATAATCAAAGCTTTCAAATTTTATATTGACCATATCATAGAGACCGAATTCGGAGTGAACTCTACCGAAACCGCTTGACTTTACACCCCCACACGGTGCTTTCGCATCCCCATAATGGACAACGCACTCATTAACGAGAACAGAACCGGATTTTATTTTCTCAACAACCCTTTTTGCTCTTTTTTTGTCCTTGGTCCAGACGCTTGCTGAAAGCCCGTATTCGCTTGAATTTACCTTTTCAAGAACCTCGTACTCGTCTTTAAAACTTATTATCGGGAGAATTGGTCCGAATGTTTCCTCTTTCATTAAAAGCATTGAATTATCAACATCAATTATCACCGTTGGTTCAAAGAAATACCCTTTGAGTTCGTCTCCGTTTTTATCCTTTGGTTTTATCCTTTTGCCCCCTGTTAAAATTTTTGCTCCCTTTGAAATTGCATCTTGAATTTGGTTTTCAATTATCTTCATCTGTTTTTCATTGTTTATCGGACCTATTTCAACATTCGGGTCAAGCCCATTGCCGATTTTAAGTTTTTTTGTCTTCTCAACGACTTTCTCAACAAATTCTTGAAAAATTTTCTCTTGGACATAGCAGACCTCAACCGAGACGCAGGTTTGCCCAGCGTTTGCGAATGCGCCCCATACAGCTGATGTCGCTGCGGTTTCTACATCAACATCGTCAAAAACGATCATCGGGTCTTTACCGCCAAGTTCAAGAGTGACAGGAATTGGCTTTTTACTTGCGTTTTGCATAATCAATCGTCCAGTTCTTGTGCTTCCGGTGAAGGAAATTTTATCAATGTTTGAATTGACGAGAGCTTCGCCAACATCACCATAACCTATGACGATATTAAAAACACCATCTGGAAATCCAGCCATGTGGAAAATATCGGCTATCTTCAACCCGATCAAGCTTGTGTATTCAGATGGTTTGAAAATCACACAGTTACCAGCAACGAGTGCAGATATTATCGGGGCAATTGGAAGCAAGAGCGGGTAATTCCACGGTGAAATCACAGCGATGACACCAAGCGGTTCAAAGTGAATGTAATTTCTTTTGACCCAGAACAAGGGGATTTGGGAGCGAACCTTTTTCCTTTTCAAAATTTTTTGGGCGTTTTTTATGTAAAAGTCAAAAAGGTCAAGCGTTGGGAAAATTTCCATTGAGTATGATTCAACTATCGGTTTACCATTTTCAAGCGTTATCAATCTTGCAAGTTCATCTTTCATTTCATAAAAAATTTCCCTCGCCCTTCTTAAAAGTCCCAATCTTTCATCAATTGTTTTAGATGTCCAATTTTTAAAAGCAAGTTGCGCTTTTTCTGCGATTTCAAAAACTTTGTCAATCGGCGTCGTTTCAATTTCAGCTAAAACTTCAAGTGTTGCGGGGTTGATTGATTTCAATTTCATGGCGTTGTTGTTTTTATTTTTTGATGCTTAAAACAGAACTTATCAATTTCCTCGTGTAATCCTCGCTCGGCTCGTAGAGAATTTTCTCAATAACTCCACTTTCAACTATTTTACCGTCCTTCATCACAAGCGCATTTTTAGCGATTCTTCTTGCTACCCCTATATCGTGCGTTATGAATAAAATTGTTAATTTCAGTTCCTCCTCAAGCATTTGAAGTAGGTCAATTATTTGAACTTGAACTGATACATCAAGCGCTGATACTATTTCGTCACAAATTAAAAATTCCGGTTTTAGTGAAATCGCTCTGACGATGGCGCATCTTTGTAGTTGCCCACCACTCAACTGATGTGGATATTTTTTTAGTATATCTGGATGAAGTGCAACCATCCTCATAAATTCCGCGAGATAATCCTCCGCTGACCCTTCATCAACAACTTTATGAAACTTGATCGCCTCAATTATTTGCTTCCCTATTTTGTAAATCGGGTTAAAAGTGGTAAATGGGTCTTGGAATATCATCTGCATTTTCCTTCTCAAGGGTCTGATCTCATTTTTATCAAAGGCAGTTATATTCACTCCGTTGAAATATATTTCTCCATCATCTGGTTCTATCAATTTTATAAGCAACTTGCCAAGCGTTGATTTGCCACTGCCCGATTCCCCAACAAGCGCTACAACTTCACCCTCTTTTATTGAGATGTCAACACCATCAACTGCTTTTATAATTTTGTTCCCAGTTTTGAAATATTTTTTCAGGTCTTTTGCAACTACTTTCTGCAATTTTCAATTTCCTTTCTTTTTAAATTTGCAAATATGAATTGGGCTATGACCCCCGCTCCAACTATACTTGCTGTCTCGGAGCGTAATCTTCTCTGTCCGAGTGAGACAACCTCAAACCCAAATCCAACCGCTTTTGAAATTTCATCTTCTGTGAAACCACCTTCGGGACCAACAGCAAGTATGATTGAATTTGCATTTTCAATCTTCTTGAGGTGATCAAAAAGGAAACTTCGTTTAAATTCCATTGACTCGCTTTCGTGAAATATGATTTTAATTTCAAACTCGGATGATATCTCAAGGAATTCGTCAAACTCAACCGGTTCGTCTATTTCAGGTATAATTGCTCTGTTTGATTGTTTACAGGCGGAAAGTATTATCTTGCGCCATCTGTCAGTTTTTGATTTCGGTGATATAACCCTTGATGTGATGAGTGGGATTATCCTTTTTACGCCGATTTCGGTTAATTTTTCAATTGCGAATTCAAATCTGTCCGTATTTTTTAAAATTGCTTGTGCCACGGCGATTTCAGCTTCAATTTCACCAAGCATAAAATTTTCATCAATGATCTCACATTCAGCGTATTCCTTTGTGATTTTGGTGATCGTTGCTGTGTAAACTTTACCGCTCCCATCAAAAAGAAGTATCCTTTCCCCGACCCTCTTTCTTAATGAATGCGCAAGGTGATGGTATTCTTCGCCTTCAATCTTTGCCAGCCCATTTCTTATGTTTTTTGGATCAACTAAGAAACTTTCCATTTCCTTGACTTCAAAATTTTTGCTCTGTTAAAATTAACGCTTTGTCCATTTCAAAGCAAAAACTTGAAATTTTTTCGGATTTGTGTTAAAATCATACGAGAAAACAAAATTTAGTTTGGAAGTGCCTGACAAAATTTTAATAGCTGAGGATGAGCCGACAACACGCCTCATTTTCTCAACTCTCCTCCAGGACGAGGGATATGAGGTTGTAAGTGCTGAAAATGGAGCTGAATGTGTTGAGCTTGCGAAGAGTTCAAAACCGGATGTTATACTTCTTGACCTGCAAATGCCAGTTATGGATGGATATGAAGCGATGAGGATTTTAAAATCAAATGTTGAAACGAGGGATATACCAATTATAATCCTTTCCGCAAATTCAGATCCACATAGTGTTAAGACAGTTTTTGAACTTGGGGCGACGGAGTTTTTGCCAAAGCCGGTTAACATTGAAGAGCTTTTAATTCGCGTCGGCACCGTCTTGAAGATAAAAAAGGCAAACGATGAAATTAAGAAACTTCGCTCTGAATTTACATACCTTCTCGTCCAAGACCTTAAAAATACTATCTCGGTTATAAAAGCGACATTTGAACTCGCACTCAAAGATAAATTCAATGAATTAACGGAAGATCAAAAACTCATACTTGATATCGCTGAATCGGCAATAAACAACCACATTAAACTCCTTGATGAATACCTTGAACTTTCACGGCTTGAGCTTAACATTGATAAAATCACGAGGGAAAGCGCCAACATCGCTCAGCTCATTCAGGGGGTGATAAATAAGTTTAAAACCGACCAAAAATATAAAGACCTCAATATAAATTTCTCACCTGACATAGAGGTCAATTTGGAAGTTGATGTTAAGAAAATTTCTCGTGTTTTTGAACTTTTATTTGGCGCTATCTTCAACGCAGGCGGTAGGGATATTGAAATTTCTTTGGGAGACGACGGGACATCTTGTACTATAAAGGTTTGGGACAAAAATACCAAAATTGAAAGGGAAGAAGCAGAGTATATCTTTGACAGATATAAGCAAGCGGTTAAGCAGAAAATCCCGAGGTATAAAGACCTCGGTTTGATGATATGCAGGATAATAGTTGAAGCGCATAACGGGAAGATATGGGCTGAGCCATTAGATGAGGGGACAGCGTTCTTCATTAAAATCCCCAAAGTGAGTTAAATCTTAACGATAAAAAATTTCAACCTTGGTGTAAGTTGTAAAGTCGGAGCGGGTAGATGATAGTAGTTAAGCAATGCGAAAATTTGTTTTAAGAACCATATCCTCACTGGAATTTTGCTCAAGTCATAGTCCAGCGATAAAAATAATTCCCTTTTCCCATTCCCTCGCCAATCAATTTCCTTAACACTATAACCGATGGCGAGGTCAAATATATCAAATGCCCAGAATTTAAGTTGTTTTAATTTCAGGATTTCAGCGACATCAAAACACAGCCAAAAATATAAACTCTCGTAGTCATCAACGATAAATCTATGCGCTCCCGATTTAAATTTTTCTGAAGGGAAGGCGCTCATTTTAAAATTCACAATTTTAAGCGTTGGAAATTTTTCTTTGAAAAAGGGCAGGAAAGCGCCTATGAAATTTGAAACCTCGTCGCTTACGCTAAACCCGAGCGATGCTCTGAACCCGTCTTCAACTTCAACATATGTTTGAAAAAGCAAACTTCCGATGCCACCGTATAAAGTAGCTTTTTCCTTTTTAACCCCAGCCCATTCAAGCGACTTCCCGAACAAATCTGATATGAGAAACGAAAAGTAAGCGTGACCGAATTTGTCTGCGTTTAAGACCTGATTGAAATCATCTTTGAAGTGAAATTTTGTCAGTTCTCCTTTCCACCAAGAGTTGTACTGTTGAATGTGTGCAAGTGTCAAAATCCCAGCGGTTGCCCCGATGACAGCGCCAAGACGATACGGATTGACCCTTGTTGAATCAGCCAGGATGTTTAAGCTAAAGCAAAAGGTCAAAAATGTTAATTTCACAAATTCTCTGAGCGGTCTCAAAGTGTTAATTTTTTTATTGACTTTTCAAATGCGATTATCGTCTTTTCAATGTCATCATCGCTGTGAGCTGTTGAAAGGAACATTGCCTCAAACTGAGATGGTGGTAGGTAAACGCCATTTTCAAGCATCAAATTGAAAAAACGAGCAAATTTGTTAGTATCAGATTTCAAAGCAGTGTCATAATCTCTAACCTCGCTTTCAGCAAAGAAAACGGTCATCATTGAAGCGATTTGATTGATTTGAATTTTTATGTTGTTCTTTTGGGCGATCGCTTTGAAGTTTTCGGCGAGAGTTTTAGCTTTCTCCTCAAGCTGTTTATAAGTTCTTTTTCTGTTTTCGTACAAAATTTTAAGCGTCGTGTAACCAGCTGTCATAGCGACTGGGTTTCCGGATAAAGTTCCAGCTTGATAGACCGGTCCTGATGGAGCGATTAGCTCCATGATCTCTTTTTTACCTCCATAAGCACCGACGGGGAATCCACCACCTATGATTTTTCCAAGCGTCGTGAGGTCAGCTTTTACACCGAAAAATTCCTGAGCCCCGCCAGGGGCAAGACGAAATCCAGTTATTACCTCATCAAATATAAGTAGGATTTTCTCATCGTCGCATATTTGTCTTAATTTCAAGAGAAAGTCATCCTCTGGTAATACAACTCCCATATTTCCGGGAACTGGTTCAACTATGATGCAAGCGATTTCATTTTTATTTTCTTTGACGAGTTTTTCAACCGAGTTTATATCGTTGAACTTTGCGTTCAGCGTTAAACCCGCCATTTCATCCGGGACGCCTGGGCTACTTGGTATCCCAAGCGTTGTTGCCCCGGAGCCAGCTTTTACAAGGAAGCTATCGGCGTGACCGTGGTAGCAACCTTCAAACTTTATGATTTTCTTTCGCCCAGTGTAAGCCCTTGCCAGACGAATTGCGCTCATCGTCGCTTCAGTTCCAGAGTTAACCATTCTGACAAGTTCAACCGATGGCATCATTTTTTTAATTAGTTCGGCTAACCTGACTTCAATCTCCGTTGGAGCGCCGTAACTTGTCCCGTTTTTCAAAACATTTTTGACCGCTGAAATAACCTCCGGATGAGCATGTCCCAAAATTAAAGGTCCCCACGACATCACATAGTCAATGAACTTATTCCCATCAACATCCCAAATTTTTGAACCGGATGCCTTTGTTATAAAAAGTGGTTTTGAATTTACCGCCTTGAAAGCTCTAACTGGTGAATTAACCCCACCTGGAATTAAGTTTAAAGCCCTTTTAAAAAGTTTCTCACTTTTGGTCGTCTTCATTTTAAACTTATCTTTGTTTTAGTTTTAGCGTTAAAAACTCGGCAAACTTTTGAAGCGCCTTTGATCTGTGACTTATCCTGTTTTTTACTTCCCCTGGAAGTTGAGCATATGTTAAGTCAAATCCATCGGGTAAAAAAAGCGGATCGTAGCCAAATCCACCATCGCCAAGCGGTTCAAAAATAACCTTCCCCGATGTCTCACCGTAAAAAATTCTCTCTTCAACTGAATCAACATAAGCGATTACACATTTAAATTTCGCTTTCCTCTTTTCAATCGGGACATTTTCAAGCTCTTTTAGGAGCTTTTTATTATTTTCTTCATCGGTTGCCCCCTCACCAGCATACCTTGCCGAGAAGACCCCGGGTCTTCCACCCAAAATTTCAACTTCTATACCGCTATCATCTGCAAGAGATGGGAGCTTGGTAAATTTGTAAACTTCCCTCGCTTTCTTTAAAGCGTTCTCTTCATATGTTTCCCCATCTTCCTCTATTTCCGGGATTTGAAAGTCAGCGGAACTCAAAAGCTCAATCTGAGAGAAAATCTCATCGCCAAGATACATCTTCAGAATTTCTCTTATCTCTTCAACCTTGTTTTTGTTCCTGGTGGCGAGAACTATCTTCACTTTTTAAATTCGGGTTTAGTTTTAACCTTGGGAAAAATTTAAGGTAAAGGTTTATTAAGCTTCCGACCGATGCGAGGAGGTTCAATGTGAAAAATACGAAATTTCCAATCGCATAAATGGTGAGCGATAAACTGCCGATGAAGTAAATTATGAGGAAATAAAGGTTCATCGTTGTATAACCGCGCTTTATTGATTCGTAAGTTTGCGGTATCCAGCATATCACGATAGCTATTAGACCGATTAATCCGAGTGCTTCTTTCATTTTAATCCCCGTTGGTTTTAAATTCCGAGAAGTTCTTCAAGTGCCTGATTAACCTTTCTCACTCCGACTATTTCAATTTCGGCGTCAATTTTCAAACCCCTTGTATTATTTTTCGGTATGATAATTTTTTTGAAGCCAAGTTTTGCTGATTCTTGAATTCTTTTTTCAATTTGAGTTACCGACCTTACTTCCCCAGCAAGTCCAACTTCACCTACGACAACCGATTGAGAATCCACGGGTATATCTTTCAAGCTTGATACAATGGCGCTCACGATTCCAAGGTCAATCCCAGGTTCTTCAATTCTTAACCCACCCACGATCTTTATAAAGACATCGTGTCCGCCAAGTCGTATGCCTATTTTCTTCTCAAGAACCGCAAGCAGAACCGATAACCTATGATAATCAAATCCAATTGCTGTCCTTTGGGGTGTCCCATAGCTTGCTGGAGTGACAAGTGCTTGAACTTCAACCAGAAGCGGTCTTGTGCCTTCAATACAAGCTACAACAGCTGAGCCAGAAACGCCAAATGTCCTCTCGGATAGAAAAATTTCCGATGGGTTCTTTACCTCCTTCAAACCCTCTGTGGTCATTTCAAATATCCCAATCTCGTTCGTTGAACCAAACCTATTTTTTATCGCTCTTAAAATCCTATACGATTGATGTCTTTCGCCTTCAAATTGAAGAACAGTGTCAACCATGTGTTCAAGAACCTTAGGACCTGCTATTAGACCGTCTTTTGTCACATGACCTACGAGAAGGATTGACCTACCAGTGTTTTTAGCGATTTGCATCAAGACGGAGGCACATTCCCTAACTTGGCTTACACTCCCCGGGGCGCTTTCTAATTCAGGACGATACATCGTCTGAATTGAATCAATTATGATTATATCGGGGTTTACTTCCTCAATTACATTTACGATGAGGTTTAAGTTTGTCTCAGCCAGCACAAGGAAATTCTTTGATTGAAATGATTTTGGGAAATTTAATCTTTCTGTCCTTAGCTTAAGCTGTTTTGCTGATTCCTCACCCGTAACATAAAGTATTTTTTTCCCCTTAAGCCCCGGTACTATTTGAGTCATAAGCGTTGATTTGCCGACCCCGGGGTCTCCTGCTATAAGGACAACTGACCCTGGGACAATTCCACCCCCCAAAACTCTATCAAGTTCATTTATGCCTGTTTTTATCCTTTCTTCTTCTTTCAGGTCAATTTTTTCAATGTCAAGTGCTATTGCTGGCTGTTTCAAAAGGGAAATCTGCTCTTGAAGTTTATCCTCGGGCATCACTATCTCCTCAACCATGGTGTTCCATTCGTTACATTCCGGGCAACGCCCCATCCATTTTAACGAAATATAGCCACAGTTTTGGCAGACAAAATGAGTCCTTTGCTTTGCCATTTCAGCCTTTATAAAATTTTTAATCAAGCCAAATAAATTTAAACCAGCCGTTAAAATAAAGCAAGTTAAACGGGGGCGTTTCCCTTTATCTTACTCTAAACTTTTGAAGAGCAAATTTCCCCCTGATTACATTCCACAAAAGCGAAACTCCCCTGATATATTCATTCCAAACCTTTGAATGCTTTATTGAGAAAGCTCCGATAAATGAGAACCCAGCGAAGAACATCGCTTGGAAGGGTATAGCTGCAAGTTCAAGATAGTAAGCGCTTAAAATCATCGCCACAAGCATATACCCAGCAAGGAAAAGTTCTACAAATGTAACCCACTCAACCCTTGAAGCGACATATTTTCTATTTTCCCATTTTTCTGTTCCCTCTTTAATTCCGTATTTTGGCGTTCTGACAAATTCTGTCTTTTTGCCGATTAATGCAAGTATTACAGCCCTTGTGTTGTTGACCGCAAGCCCCATACTCCCAGCAAGAAAAAGTGGAAACAGAATTATCTTATCGCGCCAATCTTTATAAATTTCCATTTGAGCGAGAGTGTAAATGAGAAATGGACCAAAAAATGGTATGACAAAAATTCCCAGGAGTAAGTAATACCAGTCGTAATTTCCGCTTTCTTTGATCATAACTACGATTGGATTCAAAAGCGCAGTCAAAAGGATAAATGGAAAGACAAAGTTGTTCGTTAAATGAAATGTCGCTTCAAGTTTAATTTTTAGAGGCAAACTTTCCTTCCAAATTGTCTTTAGATATTTAAGCCCGACTTCAATTGCTCCCTTTGTCCATCTAAATTGCTGTGATTTCAGGGCGTTTATCTCCGAGGGTAGTTCTGCTGGGGAAACGACATCTTTTAAGAAGATAAATTTCCATTTCTTTAACTGAGCGCGGTAGCTTAAATCCATATCTTCTGCGAGCGTATCGCCTTCCCAATTTCCCGCATCTTCAATGCACGCCTTTCGCCAAATTCCCCCAGTTCCATTGAATGTTATGAAAAATCCAACTTCATTCCTTACATACTGTTCCATTATAAAGTGACCGTTAAGAGCAAGCGCTTGAGCTTGGGTCAGAAGCGAATAATTTTCATTTATATGCTCCCACCTTGTTTGAACCATCCCGATGTTCCCATCAAGGTAAAAGTAAGGCAATGTTTTCTTTAGAAAGTCAGGGTTCGGGACGAAATCAGCGTCAAAAATTGCGATAAAATCACCCTTTGCAAATTTTAACCCGTACTTTAACGCTCCAGCTTTAAAACCCTCTCTTGTCCCCCTGCGGATATGTTCAATATCAAAACCTTTTGACTTTAACTCCACGACTTTCAAAGCCACGACCTGAACCGTCTCATCGGTTGAATCGTCAAGGACTTGTATTTGCATTTTTTCCTTTGGGTAATCTATCTTACCTATTGCATCAAGGAGGCGCGGTGCGACATAAACTTCGTTATAAATTGGAAGTTGAATCGTGACAGTTGGAAAGTTTTTCTCATCGCCGAAAAGTTCTTCAAGCGATTTCGGTTTTAATTTTTTCCTCTTCCCCTCCGCTTCCTCTTTTTTGATCCTTAAATAATAATAGACGAGGACAAATCCATGGGCTCCGAAAATTGAAAGGGCTAAAATTGAAATGAAATAAATAGCCAAAATTAAATCCTCTAACATCTGAATCTCCTTTGTTTTTTACCAGTTTGAAACTGTTGCAAGTAAAATGTCTTCAGAAAGTTTATCTATAGCCGTTTGAATCGCTGTTTGAATCCCAAGCTGTAAATTTGTCTGGGTATCTCCTCCAACTTCATATTCGCCCCAGTTTGAAAAAGTCCTTTCCCAAAGTTTTGTCCTTTTAACCATATCGTAATAGCTGACCTTGACAGTTATCGTTATCCTTGATTTTTTGACTCTTTCACCGGTTCCGACTACGACTGGGTTATCTTGAACGCTTACTATAACGCCTTCAAGTATTGAATTAGCCGTGTTTCTATCAGCGACTTTCAATGTATTATCCTTGATGAATTTCTCAATCAATTTTTTCGTCAATTCTTCTCTTAATGTTGCTCGCCCATAACCGCTTTGGTCGTCGAAAAGTGTTATAGCTATGGTTTTCAAATGGGGCGGAACAGATGCCCCAGTGAACGAATATCTACAGCTTGAAAAAACAATTGCAAATATAATAAAAGCGAATTTAATTTTCACGCTTCCTTTCCAGCCCATATTCTTTTATCTTCCTGTAAAGTGTTCTTTCGCTTATCTTCAAAGCCCTTGCTGCAAGACGCTTGTTCCAGTTGAACCTTTCTAACGCAGCTTGTATCATGCGCTTTTCCATATCAATAAGAGAAAAGTTCTCAATCACAGTTCCAGTTTTCAAGTCAACCTTTGCCTCGGGCAAAGCAAGCGGTGATGTTATCTGCTTTGAAATAAATGTCGCAAGATTGTCAAGTAAGTTTTTTATCTCAATCAAATCACCTTTAATGTCAATTAAAGCTCGGTAAATCAGTTCTCTATCGGCTTGTTCACTTGTTTTCCCGTATCTGATAGGTAAATTGCGCGTAAAATCAAATCCGGAGAGGTCGTATTTCAGATATTTACGAACCATGTTCGCATCAATGATTTTACCGTTCTCAAGGATGAGGATGCTTTCAACGAAGTTTTTTAACTCTCTGACATTTCCGGGCCAGTGATAACTTATGAGGACTTGCATCGCATCGTCTGTTATACCGGCGAAGGCGACTTTATTTTTTTGGCAAAATTCAGCGACGAATTTTTCAAATAAAATAGGTATATCCTCTCTCCTTTCACGCAAAGGAGGGATGTAGATGTTGACGCTTCTGAGGCGATAATACAAATCCTCCCTGAAATTACCTCGCTTTACTTCGTCTTCAAGGTTTTTGTTTGTCGCTGTTATAACTCTGACATCAACTTTTCTAAGCTGAGATGAGCCCACCCTCATAAACTCGCCTGTCTCAATAACTCTTAAAATTTTCACTTGCGTCGTCATCGGCATATCTCCGATCTCGTCAAGGAAAATTGTTCCGCCATCAGCCATCTCAAAATAACCCTTGCGTGTTTCAATCGCTCCAGTGAAAGCCCCTTTTTCATGTCCAAAGAGCTCTGATTCAAGTATTCCCTCCGGTATCGCTCCGGAATTTACAATCACAAAGGGACCGTTTGCCCTTTTGCTTTCACCGTGAATCGCCCTTGCGACAAGTTCTTTCCCAACACCACTTTCACCCGTTATCAAAACGGTTATATCCGTTGGCGCAACTTGCTCTATAACTGCGATTATCTCCTTTATCGCCTGTGACTCGCCGTAGATGCCGTATTTTTCCTGTATCTCTTCCCTTTTTGACATCGCGAATTTAAATCTCTATTTTCATTCCATCAAATGCGACTTCTATATTAAGGTCAAATTTAGCCCTCGCATATTCAAGCATTAAATTTACATCTCTATCCGGTGAGATATGCGTCAAAATTACCTTTGGAACATAGTATTCGGAGACAAACTCAATTATATCTTCAATCCCGATATGTGCGCATTCTATCAGAAGAAGGTCAACGCCTTCAATGAAATTTTTCAGCTCGCTGACCGAATCAATGTCCGATGAGAATAGAAATCGCTTCACTCCGATTCCATCGTTTAAAACCTCTTCAACGAGGTATCCGTATGATGTCGTTTCTATGCCGTAAATGTCGGAATACTTACGGTATTTTTTTAGATGAAATGTCGGGAAAAGTTTGATTTTTAAGTTTTCGGTCAAGATAAGTTCATCTTTTGGTAGTGGAAGAAATTTGTATTCAAAATCAAACCTTTCTCTAAAAATGTATAAAAAAGGCAAAAACTTTTCAACGGCATCAATGTGTTTTTCGGGGAGATAAATTTCAATATCTTTCTTTCTTCCACGCCATTTTAAGTATTGTAAAAATCTCGGCAAACCAATGAAGTGGTCAGCGTGAGTATGGGATATGAAGACCTTTTCTATTTTTTCAATGTCAAGGTCATCTCCTGCTATTGATGATGAAGCTCCTTCTCCAATTTCAAGGAGGAACATCTTCTCTTCCACTTCAACACCAACGCATGAATGAACTTTCCCTTTTTCGGGTATTCCCGATGCGCTTCCGAAAATTGTGATTTTCATCTTGTTTCCGAACTTATTATGAAACCGTCCCTTTCAAATTTTTCCTTTATCTCCCTTTTCAACCTTTCGGCATCTTTTTTGTCTTGTAGACAACCAACCCAGACGAGGTAGAATAACTTCCCATCTTTTATCTTTGTGTGAAGTTCAACACTATAGCCCTTTTCTTCAAAAAAACTTTTTTCCTTTTCAGCGTTTCTTTTGTCAGTGAAAGCCCCAACTTGAATTGAAAAGGCACATTTAACCTCTGTGGTTGTTTTCTCAAGGGATGGGAATCTTACATTTATCCCAGCGTATGGAGAAGAGGGATAAGTTTTCTTCAAACGCTCAAGCTCTCGTTTCGCTTGTTCGTAATCGCCTTTCGCATAGTGAAATTGAAAAATTTTAAAGAGCGCTTCATCAGAGTATTCACCCTCGGGATGGTTCAAAACTATATCATAGTAAATCTTTACGGCTTCCTCTGCGTTTTCTTTCAGGATGGCGTCAAGGAATTTTAAATTAGGGGAGTTCGGATATAACTTTTTTAAACTGTCAAGGGCGACTTTGACGCTGTCAACATTCCCGATGCGCAGAAGATAAAGATACCTGCTTATATCAACATCTTGCGAAAAGGTGAAATTAATTAAGAGAAGAAACGGGGCTATTTTCAGAAAGGTTTTTTTCATGTAGAATTTTAACTATATCTCCAAACAAAGTTGCTGAGTTTGCCTTGTTTATGCGAACTATGACATAATCACCCGGTTTTACGCCTTCAAGCTTCGGGAATATAACAACTTTATTCGTATCGGTTCTTCCCATCCATTGCTCGGATGAACGCTTGCTCTCCCCTTCAACTAAGACCTCAACCTCTTTCCCGATCAATTCCTGATTTATCTCATAGGAAATTTTCTGCTGTAATTCTATTATCTCAGTCAACCTTCTGACTTTAACTTCATCGGGCACATCGTCTCCCATTGCGTATGCTTTTGTCCCTTCCCTTGGTGAGTATTTGAACATAAATGCGCCGTCAAATCTGACCTCTTCAAGCAAACTCAAGGTCATCTTGTGGTCCTCTTCCGTTTCGGTTGGGAAACCAGCAATTATATCCGTGGATAAACTAACGCCAGGGATTGTTTCCCTTATTTTCCTGACGAGCTCAAGGTAATGTTTTCTATCATAGGTTCTGTTCATCAATTCAAGAATTCTATCTGAGCCAGATTGAACCGGGAGATGAATGTAGTTGCATATGTTTGGATGTTCAGCTATTGTTTGTATCAATTTATCGGACATGTCTTTGGGGTGTGAAGTTGTAAATCTGATGCGCATATTTCTATCAACTCGGGCGACCGCTGATAAAAGGTCTGCGAAATCATAATTCCCATCGCGGTATGAATTGACATTTTGTCCAAGGAGTGTAACCTCGCGATAACCTTGGGATGAAAGCATCTCAACTTCCTTTACAATGCTATCAAGAGGTCTGCTTCTTTCCCTTCCCCGGGTGAATGGAACTACACAAAATGTGCAAAATTTATCGCAACCCCTCATAACGGTTATCCATGCGCTTATACCTTCGGTTCTAAGCGGTGTGATATCGTCGTATGTTTCAACCTTTGATAATTTAACCGCTATACCCTTATGCCCTGCGAAAGCATCACTTACAAGCTGTGGAAGTTTCCTGTATTCGTCGGGACCTACAACTATATCAGCGAGGTTTTCCTCCTCTATTAATCTTTTTTTCAATCTCTCAGCCATGCAACCGAGAACCCCTATCACAAGGTCTGGCTTGCGCTTTTTATATCTCAAAAAGGAGCTCAATCTTCCTATAACTCTTTGCTCAGCGTGTTCGCGGACACTGCATGTATTCACGAGGATTACATCCGCTTTTGAGATGTCATCTGTGAGTGAATAGCCATGCTTTTTCATAATACCAAGCACGATTTCGGAATCGGCTAAATTCATCTGGCATCCGTATGTCTCTATGTAAATTCTCTTGGATTCGCCCATTTTTACTGCTGGATTTTTTGTTTAAATTTAAAAAACCAAGACCTTAAAAACAAGTGAGCCCGATGGTTCTTTTTTATTTAAACGGTGCTTTTGCTATATTATTGAAAAATAAAAAACGGTGCCTTTCCCACTATGGAAATAAATGTTCTCTTTATCGGCGATGTCGTCGGTGAACCAGGGTTGAGGATTGTTGAAATGCTTTTGCCGAATTTCAAAAAGATGTATAATGTTGATTTTTGTATCGCCAATGGTGAAAATGTCGCCGATGGCAAAGGTATAACCCCAGAAACAGCACAGCGACTTTTTAAAGCGGGCGTAAATGTCATAACCACTGGAAATCATGTTTGGGATAAATTGCAGTTTGTCAAGGATTACTTGATAAATGAGCCAAATATCTTGCGACCCCTTAACTATCCAAAGGGTACATATGGTAAGGGTTATGTCGTGTATAACCTGCCAAGTAGAAATGTTAAGATCGCTGTTATAAATCTACAAGGGCGGATTTTCCTTTACCCGATTGATTGTCCGTTTAGAACAGCTGAAATGGCGCTTGCTAAAATTTCAAAGGAGACGAAAATTATCATCGTTGACATGCATGCTGATGCGACCGCTGAAAAAATGGCAATGGGTTGGTATCTTGATGGAAGGGTGAGCGCAGTCGTTGGAACGCACACACATATCCCCACAGCTGATGGTAGAATTCTCCCAGGTGGGACCGCCTATATAACCGACATCGGAATGACCGGTCCTTATGACTCTGTTATCGGGATGGAGAAGAGAAGCTCAATTTTGAGATTTCTTTACCAGACGCCTCATAAGTATGAAGTCGCCCAAAATGATGTTAAATTTTCAGCTGTTTTAATTTCAATTGATGCTGAAACAGGAAAGGCGCTTAAAATTGAAAGCGTAATTTATCCCGAGTTCAATAAAACAATAAACGAGGGGGCACTTCAAAATGCCAGCACAAATAATCAATGGGAGGAAAATCTCTGAAGAGATCAAAAAAGAAGTCAAACAAAAAAAAGAAGCACTTTTCAACGAAACAGGTATTGTCCCCGGGCTTGCTTTTATACTTGTAGGTGATAATCCCGCATCGCAAGTTTATGTCAATATGAAGGGTAAGGCTTGTGAAGAGCTCGGGTTTTATTCCGTGACGATTAAGTTGCCAGCTCAAACGACCGAGGATGAATTAATTGAAAAAATCAAGGCGTTGAACAATGATTCAAAAATTCACGGAATCCTCGTTCAACTTCCCTTACCTGCGCACATTGATGAACAAAAAGTTCTTCAAGCGATTGATCCGATAAAAGATGTTGATGGTTTTCATCCTGTAAATGTCGGAAAGCTTGTCATTGGACTTGACACATATCTTCCTTGTACACCCGCAGGGATACAGGAGCTTTTAAAAAGGAGTGATATCAATCCTTCGGGAAAGCATGTCGTCGTCGTTGGAAGAAGTAATATAGTTGGAAAACCGATAGCGAATATACTTCTTCAAAAGAGGGACTGGGCTAATGCGACTGTCACAGTTTGCCACACTGGAACGAGAGACATCGCTTATTTCACGCGTCAAGCGGATATTTTAATCGTCGCAATGGGAAAACCTGAATTTATAAGAGGAGATATGATAAAACCGGGTGCTGTTGTGATTGATGTTGGTGTCAATAGAATTGATGACCCAAATGCTGAGAAGGGCTATAGAATCGTTGGTGATGTTCATTTTGAATCCGCTTTTGAAGTCGCCGGTGCTATAACTCCAGTCCCGGGTGGAGTTGGTCCGATGACTATCGCAATGTTGATGAAAAATACATTACAAGCAGCATTAAACCAGATTAAAGTTAAAGAGCTTGCAAATTAAATTTTTTCGGTGAAGTTGGATAAAGTTTTTTTTATATCTGATGTTCATCTCGGGCACGGAACAAAGGAAAGCGAGCGCGCAAAGGAAATTGAACTACTTCGTTTCTTTGATATGGTCGGTCAAAGTTCGGGAAAACTTTTTATAGTCGGTGATTTCTTTGATGTGTGGTTTGAGTATAAACTTGCTGTGCCTAAGGGATTTGTGAGAGTGCTTGGTAAACTCGCTGAACTTGTTGATTCAGGAGTGGAAATTTATTATGTCCTCGGGAATCACGATTTCTGGGTTAGAAATTATTTTGAGGACGAGATAGGGATAAAGGTTTTTAAAGACGATTTGAAAGTTGAGTTAAATGGGAAAAAGTTTTACATCATCCACGGTGATGGACTTTCAAAGGATGATATCGGATACAGGGTGCTGAAGAAAATTTTCAGAAATGGGACAAGCATCTTTCTTTACTCTTTGCTTCATCCCGATTTAGGTCTTAAGCTTGCGAGCGCATTTTCAAGGAAAAGCCGAGAGTATTCAACAAATAGAGCTTCAGTTAGTGAAAATCGGCTTCGTGAGGAGAAAAGCATGGTTGAATTTGCGCAGGGGAAAATAGAAGATGGTTTTGACTATGTCGTCATGGGACATCTTCATAAGCCCGGGATAAAAAAGCTCGGAGATGGTTATTATGTAAATATAGGTGATTGGTTTTGGAACTTCACATATGGATTTTTTGAGACAGAATTTGTGATAAAAAAATGGGAATTCACAAGTGATGAAGTTAAGAAATTACTTCAGAAGTGAAATTGACAAAGAGAGATACTTCAACGATCCAGATTATAGGTTGAAAATTTTGAAAGTTTTAAAACGCAGGAAGCAGATAAGAAATATCGTTGTGATTTTGCTTGCTGTTTTGTTCTCCGCTTATATTGTTTATCTTGCTGTTGGGCTTCCATCTTTACAGCAACTTGAAAATCCAACCCCTGAACTTGCCACTAAGGTTTATTCTTACGATGGGGAATTGCTCGGTCAGTTTTATATCAAGCAAAGGGCTTATACGCCGATTGATAGCATACCGAAGAACTTGATAAACGCTTTGATAGCAACAGAGGACAGGAAGTTTTATAGGCATTGGGGTATAGACCTTGACAGGGTTTTGAAGGCGATGGTTAAAAACATCTTGAGCTTCAGGATTCGTGAGGGTGCGAGCACTATAACACAACAACTTGCAAGGAATCTTTATTTATCGCAAGAGCTTTCAATCACGAGGAAGATTCGCGAGGCGATAACGGCGATTCAAATAGAGCGGACATATACGAAAGAAGAAATACTTGAAATGTATTTGAACATTGCATATTTTGGGATGAGCGCTTATGGGGTTGAGTCAGCTTCATTTGTTTATTTTGGAAAGAGCCCAAGTGAATTAACACTGGCTGAGTGTGCGCTCCTTGTCGGGATGCTCAGGTCACCAGCAAGATACAATCCCTTTGAATATCCGGAGAGGGCGATAAAAATTCGCGATGTCGTTTTGAAAAATATGCTGACTGTTGGTTTCATAACGGAGCAAGAGTATGAAAAAGCACGAACAGAACCGCTAAATTTAAATCGCGGTCGCGAGTATATTTATTCCGGGATTGCTCCTCATTTCCTTGAATATATAAGATGGCAACTCCAAAAGAAGGCGGAGAAATACGGATTCAACATCTACAGGGATGGACTTGTTGTATATACGACCCTTGATGCACGGATGCAAAGACACGCCATAAGGGCTGTAAAGGAACAGCTTGCCGTACTCCAGCAGGAATTTGATAAAAGTTGGCGCTGGGATAAAAATCTTCTGAAGGTTTTCCTTGATAAAGCCATAAAACAGGACCCAAGATATGTGAACGCTGATTCGTCTGAGAAGCCGAAAATTTACGCACAACTTTTAAATAACAACGCTTTTGTTGATTCAGTCAAAAGGGAAGCGACAAGGATTCAGGTTGGCTTTGTCGCAATTGATCCGCAGACGGGTTACATAAAGGCGATGGTAGGGAGCTCAAATTTTGAGGTTTTCAAGTATGGTTTAAACCATGTAACACAGATAAAAAGACAGCCCGGTTCTGCTTTTAAACCGTTCGTTTATACCGTAGCAATTGACAATGGATATTCACCCGCTTATCAACTTTTAAATCAGCCGATAACTATAATGATGGCAAATGGTGAGAGATGGACGCCGTCAAATTTTGATGGAACTTTCGGTGGAAAAGTAACTTTAAGGGAAGCATTGAAGATGTCAATAAATGTAGTCGCAGTCAGGGTCTTGCAGGAACTTGCACCGATAAATCAGGTCATTGATTACGCTCATAAAATGGGCATAACAACTGACATACCACCTTACGAATCAATCGCTCTTGGAACTGCAGAGGTTATACCGCTTCAATTGACTTCCGCTTATGGTGTTTTTGCGAACGAGGGAATTTATGTTGAACCGGTAGCCATTTTGCGAATTGAGGATAGATTTGGCAATGTGATTGAGGAAGCGAAACCAGAGAAAAGGGTTGTGATAAGTCCTGAGACCGCTTACATAATAACTGACATGCTTGAGGATGCTGTTAACTCTGGGACAGGGACTCGCGTCAGGCAATTTTTCCATCTACCTTGTGCTGGAAAAACCGGCACAACGCAGGACTTCGCGGACGCTTGGTTCATCGGTTATACGCCAAACCTTGTGGCTGGCGTTTGGCTTGGCTTTGATGATAGAAGAATAACTTTCGGTGGAACTTTCGGTCAAGGCGGTAGAGCAGCTGCTCCAATGTGGGGAAGATTTATGAAATATGTCTACGACGACCCAGATATAAATATGCCTATACTTGATTTTGAACAACCCCCCGATGTTGTAACCGCTACGGTTTGTGCTGAGTCCCAAAAACTTGCTACCCCTTATTGCCCGCAGAAGATAACCGACCTATTCATAAGAAAGTATCTCCCAACAAAAGAGTGTGACATCCATACATCGGAGCAAAAACCAAGGATTATGTTCTAATGCTGATAAATTTTAAAAAAATAATTTTGCTTGTTTTGTCTTTTGATTTTCTCCTTTCCCAATCCCAAAATGAGGTTAACCTTTGGCGCTTGGCTCAATCTTTTGAAAGGGCTGGTGAGTATGAGCGAGCTTTAAAAATTTATGAAGAACTCTACTTGAAAAATCCCGATAATAGAACCTATCTTGATGCAGTTGTTAGATTAAACGCCCAAACGAAAAATTACGACAGAGCTATTTATCTTGCGCGCCTTTGGCTTTCAAATCATCCCGATGACATTGACATGATGTCCAAACTCGGGGATGTTCACTTCAAAGCAGGTAAAGAGAAAGAAGCAATTGAAATATGGGACAAAATCATCAGGACATATAAAGATAACCCGGGCGTTTACCGGATGGTGGCTGATTATTTAATTCAAAACCGACTTTTTGATAAGGCGATTGAATATCTTACAACAGCTCAAAAAATCGCTGGCGCACCAGAACTTTATTCTTACGAAATAGCGATGCTTTATGAGTTTACTATGAGATTTGACAAGGCGGTTTTGGAGTACATAAAACTTTTGAAGAGAACGCCAAGCATGCTCCCAAGTGTTAAATCAAGGATGTCAGCTTACATAGACAGGGCGGATGTTTTGAAACAAATCATTCCGATACTTGATTCTGAAGCGAGGGCTTCAAAGACGAACATCGGGATACTTGAGCTTTACGCTTGGGTTTTGAACGAGGCAAGAGATTTTGACAAGGCGCTGGATGTTTATAAGCAACTTGACAAAATTACATTCGCAAACGGTGAGGTGATTTTGAACTTTGCGAACGACCTTTTCAATAGGCGAATTTTCAACATGGCTTTAAAGGCATACGATGAGGTGATAAAAAATTTCCCAAATTCAAAGCTTCTTCCAGAGGCAAAATTTGGGTATATTCGTTCTCGCGAGGAAATCCTTCGTCAAAGGTTGAAAAACAAAATTGAAAATGACACGCTTCTTTTTTCAGAGTTCAAAAAGGTTGAAAGTGATTACACCGAAATTTCAAAAGAATTTCAAGCGACAAAATATGAGGCGGAAGCGCTTTTTAGAATTGGGCTTATAGAACTTGATGTTTTCTTTGATCTTGACAGGGCGCAGAGATATTTTGAAGAGGTGGAGAAAAAATTTATGCTTTATCTTGGGAGGGAAGCGATTTTTAAAATAGCGGAGATTTTGACATTGAAGGGGGATTTGAACGAAGCTGAGGAAAAATATAAGTATTTGCTCAACCTTAAAAACTTTCCCGATACTTTAAAGGCAAAATTTTTGCTTGCTCAGGTTTGGTACTATCAAGGTGAATTTGAAAGAGCGAGAAAGGTCCTTGAAGATGTTTCAAAGATAACCTCTTCGGATTACTCAAACGATGCGATAGAATTGCTTTTGAAAATTCAAACAAACCGTTTCCCATCGGATAAACCGTTGAGAGAATTTGCCCTTGCTGAGTTGAAGCTCAAGCAAAGAAAATACGGTGAAGCGATATCAATCCTTGAAGATATAATCTCAAACTGTTCAAATTGCCCTATTGTTGATGATGCGATTTTCACGCTTGCGATGTCTTATAAAGCGATTGAAAAATTTGATAAGTCAATTGAATATCTTGACATCATCATAAACGAGCACCCCGAGAGCATCTACGCAGATGATGCGATGATGGAGAAAGGTATAATTTATCAGGAAAATTTGAATAAGAGAGAGATGGCGATTGATACATTTATGAAACTAATTTCAAAATTTCCGAATTCTATATATGTGAGCGAAGCAAGGAAAAGAGTGAGAGAATTAAGAGGTGAAATACAATGATGAAAAAATTTTCCCTTCTGATTTTTTTTATTTTGGGTTTGGCATCGGGGCAGAATAAAATTTTAATTTATATGGACTTGAAACAAACTGACCATTTGAAGGCGTATGGAATAGCATATTTTGCGCTTAAGCACGGTGTTGATGTTGACTGGCTTTTGAATTATCGCGGTGGCTCGTTTATGATGGATTATCACGATGAGATTGTAAATGAGTGCAGGGTTCGCGGTGTGGCATTTGATGTTATATCAAATTCTGATGCGTTGAAAATTTATGCTTTGATTCAGGATGAAAATAGCAATATGGATGTCGTTCGGCTTGAAAAGGCACCGAAAATAGCTGTTTATGTCCCGCCAAACTTTAGACCTTGGGATGATGCTGTAACACTGGCGCTTGAATACGCTGAAATTCCATACGATAAAATTTGGGATGAGGAAATTTTAAATGGGAAAGTTTTTGAATATGATTGGCTTCATCTTCATCACGAGGATTTCACAGGTCAATATGGGAAATTCTATGCCTCTTTTGGAAAGACACAGTGGTATATTGAGGAGCAGATGATGTATGAGAGAGAAGCAAGGAGGTTAGGGTTTAAAAAGGTATCGGAATTAAAGAAGGCGGTTGCGCGTGGCATAAAAGAATATATCGCCTCTGGCGGTTTTGTCTTCGCTATGTGTTCAGCAACCGATGCGCTTGATATAGCCCTTGCAGCTGAAAACACCGATATATGCGATGTTATGTATGATGGCGACCCACCCGATCCAGATTGTCAGCAGAAACTTGATTTTTCAAAAACACTCGCATTTGAAAATTTCAAACTTGAAATGAATCCATACAGATACGAGTATTCTGATATTGACCTTCCGCCAAGCGATCCACCTCCACTTCGTGACCCTTCAACTGATTACTTCACCCTTTTTGAATTTTCAGCTAAATATGACCCTGTGCCGACTATGTTAACCCAAAACCATGTCAATGTCATTCGCAATTTCATGGGGCAAACAACCTCGTTTAACAGGAAAGTCATAAAGAAATCCGTCGTGATACTTGCCGAGAAAGAAGGCACTGACGAAGTTAAATATATCCACGGTAATTATGGGCGCGGGACATTTACATTTCTTGGTGGACACGACCCCGAAGATTATCAACACGCTGTTGGTGACCCACCGACTGATCTATCGCTTCATAAAAATTCGCCAGGATATCGCTTGATTTTAAATAATGTCCTTTTCCCAGCAGCAAAAAAGAAAAAGTTAAAAACATGAAAATTTCACGCAGGGAGTTCATCAAGAAAACAAGCACGGCTATAATCGGTGCTGGTTTGGTGGGGATTAAAGGTTCAAGTGCTGAAATTGAGAAAAGGGAACTTGGGAAGACAGGGCTTAAGGTTACAATTCTGGGTCTTGGGTGTGCTCAAATCGGGGCTTTGCGTAATTTCAAACTTGCAGTTGAAATAATTGAGACAGCGATAGACCTCGGGATAAATTACATTGACACCGCAAGCACATACGGCGACGCTGAAGAAAAAGTCGGTGAAGTTATGAGGTCAAGACGAAATGAGGTCGTACTTGCCACTAAAACGCTTCAACGGGATAAAGAAAGCTCCTGGCGCGAGATAAACACAAGCATTGAGCGATTAAAAACCGATTATGTTGATATACTTCAAATTCATTCCGTGAACACGATGGCTGAACTTGATAAAATCACATCTAAAAATGGCTCGCTTTATTCGGTGATAAAAGCAAAGGAGCAAGGGTTATGCAAACATATTGGGATCACCGGGCACACAAGACCTGAGGTTATAAAAGAGGCACTTAACAGGTTTGACTTTGAGACGGTGCTCGTCCCGTTGAGCTCCGTTGATAAACTTTTAAATGATTTCGGCGATGTCATCTTCCCAGTGGCTAAAAAGAAAAATGTCGGCGTAATAGCGATGAAGGTTTTATCAGATGGTAGGGTGACCGATTTCGTTGAAGATAGCTTGAGATATGTTTTTTCACTTCCGATAAGTACGGCGATAGTTGGTGTTAAAAGCATCGTTGAGTTAAAACAAAATGTTGAGATAGCTAAAAATTTCGTCCCGATGACGAAAAAAGAAATTGACGCTTTGATTGAGAAGAGCAGAAGATATGCTAACACATCGGTGCTTTGGTGGAAGAGAACTTAAATTTTCGTTGGGCTGTTTATAAATTTTGAGAGAGCCAAATTAATTTTAGCATAAAGATGAGAAAGGTTTTAAAAATTTCCCTTCTCTTCTTTTTTCTTAGTTCAGCTTGCCTATCGCAATGGTATTACTTCGGGCGGAACAAGGTTCAATATACGCAGTTTCAATGGAACATTTTAACGACGGAGCACTTTGACATTTACTATCACCCGGAGATGAGGGATATCGCTGAAAGAGGTGCTTACTTTGCTGAGGAGGCATACGCTGAGTTACAGGAGAAGTTCAATATAAACATTTTGAACAAAATCCCGCTTGTTTTTTATAGCTCTCATCTTTATTTTCAACAGACGAATACGACGAGCGGTTTAATTCCTGAAGGGGTTGGCGGTTTCTTTGAGTTTATAAAAGGACGCGTTGTAATCCCGTTTGATGGTTCAATTTATCAATTCAGGCATGTCATAAAACACGAGTTGGTTCATGTCTTCACACTTCACAAAATTCAGCGTGTTTTGAAAGACCACCGTCAACCTACTGAAAAAATGCCACCGCTTTGGTTTACCGAAGGACTTGCGGAATTTTGGTCCACCAAATGGGACAACCAAGCGGAAATGCTCTTAAGGGATGCGGTCTTGAACAATTACATCGTTCCACTTTCAGAGATGGACAGAATCCTTGGGACATTTTTAATGTATAAAGAAGGGCAAAATATCCTTGAGTATATCGCCGAAAAATACGGAGAGGAGAAAATACTTTTGCTTTTTGAAAACTTTTGGAAGGCAAATTCATTTGAGAAGGTGTTTGAGATGACGATAGGGAAAAGTTACAAACAAATTGATGAGGAATGGCTTTATCATTTGAAGAAAAGATATTACCCGCTTTTGAAATATAATGACCCACCGAGCGCAGTTGCAAAATCAATCGTTGATGACGGCTTCAATATGGGACCTGTGTTCTATAGAAACGGCGACAAAGGTGAAGTTTATTTCGTTGGTAATTTGACGGGTTACACGAATATCTATAAAGTTGAAATTGGCGAAAAGGCAAAACCGAAAGTTATAATTGAGGGGGAAAGAACGGATAAATTTGAAGCATTTCATTTCTTCAAAACGAAGATTGATGTCTCAAAAAACGGAAAACTTGCTTTTATAACTAAATCCGGTGATCACGACGCAATACATATATACGACTTGAAAAGCGAAAAACTTCTCGGGACATTTCAATTCAATTCACTTGTTATGATAACATCGCTTTCTTTCTCACCTGATGGCAGAAATCTCGCTTTAAGCGCAATTGATAAATCCGGGTATAGCGACCTTTATATTTTTGACATTGAGTTGGGAACGCTTAAAAAATTGACATTTGATTTTTACGATGACAAAGAAGTCGCTTGGTCTCCAAAGGGCGATAAAATTGCTTTCGTCTCCGATAGGGCGATTTTCGGCAAAGACGGCAAATACAATATCTTCCTCTACGATGTCAAAGATGACAGGATAGAGTACTTAATTTACGGGAACTTTTCATGTTCATCTCCCGCTTGGTCACCCGATGGTCGTTTTCTTGCTTTTGTTTGCGACATAGACGGGACGCAAAACATCTGGACTTTGGATTTGTCTCAGCCGAAATTTATCGCTGAACTTGACGGCGTTTCAAGTGTAAATGGATTGAGCTCTTTTGAAATAAGACAAATTACTAATTTAACGACATCTGCATTTGACCCGTCTTGGACAGATGATGGGAAAATTATTTTCGTCGCACTTGAAAATTTGAGGTTTAAAATTTTTGTCCTTGAAGATGTCCAGGGGAAAATGGAGAAGCCAATTTTTACGCAGAAAATAAACCACGCCGATATTGAGAAAACACATTGGGATACCCCAAGAATACAGGGAATTCAAAAGATAAATGTTCTGACATACCGTGGCAAATATGATCTTGATATTGCCCAGAGTCAAATTTCAACTGATCCAATTTTCGGAACCGTTGGCGGTGCAGCGATTGCTTTGAGCGATTTGCTTGGAAACGAAAGATATTATTTTCTAATTTACAACACCGCCCAAACGAAGGACGAAATTTTAAAGAGTTTTAACATCGCAATATCTCGTGTCTCACTGAGCAAGAGGACAAATTTTGCCTATGGCATTTTCCATTTCGCTGGGAGAAGATATGATTTAACGGACCCAGACCTTTTCTATTACGAAAAAGCATATGGCGCTTACTTTGCCCTGAGCTATCCGATATCTGTTTTCAGAAGGGTGGAGTCAAGTTTGATGTTGAATAGATCTGACAAGGAAATACTTTTCGGAACTGGTGAAAGGAAGGCGATGTTGCTTTCAAACTCAATCTCATACATATTTGACAATTCACTTTGGTCACCTACTGGTCCAATTGATGGTAAGAGATTTAATTTAACACTTGCTTGGACGACGGATGTCCAATTTTCAAATGTTAATTATTACACCATTATTTTTGATTATCGCCATTATCTCAGGTTGTCAATGCGTTCCGCTTACGCCGTTAGATTGACACTTTTCTACAACGATGGTAAGGAAGCAAGGCGTTGGTTTATGGGTGGGAGTTGGGACCTGCGTGGATATGAGAGATGGTCAATAAGAGGTAAAAAACTTTGGCTTGTAAGTCAGGAGTTGAGATTCCCGTTCATTGATAAGTTTGAAATTAAATTCCCGTTTGGCGGAATTTTCATCGGCTCAATAAGAGGGGCTTTCTTCTTTGACTCAGGTAGCGCATGGGACAATAAATATCGGGAAACGCTTGGAAGTTTTGGCTTCGGGATAAGATTTAACATCGGCGGGGTTCTCGTCTTGAGATATGATGTGGGCAAAAGGATTGAGAGCAATTTCTCCCAGGTTCAAAGGTCGTTCTTTCACCAATTTTTCTTCGGCTGGGATTTTTAAATTGAAAATTGACCTTTAAGATGAAAAAATTTTTCCCCCTTGCACTGTTAATTTTGACATCTTGCTCGTCTTTCAAACTTGAAAAAAACATCATACTTGGTGAATTCAACTGGATTCAATATGGGAATTCACCAACGAGATCAAGTAAAGCTTATTATAAAGTATCCCCACCGTTTCAACTCTCTTGGACTTATAACGCTGGCGCTGGCTTTTCAAACGCACCGTTTATCGTCGCCGATGGAATTTTATTTGTAGCAACGCTCGCCGGTGAAATACACCTTGTTGATGTTGAAACGGGGAAAAAAATTGGAACCATCGGTGCCGAATCCTCCGTCCATGGAACCCCAGCTTTATACAGAAATAAACTTATCATCCCAAGCGCTTTGGGGAAAAATACGCTTGAATGTGTTGATCTAAACCTTGGTAAAACTCTATGGAAGGAGAAAATCGGACCAATTGAGGCATCCCTTCTCCTTGTGTATGACAATTTGATAGTTGCCACACTTGAAGGTGAAGTTATAAACTACAATCTTAAGTATGAGTTTCCCGAAAAAATTTGGGAGTTTAAAGTTCAAAAGCCGATACATTCATCGCCCGCATCCGATGGCAAGTTCATCTTATTTGGATGTGACGATGGAAACATTTACTGCCTCGGTATTGAGGATGGGAAATTAGTTTGGAAGTTTAATGCTAACTCCCCTATATTTGCGCCGATTTCTATATCCAACGGGAAGATATACTTTGGAACGCTCGGTGGGGACTTTTTTTGCGTTGACATTAAATCCGGAAAAGAAAAGTGGAAGTTTAACACTGGTTCAAAAATTTACGGTGGTTGTGCTTTAAACGATACGCTCGTTTTTTTCGGGACAGCGTCCGGGAAATTTTTTGCGCTCAACAAAAATAACGGTGAATTGATCTGGACATTTTCCGCAAAAAGTTTGATAAACTCCGCACCTGTGATCTCTGGGAAAACCATAATATTCGGTTCGCTTGACAAAAATGTTTATGCAATTGAAATTGAAAACGGGAATTTAACATGGAAATATGAAACTGGGGGACGGATAAAGTCAAGTCCGATTGTTTGGAAGAATTTTCTTATCGTTGCGAGTGAGGACAGGTATATTTATGCATTTAAAACAGAGCAAGCCAAGTAAAATGTTGGTAATTTTCATTTTGGTTTTCGTCTCAAAAGTTTTCGCTCAAGATGATTTCGGGCTTCTGAATATAAATTCTGAACCCGAAAAGGCGCTTGTCTACATTGATTCAAAGCTAATCGGGCTTACACCTGTCACAAATTTTAAAGTTAAACCCGGGACTTACATCTTAAAGGTTAAAAATCCGGAAATAAGCGATTGGCTTGAATCGGACTACGAACAAAGAATTGATGTCAGGGCTGGAGATACGCTAAACTTGTTTGTGACATTTGATAAATATGTTAAGATAAATTCCATCCCGTTTGGTGCGGATATTTTTCTCGGGGATTCAATTTTAGGGGTGACGCCGTCTGTTTTTAAGTTGAAGGAATTGGTTGGAAAGAGGTTGAAAATTTCAAAGAAGGGTTATGACGAAGTTGAAATTTTCATTGATGGCAAAGCGAGGAAATTTGAGGTTAATTTAAAACCGAAAAATGGAGTTGATGAGGAACTTCGCAAAGGTTCAAGGGATAAGCTTAAAATGGTCTTGCCAATTGCGGGGATAAGTTTATCAAGCGGTCTTGTTTCAATTTATTTCAAAACGAAAGCAGATGCCCTTTACGATGAATATCTGAAAACAGGCGATGCAGGAAAACTTAACACCATAAAAACATACGATAGGGTCTCGGCTTTTACACTTATAATTTTTGAGGCGACAACATTGCTCGGTATTTACATCCTGCTTTCTGATTGAACCACTTTTAAACCCCAAATTGAATTTTCCTGTCTATATGTTTAAATTAGTCCCAGAAAAAACTTCAGGAGGCACAAAGATGAAAAAGATACTTTTCGCTCTTGTTTTCGTAAGTTTTGTAGCAAATGCCCAACTCCCTTTTTTTAGACCTTTCTTTTCAACCATTGGGGGAGAAACGCGCCTTTTTTTCTATGAAGTCGTAAACCTCGTTAGCGATGATACATCAAAAAGCAGAATTGATATAAATTTCAGAATAGCAAACGATATTTTAACCTTTGTTAAAAATCCCCTCGGTTCGCCCGAGTATATTTCAAATTTTACCGTCACAGCTGAAATTTTCACAGATGATGGCAGAACGGTTGGACGGAAAAGTTTTCGCGGATTTAGAGGGACAGATAGTTATGAGGAAACGAACTCAAAAGATATTTACACCCAGGGGAATTTCCGCTTTGATATTGCCCCAGGGAATTATCGCCTCACACTTATACTTGAAGATGAACAGTCAAATCAAATTTTAAAACGCGAGAGAAAGCTCAAAGTTAAGGCATTTAAGCCCGGTTTCTTTGATGCGTCAGATCTCGTTATAATTCAAGAGGTCAAGGAAAAGGGAGACACCATAGTTTTGATCCCGACGAACATCGGCAACAGAGTCAATTTCGGAAAGGGTTTTATAGCATATATTCAATTCACTGACAAACCAAGCGAGGTGAAGTATTCAATAACTTATTTTGCTGAGTTTGGCAGAAAAAGGACAATAAAAAGCGAGAGCATTGAGGTTGACAAGATAAGAAATGATATGGAGTTTGTGTTCAGGGAAAACCCTGGGGATACGATTTTCACTTATCTTTTAAGTCCATCTGCTCCGAAAAATTATTATTCAATTTTGATCCCGATTAGCGGAGATTCGCTTGATCTCGGTGAATGTGAATTGACGCTTACGGTTAAGTTTAAAGATGTAAATAAAATTCAGGTGGAAAAGGAATTCACGAGAAAATTCACTGTTGAATGGGTTGATATGCCATTTTCGCTTCAAAATCTTGATTATGCGATAGATATTCTTGAATACATTGCTTCGCCAGATGAAATGGCTAAATTGAGGTTTGGGACTCCACAGGCGAGGTTGCAGAAATTCAAAGAGTTCTGGGCGCAAAGGGACCCAACCCTAAACACCGTTTATAATGAGCTTATGGCTGAATTTTACAGAAGAGTTGATTACGCTTTTATGAATTTCTCAACTTTGCGTGAAAGGGATGGCGCAAGGACCGACAGGGGCAAAATTTACATCATATATGGACAACCGACAAAAATTGAAAGAAAATACTCCCCGGGAAAACCAACTGAAGAAATTTGGTATTATGAACCTATAAGGAGAAAATTCGTCTTCGTTGATCAATATGGGAGTTTCAAATTAACATCGGTTGAAACTTATGCGCCCTAAAATTGCTGTCACCGTCGGAGATATAAATGGAATTGGTCCAGAGGTAGCTTTGAAAGCGATGCTCAAAAAAAGTGTTCGCTCAAAATGTCAACCCTTTCTTATTTCCCCGGTCAAAGTCATCAATTTCTATTCAAAGTTTTTGCACTTGAAATTTCATATTATGAATGACGAGACCGATTTTGAGGATGGCGAAGTTGTCAATGTTTTACCAATGTCTGATTTTAAAAATTTTGAAGTTAATTTCGGAAAGCCGACGAAAATCTCCGGGATAATAGCAGGTGAATCAATCAAAATTGCTGTAAATTTATGTCTTGAAGGCAAAGCGGATGCCATTTGCACTTCCCCCATCTCAAAGAAAGCACTTAACAGCGCAGGTTTTAAATTCCCCGGACAAACCGAGATGATAGCACAATTATCAAGCTCAAAACATTATTTGATGATGTTCATTAATGACAAGATAAAAGTTGCGCTTGCGACGATACATTTGCCCCTTAAGGATGTTAGCAGATTTATAACAAGGGAACTTGTGAGAGAAAAAATTGGGATTTTAATTGATTCTTTGAATTTTGACTTTTGCGTTAGCACTCCGTCAGTTGCTGTGCTCGGCTTAAATCCTCACGCTGGTGAGGAAGGATTGCTTGGGGATGAAGAGGAGGAGATCTTGAAGCCGGTTGTTAAATCTTTTTTGAGAAAGGGTAAAATAGTTGAAGGTCCCTTTCCCGCAGATGGTTTCTTCGGTGAGAAAAAATACAAAAGTTACGATGCAATTCTTGCGATGTATCACGATCAGGGATTGATACCAGTTAAACTGATTGATTTTTACACGACTGTTAACTTTTCCGCTGGACTTAAAGTTGTGAGGACTTCGCCAGACCACGGAACCGCTTACGATATCGCTGGTAAGTTCATCGCAAATGAAAAAAGTATGGAAAAGGCGATAATTTTATCCGCAAAAATTTCTATAAACAGAAAAAGAAGTGGGAGATGAAAATTGTCATCGCACCTGACTCGTTTAAAGGTTCTTTGAGTTCAGTTTCAGCAGCTCAGATAATAGCGAATGCTTTTAAATCAGTTAACGAGAAATTTGAGGTCGTCACGGTTCCGGTTTCAGATGGTGGCGAAGGATTTGTTGAATCTTTGCATTTCTCAATTGGCGGTAAATTAATTGAAAACCTCGTCACGGGTCCATTGCCTTATCAAAAGGTCAAGGCGAAGTTTTTGACTTTTGATTCAACCGCGGTGATTGAAATGGCATCGGCAAGTGGTTTGACGCTTGTGCCAGAGAAAAAAAGAGACCCGAAGATAACGACAACTTACGGCGTTGGTGAATTGATTAAAAAAGCGATTGACCTTGGCGCAAGGCAGATAATTGTCGGTGTTGGTGGAAGCGCAACGAACGACGGCGGTATGGGAATGGCTTCGGCGCTTGGGTACAAATTCATTGGTGAAGACGGTAAAAGAATAAAACAAGGCGGTATAAATTTGCTCAAACTTAAAGACATTGATGATTCAGAAGTTGACGAGAGAATTAGAAGTGTTAATTTCAAAGTCGCGGTTGATGTTTTAAATCCGCTTTGCGGTCCAAGTGGTGCTTCATTTGTGTATGGACCTCAAAAGGGGGCTAAAAAAAGCGACCTTCCGAAACTTGACAGGGCTTTGCGAAAACTTGCAAGGGTCGTTAAGAAAAAATATGGAATTGATATAGAGAATCTCCCCGGGGCAGGGGCAGCGGGTGGACTATCAGGCGGACTTGTTGCATTTTGTGGCGCTGAAATCCTTAAGGGGATTGACCTTTTCCTTGATATGGTCAAATTTGATGAAAAAATCAAAGATGCGAAACTTATCATAACAGGCGAGGGAAAAATTGATTCACAAGTTAAGTATGGTAAAGTGTTAACTGGGATTGTTGAAAAAGCTAAGCGATGGAATATCCCAGTTGTTGCGATCGCCGGAAAAGTTGAAGGTGATGTGTTGCAACTTTCAAGGTCACTTGGACTTGTAAGTATATTCAGTATGACGAATTTATCAATGACTGAAAATTTCGCTATGAAGAACGCAGGTAAAATTTTGTTCAACACAGCTGTTCAAATCGCCAATTTGATTGAAAGTTTATGTTTGAAATTTTGAAGGATAAAATCCTCATCTGTGATGGAGCCGTTGGAACCGAGATTCTAAAAAGAGCAAAAGTTGAATATCCTGAGTTAGCAAATTTAACCGAACCTGAGATCGTCTCTCAGTTACACTGTAGATATATTGATGCTGGAGCCGATATAATAACCACAAATTCTTTTGGTGCAAATTCACCACGTCTTGCGAAGTTTGGTGTCAACATTTATGAACTTAACAAAAAATCAGCCCAGATAGCTAAGTTTGCAAAATTAAAGGGCAAAATTTTATTTGGTAGCGTCGGTCCGATCGGTTTGAAAAATAGCGATGATTTTAAAAAGATGTATGATTACTTTTCCGAACAAATGTCGGGTTTGAGGGATGGTGGTGTAAATGTGATTTTAATTGAGACGATGACAAATGTTGAGGAAATGAAAATTGCCTTTGAAGTTGCGCGAGGCGAGACGAAATTGCCTGTTGCCATAACAATGAGTTTTAAAGTCACAAAAGAAGGGATAAAAACTTATCAAGGGATTGATTTTAAAATTGCAGTAAGGGAGATGCTGAAACTTGGGGCAGAAATCATCGGGGCAAATTGTGGAAATGGTTTTGATGAGATGGTTGAGATAGTTAAGGGGTTCAGGTCCATTACCCAAGAATCTTTCCTTTTGATCCGACCAAGCGCTGGGACACCGAGAAAAGTCAGCGATGAATTAGTTTATCCGGAAACCCCAGATAAAATCATACCAGCTGTTAAAAAAATGATTGAGCTCGGCGTGAACATCATCGGCGGTTGCTGTGGGACAGGACCAGAACATATCCTTGTGATAAAGAAGATAATTGACGGCGAAATTAAATAAAAAAGCACGGGATAGGGATAACCCGTGCTATTTATGTGGAGGACGCAATTTAAAGCGAAGTTTTCTTCGCCCTCTTCAATTTTAAATTTCGGAAGGTAAAGTTTTAAATGTCCGTTGCTTAAACTTATCCAGCCACCGTGAAGTTCAGCGATGCTTTTTATTAAAACACTATCAAGACCCGAACCGAGGGTAATCCCCTTAATTGAAATTTCAATTTTTTCCTCAAATTCCTGAATGTTTATCCTCAAAGTTGAATTTTCACCCAGCGATTTTAGGACATTTGAAAACAGAGAACAAAGCATAACCTTTATTTTCCCCCTGTCAGCTGAAATTTCAAATCCATGTTCAGAGTCAACGATTATATTGATCTTCTTCTTTTCAATCTCATCTGAAAAGGAAGCGAGAGAATTTCTTATCTCGTCCAATAAGTTTAACCTCTCAAATTTTAACTTATATCGCCCAGCTTCAAGTTCATATAACTCGTTCAATCGGTTTAAGTTTGCTAACATCTCCAATCCTGCTTTGTTTATGTTGGTGATTAAATCAAGTGCTTCTTCCTCAGAAAGGTTTTTTATCTCCTCTTTCAAAATTTCGGAAAATCCCAAAATAGCTGTCAGCGGTTTTTTCAAATCATGCACAAGAATTGACAAATACTGTGTGATCCCGTTTTTCGCTTCCTTCTCTTTCAGGGATAGATTTTCAAGGTAGAGTTTGAGGAATGCGAGCTCGGTTTTAAATTTTTCCTCGTTAAATTTGCCGAAGGGTCGTTCCCCAAACAAAACAAGATAACCAATTATGTCGGCATTTTTATAAATTGGGATTGATAAGGCGAAACTTGCATCTTTGAATGAATTTAAACTTCGATTGGTTTTTCTCTCATTGATCAAGTAAATTGAAGCTGTCTTACCTCCAACTCCTGTTAAAATTGAATCAACGGCTTTCTCAACCGAGTCAATATTGAAATCCACCCTTTTTAATTCCTTTGCAAATGAAAGCATACCTGCTACGCTGATAAAGACGCCTGCGGTTAGCAGAGAAATTTGGAGCCAAAATTGATCAAAAAAGCTAAGAAATGAAGCGATCCACAGAATTATAATCCCAGCCAAAATTTTAAACGAGCTTTTAATTTTCCTCCTGTATCTTTTTGCTACAAAGCCGAAGCCAATGAGAAGGACGATTAATATGATATTTTGAATCACGAGTGATGTCATAGCGTTATAGTGTTATAAGATAGTTTTCATTTATCACAAGTTTGAGAAGCGTTAGCCATTCCTCTGCGTTTGCGAATTTATTTATGAAGTAAAACCTTGAATTATTTCCTTCCTCAACTTTGAAAGTTTTGTCGTCACAGGCAACGATTATTGGAATCCCATACAATATATTGTCAGCAACCTTCAAGAGACCTTCAACTTCATTCGGAAAGTTCGTCTCAACGATTAGAATATCGTGAAGTTCTTCCTGAAGCGATTTAACGACATCGGAGAAAAGATCAAAAACTTTTATGATGAACCTTTCCTCACCGAGATTTTCTTTAACTCTCTTGGCAAAATTTTCATCCGAGGTATAAACCACAATTTTACAAACGAGCGACATCTTTAAAGCCAAATTTGTTCGTTTCTAACAAAATAAAACCACAACCATTGTGCCAAAGTAGGAAGTTTTGAAAAGAATTGAAAAATTGAGGTTTAAAGCGAGGTTAAGCACTTGATTTTGTAAAAATTTCAAAAACAATGGGTAATTTTTATATGCTCTTTAGCCCAGGTCAAGCATTCTTTTGCCGTTTACATATTCTTTAAAGGCGGGTTTTCGCAAGGATATGAGTTTGTTGACGATTTCTTTTATCCTTTCCGAAGCTTGATAGATGCGGTTTAAGTTTTCTTTTATTTTTTCCCTGTCGGGGTTGTCTTCTTTGAAGGCACGATTGATAAGTTCAAGCGCAAGGTAGATTATGTTAAGCGGGTTGTTTATCTCGTGACCAAGTGTCCTTGCCATTTCAAGAAGTGCGGATTCGTGTTGAAGCTCAGCTATCTCAGTTTGAAGTTTTTTCATCCTAAATCCGACCCTTATCCTTGCAATGAGCTCGCCGAAATCAACCGGCTTGGTTATAAAATCATCCGCACCAGCTTCAAGTCCTGCTATTTTATCCTCGGTTTCAACCCTTGCTGTCAGCATGATGATGTAGGAGAACTTCAATTCGGGATGCTCTCTCAACTTAGAGATCAACTCAATCCCAGACATCCCCGGCATCATCCAATCAACAATTATCACATCCGGTTTCCATTCGGTTGAAAGTTCAAGACCTTCCTTGCCATCGTGTGCTAAGTTGATCTCATATCCGTTTTTCATTATCACCCTTTTCAAAATCTCGGCGTAACTTTTGTCGTCTTCAACGATTAAAACTTTGCCCTTTGGTTCATCGCTCACTTTAGAAACCCTTTAATTTTTTCAATCAAGGAGTTATGATCAGTTATCGGTTTTGAAATGTAATCGTCCGCTTTGCTTTCTTCAAGGAATCTCTCAGCATCGCCTCTCATGGCATGTGCAGTTGCAAGTATTATTGGAATTTTTGCGGTCCTTTCATTCTCCTTTATCATCTTGGAAAGTTTTATTCCGTCAACTTGGGAGCCGTTAACAATGGTTCCTGAAAGCGAAACATCCATGATTATCAGGTCAACATTTCCAGAGTTTAAAATTTCCATAATTTTATCACCGTCATCTGTAACGGTCACATCAAATCCACCTTTCCTTTTCAAAATTATTTCAAAAAGTTGCGCAGCTAATTTGTCATCCTCAACGACAAGAATATGAGGCATCAAACGAACCTTTGATTTGTTTTAATGCTTTTGTTGATCAATGATATGAGTTTTTCTGGCTGGCTGTTAAGCTCGCTTTTATCAACGACGATTATCCCCAAGCTCTTTGAGAGAAGTTCTTTTTCTTCTTGCGTAGTTGGCTCTGGATAATTTGTTATGACAAGAATTGGAAGTTCTGGGGCAAGTTTTTTTATCCTAAGTTCTCTGATGACATCGTAGCCATTTAGCTCTGGCATCATCAAATCAAGTAGGAGTATATCGTAATTTTTGGATTTAATCCTTTCAATCGCTTCTTTTCCGTTTTTTGCGTAGTCAATTTTAAAGTTATGTGGCAAAATTTTTCTGAGGAAAATTTCAATGTTCGGGTCATCATCAGCAAGCAATATATCAATTTCGGTTTTTTCTTTTACAAATTGTTTCAAAATCTTGAGCAAATGTTCAGGTTCAATTGGTTTTTCAACAACGCTCGGTTTGAAATTTATGAATGAAAGTTTCAAAAGTTCGTTCACCTTTTGTGGGTGACCTGTAAGGATTATGATGGGTGTATCTTTGAGCTCTGGTGTGTCGTAAATTCTCAAAACTATATCAAAGCCGTTTTTCAATTTTGCTGAAGCTTTATGCGGGATCGCATAGTCAAGTATCAAAACATCGGGTTTAAATTTCAATATGTAATCCCAACTGTCATCTGCGTTATCAACCCACAAAAACCTAAATGAGTTTTTCACGAGAAATGCCCTCAAAAATTCAGCAAACCCAGGGTCGTCATCAACTGCAAGTATCAGTAGACCTGAATCGCCATAGATTTCACCTTGTTTTATCGTGACTTCTTTGTCAAACGATTTCGTTGACAGTGGTATCGTGAAAGTTACTGTTGTTCCTTTGCCTTCACCTTCGCTGAAAAGTTCAATTACACCGCCCATCATCTCAACCAAGCTTTTCGTTATGGCTAAGCCAAGTCCTGTTCCGCCGTATTTTCTTGTGGTTGTTCCATCAGCTTGAACAAACTTTTGGAAGAGTTTCGCTTGCTTCTCTTTTGATATTCCAATCCCCGTGTCAATTACAGAAAATTGACAATGACCTTTTTCTTCAAAAACCTCCGCTTTTACAGTTATGCCACCCTTATGTGTGAATTTTATTGAGTTCCCGATCAAATTCAATAAAATTTGTTTCAAACGGTTTCTGTCCCCTCTTATGAAAATCGGCTTCTCGGGATATATCATCCTATATTCAAGTTTTTTTTGCTCCGCCTGAACATGTGACAGGGTCCAAACCTCTTGAAGAAGTTCGGATACCTCAACATCTTCAATTGTCAATTCAAGTTTTCCAGCTTCAATTTTGGCTATGTCAAGTATGTCATTTATTATGTTCAAAAGATGCCTCGCGCTCATCAAAGCATTGTCAACAAATTGCATCATCTCTTCTTTACTTTCGTAAAGACCTTCTTTGATGAGATTTAGAAATCCAATTATTGAATTCAATGGGGTTCTAAGTTCGTGTGAAGTATTTGCGAGAAATTCACTTTTAAGTTTGTTAAGTTCTTGAAGTTGTGCGTTGGCTATTTCTAGCTGTTCGGCGTAAAGTTTTAACTTCTCCTCCGCTTTCTTTTGCTCGGTTATGTCACGGTTTATCCCAACCGTTCCAATCGGGTTTCCGTTGATGTCTCTTATAATTGAAAGAGAAGAACTGACATAGATTTTTTCGCCAAATCTATTGTAATGAATCGCTTCACCTTTCCAAAATCCCTTTTCTTGAAGTATTTGCCTTACTTGCTCACGCGTCAAGCCGGGGAATTCAACTTTAACAACTTCGCTTATCTCTTTTCCGATAACTTCCTCTGCTTTATATCCATACATCTTCTCCGCTGCTTTGTTCCAGGATGTGATTCTGTAATTCAAATCAGCTGCGATTATTGCGTCGTTGACATTTTCAAGAAGGTTCGCCTGGTATCTTATTTGCTCCTCCGCTTTCTTTCGCTCGGTTATGTCGGACTGAATCCCGAGATAATAAGTCAAGCCGTGAACTTCGTCTTTAATTGAAGATATTGAAAGTAAAGCGAAGTAAAATTCCCCATTCTTCTTTTTGTTTATTATCTCGCCTTTCCAATATCCCTTTGTTAAAATTGAGTCCCACATTTCTTTATAAAAATTCGCGTCGTGAAGCCCCGATTTTAGAATTCTTGGGTTTTTGCCTATCACTTCATCTTTTGAATAGCCAGTTATCCTACAGAAGACATCATTGACTTCAAGTATGTTTCCATTTTCATCGGTTAATACAACTGCATCGTTAAGCGAAAGTAAAAGCTGGGACATTATCCTGTTTCTTTGCTCTGCTTTTATTCTATCGGTTATATCAAGCATAGTGCCTAAAAGCGCCGGCTTGCCCTCGTAATTGATCAGATTATTGAGAACCTCAACCCACGCTATTTCTCCGTTCTTTTTTATTATCCTGAATTGAAAGCCGGATTTTGAAATATCACCTTTCAAGTTTGAAGTAAATAATTTAATCACTTTTTTCCTGTCTTCGGGATGAACAATTTCTAAAATTTTCCTTGTGTTAAGCACTTCTTGCGGTGTAAATCCGAAGATTGAAAGAATTTGACCGCTGACGAATTTGAATTTGCCATCCTGAAAGATATATGTCCCAGCAAGTGAACCCTCAACGAGCGTTCTATATTTTTCTTCCGACTCCTTTAGCTTCTCCTCTGCTTTTTTCTGCTCTGTTATATCCTCAATCATTCCCTCATAAAAGATGACATTCCCAAGCGGGTCCTTTACAGCCCTTACATGCTCACGCACTATTATCTCCTTCCCGTCAAGTCGTTTTAATCTGTTCTCAAAGTTTAATATTGAGTCGGAAATTTCAAGCGCACGTATGAAAATTTCTCTATCCCTTGGGTCAGCGTAGAGATCGGATGCTTTCATTTGCAATATCTCAAACTTGTCCTTTGCCCCAAACATTTTCACAAAGGCGGGATTTACATCAATTATCTTACCATCCGGTGTTGTCCTGTATGCGCCGATGACCGCGTTTTCAAAAAGTTCTCTGTATTTCTTCTCTGCTTCAATCAGCTCACTTTCAAATCTCCTTTTCTCAGTTGTATCAATCTCAACAAATTGAATGAGTTCATTTGCTCCATATCTTACCAATTTCCCACTTAACTCAGCATATTTTACTTTACCGCTCTTTGTTAAAAACCCAATCTCAAGTGCTTCCGTCTCCTTTCGCTCAATTATGTCTTTCAAATACTCGCGGATTATTTCAATAAATTCAGGTGTGACAAGGTCAAATATATAAAATTCCTTTAACTCCTCAAGCGTATACTCGTGATAATTGAGGGCGTAGTCATTTGCATATTTTATCTTCCCGGTCAAATCGGTTAAAATTATCCCGTTTATCGTGGACTGAAACATTTCCTCCCAAAAACTTCTTACCTGTGCTATTTTTCTTTCAACCGTCAAGCGCAAAAATGAAAATATGAGCCCGAAGATTGCACCAACTATTGAGGGGATGATGAAAATGTCAAGTTTTATTTCCTCACCGTGAAACCATTGGTTTAAAAAGACCGCAAAATTTATGATTAATATGGTGAGTATAGCGTAAAGTAGGATCGTTTTCGGTGAAAGGGACGGAGCTTTTAAAATCTTCTTTGCCCCAAGATCAATTTTTAAATCCATTTCGGAACTTATCTTAATTTTCTGAACCTATCTCAAGTCCATCAAAGATTAGCGAATCCGTCAATTTTGAAAAAATTTAAATATGTTCACATAAAAATGCAATTTCTCCGCCTTACCGCAAATTCTGGCTTTAACCGCCGGGATTACTTTGTAAGGTCGTAAACAGCGAAATTTGTTATGTAAATGCGGTGACCAAAAAGGCGATAAGCATTGCTATTATTAAATATCGCATGATTTGCCTCCGTTAGTTTAGTTTTGTTAAGTTGTCCCGAAAATATAGTCCCATAATGGGGTTGAAACGCCAAAGGCTCTATCAGGGGCTTGGTAGTGATGTTTGAGATGATGTTTCCAAAGGTTGCGCAATTTATTTTTTGGCGGTTTAAAATGATGAATTGCGTAATGAGTCATATCATAGGCGATATAACCAGCGACAAATCCCGGGAAAAACGCGAAGGCATAAATTCCGAGCGAATATCTGAACAAATACCAAAACAAAACCGCAAGCGTTAAGCTAACCACCGGGGGCATTACGAGGCGTTTGGGGTCGCGAGGATATTGATGATGAACGCCATGTATCATAAACTGTATTTTGAAGCCAATGGGTGTCTTCGGTTCAAAGTGAAATACAAACCGGTGCAAAAGGTACTCCGCAAGCGTCCATGAAAAAGCACCCGTGAAAAACAAAACGACTATCGCCAATGTCTTGAAGTTTAACTTGTAGGATGAGTAGGCGATAAAGTAAATGACAACGGGAAGATAAACTATAAGCGGGGTCAATGGATGTGTTTTAGTCAGTGATTCAAGAAATCTATTTTTAAACATTACTGCAGAGCCCCTTCTTGGATAAAGATAATCGGGAATCCTTCTGGCTTTGATCGCTTGTTCAACCATTTCTTTGCCCTTTTTTGAGAAAATTTAAACTTTGCCGAATTAAATTGCAAATTGCTGATTGATTTTAATGCGATATTTTGGTAACTTATCAAAAAGTAAACCAAAAGGCGAAACAAAGATGAGAAAATCAACTATCATAGCGTTGTTTCTCATTTTATCTACCACATGGGTTTTTTCGCAAAGTTTGACATTGAAAGTAAGGGAGAAAACATTACTCAAGGGGGAGAGATATGTCACGATTAGTTTTACGGTTGAGGGTGTGAAGAAAAATTTCACGGATGTTGATGTGTCAAAGGGGGCATATTACTATTTTTTCTGCGTTCCAGAGGGCGACTGGAAATTTGACGAGGAATTTGCGAAAGAGTTCACGGGCAAGATTTTTATACAGCAGGATGGGAATGTCGTTTATCCTGAAATTTATGATTTTGCCACACCTGACGGCAAGATGGGGATTTTAATTGGCTTTGAGAAAAAATTTAAACTTGAAAAACCGTTTACGATAGTTTATCCGATTTCTGAGAAGGTTGTCAGCAAGGGTGATATGAGCGTTCCGGAAAATTTATGGGAGGGTTATTCAAAGGCGATGGGGAAGTATCAAGAAGGGGTTAAACTTTACAATGGTGGCGATTACAGCGCTTCAGCAAGCGTTTTGTTTGAGCTTGTCGCTGATGAGATGGCGAAGAAATTTTCTTTTTATAAAGACGCCCGTGAAAAGTGTATAAAATCGCTTGATAACATCCTTATTGACCTTGTTGATAAGTTTAATTCGGTCGTTTCAGCATCAATGGAGCCAGAGGATAAGCTTAAGGAATATGACAGTTTAAAGGTTAAGTTTCAAGATTATGTTAATAATGTTTTGACGCCGAAAGTAAATGTCCTTGCTGATACAGCTGTATTTGCTATGCTTTCGCGAGCGAACAGTTATTTTGAAAAGATTGAAAATGAGATCAAAGCAGAGAAATATCGCCTTGATGTAAAAAGTATTGGCTGGCTCAACACTGAAAGGGGTGAAAATTTCAAGTATCGCCTTGTGATTTCAGCACTTGCATATGCTTTCACATCTGAGTCATTTTGGAATAACCCAGATACGACGAAATTTGAGTTCGTTTTGCCCGACACGGTTCTTGCAAATTTAAAGGTCTTTGGTGTTGAGAAAGATTATGAGATATTCCAAAGGGTTTGTATCTCAAATTTGAAGACAAAGGGAACGCTTTTTGATGAGAAGTTTCTCGTAAACCTTTTGAACAATTCAAAACAACTCCCAGAGCCATATTACGAGATTTTCCTCGCTGTTGATAATTATGTGCGGAAGAATTTCGCTGAAAGCAAAAATTATATTTTCAGGGCTTTGAAGTCATTGACGGATAGAGAGCTTATAAAACGACTTGAGATTTTGCGAAGCATGATTTTTGTCAGGGAGAAAAATTTGGCACCCGAGGCGGTTGCTCTTTATCGTGATGGTTTGGATAAACTTTCAAAGGGAGACAAGACCGGTGGGCTTGATGCGATAAGAAGAGCGATTCTCCTTGAGCCGAGATTTCCATTGGCGAATTATACGATAGCTGAAATATACTTAAGCGATAACGATTTTTATCCTGCTATAATTTATCTGACAAAGGCGATTTCGCTTGATTCAAATTTTGTCCTTGCTTATGAGCGTTTATTTGATGTTTATAAGGCGCAGGGCAATTGGGCGGATTCAAGGACTGTGCTTGAGTCGGCGCTTTCAAGTAAAAATGACTTCTGGATAATAAGAACTCTCCTCGGTTATGTTTATAACGAACTTAAACTTTATGACAAAGCGATAGAATCATTGAATAAGGCGATAAGCTATAATCCTTTCAATTACGAACAGTATGTTTATCTTGGGATTGTGTATGCGAACGCTGGAAAGATTTCAGAGGCTGAAAACGCTCTTAAAAAAGCAGCTGAATTAAACCCAGATAGAAAAGAAGCTTATGAGGAGTTGAAGAGAATTGAAGGGTTGAAGAAGGTTGAAATTGATAAAAAAGAAGAGAAAAAGCAAAAGAGATGAGGAAGCACATACTTGTTTCAAACGATGATGGCATAAATGCTGAGGGAATTTACGCACTTGTGAAGGAGCTGAAGAAAATCGCCGATGTAACAGTCGTCGCCCCGGAAAAGCAGATGAGCGCTGTTGGACATGCTATAACTGTTCAATATCCTTTGCGCGTGAATCCGTTTTATAAAAACGGTGAATTTTTCGGTTACGCTGTTGATGGAACGCCTGCTGATGCTGTTAAACTTGCTGTAAGGGCGCTTTTGAAAGATAAGAAAATTGACCTTTTGGTTTCCGGGATAAATCACGGGATGAACACTTCAATTAATATAATTTACTCTGGCACTGTCTCTGCTGCAACGGAGGGGACTATTTTAGGAATACCATCGTTTGCGATCTCGCTTGCAACTTACGAGCCGAATCCCGATTTCTCATTTGCGGCTAAGTTCGCAGTTAAGTTAGCGCAGTTTATATTTGAAAATGGAATCCCGAGCGGGACGCTTTTAAATGTAAATGTCCCTGCGGTTCCAGAAAATCAAATAAAGGGGGTTTTGATCACAAGACAAGGCAAAGCATTCTGGGATGACTGGTTTGACTTGCGCAAGGACCCCAACGGCAGGGAATATTACTGGTTGACTGGGAAATTTGTGAATTACGAGGAAGATATAAATTCCGATCACACGGCAGTACAAAATAAATACATTTCAATCACGCCAATCCATTTTGATCTCACTGATTATGAAGCGATTGACAAACTGAAGAAAAGCGGGCTTGAGGAGATTTTCAAATTTGATTAAAACTTTGGAATACTTGCTTTTTTTTCGTAATTTTGAAACTGAAACCGAAACAGGTTGGCGGGTAAGATTTGAGGATTTTTAAAAATTTGGTCGCCTGTTTCGGTTTTTTTCAAAAAAAAAAAGTTTGTCAAAAATGCCCTTTGAGGATAGATTTGCCAATATGTGGAAGGAGTTTGAAGAAAAAGTTTTGCCATTTGTTGACAAACCAGGTAGATACATCGGTAACGAGTTCAATATCATCGTTAAGGAAGACGCTGAAGTTAGGATTGCCCTTTGTTTTCCGGATGTTTATGAAATAGGGATGTCTTATATCGGTTTTAAAATTCTTTATAACATCGTCAATAAAATTGAGTGGGCGTGTGCCGAAAGGGTTTATGCTCCTTGGACTGATGCTGAGGAACTTATGAGAAGAGAGGGGATACCGCTTTTTTCGCTTGAGACGAAAAGACCATTAAGGGATTTTGATATCGTCGGCTTTACATTGCAGTATGAGCTTCATTATAGCAACATTTTAAATATGCTTGAACTCGGAGGGATACCGATTTTTTCAAGCGATAGAGCTGATAACGACCCAATAGTTATAGCTGGTGGTCCTGTTGCTTGTAATCCAGAGCCGATGTCAGCTTTTATAGATGCTTTCCTTCTTGGGGACGGGGAGAATTTGTTACCCCAGTTTCTTGAACTTTACCGTGAGATGAAGAAAAACGGGGCGAGCAGAGATGAAATTCTCCTGACAGCGGGGAAGAAATTGCAAGGTGTATATGTCCCGAAATTTTACGAGCCAATTTATGAAGAAGGGAAATATAAAGGGATTAGGAAGTTATTTGATGAGCTTCCGTTGCCTGTGAAGAGAAATGTCATACCTGAGTTAAAGCCCGAGCATTATCCCGACAGACCCATCGTCCCGTTAATTGAAGTTGTACACGATAGATTTCAACTTGAAATCATGCGAGGATGCACACAAGGTTGTAGATTTTGTAACGCTGGGATGATTTATAGACCTGTTCGTGAGAGAGCGGTTGATGATTTGATAAATGAGACGAGGCGGGTTATTGAAAATACCGGTTACGAGGAGATGTCGTTTGTTTCGCTTTCCACTTCGGATTATTCTCTTCTCCCAGAGCTTATGGGCAGGAATTATGAAATTGTCAAGGAGAAAAAAGTTTCACCGAGTTTTCCTTCGCTTAGACCGCAGACATATACCGTTGGAATTGCGAAGTTTACACGAGAAGGTGGAGCGAGTGGTTTAACTTTCGCACCTGAGGCAGGAACGGAGAGATTGCGCAGGGTGATAAATAAACAAAGCTCCGAAGATGATTTTTATCGTGCTGTTGAAATAGCCATTGATTATGGATGGCGACTCGTAAAACTTTATTTTATGATGGGTTTACCAACCGAGACATATGAAGACCTTGATGGGATTTTGCGTATAGCGAACAATGTTATTGAAATCGCACGCAGGAAAAAGGTTTATAATATGGAAGTTCATGTCTCCGTTTCACCATTTTCTCCGAAGGCGCACACACCATTTCAATGGGAGAGGCAAAATTCAATTGAAGAACTCATTGATAAAACGCGCTATCTCAAATCAAAGAATAGATGCAGGAACATAAAACTTGACATTCGGGACCCCAGGGTTACGACGCTTGAGACAATCCTCGGGCGTGGGGATAGAAGAATTTCGCGTGTAATATATTCGGCTTGGAAAAATGGGGCAAAGTTTGACGCTTGGACCGATAAGATGAATTTTGATATCTGGATAAAAGCGATGGAAGAAAATGGGTTAAAAATTGAGGATTACACCCGTGAGTTCGGAAAAGATGAGGTCTTCCCGTGGGATCACATATTTATGGGAGTTTTGAAGAAATTTCTCTGGCGCGATAGGCAAAAGGCGTATCAAGAGGCAATGATACCAGATTGTAGACCCGAGGATATATGTCACGCTTGCGGAGCTTGCGATTTTAAGACGATAAAGATGTTGATAAGAAGTCAAGTTGATAAAAATTCAAGCTCAGATTTGAAAGGTGAATCCATCACGCTCGGTGAAGATGCGATTTGGATTGACAAAACAGAAATTAATACAGTGAATCCAGCAACGACTTTTTCATACAGGATGAAATATGCAAAGGAGGGTTATTTAAGATACATTTCACATCTTGATTTGATTCGGCTTTTCAATCGTATTTTCAGGAAGTCGGGGATAAAGGTCGCCTATACAAAAGGGTTTCATCCGCATCCTAAGTTTTCTTTTTCACCTCCTCTTCCGCTTGGATATGAGAGCAAGTGTGAATACCTTGATTTTGAACTTGAGGAGGAACTTGAGCCACTTGAGATCAAAATGCGCCTGATTCAAAATTTGCCGGATGGTATGAGCATAATTGATGTGCGAAGGATTGAAAAAAGCAAGAGATCGCTTGACAGTCAGATAAATGTCTTTGAATACAAGGTTTATTTCAATGGGGGAAATCTTTCTGATTTGATTTCTAAATTTCTTTCAAAGCAGGAAATTTTCGTTGAGCGTTCTAAAAATGGCGATGTCAAATTGATTAACATTCGCGAGTTCGTTCGGGATATTTTCATTGAGGATGATGGTTTTGTCGTCAGGTTGGAGCGTGGTAGTAAGGGGGAGGTTCCGAAAGTTGGTTTAGTGATTGGGGAAATTTTGGGTTTAGATGAAATTCAAGTCAAGAAAATTAAAGTTGTAAGAACTGGTCAATTTATTTCGGTTGATGGTTTCTTAATTGATCCAATTGAATATGATGCGACAAACAAATTAAGGGTTTCTTATGAGGAAGGAGATTTACATCAGCACCAAGAAGAAGGAAACACGTATAGCGGTACTTGAAGATGGGCAACTTGCTGAGTTGTTCTTTGAGAACCCGGAACAAGAAAGGATGGTTGGGGATATTTACCTTGGTAAAGTTGCAAGGGTTTTGCCCGGGATAAAAGCTGCTTTTATTAACATTGGGCATAAGCAGGATGCTTTTTTGCATTTCGCTGATATTGATAAGGCATCAATTGATGAGTTTTCGGATTTGCTTGGGGACGATACGAGCGTAGATGAAATGTCCGAGGTTGAAGCAAAGAGCGAACCAGTTGAAGCCAGATTACAGCCGATAGAGACATCCGCAACTGCCCAGAGGATAACCGAAGCTTACGCACCCAGGAAATCGCATCTTTTAAAGAAGGGACAGCCAATCCTCGTTCAAGTCATAAAAGAACCGCTTGGCAGAAAGGGCGCTCGTGTTACGACAAGGATAACTCTGCCGGGAAGATTTCTTGTTTTGATGCCATTTATGGAGAATAAAATCGGAATATCGCGTAAAATATCAAATCCAAAGGAAAGAAGACGATTGAGGAATATCATCAGGGCTTTACTTCCAGATGGATACGGTGTTATAGTTAGAACTGCTGCTGAAGGGAAGGATACGAAAACAATCCGTGGGGAACTTGAGCAACTTATAACGACTTGGGAGAAAATAGAAAAGATGCTTGCCGTTGAAAAGCCCCCAGCTTTACTTTATAAAGACCTGCGTGTAACTTCAAGCGTTATGCGAGACCTTTTGACGAAAGATGTTGAAAGGGTTGTCGTTGATTCAAAGTCGCTTTATCGTGAGATCGTTGCTTATGCAAGATGGGCTGCTCCAGACATAGTTGATAAGATTGAGCTTGATGAAACGGAGGATATTTTTGAAAAGTATGGGATAAACAGGGAGATTGAAAATTCGCTTGGAAGGAAGGTTTATTTGCGCGGTGGCTCATATATACTGATAGAGCAAACGGAAACGATGACAGTGATTGATGTTAACACTGGGAAATATGCACCTCGGAAAGATCAGGAACAGGTCTCACTCAGGATAAATCTTGATGCTGCAAAAGAAATAGTTAGGCAACTTAGATTAAGGGACATTGGCGGTTTGATAGTCGTTGACTTCATTGACCTTGAAGATGAGAAAAGTAAAAAACGTCTTTTGGAGGAGCTTTTAAAAGAGTTCAAGAAGGATAGAGCTAAAGTTACTGTCTTGCCGATGTCCGAGTTTGGACTCGTTCAGATTACAAGACAGAGGGTTAGACCGAGCGTTTTTGAGAAGTTCAGCGAGCCATGCCCGACTTGTGCTGGAACAGGTGTTATTTTCTTGAGGGATTTAATTTTCAGGAAAATTGAAAGATGGCTGACGAAGTTCAAGGCGATATCTTCGGAGAGAAATTTGATTTTGAAGCTTCATCCAACACTTGCCAAATTTATGAGGGCAAGTTTGCCCGGAAGGATAAAAACTATAAAACTTATGTTGAAGTACTTTGTTAAGATTAAAGTTGAGCCCGATCCAACCCTTTCGGTTGAGGAGTTTAAAGTTGTTTCAGCTAAAACTGCGAGGGAATTGACGGAAACTTTTCAAGTTCAGCAATTTCAGCCGAATCAAAACAAACAGGAGCAGAAAGATGAAAATTTTTCTTGACACAGCAAACATTGACGAGATAAAGGAAGCGGTAAGCTGGGGAATACTTGATGGGGTTACAACGAATCCAAGTTTAGTTGCGAAGGAAAAAAAGGATTTTAAAGAACTGCTTCAAGAGATATGTTCAATTGTTGAAGGGGATGTGAGCGCAGAGGTGATTTCAACGGATTTTGAAGGAATGGTTAAAGAAGCCAGGGAACTTGTTAAAATTTCGGATAACATCGTCGTTAAGATACCGCTAATTAAAGATGGTTTAAAGGCGGTGAAGTTTCTCAAGTCCGAAGGGATAAGGGCTAATGTCACGCTTTGTTTTTCGCCGACACAAGCAATTCTTGCAGCTAAAGCGGGCGCTTACTACATAAGTCCGTTCGTTGGACGACTTGATGATATATCAAGTGATGGTATGAACTTGATAAGGCAAATCGTTCAGATTTACAAAAATTATAACTTTGAGACGAAAGTACTTGTGGCGAGCGTAAGGCATCCGATGCATGTTGTTGAAGCTGGGTTGATAGGGGCTGATGTTGTAACTATGCCTTTTAAGGTTCTTGAGCAATTGATAAAACATCCATTGACGGATATAGGACTTGAGAGATTTTTACAGGACTGGAAAAAAGCCCAGGCGGAACTCAAACTTGAAAAAGTAAGCTAAGCACTTCTTAAAAAATCAAGGAGAAACCTTTATGAAAAGAACACCTTTTTATGAGATTCATCTTGAACTCGGTGCTAAGATAGCACCTTTTGCCGGTTATGAAATGCCGATTCAATACGAGGGGATAATCTCAGAGCATAAGCGTGTTCGTGAGTCCGTCGGTGTTTTTGATGTCTCGCATATGGGTGAATTTAAAGTTAGCGGTAAAGATGCGATGCGATTTCTTCAAAAGCTCACCGTCAATGATGTCTCAAAAATTTCACCCGGAAGAGCGCAATATTCAGCGATGTGTTATGAAAATGGGGGGATAGTTGATGACCTTTTGATTTATAACCTTGGTGATTATTACATGGTTGTAGTCAACGCAGCAAACATTGAGAAGGATTTTGAATGGATGAAGGGACATCTTGATGGAGATGTTAAGCTTGAAAACATAAGTGATGATGTTGCGCTTCTCGCCGTTCAGGGACCGAAATCCTTGGCGACTTTACAAAAGCTCACAGATGTTGATTTAAGTCAGATAAAGTATTATCATTTTGTCAAAGGAAAACTCGCTGGGGTGGATATGATTATTTCGCGCACAGGTTATACAGGCGAGCTTGGTTTTGAGCTTTATTTTGATGCCAAGCCCAATCTTTGCAGAAAGGTTTGGAATGCGGTTATGGAAGCGGGCAGAGAATTTAACATCGGTCCAGCTGGTCTTGGAGCAAGGGATACATTGAGAACTGAGATGGGATATATGCTCTATGGAAATGACATTGATCAAACGACAAATCCACTTGAAGCAGGGCTTGATTGGATCGTCAAGTTTGATAAAGGTGATTTCATCGGGAAGGAAAGTTTGCTTAAGGTGAAAAGTGAGGGGCTGAAAAGAAAACTTGTTGGGTTTGTCCTTGAGGATAAAGTACCGCCAAGGCATGGATATGAAATTTTGAAGGGAGGGGATAAGATTGGTTATGTCACCAGCGGGACATTTTCACCTATACTTGAAAAGGGGATTGGGCTTGGTTATGTTGATGTGAAGTTTTCAAATCCGGGCGAGGAAATAACGATAAACGCAAGGGGCAGAGAGCTTCAGGCGAAGGTTGTTTCCCTTCCCTTTGTTCCAAACAGAGCAAGGTAAAACAAAATATAGCGGGGGAAATGGAGTTAGATTTATATTTCACGCCTTTGCAGATTCAAGATGAATTAAGCTTGAAAGATAAGACGGTCATTGTTGTTGATGTTTTGAGGGCGTCAACAACTATATCAACCGCTCTTAAAAATGGCGCAAGGGTTATAATTCCAACTGCATCTGTTGAAAACGCAGTTAAATATGCGTCAACGCTTGAACCGGGTTCTTTCCTTTTGTGCGGTGAAAGAGGTGGGAAGATAATTGATGGATTTGATCTCGGTAATTCTCCGCTTGAATATACCGAGGAAAAAGTTAAGGGGAAAACATTGATCTATGCGAGCACAAACGGTTCCGTGGCTATAACTAAAACGAAGTATGCGAGATATTCAATCATAGGTGGCTTTGTGAATGTTTCAACGGTAGTGAAGTTTGTCAAGGAAAATAGTGATGATATTTTGATCTTATGTTCGGGGAAATTCAATCGTTTCTGTCTTGAAGATGCCGTCTGCGCTGGGATGATGGCTTTTATGTTGACGAAAGGGAGGCCAAAGAAGAAAATGAAATTGAGCGATTCAGTATCAGCAGCTATTAAACTTTACAAATTCTATGGCAGAAATCTTTTGAAGATGCTTCAGGAAAGTGAGCATGGTAGATTTCTCACCGAACTTGGTTTTGGGGATGACTTAAAGGTTTGTGCAGAGGTTGATTCAATCCCGATTTTGCCGATTTATTCCGATGGAGTCATAAAAGCGGTTTAAAAAATTAAAAATCAAATTCAATGAAACACCTTGTTGCAGTTGCACAAATTGATTGTGTCCTCGGGGATTTGAAGCGAAACATTGAGAAGCATATCCATTACATTGAACTTGCTATTAAAGAGGGCGCTAAGCTTATACTTTTCCCTGAGTTAAGTTTAACCGGCTATACCCTCAGGGATATAAACATTGATGTTGCTGTAAATCCTTTCAAGTCAAATGTTTTTGATGACCTTAAAAAATTGAGCCGGGAGATAATTATAATTGCGGGCGGAGTTGAAGAAGGGGAGAACTTTGGGATTTATAACTCGGCTTTCGTGTTTGAGGACGGTCAGATAAAATATGTTCATAGAAAAATCTATCCACCGACATACGGGATGTTTGAGGAGTTGAGATATTTTTCAAGAGGGGATAAAGTTAGGGCATTTGATACGAAAGTTGGGCGCATTGGCGTTCTAATTTGCGAAGACCTGTGGCATATTTCCTTGCCTTATATTCTTGCGGTTGATGGGGCGATGATGATAGCTGGTCTTGCAGCAAGCCCGACGAGAATCTCTGGCGCCTCGGAGGAGTTGACGAATTATAAGATAAATTCAGAGCATCATAAAACATACGCACGACTTTTAAGCGTTTATCTTCTCTTTAGCAATCGCGTTGGATATGAAGACGGGGTCAATTTCTGGGGCGGATCGGAAGTTGTCGACTCGGATGGGGAAGTCGTCGCTGTTGCAAAACTTTTTGACGAGGATTTGATCTTTGCCGAAATTGACTATAACACGATAAAAAGGTCAAGGCAGTTTTCAAGGCACTTTATTGATGAAGACCCCTATCTTTTTGAAAGAGAACTTAAGAGAATTTTAGGATCAAAATGAAAATCGGGATAACTTGTTATCCGACTTATGGAGGTAGTGGTGTTGTAGCAACTGAGCTTGGGAAGGCACTTGCAGCACGAGGTCACGAAATCCACTTCATCTGTTATGCCGTCCCGATAAAACTTAACAAATTCCTTGACAACATATTTTTTCACGAGGTTGAGCTTTACCAATATCCCCTTTTTGAGTTTCCGATTTATACAGATGCCCTTGCAAGCAGGATGATTGATGTCGCAAGGTTCAATAAAATAGACATAATCCATGTGCATTACGCTATACCTCACGCAACGAGCGCTGTTCTTGCAAAAATGATACTCGGGAACAAAATCAAAGTTATAACAACACTTCACGGGACGGATATAACGCTTGTGGGTCTTGAACCAAGCTTTACCCCCGTTGTCAGGTTCAGCATTGAGTCAAGCGATGGAGTTACAGCTGTGTCAAGATATCTTCGGGAAGTGACGATCTCAACTTATAACATCTCCCGCGAGATAGAGGTCATACCGAACTTCGTTGACACCGAACTTTTTAAGCCGGTTAAGAATTCATCTTTGCGTAAAAAGATAGCACCGAAGGGGGAAAAAGTTTTGATCCATGTCTCAAATTTTAGAAAGGTTAAAAGAGTTCAAGATGTCGTCAGGGTTTTTGAAATCGTAAGGGATAAAGTTCATTGTAAACTTGTTTTTGTTGGCGATGGTCCAGAAAGGGGCGATGTTGAAAATCTCTGTAGAGCGTTAAACCTATACGATGATGTGATTTTCCTCGGAAAACAAGAAGCTCTGAACGAAATTTTATGTTCAGCTGATATTTTTATACTTCCGAGTCAAATGGAAAGTTTTGGACTTTCAGCGCTTGAAGCTATGAGTTGTGGGTTACCCGTGATAGCTACAAATGTGGGTGGATTGCCGGAAGTTGTCTTGCATGGGGAAACGGGTTATCTCACGGAGGTTGGCAACATCAAGCGTATGGCTTCTTATGTGATTGAACTTCTTGAAGATGAAAATAAGTATCGTGAGTTTTCAGAAAAAGCAAGGGAGCGAGCGGAAAAATACTTTGACAAAAACTTGATCGTTCCAAAATACGAGCAATTTTACCAAAAAATTTTAAACCAAAGCTGAATGCAAATGAAAATCACACGCTGGGACAAACCGCATAAACCCGACATTGAAGAACTCAAAAATATCCTCCGTCAAGAGGGAACACATCCATTTGTCTGGATTGATGAACCCGGGACTTATTATGGAAATCACTCCCACACATTTGATGAAGTCAGATGGGTTGTAAGTGGCAAGATGAGATATGGCGTTGGTGAAGAGGAATTCGTTCTCGGTCCGGGCGATCGGCTTGACCTTCCAGCTGGAACAGTTCATTGGGCTAAAGTTGAAGGGAATGAACCGGTGATTTATCTTTGCGCTTCAAAGTAGTTTTTTCACCTTTTAAATTTGCTTACAAATTTTTTCAGTGAATTGCGGTCAATTTCAACAGCGGATTTGTTTTCGCTTACTATCCTCTCATAAACTTCTTGTCTGTAAATTGGAACATCATCCGGGGCTTCAAATCCGAGTTTGATTTGGTTTCCGGAAATTTCAAGCACAGTTATCTTTATGTTGTTTTGAATTATCACCGACTCTCCGATTTTCCTTGAAAGCACAAGCATTTCAAAACTCAATGAGTTTTCTATGTGAAAAGTTGATGCGTTATCTCAAGTTCGGGGTCGTCAAATATCATCTATTTTCCGAGCTTTTTTGATTTGTCAATCACGATCGGCGCTTTTAAGTTCACAGTGATCTTTGAGATGTCCCTGTTCAATGTCACTATTGAAAAGATGGCGAAAGTTTTCGGGTCAAAGCCAACCCTTTGGTAGTAATTTTCAATTACAAATGTGGGTTCAAGTATCGCGAAGCCGATTTCCGGCTCCTCAATGGAGATCAACCAGCGGAATGGCTTGCACTCTTCATCTTCAACGATGATGAATTTTTTCAGTTCTTCAAATCCGATAATCCCGCTTGGGAATGTTAGTATCATTTCGTCGTCAAACTCAATTTCTCCAAATTGTGAATTTTTTATCCTCATCCCAATGAAAATTTAATTTGAAATTTTGCTTAAAACGCCACTTTGAGTTGAAATTATGACTATATCAACCCTTCTATTTTTCGCTCTGTTTTCTTCTGAATCGTTTGGGGCTATAGGTCTATATTCTGAATATCCCGCAATTGAAATTTTTTCCGGGTTTACGCCTTTGCTCATAAGATAGTATGCTGTGTTTAAAGCCCTTGCGACGGAAAGGTGCCAATTTGATGGAAACCTTGCGCTCTTTATGGGTCTATCGTCTGTGTGTCCTTCAATTCTTATTTTGTTTGGCAAAAGTTTTAGTATTTCAGCTATTGTATCAAGGACTGCCTTTGCCTCAGGTTTGAGTTCTGCACTTCCTGACTCAAAGAGCAATCGCTCAAGCAAATGTATTGTCAATCCCTCGGGAGCGTTCCACCTTCAAGGAGAAACGAACCGAAAATTGACAACACCCCGAGTATTAAACCGGCTATCGTTCCAAATTCAAATGTTGAATTGTTCTTCATCGCAGATAATCAATTATTGACTTTTGGATTATTTTCCCAGCGAGCATATATGCTGATTCAAGTATTAACTGACCCTTTTGTAAATTTATGACTTGTTGTGCTATGTCGGTATCTTGCCTTATTGACAGAAGCTCGGTTAGTATAAGGTTTTGTTTTTCAATTTGCTTTCTCAAAAGGTTGAATCTGTTCATCAAAGCTCCAACCTCAGATGAATTGCTCACGATGTTTTCAAAAAGTTGCTCAAACCTTTGCAATAGAAAGATGTCGGGTTTAATTTTGTTCTTCAAGGAACTTTTGATTTGATGCACGAGGTCAAAAATTTCCCTACCACCGAAAATCTCCTCAACTGTGAAATTCACTTTCTCATATACGCCATCGTTTACCTCAAACTTTATCTCACCGTTTGACAAGTCCGAAATTAACAGGTCGTTTTTTTCATCGTATGAAAATGGTTTTACTTTTGTATTTGTGCCGTTGAAGATATATTTCCCCTTGAAATTTGTATTCGCGGAATCAAGCAACTGCTTGAAAAGTTCTCCCAACCTGTTCGCATATGTTTCGTAGTCCGGCTCCCTTGCTGAGTTTGAGATCTCAACGAGTAGAGATTTTATATCAATCAAAGTGTTGATGAAATTGTCAAGTGCATCGCCGGTTGCAGTTAAGAAATCAATGGCGTCGTCAATGTTCTTTTGAAATTGTTCATTTCTGTTTATCATTGCTTTCAAATTCATTATTGAATTTGCGATATAAGGGTCGTCCGATACCGTGTTGATTTCCTTGCCAGTTGCGATTTTAAGCTGAACTTGATTTATCTTCTCCCTCGTCTTGTCTATGTTGTCAATCAAATTTTTTATCACTGTTAATTCGGTGATTCGCATATCTGGGACTCACTTTGTTTTATCTAACCATTGAAAGTATAGCGTCAATCATTTGTTCAGATTTTTAACCTTCGCATCAACTTCGGACAAGATGTCTTTTTTCATCCCAAGCAAGGAGTTGAAAATGCCGTTGAACCTTTGTGAGAGTGCCTTTGCGCTTTGAACGACGCTGACACGCAAAGCCCTGTCCTCGGGATTTTTGGCTAAATCATCAAAAGCATTGAAAAAGTTTTCAATTAATCGCCCAAGCCCAACCTCGCTTGGTTCGTTTATTATCGTTTCAATCCTTGAGAAAATTTCACGCTCAACGGAATGATTCCCGAGCGAATTTAGAGTTTTTCTTATCTCACCTTCAATGAAGATGTCGCGGATTTGTTTTATGCCGACGACTTTTACGCCCGAGTTTATCATTCCGAGCTTTGATGATAAAACATCGCTACTGCTTAATTCAACCCTTTGCCTTGTGTAACCCGATGTGTTTGCGTTTGAAACATTGTGGCTTGTAACTTCAAGCCCAATCCTTGACGAATGAATCCTTTTCTTTGCACTCTCAATTATGCCAAGTAACCCAGCCATAAAAATTAAACCTTTTTGTTTACTTTCTTCGCCTCGTCAAAAAATTCCATCAACTTTTTAGTGAAGGAAAGCGAATGCGAGATCAAATATCTGTTTTCAAAATTTATCCGCCTTATCTCATTTAAAAGCGAAATCAATTCGTCCTTGCCATTTTCTAACTTTTTCACCTCATCTGCGCTCAAAGTTATCTCAGAGATGATCGCTTCGGCTTCTTTCGTCCTTTTCTCAATCTCATCGTAATTTAGTGAGACGATCGCCTTTTGCTTTTCCTCAAGCGTCTCCTTCAGGGTTTTCAATTTACCTTTCAATTTGGTCAAAATTTCCATCGGCTTTTCATTTCCCGGTATCATTTTTGCCAACTTTTTGTTCAAAAAGTTTTAAATATCTCATGACCTTACCGACATATTCAATCGTCTCCGGAAAGGGCGGGATACCGCCAAATCTTTCAACATTTTCAGGTCCAGCATTGTAACCTGCTAAAGCAAGTTTTATATCGCCATTAAATCTGTCAAGTAAGTGGCGTAGATACTTAACGCCACCATATATATTTTCGGCAGGATGCCATATATTCTTTATCCCGACGAATTGAGCAGTTGAATCAATAAGTTGCATTAAACCTTTGGCGCCCTTCGGAGAGAGCGCAAAAATGTCGCCGGATGATTCAACGGCAATTATCGCTTTGATTAGCTCCTCCGGGATGTTGAATTCTGAAGAAGCTTTTTTAATTATATCGTCAAAGCGGTTGATTTTCTCAACCACTGGTTCGTTGTATCTGATAAATTTCCTTCTTTGTCCTTGGTGCTTTGGAATCTCTTTCATCGTTGCTTTTTCGGTTTGCCCAGAGTTATCGCTGGTGGTTTTCGCATCCTTTTTTTCAAGTTCTTTGTAGATAAGCTCTTCTATGCCGAATTTCCCATTTTTGGCTAAATGTCTTGACATCTCAATGTAAAAGATGCCATCTAAAACATCGGTGCCGAAATCATCACCTCCAAAAATTGAATTTCTTTCATCGCTAATTTTCATCATTGACTTTAGCATGAAATTTAAAAATATCGCTTCAAAGTTCTCCGCCGTCTCCTTGAGGCGAAGTTTTCTGCTTTGGTCTTGAATTTTTTCGCTTTGAATAATCTTATTTGGCTCACCTGTGTAAATCCTCATTCTTCACATTATAATTAGTTCTGCTTTTAACGCTTCTGCTTCTTTAAGTGCTTGGAATATCGCAATTATATCCCTTGGCAAAACTTTTAAAGCGTTCAAAGCTCGTGCTATATCTTGAACCGTCGCAACCCCTTCAATCGTGTTGACAATCGTCGTGTCCTGATAAACATTTATCGTCGTAAGCTGTGTTACAACGGTTTGACCTCGTGAAAAAGGAGCTGGCTGGGAAATAACCGGAACGGCTTGTATTTCAATGTGTATCCCACCGTGTGAAATCGCAACTGGCGAAATCGTCACATTTTCACCGATGACAATAGTCCCCGTCCTCTCGTTTATCACAACTTTCGCAACCGCATCGGGTTGAACTTCAATTGACTCAATTTGTGAGATGAAGTCAACGATTTTATCGTTGCTCTGGAAGTTTTCAGGCACTTTTACGAGGATTGCCGAGGCGTCAACCGCATGTGCGATTATCGCATTGACATTTGACTCCTCAAGAAAACCCTGATGAATTTCAAACCCATCTGAAATTTCAACCTCTTCAGCCCCGTCATCCGCCTTGAAATATGTCCGTGATTCCTTTTTCAACTTGCTCAAATCGTTAAACCAGACAATTTTAATCCTGTCAATTAACTTATCGTTGATGTAAAGTTCCCCTTTTTGAGTGATTTTTATGTCGGCATCTTTGAGCTTATCAACATCGGGTAATTTTATCTCTCCACCATTCCCGACCAAAGCGTGTCCGTTTGCATTTACAATTTTCCCATCCGCTGTGATTGTGAAATTTCCATTCCTTGTGTATCTTAAACCATCTTCCGTTTTAACGACGAAAAAACCTGTACCATTTATCGCTATGTCAAATGGGTTGCCTGTTTGTTTTAAATTCCCCTGGTCAAAGCTTGTGTATTCAGTTATGTAAAGACCGCTCAATTCATTTCCACCGTTTTTGTTTATGTCAAGCACCGCACTATGAAGTATCCTGACGAATATGTTGTCTTTTTTAAAGCCAGTTGTGTCAATGTTTGCAAGATTGTTCGCAATGACATCAATTTTGAGTTTGTTTAACATCATCCCCACCGCTGATGTGTAAATCCCTTTTATCATCTCCTTTTATCTCCATTTATTGGTTAAGTTGTTCCTGGCGAAGTTTTTTAAATTCATAAGAAGTTCAATTTCACCATAGCCGACCTTATACTTTTTCGCAACCTTCCTCATCTCTGTTCCCTTTTCAATTTCGTCAATTATTTTTTCATATCCCTTCATCCTTTCCATTTCCTTTGCCCTTAAGTTCAATAGAAGTTCAACCTCGCCCTGACCGACATTATATTTTTTTTTGCAAGCTTTATAACCTCGCTTTCAGTGAATCTTCCTTCCTGATTTTCATCTTCATCTCTGATGTTTTCCGTCGCCATTTCCTCGTTTAAATGTTCTTCAAAACTTTTATCGGCAAAAAATAAATTTTCTTTAATCGTCTCATTTGCTTGTGCACGCCCTTTGAGAAATTTTAAAGCGAATCTAAAGCCAAGCAGAAATAAGAAGGCGATTGAAATTGTAATTGAAATCAATATGTAAATCGGGTCAGCCATTTTCTTCATCAAATTTGTTGGTCTGGATTTAACGGTAGTGTGATTGTAAAAGTTGAACCTTTCCCTTGTTGGCTTTCAACTTTAATTTCTCCATTGTGCTTGCGTATTATCCATCTGCTTATTGAAAGTCCAAGCCCGGTTCCCTTTGAACCCTTGGTTGTGAAAAACGGCTCAAAAATTTTATCCTTTATATCGTCGGGTATTCCAACGCCTGTATCGGAAAATTTTATTATGACATTTCCATTTTCAAGTTTCGTTTCAATCACAGGTTTCCCGCCCTCTGGCATTGCATCCTTGGCATTTATCATTAAGTTTAAGAAAACCTACTGTAAATAAATTTTATTCCCGTAAACCAACGGAAGCGCTGGGTCAAGCTTTAAGATGAGTTCTATATCGTTGTATTTGAATTGATAACTCATAAAAGTTGTCATCTCTTGGATCGCAAAATTTATGTTCACTGGCTCAAGCTTGAAATCCTCCGGGACTTTCCTTGAGAAATTGAGAAGACGTCTTACTATCTGACTGATTTTTTCAACTTGCTCTTTCACTATCTCAATTCTCTTCGGTAGATCGCGCCCAAGTTGAATAAGTTGTATATGTCCGAGCAAAATTTGAAGTGGGTTGTTGATCTCGTGCGCTATCCCGCCGGCAAGTTCCCCAACAGCTGCAAGTTTTGCCGCTTGTATCATCTGCGCCTGCGTTAACTTCAATTCCTCCGTCGTCTTTAAAAGGGCGTTGTAATTTCTTGAATTTTCAACCGCTACAGCAGTTTGATTTGCAAGAATTGAAAGTAAAAGTAAAATTTGATTTGTGAACTCCATCTGCTTTTTACTTGTGTGGATCAAGTAAACACCGATTCCCTCGTTTCTTAAAATCAGCGGGACGATGATGAAATTCCTCTCTTCAAAACTGTTTATGTCTGGCAAAACTATGCTCCTCTTCTCCCGCAAGACATAATCAATTATCCCATCTTCAATGTATGTCTCCATAACCTCATCAAGATACTCTGAACCACGACTTGAAAGCTTTGTAAACTTCCTCTTTTCATCATCATAGATGTAAACATTGCAATCAATCACGGGTATGATTTGGCGCGTCAATTCAATTAACTCGGTGACTATATCCTCATAATTCAAGGATGTGCTTATCTTTGTTGCCAACCTTTGAATTAAAATTATCTCATCAATTGAGTCCTTGAAGTCGGTTGTCGTTTTGCTTTTAAATTCAACCTCTCTCTTTAGAAGCTCAATCGTTTTTTCAAGCGCTTTTATATATGTCTCCCTTGATTCAATGAACTTCTCAATTTGAGGCAAAATTTCCTCAACTATCTCAATGTTCTTTTTATTTAACTTTTGCATCATGTTTGACCGAGATAGATTTGATTCTTAACTATGTCTGCTTGAATCCTTGATTTGTATGTTTCAATAAAGCCATCGTTGAGAAAACTCTCGTCAAGTTTTAAGATGTTTAAAACATCTTTCAGATTTTCTGTGAATGTTCTATCGTGATCTGCATATTCAATGTTTTCAATTCCGAGTTTATGGCAAATTAATTCTGCGAGAAAAACAAGCGCTGGCAGTTGTGGATTTTTCGGAGCAAGATGAGGTTGGTGGTGAAACGATATCGCTTCAATTAGCTGGTCTGGGAAATTCCATTTTTCGGCAAGCCATGCCCCAATTTCAAAATGCGTTGAATTTTCAAGAAATCTTCTTTCAATTTGTTCAAATGGGAATTCGCCTCTTTTTCCGATTTGAACTATGGTTTGAAACTCTTTTTTAAAGTACTGCGCTATCACAAGAAGTCCTACATCGTGAAGTAGTCCAGCTGTAAAAGCTTCCCCAGCGACCCTGTAGCCGAAGTCCTTCGCAAGATGTTTTGCAATTATACCCGTTAAAAGTGAATGTTTCCAAAACTTTTCAAGGTCAAATTCTTTGTCAAGTTTATTCGCAAGTGAACTTGCAAGTGAAACGCTAAGAACTATCTCCTTCAATGTCTCAAAACCGAGAACAACTATCGCGAAATTGATCGTTGATATCTGCTTTGGGAAGCCGTAAAATGGGGAGTTGGCTACTTTTAAAACTTTAGCTGCAAGGGCTTGATCTTTTGAGATGACTTCCCCAAGCTTTGCTGCACTTGTTTTGGGATTGTCAACGAGTTGAACTACTTCCATCGCAACCGCCGGAAACGGAACAAGTTGAAGTATGTTCTGAATCCTTTGCTTTATCCCTGGCATTTTTAAAGTGATAATTTGCTTTTCAATGAATTGCGGATTTTGTTCATCGCCTCAGAGTGGATTTGCGAGACCCTTGATTCACTTAGCTTCAAAATCTCCGCTATTTCCTTGAATGTCAATTCCTCGTAATAATAGAGAACTATAACGAGCCGTTCCCTTTCGGATAACTTTTTTAACTCTTCAGCGATCGCTTGCTTTATCTCGTTTTCAAGCAGTGTTTCCTCAGGGTTTTTATCTTCACTTTTTATCAGTTCACCAAGTTCAATGTTTTCCCCAACATTTAAATTAAACGAAATCGTCTTGCTCTCCTTTTCAAGTTTTAGAATCTTTTCATATTCTTCAACTGAGATGCCAACTTCATCGGCGATTTTCCAGCTCTGGGCTTTATCACCGATCTCGTTTTCAATCCTTGACCTTGCTTTATCAAGTAGTCCTATTTTGTTTCTGGCTGACCTTGGGAGGTTATCAAGTTTTCGTATCTCATCAATTATGCATCCCCTTATCCTTGTGTATGCATATGTTTCAAATTTAACTCCAACCTTCGGGTCAAATTTTTCAATTGCATCGCTTAAACCGATCATCCCAATGTCAACGAGGTAGTCAATCCCCGCTGGCGTATCAATCAGGATGAAATCAAAATTATTTTCAAGGTTTAAAACCTCATCAAGCACTTGGAAAATCCTTTCACCACTAACCTTTGGGAAATCAACTATACCTGAATTGGCGGGTATAAGTTCCAATTTCTCTCTTACCTTTACAATCACATCTTTTAAATCAACATCGCCGTTGATGAAGTTGAGAAATCTATACTTTGGCGTTATCCCCAAGAGGATATCAACATTTGCAAGATTTAAATCCGCATCAAATATAAGCGTCCTTTTCCCGTTCTTGCTGAGGATCAGACCGAGATTTAAGGTGAGATTTGTCTTGCCACATCCGCCTTTGCCACTTCCTATCGCTATCACATGCGCTTTTGCTCTTTTCTCTTTTACTCTCTCGCTGACTATTTTCCTTAAGCTTTCGGCTTGATCAATCATATGAGAACTTCCTTGTAAATTAAGTTTGCTATAACTTTTGGTTCGGCTACAGCTATATCGTCAGGGACTGTCTGACCCGTCGTTATATACGAGAGGGGGAGCTTCGTCCGATAAGCGATGTTAAGTATGTGACCGAGTGAAACCGCCTCGTCAACCTTTGAAAATATCAATCTGTTCGGCAATAGCACTTTGAACCTGTTGTAAACATCAATCATATTTTTATAACTTGATGTCGCACTCAAAACGAGGTGAACTTCATCTGGGTCTGCTCCCTTGATAAATTTTGCGAGCTCTGAAATTTGCTCCCCCTGTTTTTGATTTCTCCCAACAGTGTCAATCAAAATTAAGTCCTTATCTTGATGTTTTCTCACAAGTCGCGCCATATCCTCAAGTGTATATGCAACATCCATTGGGATTCCGGCTATGTTCGCAAATGTCTGAAGTTGTTCAATTCCAGCAATTCTATAGGTGTCGGCGGAAATCAGCGCAACCTTTGCACTTTCAAATATCTTGTAAATTGCTGCGAGCTTGGCTACGGTTGTCGTCTTGCCAACCCCCGTCGGACCGACAAAGGCAAGTGTAAAGGTCTTCTTTCTTAATGGTTTCATTGGCTTTGAAAATCTGAGAATCTCTGAGATGATATTTATGACTTCACCTTCAACCCTTTTCTCATCCCTTAATTCATCCCCGCTTAACTTCAAAAGCACCGACCTGACAATTTTATTTGCAAGTTCCTCTTCAACTTCCTTTTCAATCAAATTCATGAAAACTTTTTTCAAAATTGACGGGTATTGATTTGCTCCTTTATATTTCAAGTGCTCGGTTATCTCGTTGAGAGCTTGCTTTACCTCTTCAAGCTCACTTTTTATTTGACTATAATCGTATCTTTGGACTGTTTTGTCAAAGCCGGGAATTTCATCGCTTGTTAATTTCCGTTTTGCTTCAATTTCCTGCGTCATCTTTTTCAAAAGTTCAACAGTGCTACTAACTTTTGTCCTTTCCTGTGGTATTTCTTCCTCTACAGCTCCGACGATTTCTATCAGCTCCGGCTTGAAAAATCCAAATAAACCCGGTTGCCTTATCCTTCTCGTTCCGATGACGATTGCATTTTCCCCGAGCTCCTTTTTCATCATCTCGGTTGCCTCTTTCAAAGTCGGGGCGACAAACTTTTTAAATTTCATCTAATTCGTTCCTCGTTTTGTTTTCTCTCAACACAAACTTGTTTCAAAGATCGTGCCATAAAAGAGAGGTTGAAAATTTTAAACCGTAACCGTTCTCGGTTGGGTCAAATAATAAAAGACATGGCTGATATTGAACAAATGGTGAGGATTATTGGACATTTGTAATATCCGTCACAGCGCAATGCTTGACTTTTACTTGTGGAATTTTTATATTGAATTATGAACCTTGGGAAAAATAAATTTTGAGTTCTTAAAACTATGGAGAAAATAAGTACAAACGGGCAAACTTTTTTTCAAGAAGAGGAAACGATTAATTTATACGAGGTAATTCAAGTTCTTTACAGAGGGAAATTGCTTATCATACTTATATTTGTTCTTGTTGTGCTTGCGACGGCGATTTTCACATTTATGCAGGACCCGATTTATGAGTCAACAGCTGTCGTTTTGATAGAAAAGGGCAAAAAAGGATTGGGTCTAAGCCAGGCGTTTGATATAACTGGAATTTCGGAACAAAGGAATATAAAGAATGAGATAGAGATACTGAAAAGCCGTTCGCTTGCCGAGGCAGTAGCGAAGAAGTTAATTCAAAGGGTTTATGTTGACCCGGAGAAGAAAAGTGATACGATACTTGTCATCCTCCCTTCAAAAAAAGAAATGAAAGAGGGGATAAAGCCATTTGCGAAAATTGAAACTATAATTGAAAGATTTGAGAAGGATGTTAAAATTGAGTCCCCACGCGATGCGGACATTATAAAAATCACGGCAAGGAGCAAAAACCCCAAAGAAGCAGCGCTTATTGCGAATACATTCGCGGATGCATATTATGAGAGAAATCTTATGATGAGCAGAAACGAGTCAAGAAGCGTTAGGAAATTTCTTGAGGAACAACTCTCCGATAAAAGGAAGCAACTTGACCAAGCGGAGAATCAACTTGAAAATTATATGAAATCAGCAGGTGTTGTTGCTCTTGATGAGGAGTCAAAAAAACTTATAGAACAACTCTCAAACCTTGAGTCAGCCAGGGGTGAGGCGATAGTTGATATTTCAACGGCAAGGAAAAAACTTGATTCATACCTTGAACAGATAAAACAAATTGAACCTGAATTCGTTAAAGTTGCAACCGAAGCTCTTGACCCGTATATAAAGTATCTCCAGGAGGAAATCGCTAAACTTGAAGTCACTCGCGATCAAATCATCGCTCAAAATCCAAAAGTTGGTAGTCAAGAGGTTTTGAACAAAAGCTTGAGGGAAATAGATGAACAACTTGCTTCGCTTAGGAAAAAACTTCAGGAAAAGATAGCGGAATTTTTGAAGACGGGTTTTGCGAGTTCCGGAAGCCCCGGAACCCAGACATATGACCCGACTGGGTTTGTGAAGGAGTTGAAGCAAAAAATTTTATTGACGGAAATTGAACTTTCCGCTTACGAGGCAAGGAAAAAGGAAATTGAAAAACTCATTGAACAGCTGAATAAGAAGTTTGAGACGATACCGGCGAAATTGATTGATTATGCGCGACTTGAAAGGACGAGGATGAGCGCTGAGAAACTTTATCTGTTGATTGAAGAGAAGTATCAAGAAGCGATGATAGCCGAACAATCGCAGTTTGGGTATGTTCAGATAATTGACTATGCTACCCCGGGTGTGAAACCCGTCAGTCCGAAAGTTCATTTGAACCTCATCCTGAGCATAATCATCGGGCTTGGGCTTGGTGTTGGAATTGTTTTCATAAAGGAATACTTTGATAGAACTGTTAAGACACCAGAACAACTTGAAAAGCGTGGATTCACCGTCTTATCAGCGATTCCAGTTATTGAGGTTGAAGCCAAAGTTGACGGCAAACAACTTAAAAAGGATGAAGGAAGAAATATCGCAGCTCATTTGATCTCGCATCTTAGCCCGAAATCGCCCGTAGCTGAGGCATACAGAGTTATGCGAACGGGGATTCAATTTGCCAAACTTGATAAGAAAATTAAGTCAATCGTTGTCGCAAGTGGTGCGCCGAAAGAGGGAAAATCAACCACATCATCAAACCTTGCCATCACGATGGCTACCGCTGGATTAAAAACAGTACTTCTTGACACAGACCTTAGGAGACCCGTTTTGCATCGCGTTTTCAATGTTCCAAGGGAGCCGGGCTTGACGGATTATCTTTTTGACAGAGCTGATGTCCAAGAGATTTTCAAGCAAACAGAGGTTGAAAATCTTTACCTTGTCCCTTGTGGCGTTGTCCCACCGAATCCAGCTGAACTTCTGGGCTCTGAGAAGATGAAGGAATTTGTTGAGTATTTGAAACAAAATTATGACTTTATCGTTTTTGATACTCCACCGCTTGTTGCAGTAACTGATGCGCTTATACTTGCAAGTCAAGTTGACAGCGTTTTGCTTGTCGCCTCTGCAGGGAAGACAGAAATTGATGTCCTTGAAAAGGCAAGAGAAATGATTCAACGCGTCGGTGGAAATGTCATAGGAGTTCTTTTAAATAACTTTGATGCAAGTGCAACATATGGCACCTACTACAGATACTATCGCTATTATAGGTATTACGACTACTACGGGGCGGATAGAGACAAAAGTAGGGGAAAAGGATGATTGAATTTTTAAGCACCTTTGTGTGAAAAATTTTGGGGTTCGTTTAAGGGCTTAATCATTAATTCTGGGCTTTAAACGGCGGGAGAAATTTTTCAATTTTGAGAGGCGAAATTTTTTTCTAAAATAAATTCAGGGAGGTGCTGTCTGGGAAGATGGATTTAAATTGGTATGTCCTTCAAACCAAGCCAAAACAGGAAAATCTTGTTGAAGCATGGTTGAATTTTGCAAAAATTGAAGTTTTTAATCCCAAAATTCAAGAAGTCAGATTAGTCAAAGGGAAAAAGAAAAAAATCGCTGTTCCGCTTTTTCCGTGTTATGTGTTTGCAAAGTTACATCCGGGTTTGTTTGATATTGTAATTTACACAAGGGGGGTTAGAAAAATTCTCGGTGTAAATGGGAGACCAAAGCCGATAAAGGAGTCCGTCATTGAGACAATAAAAGAAAGATTAAATGGGAACGCACACATTTATATACCTGAAAGCTGTTTGGATAACTTTGCAATTAAACCTGGCGATTATGTTCTTGTCGTTGATGGACCTTTGAAGGGTTTTGTTGGTATTGTTGATAAAGTCAATAATTTGAAATCAATCGTCATTCTTGTTTCAATTGATTACCAAGTCAAAGCGGAAGTTCACAATTTTCTGTTGAAGAAAATAGACCCCGAGGTTTTAGAGTAGCGATTATAATTTAGATACAATGTAACAAAGTTGAGCACAGAGCAATCCACCGTAGATTCCGACTATATTTCCGGCTACAGCCATGAGGAGACCCACGGGGGCGAGCGCACTTTGGTAAACGGAAGCGACGATTGGGGCTGTTACTAGACCGCCTATGTTTGCTTGACTACTTGTTGCCATGAGAAACATCGGAGCTTTTATCAACCTCCCAACGATAAATAAACAAGTTGCGTGAATTAAAATCCACAGGATGCCCATCAACATAAAAATTGGCGTTTCAAATATCCCGTATATATTTGCCCTTGCTCCAACCGAAGCCAAAAGAAAATAAAGCAGAAAGTTTCCAACATAATTTGAGCCGGAGTATTCAAGCTCGGATAATTTTGTGAAGGATAGAGCTACGCCAATGGTTGTTGCAATTATAATCCCCCAAGTGTAGTGGGAGATGACTACACCAATTTCCGGAAGTAGCTTCCCAAGTTTTAAAGATAGAATTCCAACACCAAATGCTACGAATATCATCGTTGCAAAGTCAGTGAAATTTAGAAATCTTCTTTTTGATTCGGTCAAGTTTTGAATTTTTTTGTTTAGTTCAATTAAAATCGTTTTGTCAACTCGGTTGAACTCGTCAACTTTATCTTGGAATGCGGAAAGGAATATAACGATGCCCATCCAACCGTAACCGACAACAGTGTCAACAACGATCAACGGTGCGAGTAAAGATTCGGGTGTTTTTATACTTTGTGCAATGGCGAGCATCGTTGCGCTCCCGCCCATCCAACTGCCCGACAAGGCACCAATTCCTTTCCATGCGTCTGGAGGCAACCAATGTTTGAAGATAAGTAGAACGATAGGACCACCAATTATTATGCCAAAAGAACCTGTTAGAAACATAATTATCGCTTTAAAACCAAGCTTAATTATCACGGGAATGTTTGCTGAAAGTAATAGCAGAACGAGAGCGGATGGCAAAATGTAAAGTTTTGTCCATTCGTAAAGTTCAGATTCCCTTGGTATAATTCCAATGGCTGATGATAACATTGGCAAGAAATAAATCCAAATAACAGGCGGGAGATACCTGAAGAATTTTTGAAACAATTTGATTTGTGAGACCTTGTAGATGAAAAAGATTATAAAGGCGAAGTAGCTAAAAATTTCAGTTGGGTTTGTTATCAAGTGCCCGCTTGGAATTAATTTTTTACAAGTCGTTTCGCCTTGACGAAAGTTTTAAATCTATATTCGTTGAAATTTGGCGCCTTCGGGTCAAAACTATCAATGCTCACCTTCCCAGAGCAATGGATGAACTCTTTATTCCCGATGTAAATCCCGACATGGGTTATCTTCTCTGGTTTGCCATTCTCAGCTTTTTGTCCGAAGAAGAGAAGGTCGCCGGGCTTTAAATTTTCAAAATTTTCCCCGGGGTTAATTTCAACTCCAAGTTGTGCTTGTTGATCAGCATCCCTTGGAAGTTCAAATCCATTCAATTTGAAGACGATTTTTGTGAACCCTGAACAATCAAAACCTCTTACACTTGTTCCACCCCAAAGATAAGGGAAACCGACAAATTTTTTCGCTGTGTTAATTAAATTGACCTCGTTGAAATTAACTTTTCTTTTCCATTCATCATAGTTCATCGCTTTGGATTTCTCAACATATCCTTTTCTTCCGTCTGGCAGTGTGACGAAAAACCAATTTTTGTCCTCGTTTTCAACCGTGAGTAAATTCCCAAGAGCGAGGTCACTTACTGGTGTTGAGTTTTTATCCTTTTGTGAGTAGACGAATCCGAAATAGTCCGTGAAAATTATTTTCTTTTTGCTTTGCCAACTTTCAAATTCAGTTTTATCTTTGATCGCTAAACCGCCCTCCTCAATCCAGCCGATGTAATTTTCGGGTGGTTCAGTTTGGATGAGGTACCAATAGCCACTGCGTTTTAAAATTTTGACAGCGCTACCTAAAAGAACTTGATTTACAAGTTCAGATTGATGTGAAGGTTTTGCCCTCATATTAGCAACGCTAACGGAAATGATTCCGTAAATTTTACCTTTTAGATCCGGTGAAGGCAAAATTACGACGCTGTCAATTATTTGTTTTTCAAATTTTCCCAAAGCGCTTATCAATGCTTCCTTCGCCGACATGTTCGTGGTTTCACCTTTTACAATGATTTTTCCATCAACTTCTTGGATGGAAATTTCAAATACCTCGGTTCTCTTGTCGGGTGTATACTTGTTTGAAATTTCAGAGATGATTTGATCGTATTGGGATTGAGCTTTGAGTGTCGTTGAGATTAAAAAGAGAAGCCAAATGAGTTTTCGCATTTCCGTTCTCGCATTTTTTGTAGAAGTTAAAAATGTCGGTTCAATTTTGCAAGATTAAGTTGCGTGAAATTTTTTGTTTTTTGGTTTTATTTTAGAAAATTTGATTGAGCGTAAAAATTAAAAAATGAAAAATGATGGAAAAGTTTGTCATCATCGGAGGGAAAAAACTTAGCGGAGAGGTTGAAATAAGCGGTGCGAAAAATTCAGTTCTGGCTTTGATGCCGGCAACTTTGCTCGCAAGCGGGACTTATAAAATTTATAATACCCCTGACCTTAGAGATGTTAAGACGATGTCGCAGGTTTTAACTGAGATGGGAGTTGATGTTAAGTTTGAAAATCATGTTTTAACGATCAACACTGAAAATGTCTCAAAGTATGAGGCTCCTTATGAGCTTGTCAAAAAGATGCGAGCGTCAATTTATGTCCTTGGACCTTTGGTTGGTAGATTTGGATATGCGAGGGTTTCTTTGCCTGGGGGATGTGCTTGGGGACCAAGACCGGTTGATCTTCATATTGAGGGGATAAAGAAACTCGGAGCCGAGGTTGAACTTGATTCGGGTTACATAGTTGCGAGGGCGAAAAAGCTTCACGGAGCTAAAATTCATTTTGATAAGCCAAGCGTAGGGGCAACGGGAAATGTTATGATGGCATCTGTTCTTGCTAAGGGAACGACATTGATTGAAAACGCAGCGAAGGAACCGGAGATAGTTCAACTTGGCGAGTTTTTGGTTTCAATGGGAGCTAAAATTACCGGGCTTGGGACGGATACCATTGAAATTGAAGGTGTTGATGAGCTTAAACCAGCCGATGTTGTGACAATTCCCGATAGAATTGAGGCGGGGACTTTCCTTGTCGCTGGAGCGATAACCGGTGGAAAAATTAAAATTAAAAAATGCAACCCCCGGCATTTTGAAGCAGTTCTTCTTAAACTTGAGGACGCTGGATGTCATCTAAATGTTGGAGATGATTTTGTTGAGATAGAAGCGCCCGACGAGATAAAGCCAGTTGATGTCACAACCGCAGTTTATCCGGGTTTTCCAACAGATATGCAAGCGCAGTGGATTGCACTTATGTCAATTGCAAATGGGACCTCAGTTGTAACGGAGACGATTTTTTATGACAGATTCAAACATGTACCCGAGCTTGTGCGACTTGGTGCGGATATAGAAGTTAATGAAAATGTGGCGATAGTTCGCGGAGTCCGAAAGCTTAAAGGCGCCAAGGTTATGTCAACGGATCTAAGGGCGAGCGCCTCGTTGATACTTGCAGGACTTGTTGCAGAGGGGAAAACCGAGGTTTTGAGGATTTATCACATTGACCGTGGATATGAAAGGATTGAGGAAAAATTGCAACGCCTTGGGGCTCAAATTTGGCGCGAGAAAACAGATGAGTACTAAGGAACTTTGATAAAACTGATGCGTCAAAATCTATGACATTGAAAGAATTTGAAGGAATTGATGAAGTTGAAATCGTAAAAAAGGCGGTTGAAGGAGACGAGAAAGCGTTTGAGTTTATAGTTAAAAAATATCAAAACAAAGTCGGAAATTTGATTTTTAAAATCGTTGGAGATTCAAGCGTTGTTGATGATTTGACCCAGGAGGTTTTCTTAAAAGTTTTTGAGTCGCTGAAAGATTATAGATTCGGTTCAGCTGTTTACACCTGGATTTACAGGATAACGGTTAATGTTTGCATTGATGAGATAAGACGAAGACAACGGCACAGAACTTTGTCGCTCTCTGAGGTTGTAAGTCAAAACCCGAAAGCTGAACCTTCTTATTCTCCGGTTGAGAAATCGGCGGAAAGAAAAGAGTTAAGGGAGATAATTGAAAAGGCGGTTTCAAAACTTCCAATTGAATACAAAACCGCGTTGATACTCCGTGAGTTTGAAGACCTTCAATATGAAGAGATCGCAAAAATACTTAAAGTGAGCGTCGGAACCGTTAAATCAAGAATTTTCAGGGCGAGAAAACTTTTAGCTGAACATTTAAAAGAATACAGGGAGATTTTGAAATGAGGCACGAGAAAATTAAAAAGTTGGTCTCTGAGTATATTGATGGTGAATTGAAGAAGAACATTGAACTTGTTGAAGAGCATCTCAAATCTTGTGATGAGTGTTCCCAATTGGTTAGGGTTCATAATCTTGTCCGAGAGGTTATGAGTGAGGGTATAGTTGAAGTTTCTCCTTATGTTTTCACAAAGGTTCAGGTGAGGATTCGCGAACGAAAAATGAGGCAAGGTGTTTGGGATTATGTAATTGGATTTGCTCGTGAGGTTGCGATCGCTTTGGTTTTAATTTTCTTGCTTTTGCTTGGACTTGAGCTTATATCAAGAGGGACCCAGGTTAAAATTGAGGAAGCGGTTTTGGGCGATACACCGTCAATTCAGAAAGTTATGAGCTCGGGTGGGGAGTTGACAAAAGATGAAGTACTTGAGCTGACATTGACAACAAACGGGGATAGGAAAAAATGAGCAATAAGACGAAAGCGATAGTTTTGATAATTGTATGTGTTTTGATTGGGTTTGTCCTTGGAGTTGTGATTGATAGGGTTGCTTTGAAGGGAATATATCATGGTGAGAAAAGGGATGGGTTAAAGGAGTATAAAAGAGAACTCATCAAGAGGTTGAACCTGTCAAAAGAGCAACAAGTTCGTCTTGATACGATACTTGGATGGTCGCAAAGGGAATTTAAAAAATTAAGCAAGGAATTTAAGCCGAAGTTTGATTCTTTAAGAAATGTGGTTCGTGATTCAATTCGTTCAATCTTGACCCCGGAACAATTGGGCGAGTTTGAAAAAATGATCAAGGAAACAGAAAAAAACGGTAGGAGGTAAAGCGATGAAAAGGAAAATTATTCGTGTGTTGATACTTGTCTTAATTTTAGTTGCAGCTGGGCTTGCGGTTGCATTTTATTTGAATAATAGAAACTCAGGACAGTATCCGTTGAAGACGGCAAAGGTAGATGTTGGAGATATTGAAGTTTATGTGACGACGACGGGTACTTTAAATCCGGTTACGCTTGTTCAGGTTGGGACGCAGGTATCGGGGACGATAGCGAAAATTTATGTTGACTTTAATGATGTGGTTAAGAAAGGTCAGATTTTGGCTCAGATTGATTCAACTTTTCTTGCTGCTCAGGTCAGGGATGCCGAGGCGCAAGTTGAAAGGGCAAGGGCACAGGTCAATCAAGCACAGCGTGAATTAAACAGGATAAAAGAGCTTTACGCGAAAAATCTCGTCTCGCAAGCGGATTACGACCAGGCGTTGACGAATTATGAAACAGCACTTGCGCAGTTGAAATCAGCCGAGGCACAGCTTGAAAGAGCCCGCGTTAACTTGAAGTATTCCACTATTTATTCGCCTATAGATGGTATAGTTATTTCAAGGAATGTTGATGTTGGTCAAACAGTTGCAGCGAGCTTGCAGGCGCCGACGCTTTTCACGATCGCAAATGATTTGAGAAAGATGAGAGTTGAAGCAAATGTTGATGAAGCAGATATAGGAAAGGTTAAACCTGGTCAAATTGCTTATTTTACTGTTGATGCTTATCCAGATGAAAAATTCACCGGTAGAGTTTCACAAGTTCGTCTTCAGCCGATCAACATTCAGAATGTGATAAATTATACCGTTATAATTGATGTTGATAACAAGGACTTGAGGCTAAGACCTGGGATGACCGCGAATGTGAGAATATTGGTTGATAAGCGTGAGGATGTGCTTCGGATACCGAATCTCGCTTTAAGATTTAAGCCAGACCCGCAGGATAAGCGTTTTGCAAAGGCGATGGAGGAGATGCAGAAAAGGCGTGAAGAATTTATGCGCAGAAGACAGCAAGAAGGTGGAGGTCCTGGATTTTTTGGTCCCCAAGGTGGGCAAAGGCAAGGTCAATTTACAGGTGGAAATCGCGCTATAAGTTGGGTTGTTGACGAAAATAAAAATCCAAAACCTGTTTTCCTTAGGCTTGGGATAACTGATGGGAATTATACTGAGGTCGTCGGTGGGAATTTGAAAGAGGGTGATGAAGTTGTGACTGGCTATGTTTTCCCAACGGCTTCAAACAATCCGACTCAAACACAACAGCCGTTTCAGTTCAGAGGCAGGACACCGTTTTAATGTTTAGCCCGAGCTTTTCTCAAGCTCGGGCTTTAACAATTTCACGCACGCTTGAAACACCTCCTCAACTTCAATATCCCTCATGCACTTAAAATGACCCTTCGGGCATTTATCTCTTCCGATATGTGAGCAGGGTCTACACTTGACGGGTTTTTCAATAACTATACTTTCTGTCCCATATGGAAAAAAACCGAACTCTTTAACTGTTGAGCCGAAAATTGCGACTATTTTCGTTTTCATAGCTGAGCCGATGTGCATAAGCCCAGAGTCATTTGTGACAAGCAGTTTGCACAGCGATAATATCGCCGATGATTCAAGCAAGCTCGTCTTACCGCACAGATTTATCGGCGTATGTTTCATCATCTTTTCAACTTTTGCGCATCTTTCTATGTCTTCTATACCCCCCAGCAAAATTATCTTCGCATTGAATTTTTCAGCGAGTTTATCCCCAAGCTCGGCAAATCTTTCGGCAAGCCATCTTTTTGTCTCGTGTTTCGCTGACGGTGAAAATGCAATATAAAGATTTGAATTTGAAAAAGCGATTTTAATTTTCGCTGATTCAATCACATCATCAGGAACAAAAAGTTCAACGCCTTGGTTATCATTTTTGATAGAAAATTGAAGGACTGGTTCAATGTATCTTTCGGCGACAGGAATTGCATTTTTGTATAAATTGATTTTAAATTTTACAAGGAGAAATCTCTTAAAGATGCGCTTGTTTATCTTCACAACCTTCGCACCTGAAAAAGTTCTAAGGAAAATGCTTCTTAAATTGTTGTGAATGTCAATTATGAGGTCATACCTTTCTTTCAAAATTTGCTTCTTCAATCTCAGCAGTTCTTTGAAACCTTTGCTGGCGTCAAACTCAATCACATTCGTCAAATAAGGGTTAAATTTTAGAAGTTCTGAAAATTCCTTTTTGACAACGAAATCAATTTTTGCGTTTGTGAATTTTTTCCGAAGCACTCTTATAAGTGCGCTTGATAGGACGATGTCACCGATTGAACTTAACCTTATGATTAAAATTTTATCCATTTCAACTTTGAGCGTTTTTTGGTTTAAAAAATTTACAACAAACAAATTTAAAAGCGAAAGATGAAACTTCCATCAACCATAGGCGAGTTAAAGAGGTCTGGATATAAAGTTCTTCCCGTGAAGGAGGAATTGAGGAAAAATGTCATTCAAAAGATAAAGAACAATGAGGTTCTTTTCCCGGGGATTGTTGGGTATGAAAAGACGGTCATTCCCGCCATAATAAATGCGATACTTTCAAAACACGATATCATTTTACTTGGCTTGCGTGGGCAAGCGAAAACAAAAATAGCAAGGATGTTTGTCAATTTACTTGATGAGGTTATACCGATAATAAAAGGATGCGAGATAAACGATAACCCTTACAAACCGCTTTGTAAAAGATGTGTTGACCTTGTAAAGGAATACGGAGATGATGTTGAAATTGAATGGCTTCCCAGGGAAAGAAGGTATGGTGAAAAACTTGCGACGCCCGATGTGACAATCGCTGACCTGATTGGGGACATTGACCCTATAAAAGCAGCGACGCAAAAACTTTACTATTCCCATGAAGGGGTGATCCATTGGGGTATAATTCCAAGGACGAACAGGGGAATTTTCGTCATAAATGAACTTCCTGATCTTCAACCGAGGATACAGGTTGGTCTGTTCAATATAATGCAGGAGCGCGATATTCAAATAAGAGGTTTCAATATAAGGATACCGCTTGACATAATGATAATTTTTACCGCAAATCCAGAGGATTACACCAACCGTGGGAATATAATAACTCCGCTGAAGGACAGAATCGGTTCCCAAATTTTAACTCACTATCCGAGAACGATTGAAGATGGAATCAAGATAACTGAACAGGAGGCGTGGATAAATAGGGATTCGGGTAAGAAAGTTGTGATACCGCATTATTTCAAAGAGATAATAGAGCAGATCGCTTTTCAAGCCAGGACGAGTGAATTTGTAGATCAAAAATCGGGTGTTAGTGCAAGATTGACGATTTCGTGCATGGAAAATCTTGTTAGCAATGCTGAAAGGAGGGCGATAAAGTATGACGAGGAGATCGTTTATCCGAGGATTTGTGATTTGAATTTCGTTTTGCCCGGGATAACGGGGAAGATAGAGCTTGTGTTTGAGGGCGAGCAGGAGGGAAGTGTTAAGGTGAGTAAAGCGTTGATAGGGAAGGCAATACGGGAAGTTTTCAGGAAGTATTTCCCAGACCCTCTGCCGAAGACAAGGTATCACTATGAAGAAAAGGGAAAACAGCAAACGCAGTCAAGCCATCAGGAGTATGCTCAAATAATAGCTTGGTTTGAGGGTGGGAATAAAATTGAAATTTCGGATGAGATGCCGATAGATGATTTTTATTCTGAACTTTGCAAAGTGAAGGGTTTGAAGGAAGTCGTGAAGAAGTATTTGAAAATTGATGAAGGCGATAAATATGCGATGGCTACAGCGATGGAATTTGTTCTTGATGGATTGCATCAATTTTCAAGGATAGCGAAGGATGAGGTTGACAATGTGAGCTCTTATAAAGATATGGTTGTTAGCATTTTTTCAAGCAGGACAAGGGAAGAATTTTAAAAATAAATTTGGTTTAAGTCGGATGATAATTAAAGCGTTTGAATCAGGACCTCTTTTAACGATCGGTTACCTTGTTATTGATGAAAAAAGCAGGTATGCGGTTGTGATTGATGCGCCGAAAGATTCTGCTTCAGTTATAGTTGAAGAAGCGAAGAAATACGATTGCGAAATACTTTGCCTTATTAATACGCACGGGCACTGGGACCACATCGCAGATGATGCAGAAATTGTCCGCTTGACATCAGCCAAAGTCGCAATCCATGAAAGAGACGCTCGCCTTCTTGAAGACCCTAAATCAGTCGTTTATGAAATTCCCTTCAGGATAGAAGGGATAAAGCCAGATATAATTTTAAATGATGGAGATGTAATTGAGGTTGGAAACCTAAATTTAAAGGTGATTCATACGCCAGGTCATACGCTTGGGAGCATTTGTCTATATGAGGGAAAAGAAAAGGTCTTGTTTAGCGGTGACACCTTGTTTTCCGGGACGATCGGCAGGACTGATTTACCGGGTGGTTCGTTTGAGGAGATAATAAAATCAATTCAGGATAAAATTTTCGTCCTTGATGATGATGTCGTTGTTTACCCAGGGCATGGACCATCAACAACTGTCGGCAAGGAGAAAAGATATAATCCGTTTTTCAATGAGATCGTCATAAACAAAGGGGAAGAGGGGAGATGAAGGTTGACCCGAAGACACTTTCAAAGTCGCAGGCGTATAAACTTTTGATAAGTGCGGTTATTCCAAGACCGATAGCACTTGTTTCAACAATCGGTGAGAATGGTTTCGTGAATGTCGCTCCATTTAGTTTTTTTGGTGGCATTAGTTCAAAACCGCCGATAATTTATATCTCAATTGATCGCAAAAGGGATGGGGATAAAAAGGATACATTGAAGAACATTGAGTATTCGGGCGACTTCGTTGTTAACATTGTGAGTGAAGAAATAGCGGAGAAGATGAATATATGTGCTGTTGATTTTCCGTTCGGTGTTAGTGAAGCGGAGTTTGCTGGCTTAACGCCCGTCGCATCCGAGATTGTCAAATCCCCCAGAATTGCTGAGTCGCCAATAAACCTTGAATGTAAAGTTTTGAAGATTGTTGAACTTGGTGATTCGCCCAATTCCGTCGTTTTTGGTGAGGTCGTTTTATTTCATATAAAAGATGAGGTCTTTGAGGATGGAGTTGTGAACCCAGCGAAATTAAAAGTTATCGGACGACTTGGTGGGAATCTTTACACAAAGGTTGACAACATTTTTGAGATGAAGAGAATGAGTTATGAGGAATTCAAACAAATTTACGGGCTTGGCGATTAAAAATTAAATTTTCAACTTGGCGATGTTCATAAGGTATTCAAAATGGACTGAACAGTCAATGACCGACGAGCAAAGGTTACAGCAATTGTTATCCCTTTTCAGTTATCTTCTTCTGAAGACGAGCGGTGATGTTCGCGAGGCGCTTGAGTGGATGCGGACAATAGGTGAGGAAAACGAACTTTTTGACGATAAATTTACATTTGAGGACTTCGTTCAGAAGTTAAAGGAGCTCGGTTATATAGATGAGGCGAAGGATATGTTAATTTTGACAACGAAAGGTGTTCAAAGGATTAGGCAAGATGCATTAAATGAAATTTTCACGAGTTTGAAAAAGGGTCCGCTTTCTGGTTTTCACGAGACGCCCCACTCTGGTGAGGGAATAGACAGATTGAGCGAGACGCGACCATATCAATTTGGCGATCAACCCACAAATATTGATTTGACATCAACCGTTACGAATGCTTTGATAAGGGATGGGATTGATGACTTCACGATAAGGGAAGAGGACTTGCAAGTTTATGAGACGGAATTTATGACTTCATGTGCAACTGTTATTTTGCTTGATATAAGCCACAGCATGATTTTGTATGGTGAGGACAGGATAACTCCCGCTAAGCAAGTTTCTCTTGCTTTGGCTGAACTTATAACGACGCGTTTTCCAAAGGATAAGCTTTACATAGTTGTATTTGGTGACGATGCAAAGTTGATAACTTTGTCGGAGCTTCCTTTTGTAAGCGTTGGTCCGTATCATACGAACACAAAAGCAGCGCTTCGGCTCGCAAGACATATTTTAAGAAAAGAGAGTAGTGTGAACAAGCAGATTTTCCTTGTAACCGATGGGAAACCATCGGCAATTTTTGAGCCGGACGGGAGATTGTACAAAAACTCCTTTGGACTTGATCCTAAAATAGTTAACAGGACGCTTGATGAAGCTGTTGCCTGCAGGCGAGAGAAGATAACTATTTGCACTTTTATGGTGGCAAAAGACCCATATCTGATAAATTTTGTTGAAGAGCTTACCAAAGCTAATCGCGGGAGGGCATATTATTCATCGCTTGATAAACTTGGGGAATTTGTGTTCGTTGATTACATAAGAAATAGAAGAAAACGGCTGAAATATGACCTTTGATTTTTTTTCATCTTCCGATTATTATCCTTCTTGCAAGGAAATCAGGTAAGCCGTTTTGAAGGATTTTTAAAGATGCCTTATCAACTTCGTATTCAGAGCGGATATTTTCATATGTCCAGGTATCTGTATCAAAAATCCCAAAGCTCAATCTCCAATCGCCATCCCTTGGTTGCCCAATGCTTCCGACATTGATTATGTATCTGTTGTTTTTGTCAATTTTTCCGTTATAGAAGCCCGTCTCGGGGAAAATCCCAGGGAGATGCGAGTGACCTATGAAACAAATTTTTTCCGTAAAGTATTTGAATTGAACTTTCGCCTGCGCTTCTGTGAAGATGTATTCCCATTCCCTTGGCTGTGCTGGGGAGGAGTGAACGAAAAGTAAATTTTTAATTGAAATTGTAAAAGGTAGGGAGCGCAGAAACTCAAGGTTTTCTTCTGTTAAGACGCTTCTCGTCCATAGATCTGATTCGCGGGCGTAGGAATTAAAATAGACAAGCTCTGTCGGGTCAACCGCCACAGCGAAATCATGATTTCCCATCACTACATATTTTGCGCGTTTTTTTATGATCTCAACGCATTCATTTGGGTTTGCCCCATATCCAACGATATCCCCGAGGCAAACGATCTCGTCAATGTTTTTCGTATCAATTATTTCAAGCGCCTTTGTCAGCGCCTCAAGATTGGAATGTATATCTGATATTATTGCTATCCTCATCCGATGAGCTTGAATTTAATTACAGCCCAATTCTTTTTTAATTTACGCAAATTGAAGCGAAAAATAAAAACATCGCTATTTGTTTTTTTTGCCTTGTTTGGTTATATTTAAAGCGAATTTTAAGTTGGCGCATAGCCCAAGACCCATTTTACAAATCCTAAACGAGATTTTGATGAGATTGTTCAGGTTTGGTTTTGGGAGAAAAAGGCAAAAACTTTATACGATTTTATTTTTTTCTAATAGCGACGAGAAGCCAAAGGGCATAAAATTAAGCCGTGAGGCGTTGATTTTATATGTTTTTTTAATCGTGTTTTTTATCTCTGTTGTTGTCCTTGTGCTCGTGATAAACACGCCGATAAAATACATAGTTTTCCCGGAGACATTTGCCGAGAGCAGAGAAAGAGCCAAAAGGTTACAGGAGCTTTCACAACGACTTGAGATGTTTGCTTATGAACTTGAAAAGGTGAAGCTTTATAACAATCTGTTAAGGCAAGCGCTTGGTGAGAAAGCAAGCGATAGCATCGCAGTTAATCTCAAACGGCTTGAGGAGTTTTCGCGTGGACAAAGGGAGGTTTCAGAGGATGGCTTTGAAGTTCTTCAAGTTGTTGAAAGCGAAAAAGTCAGACCGAAGTTTATTTTTCCAGTTTATAATGGCTTCGTGACGCGTGGTTTCATTCCCGAAAAACAACACTATGGAATTGACATTGCAGCTAAGGAAGGAGACCCAATAAGAGCAGTTGATGACGGATATGTGGTTTTCTCGGATTGGACTTATAATGACGGTTATGTTGTAATCATGGTTCACAGTGGTGGATATATGAGCGTTTACAAGCATGCACAAATGAATCTAAAGGCAAGGAATATTTTTGTCAAACAAGGAGATGCGATTGCTTTGGTTGGGAAAACCGGTAAAACAGGGAATGAGCCACATCTTCATTTTGAGCTTTGGAGAGATGGAAAGCCGTTAAATCCGAAATTTTACATCCCAAATTAATCAGGTCAATTAAAGATGGCTTTGCTCGGAGGGAACAAGGAAAGCAAGGGTTCAAGCGTTGAGATCAACATTATCGCAAACGGTACAGTGATTGAAGGTAAGATTGTAAGTCAGGGTAGCATGAGGATTGATGGTCGCGTTATAGGTAATGTTCATGTTAACGGGAATTTGACGATTGGGGTAACAGGAGAGGTCAATGGTGATATTGAAGCGAAGAATGTCATCATAGGCGGGAAAGTTAACGGGACAATTGTTGTAGCTGAGAAACTTGTTTTTGAAAGCAAGGCAGTTATAAAGGGTGATGTCAAAGCTTCAAAGCTTGTTGTTGATGAAGGAGCGATATTTGATGGTAAATGCGTGATGACGAGCGCTTCAACAGTTAACAGACCCACTTAAGATGTCAGATGAGGAGAAAAAGGAGAAGGCGTTTCAGAGCATAGGGCGAGCTGTTAGAGAAATTGCTCCGTATAGTGGACTTGGTTTACAGCTTGCGGTGACGGTTGTTTTGTTCTGGTTTATAGGGAAGATGATTGACGAACATTATGGGACGCAACCTCTCTGGATGATCGTTGGAGCGATGGTTGGAATAGCTGTTGGAATGTATAACTTTATAAAGTCGGTGATTGAACTCGGGAAGAAAAAGGAAAAGAAGAATGAAAATTAACGCCTGGAAGTTTGTTAAATACATATTGATTGTTGCGGTCGTTGCTTGGGCTTTAATTTTATATCCGCTTTTTAAATTTGGAAACGAGGGATTTATAAGCTCTTTTGCGATTGGTTCTTTGATAAGTTTAGTCAACTCAATCGTTGGTTTCCTTGTGATAAAACACGGTATGACGAAGTCAAATAGAGAATTTTTTAAATTGACGATGGGAAGCATTGGTTTAAGGTTGTTTGCAATAGCTGGTTTAATTTTAGTTCTGTTGAAGTTTTTGAACTTTGAAATTTACGGTCTTGTAATTTCTTTGCTTCTCTTTTATTTCCTTTTCCTTGCGGTTGAAATCGCCTTTTTTGCGAAATTAAAAACAAAAAGGGAATTTTAGACGAGGTGTTTTTAAGTAATCTCGCTTTCGCAAGTGATACACTCAAACACGCTGAAGAAGCACACGGCGGTGAGAGCTCAAGCTGGATGCTTCACCACATAGCTGATTCAAGAACAATTGACCTTGAGCCATTTGGACATATAAATCTTCCGCAGTTTCCACCAATTCACATCGGGGGAATTGAAATAGACCTTTCAATTACGAAACATGTTTTCTTTATGTGGATTGTCTCGCTTATTTTGGTCGTCCTTCTTTCGCTCGTTGCAAAAAGTTATAGGAAGCAGGTTGTACCAAAGGGTTTGGCGAATTTAGTTGAGGTTTTTGTCGTTTTCATCAGGGATGAAATAGTTTTGTCGGTCATTGGTAAAGAGGGCTTGAAGTATCTGCATTATTTTTTGACGCTTTTCTTTTTCATTCTTCTTTGTAATCTTTTCGGTTTGATACCATACGGTGCAACAGCAACTGGAAATCTCGCCGTCACAGGTGGGCTTGCGTTTCTTTCGTTTATTTTGATACAGCTTGCGGGAATAAAAAAGCATGGTTTAATCGGTTATTACAAAGGACTTGTCCCACACGGAGTCCCTGGTTTTGTTGCACCAATTATGTTCATAGTTGAATTTCTCGGTTTATTTGCAAAAGCATTTGCCTTGACAGTTCGTTTGTTCGCTAATATGACCGCAGGGCATATCGTTATTTTATCGCTTATAGGTTTGATTTTCGTCTTCAAGAGCGTTCTCGTAGCTCCAATCTCAATTGGATTTGCAATTTTTATAAATCTCCTTGAAATACTTGTTGCGTTCATCCAGGCATATATTTTCACTATGTTAACGGCGTTATTCGTGGGTCTTTCAATACATCAACATTAAAAACAAAAATAAAAAACAAAGGAGGTAAAACATGCCAGAATTAGCACACATTGCAGGTGGTTTCGGTGCTGCATTATCGGTAATAGGAGCAGCTTACGGTATAAGCAAGTTAGCAGCAGCGACAATGGAAGCAAGTGGTCGTCAACCAGAAGTTGCCGGTGAAGTTAGGACATCAATGATAATAGCAGCAGCTTTAATTGAAGGCGTTACATTGTTTGCTGAGGTAATTTGTATAATACTTGCTTTGAAGTAAAATAAAAAATTCTTCAAGAAAGATGTTAGAGATAAATCCTGGTGTTGCGATATGGACGATTGTAACATTTCTGATTCTTGTTGCGATTTTGAAGAAAGTCGCTTGGGGACCGATAACTGAGGCGTTGAGTAGGCGCGAGGAAAGTATTAGGAAGGCGCTTGAAGATGCGCAAAGGGCGAGGGAAGAAGCGGAGAGATTGATGGAGGAAAACAAACGCAATCTCGCAAGGGCTGAGGAGGAAGTGCAAAGGATTATCCGTGAAGGGAGAGAAACAGCTGAAAAGATAAGAAGTGAGATACTTGAGAAAGCGAGAAAAGAAGCGGATATGATAATTGAGAGAGCGAAGGAAGAAATAGAAAGACAGAGAGAACAGGCGATGTTACAGCTCAGGGCTCAGGTTGCCGAACTTGCGCTTCAAGTGGCTTCAAAATTGATTGATGAAACGCTCTCAACGCAAAAGCATAAGGAACTTGTTGAAAAGTATTTACAAGAGATTTCTTCAAGTAGTAGAGCTTAGTAAAAAATCGGGATTTTTAAGATGGCGAATTTGAGAATAGCGAAAAGATATGCGAAGGCATTGTTTGAAATTGCGGAGGAGACGAAAAAACTTGAAAAGATCACCAATGATGTTGTCTTCATTGACTCGTTGATAAGAAGTTCCCGTGAATTACAACTTTTTCTTAAAAGTCCAATTATAAAAGAGGACAAGAAAAGAGAGGTTCTCAAGGAGATTTTTTCCGACAGCCGTGTTGACCCGGTCACTTTGAAATTTATAATGCTTCTTGTTGAGAAGAAAAGGGAAGATATTTTGCACGACATAGTTAAAGTTTATCAGCAGATTTACGATGAGAAGATGGGTATCGTCAGCGCTGAGGTTGTAACAGCTGTTGAAGTCGGTGAAAGGTTGAAAAAGAAAATTGAACAGAAAATCCTTGAATTGACCGGGGCTAAGAAGGTGAAAGCGAGTTATAGGGTGGACCCTTCAATAATTGGTGGTATTGTTATAAGGGTTGGAGATACTGTTTATGATGCGAGCATAAGAAGGAGAATTCAACTTTTGCGTGAGCAATTGATTTACGGAAGTTAAAAAGAAAATTAAAGGGATTGGCTATGGCGACAGTTGAAATAAGACCGGATGAAATATCCGCAATTTTGAGAAAGCAATTAACTGGATTTGAAAAAGAAGTTGACATTTATGATGTCGGAACGGTTTTGCAGGTTGGAGATGGAATTGCGCGTGTTTATGGGCTTTCAAAAGTTATGATGAGTGAATTGCTTGAATTTCCAAACGGTGTTATGGGAGTTGCGATGAATCTTGAAGAGGACAATGTTGGATGCATTCTCTTCGGTGAGGATACGCTCGTAAAGGAGGGAGATATAGTTCGTAGGACTGGTAGAGTTCTTTCAGTACCAGTTGGTGAAAAACTTCTCGGTAGGGTTATAAATCCACTTGGGCAACCACTTGACGATAAGGGACCGGTTGAATTTGAAAAATACATGCCAATTGAGAGGAAGGCGCTTGGCGTTATATATCGTCAGCCGGTTAAGGAGCCACTTCAGACAGGTATAAAAGCAATTGATGCTATGATTCCGATAGGTCGTGGTCAGAGGGAGTTGATAATCGGTGATAGACAGACAGGAAAGACGGCGATAGCGATTGATACGATAATAAATCAAAAATTTACACATACGGAGAGGGCAAAGCAGTTGGGAATTCAACCTGTTTATTGCATTTATGTTGCTATAGGTCAGAAGAAGTCAACGGTTGCTCAGGTTGTTGCCAAGCTTGAAGAAGAGGGGGCGATGGATTACACAATTGTCGTTGTCGCTTCTGCAAGTGACCCGGCGCCATTGCAGTATATTGCTCCTTATGCTGGTTGCACTATGGGTGAGTATTTCAGGGACTCGGGGAGGCACGCTTTGATAGTTTATGATGACTTGAGTAAGCACGCTTGGGCATACAGGCAGGTGTCCTTGCTTTTGAGAAGACCGCCAGGGAGAGAAGCATATCCGGGGGATATTTTTTATCTTCATTCACGACTTCTTGAAAGGGCTTCAAAGTTAAGCGATGAGCTTGGTGGAGGAAGCTTAACCGCTTTGCCTATAATTGAAACACAAGCCGGTGATGTTGCTGCGTATATTCCGACGAATGTCATTTCAATCACTGATGGACAGATTTATCTTGAGCCAGGTCTTTTTAACGCTGGTGTAAGACCCGCAATAAATGTTGGAATATCAGTATCACGAGTTGGAGGAAACGCACAAATCAAAGCGATGAAAAAAGTTGCTGGTAGATTGCGCCTTGAACTTGCTCAATACAGAGAGCTTGAAGCTTTCGCGAAATTTGCTTCCGATTTGGACAAAGCAACGCAGGCACAATTAAGACGAGGTCAGCGCTTGGTTGAGCTTTTAAAGCAAGATCAATATCAACCGATGCCAGTTGAAGAGCAAGTTGTTTTGATCTTCGCTGGGACGCAAGGTTATCTTGATGAGCTTCCAGTTGAAGCTGTGAGAAGATTTGAGGCGGAGTTCCTCGCATTGATGAGGGCGAAACACAAGGACATACTTGATAGAATTATAGAGACGAGAGACCTTGATGATGAAACAGCGCAAAAACTTCACGGAATTTTGAAGGAGTTCGTCTCAGCTTTTAAAGCGAGCTTGCAATAATTTTCCGCGGGGGTAATTTCCCCCGCTTTTTTGTAAAAATAAATTTGTTTGACAAATGCCAGCTCTAAGAGATATAAGACGACGGATAAATGCAGTCAGAAGTATCCAGAAGATCACCAAGGCGATGAAGATGGTTGCAGCTGCTCGTTTGAGGAGAGCACAGGAGAGGATAATTTCAGCCAGACCTTATGCGAAAAGAATTGAAGAGATTATACAAAGGTTTGTTTCAGTTTTTGAGACCTCACAAAATCCATTACTCCAAAAGAGGGAAGTTAAAAGCATCGGCATCGTTGTGGTAACCGCAGATAGAGGACTGTGTGGCTCGTTTAACACAAATATTATCCGAACGGTTTTAAATTTGATAGAAAAGAGGAAAAAAGAATTACCGCCCGATGGGAAAATAAAGCTTATTTGCGTCGGTAAGAAAGGTTATGATTATTTTAGCAGACATAGAAAAGGGATTGAGATATTCGCTGGTTATCCGGGTGTCTTCAAAAGGACGATTGAAATATCCGATGTTAGAGAGATAATGTCCAAAGTCGTTGGCGGTTTTTTGAGCGGTGAATTTGATAAGGTTGAAATAGTTTACAATGAGTTTAAGTCAATAGTTCAGCAGAGAATCGTAATTGAGGATTTCCTTCCGATAGTTCCGAAGTTTGAAGCTGTAAAGCCATCAAAGGGGGTTAAAGTTCCGTTAGTTGAATACATTTACGAACCAGCGCCGATTGAAATACTTAACAGTTTGCTACCCAAGTATTTGGAGACGCATATTTTAAGGGTTCTACTTGAGTCAAACGCAGCTGAGCAAGCTGCGAGGATGACAGCCATGGACAACGCAACCGAAAACGCTAATGAATTATTGCGCGATTTACAACTTCTTTTCAACAAGACGCGCCAAGCCCTGATCACGAAAGAGATGCTTGAAATCGCAGGTGGAGCTGAGGCATTAAGAAAAGCAGGTGCTTCGTAAAATTTCACCAAGCCATCGTTGATAGGTCTATTTCAATGCTCTTTGATTCGTTGACGAAGATTACCTCATCGCTTTTATCGGTTATCTCAATTTCCCAATCACCGCGTTGATTTTTTATTGCTGACCCAAAAAGTTTTCTCTTTTTCGTCTCGGTGAAGATTTCCCAAAAGACCCACCCGAAATATGCGGTTTTGTCCCTGATGTAGAAAGCAGGAACGCGAAATCCAATTTCAACATTAACTTCGTTTACTTTCTTCGGTTGAAAATTCAAATCAATAAGTTTTTTAACGAAAATTTCCACTAAATCTTTTCCCTCATATAGAAGTTCAATCTTTGGGACATTAAATTTGCCCGAGATTACATCTTCAAGCGTTTCTTCTATTTTCTTAATCTCGTTTGAATCAATCAACCCAGTCGGCTATAAATATATTTGTTTCGCCTCTTTTTTTGCTGTTTCTGTTTGAAGCCCAGACGAGCTTTTTCCCATCGTGTGTAAACATCGGGAAGCCGTCAAAATCCGGTGTATAAGTCACCCTTTCAATTTCACCTGTTTCAATGTTTACGATGTAGAGGTCAAAGTCACGCCCTTTTGGATCGTGCATATTTGAGGAAAAGATGATTCGTTTCCCATCTGGATGGAAAAATGGTGCGAAGTTAGCAGCGCTGTTATTTGTTATCTGCTTTTTATTTTTACCATCCGCATCCATGACGAAAATTTGCAATTTCATCGGCTTTATGTAACCATCTTTCAAGAGTTGATCATATTCGGCGATTTCAGCTGAATCCTTCGGGTGATAGGCTCTGTAGCAAATTTTTTTCCCGTCCCACGAGAAAAAAGCGCCACCGTCATATCCTTTTTCAAATGTCAGTCGCTTAACATTTTTGCCATCAAGGTCCATCGTGTAAATTTCAAGGTCTCCGTCACGAATTGATGTGAAAACAATTTTATCACCCTTTGGGGAAACGGTCGCCTCAGCGTCATATCCAGAGGTATTTGTCAATTGTCTTAAATTGCTTCCATCTGCTTTTGCTTTGAAAATATCGTAGTTGTCCAAGCTCCAAACATATCCCTTTGAATAATCCGGTTTGGGTGGGCATTTCGGACTTATATGGTGGGTTGATGAGTAAATTATTTCAGTATCCCCGGGAAGAAAATATGCGCAAGTTGTTTTCCCCTTGCCAGTGCTGACGAGTTTTAAATTGCTCCCATCAATGTTCATTATATAGATTTGATCGCATTCAAAGCTGTCACGCGTTGATTGAAAAATTAACTTCGTCTCATCAAATGAAAAATATGCTTCGGCATTTTCGCCTCCGAATGTCAATTGTCTGATATTCTTCAAGTGTTTTTCAAATGGATGCCTCAATGGCTCATCTTGGCGATTGATGAATGAGAAGAATAAAATTGAAATGGCAATTAAAAATAGAGTGCGTTTCATATCGTTCAAATTTTTTATTTTTAAAATTGAACTTTTGGCGCTTGTTGAGCTCCTTCAACGGCTCTAAAGTATGGTCTTTCTCTAAAGCCGAACATCCCAGCAATTATATTCGTTGGGAATCTTCTAACATATGTGTTATACTGCTGGACAAGCTCATTGTATCTTCTCCTTTCCACAGAAATTCTGTTTTCGGTCCCCTCAAGTTGTGCTTGAAGTTGTAGGAAGTTTTCGTTCGCTTTAAGTTGCGGGTAATTTTCCACAACGGCAAGTAATCTTGACAGCGCTGAACTTAATGCATCTTGCGCTTGTTGAAACCTTGCAAATGCCTGCGGGTCTTTTAAGACCTCCGGGCTTATATTCAGTTGTCCGACTTTTGCTCTTGCCTCTGTAACCTGCGTGAAGACCTCCCTTTCTTGTTTTGCGTAGCCCTTGACAGTTTCAACAAGGTTTGGTATCAGGTCGTATCTTCTCTGATATTGATTTTCAACTTGTGCCCACGCTTGGTTTATTTGCTCATCAAGTTGAACAAGCTTATTGTAAGTTGAGCTCACCCAACCGATTATCAAAAGGGCTACGACAAGTAAAACGCCTAAAGTTCCAAGTATTGCTATTAAAGGTTTTGACATACGGGTTCATCTCGTTTTGTTTTCAATCGTGTAAAATGTAAGAATTTTCATTTGTATTTTCAAAGTTTTTTCGGGGCAAATGAAAAAATCGCAAATTTTAATGGCTTGAAAAACTCCTTAATTTTTCGTATTTTTGTATTACAAAAAGCACATCTTTAACTTTAACCGATTGGAGGTGATGTAGCGATGATGGAGCGTGAGCTTACACCTCGGGAAAAGATGATCCTTGGATATATAGTGCAGGAATTTATAATGACTGCCATACCAGTTGGCTCAAGATATCTTGTCAAAAAATACAATCTCGGGCTTAGTCCCGCCACGGTAAGGAATGTGATGGCAGACCTTGAGGATATGGGCTATCTGTGGCATCCGCATACATCGGCTGGAAGAATACCCACGGACAAAGGGTATCGGTTTTATGTTGATAATCTCCTTGAAATAAAGGACCTTTCGCCAGCTGAAAAAGAAGTTATAAACAGCGTCGTCCAAGGCAAAGAGGAGCTTGAAGAAATTTTGAAGGACATATCAAAGCTTATCGGGAAGATATCCAAACAGTTAAGTATAGCTTCAACCCCTCAAATTAATGATGCAATTCTGACGAAACTTGATATAATCAGCATCTCGGATACGAAACTTTTGGTTGTGATAAGTTTGAAGTCCGGGCTTGTAAGAACGATCGTGCTTGAGGTATCAAGTGAAATTTCAAGGGATAAACTTGATTTTGTCCGAGCTGTTTTAAATGAGCGCCTTTCGGGCTTAACGCTTAGGCAGATAAGAGAGACATTTATTGAGAGAATACGCGATGTTGAAAGCGAACTCGGTGGAATAATCAATGTTTTCATCCGTTCAGCTGATAAATTGTTTTATGATTTTTATGATGTCGTTGATCGCCTTCATATCGGTGGAGTTCCAGAGGTTTTGGGTCATCCGGAGTTCAAGAGTCCGGAAAAGATTCGCAACATAATGGAACTTGTTGAGAATGAGGATGAGATAATAAAGATCTTTCAAATGTTAAGAGCTTCAACGATTGAATCTGACAGAGTGATTGTTTCAATAGGTGAGGAAAACCCTGAGGGCAAGTTTAGAGATTATAGCTTGGTAGCTTCCGAGTACAGAATTGGTGGTGTTAAGGGGGTGATAGGTGTTATAGGTCCGAAAAGGATGAATTACAGCCGAGTGATTTCTATCGTTAATTACACATGCAAGGCTCTCTCGGGCGATGCCGATTCATCTTTGACTGGAATTGATTAAAAACAAATTTAAGGCATTAAAATGTTAAAGGATGAAAACGAAAAGGCGATGGCTAATGAGGAAAAGGTAAATGAAAAAGTTGAGGAGACGACGCAGTCGGAGATAGATGTTCTTAAAGCGGAGGTTGAAAATTTGCGCAAAGAGGTTGAAGAGTACAAAGATAAATTGTTGAGGAAAGTTGCTGAATTTGAAAATTACAAAAAGCGTCTTGAGGCGGACTTTTCAAATGCGGTTAAATATGCCAATGAAAAACTTTTCCTTGAAATTTTGCCGATAGTTGATGACCTTGAACGCTCGCTCGCAAGCGGAAAGGAGAAACCCGACTTTGATTCGTTTTATCAAGGTGTTAAGATGATATATTCAAAATTGATGAAAGTCCTTGAATCTCACGGTGTAAAACCGTTTGAATCCGTTGGAAAACCGTTTGATTTTTACTATCACGAGGCGTTGCTTAGAATCCCAAGGGATGATGTCCCGCCCGATACGGTAATTGATGAGGTTGAGCGTGGATATATGTATTACGATAAAGTATTGCGTCATGCGAAGGTAATTGTTTCAAGTCCTGTTGAGAAGCAAGTCACGGAGGATAAGAAGGACGATTTAAAAACTAACTTCAGCGACGACCACAGGGGGGAGGCTTAAAAAACATGCCTCCCTGGGGTTTTATCTTTTTTAAATTAAAATTTCATTGTGATGGCTAAGAAGGATTATTATGAGATACTTGGCGTTTCGCGAGATGCAACACTTGACGAGATAAAGAGAGCATATAGAAAACTCGCCATGGAATACCACCCCGATAGAAACCCCGGAAACAAAGAAGCCGAGGAAAAGTTCAAGGAAATCACCGAAGCGTATCAAATTTTAAGCGACCCTGAGAAACGAAGAAGATATGACATGTATGGACACTCTGGGATAAGCGAAAGCGATTATATTCATTTCACCGATGTTCGTGATATATTTGATGTTTTCAGAGATATATTTGATTCTTTTGGTGGCGGACTCTTTGATGATTTCTTTGGAACGAGAACACAAACTAGAAAAACTCAAAGGGGCATACCTGGTTCAGATAGAAAATTGAAACTCAAGCTTACACTTGAGGAAATCGCTACCGGGGTTAGAAAAAAGTTGAAGATAAAGCATTTTAAAACTTGTCCTGAATGTGGTGGGACGGGGGCAAGATCAAAAGGTGGATATTCAACCTGTAGCGTTTGCAATGGCGTTGGTGAGGTTAGACAAGTTCGTAAATCTTTCTTCGGTCAAATGGTCACAATCACAACTTGTCCAAATTGTGGCGGTGAGGGGAAAGTTATAAAAGAGCCGTGTAATGTCTGCGGTGGTGAAGGAAGGGTCTATGGCGAAAGCGTCGTTGAAGTTGATATTCCAGCTGGTGTAAGGGAAGGAAATTATTTAACCGTCAGAGGTTATGGTGACGCTGGAATAAGAGGAGGAACCCCCGGCGATTTGATCGTTGTGATTGAAGAGGAGGCACATCCATTTTTTGAAAGAAAGGGAAACGATGTCTATTACACGCTTTTGATCAGTTATCCAGAAGCTGTGCTTGGAACGGAAGTTGAAGTGCCATCCCTTTATGGAAAAATTAAAGTTAAAGTTGAACCCGGGACAAAACCGGGGAAAGAGATAAGATTTAAAGGGAAAGGACTACCATCTGTTGATAAAAATGTGAAGGGCGATTTTATCGTTAAAGTTGATATTTGGGTTCCGGATAAAGTCAACGCTCTTGAAAAAGAATTGCTCCAGAAACTTCTTAAAGAAGGAAAGAACATAAAACCTGACGCTGAGGAGTTAAAAAAGCGCGGGCTTTCAGGTTGATTTAATTTCATCCGTTTTTTAAATTTGTGAAAAGTTAAAATGAAGTTGAAATGAAATCTTTTTTAAAGAAAATAAACGATGCGATTGGCTTGACGAAATCGGAGAGCGTTGTTTTTTGGTTTCTGATAATCGCTTTTGTCTCCGGGTTGTTGATCAAGTTTTTGCGTGGAGATGTCGTTAAAGAGGTGACATCTAACAAGTTTGATTACTCTGTTTTTGATTCCGAGTTTGAAAAGAGGTCAGCGGAGATTGAAAAGTATGTTAAAGTTTCAAAAGACGCTGATAGCGTGACTGATGCTTCAACTTTTAAAGTTAATATAAATACTGCCACAAAAGAGGAATTGATGAAGCTTCCAGGCATTGGCGAGCAAACGGCAGAGAGGATAATACAGCACAGGAAACTTTATGGCGATTTCAAGAGGATTGAGGACATAATGAATGTTAAAGGGATAGGGCAAAAGAAGTTTGAGAAAATAAAAAGATATTTAAAAACAAACTAAAAAATTAAGGAGGTTAAATGGCACAGGCAAAAGCGAAGGGCTCAATCTTGCTTGAGATTTTAATTGTTGTTTTAACGGTTGTTCTCGTTTATACGATTTATGACCCGGCGATGAAGATAAGAGCCGAGGAGGAACTAAAAAAGATTTGCCGTTTCAGAATGAAAAACATAAGACAGGCGGAGCTCAGATATTTTGACGAATACGGCAAGTACACAGGCAATATTGATTCGTTAATTGCATTCATCAAGGCAAAAAATCTTTCTGACTCGCTTTTCTTTTCAACTACTTCTGAAAAATTTAATCCCGATTCACTGCGTCGTTGTCCAAAAGCACAAACATTTTATATTTTCGGTGCTGACTCAGCAGGGAAATACTATTGGCTTGAGTGCCCAGTTGGTCACGGATTCATCGGTTCAAAAGATAAACCGGAGGATGTGAATAAAGTGTCTTGGGAGTAAATGATTTTTATCTCCGTTAGATTAAATAAGGATAAAGTTGATGTAGCAGAGGCAGAGGAACTTTCAAAAAAGTTAATTTTAAAAAACTTCTTCAGCGCAGATTTAAGTATCAACTCGCTTTCACACGAGGAAGTTGATTCGGTAGTTTCTTTTATTTCGTCTTCAATTCGCATCAACGAAAAGCTCACGAGAATTTCTTTTTGCATTGACTCAAATTTCGCTTTTTTAAATGTTATACCCGTTGATGATAATCTTTCCGATCAAGAATTAAATGAGCATTTACTTTGGGAGGTGTCTCAATATTTCCCGGGCGAGTCAGGGCACAAATTTGCAGTGAGAGGATATAAATTTGGCGACAGTAATCTTAGTAAAGCGTTGCTTGTTGGAGTTAGAAAGGAGATGATTTCTTTCATAAAAGCAATTGCTGAGAGATTAAAATTGAAAATCAGCATAATTGACATTGATCATTTTGCAAGTGAAAATTGCCTCAGGGAGAGGATCAGCCCGATAAGGTCAAGGTATTTTTATCGCGATTTCATCTTGATAGGTGTCAAACCTGCGAGAATTGATGTGAGCGTTTTTAAGAATTATGAGTTTCGCAATTATTTTTACTTTATCATCGGAGGCGAATCAGACCTGATGTATTTTGTGGTGAAGTTGATAAACGATAATATATCCGCTGGCTTTGAGAAATTTGTTTTTTATGGAAAGTTTGATTTGAACTTTCTCAATTTCATCCGCAGTTTGCTTGGAGAGAAATTTTCGGTCTTAAATCCGATTGACACTGGTTTGTTTCTTGATGTGAAGGTTGAGCCCAGGCTCGTTCCGGAGTTTGCACCTAATATAGGACTTATGTTGAGGATGCTGTGGTCAGGATAATTTCGGGAAAATATAAGGGGCGTTTGATAAAGTTACCGAGGGGAGAAAATATAAGACCAACGGCTGATAGAGTTAAGGAGACGATTTTTAATATACTTTCAAGCCGAGTAGAATTTGAAAATTTCGTCGTCCTTGATTTATTCGCTGGCACTGGAGCTCTTGGGTTTGAAGCGATAAGCAGAGGAGCTGAAAGGGTTTATTTCGTTGATAATAATCATGGAGCGATGGAAATAATAAAGATGAATGCGCAAAATCTCGGTTGTGTTGACAAAGTTGTTTTAATTAAAGACGACGCTTTGAATTTTATTGATTATGCTGATATTGAGTTTGATTTGATTTTCGCTGACCCGCCATATATGTATCCACATGTTGATAAGCTTGTGGATAAAATTTGGGAGAGGAAGTTGTTAAGTGAAATTGGTTTTTTCGTCCTTGAACACGATTCGGGGATTGTTTTTGTTGAGGATATGATCAATTTTGCAATTGAAACAAGGCGTGATTTTGGAAAAACGGCTATTACAATTTTTAAACATAAAAGGTGACCCGCGATGAAAAGAATCGCAATTTATCCGGGGACATTTGATCCGATAACGAATGGACATATTGATGTTATAGAGCGGGCATCAAGGTTGTTTGACAAGGTTATAGTTACAGTTGCAAAAAATGTCGCTAAAACTCCACTTTTCACGGTTGAGGAAAGGGTCAAGATGATAAAAGAGGTGGTTAAGAAATTTGACAATGTTGAGGTTGATAGCTTTGATGGGCTTCTTGTGGATTATGCTCGGATGAAGGGCGCAGTTGCTATAATAAGGGGCTTGAGAGCTGTGTCCGACTTTGAATATGAATTTCAAATGGCATTGATGAACCGCAAAATATGCGACATAACAACGGTTTTTCTCGTCCCACACGAAAAGTATACTTATTTGAACTCAACGATTGTCCGTGAGATTGCCTCTTTCGGTGGTGATGTGAGCAATTTCGTTCCGAAGATAGTTGAAAAAATGTTGAAGGAAAAATTTAAAAGCACCCAAAATTTAAGAAGGAAGGTATAATGCCGGGGTTATCGGAAAAGATAATAAATCTTCCAGAGTCAGAGACATTGCGTATATCTGCAATCGCCAAAACGATGAAAGCACAGGGTATTGATGTTGTTTCTTTAAGTGCGGGTGAGCCAGATTTCCCAACCCCTGATCACATAAAAGAAGCAGCTATACAAGCGATAAAAGAAAACTTCACAAAGTATACTCAAAATCAGGGGATACCTGAACTTATAAATGCAATTGTTGAAAAGTTCAAGCGTGATAACAACATTGAATATAGACCAAGTCAAATACTTGTTTCAAGCGGTGCCAAACATTCAATTTTTAATGCTTTGCAAGCGATTTGCAACCCCGGGGATGAAGTTATAATACCAGCGCCTTATTGGGTGAGTTTTCCAGCGATGGTTGCGCTTGTTGATGCCAAACCCATAATCTTGAAAACGGATATAGCGACGAATTTTAAAATAACGCCCGAGCAACTTAAAGAGGCGATAACGAGCAAAACCAAAGCTCTGATTTTTAACACGCCTTCAAATCCAACTGGCGCAGTTTACACAGAGGATGAGATAAAAAAAATCGCAGAGGTCGTTTACGAAAAGAATATATTTGTCATATCGGATGAAATTTATGAGAAAATAATTTACGATGAAAAGCATTTCAGCATGGCTTCAATACCCGAGTTGAAGGATTTAGTTATAACCGTGAACGGAGTTTCAAAGGCGTATGCGATGACTGGCTGGAGGATTGGTTATATGGGGGCGAAGGAGGATATAATAAAACTTGCGAATAAAGTTCAAGGACAGGTTACTTCAAATGCAAGCTCAATCTCTCAAAAAGCAGCACTTGCGGCTTTAACGGGTCCGCAAGAACCGGTGAGAAAAATGGTAAACGAATTTAAAATAAGGCGTGATTTCCTTTGCTCGGAACTTAAGCAAATACCAGGCGTGGATGTATTTGTCCCAGCTGGTGCATTTTATGTCTTCCCAAGGGTATCTGCTTATTATGGGCGAAGATATAACGGTGTTGAGATAAGGAATTCAAACGATTTTTGTGAGTTTCTTTTGAAAGAGGAAAAACTCGCCATTGTTCCTGGCGATGCCTTTGGAATGGATGAGTGCGTCAGAATTTCGTATGCTGCTTCAATGGAAGAGCTGATGAAAGGTGTGGAGAGATTTAGAAGAGCAATTGAAAAACTCGGTGATTGAAACTTGTTCGTTTGCTTTTGCGGTTAAATAGAAATGAAGAACAAAAACAAAAGGAGGTGAAGTGAGAAGCTATGCCAACTTACGAATATGTATGCAATAATTGCGGTTATGTTTTTGAGGAATTTCAAAAAATAAGCGACGAGCCGATAAAAATTTGCCCGAAGTGCGGGGGAAATGTCAGCAAAAAAATAAGTGCTGGCGTTGGGTTAATCTTCAAAGGTTCTGGATTTTACATCACTGATTACAAGCGTTCAAATTCCTCGGGGAATGGGGCAAAGTCGGAGAAAAGTTCAGAGACAACAAGATCGGAAAAAGATTAAAATAAAAAGGCGGGCTTTTGTAGCCCGCCCTCACATCACCATCAAAACACCAAGCGCGATTGAGTTTAACTTCGCCTCCATCTTATCCGACCTTGACGGAATCAAAACGGGCGCTTTAGCTCCGATTATCACATGACCAATTTTATAACCCGCAAAATATGTCAAACTCTTCCCGAGTATATTTCCGCTTTCTATGTTAGGGACTATCAGTATATCCGCTTTCCCAGCGACATCGGATTTTACTCCTTTCTCAATCGCTGACTCTTCAGAAATCGCAAGGTCAAGCGCAAGAGGTCCATCAATTACGCACCCAGTTATTTCCCCCGATTGGTTCATTTGTTTTATTTTAACTGCGTCGGTGGTTGATTTAAGCTCATCAATTACAAGCTCAGTCGCTGAAAGCAAAGCAACCTTTGGAACTTCAATGCCGAGTTTTTTTGCAACTTCAACCGCGTTTCTGATTATCTCAACCTTTTGCTCAAGCGTCGGATTTAAAACAACCCCACCATCCGACATCAATATAAACTTTGATTCGCTTTTCTTTTCGGGATATTCAAAGACAAACACATCGCTTAACAGCCTGCCGGTCCGCAGACCGGCTTCTTTGCTCAAAATTCCCCTCATAAGTGTTGTCGTGTCAACTTTCCCCTTTAAAATCACATGTGCCTCTCCATCCTTGATAAGAGATGCAGCGATTGAAATCGCCTTAGAGATATCTTTTTCGTCAATTATCTCAAATTTTGTTGGGTCATCGCCAAGTTCATCAATTATCTGCGAGATGGCTTTTGAATCTCCGATTAAAATTGACTCTGCGATTTCTCTTTTTCTTGCTTCAACAGCGGCTGAAAGTGCTGTTTCTTGATGTGCTGAAACAACAACTATTTTTTTCATTGAGCCCTTGACTTTTTCAAGTAGCTCGGAAAAATTTTTGATCATATTTTGCTTAAAATTTTATTTGCGATTTTTTCTGCACTCGTAAGACAATCTCCCACCGCAATACCACTGCGATAATTTGCACAGAAGTATATCCCGGGATTTTCATTTTCAAATTTTTCAATCGCTTCCATAATTTTTGAATGACCGATGTTATATTGCGGTATTGCTTTTTCCCATTTGGAAATCCAAACAAATTCCGGTTCACCTTTAACTTTCATTATGTCTTTAAGTTCATCGCTGACGATTCTTATAAGTTCATCGTTGCTTTTCAACGCCATCTCAGGTTGTCTTGTGCCTCCGACGAAGGTTGTAAATTCAACGAAGCCGTCGGGCGCTCTTTTTGGGAATATGCTTGAGTTCCAAAGCGTGCCAAGAATTTTTCTATTCTCCTTTTCCGGTATCAGAAAACCAAAGCCATCGGGTTCAATCCCAACTTGCTCCTTTTTGTAGCCGAAGACGACCTCTGCGACCGGAGGATAATAAATCTTTTGAAGCTCGTTTGATAAACTTTCCGAAAGCTCGCTGATAAGTTTTGATGCTACATACGCTGGCGTTGAGACGACGACGATTTCAGATTCAATTTTTTCTGTTTTGCCTTTACTTTCAAATTCAACGATGAATTTTTCATCCTTTTTTATGCTTTTAACCTTTGCATTCAAAATGACACTCTCACCCAAAAATTGAGCCAGTGCCTTTGGTAATGTCCCCATGCCATCGATGAAGGAAAACATCTTCGCTGAAACCTTTGATTGTTCAGAGCTCTTTTTTCTCTCTTTCGCTCCTCTAATTGTTCCAATTATAAGTCCACCGTACTTTTCTTCAAGCGCATAAAGTCGTGGGAAAGCTGAGCGAACGCTTAATTTTTCAGGGTCGCCTGCATAAACCCCGGCGACAAATGGATTTATAGTGTAGTCAAGAAATTCCTTACCGAGCCGTCTTCTCACAAATTGAGCTACCGTTTCTTCCTCTTTTGCCCTACCATGGAAAGGTTCAAGAAGTACTCTTAATTTTCCAGACAAACTCCATAAACGACTTTTGAAAAATTCCTGTGGTTTCATGGGGATTAAGTGGAGTTTCCCATCCTTCAAAATATATCGCTTATTTGACGATTCATTCGCATAAACCATTTGGTTTGAAATGCCGAGGTCTTCAACTATAACTTTGAAAAGTGGCGTTGTTTCAAGCGCGCTGTTTGGTCCATATTCAACAAGATATTCATCTATCCTTTTGCTTTTCATAGTTCCGCCAACTTCACTTTCGGCTTCAAGCACAGTTACATCAAGTCCGTTCTTTTTTAAAAGATAGGCAGTGGTTAAACCGGAGATGCCAGCACCTATGACGATTGCTTTACCTTTCATTTTTGACCGCCTCCAGAACTATGTTTTTTAAAGCTTCAATAAAAGTATCTGAATCGTTTGGTGGCTCAGCAACGATGAATTTACTTATACCGTTTTGAGTTGCTATTTCTTTTAAAAATATACCAAGTTCGTAGAGTGTTTCAACATGATCCGAAACAAAACTTATCGGAACCACAAGAAGATTTTTCACTCCCTCTCTGGCTAATTTCTTGACTAAGTCGGTTGTCGTCGGTTCAAGCCACCTTGCAGGTCCAACTCTACTTTGAAAACAAATTTCAGCACGGGCATTTTTGTAAAATTCACTTTTTGGTGAGTTATTTTTTAGATATTTAAGCACCGCATCAACGGACTTTTTCACTTCAATTGGATAAGGATCGCCTTTTTTAACGAGTTTTAAAGGCAAACTGTGGGCGCTGAAAACGATTGCAAAATTTTTCATCTCATCTTCGTTAAAATTAATCATCGCTTCTTCAATTCTTTCTGCAACTGATTTTATATAAAGCTCATCATCGGGATAACTTTTGATTTCAATTATTTTTCTGTCGGTGATGTTTAGCTTTTTCAGGGTGCGATAGAATTCATTGAAGCTTGAGCCAGTCGTTGTCGTTGAATACTGAGGATAAAGCGGAAGCAAAATGAATGTTTTAACATCATCTTTCAAAGCTCTTTCAACCGCCTCATCAATCATTGGGTGAAAATATCTCATTCCGATGTAAACTTTACAATCAAGATGATCTGAAAGTTTTTTCTCAAGACCCTTCGCTTGGACAAGCGTGTAACTTAAAATTGGGGAGCGACCACCGATTTTAAGGTAATATTTCTTGCTTCTTTTGGCTCTTATTTTTGAGATAAGATACGCTAATGGTTTTTGTGTAATTGAGGAAAGCGGAAACTTAAAGATGTCAGGATCGGAGAAAAGATTGTAAAGAAATTTTTGAACATTTTTAATTGAATCAGGTCCGCCGAGGTTTAGTAGTATAATTCCATATTCTGGCATTTTTGAATCCTTTTTACTTAGCGAACTTGTATATCTCGCCATCCTTCATGACGAATTTGACATCACGAAGGACTTTTATATCGTTTAGCGAATCGCCTTTAACTGCGATTATGTCCGCCAGTTTCCCCGGTTCAATGCTTCCAATTTTGTCCTGCCAACCGAGAAATTCAGCTGATATTATAGTGGCGGATTTTATTGCGTCAAGTGGTTTCATTCCATACTTGACCATCAGTTCAAATTCCTCAGCGTTAGTTCCATGTGATTCTGTTAAGTCGCTACCGAAGGCAATTTTAACCCCAACTTTAAGCGCCCTTTTAAATGTCTCAGAGTGAAGTTTAACCGTGTTTTCAATCATTTTTCTCGTCTCCGGAGAAAGACCTTCTCTGTTTGACCAGCGATAATAAGCCACAAGCGTTGGGCAGTAATAGACGCCTTTTTCTTTCATTAATTTGAGGGTCGCTTCATCAAGATACAAGCCATGTTCAATGGATGCAACGCCAGCATTTATCGCCCTTTGTGCAGCAATTGATGAGTAGCAGTGAGCAGCGACCTTGACATTCATCTTTTGCGCCTCTTCAACTATCGCTTTCAATTCGTCATCGGAAAATTTAAGATACCATGTCAGTGAATCTGCAACTTCATTCCTTCTCCTTCTTGAATCGGCATAAATTTTTATCCAATCAGCTCCGTATTTTATCTGTTCTCTTACTGCTTTTCTCACCTCGTCAACTCCATCTACAAGTTGAGCACCAGTTGGAACTTGTATTTCCCAGGAATATCCCATTAAAGCATATCCACCCGTTGTGGACAAAGCTCTTGTGGAGACCTGCATCCTTGGTCCCGGGATTATGCCTTGATTTATCGCTGTTTTTAAATCAACATCGGCATAACCTGCGCCCTCTGTTTCAAGGTCTCTTATCGTTGTAAAGCCCGCCTCAAGCGTTTGCCTTGCATGAACGACCGCCCTTATCGTCCTGTATGGTATTGATTCCTTCAAAAGTTGATCGTCGTAACTCCCCTCGTGTAAAAATAAATGAACATGGGAGTCAATTAACCCCGGTAACACAGTCATATCGGATAAATCAATTATTTCAGCGCCTGGCGGGATTTCAAATGTCCCGACTTTTTCAATTTTGTTCCCCTTGATCAAAATTAACACATTCTTTTTCACCTGCTCATTTTTGACATCAATTAACGAACCGCATTTGATGACTTTGATCTTCTCCTGGGAGATGCCAAGGGAAGTTGCAAGGATTAGCAAGGAAAGCAAAATTCTTTTCATGGCGACTTGGTTTTTTGGTTTTAAATTTCAAAGATAAATATAATTCAGCGTTAAGATAAATTCAACCGCAAACTATATAGTTTTGCAATGGTGTTTTTCAGGGTTCGGCTCTTGAATTTTTTAATTTGATTTTTTACTTTTTGAATGTAGCGAGATAAAATTGCTTTCAAAAGAGCGAAGGTGCTTTTGCGAGGAATTTGACAGCGCATTTCTTTTTGGATGGGGAAGGGCAAAATAAAAACAATTTGAAAATCCGTTTATGAGGATTGAAGTAAATCTTTATTCCCTAAGGAACGGTTGCCTCAGTTTGAATTACAATTATTATCTTTCCAGTTTGATATACAGGATAGTTGGGGCTCATTCAAGAAAATTTGCGATGAAACTGCACAAAGATGGTTTCAAAAGCGATGGGAAGATTTTTAAGGCATTTACCTTCTCAAAAATTTTCTACTTTGACGGTGCTTATGTTGAAGGTGGTAATCTAATCCTTCCGCAAAATTGCGAGGTTTCCTTTCTCGTATCATCACCTTACGAAGAATTTGTTAAGAGTTTTGCCCTTGGCTTGACGAAAACATCAAAAATTTGGATTGGAAAGAAATCCAATTTGTTTGAATTAAAATCAGTTGAGCTTGTTTTTGAACCGGAAATTTTTGATGGCGATCCATTAGAGGAGATTGAGGTTAAAGGGGTTTTTATATCGCCTCTTGTTGTTTCAAAGGTTGACTCGCTTGGGAGGAAAGTTTATCTTGGTTGTTTTGATGCTGAAGTTCCATATCTTGTTAGGGAGAACCTTTTCAAAAAATTTAATGCATTTTACAAGTTTATCCCTGAGGATTATTTTGAGTTCAATTTTTCAACGGATTATTTAATGAACCACAACTGGCAGAAGTTGATAGCAATAAAAGAAGGCACCCCGGAGGAAACGAAGGTGAAGGGAATGCTTGCGCCATTTACATTAAAAGGAACTCGCCGATTAGTTAAGTTTTCTTGGGAAATAGGTCTTGGTGAGAAAAATTCAATGGGTTTTGGAATGTGGGACATAAAAAGAAATGGAGTGGGAAGATAAACAATGAAAGTTCCCAGTGCTGTGGCTCAAGATGAAAACATCAAAGGCGAGAGGAAGCATATTTTAATAGTTGTTGCGGGTTTAACTCCGGCGATAATCACTGAGACGCTTCAGTTTTTGACCTTCGCTGAACCAGGGAAAACATTAAGATATGGGGATTTAATGAAAACAAAAGTCAGGTTGAAAATTTCTGATATTTTCGTCTTGACGACTTCAAAAGGGCGAGATATGATTATAGATGAGCTTATTAAAAATGGTGGCTTTAAAAAATTTTGTGATGAATTCGGAATAAATTGGGTGAGTTTTGATGAAAAAAATATAATCGTCCTTAGGGATACCAATGGTGTTGAAATTGAAGATATAAGGACGGTTGAGGAAAATCGCGGTGCTGCGAATATGCTTTTTGATTTCATACGACAAAAATTGATGGATGAAAATATAATTGTGCATTGTTCAATCGCTGGGGGAAGAAAAAGTATGGATGTTTATTCTGCGTTTGCATTTCAATTTTATGGAAAGAGCGAAGATAAAATGTATCATGTGATCGTAAATAGCCCGTTTGATGACCCTAACTTAAAAGATAAAAGCGGGAGAAGGTTTCTTTACATTCCAATTGAAGAAGTGGTCTTTACGAGAAAATTGGACAAGTCGGAGCATACATCAATGGGTGCAGAAATTACGCTCTATGAGATTCCTTATATTCACTTAAGGAGCAAACTTAAAGATATATTGCAGTCAAACGAAAGTTATGATAAACTTGTTGATATAGCTCAGCGTGAGATTGATTTAGTTTGGGTTCAGCCCCATCTTTATATTGATGTTAAGCGTGGCTCTGTTAAAATAAATGACTGGGATTTAGTTTTAAAACCAACCGAGCTTTTCATTTACCTCTATTTCGTTTTTAGCCGGAAGATGTGCAAGCAAAGGCATGGGAAAAATTTATGCTCGTTTTGTTTCCCAGAGTTTGAAGAGGTCAATGGTCTGAAAGTTAGGAAATTTAAAAATCGGGAACCCTTGCTCAAGGCGTTTAGGATAATTAGGAAAAATTTCGGGGATAAAAGCAAGGAAACCAAGACGATTGAAAATTGGATTTATAACGGAATCCCAAGACAAAGTTTGAGCGATAAAATTTGTGATATAAATAAAAGGATTAAGGAAATCGTCCAAATTCCAAATGCTGATGTGGTTAAAATTGTAAATGAGGGCAAGTATAGTAAGCCAAGATATGGGATAAGGCTTGAACCGGGAAGGATTGAATTGATAAAGTGAAAACTATATAGTCAGCAAACTATTTAGTTTTTCAATTTTCCGTTGAGTTTGATAATTGAGTTTGTTAATTTTAAAACAGGAATCAAAAGAAAAGGAGTTCGGCTATGGACTTTGAAAAATTGAAGAAGGCGGTCGCTGTTTCAGCTCTTTTTCATGATATAGGTAAATTTTGGCAAAGAGCGGTAAGAAGGGATGAGGGTTTATCTTCTGAGACGAAGAAACTTGAGGCGGAGTTATGTCCCGATTTCGGAAAGTATAGGCATGTATTGTGGACGAGTGAATTCTTTGAGCAGTTTGAAAATGTTTTCCCGATTGATGTTTCTGAAAGTTTAACGGGGGACGCTCTTGACAATGTTAAAAATCTCGCATCAAGACATCACGCCCCTAAATCCCCTCTTCAGGTTTTAGTTCAGCAAGCGGATTGGTTAAGTAGTGGTATGGACAGGACGAAAGCCGAGGATGTAAAGGATGAAGAGAGCGGGATATTCAGAAAGAAAAGGTTGATTTCCGTTTTCAGTAGAATTGGAAATGAAGTTGGGGACAAAAGATGGGTTTATAATTTGACACCGCTTAAACCAGATGAAAGTGTTTTTCCATTTCAAGAGGAAAAGATGGTTGATTTAACCGATGAATATGGGAAACTTTGGAAAAACTTTGTTGATGAATTTAATTTGCTTGGTGTTTTGAGGGATAATTTTAATATCTGGCTTGGTTCAGCGCTTTCCTTGATTGAGAAGTATGCTTGGTGCATACCAAGCTCAACTGTTGATGTGCCCGATGTATCCCTTTACGATCATCTAAAAACAACCTGTGCAATTGCTGTGGCGCTTTTAAAGTATCACTTTGAAACTTGAGAGAGTTGTCCCTGGAGTTAAATTTAGCTTTGAAATCGTTTATAGGGTGTTTGACACAGGCGATGACGGAAAGAAAGATGAGGAATTATTTGAGATAATCAATCAAGGGATGAGGCTTCTTGAGCTTGATTGCCTTGGTGGGTATGGAAGCAGAGGAAGTGGAAAGATAAAATTTATCAATGTTCAAACTAAAGAATACAAGCCGGAAGAATTAAAACTTGAAGTTGAGGTTTAGTTATGGGGACATTTAAAGTGAAATTCAAGGTGTTAAGTTCAGTTATAACACCTTTTCAAGCAGACACGATATGGGGGCATATCGCATGGGCTTGTTATTACATATGGGGTGAGAAAAAATGTAAAGATTTCATTCAATCGCACAGAGAGGGAAATCCAACGCTTGTGTCAAATGCATATCCAGATGGATTCATGCCGGTTCCATATATCCCGTTTGTCGGCGGTAGTGATGAAGTGACCGATAGCGAAATTTTTAAGAGAGTGAAAAAGCGAAACTTGATGAGAGTTGAAAATTTTGAAAAGATAAAAGATGGTTTGAGTTCGGTTAAGTTATTTGATGTGTTAAAACGGGAAATTGAAGATGAAGCAAGGAAGGATAAAAAGTTTGTTAATTTTGTAAGTGAAACAAAGAGCGAGACAATTTTGCGCAATAAGATAGATCGTTTGAGTTTTACAACTACTGAGATGGGTGAGTTGTTTGCAACCGAGGAGACATTTTATAACTTTGATGTGAGCATGTGGTTTGTTATCAGGACGGAATTTTTTAGCAAAGGGGAAATTGAAATGATTTTGAAATGCATTGAGTTAAATGGTTTCGGGGCTGACGCTTCCGTTGGAAAAGGTCGGATAAAGTTCACACAGCTTACCGAGCAAGGTCTCCCGGAGGCAAAGGATGGCAATGCTTTTATGTCTCTTTCAAATTTTGTCCCAGCCGAAAGGGAGTTTGTTGAGTTTGAAGATGCATGGTATAAATTGTTTGTAAAATTCCCAAAGGTAGGTGGTTATTTCGCCTTGATTGACCCATTTAAAAAACCGATTCTTTTCTTTGAAGCTGGCTCTGTTTTTAAAGTTAGTAAGGTAAAGGATTATTACAGATGTTTGGTTGAAAATGTGCATTCAAATCAAGACATAGTTCAGTACGCTTATGCGTTCCCGGTAAAAGTTAAATTGGAGGTTTAAAAATGGCGGAGTATAAACAGGTTTTCAAAGTGTTATATCGTATTGTAACTCCGGTTCATATAGGTACGGGCGAGGACATAAGTCCGCTTGAGTATGTGATCAAGAATGGGGTTTTGTACAGGATTGAGTCGGACGATTTGATTTCCAAGTTAAATGAGGAGCAACTGAAAAGGTTTTATAGCTATATTGAAAACAATAAATTTGTTGAGTTGAGAAATGTCATAGTTGAGAATTTTGATGAGAAGTTCGCCAGGTATAAAGTTGGGGTCACGAACTCAATCGCTGAAAAGTATGAAAAAAGCATAAACGATGTGAAAAATCAACTTTTGGTTTCGCCTTTTATCAGGAGTGTTTTAGATTTCAAGCCCTATCTTCCAGGTAGTTCAATTAAAGGTGCGATAAGAACAGCGATAATTAACGATATAATTCAAGAGAAAATAAAGACAGAGGGGAAAAAAGCTAAAGAATTACAAAGGGAGTTATTAAGTAAAAAACATTGGGAGCTTGAGTTGGTTGATGCGGTTGTTGAGAGTAGAAGGGGAAATCAAACCGATGCGAGGCGTGACCCATTTAGAGTGTTGAAAATTTCAGATGTTTATTTATCGGATGAATTTTTCCAGGTAGGTGAGGTTTTAAACGCAAGGGTAAATGAAAAGAGGGGCAAGGTTGAAACGGTCAAAATTCAAATGTTCAAAGAGGTTTTACTTGGAGAGGTTAATTTAAATAGAGAAGTTGAGTTTGAGGGCGAGATAAGGATTGATGAAATTCTAAGTGAAGCAGAATATAAAGGGGCTGAAACAGGGGGTAAGATTGAAAAATGGATCAAAAGGAATTTATCCAAGGATTATTTGATCAGGGCTTGTAATAATTTTTATCTTGGCGAATTTGAGCGCGAGAGAAAATTTTTTGAATTTGCCGTTGATATGCAGGATGTACTTGATAAAATTGGCAGGATTTTAAGACCGTCAAAAGACGAGTTCGTCATCAGGGTTGGGAGATTTAGTGGTATTACTGCGGTGACTGTGGATGAAATTCACCAGCCATATAATAAAAAATGGGGGAAGACGAAGAATCTTTATGAGGGGAGGTTTCCAATGGGATGGATAAAAGTTAAATTTTTAAGTTAAAAACAAAATTTGGTGAAGAAAATGGAAGCAAAAGAATTTCACATCATCAATGTTGGAAACAGCCTTTTGACAAACTATCAAAACAAAGTTGGCGGTGAGATAAAACAGATTAAACAAACAGACAATGAATATTGGAAGAACATGCTTGACGATGTCAAATTTATGGAGGATATATATAAATTTTTATCGTCAAATCCTGAAGAAAATAGCGCTGAGTTGAACACATTCTTAAAAGTTGTAAGAGGGAAGGAGCCATCAAATATTATGGTTTATCCTTCTGGGACGAATACTTATTCAAATGAGATATGTCTTCGTACCATCGTCAGGTTTTTGAAGGAAAAAGGTTATAAAGTTTTTGACAATCCGATTTTTCCGGCTTACTTTGTGGAGGCGAGATTTTACGATGATAGATATGCAATTGATGAATTCGTTAAGGGAATTGCTGAGATGCTTGACAGGTTTATCTACATTGCGTTGAAGAAGAAAGAAGAAGGATATGAGGTTTACATCAATCCGACGGGTGGTTTGAAGGCGCATGTTATTACTTGTGCTCTTGCTGGTTTTTTGACTGGGTGTAAAGTTTATTATATGCATGAAGAGTTTAGAGAGGTGGTATTTTTACCGGTGCTTTTTTATTTGCCCAAGGGAAGGGAGGTTGAACTGTTGAGAAAGCTTTCGGACAAAGTCCCGAGAAGTGGGGATGAATATGAAAAAATTAAAAGTGAGTATGAAGATGAAATTAAGAGATTGGAGGCATATGGTCTCGTTGAGGTGGAAAAAGACGAGCAAGGAAGGGATTATAGAATAAGGATAACAAATAGAGGGATTTATTTTTTGAATCTGATGGAGAGGGCGGGGTTATGAGAAATATTTTAATTTCTGTTCTCGGTTCAACACCTCAAATTTTAACGGAGACGCTCTGGGGTCTGAAAGTTCAGAAAGGAATTGACATTGACGAGGTTTTTGTAATAACAACTTCGTATGGCAAAAGGTTGATAATTGAAGGGACAAAAGATTTAGAACCATTGCTTGGGAATGGCGGTGTGTTTGAAAAATTTTGTAAAGAATTTAAAACATATCCAAAATTTACCGAAAGGAATATATTTGTAATAAGGGATAGAGCTGGGAATGAGCTTGATGATATTCGGGATACCGTTCATAATGAGTGCGCATCGGATTTTATAACAAATGTGATAAGGGAATTTTCAAAAATGAATGATGTCGTAATTCATTGTTCAGTTGCAGGGGGAAGGAAGACGATGTCGGTTTTCGCGGGATTGGCTATGACGCTTGTTGGCAGAAAACATGACCATCTTTATCATGTTCTTGTTTCACCCTCTGAAGTTGAAGGTAATCCGAAATTCTTTTACAAACCGTTAAAGCCACAAGTTATAGAGACAGGAAAAGGGAAAAAGATAAGCACCGACGAAGTTGAGATAACGCTTGCTGAGATTCCTTTCTTAAGGTTAGGAGAAAAATATAAAAATGTATTTCCCGATGGGATAAGTTATACAGAGCTTGTTGAAAGAGTTCAAAATTACGAGAACTTGAGCGAGCCAGTTGTAAAAGTTAGCGATCGAGAGGTTGAAATTATCGGCAAAAATAAGTATTTGAGAAAGGCGCTTAAAGATATAGAAAATTACGCTAAATGGAAAGTTAAAAGTGTCCTTTTAATTGGGGAAACGGGTACTGGCAAGGAACTATTTGCGAGGTATTTTGCAAAGGTATATGGCAAAAATTTTACGGGTATAAATTGCGCAAACATCCCGGGAAATTTGCTTGAGTCAGAATTATTTGGTCATGTTAAGGGTGCCTTTACAGGTGCTATCAGGGATAAAAAGGGAATTTTTGAAGAAAACAACGGTGGGGTCGTCTTCCTTGATGAGATAAACAAAACAACCCCGGAATTTCAAAGCAAGCTTTTAAGATTTCTTGATTCGGGCGAGGTTAGGGCAGTCGGAAGTAATAAGCCAAAAAAGGTTGATGTGGTTTTAGTTTTCGGTCTAAATGAGGAACCAGATAAATGGTTGAGCAAGGGAGCACTGATTGATTTTTACAATCGCATATCAAGGCATAAGGTTAAAATCCCACCGCTAAGGGAAAGAAAAGAAGATATACCACTTTTAGTGGGGTATTTTGTGGATAAGTATTCTCGTGAGTATGGCAAAAGTATTAAAAGGGTTTCAAAGGAAGTTATGAGGATGTTGGTTGCTTATGATTGGAAAATTGGGAATGTGCGGGAATTAGAGAATTGTATTGCTGATATAGTGGTACGAACAGATGAAAGCGAGATAGGTTTATCAAACTTACCTGATGACTTTGAAGCGATTCTCAAAACCCAAGATGAAATGATTGAAAGTGAATTATATGAAGTGACAGGGCAAAGGGAAGTTAATTTTTCGCTTGACGAACTTGTAAAGCGATATATTGAATATCAGCTTAGAAAGAACGGATGGAATATTGCCAAGACCGCAAAGGTTCTTGGCATTCCACGAGGTACCCTTTACGATAAACTCAAAAAACTGGGAATAAGAAAATAGCTCCCTTCATTATGTCGGCATACCGACAACCGTTACAATGCCGATGTCGGAATACCGACAAGATAAATCTTTCCCTATAAAATTTAACTGAAAATCAATCTCCAAAAATTTTGGCATAGTTTTTGCCTATATATTTTACACGGGGAGGGGGGACCTGGTGCGGGGGATTTAAAAATAAAATAAGCGAAGCCCATGAAAGTAAAAGCAATTGAAGATCTTCTTAAGTTGCCATTGCCGATTTTGTTGATTTTAATAGGGTTGATGATGCTTGATGGTAGGATGAAATTGGTTGTTGATGGCGATTTTGAAAGCGAACTTGATAAAAAAGAATTTGATGCTTGAAGTTTATCGCAAAAATAGTTAAACTAAGGAAGGAGGTAATGATGAAGTTTACAAATCACGCATTAATAAGGATGAATCAGCGTAAAATAAGTGATGAGATGCTTAAGCTTGCTTTAAGATATGGCTGTGTGATTTATAACGCAGGTGCAAAGTTTGTTTTCGTCAGGAAGAAAGATGTCCCTGAGGATTTGCCTAAAGCTGTCGCTGAAAAGATTGAAGGGATTGTAATTGTGATGAATCCAGTTGATGAGACGATTGTCACGGTTTATAAAAATAAAGATGCTTTGAGGGAGATAAAGCGCAAAATTAAACGCTATGATGGTAAGTCACCAAGGGGAAAATTTAAATTAAACGAGGTGTTTTGAGATGCCAGCAATATTTTTACTTACGGGGAATCCGTTCGTTGATGCGGGGATATTTGTTATATCTGAGCTCAGTGATAAAAGGATTGAAGATATTGAAGTTGATGATTTGAAAAGGTTGTATACGAAACTTATTGATGTCTATTTCACTGAAGCGTGGAAGAAAAATCTTATTTCAATCTTCACAAAAAATCACCCCGCGACACACAATAGCGGGACTCCAGAACGATACAAGAAATTTTTAGAGGAATTGATTAAGGATATAAAGCCGATGCATACTTCTGGAAGTTGTGTTGCATGTGGGAGAAGAGATGAGAGCAATGTAAAGATCGCAAAGGAAAAATCAGGGATTGGGAAGCATCTCGTTCCGTTGACGGGCTCGGCTGATTTTGTGAATTTTTTTCCTAGTGCGACGCTTGGACTTGCGATGTGCTCTGTATGTCTTTTGGCGATTCAATTTATGCCGATATTTTTACATCAATGCGGTGGGAAATTTTTATTGATGCATTCAAATTCTGAAAAGGTTATGCGATATTGGGCGAAAAATTGCGTTGCTGAACTTAACAAACAAATCGCATTGGACAATTTCACGGGTTGTTATTCAAATGACATAAATAACCCTGTGAATTCTTTTTTCAGAAGCATTGAGGATATGATAGTGAAATATGATGAGGATTGGCATCGCGAAAATGTTTTTATAAGGTTTTATTATTTTAGCAATTACGCGCAGAGCCCATTTGTTGAGATATATGATATTCCTACGCCCGTTTTCAGATTCCTTGCTTATGTTAAGCAGGTTGATGCATATTCTGAGTGGAGGGAGTTAACAGGTAGAGCTTACGACAGGAAAGGTAATCAGGTGTATGATAGATTGATAAGGGGTGAGAGTATAGTCCGATATTTTTTTAAGGGAGAGCGTGAGGTTTTCGGTAATTGGGAACTTTTAAAATTTTATTTAAAGGAGGTGGAAGAAATGGACGAAAAAAGAATTAACGCAATAAGGGATTTCGCGGACAGAATAGCGGATTTAATTTCCCGTCTTAATGATGATAAGCGTCTTTTTCAGTTGGAGACGGTGAAGGATTATTCTGGTTTTAGAAATGTGTTGAGGTTTCTTGCTAAAGATGCGGTAAAGGTTGGGATGGAAGAGCCCTTGATTAAATTTGATGAGTATGTTGGTTTAATTTTGCCAGATGGAGCGATGGGGTGGAATGAGGTAAGAGATTTGTTGCTTTTCAGGATTTACGAGCGGTTGCACGATTGGTTGAAGTCCCGGGGCTCTGAAATTATTGAGGGTGAAAATTTCTAAATCTAAAAATAACAGGAGGTCAAAACCGCCATGCTTATGGCAACTGGTTACATTTTGGTTGAGGCGCCGCATTCGGCGCTTAATAATGCAGGAACCGACGCAAGCGAAAGGACTGAGAATATCGTCCGCGTGAAGGCGATAAGAAAGGGCAGAGAAATTTATCCGTATGTTTCAGCTCAAGCGTGGAGATACTGGTGGAGAATGACATTAAAGGAGAAGTTCGGTTGGGAGTTATCGCCTGTGATACGGGAGGAAAAGATAGCTTTTACGGAGGCAAATCCATTTATATATCCCGATGATGACATTTTCGGCTATATGAGGGCTGTTAAAGAAGGTAAAAAGGACAGGACGGTTACACGCGTATCGCCATTGAAATGTTCACCGCTCGTTTCTGTGTTAAGTTTTGAACCAGTTCAAGATTTCGGCGTAATGGCAAGACAAGGTGACCCAGTCCCATATGAGCATGAGTTTTATTCAACCGTGCTTCAAGGGATTTTCTCACTTGATATTTCAAGGGCGGGCGTTTTTTATACGATAAGTCAAGCTGGATTTAGGAACATTGATGAGGAATTGCTTGAGGAAAGTATTGTTAAATCGGGGGCGAAGAAAATTGATGATGTTTATATCCTGCCTTCAGAAATCAGAGCGAAAAGATGTTATGAGACGATACTTGCGCTTGCTTACATTTATGGTGGCGCCAAGCAAACGCAACATTTAACCGATGTTGTCCCAAGATTAGTGTTGCTTGCGATCGTTGAAGGAGGAAATCACATTTTTATGAACCTTTCTTTTGAGGATAATGGAAGGGTTAAATTTAACTTTGACGCGTTTGAAAAAACGCTTGCTGATTATGCTGACATTATTCGTTCGGATGTTTATGTTGGTGTCCATCCCGGATTTCTTGATGGATTGGATGAGGAATTTAAGAGACGATTTGAAGGATTTAAATTCGGTGATAAAGAGATAAAAGTTTCAACGCCGAAACAGGCGATAGAAAAATTCGCTGAAATTGTGAAAGATGTTGTGGCTTCAATGTGAAAATTCGCTGGGGTTTTTGCCCGGCTATTCAATAAATAAAATCTGAACTTGAAAAATGGAAGTTTTAAGGATAAAAATAACGGGCGTGGTATCTTCTTTTAGAAATCCATTTTTTGTTTCGGGGGCTCAACCAACTCTTGAGGTTCCGCCACCGAGCACAATCCTTGGGATTATTTCTGCTGTCGTTGGAAGAATAGTTAAACCAGATGAAATATCTTTCGGTTATGTTTTCCTTTATAAAGATAAGGGTGAGGATTTGGAGTTAATTTACGAGTTAAGCTTGAAGGAGAAGTTCAAGGCAAAATCAAATGTCATAAGACGCGATTTCTTGACATTTCCAGAACTATATCTCTATGTGACAAATGTTGAATATGAAGGATATTTTAGAAAACCTTCCTTTCCAATTCTGCTTGGGAGAACCCAGGAGTTGGCAAAGATTGAGAAGATAGAAAGAGTGACGCTTGTGAAAAAGTCACCTGTGAGATTTGGGAAAACTATTGTCCCAATTGATTTTAAGGGTGTTTCCGGTGCGATTGTTGCTTTGCCTCTGTATTTTGATTATAGTCCGCAGGGAGTAAGAAAAGCGATGATGATTCAGCCGTTTGTTGTTTTAAGTAGGTTTATAAATTATGAAAGACAACCTCTCTGGTTTGATGAAGAAAAAAACTGGGGGGTATATCTTTATGGGGAAAGTTAAATTCTTTTTCGTTTTCCTTCTCCTGTTGCGAAAACTGAGAAGTTGATCAGCACGATCATCAAATTGCTTCAACCAAAGGAGAATTGAAATGTGGAAGATACTGGCGAAGACATCACCTGAAAAAACGCTTTATGAACATATAGTTGATGTTCTTGCGGTTTTATCTCAGATGATAAAAATTTTCCCTGGAGTTCCTCAAAGGACTGGCTTTGTTAATTTTTGGGAATATGTTTTCTATGCTTTGTATTTTCACGATTTTGGGAAATCTGCGAGCGGTTTTCAGAAAAGTTTAAAAGAGGGTAAAAAGTGGGGCTACAGGCATGAAATTTTATCTGCTGGCTTTGTTTCACTTCTTGATTATGATGATGAAGTCAAAAAGATGATCGCCCTTGGAATAGCATCTCATCATTTGGAACTTGATGAATTGAAAAGGGGATATTCAACGATTGTTGATGGCACTCCAGCGGTGGAAAATTACAGAGTTAAGCTGGCTGAATTGGAGGAAAACTTTGATGAGATAGTTAAGCTTATGCGATTGATACCGGATTTGAGCAAAAATTTCATTGGGAAAGAGCTTAACAATTTCAAATTGCCTGCTTCAATTGCTGATCTTGTTGATGTCTTTAAATTTGCGGTCAAGTGGTATTTTGAACAATTTGAAAGTGAACTTGATGAAAAGATGAAACTTGCTTTGACTTTGATGCGCGGTTTTGTTTTGAATTGTGATCATATCGCATCAGCCGGTGATATTAATATACCTTTGTTGGAGAGGAAAATCTCAGAAATTGTAAAGTTTGAGTCATTGAGGGATGTTCAGAAAAAGGCAAGTTGTAGTGAGGGCAGTTTAATTTTAATAGCGCCAACTGGTTATGGGAAAACGGAGGCATCACTTTTTTGGGTTGAGAGAAATCAAAACGAAAATTACACAAAAAGGGTGTTTTACATTTTGCCGTATACGGCGAGCATAAATTATATGTTCAAAAGGTTTGTGAATTATTTCGGTGAGGGATTGGTTGGGATGAGGCATCATAGAGCTGGATATTTTATCTATCAAAGTTTCAGAGATAGAGGTTATACCCCGGAGGAAGCAAAGAGGTTGTCAATTGCGTTTGTTGACTTGAACAAAAGGATTTATTCCCAGTTTAAGATAATGACGCATCTTCAACTTATAAAGGAAATGTTCGGCGTTTCAGGGTTTGAGATGAGAATTGCCGAAATGATTGATGGACTTGTTGTCGTTGATGAAGTTCATTCTTATGATGCGCGAACGATAGCTCTTCTTTCTGAGACATTGAGGACTTTAAAAGATGATTTTGGTGTTGATGTGCTGATTATGTCCGCCACTTTTCCCAAATTTTTAAGGGAGATATTTGAGCCAATAGTAAATTCAATTGTAAAAGCGGACGAGGATATTTTAAAGACAATTTCAAGACACAGGATAAATTTGATAGATGACTTTATTCTTAACGGAACTGACTTGATAAAACGGGAAATTTCAAGTGGTAAAAAGGTCTTGGTTGTGTGTAATACTGTTAAGAGAGCGCAGGAAATTTACAGACAGTTAAAAAATTATGCTGTCGGAGGAGCTAAACTCATACATTCAAGGTTTTCGTTAATTGATAGGGAGAAAATTGAAAAGGGCTTAAACGAGGTTCAGCTCCTTGTCGGAACTCAAGCAATTGAAGTTTCGCTTGACATTGATTTTGATGTTTTGTTCACCGATATAGCTCCGGTTGATAGACTTGTTCAGAGAATGGGTCGTGTAAATAGGCGAGGCGAACTTGATATAGCTGATGTCTTCGTGTTTTGTCAGCATCAAGATGAGGATAGAAAAATTTATGATGAGGAATTGATTGAAAGGACGAAAGAGGAGCTTAAAGGGGTGGAGAAGATAAGCGAGTTTGATGTGATTGAGCTTGTTGAAAGGGTTTATCGGGATGGGCTCGGTGAGAAACAAAGGAAGATTTTTGACGAAACAGTTGAGAGCTTTAAAAAGTTGAAAAAGGATATAGCTCCAATGCGTGTTAATCGGTTTTCTGAGGAGGATTTTTATAAATTGATTGGTTCAGTTGAAGTTGTGCCTTCAATTTACGAGGAAGAGTATGTCAAGTTGATTGAGGAGAAAAAGTTTTTTGAAGCGATAAGATATTTCATGCCTCTTGCGCTTGAGCAGTTTTTTAAACTTAAAAAGAACGGTCAAATTTATGAGCATTCAAAGACATTGTTTTGTAGGGCTGGATATAATGAGGAATTGGGGCTTTTGACGGATGAATTTGAAACAAACATACTTGAGTGAAAATGATATATGAAAATCCGAGAATAACGGGTGTGATGGTCAATTATTATTTTCACTGTAAGAGACAGCTTTGGTTTTTTGCCAATCATATTGAAATGGAGCATAATTCTGATTTTGTTGAGATAGGTAAGGTTTTGAGCGAATTTTTTTATAGGGGTAAAGATAAGGACTTGAAAATTGATGATACTATCGCAATTGATTGGTTTGATTTTAGGGATGGAGTGTTGCACGAGGTTAAGAAGTCGGACTCATTTGAGGAGGGACACATCTGGCAGGTGAAGTATTATCTTTTTTATTTTATGAAAAAGGGTATTAAGGCAAGGGGAAAGATAAATTATCCCAAATTGAAGAAGACGGTTGATGTTGAACTTTCGGCTGAGGAATTTAAAGTTATGAGCGAGATTTTAAATGATATTCTTTTGATAGTTCGCCAGGATAAACCGCCTGCGAAGATAGAGAAAAATAAATGTAAGGGCTGTAGCTATTTCCAACTTTGTTGGAGTGAAAATTAATCTTGAAAGAAGGTCATGCCGAAGCCGTATTACATTTTTTCATCCGGGATTTTAAGGAGGAAAGATAACACTATTTATTTTGAGCCAGTTGGTGAAGAAGTTATTGATGATGAAATTTTGTGCTTCATTGGTTATCCAGATGTTGAAGATGATGTCGCAGTAAAGCGTAAACCGATACCTGTTGAGGATATTGAATCAATTTATGTTTTCGGTGAGCTCACATTTAACACAAAGTTTTTTAACTTCCTAGCGCAGAATAATATAGTGCTTCACATTTTTAATCGTTTTGGATTTTATTCTGGTAGTTTTTATCCGCGTGAATTTTTGAATTCCGGGAGATTACTTGTAAAGCAGGTTGAACATTACATTGATCCTGACCTCAGGATTAAGATAGCCAGAAAGTTTGTTGACGGATCGTCTTTTAATATGTTGAAGAATTTGAGGACTTATGTTGATGAACACAGGGAGTTGGAAGTTTTTATTGAAATTATTGAGAGTGAAAGGATGAAGATTGATTGCGTTGATGAAATAAATGATTTAATGGTTCTTGAGGCGCGGATAAGAAGTGCGTATTATAAAGGTTGGGGTTATATAGTTGAAGGGGAATTTTTTGATTTTGAGAAAAGGACGAAGAGACCCCCGGAGAACGCTATTAATTGTTTGATATCCTTTGGGAATTCAATGCTTTACACTGTAACGCTTGGTGAGATATACAAGACGCAGTTGAATCCAACAATAAGTTATCTTCACGAGCCGATGGAGAGAAGGTTTTCGCTTGCGCTTGACATCGCTGAGGTTTTTAAACCAGTCATCGTAGATAGGGTAATTTTTAAGCTTGTGAACCGTGGGCAAGTGCGAGAGGAACACTTTGTTAAGGAGTTAAATTATTGTTATTTGAATGAGGAGGGAAGAAAGATTTTTGTGAAGGAGTTCAACGATTTCATTGAAAGCACTGTTAAGCATAAAACACTTGGTAGGAATATATCATACAAGGGATTGATACGATTGGAATGTTACAAGTTAATAAAGCATTTGTTCGGTGACGATGAGTACAAGCCGTTTAAAGTTTGGTGGGTTTAAAAATTAATTTTAGTGGACTATGTATTACATAGTTGTTTATGATGTTGAGGAGAAAAGAGTAGCGAAGGTTTGCAAATTCTTGAGGAGATATCTTCATTGGGTTCAAAATTCAGTTTTTGAGGGAGAATTGAGTGAGGGCAAGTTCATGGAGATGAAGTTTAAGCTTATGCAGATAATTGATCCAAAAGTTGATTCGGTGGTCATATATACGCTTGATTTTAGATGGAGGGGCAGGGAGATAATAGGGATAGATAAAAACAGGGTAGATACTTTTGTTTAAAGTTTTTAGAAATTTTTAACCGTTATTGCCCTCCCGGTTTCCCGGGAGGGTTTTTTATTTTGGGAGGTTTTTCCGAGAACCTAGTGAAAAAGTTAACACTGCAAAATCGCAAAAACTTATTGTATTTCAATCAAAAACCCCGACTCTGACACAAACTATGACAACTTGTCAGGAAGGTTCTCGGAAAATTTAGGGGGTAAAGTTAACACTTCGGGACTTGACTTTTGGGGAAAAAGTTATTATATTTTAGTGTGTGAATTTGGTTTTGTTAAAGTTTTACTTCTGTCTTGTGTGAATTGAACCTGTGAGGGATTGAAACAGCCCGGGGTTAATTTTTGGATGTTCCAAAAAGTTTTGTGTGAATTGAACCTGTGAGGGATTGAAACTCTAAAACAATTGTAATTAAAGCGGTTATGTAAAATGTGTGAATTGAACCTGTGAGGGATTGAAACAAAACCTACTATATCGCAAATTTTGACCAAAGTTGGTGTGAATTGAACCTGTGAGGGATTGAAACTAAATTTCCTTTATTTTCCTTTTGGCTTCTTCCAGGTGTGAATTGAACCTGTGAGGGATTGAAACCCAGAGAATAACCCAGCGAGGCTAATGAGGCTAATATGGTGTGAATTGAACCTGTGAGGGATTGAAACGAAGTTTTGCCGGCTTGATTTACAGCTTCAATATCTTGTGTGAATTGAACCTGTGAGGGATTGAAACGGTGTGAATTTTGGATTGATTTTAAAATTTGAATTTGTGTGAATTGAACCTGTGAGGGATTGAAACGATTTCAACTTCCTCCTTAACTCTAAATTCCACCAAAGTGTGAATTGAACCTGTGAGGGATTGAAACGAAACAAGCGGCGCGAATTTCTCTATTAAACTTGTCCGTGTGAATTGAACCTGTGAGGGATTGAAACGAAATGAACTTTGCAATTTCTTCATCTATTTCCTTTGGTGTGAATTGAACCTGTGAGGGATTGAAACTTTTTAATTTTTTAAAAAAACAGGGACTGGCACTTTGTGTGAATTGAACCTGTGAGGGATTGAAACTGATATACTTGGCTATAAAACTTTTCACATACTCCCAGTGTGAATTGAACCTGTGAGGGATTGAAACAAATTATCAACATCGGCTTGATAGGGAAAAGGAAATGTGTGAATTGAACCTGTGAGGGATTGAAACTAAACGAAAATAACCAACTTCTTAAACTTCAAAAAATGTGTGAATTGAACCTGTGAGGGATTGAAACGCCATAGCGTTGAAACCCTCTTACTTAATTTTTTATGTGTGAATTGAACCTGTGAGGGATTGAAACCTCCCATTTTTAACCTCTTACCCGCTTTTTTTTTCAAGTGTGAATTGAACCTGTGAGGGATTGAAACGCAAAGAAATTAACAACGAAATCTACTTGCCAAGTTTGTGTGAATTGAACCTGTGAGGGATTGAAACTTATTTGGAATTATGCATTGAGCAGGCATTTAAAGAGTGTGAATTGAACCTGTGAGGGATTGAAACTTATATAATCCAA